>Ga0209573_1000228_pt1 | contig 139566 bp, 117 predicted proteins | sample TNRBio252014_DNA_FD_185870 | JGI IMG/M metagenome (GOLD analysis project Ga0209573, IMG submission 185870) | Wastewater treatment Type I Accumulibacter community from EBPR Bioreactor in Madison, WI, USA - TNR Reactor_6/25/2014_ DNA (SPAdes)... | ecosystem: Engineered > Bioreactor > EBPR >...
CGCTATCAATCAAAACTAAGTCAATGCCAAATATTTCGTCCCCTCGTTTGTCGGGAAAAGGAGTCGTCAAATGTTCATTGTATAGTTTAACTATCTCGTCCATAAAACAATGCGCCACAACGTTCGGCTATAAGGCGTTTGTTTACCAAAATAAAAATAAACAAAAAAAAATGCATTATAGCCTTTGTTGGCAGCTGTGCCGTCAACCCGCTTTTTTTAGATTTATTATTTGGTCCATGTCAGTATATTTAATTGTTTGTCCAAATAGTAGGTTTGATTGCTTCTCTGTCGGGAATAGATAAAATCGCTTTTTGTCTTTGGTCTTAAGAATGTAAATGTGGAGCAATCGGTTGATGAATTTTACGTTGTCCCACTTGATTGTCTGCCCATTAAGTTTAATTTCTTGCTTGTTTACTGTAGCTCTAAAAACAAGTCGGTATGCAATAATTTGTAATGCCAAAAGAACAACCATGAATCCCACTAGAACTTGATAGTTTTTGATGTCAAGTTTTTCAAATGTTAGTCCGTCCTGAATAAACTGCTTAATTGTCGCAAGAGTCATTAGAACTATCATGAAGCCAAAGAAGTATTTATATGTGATATATAGAAATAAACTGCTTTTAGAGTCCTTCATGATTTTGTATTCGTCAATTTTTTGTCCAACGGCATTGCTGCCAACGATTGTGTATAAGCCATATGGCTTATATTTCCCTATTAGATATTGCAAGATAAACCTCAGGGCAATCGCATCCAATTGGGCTTTCCCCTTATAAATCCCCAAAATTAGACTCCAAACTCATTTTAGCCGTTTGTAAACGGTTATACTGAAATCGGAACCTGGGAGCACCGATCCATGTAGGTAAGCACTGATCCATTGGTGGGTGCGCACCGGTACATTGGTGGGTGAGCACTGGTACATTGGTGGGTGAGCACTGGTACATTGGTAGGTGAGCACCGGTACATTGGTGGGTGAGCACCGGTACATTGGTGGGTGAGCACCGGTACATTGGTGGGTGAGCACTGGTACATTGGTGGGTGAGCACTGGTACATTGGTAGGTGAGCACCGGTACATTGGTAGGTGAGCATTGGTACATTGGTGGGTGAGCACTGGTACATTGGTAGGTGAGCACCGGTACATTGGTGGGTGAGCACCGTCATTTTGTGATTCTTGCTCACACGCACACACTCCCCTCCTTCGGAGGGGTTGGGGGTGGGTTGTTGCTCGGGTTCGCCCGACTCCTTAAATCCCGGTATAATTAAAAGGAGTAATTGCTTTCAGTTTAGCTTTCAAGGCGTCTGTGATCTTCAACCCATCAATAAATCCTTCAAAATCCTTTTGGGTGATCTTTTCATTTTTGCGGGTGAGTTCTTTCAGCGCCTCATAGGGATTGGGGTATCCTTCTTTTCTCAGAATTGTTTGGATGGCTTCCGCTACCACCGCCCAGTTGTCTTCCAGATCTTTGTCTATAGCAGCCTTGTTCAACTCCAGCTTGCCAATGCCTTTGTGCAATGACGTTAGCGCCAGCCAGGTATGAGCGAGGGGCACTCCAATATTTCGAAGTACGGTCGAGTCGGTGAGGTCGCGCTGCAAGCGGGAGATGGGCAGCTTAGCCGAGAGGTGTTCAAATATGGCATTGGCAAAACCCAGATTGCCCTCGGCATTTTCAAAGTCAATGGGATTCACTTTGTGCGGCATGGCCGATGAACCGATTTCCCCTGCTTTAATTTTTTGTTTGAAATAGTTCATCGAAATGTATTGCCACACATCACGACTGAAATCAATTAATATCGTATTGATTCGTTTCAGGTTATCGAACAAAGCCGCCATGTTATCATAGTGCTCGATTTGAGTAGTGGGCTCACTGCGCACTAACCCCAATTGCTTGCTCACAAACGTATTCCCAAAATGCCCCCAGTTAATGTCGGGGTAGGCCACATGGTGTGCATTGAAATTACCGGTGGCGCCACCGAATTTTGCGGAGTGCGGAACGGTTTTTAATAAATCGAGCTGGCGATTGATACGTTCGGCAAACACATACAATTCTTTTCCCACGCGCGTAGGCGATGCGGGTTGGCCATGGGTGCGGGCCAGCATGGCAACATCTTTCCATAACACCGATAGGGCAGTAAGCTCCGCTACTAATTTTTGTACAGCCGGAAGAAATTCTTTTTCCATGAATTCTTTCAGCGAAAGCGGAATGGCCGTATTGTTGATATCCTGCGAGGTAAGTCCAAAGTGAATGAATTCCTTATACTTCGAAAGATTGAGTGCATCAAATTTCTCTTTCAGGAAATACTCAACCGCCTTTACATCGTGGTTGGTGGTCTTTTCAATTTCCTTAATGCGTTGGGCATCGCCCTCACTGAAATTCTGGTAGAGCTGCCGTAACTGCGTTTCCTGATCTTTTGAAAACCCGGATAATTCGGGCAGGGCGTTGGTAAGCGCAATGAAGTATTCCACTTCTACACGCGTACGGTAGCGCATCAATCCAAATTCTGAAAAATAAGGCGCATGATTTAGGGTGATTCCAGCGTAACGTCCGTCAATCGGAGATATGGCAGTAAGTGGAGTAAGCTGCACGATTAGTGGTTAAGGTGTAAAAATAACAAAATTTAAAGGTCTGGATAAGATTTGACTCAGCGTTAAGGGAGTCAAATCGTTTAAGAATATGATGAAGTTTCACCCCCCACATTAAACAATCCTAATATTCTATTTCTGGCCCATTCCACATATTCAGAAAATAAATAAGCTGATATTCAGTTGATTAATAATTTTGTTTAATAAAAATATTGAATGTTTAAACAAATGATTTTATGACGTGTTGGTCTACCAAAGCAAACTAAAATCATAATACATATGAAAACATTCTTAAAATTCAGTTTCAGTGTGGCTTTATTCTCGATGCTCACACTTTTTTCTGCATGCGATGATGATGATCAGGCGGCAGCACCACAAAGCATTGTTGAAATTGCTGTTTCAAATCCCGATTTCAGCACGTTGGTGGCAGCGCTTACGAAGGCTGACCTGGTAGAAGTATTAGAAGGTGATGGTCCGTTTACAGTTTTTGCTCCTACCAATGATGCCTTTGCTGATTTGTTAGCGGATCTTGGTGCAACAAGCCTAGATGATTTAACCGCAGAACAACTTACTCCCATTTTGCTCAATCACGTGGTGAGCGGTGAGTTTAAATCTACCGACCTGGAATCTGGTTATGTGCCCTCAGTCAACAACAGCGGCCCAGGCGAAAGAAACATTGACCTGTTCATAGAAGTGCATACGGGTGTGGCGATCAACGGTGGTATCAATGTAACCAGTGCTGATATCAACGCCAGCAATGGAGTAATTCATGTCATCGACAAGGTTATTCTTCCCACAGATGTGGTGGATATTGCTGTGGCAAACGATAATTTTTCATCGCTGGTGGGTGCTTTAAGTACAGCCGATGGTGATTTGGTGAATGTACTAAAGGGTGATGGTCCTTTCACCATCTTCGCTCCTGTAGACGCTGCGTTTGATGAAATTGCCGGTGTAGTTGCTGATTTGTCCACTGCCCAGTTGTCTGAAGTGCTACAATATCATGTGGTCTCTGGTGCTAATGTGGTTTCCTCCACATTAACCAATGGCCAGGTGGTGACAACGTTAAACGGAACGTTTACGGTAAACATTTCTGGAGGAGTAGTAACCATTACAGACGAATCCGGTGCCACCGCAACGGTAATTGCAACGGATGTACAAGGTACGAACGGAGTTATCCATGTAATTGACAAAGTATTGTTGAAATAAGATTGTTTGGTTAGTTAGTAAAGATGGGGAAGACCTTTGTGTCTCCCCATTTTTGTTTTGAAATATTGTAAATTTGTCCGTAATAGTTTTTGTATGGCATTCGGATTATTTAAAAAAAGCGAAAAGAAGGTTGAGGCTCACGGACCGCATTATTTTGATCTTACCGTGAAGCAAATAATCCACGAAACAAAGGATGCCATCAGCATTGTGTTTGCCCAGCCTGAAAAGAAAATCACCTATAAATCCGGGCAGTTTTTAACCTTGATTGTTCCGGTGCAAGGCAAAGAGGTGCGGAGGGCCTATTCGCTTTGCTCGTCACCGTTTATTGACGAGGATCTTGTGGTAACCATTAAGCGGGTCGACAATGGTATGGTATCGAACTGGTTGCCGGATAATCTGAAAGCTGGCGACAAGGTAAAAGTGATGGAGCCCATGGGCCAATTCACCACCGAATTCCGAAAAGAAAATAAACGCCACCTCATCATGTTTGCGGGCGGGTCAGGCATTACGCCCATGATGTCTCATATTAAAAGCACGCTGTCGCAGGAGCCTGACAGCATTTGCTCTTTAATCTATTGTAACCGCGATATCGACAGCATCATTTTTAAAAATGAGCTGGATACCATGCAGACGAACGATCAGGGACGCCTGCATGTGATTCATGTGCTCGACAATGCCCCCATGAACTGGCAGGGTTATTCCGGCCTGCTGAATCACGACATGCTCACCAAATTATTTGAGCGTATTCCGGACTGGGGCATTGATAAGTCAACGTACCTCATGTGCGGTCCGGAAGGGATGATGAAAAATGCAGAAACCTTGTTGGCCGAACATCACATCCCAAAGGAGAAAATCTTTAAAGAAAGTTTTGTTCAGGGTACGATTGATAAAGACAACAAGAAAGAAGCACCTGCCACTACAGAAGTAAAAGCCAGAGAAGTTACCATCCGTTATGACGGACAGGAGTATAAAGTATTAGTGCAACCGAATCGCGCCATATTGGAAACCGCGCTCGATCAGGGAATTGATTTGCCGTACAGTTGCCAAAGTGGGTTATGTACGGCCTGCAGAGGAAAAGCAATTTCCGGAAAAGTGAAACTGGATGAAGAGGAGGGACTTTCTCAATCTGAGCGTGACGAGGGTTACGTGCTTACGTGCGTGGGTCACCCAATGACGGATGATGTGGTTATTGAGATTGGGTAGTTTTAACACCTCTTCTTTTTAAGTCAAAAACATAATCTATATTATGTATGGGTATAACTACTCTGGAGAATCGGTAAGAGGATTCCATCGGGATGAATATTTTTCCCCGCACCGCTGTACCGGGTTTAATGGAGCATTCCGTGAAAACTTCATACGGCAAGTAGTCACGCGCATCTTCTGCCTGGTATGCCGATGATTGCGCTACATCGGAAGCGGTGAGGGCAATACTGACCAGTAGATCTCTGCCAATCGCTTTATTTTCATCTTTCTTCGTCCATGTTTCCTGTTGAGCATCTTCCGAATCTTTAACAGCATCGTAGATTATTAACCCTGCACCCACCACGGCAAATAATATATTGAGTGATGCTTTTGATTTAGCCTTTTCCTCGTAGAGTCTCCTGGTTTCCGAGGGACTGTTGGCCACCTGTCGTTTCATAGTGAGTGCCGAATTGGGTGCCGATAGGGTGTGAACATCTTCGATCGTGGAGTGGAGTGGTATGAACTGTTTGGGGGAGGCGTAAAAACTGATGAGTTGTGGGGCAGCGTAAATCGTGTTCGAAGTATGATTGATTACCTCGAGATCAAAAATGTAATGACCGTATTTTAATTCGATATACTCCAGGATAACGGTGGCTTCATCCGTTTCAATTGACTGAACGGTAGCGGCAGTTATATCATTTTTGTTGTAGGAGAGCGGCACTAAGGGTCCACAGGCCGTAGTGAGGACAAGTAGTAACAATAAATAGTGGAGGTTGGTACGGTTGGACATGTAATCCTAAAAACAAGGATTGTGCCATTTCTTACCGTAACATTAACTTTGAGTAGCCACTTCATGCTTTTTGTTATTGGAGATATTCTCCACCGTCCATTCGATTCGCTTTTCGAATGGGTGTTTCCGTACAGGGCATTCTCTTTTATCGCAGATTCTACAGGAAAAATCCAGGCAACCGTCAGAGTGAACAAACAACTCAAGGGATTCGCCAAAGTTTTTTCGGACCAGTTCTGCCAGTACATCAATCTCCCGATGTGCCTCATGCACATTAAGGTACCACGGTACTGTAAAGTGACAATCGAGGTGAAGCGTGCTGCCATATTTAATGATGCGCAGATTGTGAAAATCTACCCAGTTTTCTTTCCGGTTGGCATTAAGCAAGGCTACCATTTTTACCAGTAAAGCTTTGTCCGTTTCATCCATAATTCCAGCGAGGGATGCTCGAATGATTTTATAGCCGGTATAGAGAATAATAAAGCTGAACAAGATCGCCACAGCACTGTCGAGCCAGGTAATGTTGGTAAAGCGAATCAGTACAAGTCCCACTAAAATACCCAGGGTGGAGTAGGTATCAGACTGCAAATGTTTACCGCTGGAAATAAGGGGGAGTGAATTGTTGCGTTGTCCTGTTCGTACACAGAGCATGCCCATTACATAATTGATGAGTGCGGTGATGCCGATCAGCAAAATACCGGTATCGAGTTGGTGAATAGCACTAGGTTGGATGAGATTTTTAATCGCTTCATAAACAATCAGCACCCCCGCCACAAAGATCATACTGCCTTCTACCGCAGAAGAAATGAATTCAATTTTACCATGACCGTAAGGATGGTCGGCATCACGCGGCTTAGCGGATAGGTATAAGCTGAATAGTCCAAAAAAACCAGCCACTACATTCACAATACTTTCCAATGCATCGGTTAAAATGGCAACCGATCCCGTAAGAAAATACGCTACCATCTTGGTGATCAATAACACGACCGACAGGATAGCCACCCATGTTTGAATTCGAATATTTTGTCTGGATCCATCCATCCTACAATGTCTTTGATTTACGAAATACTTTAATGAGTGCAGGCACAGCAATAATCACCCATACCACATTGATGAACGTATTGGCAAATGCCGTGTAATACCAGGAATAGATGATCAGAAAAATTCCGGCAATAATATTGAGTACTAAAAAAGTATAGGAATCAGATTTTATCTTTTGATAACTATTGAGCGCATACGCAGCTATTAACAGCACTGATCCAATCCAGCCGAGTATGTCTATCAGGAGTTTCATCGATTAATTTTTCTTTGCGCCTCAGCGTCTTAGCGGTGTAACTTTCTCACCACGAAGGCGCGAAGCTGCAAAGTAATCATCTTAGTTTAATTCGGAGTATATACATATCCGCAGTAATATATAGAGTCTTGTCGTCATCCGCCAACGCACAATTCGAAGTGGCTTCAGTGATCTTGATTTTACCCAGAACCTTACCTTCCGAATTAAAAATCCAGACCCCACCCGGGCCAGTGGCGAAAATGTTTCCTTGCTTGTCAACTTTTAGTCCATCGGGTAACCCTTTTTCTGTTTTTGCATTTTCGGTAGCATCGTAGAGAATACGTGCCTGGGTAACGGAGTCCTTTTCGTCAAGATCAAACGCATACCATCTTGCTTTGCCATGATCTGAGTTGGCAACGATCAATGTTTTTTTATTGGGCAAAAAGGCAAGTCCGTTGGGGCGTGTTAATGAATCTGTAATCAAGGACACTTTTCCATCAGCATTCACCACATACACTCCCTGAAAGGGAATCTCCTTTGCACTGTCTTCCATTTGCTTGGAAAGCCCATAAGGTGGATCGGTGAAGTAAAAACTGTAATTATAAAAAACCGCATCGTTCGGACTATTAAACCTTTTCCCATTATACCGGTCTGAGATCGTGGTAAAATCAGCGGAGGGTTGATCAAGAGTAGTATTCATTATTGCCAGTCTCCGATCACCATGCTGACAGAGCACAAGATTTCCTTCATCATCCAGCAACAAACCATTCGACCCTGGTTCAGCACTGGTAGTTGAATCACCTGTAAACCCGGAGGGTGTTAAATATACTTCTATACCTTTTTTTTCTGTCCATTTATAAATGGTGTTTTTAGGCACATCCGAAAAGAGGAGCATGTTTTCACTTTCAATCCAAACCGGGCCTTCACTCCACTCAAAACCCTCGCCCAGTATTTCTACCGTGGCATCTTTAGAAATAATAGAGTCAATACGGGGATCAAGCCGTTCAATGTAACCAATAGACTTTTCGGATGAGGGTGTGCAGGCTATCGCAGCGCAGGCAATCAAAAGGAATGGTATACGGTGGAAATTCATAACGTTAAGGATTGAGGTATCACAATAGTTTTTTCCGATATACCCTAAAGCGTTTATACACCTTTCCTTCAATTTTTTCGCACTCGCTTCGCATGAGGGTATTGTTCTCTAATATTAAATGACTATCCATCACGGTAAGTCCCCGCTTCACGGCCGACTCCATCAATGATTTTCCCAGCAATACATTAATTCCAACGCCACGAAACCCGGGTTTTACTGCGCCTAATAATAAATTGAGTTGAGTAGCTTTTCGCATGGCCAGCAAGATGTGAATAAATCCGAAAGGAAAAAGTTTTCCCTTTGCCTTTTGTATCCCCTTACTCATATCGGGCATCGCTACCACGAAGGCAATTAGCTCATTCTCTACATTCACAACAGCCTTTACAAATACGGGATCCAATACCGGTAAATATTGTGCTGCGAATTTTTTCATTTCCTCTTCCGTCATCGGTACAAAACCGAAGATGGATTCATAGGCTTCGTTGACCAAGCGTAATACGGGTATGATGTAGGGTCCAAGTTGTCGTTTGGAAGTAAACTCCAGTAATTTCAGAGATTGATTCTTGCTAATCCGGTTGTAAACTTTTTCATAGATCGGAGGAAGTGTGGGGTGGATGGGCATTTGATACGATACACAATCTACTTCTTTTTGATACCCTTCATTCTCCACCAGGGCTTGGAGGTAGCGGGGATTTGTTGGCGTGGCGATGATGGGTAAAAACTCAAGTCCCTCAATTTGCAATCCTTGAGGATCTTTATCAGAGAAGCCAAACGGTCCGATGATTTTATGAATGCCCTTGGCTTTGCCCCAATTTTCAATGTGCTGAATTAACGTATGGGCTACGGTTTGATCGTTAATGCAATCGAAATTGAAAAAACGAACAACGTCTTCATGATGTTGTTCATTGTAAGGATGGTGAACGATGCCCATGATCCTGCCCACCGGTTTGCTATCGCGATAGGCTATCACCCGGATGGTATCGCAATACGATAATGCTTTGTTTTGTTTTGGATCATGAAAGGCCCATTCATCCATGTACATCGGGGGCACCCAACGAGACTCTTGCCGGTAGATTTTTTCCGGCAGGAAAATATATTCCTTTAACAGTACTGGGGTGTCAACAACCCTGATCTCTATACTCATGCCCGTGCGATTCGGGCATGATGATACTTAAATGCTGAATAAAAAGCGAATTCAACTACTCACTTCTTGACCATCAATTGTCGAAGGGAAAGGAAATGAAGCATATACGCCAGGGGTACTAAAAGGGTTGGAAGAAATACAAACGGAAACCGGGTGACAATGGTGTTAGCCGGATCATTCATGAAATACCGGAAAGGTGTTGGCATGGAGAGAATGGCGATGCTTACAATATTGATCAGCAATCCAAGACAGGCAATATTCCATACAATTAAAGCAGTTTTTGATAGTTTGTTTTGCAACGTTAAATAAGCAATGATGGGAGCCGTTAACCCCGCAAGTATATCAAAGTTTCGACCTTCAAAACTCATTTGAACAGGGAGTAAGTTTTGTATAAACAGTAACCAAAGTAGAATTTCAACAAACACACGAAAGACTTGCAGGCGAATAATGCGGGAAGGATGGAGGTGCATGAGAACTTCACGGGTGGTCTTGGAGAAGGTAAAAATAATTATGGTGAGTAATGGAATCATAAGAAACGGCCCAACGTTAAGCGGGAAGATCTCAAAATTTCCAAACACTCCGAGTAACGACAAGACGCTTACTGCAGCACTCCATACAGCTACCGCGATGATAATTCTATTGATAAATTGTTTCTGCCGATCGGGGGAAAGGGTGGTATTAGGCAAGGCTGTTTTAAATTCTCTGATTAATAAATAGTAGAAAATTGCTGTGAGGGCAATGAAACCCATTTGTGTTGTGATATAAAGCATAGGCTAATGAATAAATCGTCCTATTTTTACGGCTGTTTCTAAAATACACAAATCTTTAAAAAGCGCATGGCTCCAATTGAAAAAATTACCCGTCCTGAACGTAAATTTTTGCCCGATAGCTTTCCAGTTACTTCATGGGACGTATTGAAGCCTTACTTTGATAATTTATTGGAGCGAACACTGGATTCAGTGGAAAGCCTGCGGCAATGGTTTCGCGATCGCAGTGAGTTGGAGTCTGTAATTTCAGAGGATTTGGCGTGGCGATACATTAACATGACGTGCTATACAGAGAATGAGGAGTTTAGTAAGCGCTATGAGGATTTTGTGGTGAACATACAACCAAAAATTGCACCGGTATCCGATCAGCTGAATAAGAAAGCGGCAGCCTCTTCTTTCTTGAATATATTGGAGAGGGAGACTGGCTATGATATTCTGATTAGGAATCTGAAAAAAGACATTGAGATTTTTCGTGAGAAAAATATTTCGTTGTACACGGAGATTAGTACAGAGCAACAAAAGTATGCGCAGATCTCCGGGGCAATGATGGTTGATATGGATGGAAAGGAATTGACCCTGCAACAAGCCTCGGTATTATTGATGTCAACAGACAGGAATAGGCGCGAAGCGGTGTATCATAAAATTACCAACAGGAGATTACAGGATAAGCAAACCCTCGATGACCTGTTTACAAAACTGATCTCGTTGCGCCACCAGGTTTCCGTCAATGCCGATTTCAAGAACTTTCGCGACTACATGTTTAAGGCCATGGGCCGCTTTGACTACACGCCAAAAGATTGCTTTGATTTTCATGAGTCTATTCAATCGGAAGTGGTGCCGATCTTGAATGAGTTGGCGATGGACAGAAAGAAAAAGTTGAAAGTTGATTCATTAAAGCCATGGGATAAAGCCGTGGATCCGGAAGGGAAGGATGCACTAAAGGCTTTTCATGATGGGAAAGAGCTTACCGAGAAAACAATTGCCTGCTTTCAAAAACTTGATCCGTATTTGGGGCAATGCTTATCCATCATGAAAGAAATGGGTCATTTGGATCTGGAATCTAGAAAAGGAAAAGCACCTGGCGGTTATAATTATCCGTTGGCCGAAGTTGGTGTACCGTTCATTTTCATGAATGCAACGTCAACGTTACGCGACATGGTAACGATTATGCATGAAGGAGGGCATGCGGTGCATAATTTTCTTACCCGAGAATTGGAGTTAAATGATTTTAAATCCACTCCTTCAGAGGTAGCTGAGTTGGCGTCTATGTCAATGGAGTTGATTTCCATGGATCACTGGGATATTTTCTTTACCGATGAGGCCGATCTGAAACGGGCGAAGCGCGAGCATTTGGAGGATATTATAGAAACCTTGCCGTGGGTGGCTACCATTGATAAGTATCAACACTGGATTTATGAAAACCCAACCCATTCGCTGGGCGATCGTAAGGCGAACTGGAATAAAATCTTTGACCAGTTTTCCGATACAATTACCGATTGGAAGGAATTGCAAGAGGCCAAGGACTATTTGTGGCAAAAGCAATTACACCTGTACGAAGTACCGTTCTATTATATAGAGTACGGTATGGCGCAACTGGGCGCTATTGCTGTGTGGAGAAATTTCAGAAAAGACAGAAATAAAGGGCTGCAAGGTTATATGAATGCACTCAAGTTAGGCTACTTAAAGAGTATCCCTGAAATTTACCAGGCCGCCAACATCAAGTTTGATTTCAGTCGGGAGTATATAAAAGAGTTAATGAGTTTTGTTCGTGAAGAGTTGAGATCAATTGACAATTGAAAATTGTGAATTGATAATTAAATTCAGCCTCTTCCTTTATCCAGCAAATTGCTGAGTTCTTCCGCTTCTTTCTCAGAAAGACTCAATACGGTGTCAATCTGTTTTTGTTTTTTGTCTAGTTCAGCGAGAATATCAAGCCCGGTTTGTGTAATCGATACGTCTGCAGCACGCTTATCTTTTGGGCAAGTTTGCTTAAGGATTAATTTTTTGGAATCGAGCCGATCCAGTAATCTGGAGACATCTGAATTTTTATCCAACATGCGCGACTTAATTTCCGTAGCGGAAATAGCATTAGGATACTGACCTTTCAAAATCCGGAGAATGTTAAACTGCTGGTTGGTAATACCAAACGATTTAAAAAACTGTTGTTGTTGGGTCTGAATCCAGCTGGCAGTGAAGAGGAGGTTGATGATTGCTTTTTGATGCGTACTCTTGAATTTCAATTGCTTAATCTCTTCTTCAATTTTCATAGGGGGGAGCAAAAAAGTAAAGTCCACAATCTTAGTAAAAAACTATTGATTGTGGACTTTTATGATGGCTTAAATTAAGCTTGCTTATCCAGTTCTACTTTAATAGTTAATTGTATATCATCACCCACAACAGCTTCACCACTGGCTAATTTGTTAGCCCAGGCTACTCCGTAGTCCTGACGATTGATAGTTCCATTAAGTTTGAAGCCTGCTTTTACGCCACGGCCGGTATTAATGGAGCCACCATAGGTAACATCAAATTCTACTTTCTTGGTAACGCCCTTCATCGTGAAGTCACCTTTTAGTTTGTATTTGCCACCATCTTTTACAAGCGTTCCTTTGAACGTAACTTCAGGGAATTTTTCCGCATCGAAGAAATCAGCAGATTTTAAGTGGCCATCTCGTTTTTCATTTTCTGTGCTGATGGAAGCAACTTTTGCTGAGAACGTTACTTCAGCCCCGTTGAAATCATCTGTTTTGCTTACAACACTAGCCGCATAATCTTTGAAGGTTCCTTCCGTCTCAGCTACCACCATGTGGGTTGCAACAAATCCAATTTTGGAGTGCACCTTATCGATGTTCCAGGTGGTTTGTGCGAATACGCTGCCGGTGACCATCAGTAATCCAATCAATACATTAATTTTTTTCATAGTTGTGTTTAGTTGTTGATGCAATAGTAACACAAGTTCTAAATTATATGTTTAAACATGTAATTTAAATGTTGTAACTAGCTGACTATCAGTACGAATAATTTTGGTCTGGAATGGAACTTAAGACTTTGTGCTATAATTTCAGGTAGAAATCACGGGTCAGGCTTTTGTAGTCATCCGACCATTCATTGCCATTCTTATAGAGCAGTATTTCCCCTTCTTCCAAGGCTACTTTCCTATTGGAAAGCTCAAGAAGCCATCGCTCAATAGGCTTTTCAGCACGGGTTCTGAAGCCCCATTTCCGGGAGCAATAGAGACGATGCTTTGAAGCAAGGGTAATAAACTCCAGGCCCTCCGTATAGGGGAGAATTATGCTAAGTTTTCCTGAAGGCGCTAGAAATTTTTTAGCGAAGTTGAGAAGTTCCGGAAAAGTCAGTTGTTGCGTATGACGGGCAACGCCACGCTTTGCGTCAGGTGGCCTAAAACTATTTTGGAAGTAAGGTGGGTTACTTACGATCAAGTCAAATGTGGAAGTAGAATTAAAATCCTGAATAGGGCTGTGATGAACACGAATTCGATCAGCCCAGGGTGAGGAGGCAATGTTCTCCGTTGCATCTTCGAAGGCTTCTTGTTCAATTTCCACGGCATCAATGGTTGCCTGTTTGGCTCGCTGCGCCAGCATCAGTGCAATTACTCCCGTACCCGTTCCAATATCTAAGATGTGTTTTGTATTGTTTAGGTCAGTCCATGCACCTAATAGCACACCATCTGTGCCCACTTTCATTCCGCTTCTGTCATGCCGAACCGAAAACTGTTTGAAGTGGAATAGTTTGTCTTTCTTTCTCATCTTAATAAACCCTAAATCCCCTCCGCGGAGGGGACTTTAATTCAAATTAAATAGTTTTATCTTTCGTAAACACCGAATTAACATTATGGCCTTCAAATCAGATCTCGAAATTGCCCAGTCTGCGCGACTTAAACCCATTCAGGAGATTGCCACCCGATTGGGCATTCCAACAGATGATCTTGAATTATATGGAAAGTATAAAGCCAAACTACCGTTGTCGCTGATCGATGATCAGAAACGGAAAAAGGGCAAACTGATTTTAGTAACGGCCATGACACCCACTCCTGCCGGAGAAGGAAAAACCACAACCTCCATTGGCTTATGCGAGGGCATGAATAAAATTGGAAAGCGCACTACAGTGGTGCTGCGCGAGCCATCCTTAGGTCCGGTGTTTGGAATGAAAGGTGGTGCTGCCGGTGGAGGATTCTCCCAGGTGGTGCCAATGGAAGATATCAACTTGCATTTTACAGGCGACTTTGCTGCCGTAGAAAAGGCCAACAATTTATTGGCCGCACTCATCGACAACGATATTCAAAAACCGGATGGAGGGTTAGGAATTGATCCGCGTACGGTAGAATGGAAACGCGTGATGGACATGAACGATCGCGCGCTTCGTAATTTGATCTCCGGACTGGGTGGAAAAAACGGAGGGATGATCCGCGAAACAGGTTTTAATATTACAGCAGCCTCTGAAATCATGGCCATACTTTGTCTGGCTAAAAATCTGGATGACCTCAAACAAAAGATTGGAAATATTTATGTGGGCGACACCTATGCTCAAAAGGCAGTCTTTGCCAGGGACTTAAAAGCCCAAGGCTCGGTGGCTGTGTTGTTGAAAGATGCCATCAAGCCAAACCTTGTGCAAACACTGGAAGGTAATCCTGCTATTATCCATGGAGGTCCGTTTGGCAATATTGCCCAAGGAGCCAACTCGATCATTGCTACACGGTTGGGAATGAGTTTATCCGATTATGTGATAACGGAGGCAGGCTTTGGCTCAGACCTGGGTGCAGAGAAATTTATTGACATTGTGTGCGGTTATGGAGATTTCTCTCCTCATGCCATCGTATTGGTGGCCACCATTAGGGCATTAAAGTATCATGGAGGTGTAGCGCGGGAAGATTTAACCAAGCCGAATGTAGCGGCAGTGGAGAAGGGTTTTGCAAACCTTGAAAAGCATATTGAGAATACAAAAATATTTGGCGTCCCTGCCGTGATTTCGCTCAACAAGTTTATTACGGACAGCGATGAAGAACTGAATTGGGTATTAAAAAAATGCAAGGACCTGGGTGTGGAGATTGCTTTGTCAGAAGGGTGGGAGAAAGGCGGAGAAGGAATGGTAGACCTGGCAGAGAAAATTTCAAAGGCAGCCGACAACTTTACGGGTAAGTACTGGCCTGTATACGACTGGAAAGCTTCTATTGAAGAAAAGATACGCACCGTAGCTGTAAAGATTTATGGCGCAAAAGATGTTGAGTTCCTCCCCAAAGCCAAGCAGAACATTAAGAAAATTGAACGGATAGGATTAAACGGTGTGCCGGTGTGTATTGCCAAAACACAAAACTCATTTTCAGATGATGCTAAAAAATTAGGTCGACCAAAGGATTTTGTGATTACCGTTAGGGAAATTGAAGTTGCAGCTGGTGCAGGCTTTATTATTCCGATAACGGGTGATATTCTTCGCATGCCCGGATTACCTAACGTACCCGCAGCAATCGGAATGGATATTGATAATGAAGGAAAGATTAGTGGACTCTCTTAGAGTTTTCTCGCTACGCTCGAAATGACTACAGCGGTAAAACATATTGATGTTACTAAAGTTACCACCTCAGGCATTGAACAAAAACCTGATTTGTTAGCTATTGAAGAACCTCTCGAAATCCGTATTGGATTTGGGTCTCTAGGTGATCGCCATCAGCAAAGTTTATCGGTAACCATGCGAACTCCGGGGCATGATTTTGAACTTGCCATTGGCTTTCTGTTCACCGAAGGAATTATTCAGCATGTGGATCAGGTAGAATCTGTAAAATACTGCGAAGAGGTAGGGAAACAGGAGGAGAAAGGAAATGTTGTACGGGTTGAATTGAATCCCGAAGTGCCGATTGATTTCGGAAAATTACAGCGCCACTTTTATACTTCCTCGAGTTGTGGCGTATGTGGCAAGTCTTCTATTGAATCGGTTAAGGTAGCGTGCCAACAACTGGCTGATGGATTTTCCATTCCCGCTTCATTGATTCATCAGCTTCCCGATAAATTAAGAAAGGCTCAAACGGTATTTGAATATACCGGTGGCCTGCATGCAGTTGGGTTATTCAATAAAGCAGGTGAATTGATTTTGCTGCGTGAAGATGTTGGCCGTCACAATGCATTGGATAAAGCGATTGGGGCGATGGTGCTGAAGAAACAAGTTCCACTTTCTGATTATGCTTTATTGGTAAGCGGCCGCGCAAGTTTTGAGCTGGTGCAAAAAGCTGCCGTAGCCGGAATTCCCGTCCTGGTCGCGGTAGGAGCACCTTCGAGTTTGGCCGTTGCGCTGGCCAAAGAATCGGGAATGACATTGCTAGGATTTGTACGCAATGAACGATTCAATATTTATTGTGGTGATCAGCGCATTACTTCAATCGGGTAGAGCTCTGATAATATCGGCCAGGAATTTATCGTCATCCAGAAAATTTCCGGTTGACTGACTGAGTTTCACCACTACTAAATTTTCAGAAGGAAGCACAAAAACATTCTGACCTTCGTAACCATCGGCCCAAAATAAATCGGTGGGTACGGATGGATATTTTCTGTTAATGGAATTGCCTGGAGCCCCGGCATTCAACCAGAACTGTGCACCATATTCACCTTGTTCCGCACCTTTGGCCGGAGTAGTAGAATATTCAACCCATCCTTCCGGTAAAATTCGACCGCTACTCCAATACCCATCGTTGAGAAACAGCATTCCGAATCGCGCCCAGTCGCGTGCGGTGGCGTATGAAAAGGATGAGGCCACAAATGTTCCGCCTGCATCCGGTTCCATCACCATGCTGTACATACCCAGTGGATAAAAAAGTTGTTCGTAGGGCAGGCGATGGTATACTGAATCACCAATTGTCTTACGTGCAATCCACGAAATCATGTTCGATGTACCGCTGGAGTAGTAAAATATTTTTCCAGGTTCGTGGAGTAACGGTGCCATTGAGGCATACTCTCCAGCATCACGTTTTTTAAACAACATGTTGGTAGCATCGCTCGGGCCACCGTAATTTTCTTCCCATTGTAATCCGCTGCTGGCTTGTAATAAATGGTGTAGTGTGATCGCACTGCGTGAATCATTTTTCCACGCTTCAATAGGCGCGGGTGCATTGAGTGTAAGTTTTTCCTGTCGGACCAAAATCCCTATAAGCGCATTCATCACACTCTTTGTCATGGACCAGCCCATGTGTCGTGAATTTTTATCAAATCCTTCTGCATACTTTTCAGCAATGATCTGTCCATCGTGTATGATCAGGATGGCACGCGTTCTTCGTTCGTTCGGGTATTCAAAAGCAGCCTCAACAGTGGCATTAATTTTTTCCATATCAATTGCAGAGGGACTATACTCCGGAACGAGATCACCCATCGGCCAGGAAATGGTATCGGTGTGAGCAGCAGGAGGGGTAGCAAGACTAAACTGTTGTGCACGCAATTCTTCTTCTGTTATTTCATTGATCAGCGTGCAACCAAGTCCTTTGCGATAAATAGCTTTTCGTTTAGCAAATCCAAACACTGAACCCGTTGCTGAAGAATCCGTAAATGATGCCGATACGGAAACCAGTGATAATGGAAACGTACTGAGTTCATTGCTTGTAATGTCATCCGGTTGGCGGCCATTCAGCATCACGCATGAACACATGGTTTTAGCGCTGTAACTGCTGATGATCGGAAAGGCACTCCAGGCATAATAAATTCCATAGCCGAATGCAGCCACAAGAACAATAAGGACTGTACGGAGAATAATTTTTGACATAATTAGAATTGGTTAAAGTCGAATAATCCGGTTACGGTACTTTTCGAATGCCTTTGCTCTTCCGGATATTCACCGCGATCACTTTATACTCGGGACACATGGCTTCACTGTCGTGTTCATCAGAACCAATGACATTCAGATTGATTTCCGGGAAGTGGAAGGTTGAACTGAGTATACCGGGTTTTACTTCATCGGTGATGCGTGCTTTTAAATCTACTTTACCTCGAACGGACTCCACACATACGGAATCTCCATCCTTAATAAGATGTTTCTCGGCATCAGCCGGATGAATCATGAGGATGTCTTCTGTCAGTAGCTCTACATTACCGGTTCTGCGGGTCATCGTACCCGCATTATAGTGTTCCAGTTCCCGGTTAGTGGTAATGATGTAAGGATATTTTTTTCCGTTCTTGATAATTTCATTACTCTCCTTAAAATCAAAGTAATGAAACTTGCCCTTGCCGCGCTTGAATGTATCGACATGCAAAATTTTGGTGTCCGTTCCATCTTCTTTTACCGGCCACTGTTTTCCATTTTCACCTAGCTCATCCCACTTCACACCTTTAAAGAAGGGAACGATTTGAGAAATCTCTTTCAACAGTGTATCCGGATCATAGTCTGGCTGGGCAACACCCATGCGATTCATAATATCCACCACAATCTGTCCGTCTGATTTACACCCTTCAATGGGTTCAATCACTTGATTAACCCGCTGAATTCTTCTTTCACCATTGGTGAATGTTCCGCTCTTTTCCAGGAAGGAAGCTCCGGGCAACACTACCGTAGCAATCTTAGCGGTTTCAGTCATGAACAATTCCTGAACGACTAACAGGTCAAGTTTTTTGAGTGCAGCAATTACTTTATTGGTATTCGGATCGGTTTGCACGAGATCTTCGCCCATCAACCACAGTGCTTTTAATTTATTGTCGAGCGAGGCCTCATACATTTGCGGAATTTTATAGCCAACATGTTGCGGTAACTTTACGCCATAAAAATCTTCATACATCTTGTGGTATTCCGGATTGGTCACATCCAGATACCCAGCACCCTGATGCGGCTGGCAACCCATGTCCGCTGTGCCTTGTACATTGTTTTGCCCGCGCAAAGGATTTACACCCACACCTCTGCGGCCAATGTTTCCGGTAATCATGGCCAGATCCGTGATGAGCATGATGGCATATGTTCCGTAGGAATGTTCCGTCACGCCAAGTCCATGGAAGGACATGGCATTAGGTGCGTTGGCGTAGGCAACTGTTGCTTCGCGAACGAGGTTGCGATCAACACCAGTGATGCGTTCTAATTCATCCAGGTTTACGTTAAGTATTTGTTTTCTGAAATCTTCGTAGCCCTCTGTTCTGGATTCAATGAACTTTTTATCCTCAAGGTTTTCTGTGATGATGTAATACAACATCATATTGAATAAAGCCACGTTCGTACCAGGCCGCAACGGTAAATGGTAGGTAGCATAACGAGCTAATTCTGTTCTGCGCGGGTCAATCACAATGGTGGTCTTTCCCTTCATCGCAAACTGCTTGAACTTCGCGCCTGTTACGGGATGACCATCTGTAGGATTGGCGCCAATGATCATGATGCAATCCGTATCCTTTAAATCATCGATGGAATTGGTGGCTGCACCCGTACCAAAACTTCGTTGCATTCCGAGGGCAGTAGGAGAATGGCACACCCGTGCGCAGCTATCAATATTATTTGTACCGATGGCCACCCGAATGAATTTCTGCATCAAATAATTTTCCTCATTCGTGCAGCGTGCCGATGAAATTCCTGCAATGTAATCGGGGCCGTATTCCTTTTTAATGGAAGTTAATTTCTCAGCAATAAAATCATACGCCTCGTCCCAGGTAGCAGGTTCAAGTTTTCCATTCTTTCGGATTAAGGGTGTGCGCAATCTGTCAGGGTGATTGTAGAAGGAAAAAGCAAAGCGCCCTTTCAGACAGGTATGTCCCTGATTTACTTCAGCATCGTAAGGTGCCTGAATAGATTTGATCTTACTATCGTTTACAGCGACATCGAGGTTGCAGCCCACACCACAGTACGTGCATACCGTGCGGACTTTTTTCTGGAAGTTGATACTTTTGGATTCAAACACATCCGAGATGGCCGATGTAGGACACGCCTGTGCACAGGCGCCACAACTTACACAATCCGAATTCATGAATGAATCGTTGAAGCTCTTGATGATGTGGCTATCGAAACCGCGGCCCGCCATACTCAACACCATTTCTCCCTGTACTTCATCGCATGCCCGCACACAACGGAAGCAGTTAATACATTTTGAAAGATCGGACGTCATGTATGGATGACTTAAATCTTTTTCGCGATCGAGGTGAGTTTTGCCTTCCGGGTAGCGCACATCACGAACACCCACCTGAGCAGCAACAGTTTGTAGTTCACAGTTATTGTTGACTTCGCAGGTCAGGCAGTCGAGCGGATGATCGGTTAGTACAAGCTCAATAATATTCTTGCGAAGTCTTGTAATTTTTTCTGAATCGGTATAGATATAAGAGTTGGCGATCACCGGGGTGTGGCACGAAGCAACCGTTTTAGCATTTCCATCTTTTTGGAGTGCCACCTCTACACTACATACCCGGCATGAACCAAAGGGTTCGAGGTTTGGGGCATCACAAAGTGTTGGTATTCTCGATTTTCCCTGATGCCTGCGTACAAAAGATAGTACGGTTTCACCTTCGTGGATTTCATAGGGCTTATCGTTGATATAAGCGAGCATCACCTGTGTTCCTTTTCCGTTGGACTGCACTGAAATTGTTTTTGATGTGGTTTTTGTTTCCATAGCACCACGTTAATTCCTGAAATAAACTTTCAACTCATCACCAAAATAGTGGAGTGCATTTTTAACCGGCAACGGCAAGCCGCCACCGAGCATGCACAACGATCCAATCTCTAACGTTTCCAATAAATCATCTAATAGCACGCGGTCGATTTTATAATCACTGGTTCGTGCTTGCTGCAGCATTTCTTTTCCGCGTGTTGAGCCCAGCCTACACGGAAAACATTTCCCACAACTTTCGTGTGCTGTGAATTCAAACAAGTGCTCGAGGTAAAGAATCAATGGAAATGTTGATGGGATACACACCACAGAAGCATGACCCAACAAAAAACCTTCTTTGGCAAAGGATTCAAAATCGATTGTGAGGTCGTTGATTTTTTGTGTGGGAACCAATCCCCCGAGCGGACCGCCAATGTGCATAGCTTTAACAGGCTCTCGAAAACCTCCACCCAGGTCATTGATAACGGTACTCAATGGTGTTCCCATGTCGACCTCATATATACCAGACTTTTTAAAATATCCATCCAGTGAAATGAGTTTAGTTCCGCTTGACTTTGCTGTGCCGATGGAAGCAAAGTGTTTTCCTCCTTTCTCCAGGATATAAGGAAGGTTGGCTAAGGTCTCTACATTGTTAACTACGGTTGGAAGGTTAAATAATCCTTGTTGAGCAGGGTAGGGTGGACGAACCCGAACCTCAGGCCGCTGTCCTTCAATAGACGACAGTAAGGCAGTCTCTTCTCCGCAGATGTAGGCGCCTTGTGCTTTAATGAGTTTGAAATCAAAAGAGAATCCGGAGCCGAAAATATTTTTTCCGATAAACTTATTGTCTTTTAGCTCCTGAAGCGTTTGCTGAATTACTTCGATGGATTCAGGATATTCTGCGCGAATGTAGAGTACACCAATGCTTGCCTCTGCCAGATAGCCAGCGATGATCATCCCGACAAGTAATGCGTGTGGTTGTTGCTCTAAGATGTACCGATCCGAAAATGCACCAGGGTCGCCTTCATCGGCATTGCAGACAATAAAGCGTTGAGTGGCAGGTGTATTACGACAGGTTTCTAATTTGATCGCCATGGTGAAACCCGCTCCACCCCGGCCTTTTAATCCGGATGCTTTTAGTTCGGCCTGCAGATCAGCTACATTTTTTTCAAGTGAGTTTTTGAGCAGGTCAATGTAGTATTTTATTCCCGGGAAATCGCGGGTAAGGATTGTTGTACCTTGGGCACTAACATTGTATTTATCTGATTGGCTACTCTTTTTATTTTTTATTTCTTCAATCTTCTGAATTGATTTGCCCGAATAATTTTTTCCTGCATAATGAAAAGCGTTGTTTTCATAACACCTTCCCAGGCAACACATTTCACCAATTTCCTCTTCAGCGAAGTGTGTTTTTAATTTTTCTTTGAGTTCAGGCTGGGTTCCTGCGCAAAGGCATGCACTGCCATTGCAGACATACACTTTCTTGCCCTGATTTTCAGGTTTTAAAAAATCGTAAAAGGTTGTAGTACCGTAAACATTGGCTTTCCCGAAAAGGAACTCCTTGCGCAGCTTTTCCAAAGCCTCAACAGATGGGGTTCCGTCAGACTGGGACGCAATCCCTAGCTCTTCAAAAAGGTTTTTGTTAACCCCTTTTCTACCCGCCAGATAACTTAAATTCTTTGACATAGGTGTTCAAGCAATCGGTTGAATTTACCTTAATTTCGGCACAAATGCCTGACATTTTCGGGTATGGTAATAAATGTAAGATGGGTGGCGTAATACAAGCGGATTTGAAATTATTTCTCGATGAAAAAGTTGAGCGATACAATCGAACAACCTTTATTGAGCATGATCCAATCTCCATTCCTCATCTTTTTAAAAGGAAACAGGACATTGAAATTGCTGGTCTTTTTGCGGCCACGTTAGCCTGGGGACAACGCAAAACGATCGTTCGAAAATGTCAGGAGTTGATGTCTATGATGGATCATGCTCCTCACAATTTCATACTTGATCATACTGAGAACGAGCTAAGACCACTTTTGAATTTTAAACACCGCACGTTTAATACCACCGACCTTCTTTATTTTATTGAGTTTCTAAAGTGGTTCTATACGCAAAACGATTCTTTGGAAAAAGCATTTAGACTTTCTGAATCCGATGCGACTGTAGAAAAAGGTATTATTCACTTTCACAACCTTTTCTTTAGTCTGCCCGAATTTCCCTCCCGAACAAAAAAGCATGTATCCACACCCGAGCGAAAGTCCACTTGTAAGCGGTTAGTAATGTATTTGCGTTGGATGGTACGACAGGACAACAAGGGGGTCGACTTTGGTATCTGGAAATCCATTTTACCATCACAACTGATCTGCCCGTGTGATGTGCATGTGGATCGTGTGGCTAGAAAACTTAAACTCATTAAGCGAAAGCAAACCGACTGGCAAACAGCATTGGAATTGACTGCAAATCTGCGCAAGCTTGATCCGAACGATCCTGTAAAGTATGACTTCGCTTTGTTTGGTTTGGGGATTGAAGAAAGTTGGGCGAAGCGTTAGTGTTGAATTTTTTTCAATTCCCCATTTTCAACAAACCAATTTTCATTGGGGGTACTTGTTGGCCACGACTTTAGATTAAATGCCGGTGTACCCGTGGGAGATGCCTGGAAGATATAAACATTCAATGCTTGGTCATGTTGATCCCATGTTAATGGGGTATTTGCAGCGCAAGTTTCGGGAAGGGTGGAGGTTGTTAAAAAATACGCCTTGTTGGTTCCAAAAACTTTTGCATTCCCATCCTGATCAACGCACACCGCTGTTTTTTCATCCACCCCAATTCCTTTTGGTTGACTAATTCCAAAATCTTTTGTCATGCGTGCCATGAAGGTAACATGTCTTCCATGTCGTTCCCGTTGAGAGTAGTGCTGATCCGTTATTGAGTTCTCCAGAAACGGAACACGAATAAAGCTTTTGGATAGACTTACTTTGTTCAGGTAGGGATTACCAAGAGCCTCTGTTGAAACAACCGTGTCATGAATCGCATCAAAAATGATTTCACTAAGAACAGCACATCCTGCACTGGTTCCGCCAATTGGAATTTTCTTCACGTCAATTAAATATTGAATGGCTTCCGAAACAGGTGTATTCTTCCAGAAGTTAACATAGTTGGCCTGATCGCCTCCTGCAATAAACAGAATCTCTGCTTCTTTTATTCTTTCTGCTACGCGTACGTTCATAGCCTTTGCGCGTGAATCAATCATCAATGTTTCTACGGAGTTAACGGACCCTAATCCGAATATATAGTCATTATAGCCGGTTGAACCCGATGCTCGAATAATGACCACATCTCCACCCGTTGCCTTACTAATCATCCACTGAAACATTTCATCCACATCCGTGCTTCCACCCACCATGGCAATTCCGAATTGCGAAGGAACGGTAACATCATCTTTGTCACCCGTAATGCCAATACTTTCGTAACCAGAGTTGCCGGAAGGAATATTGGGTGTGGATTGGGAAACCCCCTGAGTTTCGCAAACGAAATTGGAAATCACCAAAAAACTAAAGACTAAGATTTTTTTGTTCACTGTATTAATAAGGAGTCACTCGTTACAATTAAACTGATCAGCATCATCATCAATAATATGAATGCGACTACGGAATGTAATACCACATTCTGATTTTTTTTGATCAGCAATCCCGCTAAAATAACCAACACCACCATGTGAATAAGCTGATCTTCAAGGGTATACCCCGACAGGGTTATGTTTTGAATCACGGCAATCACGTCCAGCAGAATGGCGAAGAAGAAAAAGGTAGGATAGGTTTTAAAATAATAGTCCTGTAGGTTGATTTCTTCTGATTTCCATTTTGAAGGAAAAAGTAAATTAGCCAGTATGAAGAGAACGATTGGATAGAGTACCACAAATAAGAAAGTGGGCAAACTCCAAACGGTAATGGACTTTAGTTCGTAGGTCACCCACCACTCATGAATGTGCAACACGAAAACCAATCCTATCCAAATCAGGTAGGGCCAAAAAATTTTGATAGCATTCCACTTCCGAATGAGTTCGGCAATTCCAGTCAACACCAGTGTTATACCTAGCCCCAGGATTATGGAAATCAATACGATAACATATTCAAAGGGACTCATTTACAGGGTGTTTAGCTCTATTTAAATTAATTCTAAATAAATTTTATTGGTCTTCAAGTCAAGTGTCTTCTGTACCTTGATTACCTTTTTGTAAGCTCGAAAAACGGTTTTAAATAATTGTTGGATGCACTAAAATAAATTTGAAAAAACCACCTGCAATAGTAGATTTGTGGCACTTGATATAAATTTGGACAACCTTAACCTATCATGATAAGACAATTTACTTACTCCATCGGCAAGTTTTTATCAGTTGTTCTCCTTTTTCTAGCATTCAATTTTAACGCCAATGGCCAGGACATCTCCGAAGATGCGGCCGTCATTAGCGAGGGAGCGTCACTTTTTAATGCAAACTGTAAAACCTGTCATAAAATTCATGAGAAGTTAATTGGTCCTGCGCTGGCCAATGTTTATGAACGTGCTCCTTCCATAGACTGGATTAAATCTTTCGTGAAGAATTCATCAGCCGTGATTGCCAGTGGCGATGAATATGCGAATACATTATATACCGAATACAATAAGACTCAAATGACATCCTTCTCGACCTTTAAGGATGAGCAGATCTTGTCTATTCTGGCCTATATTAAAGCCGAGACCATTAAAGGTCCAGTGGTGGCGGTAGTTCCAACTACTGGCCCCTCTACTGGAGGAGATGGTGGGGGAGTTTCAAAAGAATATTTGAATGTGATCCTGATCGGGATGGTACTCATCCTGGTTTTGTTGGTGATCATTCTCGGTTTCCTGGTTTCTGCGCTCAAGCGGTTCCTTGATCAGAAGCAGTTAACGGAAGAAGAGAAGGAAGTAGTTCACTCACCGATTACGGTGGCCTCAATTTCCCGTAGCAATGGATTTCTATTTATTGTGCTGTTTGTGGTGGGTTCATTGGGTTTTAAGGCCGTAATCAATGGATTGTACTCTATAGGAGTTCAGCAGGGTTATGCTCCCAAGCAGCCCATTGCGTTCTCTCATAAATTGCATGCAGGTGCATATGAAATAGATTGTAATTATTGTCATACCGGAGCGATGAAGGGCAAGAGTGCTACCATTCCTTCAGTTAACATCTGTATGAACTGTCACCGTGCAGTAAAAACTGAATCTCCTCTCATTCAAAAATTATGGGCAGCGGCCGATTGGCAACCCGAAACGCTATCGTTCGGCCCGAATCAAAAACCTATTGAATGGGTTCGCATTCACAACCTTCCTGATCTGGCTTACTTCAATCACTCACAGCACGTAGTGGTAGGCGGAATTGCATGCCAAACTTGTCATGGCCCCATTGAGACGATGGATGTAGTAAAACAATACTCTTTATTAACCATGGGTTGGTGTATTGACTGTCATCGTAAAACCGATGTTAACTCAAAAGGAAATGCATACTATGACAAGTTGGTAGAGTTGCACAATGCAGCCAGCAAGGAGCCGATGAAAGTGGAAGACAATGGCGGTCTTGAGTGTGCAAAATGCCATTATTAATAAGAAACTAATTACGACTAACGCTTCGCGATAAATCTGAATATGGAAGAACAGATCAAAGAATCAACGAAGGTATACTGGAAAGGTATCGAGCAGCTTACAAATGACCCCGAGTATGTGAAGCATGCAAACAATGAGTTTGCTCCGGGTCCGGAAGAAGACTTGGGCCATTCCCGCAGAGACTTTTTGAAGATGATGGGCTTTGGCATGTCAGCAGTGGCGCTGGCTGCCTGCGAAGCGCCTATCCGTAAAGCTATACCCTATGTCAACAAGCCGTTGGATGTTGACCCGAGCATTGCTAACTATTATGCTTCTACCTATACCAATGGTGGAGATTATTGCAGTATCGTGGTAAAGGTTCGTGAAGGACGCCCCATTAAAATTGATGGCAATTCATTGTCAAGTGTTACCAAAGGCGGGACTTCTGCTCAGGTAGAAGCCTCCGTACTTTCATTATATGATAATGCAAGATTGCGCGGCCCAAAAGCAGCTGGTGAAAAAGCTCTTTGGGAAGACCTTGATAAACAAGTAATTGAAAAGCTTACGGGTGTTTCCGTTAGCGGAGGCAAGATTGTGATCGTCAGCAATACAATTTTGAGTCCCAGCACCCGTGCAGCAATAGAAAAGTTCAAAGCTAAATACCCAACCACGCAGCATGTGGTGTACGATCAGGTATCGCACTATGGTATGTGGAAGGCTAATGAAGAGTCCTTCGGAGCCGGAATGATTCCGTCCTATGACTTCAGTAAGGCCAATGTTATTGTTAGTGTAGCGGCTGACTTTTTAAATTCCTGGCTATCGCCCATTGAATTTACCAAGCAGTATGCACAGACTCGTGAAGTGGGAGAAGAGAAGAAGGAAATGTCTCGTCACTATCATTTCGAATCGCATTTATCATTAACGGGTGCCAATGCGGATTACAGAGTACAAATTAAACCTTCAGAAGAAGGTGCTGTTGTAGCTCAACTGTACAATTTGATTGCAGCAAAGGCTGGACAAGCAACTGTATCGGGTGGGGTTGATAAAACGCATCTCGCTAAAGCGGCAGAAGAACTTTGGGCCAATCGTGGCAAAGCATTAGTAGTTGCAGGCTCAAACGACAAAGCCGTTCAGGTATTGGTGAACGCGATCAACAGTATGCTGGAAGCTTACGGATCGACTATTCTCCCTAATCTTCCCGTGAATTACCGCCAGGGTAATGATGAGGCAATGGCCAACTTTATTAAAGAGGCTGAAGCAGGAAGTGTGGCCGCTGTAATTTTCTATAACTGTAACCCGGTATATGATCATCCGATGGGTGATACCTTATCCTCCGGATTGAAAAAAATTGGCGTGAAGGTCGCTACTTCCTATAAAGAGGATGAAACAGCAACCTTAGCAGATTTCTTAGCACCCGATCATCATTACCTCGAAGCATGGAATGATGCTGAACCGAAGAAAAATCATTTCAGTTTAGCACAGCCTGCCATCACACCGATTTTTAAATCGCGTGCTGCACAGGAAAGCTTCTTAATTTGGGCTGGTGAAACCAATGTAGATTATTTTGAATTTGTTAAGAATAATTGGAAGAGTCGCTTCTTCACAAGCGGTAACCTTCAGTCGTGGTGGGACAAGTGCTTATATGATGGAGTGCTTGAGCTACCCGTTGAAGCTTCTTCGGTAAGTTTCGCTGGTGATGTCAATGCTGCTGCAGCGGCTATCGCTTCGAATTATAAAGCCGGTAGTGGTTTTGAGTTAGTAGTGTTTGAAAATGGAACCGTGGGAAATGGTTCACAGGCGAACAATCCTTTGTTACAGGAATTGCCTGATCCAATTACAAAAGCGGTTTGGGAACATTATGTAACCATCTCTCCGAAGGATGCTGCATCTATCAATTTCAAAGAAGGAAAAACAGAATATTTTACGTTAACCGTGCCGGGTAAAGAACCTGTAAAATTACCAGCCTTAATTCAGCCGGGACAAACTCCGGGAACGCTGGGTATTCCACTAGGCTATGGCCGCTCGAAAGCTGGTAAAGTAGCAGACGGTATTGGAAAGAATGCCTATCCGTTTGTGGCCATGGTTAACGGATCATTAAATTATAATGCTTCCGGAGTAAAATTTGAGTCGACCGGTGAGTTCTATCACATTGCAACAACGCAAACACACCAAACCTTCATGGGCCGCCAGACGGTTGTGCAGGAAACGGTGTTAAGTGATTTTCAGCGTAAGGATTGGCAGCGCGAATATGCTCCTAAAGTGTCTACCTGGAAAGATCCGAAGCATAAAGTAGATCCAGGCACGCTTTCTTTATGGAAGGGTCACGAGTATAAGAATCACCACTGGGGCATGGCCATCGACCTGAACACGTGTATCGGTTGTGGCGCTTGTGTGGTAGCCTGCAACGTGGAGAACAACGTGTCGATGGTGGGTCGTGATGAAGTTATTAACAGAAGGGAAATGCATTGGTTGCGCATCGATCGGTACTACAGTAGCGATGCACCAGCAGAGGATTGGAGAGCAGCAGAAAACGCAGCAGAAAATCCGGAAGTGGTATTCCAGCCGATGCTTTGTCAGCACTGTAACAATGCCCCTTGCGAAACGGTGTGCCCGGTAGCCGCTACCACACACAGTACGGAAGGTCTTAATCAAATGACCTACAACCGTTGTATCGGTACACGCTATTGTGCGAACAACTGTCCGTATAAAGTAAGACGCTTCAACTGGTTTAAGTATCACGACAACAGCCAGTTTGAAACCGTTAACCCTGCCATGAATACCGATCTTGGTAAGATGGTGTTGAACCCTGATGTTACCGTTCGTTCACGCGGAGTAATGGAGAAATGTTCATTCTGCGTACAACGAATTCAAAATGGTAAGCTCGGGGCCAAGAAGGAGAGAAGACCGGTGAAAGATGGCGAAGTAATAACTGCCTGTCAGGCAGCATGTTCAACCGGAGCCATTGTGTTCGGTGATGTGAATGATGCCGAGAGCAAGATTTCAAAATTATTGCAAATCACTCCAGCAAATCCTGAGAAACCTTATGGTATAGATAAGACCACAGGTAATCCACGGGCGTATCAGGTGTTGGAAGAAATAGGAGTGAAGCCAAATATCTGGTATCTCTCAAAAGTGAGAAACAAGGATGCGGCTAAAGCTTAATGAATAGAATTGATAAACTGATAGAAGTAAAAACAATATGCAGGTAACTTCAGCACTTCGCGATCCATTAGTAACCGGTGGCAAAACCGTAAAGGATGTTTCGCACGACATTAGCCGCCAGGTGGAGGGTAAGCCCACACGGTTGTGGTGGATGGCGATGGCCATATCGCTGGCCTTATTGTTATGGGGCGCGTATGCCTGTGCCATGTTGCTGTGGCATGGAATCGGGATGTGGGGCCTCAATAAAACAGTTGGTTGGGCATGGGATATCACCAACTTCGTATGGTGGGTCGGTATTGGTCACGCAGGTACTTTGATTTCAGCGATTTTGTTGCTGTTCCGTCAGCGTTGGAGAATGTCTATCAACCGTGCTGCAGAAGCCATGACAATTTTCGCGGTGATTTGTGCGGCTAGTTTCCCGGCATTCCATATGGGCCGCCTCTGGTTAGGTTTTTATTGGGCACTTCCGTTACCGAACGCATTCGGTTCATTATGGGTAAACTTTAACTCACCATTGTTGTGGGATGTGTTTGCGATCTCGACATACTTCACCGTATCGTTGGTGTTCTGGTACCTGGGTTTGATTCCAGACTTTGCCGTAATCCGCGACCGTGCTGTAGTACAAGGAAACAACATCAGAGCACAAGTGTACAATGCCCTTAGCTTTGGATGGCAGGGTGGTGCAAAAACGTGGATGCGTTATGAATCAGTGGCGTTAATATTGGCAGGACTTTCCACTCCACTTGTACTTTCGGTTCACACCATTGTATCTATGGACTTTGCTACTTCGGTAATTCCAGGATGGCACACTACAATTTTCCCTCCTTACTTTGTTGCGGGAGCTATCTTTTCGGGATTCGCCATGGTGTTAACCTTGTTGTTGGTGACACGAAAAGTATTTCATCTTGAAGATTATATCACCATTGGCCACGTAGAGTTGATGAACATCATCATCATCGTTACAGGTTCCATTGTGGGTATCGCCTATATCACAGAATTGTTCATTGCCTGGTATTCCGGAGTAGAATATGAAGGCTATGCATTCTATAACCGTGTTTCCGGTCCGTATGCCTGGGCATATTGGTCGATGATGACCTGTAACGTGGTATCTCCACAACTTTTCTGGATCAAGAAAATCAGAACAAGCCTTGTAGCCACCTTCGTCCTTTCGATTGTGGTGAACATTGGTATGTGGTTCGAACGCTTTGTAATTATCGTAACATCGCTCCACAGAGATTATATCCCTTCAAGCTGGACGATGTTTTACCCCACATGGTATGATATCGGGCAATATGTTTTCACCTTCGGAATTTTCTTTACCGCATTTTTTCTGTTTGCAAAATTCTTCCCGGTGATTAACATGGCTGAAGTAAAGAGTATTATCAGATCAACTTCTGAAAAAGCATAATATGGACGCAGATAAGCATTTCGTTGTAGGTATTTTTGATGATGAGGATGTTCTTCTCAAGGGCATTAAAAAAGTACGCAACAGTGGTGTAAAAATTCAGGAAGTATATTCACCGTTTCCTGTACATGGTATTGATGATGCACTCGGCTATAAGAAATCACGCTTGCCGATTGCAGCTTTCATGTTTGGCATGACGGGCACTTCACTGGCTTTGTTGATGCAGATTTGGATGCTGGGTTACGACTGGCCCATGATTATTGGCGGTAAAAATTTCGCCTCACTGCCTCCATTCATCCCTGTAACCTTTGAATTAACGGTACTACTTTCTGCTTTGGGTATGGTGGGAACCTTTATGATTGTCAGTGATATGAAGCCCTACAAATGGCCTCGTCAGTTTGACATTAGAAGTACAGACGATAAGCACGTGATGGCCATAGACCTTGCCGTAAATGCCGGAAAGAGCAAAGATGAATTGTCACGCATCCTGAAGGATAGCGGTGCATCAGAAGTAAATGAAAAAAGTTTTGACTAAACGATTACGCATCTTGAATATGCATTTAACAAAACGTTTGTTTATGGGTGTGGCAGTTGCCGCAATCCTCACGGCCTGTGGAGCAGGGGGTGATGATCAGGGAACAGAGTACGCACCAAACATGTATCATTCGGTTGCTTATGAACCGTATTCACAAATTACCGATAAAGATGCGGGTCGATGGTTAACTTCCATTGAGTTTAGCAATGAGGATGGAAATGGCGGACACGCTGAATTTTATAACTCGAATCCCTATAATCCTTTCCGCATGAACCTGCGGATGCCTCCTCCAAACACCGTGAGCAGAAATAAGAGTGGGGTGCTTCCTTACCGCGTTCCTAAAGACAGTCTGGAGATAGCTGCAAAGCGTGTAAGCCCTCTGGATACCGCCATGAACAAGGCCATCCTGGCAGAAGGAAAAGTACTCTATGAAATTTATTGCGACCATTGCCATGGAGCAAAGGGCGAAGCGGATGGCAAAGTAGCTACAGGGGCAACCTATAATGGAAATCAATTGAGTGCCTATGCGGGTGTGGCAAATCTGAAAGGATCTGCTTATCAAAATATTACAGAAGGACATATTTTCCACGTGATTACCATGGGTAAAGGACTCATGCAGGGGCATGGTTCCCAGATTGCCACGGATGATCGTTGGAAGATTGCACGTTATGTGAAATCATTACAGAAATAATAGGGGAGCAACTGATCAATAGATAAACGAATAACTATCCAATGGCAGCTGAAGTACACATACAAGAAGAGCGATACATCTTTAAGCCGGAAACCAAGAAGAAAATTATTTACCTGCTCATAACAGGTATTGTACTTTTTGCGTTGGGCTTGTTTCTCGCGATGAACTCTGGCGGCCATGAAGCAGCTGCTGAAGATCATGCTTCTATCGAAACTCAAAAGATGATGGCCAGCATACAGCACGAGGCTGCTGCCCCGGCAGAACAACATGCTGAAGCAGGAGAACATCATGGAAGTCCTACCTGGCTAAAGCGTTTATACACTACCCTGTGGATGAACAATGTGTTCTTTACCGGTATGGGGATCATTGGGTTGTTCTTTGTTGCTATTCAGTTTGCTGCTCAAGCCGGATGGTCATCCGGAATAAAAAGAATTCCACTGGCGATGGGAAGTTGGATTCCGGTGGCGGGTGTGTTGATGCTCGGACTTTGGTTCCTGGTGAAAGGAGATTTATTCCATTGGTCACACGCGGGTTTGTTTGAAGAAGGTGGTGCGGAGTTTGATAAAATTATAAACGGTAAAGGAGCATTCTTTTACTGGCCACTGGAGAATGGAAGTTTCCCGATTTTCTTTGTTGGTCGCATTGTCATATTCTTTGGCATGTGGTACCTCTTTTTCACCTGGATTAAAAAGGAGATGATGGCGGAAGATATTGATGGCAGTTCAAGCCATTGGGTGAAAGCCAGAAGTTTGTCTGCCTGGTTCCTGATCTTTTTTGCTATCAGTTCATCCGTATCGGCATGGGATTGGATTATGAGCATCGACACACACTGGTTCAGCACCATGTTTGGGTGGTACATGTTTGCCAGTTGGTGGGTAACAGGGTTAGCGGTGATTACGCTGATCGTGGTGAGTTTAAAAGAAGCTGGCTACCTGAAAGTGGTCAATGCAAATCACCTGCACGATTTAGGAAAGTTTGTCTTTGCGTTCTCTATTTTCTGGACGTACATCTGGTTTAGCCAATTCTTGTTGATCTATTACGCGAATATTCCTGAAGAAACGGTGTACTTCATTGAACGAATGACCACCAGTCCGTATAGCTGGATATTTTTTGCCAACCTGCTCTTAAACTTTGTATTACCCTTCTTGTTATTGATGACAAGAGATGCGAAGCGTCATATGACGATGTTGAAAGTAGTTTGTCCGATTGTTATTGTTGGGCACTGGTTTGATTTCTACAACATGGTAACACCAGGAGTGATGAAGCACGAAGGTGGTCTGGGTTTCCTTGAAATTGGAACTGCACTGATCTTTACGGCCGTGTTCCTGTACGTAGTGTTGAACAGCCTGTCGAAGATGCCATTGTTTGGTAAGAATCATCCGTTGTTAGAAGAAAGTCTCCATCACCATATTTAATAAGAAAGCATTATGATGAGTTCGATTGTAGTTCTTGGTGTTGTATTAGTCGTTGCGATCCTTTATCTCATTTTCAGGGTCAGCAGTTTGGTGAGTGTTGCCAAAGGGCAAAAGGAGGACCGCGTTGGTTCAAGCAATGGCGTTCACGCTACCTTGTTTATCGTATTTATGATCACCAGCCTCACGGCTTTCTTCTGGTACTCGTATACACACTTTGATAGCTATAACCTTCCTGTGGCTTCTGAACATGGGCAGCGCACGGATACTTTGTTTTGGATCACGATGGCGGTAACGGTAATAGCTTTTACCATCATCAGTATCATCATGTTTGTGTTTCTATACAAATACCAGCATCAGGAAGGGCGTAAAGCAACTTTTTTACCCGATAACCATTACCTGGAGTTGGCATGGACCATTATTCCGGCAATTGTATTGGCAGTATTGATTTTCACAGGTCTAAGAACCTGGAATGATATTACGGCACCCGCATCGAAGGAAGCTGAGGTAATTGAATTAGTAGCACAGCAATTTGCATGGACGGCACGCTATCCCGGAAAGGATAATGTGTTGGGTGGTTATAATTTTAAATTGATTGATGCTGTTAATGAGTTTGGTTTGGATCTTTCCGACAATAAAACATACGATGATTTTAAAGCGCTGGAACTTCACCTCCCCGCGGGTAGAGAAGTATTATTAAAAATCCGTGCGAAAGATGTATTGCACAGTGTATTCCTTCCTCACTTTAGGGTGAAGATGGATGCTGTTCCCGGAATGCCAACACAATTTAAATTCATTGCTACCAAAACAACACAGGAAATGCGTGATGAAACCGGCAACCAGGCTTTCAATTACGAAATGGCCTGTACGGAAATTTGCGGCAAAGGACATTTTTCCATGCGGTTCCCGGTAGTGGTAGACTCCCCGGAAGATTATGAGCGTTGGAAATTATCGCAGGAGGCATGGCTTAAGCAGAATCCTGATTATATGAAAAATGTGCCCGCTGGTTTGAAGGAATCCGCGATGATCAAAGCAGGATTACCGGTAGAGGCAGGAGTAACAGTACAGGCAACAGCAGTAGGGTCTAACTAAGCGTTAAAGAAAAACATGGCAACAACAGTTCACGCACCTCAAGACGTTCACCACCACGATGATCACAGCCACGAGCATGAGCATCACGAAGGTAACTTCTGGACGAATTATGTTTTCAGTCAGGATCATAAAGTAATTGCAAAGCAATTTCTGATTACGGGTATTTTCTGGGCATTGTTAGGGGGGATACTCTCTGTAATATTCCGTCTTCAACTGGGTTTTCCGGGAATGAATCTTGAGTGGCTAAAGCCTGTGCTGGGCGGATGGATTTCTTCAGATGGTAAACTTGACCCTGAGTTTTACCTGGCTTTGGTAACGATGCACGGAACCATCATGGTGTTCTTTGTTTTGACAGCCGGCTTGAGTGGAACGTTTAGTAATTTCTTGATTCCGTTGCAGATAGGCGCACGCGATATGGCCTCTGGTTTTATGAACATGCTTTCATACTGGTTCTTCTTTTTATCCAGTGTGATTATGTTTACTTCACTCTTTCTTTCAACAGGTCCTGCCGGTGGTGGATGGACGGTTTACCCTCCGTTAAGTGCATTACCACAAGCCATTCAGGGATCAGGACTTGGAATGACGTTGTGGCTGGTGGCGATGGCGCTGTTTATTGTGAGTACCTTATTGGGCGGTATCAATTACATCACCACCATTATTAACATGCGCACAAGAGGTATGTCGTTTACACGCATGCCCCTTACGATTTGGGCTTTTTTCTTTACTGCGATTATCGGATTGCTTTCATTCCCGGTTCTTTTCTCTGCTGCACTGTTATTGATCTTCGATCGAAGCTTCGGCACCAGTTTCTATTTGTCTGATATTTACATTGCTGGGGAAGCACTCTCTAACGTGGGGGGTAGTCCGATTTTGTTTCAGCACTTATTCTGGTTCTTAGGTCACCCTGAAGTATATATTGTGTTATTGCCAGCGCTTGGTCTCTCTTCTGAAATCATTGCTACCAATTCACGTAAACCAATTTTTGGTTACAAGGCCATGATTGGCTCGATGTTATTCATCGCCATTCTTTCCTTTGTGGTATGGGCGCACCATATGTTTGTAACAGGTATGAATCCATTCCTGGGATCCATATTCATGTTGCTTACGCTGATCATCGCAGTGCCTTCGGCTGTTAAAATATTTAACTATGTAACTACATTGTGGAGAGGTAATATTCGGTTTACACCGGGCATGTTGTTCTCCATTGGTTTGGTTTCGTTTTTCTTAACGGGTGGAATTACTGGTATTTTCTTAGGAAACTCGGCCATTGACATTCAGTTACACGACACCTATTTTGTGGTTGCACACTTCCACCTGGTAATGGGTAGCGCATCTTTCTTTGGTATGATGGCCGGTGTGTATCATTGGTTCCCCAAAATGTTTGGTCGGATGATGGACAATAAATTGGGCTATATCCACTTCTGGATTACCTTCATCGGTGTGTACTTGGTGTTCTTCCCCATGCATTACATTGGTATTGCCGGATTCCCGCGCAGGTATTACTCCTTCACTAACTTTGAAACCTTCAGTGGTTTTACAGATCTGAATATGTTGGTCAGTATTGCAGCAATTCTAACATTGGCTGCACAATTTATCTTCCTGTTCAACTTCTTCTATAGCATTTTCCGTGGCCGCCTGGCACCTGCCAATCCATGGAACTCAACTACGCTGGAGTGGACAACACCTCGTAATCCACAACACGGTAACTGGCCTGGAGAAATCCCTGCCGTATATCGTTGGCCATATGACTATAGCAAGCCGGGGGCAAAGGACGACTTTATACCACAGAATATTCCGTACTCTGAAACACCAGAGTCCAACTTCCCGAATGAGAATGAGATGATTAAACTTGAAACCTCAAATGGCAACGCCATTGTGGTGGATAGCGGAAAGCATTAACACGTAGTTCAATAGTCAGGGTTCAGCTCATAAAGTTTCAATACTTTGGGTTGAACCCTGATCATTTATAATCATGCGCACGTTTAACAGACTCACCCGATCTACACTTATCGCAGTTTACCTTTTGATTTTGGTAGGTGGAGTGGTGCGCAGTACGGGTTCCGGAATGGGTTGCCCCGATTGGCCGAAATGCTTCGGGCAGTGGGTGCCCCCCACATCGGTTGATCAACTTCCAGCAACTTATAAAGAGGACTATTCGGAATACCGGCATCAAAAAAATATAAAGTTTGCCAAATACTTATCGGCTTTTGGTCTTAAACGTACGGCCGAGCAAATTCTTCAGGATAAATCGATTCGTGAAGAGGAAGACTTCAATCCCGTTAAAACCTGGATTGAGTATGTCAATCGAATTATAGGAGTAATTATCGGGTTTCTGATTTTTGCAGTGTTTGCATTTTCATTAAGGTATTGGAAAACGAATCGTCCATTGACTATACTTTCTTTTTTGAGCTTTGTACTGGTAGGCTTTCAGGGATGGATTGGATCGTTTGTCGTCTCAACAAACCTAACACCGTGGACAGTAACCATTCATATGTTTTTAGCGATGGTTATCGTTGCGTTAATAATTCTAATAGTCCATAAGATAGGTCAGGCAGAAATGGTAACAAGTTCAAACCCTTTACAGGCATCTTCCTTATTGAACGTATTGGTAATTCTATGCATGATTGCGCTGCTTGTGCAGATCCTGTTCGGTACCCAGGTTAGGGAGGCAATTGATCGGGTGGCAACAGAAATCGGAGATCGACAGGAATGGATTGCCGCAACGGGCTCTTCTTTTATTATTCACCGGTCATTTTCCTGGATTGTATTGATTTTAAATGCACTATTAGTGGTGAAATTATGGAAAACAGGAGGTGAGAATCGTTTTACCCTAAGCGTAATCCTCTTAATTTTGGGGACTGTTTTAACCGGTGCCGGAATGGCTTGGTTTTCTATTCCTCCCTTCCTGCAGCCAGTACATTTATTGCTGGCCACAGTGACGTTTGGCTTAGAGTTTTTGCTTGTTTTGAAGATAAACAGTAGTATGAATTTAGTGTTAAAGTAGCAGCATGGTAGCAAGACCAATAGAGGATCTTACGGGAATAGCCAGGATGGCCGCCAAGGCGCATGCCTACTGGGAGTTGCTGAAGCCCAGGCTTTCTTTTTTGGTTGCATTTTCCTGTGCGTTTGGATTTGTGCTGGCTTCACCAACCCTCCATTGGAATACGTTAATAATTTTCTTTATCGGTGGATTTCTTTTATCCGGGGCATCGGTAACGATCAACCAGATCATTGAAAGAGATTTGGATAAGCTCATGACGCGTACGCAGAACAGACCGCTACCTACCGGAAGGGTATCGGTTCAGGAGGCGGCAATATTTGCGGGAATATGCTTTGTGGTAAGTATTGCCATTTTACTCCGTGTAACGAACGGGCTAACCACTATACTCTCTATCCTCTCCATGGTGTTGTATTGTTTTGTGTACACTCCGCTAAAACGAGTGGGTTCCATTGCAGTTTTTGTTGGAGCGATCCCGGGTGCATTGCCTCCGTTGTTGGGATGGATTGCTGCAACGGGTACCATTGCTCATGAGGCTTGGATTATTTTTGGCATTCAGTTCATCTGGCAGTTCCCCCACTTTTGGGCAATTGCATGGGTAGCCGATGAAGATTACAAGAAAGCAGGGTTTAAACTTTTGCCCTGGGGTGGACAAAAGGATTTGAACACCGCTATTCAGATCATGATCTATACCTTATTCTTGTTACCTCTGGGATTACTTCCGGCAAAATTTGGTGTTACAGGAATTGACTCCGCCATTGTGGCAACCATATGCGGAGTTTTGTTTTTAGCACAAACATTTTCGTTGATGAAAACGGGAAGTAGGCAATCGGCCATGAGAATAATGTTTGGCTCATTTTTATACCTGCCGATTGTGCAGATTGCTTTTTTATTGGATAAGGTTTAACAGAATGAATATGAGTAGAGAGATGGCAGCAGAAATTAAAATAGTAGAAGAAGCAAAGAAGCCCTTGGCCATGAACCCTAAAAAGTTTGCACTATGGCTTTTTATCGTGAGTGTGATTATGATTTTTGCAGCGTTGACCAGCGCCTACATTGTACGTCAGGCTGAGGGAAATTGGCTGATCTTTGATCTACCACAATTGTTTTGGATTAACTCGGGAGTTATTTTGATGAGCAGTATCAGTATGCATTGGGCGTACCTGGCAGCGAAGCGTGATAATTTAGAATCAGTAAAAATTGCTACCGCTATTACAACAATTTTAGGTGTTGCTTTTTTGGTGGGTCAATATTTGGCCTGGGGCGCCTTGGTCGAAAATAGCGTGTACTTTGTGGGGAACCCCTCAGGGTCATTTGTTTATGTTTTATCGGGATTGCATGGGCTGCATATTGTGAGCGGGGTCATTTTTCTGATGGTCCTTTTGTGGTCAACGATGAAGTATAAAGTCCACTCAAAAAACATGAATCAGATAGAAATGTGCGCTACTTATTGGCATTTTTTGGGCGGACTTTGGCTATATTTGTTCATCTTCTTATTATTGAATCGTTAACGACCAGACTATAACCTAACGACAATGTCACATACCTCAACCGTTACTGTACCACCTCCAGGAAAGTCCGAATGGGATGGCGGAGTATCGCCTATGAATGTTAGCTATGGCAAGCTGATGATGTGGTTTTTCCTGCTGTCAGATGCTTTTACATTCTCGGCATTATTAATTACCTACGGATTGGTTCGTTCTGCACACCCAGCCTATGATGGTTCAGTTGAGAATTTTATTTTCTCTCAGGCGTATTGGCCAATTCCGGAAAAAGTATTTGAAGCAGTTCCCTTTTTCCATGGATTAAATGCTCCACTGGTATTCGTAGGTATAATGACCTTTGTACTTATCATGAGTTCCGTGACGATGGTATTGGCTGTGGAGGCCGGTCAGCGGATGGATAGAAGAGCGGTGGAGAAGTGGATGCTTTGGACAATTTTAGGAGGTATTACTTTCTTGAGCTGTCAGGCTTGGGAATGGGCTCACTTTATTCATGGTTCCGATGCCGGTAGTTTGCTGGCTGATGGTTCAAAAATATTTGGTGCCAGCCTCTCCATTAATCAATACGGCCCACCGGATTTTGCAGCATTCTTTTTCTTTATTACAGGATTTCATGGCTTCCACGTTTTTAGCGGAGTGCTGTTAAACTTTTTGATTTTTTATAATACCGTTACCGGAGTGTACGAACGGAGAGGCCATTATGAGATGGTAGAAAAAGTGGGTTTGTACTGGCACTTTGTTGACCTGGTGTGGGTATTTGTATTTACATTCTTCTATCTGGTTTAAAACTAATAATTGCATAAAAAATGGCACATTCAGAAGAAACCGTTGTAACTGTTCTGCCTCCCGACAAAGAGCGGATTAAAAAATTATGGACCGTTGCAGCCATACTTGGAATCATCACCTTGATTGAATTTGGTGTTGCGTTTGGGATTCCTCATGAAATGAAAAACCTGCGTGTATGGACGTTCATTCTGATGACCATTGTAAAAGCTGCCTATATCGTAGGGGAATTTATGCACCTCCGTCATGAGGCGAAGGTGTTGATTTGGTCGATCCTAATCCCGATGGTGTTTGTGGTGTGGATGCTTGTGGCCTTCGTATACGAGGGCATGGCCATTGCAGATGTGAGGTAGTTATTACTAAAAAATAATTGGAAGGCTTAAGGAAAACCTTAAGCCTTCTTTTTTGAGTTCCATTCAAATGAATATGAAGAAACCCATCCTTCTCTTTCTTGCCTTAGGTTTACCAGTAGCAGTATTTGTCTTTCTAAAGTTTTTTGGAAAAAACGAATTTGCTGTTCCGGTTCTATTTGGAGATGGGATTGCAACTCCTGTGGGGTGTGAATCATTCCGATATGATATTCCCTATTCAATTCCAGATACCATTCTGGCAAAATTTGGATGGAGTAGTAGCGACTCCATTTCATTGGTGGTTTTCAGCGGCACGACAAATGCCGAACAGCAGGAACAATCGATTCAACTCAACCGGATTTTTACAGAATTCCCCACCGACAACTTTAAAGTTATTTTAATTTCGGAAACTAATAGGACGGAACAATCTGAATTGGAAAATGTTAGGGTAATACGGCCACATGGGCAGCATGATTCATCTGTAAAGAGTTGTGTTTTCTTGTTAAAACAATCGGACAATACCGTTCTTCTGGATTCAAAGAAAAGAATGCGCGGGCAGTACAACACTGCCAATCGTGAGGAGGTTGACCGACTGATTATGGAAATTAAGATTATGTTGAAGAAGTATTAAGTATGGAACAAAAGGATCCCTACAGAAAGTTAATTGTAGCCTTATCGATTGTTATCCCGATAGTGGTGGCAGTATTGTTCCGGGTTAAGATTCCAGGATATGATTTCTCCTTTCTTCCACCGATCTATGCGGGTATTAACGGACTTACAGCGATATTGCTTATTGTAGCCGTAGTGGCAATCAAAAATGGCCACCGCCATATGCATGAATTGCTGATGAAGCTTTGCATTGGATTGTCAGCTTCCTTTTTAGTGATGTATATACTGTACCACATGACGAGTGAGTCTACACCGTATGGCGGGGAGGGTGTTATTCGATACGTGTATTTCGTGATTCTTATTACCCACATCGTATTATCAGTGGGTGTTATACCGATGGTACTCTTTACCTTCGTGCGTGCGTTGAGCGGTAATTTTGAACGACATAAGGCGCTTGCGAAATATACTTTTCCGGTATGGTTGTATGTAGCCGTTACGGGGGTTATCGTATATTTGATGATTAGTCCGTATTACCATAGGGGATTATGAAGAAGGCTGGTTTTGTAAATAGTCAGGGTTTATTGCTTCGCGCAGGTGTTATTGGTTTTGTACTTTCGGTAGTAGTTCCCTTAGTTTCTTTTGGGCAGTGCGCCATGTGTCGCACGCAGCTTGAGAATAATGTCAGCAATGGGAATCCAGGTATAGCAGCAGGCATTAACACCGGTATTTTATATTTACTCATCATGCCGTACCTGATCATTTTAGCATTAGGTTTTTTTTGGTATAAAAGCAGCAGACGAAATGCCAACGCTGAACTTCCCGGCAGCATTACTTCACGGTAAATGTCCACAATGCCGTACAGGCGATATGTTCAAGTACCCTCTTCGCACCAGGTTATTTCAATTTAATCGCATGAATGAAACGTGCCCACATTGTGGGGTACGCCTGGAACCCGAACCTGGATTTTATCAGGGCGCCATGTATGTTGGATATGCCATTACCATTGCCTGCATTGTTATTGTAAGTGCCATTCTTTACCTGGCCGGTCACCCCAGCGAATGGGTATACATCGGTACGGTCATCGGTGTCATGATTTTGTTAATTCCTGTTAATTACCGGTACTCCCGTATTTTGTACCTGCATTTTTTCGGTGGCATTCGATTTGATCCGCGCTATAGTCAATAGAGTTATTTGTTAACTTTATTGAAAGCATGATGCAATTGAACAGGCAGTTACTTCTCTTTTTGTTTTTGGTAATATGCAGCTTAGGCGGGGTTTTTACCCACTATAAAGCTTCACAGCCTGTTTCGGCCGGTAGTATAGCCGAACATATTAATAACAATCTTAATCTTCATTTGGAAGAAGTTGATGCTGAAGCCGCTGAAGCGCTTTCGTCATGGAAGCGTGGTGAAGGACTTTCCAATTCAGGCACTTCATTCCTCATTTTAAAGGGGAATGAAATTATTGCCTGGAATAATAACCATCTCATTCCATCTGTAGAATCCATGCTGGATGATTTTCAGGTGAAGTTTGTCAAGTATGGAGCAGGGGAGATTTTACTGAAGCGATGGAAAATTGATGGAGAGCAAGTATTGATAGCGATTATTCCGCTGCATATTCAGTACAAGATTGCAAATGATTACCTGACACCTTATTGGAATACCGATGTATTCACTACGCAGCATGTTTCACTTTTAGACCCATTATCCTCGCAAGGGTACCCCATCCAGATTGATCAGGAGACTGTCTTTCAAGTTCTACCCACACCAGGCTTCAATCAACGAGTTGGTTTGTGGAACCTTCTTACGGTAATATTCTTTGCGGCAGCATTAGTCGCGCTCCTCTATTTATTGTTCTTACGAATAAAGTCGATTTCCATCGATTATCCTGCCATAGGTTTTTTGGGTTTGGTGGCTTCATTGACCATTCTTCGTACGGGCATGATCCTGTTGGAATTTCCCGTACGATATATCGACTCAAACCTCTTTGACCCTAAGTTTTTTGCTTCTTCAGAGTTTAATCCCTCCATGGGGGACCTGGTCCTTAACTCAATTGTACTTCTGGTGGTTTGTATTTATTTATTCAGGAATTATTATCGCTTTGGTGTTCTTCGGTATAGCCTTTCCAATCCTGTAGTAAGCTGGTTGGTGTCCGTAGTCTGTGTTGTTTTTGTGCTGTTCGGTATGCTTTATCCATTTGTTGTTATTCAAACCATTTACAACAACTCCGCCATAACCTTGAGCATAGCGGAATCTATTCAGTTTGATGTGCTGCGTATAGTAGCACTCGCTTCCGTACTGCTGTCATGGGTAAGTGCATTCCTTTTTATGCATGTGTTTGTCAGAATATTAATGCATGAAAAACGCGTATGGAGTATCATCATTCCGGTTGTGGTAGGTTCTTTAGTGTTCATTAGCATTAATAGGGAATCCGGACAAGTTTATTTTTGGTCCTTTTTAGCGGGTCTTACCTATTTGGTCATTGTTATCTCCTTAAAACTATCGACATCCTTGGGGAAATTTCAATATGCAACGTTTGCTTACCTCTTTGTCGCGGTTTTATGTCTATCGTGGAATGGGATGTATGCCATTCGTCATTTTGAGCAACAGACCAGCTTACGACAGCAGTTCCGTTTTGCGAATAATTTTTTGTTGGAACGTGATTACTTTGGTGAATATCTTCTTCACGAAGCTGCCCAACGAATTTCCAATGATGTGTTTATTCAACGAACCATGGCCAGCCCCCTGTTGGGGAAGGAAGTAATTCAACAAAAAATAAATCAGGTATCATTGTCAGGATACTTTAATCGATACCACGTTGATGTTTTTTTGTACAATGCGCTAGGAGAACCCTTATCAGCCGGAGACAGCGTGTCCTTTTCTGAATTGATCAATACTTATAATACCGAAGCCTTTCGTACTGAGTATGACAACGTGTATTGGGTAACTGATCCACAAGGTGATTTTTCGAGAAAGTATGTGGTGTTGATTCACCTTCAAAAGGGGGAAACTGCCGTGGGTTTTGTGGTGCTAGAACTTTCCCTTAAGCGCATTATTCCCGAAAATGTATACCCGGAATTACTGGTGGATAACCGGTTTCAACAAGGATACAATACACAAGCGTTCAGCTATGCTGTGGTGAATGATAAGAAGATTCAGTACAATGCCGGGGATGTTAACTATGAATCACTAGTCAAAACTCACCTTGAAAACCCCCAGTTATACTCCCGTGGTATTATGGAGGAGAATCAATTGCATGTTGCGGCTCAAGACAATTCAGGCAGATTGGCCATTGTTTCTACTGACGTACCGACAGCAATCTATCAACTGGCTGATTTCTCATTCCAGGTGGTCATCGGTGTGGCTCTCATTCTACTTTTTTTACTGGTCCAGGGCTTTCTAAATTATTCACGATCGAGAAATATTTTTCTTGCCGTACGAATACAGTTAATTCTAAACCTGGCCTTTTTTCTGCCACTGATCGCGGTGAGCGTAATTACCCTGGGATTGACAACCCAATCTTCGCAAGAACAAATGAATGAGGACTATTTGAGTAAAGCAAATCGGTTTAGGGAGCCGGTGGCCTTTGCGTTGGATGAGTCTAGAGGGGATGAAACTGAATTTGAAGGCCAGTTTACTACCCTCACAGCCCTGGCCAATGTAGATGCTAACGTATTTTACCCAACCGGAAAATTATTGGCCTCCAGTCAGCCGTTGGTATTCGAAAACCAATTGCTGGCCCCCTATATCGATCCTGTTGCCTTAAAACAAATTCAACTTGGGGAAAATGTTTTTGTCTCCACAGAGCAGGTTGGCAATTTACAATTCAACGTAGCGTATGCGGCATTATTTTCGCCCGACACCGGTCAGCGCTCCGGTATTTTAGCCATACCTTTTTTTCAATCCGCATCCTCTCTGGAGCAAATGCAGATCAATGTGTTGGCCAATATACTGACCATTTTTACGCTCATTTTTATAGCCTTGCTGGTGATTTCATTTTTAGTTACCAAATGGGTTACGGCCCCGTTGCACATGATCACCAAAATCATCGGTCGGGTTTCACTCACCCGAACCAATACACCCCTCAAGTGGCAATCCGATGATGAGATCGGGTTGATGGTGAAGGAGTACAATCAAATGCTCATCAAGCTAAATGACAGTAAGCAGGAGCTGGAACGAAGCCAACGTGAACGTGCCTGGCGTGAAATTGCGCAGCAAGTGGCACATGAAATCAAGAATCCACTTACACCCATGAAATTGACGCTTCAGCAACTGGAACGGTCGATACAAAAGGATGATCAACGATCCGATAAACTCAACAAAGCGGTTAGTTCATTGCTGTCTCAGGTAAATACATTGGATGATATTGCCTCTTCGTTCAGTTCATTTGCTAAAATGCCCGAACCTGTCATTACCGAGGTTGAATTAGTGGGTTTGCTTTCAAAAACAATTAATCTCCATACTCAAGAAGCTACTATTAAGCTTGAGACTACGCTTACAACCGCCACTATTTTGGCTGATGAGCAACTTCTCGGGAGGATATTTTCAAATATAATTTTAAATGGAGTGCAGGCTGCCCGACCGGATGTTCCACCGGTTATTGAAATCCAATTGGATAGAGTGGACCAATATTACCGGATTTCTATTACCGATAATGGTCGAGGAATTGAACCAGCCTTATCCGACAAAATATTTTTACCTCATTTTACCACTAAGCAATCCGGTTCAGGATTGGGGTTGGCCATTGCGAAGCAAGGGATTGAGCAACTGGGAGGAAGAATTTCATTTAAGACCTCGTCTCAAGGCACGACATTTTTTATAGAACTGCGAGGATAATTATTTCCCCTTCATGCCTAGCATGATTTTGTTGGCAAATACAAAATCGTCAAGTTCTTTTACGCCTGAGTGAATCACATCATTTCTGTTCCCCTCCCAAAGCTTTTCTCCTTTGTAGATGAACATGATGTTTTCACCGATACCCATCACCGAATTCATATCATGTGTTACCACAATGGTGGTTGTATCGTAATCTTCCGTAATGTCCTGAATGAGCTCGTCAATTAATATGGAAGTTTGTGGGTCAAGGCCGGAGTTGGGCTCATCGCAGAAGAGGTACTTCGGATTATTCACGATGGCCCGGGCAATTCCCACCCGTTTTTTCATTCCACCACTTAATTCGGAGGGCATTTTTGAATTGACATTTAAAAGCCCTACTCTTTTTAAGCAGAAGTTTACCCGATCGAGTTTCTCATCCTTTGGCATCTTGGCCAATAAATCCAATGGAAACTTTACATTATCCTGCACCGTCTTAGAGTCAAATAGCGCACCTCCCTGGAAGAGCATGCCAATTTCTCTCCGAACTTCAATTTTCAGGTTACGATCACCTTCTGTGAAATTTCTGCGATCGAAAAATACCAACCCCTCGTCAGGCTCCACAATTTCAACAATGCATTTTAGCAATACACTTTTACCGGTACCACTGGCTCCAATGATCAGGTTTGGTTTTCCTTTTTGAAAGGATCCGCTAATGTCTTTAATGACCTTACGGTCGCCAAATGATTTTGATATGTGCTGTACCTCGATCATGCAGGACTAAGTAAGAGTTGGGCAAGCAAATAATCTGCAATGAGTATGGCAATTACGCTGGTGGTTACGGCCTGGGTACTGGATTGACCTACTTCCAATGCACCGCCTTCTGTATAGTATCCTTTGAAAGAGGAAATGGAAGACACCAGGAATGCGAATACCGTAGCTTTAATGAGCGCAAAAGTTATGGTAAATTCATTGAACACAAATCGGATCCCGAAAATGTAGTCTGTGGGTGAGATGACTCCTGTGAGAGAACCTACAAGATATCCACCCAGCAACGCGCACACACCGGATACAATGACCAGCAATGGATACATAATAACGGAAGCAATAATTTTTGGTAGGACGAGGTAGGAGATCGAATTAATACCCATCACCTCCAACGCATCCACTTGTTCGGTAATGCGCATGGTGCCCAGGTTACCGGCCATGCTGGAGCCTACTTTTCCGGCAAAAATGATGGCCATAATAGTAGGGGCTAGTTCCAATACCGTCATTTCACGAACAACTTGTGAAATCACATACTTGGGTATGTATGGTGCAACAAGATTGAATGCCGTTTGCACGGTGGTTACTGCTCCCATAAAAGTAGACACCAACATGAACAGCATGATGGAATTGAGTCCGATCAGTACACATTCATCTATCACCAATTTATAGTGTGTCTTAAAGGACTCGCGATTAACGAAAAGATTACCCAGAAAGATGAAATACTTTCCTACTTCTTTCATCTTGAGACCTTTTTATAAGCTAAGGTGTTTTTCAGTTGATATTTCATCTGTGCGTGTAACAAGTATCTACCTATATCATGGGGTCAAACAGCAAAATAACTATCTTGCTAAAGATACAAAAATGTATTTCCCAGCGAAAACAGTAATTTGATTACCATGAATAAACTTATTGTGGTTACCGGTGGAACAAAGGGTATTGGGCGAGCTGTCATCGAAAAATTTGCCGCTAGCGGATTTGATGTGGCCTCCTGTTCCAGAAATCCAGCGGAGTTAGAGAAATTAGAGGAGCAACTCAAGACAACACATCCCTCCATTCAGGTTTATACAAAACCAACCGATATGACGGATAAACATCAGGTGAAGTTGTTTATTGATTTTGTGGCAGCACTAAAACGACCTGTGGATGTATTGGTCAATAATGCTGGTTATTTTGTGCCAGGCTCTATCGCTACCGAGCCAGATGGCACCCTTGAAAGTATGATTCATGCTAACCTATACAGCGCATATTATACCACTCGTGGATTGGTTCAGGAAATGATGAAGAGAAAGTCCGGGCATATTTTTAACCTTTGCTCTATTGCCAGCATAAAAGCCTATGCCAATGGAGGATCATATGCCATTTCAAAATTCGCTTTATTGGGCTTTTCGAAATGCCTTCGGGAAGAATTAAAGGAGTTCGGTGTTCGTGTTACGGCCATATTGCCTGGGGCAACACTGACTTCCAGTTGGGAGGGGTTCGATCAGCCTGAAGAGCGCTTTATGAAAGTTGAAGATGTGGCTGAAACGATCTATTCAGCCTACGCCCTTTCGGGTCGTAGTGTAGTGGAAGAAGTGATCATTCGTCCTCAATTGGGGGATATTTGATTTTATTTTCTTGAACAAAATGAGTTGGAGAAGGGTTAACTTTGCATAAACCAGCGTGTTGTGAATTCTCAGGTAGCCACTCTAAAGCAGTATTGTAACAGCCTTGTTCAATACAGTCGCAGAAAAACAATTGAAGTAAAAATCGGGGATGTACCCATGGGGGGCAGTAATCCTATTCGCCTCCAATCCATGACCACCATTGATACGATGGACACCAGGGGTTCAGTAGAACAGGTGCTGCGCATGGTGGATTCTGGCTGCGATTATGTTCGGATTACAGCACCCAGTTTAAAGGAGGCTCAAAACCTGGAGGTCATCAAAAAGGAATTGCGTGCCAGGGGTTGTACAGTTCCTTTGGTGGCTGATATCCACTTTACTCCCAATGCGGCTGAGCTAGCCGCACGCATTGTTGAAAAGGTGAGGATCAATCCGGGTAACTATGCTGATAAAAAGAAGTTCGAAGTAATCGAGTATAAGGATGATGCCTATGAAGCAGAACTTTCACGCATCCGGCAAAAATTTACGCCACTGGTAAAGATTTGTAAGGAATACGGTACAGCTATGCGAATTGGTACCAATCATGGTTCGCTTTCGGATCGTATCATGAGTCGTTACGGGGATACCCCGTTGGGTATGGTGGAGTCTGCTTTGGAATTTTTGAGAATTTGTGAAGACCTGAACTACTATGACATCGTGTTGTCAATGAAGGCCAGCAACCCGCAAGTGATGGTTCAGGCGTATCGTTTGCTGGTTCAGAAATTAGATGAGGAGGGCTTTAAACCATATCCTTTACACCTTGGTGTTACGGAAGCTGGTGATGGTGAGGATGGAAGGATAAAATCTTCAGTAGGTATTGGTACTTTACTGGAAGATGGATTAGGCGATACAGTTCGTGTGTCTCTGACAGAGGAGCCGGAAGTTGAAGCTCCGGTAGCAAAATTAATGGTTGACCGATATATTAATCGCTCGAATCATAAACCTATAAAGCCGATTGCGGATTCTCCTATTGATCCTTTCGTGTACACGCGAAGAGTAACCCGCGAAGTGGCTAACCTGGGCGGTGCGCATCATGTGCCACGAGTAATTGCTGATCTATCCCAAATTAGTATAGCCGATTATAAAGACTTGCGCAGCATTGGTCATTTCTATTTGCCGGAGCCGGATAAGTGGAGGATGAATGACCAGGGAGCTGATTACGTGTACACAGGTGATCGGCCAATTCCATTTATGTTGCCAAATGGGTTAAAGGAAATTCAGAATTATAAAACCTGGCTTCTCTCGGAGGATCAACTTAACAAGCTGCCCTTTTTTGCAAAGGATGAGTTTTTGAGTACTGCCAAGAAACATGTTGAAATTAATTTTGTCAGGTTTTCAATAGATGATATTACTCCTGAGTTTTTAATTCAATTGCAGAAAGATAAATCCGTGGTGGGTGTAGTGGAAACCTCCAATACGCATGCCATGGCAGAGTTGAGAAGAATCTTCTTTGAGTTGCTTGAACATCGTATCGATATGCCTGTGATTATTTCGCGGCAATACAATATCTCAGATGAGGATACTTTGCGCATTCATTCTGCCACCGATATCGGGGGGTTGTTTATTGATGGGTTAGGCGATGGAATAGTACTGGGTATTAAGGGAGAAATGTCAAAGGAGGATTCACTTCGGTGGGTCGACCTTTGTAATAAAACTTCCTTTGGAATTTTACAGGCTACCCGAAACCGGATGTCCAAGACCGAATACATTTCTTGTCCTTCTTGCGGACGTACGTTGTTTGATTTGCAGGAAACCACTTCCATGATTCGCAAACGCACCGATCATTTGAAAGGTGTGAAGATTGGTATTATGGGGTGTATTGTAAACGGCCCCGGTGAAATGGCTGATGCGGATTACGGCTACGTGGGTTCTGGCCCTGGTCGGATTACATTGTATCGAAGTAAAGACGTAGTCAAGAGAAATGTTCCCTCTGCGCAAGCGGTGGATGAATTGATCAACATTATTAAAGAAGATGGAAACTGGATAGATCCCGCCTCCATCGAAAAATTTTAAATATGGAAAACGAGCAAAGTAAAAATCGGTGGAAAGAGTTTTTTCAGCTGGGTGAAGTAGGAGGTTATTTCTTCAGGAAAAAGGATCCCAACCGGCCTAAAAACATCAACATCAAGGCCATGCACATCATCAATAAAATAGCCATCCTGATGTTCCTGATATGCCTGTTGATCATTCTGAAGCGTTATATCTTCGGATATTGAGTGATTACACTCAATTTGCTGGAAGTTCTACCTAAATTGGTCATATTTAATATTTTGACTATCAACAGGTTACAAATGACCCGTTTTTCGGATTACTTCTGGTTAAAATCCTTATTTTTGTTTCAATTACCCCTATCATGGCAAGGGCATTTATTGTCGTAGTTGGATTTTGTTTGCTGCTGGTATCCTGTACTCAGCGTGTGATTTGCCCTGCCTATCAAAGTGCCTATATCTATGATAAGGAGGCTCTTCGTAAGAAGTTTAGCTATTTCAATGAGGACTCTACCCCCAAGGTACTTACCGCCAGTAAAACCAAATACCTTATAGCAGAGCCTACCACATTCAAGAAGAAGAATAGGAGTTTACGCACGGTGCCCATGGCGAGGGTGAACCCGGTGGTGCCCGATTCTTTGAAGTCTGATGGCGAGATTACGAAAGCCGAACTGGATATGGCTGCCCAATCCATTATTGATAGCACCTTTGTTGTTGATACGGAATCGGATAGTGTTCAATCGGCTGAGGATAGCGTGTATGTGATTTCCAAAGATCGGGAAGTTCGGGTGTTGAAATACGATAACATGGCCCGGAAATATTTTGTGGATACGGTTGGATTCAATACCGAACAGGATAATTACATGTGGTATTTAAGGGATATCCTGGTATTACCGGATGCACGATTGGCGCAAATGGAAGGTGAAGAGCGAAAAGCCGAAGCGTCAGGAAAAGGCACAAAGAAGAAAGAGAAAAAAGGTATAAAGGGATTCTTTGCCGGTTTATTTAAGAAGAAAGATAAATCGAAAACGGCTCAAGACTCTACACAAACCATTGCTCCGGTGGAAGAGGATTATGGTTACGATGACTTTGAAGGAAAAGAAAGAGACTCTACGGCCGTTCAATCTCAAGCCCAGCAACAATCTGCCGCAAAACCGAAGAAGGGAATGTTCTCCTTTTTAAAGAAGGGTGATAAGCCGCCTAAGGAAAAGAAGAAATCAGAAACTACTCCAGCCAAGAAGGAAGAGGAGAAAGATGATGGCTTTTAAGTAGTCCTAATCAAACAAGGTTAAATTTCCGTATTGATCGGCTGCCGGTGCAGGTATAATCAATGAAGGTTGATCGATAGCAGGATCATTGATCCGTGGCGATACCGTATACAAATTCATCTTCTCTGGCGAATAGGCTTTCAGTAAAGAAATTAATTCTCCCTCAGGGGCTTTCGTGTGTAACCAAACATCTTCAGCATTTTTGTCAAAGATTACAGGCATTCTTTCTGTGATGGACAAAATTGATTTATTCGAAGGCGTGGTGATGAGGGTAAACGTATGGACCATCGAATTGTCTTCATCTTCAAACTCTTCCCATAATCCCGCCATCGAAAATAGTTTTTGATCGGCCACGGAAATACGATGGGGAATGGAAATTTTCTTCCCGACTTTTTTCCAGGCGTAAAAACCATCAGCAGGAATAATGCAGCGATGCTGAAGGAGTGTTTTTTTTAGGACAGGCTTTTCCTTCAGTGTTTCCACGGAGAGATTGATAATTTTTTCTCCCAGGTTTTTATTCCGGGCAAAACGTGGAGGCCTGCCCCAATAAAACCAGGATAAACCTTGCCTGCCGGAGCTGGTGATCACCGGCAACAGCTGTGATGGCGCAGCGTTGTATCGCGGTTTGTAATGATCCGGTACCTCAACCGAAAATCGTTCGGACAATGCGGGAGAAAGTGCAGTAAGACTATATCGGTCAACCATTGGTGGTCAGCGATTCAAAAATTCTATGGCACGCTGCTCCGACCAATATAAACCATTTTTGTTGAATTGAGCGAACCCTACATGACCCCCGCGCTGGGGACTTTCAAATGAAACATAAGAATGATTTCTTAATAGGTTATGCGGGTAGCATTCCGGACTTAAAAAGGGATCATTGGCTGCACTAATAACCAAGACTGGAATTTTGATATCGGTAACAAACCGGATGGCGCTGCAATGGTGATAGTAATCCAACGCATCTTTATAGCCATGGATGGGCCCTGTAAAGTAATCATCAAATTCCCGAAGGGTTTTAATTTTATCAAGCCCACGGGCATCCAACTCGCGTATTGTTTTTGACTTGCGAATAATCTTTTCCTTCAAACTCTTGACGAAACGTTGCGAATAGACCCAGTTGGAGGGCTGTGAAATTTTATCACAACTGGTATGAAGGTCCATGGGAACAGAAAATGCTACCGCTTTTTTCAGGGAAGCAGGCCTGGTCCTCTCTTCGCCCAGGTATTTCAGCGTCAGGTTTCCTCCCAGGCTAAAGCCCACCAAAGAAATTTCCGTGTATAGCCCGGTTTCCTGGGCGTGTTGGAGTACAGTAGCCAAATCATGGGTAGCTCCGCTATGGTAAAACCCAAGGGTTTTATTCATCTCCTCGCTGCAGCCTCTGTAGTTCCAGGTTAGAATATCATATCCGTGCTGATACCCGACTTTGGCCATCCCTTTCATATACGCACGCTGGGTATTTCCCTCCAATCCGTGCGAGATGACGATTAACTTTTTTGATCCTTGTTTCAACCAATCCAGATCCAGAAAGTCATGATCCGGAGTAGTAATCCGTTCACGATGATAAGGCTGAAGTTCCACCGAGCGTAGCAAGGCAGGGTAGATGGTCTCCAGGTGGGGGTTGAAGAGAATGATGGGAGGACGGTAGGTCAATTTTAGATTGTAGATTTTAGATTTTAGATTGTTTGATCGCTTTTCTTTTTATTGAAGTATTAATCGAGGCTACAATTATTGATAGTAATTCATTCCCTTCTTTGATCAATGGCTGCGAATTTTCTTTTAAGGATGGCTCTATTTCAGCGATAAGCTCCAGGAAGTAGATTGATTCATCCAATTCTTCTTCAACGATCTTTAGTTTATTGATAAAATCAGCCGTTGATTTAGCTCTGCAAGCTGCTCTGTAGTTCGCACCAACAGAGCTTGAACTCCTGATAAGTTGTTTTGTATAGGCAAGAATTGTGTAGGTTGGTTTTAGATTTTCACAAAACCTGGCCGTGTCAATTGCAAATTTTTTTGTCCTACTCTTTAAGTCTTCGGAATTCATCAATCTAAAATCTACAATCTAAAATCTAAAATCAGCCTGAGGTGCCCTAAATGATGCTCCCCGTGCCAGGCGTACAAGGCGATCAGGGTATCAAGCCTGAAATGTTTACCGGTTTCCGGATGTACAAAACTTTTTTGAAGATCTCCTTGGGTTAAGGAGCGAAGCAGGGTTACCCATTTGGCATGCAATGCTTTTAAGAGCGTGATCGAAAGGGCAGGGTCCTGTTTTATTTCGTACGTCTCTGCCCAGGCTTTTTCATTGTAGGCTTTAATGGTGGGTGTATTTTCGGTGAGTGTCCACTTAAACCGAATGTAGGCATTCATGTGGCTGTCGGAAATGTGATGGATGACCTGTCGGGCGGTCCAGCCTTCCGGGCGATAGGGTGTTTCCAGTTGGGCTGCAGAAAATTTTTTGAAGACCTCTTCTATTTTAGTAGGTGTTGCTTCAATCGTGTTAATGAAGGCACTAATTTCTTGCGGACTATACGATTCTTGTGGTGTGAATTTTCCAATGGGAAAACGCAGGGGATCAATTGACGACATGGGATTCCTGTTCTCGTTGGTCTTTCGCGTCTTTAGCTTCTTGTTTTCTTCGTTGTCGTTTATTGCGAACCCTAATATTGAACATTTCGATCAGGAGGGAGAATACCACGGCAAAGTAGATATACCCTTTAGGGATTTCATACTCCAGTCCTTCCAGAAATAGCATAAACCCAATCAGGATTAAAAACCCTAAGGCTAACACTTCCAGCGAAGGGTGTTTGTGGATGTAGTCGCTGATTTTACCGGAGAACACCATCATGATGCCGATGGAAATAATAACAGCAATGATCATGATGAGCCGCTCGTTCGTCAAACCAACAGCCGTCAGGATGGAGTCGAAGGAGAAAATGATATCCAGTAGCACAATCTGAAACACTACATTAGAAAGCGTTTTGGTGGCCTTCGATTTCATTTTGGCCTCGTCCGTTTCATCTTCCTCATCCTCCACTTCATGATTCATTTCACGGGTACTTTTCGCGATCAGGAATAACCCTCCAAACATCAGGATAAGGTCCCGGCCACTAAAGGGATGGTCATGACTAAATAGGCGTTCGGTAAGATCTATACCGATAATATCGGAAAGTTGAAATAATGGTTCAACAAACGTAATTACCCAGGTAATGGCCAGCAGGAGAATAATGCGCACAAACATGGCGAGCAATAACCCGATGTTGCGCGTTCTGGCCCGTTGTTCAAGGGGCAGTTTGTTGGAAACAATGGAAATAAAGATGATGTTATCAATCCCCAGAACAACCTCAAAAAAGGTAAGTGTTAACAGTGCGAGCCAGGCTTCAGCATGTAGAAATATTTCCATGCACTACGATTGGTTTTAGGGTTGATTGGGGTTTAAAAATAGGATAAGAAATGTACTCCTGCAATGGTTGAAGCACTTTTAAGTAGTTGATTTTTAGATAAATGGGAGGTTCAAGGTTTCATGTTCCAGATTCAAGATTTGATTGGTTAATAACCTTGAACCTGGAACATTGAACCTCATTTTACCGGTGCACCACCATAACTTTTCTTCTGGCTATACCACCTTCCGGAGTGCCGATCTGAACAATATACACCCCACCGGTTAACTCGGTAGTGTTTACGGTCTTGCGATGTTCGCCTTCCTTAAATACACTCTGGTAAACCGCCCTTCCATACGTGTCGAACATGACCACCGGAGTTTCACGATTAACCACAGCCGGCAACTCAATATTCACTTCGTGATTGGCCGGGTTCGGGAAGAGGCTTATTTTTTCTGCGTAGGCAGGGTCTTCGATACCGGTGATAACTACAGTAGGAAGATTTGTTGGATTCAAATCTATTCCTGACTGATATACTTCTCTTGTTAGCTCATCCTGTATGAATGCGACAATTGCTAAATCAGAAATTTCTATATCTGGGTGCTCAATTCTCACGCTATCAACAATATTGATAGTTGTGCCTTGTAACATGGGCGTGGCCAATGCCCTTCCAACAGCCGAAGGCAATAGTTTTCTCAATACATATTCATTGTCATCCACAGTCTTTTCTACTATCGCAATTTGAAGAATTGGATTTCTTGTTGCTGGAATAGTCTCAAGTGCAGTAACGGTAACAGCAATCTTCAAATAGGTTGGATCAGTTGATGGTAATGTGCTTACTCCTAATGGATTATAAGGAGCAACTTTTAACGAGCGTTCACTAAATTTTTCAGTGACCCACGCTACACCAAGGAAATTTCCATCACTATAACCATCAATGTAACCGCGAGGTATGTAATTATCATTTAGCGGTATACCGTAATAGGCTGACCGTGCAGAGGGGTCAGCTGGATTAATTGGGTAGTTAACATCTGCCCCAGGATAACCCAAATGGTATTGTATTTTCACCGCTTCCGAAATCGGTATGCTCTTGAAATTCGTATTGTTTGGGGTATAGTCTCCATCACTTTCATTGGTAAAGTTTTCGACCAAAAGAATCCTGTTACGGCTGGCTATCGTAAGGTTGTTAAGGGCAATACCATCAAGTTCACGGTTATTATCGGTTTTGAACGCAATTCTAAATCTGACTTTGTTCCTTTCTGTTAGGGTTAGTCCATTTGGATTTCCGGGTACGCCTTGTATGTTATCCAATGCCTTTCGCGCCTGGATTAGTGTATCACCCGGGGTAGTGTCTTCCAGTTCCCATGAATCACCCGACCATCCAATGGTACTGCTTCCAATGGTACCCGTAAAAAAGCCTGTTGTATTAAACCAATTGAAGCCGGAGTTCGCCTGACCCAAGGAATACCAGTTAAGGCCTCCGTCATCCGAGTACTCCAGTACTACCCCATCTCTATTTTGATCTGTATTAAGAATAAAGTCAAATGAAAGAACAGGTCTGTCTATGCCGGAAATATTTAGACAGGGGCTATTTAGAAATGACTCCTCACCTGGAGCATAGACTCCTGCTGCATTTGTCACCCATGCCGATGAAGTAAATTCGTCCATGTAAGGTGAAGTGGGTTGAGCAAATTCCCAAGTCGAGTTCCCCGCTACGTCCTCCAGCTTCCAAAAACCCGCACCACCATCCACTGCAGCCATATCGTAGGGAGCGCCAGAAGTATGGGTAAGGTATTCCAAAATTGAAACTGTTTTTGTTTTGGAATTAAAGCATCCTAATCCAGTATAGGATGTAACAGTCACAGAATAGTCGCTCACTCCATTCGCAAATTGATGTATAGGATCTTCAACAGTACCTCCTTCAGGAGCAGGGTTAGCAGAAGCACTTCTTGGTATGGTAATTAAGTCACCGAAATCCCACTCAAACTCAGTTACCGCAATATCTGTGGAAGCATTGAATTGAGTATTATCATTTTCACAAACAAAGTTATAGGTGAAATCGGGTTTTGGGTTAAGACCAACCGTTACTGGGATAGCATCGGTATTGGAACATCCTAAACTATTCGTTACGGTAAGTCCAATTACATAAGGTGTGGATCCTGAACCAGGACCATAATTATGTATTACTAAACTGTCATTGGCAACTGTGGCTGACTGACCATCACCAAACGTCCATTCATATAATGCATATGGAATTCCAGGGCTTTGCTGAGGACCTGCTACAATGAAATCTCGATCTTCGCAAATCGGGTCAGGTGTAATCGAGGCATCTGGGGCTTCTCGAATCTCTAGATTTACAACCGTAACAGCACCTTCACATCCCTTAAAACTTTGTGTCACATAAAAATCTTTTGACAGTGCCGTTAAACCCGTAATACCTGGGGCAGTGAAACCAAGAAAATTTGTAGAGTCTAGTATAGGAGTTGTTGGATTACTCACCGGATCTAGCTCATACCAATATGGATTTGAACCGGGACCATTTGGACTTGCATCAATTTTAAAAGTCCCCGGAATTCCAGTGGTGATTTTGCAATATGAAACATCAGGAGCATTGGGAGCAAGAGGTTTTTTCACCCAAGTAAAATTTCTACTTACTGTACTGGAACAATTATTGAAGTCATTATAGTCCATACTGATTATCAGAGGTCTTTCATCAGCACCTACAAATGAAGCGTCACCCGGATCAAAATCTTCATTATTTGTGCCGGATAGAGCTGAGGTGAAAGTACCAGGTGTCATGGTGAAATCGATAATTGTATAACCGGGCTCTGATGCCGTCAGCGTAATTACATTGGCATCTGAGCATACATTTTCACCTTCATTAATACCTACGATAGACGGAGCAGGGCCATTGTCAACTACCTCAAAGAATGCCCAGCTTTGTAATACTTCATTACCAAATTGATCCTTGGCAAAAACATCGAGATAATAGTATCCATAACCCCATCCATTTCTGACGGCATCTAAATCTAAAGTATACATATTAGGTACCGTTATAGCATCTACCGCTACCGTGGACGCATCATCAACAGTTACTGTTGAATTTACTGTCAATGGATAGGTGGCTCCCGGAGGCATACCAAAGGCAGCCGGAGTTCCAACCATTGCAGGAATTTGATAGACATCATAATAGACTGTACCCAGGTAGTACGCATAAAACCGGAGTCTGGTAAATTGATAACCAGGTCTGATGGCGTTGGCAATGTTAACATTTATACCGACATCGGTAGTGGTACTTCTGCAATACTTCTGGTCAACACCGTTCACCGTTAAGGATTGAACAACAAAGTTTCTGGTATCAGTAGCTGTGCAGCCATTACCATCGGTATACGTGTAAGTAATGAGATGGGTACCTAGTGTAGCATTGAATGGGTTGAAATAGTATTTTCCATTTTTAAACAAAATACCCGCCCCTGTAAACACGCCACCAGCTGGTGACCCGGTTACACGGTAGTCCTTGTCTTCAACCACATAGTTAACCCTTACGGCAGTTTCAGCTGGCTCAGGTGGAGTTGCAGTAGGGTCCGCAGGGTTCGGGATAATACTTGCAGTAGGCACTGGATATGTCGTAATAAACACAGAGTCCTTTGCCTCATTGGCTGAGTTATCGCTCAAGGTCAAAACATACCAGCCTGTGCCTGCGGGATGAGCAGGAGTTATGGTTGGGCTGGAGCTGGTGTTCGAAAAACCATTTGGGCCAGACCAGGAGAATTGGTAAAAGCCAGTACCCCCACTGGTTGATCCGATCAAAATTGAACTGGAACCTAAACAAACTGATGTACTTGTGGCATTCACAGTAGCCGTTAGCGCTGCAACCGTAAGGTCAACCGTTGTAGTTAATGATCGGGTGGTGCATCCTGTTCTTGAAACATCAATTCGATAACTATAATCTCCAATATGGGTTAGATCAGGGTCAGCACCTTCTGAAGTATTTAACGTTAATGGGTTGGCACCGCCTGCTGCCGTATGAACTGAATTACCGATAGTAACACTATACCCCACAGGTTTAGCAGTGAGGATTAAATCATAGGTGTAGCTAGTCTGACTTAATCCAATATTAATATTCACATTTGTATTTTGCGCTGGGCTGGTAGTAGCGGGTGTTACCGTGAGTCCCGTATTAATTTGTGGGTGTATGGTAAGGGCACTGGTGTTGCTGGTCAGAAAGTTGTCTCTGTTTTGTACAGTAACATTGCCTGTTGCTGCACCTGATGGAACCGTGAGGGTAATGGAAGTGCTGGAGAATAGAGTAATATTTGCAGGCGGTACTTGGAATGCTCCAATAAAGACAAAAGGTTTGGTGCTACCCGAGCCACCTGTGCCCATAAACCTACTTCCGCTAATAACTAATTGATCACCCACACACCGGGTGGCAGTACTTAAGCCACTGATATTCGGAATGTCTTCAGTTTCAAATTCCCATGCATCCTCTGCAATTCCTGCAAATGGATTTCCTGGAATATCCTCAAATACTAAGCTGCCAATAACAACATCGTAATCTGTATTTGGGGCAAAAGCAAAATCAGTAATGAACGTTGCCACATTCCCTACAACACTTACATCAATGACATTAATAGTTTCAACAAATGCATTGGCATCATCATCCCAAATTCTAATTCTATTGGGATCAGCTGAGTTATCACCCACATATGCAATAGGTTCATTGAAAGTAATGCTGAATGAATTCAACAAAACAGAAACGCCAGTTGCACCATTTGTTGGTATTCTACTGGAAATGGTGGGTGGTGAATTATCAATAAAAGAATATGTGGTACCCGTAATAGGCGAAGAATTTACAGTGACTGTGCCTCCACCAGAAATAGTGATATTGGCATTCGTAAAGGAGGGGGTTAATGTGGGGCTTGAAGCGGATACGGTATCCTGTACATCAACAACAATGAAAAAGTACTGTGGAGTAGAGGACAATGGAACTGAAAAACCACTAAGTTGAATTTGAGTTCCTGTCAGGTTATCAGATACACTTCCTACGGGAGAGTCCCCTCCAAATGAATTATTGGCGGATTGATACAAATATGCATTTGAAAATTTATTAAGTGCACTGGAAGTTACCTGGATATTAATGGCAGTAAAGTTTGGCGCACCATTGGAAACAATACTGAATCCTAATATGGCTTGTGTTGTTGAGGAACTACCCAACGGGGATGGAGCAATACCACCAGTAAGCTCATCGATGGTGGTTACCAAAGGAATAGTGGCTGTCGCAAACGAGCTGAGAGATCCATAATTGTAAGTTTGGTTAATTGGAGTGGCCACATTAAATCCAACTCGGTATGGAACTAATGCGTAGTGATAGGTAACACCTGCCAACGCAGAGTTGTCGGTATAAGTGGTGGCTGTAGAATCTGAAATCGTTGCAATATGATATGTTCCACCAGGTGCATTTCCATCACTAATACCTCCTAAATCTGGGTTACTTCCAACTCTACGCAAGATCAAGTACCCGTGGCCGGCCATTGGTACCCTGCTTGCTTTTGTAAAGGCCAAGTCGATTTGAGTTGCAGCGGGTGTAGCCGTGAACGTAAAGCCACCCGGGAATGCTCCGGGCGCTGTGGCTAACGTGTACACTGTTGTAGAAGCTGCAGTGCTTATTGAATTATTATCATAGGTATAGATTTCAAAATCATATTGTGCACCGGCTACGATATTTGTAAAACCATTATAAGTTCCGAGGTCTTCATCCGTTAATTGGATCATGCCTGCTCCATCGGTTAAATCAGCATCATCCGCTATTGGGAGACTTGCGAATGCAGGAGTTGCGGGAAAGGCACCACCTGGATTTCGCTTTGCTTTTATAAGATAGCCATCGTTATTAGGATCCCCTCCTTCAGGTGCCCAGGTAAGTGTAATGGTGGTACCAATTGCAGAGCCTGCGAAACTACCGGGAGCGTTCTGTGAATATGTAGAAAATATAATTCCACTGAAGAGAAGAAAAAATAGCAAAGAGTTTAGTAAACGTTTGTTCATAGAATTTAATTTTTCAGCTCACCGTTTTTATCCATTTTCATTAAAAATACTGAGGCGTAATCGCCTATTGTATTCGTTCCGCATACCAAAAGGTCACCGCTTCCGGTCTCACGTATTGATATAGGTACTTCGTCTCCAGTGCCGCCCATGGTTTTCATCCAAACTACATCACCAAAAGCATTGACTTTCACTAAAAAAAGGTCTTTACCACCCTTTCCTTTGACTGGGTTAGTGGTCAGGGTACCCGCCAGCGCAAAGCCTCCATCGCTGGTAGATGTAATTGCCTCTCCATTGTCAACAATAGAGGAGGTATTTTTGTCGACATCTGTAATATCTACTCCAAACGATTCGATCGCATCAAAATAGCGATCACTACCCGGGATAATATTTCCGTTTGCATCCACCCGCAGAAAAAACATGTTGCCTTTAAGACCATCGGTTTGTTCGCTATAAGTCCCCACTACGCCATAACCGAAAGCCGGAGAACTGGCAGGTTGTATATCACTCGGTATGAATAATTGAAGTGTTGTTTGACCAATCTGACTAAAATTCTCAAATACAGATTGTTCCTCAACGAATGGAACGGTGACATAGGAAAACGTAAAATCACCCTGTATATCGGCAATGGCGCTGGCCCAAATTATCTTGCCATTAGTATAATGAACTGATTTGGAATTAAGGTAGGTGTTCCCTAATAGATCATAAGTCTTAAACCATGCACTGTCCAGGTCAAGATCATTATCAAGCGCAAATAGTAATTGCTTTTCAGGGGCTGCTTGTTGATTAGCAACACCCTCTTTGTAGGTCCCCAGAATAATAACCCCGTTGTCAGTCAAATTAATAGCTCCTCCAAAAAAATCAGCTTTAACCTGGTTGGGTCCTAAAATTCTATTATCAGAAATATATCGGTTGCGAATTGGTTCAAAGTCATTACCTACAGCAACCACTCTTAGGGATGAAACAATAACATTCGCAGCTTGTGGGGCCTGTGGGTCCGTGAAAATATTATCACCCACAACAATGTATCCGCTAACGGTTCCATTATCTATAATCGGTTGGAGTGATTTTCCAGTGCCGCCCTCCAGTGGGTGGAAATCACCTACCTGATTTCCGTCTTTATCAGTTTCAATCAAAACCGATTCAAAAAAAGTTGTATCAATTTCGGTAACCAATGCATTTCCCAAAATAACATAACCTGTGGGAATCTCAGCCACGGAGGTTGCAGTGATGGGGAAGGGCCCCTCATAAAACTTTACAAAGGTCTTACGAGGAGACGGATCAGCATCGGTAATATTATTGCAGCTAACTACTGCAATGAATGCAATGAAAATTATGATAGTAGTGATTCTCATTTTTTCCGTTTCAGTTTTTTTGGATTGAAAATGTTATGAATATAAGAACCTGTTAAGGCAAGGGAAGAGACTTTGAAAACCGGATCAGCATAACCCTGTTCCCAGGTAGCCTCCTGATTGGCATAGGCAGTTTCTTCCGAGTTAACTTTTGTAAGCCCATAGAGGTAGCGAACTTCAGCTACAAAAAAGCCTCCCGCTATTTTGAATTTAGCCCCTGCCGCCACCAGTGCACTGATATTGATTTTCTCACGCTGCGGTTTAAGTTCAAATGTTGATTCGGGAATTGCAGAGGCGTCCTCTCGGGTTCGTTCACCAACAAGTTCATCGTTCAATAGATAGTCAATTGAAACCCCACCAGCTATATAGGGATTAAACTTTTTCTCCATAATTTTGTACTCAAAACTTAAAGGGATTGATAACCAACTTTGAGTCTCGATGCCTTCAAATTGGTTGATTAGTGTCTCCCCAAGGGCATCCTGCCCACGATTTACCTTCAGGTCAATTTCAAATTTCTTTTGAATATAGAGTAGTTCACCATGAAGAGTCATTTTGTCATTGATAGGAACATCCACCACACCTCCAAACAATAACCCTAAACCGTATTTGTACTCACTATCGTCTGATAACTCAACTGCGGTTACGCTTTCTATCACGTTGGGTTGACTTGCATTAATTCCAAGTTTAGCGCCCACGCGATAAATAGGGCGTGTTCTAAACGTTCTATAAAGTGCAACAAATTCTGCCGGGTCAACTACCTCGTTGATTTCAAAATAAGGATCCGTAAGGAGTATATTCAGCATACTCTGGTCCGCTTTGGCTGGCTCCTCCAGATAGATGTAAGTCAAGCAAAGAATTTTATGCGCATCTACTTTTTCCTGCTTGGACATTTTGGCGATCACTTCGTCATTCAGTTGCGTGGGTATTTCATGCAACCTGCCTTGCTCATACGTAGCGCGTGCCAACCGAAGTGTTTGTGCGGGAGTAGGCCCATCTTGAGCAAAGGCTGAATTTAAAAATAATAGGATGATGATGAAGAGTAGAGGTCTTTTCATGCGTTAGTGGTTTTTTGAAACTAAAAATAGTCATGCGATACAAATCGCATGACTAGGGTTGTTATTTATTGTTTGGTTGATAATTCGAGCACGTTTTTTCGTAATCCAGGTCTTCACCAACATACGTGTTCCACTCATCCTGACTCATATTTCTCTTGATAAATTCCGTACATAAAATATTGGCCATGGTTGGAATTTTTGTTGGATAGGCGCGGATACTTTCCTCGGTTTGAATCTCACCTTGTCGTACTACCTGCCGTGAACTGTTCAATCCAATCATCACTTGTTCATCGTCTGGTGAAAACGTAATGCCCCATACCCAGTCCACGTGATCGCGTAACTTAATCGGAGGTTCATTTAGGTTTGCAACATTCCAGATTCTGAATGTTTTATCCTTACTGGCAGAAGCAAAAAAAGTGGAGGCATGATTGTATTTGATTTGTTCAATCGGCCCTTCATGACCTGGCAAGTTTCGGATCACGATACCATTCTGAACGATCCGCATGAGCCCGGCATCGTTTCCAACGATCAATAAATTTTGAGACGGATGCCAGCAAACTGCCGTAAGGTGTCTTCCCAGGTTCTTAATTTCGGTAACAGCAAAATTGTTAGCCACATCCCAGATGTAAAGTGTCCCGTTATCGCCAGCACCGGCAATTTTTTTACCATCCGCACTCAAATCAATGGCATTGATTTTCGATGGAGGTTTAATTACTTCCCTGGTTGTAGCAAAATCAGAAAACTTAATGCTGAGACCGCCATTATCGCGTGCATAGATACCTTTTCCATCCGGAGTAAAATGAACGTTCTCTACCGAATTGTTAAACCCTGTAATCTTTTTAGGAGCAACGCCCATGTTGGCCAGATCATAAAGCTCAATGAAATTATTTGGAGCATCTACAGTATACAGGCCTGCGGCTACCATTTTGGTTTCATCGGGACTGATGTCAAGGGTATAGACCTGATAATTGGGGTGCTTGTCCTTATTCATTAGTTCTTCAGGCTGCCAGGTTTCATTGCTATTTTTCCAGCGAATGATTTTACCATCGCTACCACCTGAATAAATATGGTCATCCCCGCGATGGGTAACCAGTGTACGGGCTGCACCCAAATCATGACCGGCCAATGATCGGGTGAGGGGGTGATTATTATTCCGTAAGGCAAAGAATAACCCATTATAGATATCATTGTCATATACCTCACCACCATAGGTAGTATTAAAAGCAAAGGCCTGTTGGGCCAGCAAGCCTTCTAGCTCTACTTCACTACTTAATTCGAGCGACTTCAGTGCCATAGCTTTGGCTTGGGCGATGTATCGTTTTCGCTTGGCATCGGCTTCTGCTTTACGGGCAGCAATAGCTTCTTTGTCAGCTCGTATGGCATTGTCCTCAGCTTTCTTTTGATTGGTTTTAGCTATTCCCTCCTGCCGAAGCGCTTCTTCAGCATTTTTTCTGGCTTCCTCCGCATTTTTATCTGCTTGAATCCTTGCTGCTTCAGCATCTAGTCGGGCAGCATCAGCAGCTCTTCGTTGAAGTTCGGCCATAGCCTGAGCCTCTTTGGCAATACGCTCTTGTCGCTGGGATTCAATCAAGTTCTTTTCTGCATCTTTTTGAGCAAGCTCAGCTTTCACACGCTGATCATCAGCTTCCAGTTTTTGCACGAAGGCATAAATCAAAAACAGAATGGAGATAATAGTCGCTGTTGCCAATACAAGTGCAGTGGTTCGTGCACGCTGTAGTTTCCTTTTCTGTTCAAGTTCCTTAATGCGCTGCTCGGTCTCGAATTCCTTTTTGGAGTATTCCAGAAATACGAGCGTACGTTCAAACGCTGGATGATAGCGCTGGCCCCACACCAAAGTAGGTTTGTGCTTCGCCTGCCAGTTCAATGCCAATTGTAAATCCGGTGGCCTCCACAAGCCTGCCTTGCCTACCTGGTACATGGAAGCAGCCTCGGCCAAGCGCACATACATTTGTACAGCATCGGCCTCGTCATCTACCCAGTTTTTCAATCGTACCCAAATCCGCATCAAGCTTTCATGCGAAATATCAATCATTGATTTGGATGAGATGGGAGTTCCGTACGCTGGAGTCAATAACGATCTTCCAGGCTCTCGGAATTTTTCAATAATATCGATTACTTCATCTTCCGAACAATCGGCAATGGATGCAATTTCATTTAAACGGGTCGGCCTGCGTATACCAAAGTTTTCACCTCGTTTTTCCGTGATTGCCTTGAACAGGATTTCACAAATGTGTTTCTGTTCATCCGTAAGTTCGTCAAAGGCTTCATTCGCGTGCATCGACAAGGCCTCCGACATGGTACCAATGGCCTCATAGTGTTTCAGATCAACCGGTTCCTCGTCATAATCGCGGTACGATGACCAGTAACTCCAGGTACGCATCAAGGCGTGCTGAAGAATTGGAAGTTGATCGGGGTTATCACCCAGATCGTTCAACAATTGCTGTACGAGACGGGGAGTAATTTTTGCGCCACCCACAGCCACCGGGCCTTCAATTGCCCTGCGTTTTTGATCGCGCGTGAGTTGAGGAATGAGGTAGTGACTATCGTTGATCTTTCGGGTCAGTTCAGGGAACTGTGCACAATCACCAATAAAATCAGAACGCATGGTGATGGCCACATAAATGGGAGAGTCGGGGTAATTTATCGCTTCAATTAATAAATTGATAAAGGCCAATGACTCGTTTACCGAGTTTGGATCGGTACTATCTTTAAATCGGAATAATTCTTCAAACTGGTCAACCAGAATTAAATAATTCACATCGGCCGACCTGCGCGATTGCTCGACCGCTTCTACTAATCCAAGCGAACTGCTTCGCAACAATGTAGAAAAGATCGTACGCTTAATTTTCTTTTCTTCCGGATCGGCATCGAGGTATTCCTTATTGTTTTTGAGTAACGATTCGGCCAGGTTATCGATGGGCCCTGCCCCGGGACGTGTAACCACAACCTCCCAATTCGGGCTCGCATCGGTTAAGAAACCTCCGTATAGTATGGGCAACACCCCGCAATAAATGAACGAAGATTTACCACTACCGCTGGGGCCAATAACACCCACAAAACGGCTCTTAGACAGTTTGAGGAGCACTTCATCACTTTGTCCTTCACGGCCAAAGAAGAGGTGGCTCTCTTCTATTTTAAAAGGTCGTAAACCCGGGAATGGGTTTAGGGTTGAAACCTTTTCATCAACATGCTGGCTCATAAGTTATAGGGTCTTAGGAATTAAATTCTTGTAAAAGAGATTTTATAGATTTTTCAGAATCCCGCAAGTCGCTCTCCACAATCCTCAAGTTTTGATTTTTAAACACATCCAGGTTTAATCTGGAACCGGGGGTCGTAAATATGGCTTTACCCTGAATCGGTTTTTTACGTCCGAATCCTGGTGCTTTTAACAAATCCAGTACTTTCATGCGTACCCACTGTTCATTCACTTTTCCTCTGTAAATGATGGCAGCATCAAAGTTTCTTAGGTTATCGATATGCTTTTGGCGAACACTCAATAATTCACCTTCAAAGTCGGGCATCAATACCTTATATCCTGATTTCTCAATGGCGTCAATAATGGGTTTTACATCCTGATGATCGATGCGGTCGTGAACGAGATAAATGGATTTTCCACCGGTTTCATCCAACGCTTTTTTCTCATGCGTGTCCATTAACTCTTCACGTACGATATTCTTAAAATCCTCCAACGGTGTTTGTAAAATTTCTGCACCTTCCTGAGCATCCACATCGCGCTTAATGTTATCGATGAAAGCTTTTTGACGTTCACTGGCGTTGCTGAGCGTAGGGGAGATCCAGATCAGTCGGGAGAATTGATCTTTTCCAACCTTGTGACTTTTCTCGGCTGCATAGCGATTCTGAAGATCTACGATGGAGCGATCGGCTCCATCCGGAATTTCACCGTACGCGCTACCGATCAGGTGAATGGAAAGGCTTGAATCTTCAACATCCCTGCGCACCATTTTTTCCAGCTCACTGGCGGTACCTGGCAATGTTTGGTTGGGAAGAACAATATACCCATGGCGTTGTAATTCACGCTTGATGATGTTACGCTGTACGGAGAGATCATGACCGGTTTCAGCGAGGTAAATAGTTTTGCGCTTATATATATTTTTTATTTCTGATTTCTCGCCTCCTCGTAAAAGCACAAGGGTGTCAAAAATGTCGTACGCCAGGTCAACCATCTTCATCCAGTATTGTCGTTCAGCCTCTGTACTGAAATAGTCGGTGTACTCGCGTACCTCACCGGAATCCGTATCGATTTGATACATCTCATAGCCAATCAATTCACGAAGACGCGGAGGTTGTTCTGCCAACGATAGGGGTGTTTTAAATACCTTAAATACACGATTCCGACTTTTGCCAGAAGCTTCAATAGCCTTATTGAAGGCTTCGAGGTTGTCGAGGCACTGCCCTGACTTGATGAAATCCTGAGTAAGAATATTCACCGCAACCGCAGCATTATCAAGCTTTGGAGAAGCCATGTTATCGAACTCACTTTTCAATAATACTTTGGGTTTCTCGCCCAGTACCTGCATCAGCATCAGCTCCAGGAATTTTTTAAACTGGGTTACCCAGCCTGTCTGACCTTTTGCAGCTTCATTATCGCGGTCGGCAAAGAGGATGAGAACATCTACTTCGTGGTTCATCGGGGTATTGGTTTTACGTTAGTTGAGGTTTTTTTTGTTGTGTAATATTTTTGATAAGGCCCTCTACCAATTCATGGTGATTGGCCATTACAAAATAGAAATCGGCAAGGTTGATTTTGAATACAATGGAACGTTCAATGGCTTCCAAGGAAGTAACCATTTGTGTGGGGCCATTCTGGAAAATATCGCCATACACATTTCCTTTTTTCAATGTGGTTAGGACTGTGTCACCATCTTTCAACTTCACTTCACCATGTGCCACAATAAAGATGGGGCTATTTTGATCTTTTGAATCCGTGGAAATTTTTTCTCCCGCGATTAGATCCAACGGAGATATTTTATCGAACAGGTCTGCCAATAGCACCCCACTGATATTTTTAAACTCCGGTAGTTGCTTCAGGAATAGCACCATTTCAATTCCCAGGAAGAAACCATCATCTAGCCCTTCCAGCAGCTGATTATTTTCGATGGCAGAGTCAAGGAATTTTTTATCGCGCACCGGTAAACGTTCGGTGATCACTTTATAAAAGTTTTTGTCCTTATTGTAGATCACCCACGCGGCTGTTTCCTGCAACAGTTTATCCAGGTTAAACATTTGAGCAATAAGACCGCGGCTAACCCGGAAATCCTTGATATAAGCTGCTGTGTAAACCGCACAAACTTTTGTCCAGCGGTTGTTCATGTTAAAGTCCCTGTTCAGAATGTAATTGATTACCTGAATGGGATTATAGTTTTCGCGCGGGAAATAGATTTGAAGCTGTTCAAGTTTTTGATCAACCGGGATATCATCAAACAGAGGAAAAAGTTTAGGTTTTAAATCCTGATCTACAAACAAGTCCATCAGCTCCAGTGCATAAGCAACCCCATTGGGGTCTCCTGATTCAATGTTTTCACGCACGAGTTGCACGGCCTCAGGGTCATATAATATAGAGAGGAGCATGGTAACGTGATCGAAGTTGCTTCTGATCTCCTCCCGAAGGGCTTCTCGTAAAAGTTGGTATTCGTCAGACTCTGGTATTTCATTTAAGGCTGCAAGATTCCAAAGCGTCTTGCCAAGCTCAGTCTCTAACAAATCGGTCACTTCGCGTGCCTGGCGGCCCGAAGCACGATAATTGATGTACCGTAGGGAGTACAGAATTTGTTTTACAATACGTTTATCGGGGTAGTCTGCTTTTTTCCATAGTAAATCTAACGCCTGATCGCCACCAATTCTTCCCATAATTTGTACGATGCGTAACATGACCAGGTCGGTCTGACCTGACTTATGAAACGCAGTTTCAAGTGTTGGTAAGGCAGCTTCTCCAGCTTCCATCAAGGCGGCTGCTGCATCATGGCCGTAGAAGGATGAAGAAAGTAATTCAATAAGTACCGACCAGGTTTCAGGGCGCTTTACTTTTCGGGCTGTAACCAATGCTTCATGCCGAACCTGAACGTTGATATCGCGGAGCAATTCGAGTAAAATAAAAATGGTTCTCGGGCCGATCATTTTCCGCAACAGCTTTGCGGCCAGTATACGGTCGGCTGGTTTTACTGATTTGCTCAACTTCATCAGCTTATCCGGAGAGATGGATAGTAAGTCACTATCTTCCAGTTCTCCCTGAGCACTCTTTGCAAGATTCTTGATGTCAGGATTTTTATCAGCCTCTTTGTCGATACCCAGTGCCTGAATTTTGGCAATGGCGAAAGACCGCACTTTAGGATAGTCACTTTCTGCCAACCGGATCACTGCATTTTCAAATAGGGCTGGCTCTAATTTCTCCATCAGCTTCAACCCGTACACCACTTTATCTTCTGTGGTGCTTTTCACTTCTTTTTCCAGCACTTTATCTACCGTGTATTCGCGTTCTTCCTTCTGATGAACTTTAGCTTTGTTTTTGATCAACGTGCTTTGCAGGGTTTGTCGATAGCTATTATAGAGTCTGCTCGCCACAAAGAACCAGGCCACAATAATAGGAATGGCAAAAATGGTCATGAAGATCAAGTCAAATATCTTCACTTCGTTGATCAGGAGAATAATTCCACCGGCAATCATGGTAGCAAATGCCGTGATTACCCCTTCCAGTTTCGTTTGAACGTCAATTTTAATGTTGGTTTCGATGGGTAACTGGTAGAGTTTCAATGCAGGTTCATCCAGCGATTCCTTCACCGACATGACAAAAAGTTTGCTCATGGCGATCATAATAAAGAAAATGATGAAGGAAGAGTTATCGATTGAGTAACCAAAAGTTAGCCCGATTACCAGGGCAACTACCGTAAAGAGACCGATTAATGTAGGGTTAACCAAAACGGATACTTTTAACCCGTAATCAGAGATCACACGGTCAGCCGCGAAGGTTTGGAACAAGAAGCTGAAGATTACAATGGTTGCCTCAAACAGGGATAAGAATTTGGGCAAGTTTGCTGCCCGCTCTCCGCTAAAATACAAGGTTGAAACGTTCAGGAAAGAGTAGTCTACAAAGTTCAATGCCACCATGGAGGCAATAATGAACATGGAGAGGAACAATACGTATCTGTTTTTAAAGAACGCGCCAATGGTAAGTTTCTGATTGTGTTCCCTTTCTGTTTTTAAAGACCAGGCCTCTCCCGCAAACTTTGAAGACAGTATAAAAAAGAGAACGGTAAAAATGGTAATGCTGATAAGGCTAATGGTGTATAGTGACTCAACATGGATATAGTTCAGTACAATGGGGATCGAAAAGAAGGATATTAATGAAGCTATTAATGCTCCCTGATCCACACTACCCAACAGGCGTTTAGCCTGTTTTACATTAAACATCCGGTTAAAGGCACCCCAAAACACCAATAATACGATGAGGGTAAATGGAGCTAATTGAGTATACCCAAAAAAGAATACCTGATCGGGGTCTGTAACAAACCGATCACCAAATTCAATAAATGCAGCAATAGCCGTAATGGTTAAAAGGCTCAAAATGGCCAAAACCCTAAAAGGGATGCGGGTTTGAAGAAAGTTGTACGAAATTGTAGCGACCAGTCCGAATAAGCCTGAAATCACAAAGGCACGAGGAAGGTCATCTTTGCCATCAAAGTGCTGAAGGAAAAGGGTTTGGGCGGCAACCCCAAAGGTGGCCAGGAAGGAACCCATGAAGAAACTCATGACGAGCAGTAGAACTACTCTACCTTTTTCGCCTTCTTCAATAGAAAATATCCGATTCAGCAGTTTACCTTTCATATTCTTCGGCTAATCAACATAAACTTCGATATAATAATTTTTATTTCCTAAATGGATGCAAAAAATTCACTGTGAGTGAGTTTAACGCTACTCTATTGAAGTGACACTTTAACATCCGGCTAATAAACCCTTATAAGTATTTGAATTTTGTCACAGGTAAGGTTGACACAGAAAATGTCGTATCAGAAAGGAAATTCAGGCGTAGACTTGCCAATATTTTAAGACACTCTATGAAAAGACTCATTCTATTTTTAACCTTATTTATTTCATTTTCAATTGGTTGCCTTGCTCAGGGATCCAAAGCCTTGACAGAAGCTGACCGGTATTTTGGTATACGCAATTACGAAGAAGCGCTCCCAAAGTTTTTAGAAGCCATTAATGCGGGCGAGAAAGATCCTATTGCTCACTATAAAACGGGGGTTTGTTACCAGAAGTCTACCGAAATTGGCCAGCAATCGAAGGCTATTCCGTTTTTTGAGTATGCTTTAAAAAACAATGCTCCTATTCCGACTAATGTTCATTATGAGTTGGGGGACCTTTACCTAAGGAATGAGCAGCTTCAAAAAGCAATCGATAGTTACACCCGGTTTAAGGAGTTGGCTAAGGGGGATAAGAAGTTTGTGACTCAGGCCGATCGGGCCATTGAAATCTGCCATAATGCGGTTGCGCTTATGTCTGTGAGTCGGCCCGTCAGTATTCATAATTTCAGTACGGCCGTCAATACGAAGTATACTGAATACAACCCGGTTGTCTCTGCGGATGAGAGTGTTATGGCGTATACAGCACTGCGTCCCAATACGGGTAAAACCCGTTCGGGTGATAAGTTTATTGAGGAGATTTTGATCTCGTATAATAATTCAGGAACATGGACCGAACCTGCTGTAGTGCCCGTTGCTTCCGAATACAATGTGGGCACAGCCGGTATTTCTTCTGATGGACAGAAGATGCTCATTTTCATGGGAGGTGCCGTAGATGCCGGTAACATCTTTGTCATCAGCAAATCTGGAAGCGGCTGGTCCAACCCCTCCATTTTGGCCAGTACTCTAAACGGGAAGTATATTGAATCAACTGCCAGCATTACCCCCGATGGTAAGACCATTTACTTTGCCAGTAACCGCTTAGGTGGCAAGGGTGGCATGGATATATATAAAATAGAACTTCAAGCTAATGGTGCATGGAGCCAACCGGTTAACCTCGGTGCCCCCATCAATACAGAGAACAACGAAGATGCGCCCTACATTCACCCGGATAAGAAAACGATCTTCTTCACCTCCGATGGACACGATACCATGGGTGGTCGTGATATTTTCTTTAGCAAACTGGTGAACAACAAATGGACAAAGCCTGAGAATATGGGCTACCCCGTGAACACTACCGCAAACGACAATTATTTTACGTTGATCGCTGATGGTACCCGCGGGTATTTCTCATCCGATAGAAAAGGAGGCCAGGGTGCACAAGACATCTATTATTTGGATATGCCTGAGGGAGCCTCTAACATTCCCTTAACGATGATCAAGGGAAGAATTTTGAATACAGAAACGGGTAAACCGATGCCAACCAAGATTTACCTTATTGATAATGAGACCAACAAGAAACTTGATTTCGTCTATGATCCGGATCCTGAGACTGGTAACTACCTGATTATTCTGCCACCGGCAAAAAATTACGATATGGTAATTGAGTCCGAAGGGTTTTTACCGTATACACTTAACATCAATGTTCCCAACCAGGATTACTTCTATGAGTTGTATCAGCAGATCAGTTTAAAAACCATTAAACAATTTGATGTGGTAGTGGGACAAGAGGTTCAGGTTAAAAATGCTTTTTACGATACGAACGAGGATGTAACCGCTGATTTACGTAAGACGCATGAAGCGCAACTGGTACAGCGGGGCAATGTAGACATCTATGATATGATGCTTGATTTGATTGCCGCGGGTGATGATGAAGGGATTGACTATGTGCTGGATCTTATTCACATGTCTAACACAATGGATAGTATAGATTTTGCGGACACTAACTCCAGGCTTGAAGTGGCGAACCGTCAGTACTATTATGATGAAAGCGATGAAAGCAAGTTTGAGAAAAAGAAAGTGGATGATAAAACTATTCTTTCACTGCCCACCTTCATGGTGACCGAGGAGGCTTCCAAGCAGCGCAATCAACCGAAGAAAACCTCAACATTTGATAAAAATGCACTGGCCAAATTTGCAAAAGTTTATTTTGATGCCGGCAAGAGTGATTTAAAAGCCCAATACAATGCAGCCTTAGATGAGATATTGAATGTCGTAAAACAATATCCTGATTTAGGTATTGAGATTTCAGGATTTGCATCGGCTGAAGGAACCGAGGAATTGAACCGTGAACTCTCCAACAAACGTGCGATTGAAGTACTTAACTACATGAATCACAGAGGTGTTGTCAGAAGAAGAATTGTAGCCAAAGGCTATGGTGCCACTAAAAATGAAAACCTGTCTAAAGAAGAAGGGCGAAGGGTGGAAGTGAGGGTGGTGGATTTGAATGCGAAGTAAATTGTCTCAACTTTGATTTTTATGATTCGCATGATTACCATGATGAGTGGTGATATTAAAAAATCATGACAATCACTTTAATCACAAAAATCAAAGTTTAAGACTACGGTATCAATAAAGAACTGTCACCATAGCTGAGAAATCGATAGTCGTTTTGTAACGCTTCCTTATAGATCTTTTTCCAGTTTTCTCCCACGAAGGCAGCCACCAATAGAATAAGGGTTGAACCGGGTAGGTGGAAATTCGTAATCAACCCCTGGCAAATCCTGAATTTATATCCCGGATAAATAAAAATGGAAGTAGTGCCTGTAAGTGTTGAAATTTTATGCCTATCCATGTAAGCAATAACAGCCTTCAATGCCTCTGTAGTCGTTGGTAATTTTATTTCCCGGTAGGGGTCATCTTGCAGAATGACAAATGCGCTGTCAGGATTTTCCAATAATTTCACCCCAAACCAAAACAAACTCTCAATGGTTCGCATAGAGGTTGTTCCAACGGCCACCACAAACCGATCCGGCCTCAATAAATTTTCAATTGATTTTCGGTTTACAGTAACCTGTTCGTGATGCATGATGTGTTCTAATGCATTTTCTGTTTTTACCGGTTGAAATGTTCCTGCACTAACATGAAGGGTGAGAAAATCTTCTTCAATACCTTTTTGTTTAAGGGACGCTAACAGTTCTGTTGTAAAATGAAGTCCTGCCGTGGGCGCTGCCACTGCCCCCTCATAGTGTGAGTACACGGTTTGATACCGTTTAACATCATCCTTCGAGGGTTCGCGCTTGATGTAGGGTGGCAAAGGGGTTACGCCCATAGCCGTGATTACTTCCGCGAAAGCGTGTTGTGTATTCCACTTAAATTCTACAATGTTTTCAGCTCTGTTTATCAGTAATGCAGACAATACAATTCCATCTGTTTCTTTGGATAACTGTTGCCCATCTTTCCAACGCTTCAGGTTGCCAATGGTGCATTGCCAGGTGCACTGTTCACGGGCTTGCATCACCTCCATCATGACGTTACTCGGAGCCATTGGACTCAACAGAAATAGTTCAATGTCAGCGCCCGTAGATTTTTGAAAGTGAATACGTGCCGGAATAACTTTTGTGTCGTTAAAAAATAGGAATGAGTTTGCTGGAAGTGAATTGACAATGGAGTTGAATTTAGTGTGATGGATGGTTCCCTTGTGGTAGACTAATAATTTGGATTGATCCCGTTGAGCCAACGGGTGATCTGCAATCCTCTCCTGAGGAAGGGAAAAGGTATATTCATGGATTGGGATGGTCTTCTTCATATCCTTAAAAGTGCCCAAAGGTACTGCTGAAAAATTATTATTTATTTTAGTGGTTTATTTTCCAACCATGGCGCTAAAAGCCTCCTATACAAAACGAGTTTTTCACTTCAGCTTTTCCGCACGAACATCCCGCGGAAGAATGAAAGACAGAACCTCGTGGTTTATAAAAATCTGGGATGAAAAAGATTCAACGGTCTTTGGCATTGGGGAGTGTGCACCTCTGCCAGGCTTAAGCGTGGACGATACACAGCAATATGAGACTGTTCTGGCTACTGTGGTAGAAAAAATGGAAATGCTGAAAAGTTCCAGTGGTACAGTATTAAAGGATGTATTGAATATTATTCCCCAGGGATTTCCATCCATTGTTTTTGGGGTGGAAACTGCCCTTCTGGATTTGCAACATGGCGGCAAGCGAATAATCTTCAACAACACATTCATTCAATCAAAACCGATTCCGATTAACGGACTTGTATGGATGGGAGACCTCGATGTTATGCTCCAGCAAGCCTCCATTAAAATCGAAGAAGGGTTTCGTTGTATTAAAATAAAAGTTGGAGGGTTGAATTTTGAGAAGGAGTGCGACATAATTCATTACATCAGGAAAAAATATTTTCGGGAGAACATCACCTTGCGCTTAGATGCCAACGGAGCCTTTAAAGTGGAGGAAGCACTCTATAAACTATACGACTTATCGAAGTACAACATTCACTCCATTGAGCAGCCTATTAAACCCGGACGACCGGAGATGGAAGAGTTATGCAGAAAATCACCCATTCCGATCGCATTCGATGAAGAATTAATTGGTGTTGAATCAGCAGATGATAAAAGAAAGCTGCTTGAGCGATTAAAGCCTCAGTTTATTATTCTGAAACCAACGCTGCACGGAGGAATACAGGGTACACAGGAATGGATCACCCTTGCCGAGTCGTTGGGAATTGGATGGTGGATAACCTCCGCATTAGAATCGAACATAGGGCTGAATGCAATCTGCCAGTTCACGGCAAGCTACCCGATTACCTTGGCCCAGGGATTGGGCACCGGGCAACTTTACGATGATAATTTTGAATCGCCACTTGAAGTTTCTAAAGGAGAAATCTTCTATAACCCAAAACTACATTGGGAGTTGGATGAATTAATTAGCTCGTTTTAAATAAACCCCTTCAAAGCTACAGTCGTTGCCATGATGGCTGCAAATTGTAACTTCTTTTATGTCTACCTTTTTCTCAGTGATGAGAAATGAAAACTGCATTTTGCAATCTTCAGAATTGTAAAACCCGGTATAGTAGTTTTCATTGTAGTCCAGTATAGGTACTACACCCTCAGACTCGCCTTTGCATTCGCCTTGCGAAACAGAAACGGTAAAGTATAAGTCATTACCATACTGAGTGAGCGTCAGCACAGCAGAAAATCCATTGGTTGTACTCTCATGATCATAAATCCCGTAAAGCGGACGGAGATCATAGTTTGTTTCTGGTTCGGCATAAACATCTTCTGTGGTTTGCGCTTCAGACACCGTATCGATCTGAACATCAGCATTGTCCTGTTGTGGTTTGGATTGGCATCCGAAAAACAAAAGCATTATCACAAGCACTATTCTCATGGATATAGCTTTGTTTTTAAAAAGGCTGAATTTATATCAAAATGGAGTATTCGCATGATATTTACCATACAAGCAAAATAGTAAATACAAGTCGGTTGTATGACATTTTCAGTACAGTATCTGCTTTACATTTGTATCATGGAAAAGTTAAAAACCCTTATTTATTGGATCGTGCGCTTGGTGGCTGCCATCATCATGGTGCAAACACTCTATTTCAAATTTACAGGTGCGGAAGAATCCGTCTATATTTTTACGCAAGTGCATATGGAACCATGGGGCAGAATTAGTGTAGGAATTTTTGAATTGATCGCTTCTGTGCTATTGATTATTAACGCTTCCGCCTGGATAGGAGCATTGCTTGCGTTGGGATTGATGGGGGGCGCCATCATGATGCACCTTACCATCTTAGGTATTGAAGTTCAACATGATGGGGGTTATTTATTTCTGTTAGCAATGATTGTAGCGGTGTGTGCTGTTGTGGTGCTCTTTTATAACAAGACACAAATAATAAATATCTTCAAAAGATTTGCTTCACGGTAATTACTGCAATTGTTGCAAAGCCTTTTCCAGAATTTCCTTAATCGGAGGGTCTTGATCTTTTAGGGATTCCTTTAATCCCTCTACTAAAAAGCCTGGAACTTTTTCTTCGCGCTGAAGTTTAATTTTGATTTCGTTAATCATTTCTAATGCGGTGGCTTTATCTTCAAAATCGCTCCCATTGATTAGCGAAGTTTCTAATTGATTCCATACACTTAACTTGGTAGCCTGTTCTTTTTCGCGTACAACAGTAAGGTTTTGATGATTGGTGTTGAGATCAATGCACGCATTGAATTGATCAATTATTTCTTCAATTTTTGATTTCCCTAATTCCCCTGATTCAATTTTTCCTGATACGGTGGGACACTCACTCAGGTATTTCGTCATATTTTTTTTAAAACCGATATTGGGAACCTCTAAACCTGTCCCGTCTTTTTTTAGAAGGTATCGTCCGTCCCATGTGGATTGGTTTGGTAATTGAAAAGCGAACAAACTTAAGTAACCACCTTTTAATACTTTCATATACACATATCCCTGTGTTATTCTTACAGGTTGGTAAACATCATTGTTCATGCCAAAGGCAAGTGTTTGTAAAATGGTGTACACTGCTTTTTTAGTGTCGGGTGTAGTAATCTGAATTTTTTTCTCTACTCCATAATTGAGGTACTTCACTTTGCCTTTCAGGGTATCACCTTGGGTTAGGACAACAAAATCTTGTTGGCCTGAGGCTACCTGAAAAGCAAGTAAACACACGATCATTAATAGTACTTGAATCATCGCCACGTTTTTCATATGCATTGCAATCGTTGTAATCCGAAAGATATAGTTTTAACAGACTGCCCTATGCAATGAATTGTTAAAAATTTTAAGAAATTATTTCTGTTTGGTACGGCCGGCTTCTTTCAGGGCTTTAAATACGATCCACTCCAGTTGACCATTGGTGCTGCGGAATTCATCGGCAGCCCATTTTTCAACTGCTTTTAATACCTCAGGATCAAGACGCAAAACAAAAGGTTTTTTTTGAGCCATTAATTCAAGGAATCTTCAGTGGTTAAACGTTTTAGCGCCCATTCCATTTCTTCAGGGTTTTCAGAACCAATTTTTATTTTCCTTCCATCTTTTAATTTCATCCTCAGGAATTTTTTCCCCGTAATATTCATCCTGATGGAATGAGTAAAAAGATTTCTGCTGTAACCACATTCCAGTTTTTCAAAAATGGATTTCATGGCAGAGAATTCAAAAGATTCGATTTCGGTTTTGGTTATGGTTTTCCATTTCCATACACCGGGAAAAAACTTATAATGAATCCCGACATCGTCAATCCGGAGCTGTAATTTCGAATAGAGAAGTGTGGCCACTACCGGAACAGCTGCAAATAGGGTACTCAACAACAGTGTTAAAATCTCCTCTTGATTCATTCCTTTATCATTAAAGGTAAGCAGCAGTGGTATTAGAATTATTAGGATGAGAACCAACCAAAGCCATCGCACATTGGTAAACCGTTGTTCCTCTTCGTAATAGAAGTGTGCCATGGTTAGGTATGCAATGTCCCTGCATTCACCACCGGGCTCACATCCTTATCGGCACAGAGCACTACCATTAAGTTACTCACCATGGCGGCTTTCCGTTCTTCATCCAAATCAATAATATTTTGTTTGGAAAGATGCTCGAGTGCCATTTGTACCATGCTGACAGCGCCTTCTACAATTTTGAATCGTGCAGAAACTACTGCGGCCGCTTGTTGTCTGCGTAACATGGCACTGGCAATTTCTGGAGCATACGCGAGATATCCGATACGCGCTTCAATTACATGTATCCCTGCCATCGTGAGCCTTCCACGAAGATTTTCTTCAAGGGCATGATTTACTTCATCGTGTCCGGAGCGGAGGGTCACTTCAGAATCTGCTTCAAAATTGTCATATGCGTACTGGCCAGCCAGTTTGCGAACAGCAGAATCACTTTGAACTTTTACGAAATTCTCATAATTGTCCACTTCAAAGGCAGCTTTGAACGTATCTTGTACTTGCCATACTAAAATCACTCCGATTTGAATTGGGTTACCCACTTTGTCATTCACTTTAATTTTTTCACTATCAAAGTTTCTCGCTCGAAGTGAAATGGGCTTCTTTACAAAAAGTGGATTTACCCAGTAAAATCCATTCTGCTTTACAGTGCCCTTATAATCACCAAACAGCACCAATACAATCGATGAATTGGGATTGATAAAGAAAAATCCGGGCATGAGGATAAAAGAGATTACCAAAGGCCAGATAAACAGGGGGTTTCGGGCAGCGATTAAACCAAATGTCCCCAATAAAATGAGGCCTAACACAAACACCAGCATAATGTAGCCGGAGAGGGGCGAATAGTCCTTTTCGTTTTTCATAGGAGTGATATTAAAATGATATTATAAAGATAGTATTTTAAATCATATACGCAAAAAGAGGTTTAAGGTTTCCATGGGCCAACACTTTGCGATGGGCGTTCATTCGTTTATTTTGGGGCTTATTTTTTAGCCTTTATGATCCAATACAACCCCAAAACCTGGTTTGACCTTATTTTCCATTCGTATAGTCGGTTTGTTCTTAAAACCATGCTGCCCGCCTTACTTTTTATGGGCCTGTTTACAGCTGGGGTATGCCTGGTCATGCTGGAGGTTTTTGATTTCAACAGCTCTCATTTTCAAAACACCACGGCCCTTCACTCCCTGTTGGGTATTGTGTTGGGTTTGTTTCTAGTGTTTCGGACAAATTCAGCCTATGACCGCTGGTGGGAGGGCAGGAAGCTTTGGGGCTCTATGGTGAATAGTTCACGTAATTTTGCATTGAAGTTAAATGCGTACCTGGAGGCAAAAGACCAGGAAACCAAAACCTGGTTCGCGCAAATGATTCCTAATTTTGTAGTGGCATCTAAAGAGCATTTGCGAAAAGGTGTCCAGGTAACAGAGCTTGATATTCCCGATGAGCAGTTTTTAGAAAAAGTAAGAGAGGCTAAGCACAAGCCCAATATTATTGCGGGTATGATGTATTCACGCGTGAATGCGCTCTATGAATCTAAAAAATTAACCGGTGATCAGTTTAGGGTACTGGACAAAGAGCTAAAAGACTTTATTGATATTATTGGTGCATGTGAGCGAATCAAGAGTACTCCAATACCGTATTCTTATTCCATGTTTATCAAGAAGTTCGTATTTATTTATATCATCACACTTCCGTTTGGTTTTGTTACCACATTCGAATATCTGACCATTCCCACTGTACTGTTAATCACCTTTGTGTTATTGAGTGTGGAGTTGATTGCGGAAGAGATTGAAGATCCTTTTGGTCGTGATATTAACGATCTGCCAACCGATGACCTGGCCACAAAGATTAAAGACAATATTAGGGAGATACTTTTATGACCTTATTTGTGTAATTTATTTAGCTCATAAAAAAGCCACCGAAACGGTGGCTTTTTTATTGGCCAATCGAAGTGGCACTTTACCAGATCATACTAATAATAAAGTATATAAAGATCAACAGGATTAACACGGCATACATGATCAAATCAACCCGAACATAGGGCTTGTATTCCTTATACAGATCTTTTAGTTTCTTGAACATGGCAATACTTAAGTATAAAATAATTAATGAATAATGTAAAACTGTAAGGAATCAAGCGCGTACATATGCAAGTACTAATAAATCAACCCCATGTTTCGTTTCCTTACGGTAGTTAGCTTTTTCGTAGTAACGGTCACCACATTTGCACAACAAAAATACACACTTAACGGATATGTTAAAGATGCCCTCAATGGCGAGGAATTGATTGGTGCAACCGTTTACATAGCCCAAATTCACTCGGGGGCAGTCACTAATCCCTATGGGTTTTACGCTCTTACCGTTCCTGCCGGTACCTATGACGTTACCTTCAGTTTCATCGGCTATACTTCGCAGGTTGTAACGCTTACCATCCAAAGTGACCTGTCAAAAAATATTGAATTGGCCAGCGAAGCCACCGTGATTCAGGAAATTGTAATTACCGATAAACCGCTGGATGACAACGTCATGGCTGTACAGATGAGCCGCAACACGCTGGACATGAACAGGGTGCGTAAACTACCTTCTCTTTTTGGAGAAGTAGACATCATCAAGAATATTCAAATGCTGCCCGGTGTTATTTCGGCAGGTGAGGGTACCTCCAGTTTTTTTGTACGGGGAGGTAGTGCTGATCAAAACCTGATCCTGATCGATGAAGCTCCCATTTATGATCCTTCTCACCTCTTTGGTTTATTCTCGGTATTCAATGCCGATGTGATCAAGGATTCAGAGTTATATAAAGGAGGTATTCCCGCTCGATTTGGCGGACGCTTATCTTCGATCCTGGAGGTCCGTACCAAAGACGGTAATAATAAAAATTTTGGGATGGCGGGCGGAATCGGTACGCTGGCCAGCCGTGTGATGGCGGAGGGACCCTTACGCAAAGAGAAAAGTTCTTATATTATTTCTGCCAGACGTTCCTACGCAGATGTTTTTTTGAAGGCATTTGATCAGGACAACATCGTTTACTTCTACGATGTGAATGCTAAAGCCAATTGGCGCCACAATAATAACAACCGGTTTTTTGTAGCCTTCTATGCCGGGCGTGATGATTTTAAGTTTGATGATAATTTTGGTTTTGGATGGGGTAATGCCACCGGAACATTCCGTTGGAATCATCTCTTTAATGAACGCTTGTTTTCCAATACCACGCTTATCCTGAGCAACTTCGATTACAAATTAGAACTCGAAGATCCGGTTCAGGGTTTAAAATGGACTTCCGACCTCCAGGAGGTGAGCTTGAAAAATGATTTAACCTATTTTATTAATCTGAACAACGAATTGTCGTTTGGATATCATTTATCCGGAAGACGATTTTCACCGGGTACGATTTCACCAAATACCGAAGGATCAATTTTTCAAGAGGTTGAACTCATGAAACTCTATGCGATTGATCATGCGCTGTATGTAGGTAATAAACAACGTATCAATGAAAAACTGTCACTTGATTATGGAATGAGGTTGTCAATTTTTCAGAATGTTGGTTCAGGAGATGTGTATCGATACGAAGATCCACAGGATAACATTAACATCGTGAGAACGGATACGATTCACTACGATGCGTTTGAGACGATCAAAGCATATGTGAATCTTGAACCCCGCATTGGAGTACTCTATGTGTTACGTCCTGATCAATCTATCAAATTATCATACAACCGAATGGTGCAAAATACTCATTTGATTTCGAGCGGAACGGTACCCATTCCTTTCAACACCTGGAACCCCAGCAGTTATTATTTGAAGCCGCAGGTTGCAGATCAGATTGCTGTTGGATATTTCCGAAATTTTAAAGACAACATGTATGAAGCTTCCGTGGAGGTCTACTATAAGGATATGCGTAACGTAACCGACTTTGCTGATAACGCAGAGATTTTTTTTAACGAGGACCTTTCTACTGAATTCCGTCAAGGCGATTCCTGGTCGAAGGGGATTGAACTGATGCTGAATAAGAATGAAGGCAAGCTTACCGGTATGATTAGCTATACACTTTCAAAAACCACCAGAGAAATTCCAGGCGTGAACTTGAGCAAGGCATTTCGGGCCAACTATGATAGACGCAATGTGCTAAACGTGAATGCCGCATATGATTTAAGTGATCGCTGGTCATTTGGTGCCAACTTCTCGTACACTACCGGCAGACCTATCACGTTGCCAGCAGGAAAATTTGAGTTCGATGGGTATACACCCGATGTGATTACAGAACGAAATGGATATTTACTGCCGGCTTATCATCGTTTGGATTTATCGGCAACATTATCACCACGGAAAAACAAATCACGAAAGTGGCAGGGGCAATGGGTCTTCTCCATTTACAATGCGTACAATAGGCAAAATCCATTTACTATCTATACACGAACCAAACAAGATGAGGATGGTAATGTAATTGGCGATGGAACGGAAAAGGAAGCCCGTCTGGTTTACTTGTTCCCCATACTACCTTCTGTTACTTACAACTTTAAGTTTTAATCTCTATGAAGTACATCGTCTTAATTTTTACTGCACTTGTTTTTTGGTCATGCGAGAAAACAGTTTTTCTTGATCTCGACCAGACACCCTCTAAAATTGTGATCGAAGGATTGGTTACGAATCAACCCGGGTATCAATTTGTAAAAGTTACCCGTACGGTCGACTTTTATGAATCAGGCGAAACACCACGCATTACTGATGCTACGGTATTGGTAGAAGATGACCTGGGGAATCAGTTCATATATATCCATAACCCAAATAATCACCCTGATTCGTCCGGCTATTATTTGCCTGTAGTACCGTTTGTTGGTGAAACTGGAAGGACCTATTACCTAACCGTAGAGGTGAATGGGGAGCAGTACGAAGCTTCGGATAAACTTTATGATGTTACATTGATTGACTCCCTTGAATATCGTGTGAACATCGATGAGGAAGATGACCCTAAGGAGGATGGAAAGTTTTACGAAGTATTAATGTACGCCAAAGAACCTCAGGAGACAGATGACTATTACCTGTTTAAGTTTTTCAGAAATGATTCATTGGTGCTTTATAATCCGTCTGATATTTACTTTTCAGATGATAAGACATTAGGGGAGGAAATTAATGGTATTCCTTCCCCCGTATTCTATGCTTTGGGTGATTCGGCCAGGGTGGAGATGTATAGTTTGTCCAGAACGGGGTATGTGTTCTACAACGACTTGTTTAATCTCATTAATAATGACGGGGGAATGTTCAGTCCGCCACCGGCCAATTCACGAACAAATCTCTCCAATGGTGCACTAGGCTTCTTTCAGGTGAGTTCGGTAAACATTTCTGGGTTAAGAATAAATCCGGACTAACACCTAAATCACTCAATAAGTTTTTCAGGAAACTATTGCTTTTCAACCAAGGGAATTGAATCTTTCCGCCTTACTAACCTTGGATGAAATACTGGTTTTCGGTTGTTGTCAGCTTTTTATCGGTTTGTGTTGTTGAGGGCCAGGAAGTACTCGAGAACAATCCCCCGTCTGTAAAGTGGTACCGGGTCAATACTCCACATTTTAAGGTTCTATATTCAGAAGGGTTTGAACAACAAGCCCAACGCATGGCAAATACCCTGGAGCATATCCGTGAACCGGAATCGAACTCGATGGGTATCAGGCCAAAAAGAATTTCAGTTATCCTTCAGAACCAATCTTCGATTTCCAATGGCTTTGTTAGCCTCATCCCCAGGCGTTCGGAGTTTTATACGATGCCTCCGCAGGATTACAACTTCAGTGGTACAAACGATTGGCTCGATCAGCTTGCTACACATGAATACAGGCACGTAGTTCAGTTTGACAGGGCGAATACAGGCTTTAATCGTGTGCTTTATACCTTGTTTGGTCCTGCCACATTAGCGGCCATGTCCATCGTAGCGGTACCACAATGGTTTTGGGAGGGAGATGCGGTGGCCACCGAAACTGCATTCACCCATAGCGGGAGAGGACGTATTCCAAATTTCGGATTGTTGTTCCGGGCCAATCTTCAGGAAGGCCGAGTGTTTAATTATCATAAACAATACCTGCGCTCGTACAAGCACAATATTCCGGATCATTATGTTTTCGGGTATCACATGGTAAGCTACCTGCGCAAACGAACGGGTGATCCGGATGTATGGGAAAAAATTGCAAAGCGGGCATGGAGTGTTCCTTTTATTCCATTCGCCTTTTCAAATGCCATCAAAAAGGAAACTGGATTATACGTTACCGACCTCTATCGCGAAATGGTGTTGGATCTTCAAAAAACTTACCAGCAGGAATTTAGTGAGATGAAGGTGACTGCTTTTGAGAATATAGTGCAACGAAATTCCAATGCGTATACAGATTACCGTTATCCCCAGGAACTTCCGGATGGAAGTGTGCTGGTTGTTAAAAGCGGTATTGGTGATATCGCGCAGTTTGTTAAACTAAAAGATGGGAAAGAGACAAAGGTATTTACCCCGGGGATTGTGAATGATGCAGGGATGCTTTCGGTTTCGGGAACAAAGGTGGTATGGAGTGAATATGGATTTGATCCGCGATGGCTTGTAAAAAATTATTCTGTTATCAAGTCTTATGATGTGGCCACCAATCGATATTGGGTTGTTACGAATAAAACTCGTTACGCAGGAGCTTCCCTTTCCCCGGATGGGACAAAAATTGTTACCGTAGAAAGTGATAATAATTATAATGTAACACTTCTTGTTATCAACGCTGAGTTTGGACAAATCATCAAGAAATTCGTTAACCCCGATCAGGCATTTTATTCCATGGCCAGGTGGTCGGATGATGGAAAGAATATTGTAGCACTGAAAACTATAAAGAGTGAGCGAAGTGTAGTTTTAATTGAGTATGAATCCGGAAAAGAGATTGAATTACTTCCTCCTTCAAAAGAGAACGTTGGGCATCCGGTATTGATGGGAAATCTTCTGTTTTTTAATTCACCCGTTAGTGGGGTAGACAATATCTATGTATACGACATTCAGCAACAGAGGAAATTGCAGGTAACCTCCAGCAAGTACGGTGCATACAATCCAACCCTTTCGAAAGACGGTAAACGGATGTACTACAATGAACAAGCGCGCGATGGTTTTGATGTGGTAGCCATTCCTTTTGATCCTTCTTCGTGGAATGAATTTGCAACGAAGGAAGAGCCTGAGGGCTATTCTCAATACATAACCGAACAAGAAGGAAGGCCTACATTGTTTGATAGCATTCCTGATCAAAAATATGCAACGCAAAAGTATTCAAAGCTTTCCGGGGTCATCAACCCGTATAGTTGGGGAGTATACTTTAATTCATCTTTTACCCAGGCCGATATCGGAATTTCCACACAGGATATTCTCAGTACTACCGTATTGAAGGCAGGTTATTTGTATGACATTAACGAACGAACCGGTTCGTGGAGGTTTGGCGTAAGCTACCAGAATTGGTTCCCCATTATTGATGCTCAGGTTCTTTTCGGCAAACGAAAAGACAATTCAACTGCTTTTGGTAACAAAATTGAGATGGAGTGGGACGAAACCACTTTTGAATCGGGAGTACGAATTCCATTAGTGCTCACGCGTTCTAAATATTATTCCGGATTGGAATTCGGAAATTATGTTGGGCTTACCAATGTATCCTCTTTTCAAAACAGAATTACGAATGGAGACAGTGTAGTGTATGACGGACCGGGCAGGTTTGCATCATTTTTGTATCGACCGGATACGACATTAGCGTATATTTTTAAAGATCAGTTAAATGATGGGTACTTGTATTACAATCGCTTTTATTTTTCTGTTTATCGATTGTTAAAGCAAAGTCGAAGGGATATTAATTCTAAATTCGGACAGGTTATAGAGTATGAGCTTTATTCGACACCGTTCGGTGGTGACTTTAAAGGAAAGTTATGGGCGTTGCGCTCCGTATTTTATTTCCCCGGTTTTTTTAAGCATCATTCATTATTTACAAGGATAGGTTATCAGGTAAGCGACCAAGATGTTAGCACCAACAACTACGCCTTTAGAAACAGAATGTTTAAACCCAGGGGATATAGTTTCCCCAGTGATGAAACATTTTATTCCTTTTCAGTTAACTATTCGCTGCCTATTTGGTACCCGGATATCGCCCTGGGGCCTGTTCTAAATATTCAACGTGTAAAAGCCAATCTGTTCTATGATTATGGATCGGGTAAGGGAACGAATTATTATTACTCGATTGAGCCTCAGGGATTGTTGTATGTATCCTATACGGATGCTATCTATAAATCCTATGGTGTGGAAACTACTTTTGACATCAACATCATGCGATTTTTGCCCAAGTTTGAGATTGGCTTCAGGGCCACCTACATTACCGCCAATCCCTATGCCAACAGCGGAACGGTTTTCGAGTTTCTAATTGGGAATATTGGCTTTTAAACGCCCTTGAATTTCGAGGTATTAAACCCTATTTTTGACCTTCATTTAAAAATTCTAAAACAGAATGGCGGAGATTGTCAGGATGCCCAAGATGAGCGATACCATGGCGGAAGGGGTAATCGCCAAGTGGCATAAGAAAGTAGGCGACCAGGTGAAGGCTGGTGAACTCATGGCGGAGATCGAGACCGATAAGGCTACGATGGACTACGAGTCCTTCAATGAAGGTACTGTTCTATACCTTGGTGCAAAAGAAGGCCAGGCAGTGAAAGTGAATGATGTGCTGGCGGTGGTAGGAAAGAAGGGTGAAGATTACCAGGCCTTATTACAAAGCGCGGGTCAGTCTGCCGATGCGGGAGGAAGCAAAGCTCAGGAGCCAAAGGTTGAAGTTGTCTCTGCTACCGCTACTACGCCTGCTATTGACACAGCTGGTATTAAAGCTGAGATTGTTCTCATGCCCAAAATGAGCGATACCATGAATGAAGGGGTTATTGCTGCATGGCATAAGAAAGTGGGTGATACAGTGAAGTCTGGTGAATTGTTAGCAGAAGTGGAAACCGACAAAGCCACGATGGAATACGAATCGTATAATACAGGTACGTTACTTTATATCGGAGCAGAAGCAGGAAAGTCAGTAGTCGTAAACGGTGTACTTGCCATTATTGGTGAGAAGGGTGCCGACTGGCAAACGTTGTTGAAAGCACACCAGGCAAAATCAGTTACCAGTTCCCAGTCACCAGTTTCTGGCAACCAGCAACCAGCAACTGTTAACCAACCTCCAACCTCCAGTCTCCAGCCTCAAACCTCAGCTCAATCATCCTCTAATGGCCGTATTAAGGCGTCTCCATTGGCTAAGAAACTTGCCAAGGATAAAGGCTATGATATTTCACAAATCAGCGGAACAGGAGAAAGCGGTCGAGTAACAAGACGTGATGTAGAGAATTATAAGCCTGGCAGTGCACCCGCTAAAGCCGGACAACCAGCAGCACCTATTGTATTGCCTAAAGTAGTGGGACAAGAAAGTTTTGAGGAGGTACCTGTTTCGCAGATGCGCAAAACCATTGCCAAGCGTTTAGCGGAAAGTAAATTCTCTGCACCCCATTTTTATCTCACCATGGAAATCAACATGGACAAAGCCATTGATGCCCGTAAGAGTATCAATGAGATCAGTCCGGTGAAGATTTCCTTTAACGACATGGTGATCAAAGCGGTGGCTGCAGCCTTGCGTCAACACCCGGATGTCAATGTAAGTTGGCTTGGCGATAAGATGCGAAAGAACCACCATATCCATGTGGGCGTAGCCGTTGCCGTGAAGGATGGCTTACTGGTACCGGTTGTGCGGTTTGCGGATAATAAGTCACTTTCACACATTGCGGTGGAAGTAAAAGAGTTGGCACAGAAAGCGCATGATAAAAAATTACAGCCATCGGATTGGGAAGGAAGCACGTTTACTATTTCTAATCTTGGAATGTTTGGCATTGAGGAGTTTACTGCCATTATCAACCCTCCAGACGCTTGTATTCTGGCCGTAGGTGGAATTAAAGAAACCGCTATCGTTAAAAACGGACAGCTCGTAGTTGGTAATGTGATGAAGGTTACGCTGTCATGCGATCACCGTGCGGTGGATGGAGCAGTAGGTTCAGCTTTCCTGAAAACGTTGAAGGGACTATTAGAAGATCCCGTTAGAATTTTGATTTAACAAAAAAAATAGTATCCCCGGCCCTGTGCCGGGGTCTTTGTTTATGAAAATACATTCCACCACTGTTCTTGCTGTAAAACATAATGGCCATGTTGCCATTGGGGCTGATGGCCAGGCTACCATGAATAATTATGTGGCGAAGAGCAACGTCAAGAAAATACGTAAGCTATTAGAAGGTAAAATCGTTACGGGGTTTGCAGGCTCAACGGCAGATGCTTTCACCCTACTAGATCGCTTTGAGGAAAAGCTCAATAGCTATGGTGGTAATATGAAACGTGCTGCCATTGAGTTGGCAAAAGATTGGCGAACTGACCGTTACTTACGTAGGTTAGAGGCGATGATGATCACCGTCAGTAAAGAGGAAATTCTCATTCTATCTGGAACCGGTGATGTGCTGGAACCCGACAATGAAGTGGCGGCTATCGGATCAGGCGCTATGTATGCGCAATCGGCTGCGTTGGCCATGAAGAAACACGCACCTCATCTTTCAGCAGAAGAAATTGTACGGGAGAGTCTGAATATCGCGGCTGATATTTGCATCTATACAAATCACAATCTTGTTATTGAAAAGTTGTAACTCTTAATCTTCTTCCGGTTTTATTTCTTCTGTTTCTTTTACAGGATGATCAATTACGTTGGTTGACCCTTTATCTTCCAATAAGACAACAAACGGTCTAAGATGCTGGGAATACGAAAGTAAAATCTTCACCACCCCAATGGCCGGAACCGCCAGGATCATTCCTGCGATTCCTAAGATTTTTCCCCCGATTAATAATCCGACAATAGCCGCCAATGCATTCACGCTCACCTTTGAACCCATAATACGTGGCGCAATTATGTTCCCTTCAATAAAATGGATTACCGCATATAAGCCAATTACCCCTACGGCATACCAGGCTGAGTCTTTTGTGATCAATGCCATAATCACGGGTAATGAACCCCCAATGAAATTTCCGATGTAGGGAATAATCACGAGAATTCCAGACAACAATCCGAAGAAGAAAGCGTAGTCAATGCCCAGCAACAGCAATCCAATGGTATCCAACGCCACAATGATTGCAATAACAAGCAATTGACCGCTAATGTACCCCTGCACTACACCCTCCACCTGTTTTTTAAATCCTTGCTGTGTTGTCTGCGGAAAGGAACTCTCAAAGAACACTTTAAAGCGATCGCGGTAAATCAAGAAAAGAAAAATATAAATGGGTATTTGGATAATGACGGTAACCACATTACCTGTAGAAACAAGGAGTGAAGTAAAAAATCCAGTTAAACTGGTGACAAAGTCTTTCGCATAAGTCAACTGCTCTTCTGAGCTAATGTTGAAGTTTCGTGTCACCTTCAATGAGATGTCATGAAGAAGTAGCGTAAAGCGTTGCTCCAGGTTAGGAAGGTCTTTCACTAAACTTACCATTTGGTTGACTACGAGATAACTCACAATGACCAATAACAGGATTGTTCCTAGAAGCACAAGCAGTATTGAAAACACCCTGCCTAACCTCTTTTCGAATCGATTTACTAACGGGAGAATGGCAATGGAGATGAGACCAGCAAAGGCCAATGGAATCACAATGTCCTTAGCAAGGATAACAGCTGTTATGGCAATCCCTAAGACAATAAATATTTTGAACGTGTAATCCAGTCGGTTGAATGGTTTTGAATCTTCCATGGTTAAATTTACATTTATGCGGACTGTAAATGAATCAATTCAAATATGAAAAAATATATACTGACTTCCTTGATTTTAATGTTGGTCATGAGTGCAAGTGGACAACAAATTTTTTCAAAAAAGCAATATACCAGGCAAGATACACTGAGGGGTTCTATTACGAAAGAGCGTGGCTGGTGGGACTTGCTCTACTATGAACTCACTATCTCTGTTAATCCTGATGAACAATCTATTACAGGTAAAAATAAGGTCCGCTACAAAGTGTTAGAAGCAAGCCAGCTTATGCAAATCGATTTGCAATCACCTATGGTAATTGATAAAGCCCTTCAGGGAACGACAACATTGGAAGTTACTCACGAGGGTTCTGCTCATTTTATCAAGTTGGTTAAAAGTCAAATCCCCGGGGAAATAAATGAAGTTGAAATTCATTTTTCAGGTAAGCCTCTTGTGGCAAAAAATGCACCCTGGGATGGTGGTTTTACCTGGTCTAAGGATAGTAATGGTAAACCCTTTATAGCCACATCATGTCAGGGAATTGGGGCAAGTTTGTGGTGGCCATGTAAAGACCATATGTATGATGAACCTGACAACGGAATGCTAATCCATTTAAATGTTCCACCTACCTTGATTGCTGTTGCGAACGGACGATTGAAAAAGGAGAAGACTGAAAAGAATAAGACAAAAACCTTTACATGGGAGGTTATAAATCCTATTAACAACTATGGTGTGAATATTAATATAGGAGACTATGTTAGGTTTTCGGAAAAATATGCCGGAGAAAAGGGCCCATTGGACATGGACTATTGGGTACTGCGTTCCAACCTCGAAAAAGCAAAGACACACTTTACCGATGCGCCAAAAACAATGAAAGCCTTCGAACATTGGTTTGGCCCATATCCGTTTTATGAGGACAGTTATAAACTGGTAGAAGTGCCTTACCTGGGCATGGAACATCAAAGTTCGGTGACCTATGGCAATGGGTATCAGAAAGGCTACCGGGGCAGAGACCTCAGTGGCACGGGATGGGGATTAACCTGGGATTATATCATTGTTCATGAGTCAGGCCATGAGTGGTTCGCCAACAACATAACCTACAAAGACATTGCCGATATGTGGATTCATGAAGGCTTTACCATGTATTCCGAAAGCCTATTCATCGAATATTACAACGGAAAGGAAGCAGGTGCTGAGTACTCGCGAGGTGTGCGCTTTGGTATTCAAAATCAGGAACCTTTAATTGGTCCCTATGGAGTAAATACTGAGGGATCATCAGATATGTATAACAAGGGCAATAGCTTACTGCACACGTTGCGACAGATTGTAAATGATGATGAAAAATGGAGGGCTATGCTGCGCGGGCTTAATAAGCAATTTTATCATCAGACCGTAACAACGGATCAGGTAGAACAATACATGGCCAAGAGTTTAAACCTAAATCTGACAGCCTTTTTCAATCAGTACCTTCGGGATAGTCGAATTCCGGTTTTTGAGTATTGGGTTAAAGACGATACGCTATTGTATCGATGGTCAAATTGCATCTCTACCTTTGATATGCCGGTAAAGATCACGGTGAATGGAACTGAAAAATTGCTTAACCCTACCACAAGACCGAAGCGGGAAAAACTGGAAAGTAAAAACGCTCAGGTAAAAGTTGACCCTAATTTTTACGTTTATAGTTTTAATACGATGGGAAATTAGTGGCTAGGTTTTTTCAATAGCTTCTAAAATTACAGCACACGATTCACGGATTTGATCTTCCGAGATCGTAAGGGGAGGGGCAATGCGGAAACTGTTGGGATGGGAAAGAAACCAGTAGCAGATTACACCGGCTTGTTTGGCATGCTCAACGATCCTGTTTACACGATCTGCAGAATCAAAATCAATGGCAAACATTAATCCTATACGCCTGATTTCTTTGATGTGGTGGTGCTGAAGAAGGCTTTCAAAAAGTCTCCCCTTCTTTTCAACAGAGGCCAGTAATTTTTCTTCCTCAATAACATGTATCGTGGCTAATGCTGAGGCGCAACAAACGGGATTACCACCAAACGTAGTGATATGACCTAACATGGGATCGTGCGTGAGTAATTGCATAATTTTCTTGTCAGCAATGAAAGCGCCAATCGGAAGACCCCCGCCAAAAGCTTTTGCAATAGTGATGATATCCGGAACGATGTCGAATTGTTCGAAGGCAAAGAGTGTGCCGGTGCGTCCCATTCCGCATTGTATTTCATCAAGAATTAAAAGTGCACCTGTTTCATCACAGCGTTTTCGTACAGCTTTCATATACTCTTTTGACGGAACACGAACTCCCGCATCACCCTGAATGGTCTCCATAATTACACAGGCAGTGGCTTCCGTTATTTGCTTTAGGTCAGTAAGTGAATTGAAATCAATAAACCTCACATCCGGAAGGAGTGGTCGGAAGGCAGATTTTTTTAACTCATTACCTGACACGCTCAGCGATCCATGTGTACTTCCATGATAGGATTTTCGGCACGAAATAATTTCTGTTCTGCCGGTAACACGTTTGGCAAGTTTTAAGGCTCCTTCATTGGCTTCGGTACCTGAGTTTACATAATACACACAGTTGAGTGAGGGTGGAAGCAGGCTGACTAACTTTTGGGCCAACTGATTGGGTGTGCTTTGAATATACTCTCCAAACACCATGACATGAAGATGTTTATCCAGTTGGGCTTTGATGGCCTCCACCACCTTGGGGTGTCGGTGGCCTACATTGCTTACAGAAATCCCTGAAATCAAGTCGGTATACCGTTTCCCTTCGGGTGAATACAGGTAAATTCCTTCGGCACGTTCAATGGAGATCAGGAAGGGCGATCCTGTGGTTTGGGCTATGTTGTTTAAGAAGATGTCAACATTGTAATCCATGACGTCAAAACTATAAAGAGTTAGTCATAGGTAAAAATGAAACAGTCCCACCGGGGGGCGGGACCATCTCTAAACAACCCTAAAAAATTTGATATTATAATTTCTTTCCGGTAACAGCTTTGTCTGCTTGTGCCGTACGATATGATTTTGGCGGATCTACTTCAGCCATGGGTTTGTACTTTGGTTTGCGGGTAGAAACCTGTACCACTTTTTTATTCTCAGTCCTGCTTCTTTTTTTATTCAGTTCACTACAAGCATACTTAGCCTTGAAATGCTTAGGCGGCTGTGCCTGCGTAGCGATGGAGATCATGATACCGATAAGAATAATAGCTGCCAGAATCAGCACTTGTTTAATGCGTGAGGCAATTTTGGCATTCGCAATATCTTTGTAGTCTATCTCTTTCATCATGGCCATAGTCTTTGCTATTAACACTACAAAGGTGGAGCAATCTTAAGCCAAAGAGTATAAAAGAGGGCTGGAAACCCTACATCCGTATCTTTAAGAAAGGGATTGGGGACTGCTGAGAATTGAGCGTTTTTAGGCCTTTAAATAATTGACGTGCATGGCGAATAGGGGCCCATGGAACCAATACTCCCGAATTCATCATTTTTATTAGTTTTTGAAGGTTTTTGAGCCTTACGGCCCTTCTTCAAAAATTATAAAAAGAGTTAAAAACTCGTATCTCTGTGCATATTTCAGGGTAAACCTTACACCGGGATTTAACCTGAGTTAACTGCCTTTTATGCATTATGGATTTTAAGAAACTCCATAATTTCTTCTCGCACATTTCGGTGCTGATCTTCATCGTACTCGGCCGTGGCAATCGACTTAAACAATTCGCTTACTACAAATGGTTTAAACCCAAGCTTTTCGGAGTAGATTGTGGCTACTTCCAATTCAACATCTTCAACAACCTTATCAAGGTATATCATAAATACCAGGTGGTAAATGGATTCAAGTTTTTGGATTTTCTCCTGCGGTTCGGTATAGGCCAGATGACTTACATCCACTTGTGCATGGTCTAAATCGTGTGGGTTTAAGTGCAGCTGAAACCCCCATTTTAGCAGGCATCGGAGGTAACGACTTTCAATTTTTTCATGCTCGAGAAAAAGCGCCAGTATATTGAAGTAACTCTTCTTTACCGAGTTAAGTTGATCCTTGGTTAATTCTCCCAGCATATGAGTGGTGTTAGGTTGTAGTTACTTGATGCACGTTAACGGCAGTATAGGTTTTGAAGTTCAGCGATTCCCTGGGCACCCAGTTTTCTGGCCTGGTCCAAGTCCTTGCAAAGTAACGAGTAGTTTCGGGATTTTACCTTGGCCAGCGCACGTAACTTATAGGGCTCGGATTGTTGAGGTCTTAAAAAGATAGCCCAGTTTAAGTCCTTCTCTGCTTCTGTATAATTCTTTAAGTCCATATTGGCATGGGCTCGCGCAATAAAAATTTCAAAGTAAATATCCGGTGCATCTTTTGGATCCATGACGACTTCAAAAGCCTCCCCATAAACACTGCTCAAATTCTCTTTAAAGATTTTCTTACCTAGCGTATAATAATACAGGGCTTCATCTTTGTTGCCCAGATGTTGGTAATTGATGTTTCCGATTTGAAATACCAGTTCAAGATTCCAGGGTTGTTGATTGTGAAGTTGCATAAAGGATTGAAGTGCGGATTCGTACGCTCCAAGATTGTATTCACAAATACTGATTTTACGAAGGGTTTCAAGTCTGGGTAGTAGCTCATACTTCTTTAAATGTTTTAGCCATACGAGTGCTTCTTCAAATTTCTGTTCCGTGTATTTTTCTTCAGCCTGATTTCTCAGTTCGTTTACCAGACTGTCGCGGGCACTCGAGAACTGAAACTCAAGCGGTTCTTTTTTATGAAGTTCAATAATTCGTGTGATGGCTTCATCAATTTTACCCGCTCCAAATAGGGCGTTTACCTCCATTACCAATTGGCGGTTTTGCTGGCGCTTCTCTTCATACTGTAGTGCGATGTAGTAATTGGTGGTATGAATAATACCAAAACAAATTCCTGACATGATGAGGAATACCAGAAAAGCAAGACCCTGAATTTTAAAATAATTTTTGTCGAATACATATCGCTTTTTCTGGGCATGTTGCCATTGAGCATACTGTTTTCTGTGAACTTCGCGCCAGTAGGCCTCTGTATAAGCCGGCCCGGTGTGTTGAGCATTAAGCCTGGAGTCGTAGCGTGATTTCTTAAGCGGATCGGAAAGAATGTGGTATGCTTCATTCACCACTTTAAAGATTTCTTCGGCCTGAGGGTTGCCCGGATTGCGATCAGGGTGATACTGCATGGCAAGCCGTTTATACGCGGTGCGGATTTGCGTAGAATCGGCCTGATGATTCAGCCCCAGTATTTCGTAGTAATCAGCCACGAGAGATAATTTTTGACTATAAAACGAATTTACTTCCTTTTTTGCTTATTCTGATCAGAAACTATTTTTCAAAATCCTCGCTTTCCACACGGTTTTGGGTCAAATAAAAAAGGGGTGCCACGGCACCCCTTTCATATAGCTTTTTATCCATTACAGCTTTGCTACCTCTTGAACAAGGTCAATTAACTTGTTGGAGTAACCCCATTCGTTATCATACCATGCTACCACTTTCACAAATTTATCATTCAATGCAATTCCAGCTTTAGCATCAAAGATTGAGGTGCGTGCATCGCCCACGAAATCCTGTGATACTACATCATCTTCTGTATATCCAAGAATCCCTTTCAACTCTCCTTCGGATGCATCCTTCATGGCTTTCTTAATGGCATCATAGGAAGCAGCCTTTTCAAGCTTTACAGTTAAGTCAACTACGGAAACATCCGCTACCGGTACGCGGAAGGACATGCCCGTTAGTTTTCCTTTCAATTCGGGGATTACTAATGCCACGGCTTTAGCGGCACCGGTTGAGGAAGGAATAATGTTGGAGAAACCAGCGCGGCCACCTCTCCAATCTTTGGCAGAAGGTCCATCCACGGTTTTCTGTGTAGCCGTTACGGCATGCACCGTGCTCATCAATCCTTCAGCAATTCCAAAATTATCGTTTAATACTTTTGCGATAGGAGCGAGGCAATTGGTGGTACAAGACGCATTGGATACTATGGTATCCTTGGCAGTAAGTTTCTTGTGATTTACACCCATTACAAAGGTTGGGGTGTCATCTTTTGCAGGTGCAGAGAACACCACTTTCTTAGCTCCGGCTGTGATGTGCTTTTGTCCATCCGCCTGGGTTAGGAATAGTCCGGTTGATTCGATTATAATCTCCGCCCCAACTTCTGACCACTTCAGATTAGCAGGATCTTTTTCCGCAGTGACACGAATTTTCTTACCATTCACAATCAAGTGTCCGTCTTTCACTTCAACAGTTCCCTTAAATCGACCATGGACGGAGTCGTACTTCAACATGTAGGCCATGTAATCGGGCTCCACAATATCATTGATTCCTACAATCTCAATGTCTTTACGTTCCATAGCCGCTCTGAAGGCCAGGCGACCAATCCGACCGAATCCATTAATTCCAACTTTTGTCATGGCGATTTATAGTTTAAAATTGCGATGCCAAAAATATACTTCCGTACTGCCAAAACCAATGATATACGTGGTGGAATGACAACTTTTTTAACGGTTACGTTTGCAATTGCAGTTCCTCGATTTATCTTTGCGGCTCGATTTTTAAGACGGTCTGTTCGTCTAGGGGTTAGGACACCAGATTTTCATTCTGGTAACACGGGTTCGATTCCCGTACAGACTACATAATTCTTTGCAAAAGGCTTCAATTGAGGCCTTTTTTTGTTTTCGGCAGATTGAATTTGGATTGAGGCGTTATGCCCACCTGCTTCCTAGTACAAACTCACTTTTTTAGTCAGGGACTTATTCTACCAGTCACAACAATAACATTTGAAATTGGCGATTGATTTTTTTCTTTGCAAAGTCCCACCCTGGCGTGGTGATTCTATGGAGAAGTAGAAAGTAAAATACTGGCACCAAATATGGCACGTTGGTGAGTGGTGGCATTTACAACGCATGCCAATGTGCTGTTTTAAAACCCTAAATCATGAAAACACTTACTCCCATAACAAACCTTGGTTTTGTATTCGGTCTCCTGTTCTTATTTGGCTGCGCTATGAATCCAGTAACCGGAAGGAAGCAGTTTGTGATGATGTCGGAAAGGCAGGAAATTGCCATGGGTAAAGAGTCCGATCCTCAGGTTATGGCATTTTTCGGATCCTATGACGATCCCCGCTTACAAAAATTCATTAACGACAAAGGCCAGGAGATGGTAAAAGTCTCACATCGGTCCAAATTGGCATATGAATTTAAAATTGTGGATTCTCCCGTAGTTAATGCTTTTGCCGTTCTGGGAGGTTATGTGTACTTCACTCGAGGTATTATGGCCAACTTTAATAATGAGGCTGAATTTGCAGGAGTTCTTGGACATGAAATCGGCCACATCACGGCACGTCACTCCGTTATTCAACAAAGAAATGCGATGCTGGGTCAACTTGGAATAATTGCCGGTGTAATGCTGGTGCCCGAACTATCACAATTTGTAGAACCCCTTTCGGCAGGGATGCAATTGGCTATGATGAGTTTTGGAAGAGATGCAGAGCGACAATCGGATGAACTGGGTGTAGAATATTCTTCACGCATTGGGTATGATGCTTCCGAAATGGCCGGCTTTTTTAACACACTGGAGCGTCAGGATAAGGCTTCTGGGGGTGAGGAAATTCCGGAATTCTTATCCACTCACCCGTCACCGGAAGAACGAAATATTGCGGTAGCTAAACTGGCTGAAAAGTGGAAAACAAAACTGAAATTGACGAATCCAAAGATCAACAGAGAAAGCTATCTAAAAATTATTGATGGGCTGATTCTAGGTGAAGATCCAAAGCAGGGATTCGTGGAGGGCAATGTATTCTATCATCCGTCTATGAAGTTTCAATTTTCGATTCCTGGTGATTGGAAATTACAAAATACTCCGCAACAGGTACAGATGGCTCCGAGTAATGGAGAAGCATTATTGATGCTTACCCTTGCGGGAAAAGGTTCTCTGGAAGAAACGGCCAATAAGATGCTGCAACAATATCAACTTACCCTGGTGGAATCAAAAAAAGAAAACATCCATGGCTTAGATGCCATTCTTATGGTTGCTGATCAGAAGCAAGAGAATGGCACGATCAGGGTGTTGTCATCACTGATTCAATATGGGGGTAACATCTATAGTATGATGGGAATTTCAGAATTATCAAAGTTCACCAGTTATCAGTCATCTTTTCTTTCAACGATTAGAAATTTTAAGCAGCTAACAGATTCAGAGAAGCTAAATAGAAAACCGGAAGTGATCCGGATCAAGACGGTGCCGCAACAAATGACAGTTCAATCCGCTTTTCAACAATTCAATGTTCCAGCCAACCGATTTGAGGAGTTGGCTATTTTAAATGGGATGATGTTGAGTGATAAACTCAGCAAAGGGTCGCTGATCAAAGTGGTTGAAAAATAGATATTATTTGCAACAGCAAAACGGCACCCTTTGAGCACCCCTTATCGAAAGCGAATCGCATGCCCGACAATTATTTCAGAAAACCTTTAATAGCTCATAGTAAAGGGTTTTTTATGCCTGGAAGGAACTATTAATTTTATCCCTAAATGGAAAGTGAAATTTTAAGAGTCATCAAAGGCGTTGGCGATATTGGCACCTCAGGTAATGTTATGGAGATTCTTGGGTTAGATCAGTCCAATTTTCAACGGGGATTTGATATTGCAAATGAAATGCAAAACCGGGATTTGGTGAAGTTGCTTTATTCCAACTTTAATCTCAACAAAATTATCATTGAATTTACCTTACTGGGAAAGGCTGCTTACCATGCCCTATAGGGCTATTTAAATTTAATCTGAGAGATTATTCATACTCCTGACTTTATCTTTTAAATTCATAGCACCAACCCCAACCGCTATGAATATCTCAGAAATCCTCAACCTTTTCCGCCAGGGAAAGGGAACTGCCAAGAGTCATATGAAGAACCTGATTGAAATGGCTGCCGTAGATGGAAACTTTTTGGATATTGAGTATGATCTTCTTAAGACGATTGCCAAACGAAACAGTATTTCTGAAAGTCAGCTGAAGGAAATCAGGCAGAACCCAGGAGGTGTTAAACTTGAAGTCCCTACCGATAAGAAAGTCAAATTTCATCAGTTGTATGACCTTGTTCATATGATGAGTGTTGACAAATCAATACACGATGAGGAGTTAAAGCTTTGCAACCTGTTTGCCATTAAGTTTGGCTATGATCGGGATCGCGTACGCGAACTGATTGAGACCATACAGAGCAATATAAAAAATGGCCAAAATCATGACGAGACCATGAAGCGTGTAGATTGGATGCTAAACTGATTAAACCACTACGTTAAAACTTATAGCCCGCCCTGGCGGGGCTATTTTTTGAGATAGTAGCGGATTTCAGCTCAGACTGATCTAATAATGAAGTCGTTAGGCCGACATATATTTTTTAGGGTCTTGTATACCTAGCACCCGATTTTCCGTACAAGGGTGGGTGTGAAATCCGCGAGGGATGGGCTTTATGGGGAAATTTTACTTTAAAGGAGTATGCTGCAAGAGGTAGAGACCAATGTGTTACAGGAAATGTTTACGTCTATTATCGAGGATGCAGACGCCAATATTTTGCTGGTCAATGAAGATTTTAGGATCATTTCTCTTAATCCGGGGTTTTATTGGATTTTCCTGGAAAACTATGGGATTGAGTTGAGGAAGGGAAGTTCCATTCTGGATTCGATGGAAAGGGTTAGCCCCAAGCTCGCCAATGTTTGGCGTGAGCGCTGCCTGAATGCCATCCATGGTAATCCTTTTAAAGTTGAAGAGACCTATGAAGTTGATGGAAAGAAATTCCATTGGGAAGTGTACTTTAAGACGATTCACCTCAATGGTCGATTCATTATTTCTGTTTTTAGCCGAGATATCACCTTGCGCAACGCCTACCAAAAGCGTATTCTGGAAAACGAAGCTAATCTTCGTTCTATTCTCAACACAATCGACAACAGCATTTGGTTGGTGAACACACGTTTTGAACTGATCGACTTCAATAAGGAATTTTACAAGAGTTATAAACTGGCCTATGGCGTAAGGCTGGCAAAAGGAAAAAATATACTTGAGCTTGTGCCCGATGACTTGCCGGAATTGCGCGATCAATGGCGAGAGCGATATGAAAATGGATTGAAAGGAAGGCGGGGAAAATTTTACGATACCTATCAGGTAGGAGAGGAATTACGCACCTATGAAATCAAGACCTATCCTATTATTGAAGATGGAAAAGTAACGGGATTAACGATCTATTCCCGTGACATCACCCTTCAAAAGAAAACAGAGGATATCCTAAAAGAGCAGAATGATGAGTTGACCAAGATTAACCATGAACTTGATCGTTTTGTATACAGCGCATCACATGATCTGAGGGCACCTCTTATGTCGGTGAAGGGGCTCTTGAACATGATTAAAGTTGATCAGGAGAAAGGAAATATTGGTATGTACCTTGACCTTATTGAGAAGAGTGTTCACAAGCTCGATAATTTCATTTCAGATATTATCCATTATTCTAAAAATTCACGCACGGATTTATTGATGAAGGAAATTAATTTTCGCGAGCTATTGGAGGAATCCATCGGGTCGTTGAAATACATGGATGGAGCTGAAAAGGTAAGGAGTATCAGAAAGATCAATGTTAACCATACTTTTTATTCTGATCCCAGCCGATTGCTAATGGTGTTCAATAATATTATTTCCAATGCTGTTCGGTATCGCGACAAATGGAAGGATGATTCGTACCTGGAAATTGATATTCTGGTGGATGAGAAAAAGGCCTGCATTAAATTCTCAGACAATGGTGTCGGCATTGCCAAAGAATACATTGGAAACGTGTTTAAAATGTTTTACCGCGCTACTACCGATAGCAAAGGCTCAGGCCTGGGATTGTACATTGTTAAAAGTGCAGTAGATAAGCTTCACGGTACCATTCAGGTTGAGTCTGAGTTTGGACAAGGCACCACCTTTACTATTGAAATTCCAAATCTCAAACGGTAAGGATTAGTTCTTTGGTTTTTTATTCCGTGGCTTTGGCCAGGGATATTTGGTAGGCCGGTGCATTTTAGACTCCTGTCGCTTCCTGACCCTGGCTTCTTTTTGTTTGGGTTCGATCTCTACGGTACGTGCCACGCCAATGTTAAACGATAAAAAGAGATCTCTTCGGGCTCCATAAATATCGTATATAGCCTGGTTTGCTTTTACTTTGTCTAAGTACTCCGATTTTCTGGGTTCCAACGCTCCAATGTTTCCGCGAAGGTCAAACGATACACGCCACTCTTCTGTTACATCCCAGTCTGAACGAAAACCAAGACCACCAAAAATTTGAAAGGATTGAAAGTCTGTTTTCGATAAAAGAGGATTATCATTAAGGTTTGGAACGATAACGCCATCATATACGGCATCATAGCCTGGATTATCAGCTTCAAATTGCGTATAGGGATCCGGACCAGTAACCTCAAGGGGGAATAAAAGTTTTGATTCTTTGTGTGTAATAGTTTCCTTTCCGTTCAGCAGTACGCCAAAGCCAACTGAAGCTACAAAGCTTACCTTAAAAAAGGATAAGTCTATCAGGTGAAGTTTAAGACCGACCGGAAAATAAAAATAGGTTAGATCAATTTTCCGCTCCCCAACTTGCCCACCATAAATATTTAGCACATTAAAATTCTGACCAATGCGGAGAACACAAGGATCAATCATCACTCCATAACCATCATAATCCACTCCGTAGTGGACTCCGATGGGTGAGAATTTAACATTGTACTTCACTTTGTATCGGGAATCCTTGTTGATCCCCTCATCAAAGGTGTAGGGTACAGTGATACCGGTAAAGATTCCCAATGAATTAACTTGTTGGGTATACGCAGAGGTAATACCCAAAAATAGGGCAATTATTACGAAAAGAGACTTAGGTAGAGGGTTCAGGGTCATTTATCCATGCCTATCAGTCAGCCAAAATAATGATTAATATCAAATACTCCGCGTTTTTCATTTTATCGTGAGCGGAATGAAATTCTTTGCAAGTATAGTCTTAAAAATGCACCTGTTCATGCACTGAATTTTCAGTGTAAATTTGCCTCCATGGAATGGAGGAGATATTTTAAAGGATGGCAACTTGAAGGTAATGTGTATTGGGCGTTAGTGCTCCGGTTAGCCTTGGCAATGTTCCTGTTTATGCTTTGTCGGTTTGGGTTCTACCTCTATAACTATAGTTACTTCCCCGACATGACTATCTTCAACTTCCTGCGCATTATGTGGGGAGGTCTTCAGTTCGACCTGGCGGCAGTTCTTTACATCAATATCCTTATCCTCATTCTTTCTGTCATACCGGTCGACTTTCGCTTTCGACAAGGGTACCAGTCGGTAATGAAATTTTTGTTCTATACGTTGAATGGCCTTGCGCTGGCAGCTAATGTCATGGATTTCATTTATTATAAGTTTACGTTGCGCAGAACTACGGCCGATATTTTTCAGCAGTTTGAAAACGAAACGAACTTAGGTTCGCTTTTTTTTAAATTTTTGATTGATTACTGGTATGCCGTAATCTTCTGGATTTTTTTATTGTGGCTGATGGTGAAGCTGTACAATAAGATTCAGGTGAAAGGGCCATTAATGGAACACCGGGTGACCTATTATGTTGCTGGCCTCATCGCTATTCCCATTATCGCCACCTTATTTGTCGGTGCAGTTCGCGGAGGGTTCAGGCACAGTACACGACCCATCACGCTGAGCAATGCTGGTGAGTATGTGGAACACCCCAATGAAGTAAGTTTGGTGTTGAATACACCCTTCGCCATTTTCAGAACGCTGGGAAAGACAAAAATACAGAAGGTCAAATACTTCAAGGATGAACGTACAATGGCCGAACTCTACACTCCAGTGCATCAACCGAAGGATACTGCTGCCTTTACGCCCACCAATGTAGTGGTGATTATCCTGGAGAGTTTTTCAAAAGAATTTTTTGGTGTTTTTAATAGCGATAAGGAAGGGTATAAAGGCTACACACCCTTTTTGGATTCACTTGCCGGGTACAGCAAAGCGTTTGAATACTCATTTGCCAATGGTCGCAAATCCATTGACGGACTTCCTTCCGTGATGGCCGGCATTCCTTCATTGGGTGTTCCTTACGTACTAACACCGTTTGCCAGCAACAAAATCAATAGCCTGGGGAGTCTGCTGCGGGATAAGGGATATCACACATCATTTTTTCACGGAGCGCCCAATGGTTCGATGGGTTTTCAGGCGTTCACCAATTTGGCGGGCTTTGAACATTACTATGGAAAGACAGAGTATGGCAACGATGCCGACTTTGATGGGATGTGGGGAATCTGGGATGATAAGTTCCTTAACTTTTATGCAGAAGAACTCAATAAGATTCCTCAGCCCTTCATGTCTTCATTCTTTTCAGTGAGCTCCCATCATCCATTCGAAGTACCGGAAGAATTCAAGGGAAAATTTAAAGGTGGGGAGCAGCCTATTTTGAAATGTGTGGAGTACACCGACTATGCATTGAAGGAATTTTTCAAAAAAGCATCTACTATGCCGTGGTATAACAATACGTTGTTTGTGATCACAGCCGATCATGTTTCCTCCAATGTGATTTTCCCTGAATCGCATACCACATGGGGAGCTTACTCGGTGCCCATTTTATTTTTCAGACCGGACAATAGTCTGCAATCTGTAACCCTCGATAAAACCATCATTCAACAAATTGATATCATGCCCTCGGTGCTGGGCTACCTGCATTTTGATAAGCCCTACATTGGATTTGGACGCAATGTGTTTGATCAAACTTCCATGCCCTTTGCCTTTAACTACCGCGATAATGTTTACAATTTGTACAAAGATGACTACCTGTTGATGTTTGACGGAAAGCGAACGGTGAGCTTGTACAACTTCAAGTTAGACAAACTGTTGAAGAAGGACTTAAAGGCAGAACAACCCGAGCGTGTTCAGGAACTTGAACAATACATTAAAGCCATTATTCAGCAGTATAATAACCGGATGGTGGAGGATAGGTTGGTGGTGGACTAATGTAATTCAGATTACGCTAAATTATGAAACACGCTCTGAACGTCATCATCACCCTCCAGGGCTTCAATTAATTTCAACACTTCGTCTTGTTGATCTTCAGGAAGTTCTTTGGTGGTAGTAGGTATGTATTGCAACTCCGAGCTCTTTGCTTCCAGCCCTTTTGATTCCAAAAATTTTTGCATCTGCCCAAAGTCGGTAAACTTGGTGTACACAATGATCTCTTCATCACCCCGTTCAATATCTTCTGCCCCGGCATCAATCAAGTCGAGTTCGAGTTCATCGAGGTTTAACTTACTGGGATCGAATTTGAACACCCCCTTATGCTCAAACATAAAGGCCACAGTGCCGGAGTTTCCCATACTTCCGTTATTCTTAGAGAAATGCAGGCGTATGTTGGCTACTGTACGAGTAGGGTTATCGGTAGCACAAAGCACCAACACGGGCACCCCTTGAGGGGCATATCCTTCATAAATCACTTCCTGATAGTCCTTCTCCTCCTTAGATGAGGCACGCTTAATTGCAGCTTCAACCCGATCCTTGGGCATGTTAACGCCTTTGGCATTTTGCATGGCCATGCGAAGCTTTGGATTATTATCCGGGTTTGGACCGCTTTGTTTTACGGCAAGGGCAATATCCTTTCCGATCCGTGTAAAGGCCTTGGCCATACGGTCAAAGCGTGCGAACATGGTATGCTTCCTTTTTTCAAAAACCCGACCCATAGTAGTATAGTTATAGGTGCAAAAATAAACGGAATACTGAAATTTCCGACAGGGCCTAAGGAGCCTATTGCGTTATTAGTTCTGTTGTTTTTGTTCGGTTGATCTTTCCTGTTTCGGTACGGATGAACTCCCTGATGTAGAATACTTTTTTGGGGACCTCGTAGGGGTGGAGGTATTGTTTCATGGCCAAGAGAACTTTCTTTTCTGCTGATATAGGAAACCCTTCTATCGCCAAAAATAATTTTTGTCCTAAGGGTACATCGGGGATACTGCCAATAAAGTAGGATCGCTTAACAGTTAGGTCCTGAAAGATGGATGCAAGGAATTTCTCAATTCGTTCCGGTGTAATTTTGAAACCTCCACTATTGATCACATTATCATAGCGGCCAAGCCATCGGAATGTGGTTGGACTAATCATCTCAACAATGTCATTAGTAACAATTTTTTCCTTGAACTCAGGTAGTTCGATAACAATACACCCTCTTTCATCGGTCGAAATCTTTGTTCCGGGCAACGTGATGAAATGATCAACAGCATTGATGCCATTGAGTTTTTGTAAGGCAACATGTGAAACCGTCTCTGTCATCCCATAGGTTGCATAGGCTGCACAAGTAAGTTTCTTTATTTCTCTTTCAAGCTGACCATCTACGCTTGCTCCACCAACGATGATCACCTTGAATTGATTTAACAATCTGGCACCATCGTGATGATTTAGTATTTTATGAAGTTGCAAGGGAACAAACGCACCAAAGGTGAGTGGTGTTTTTGGATCTATCTTTTCGAGCGGATTAGAAGAAGGTTCGACCGCAATGATTTTCATATTTCCCTCCAGCGCCCGTACCAGCATCATTTTGCCAGCGATGTATTTGGTATCGAGACAAACCAGTGCGGTATCCTGTGGTGTTAATCCAAGTGCCTCACGTGTGCGGCTGGCACTTTGTTGGAGTTGATGGCGGGTAAGAATAATTTCTTTCGGGCTTCCGGTGGAGCCACTGGTATAGAGTTTGAAGGATTCAATACCCGCTAACCAATTTTTAATGAATGAAAAAGTCTCTGATTCAAACTCAGAATGAGCAGGTGCAAGATTACCAACAATATCTCTGAGTAATACCTCGCGATGATTAATACGAATCGAGCTGTGTGAATAGCTCATTAAGGGAATTTAGGAAACTTCGACCAATCCGGATTGCGTTTTTCCAGGAATGCATTCTTACCTTCCTTCGCCTCATCACTTAAATAGTAAAGCAGTGTAGCATTGCCCGCCAATTCCTGAATGCCGGCCTGACCATCAAGTTCGGCATTGAAGGATGACTTCAGCATGCGCAACGCCAATGGACTTTTAGCAATCATTTTCCGGCACCATTCCACGGTTGTCTCTTCCAGTTTATCCAACGGAACAACTTTGTTCACCAGTCCCATATCCAAAGCCTCCTGGGCATTGTACTGATCGCACAAATACCAAATCTCGCGTGCCTTCTTTTGTCCAACAATACGGGCCAAATAAGACGCACCAAAGCCACCGTCAAAACTTCCCACCTTGGGGCCGGTTTGTCCGAAGCGGGCGTTCTCGGCAGCAATGGTAAGGTCGCACACTACATGCAATACGTGGCCACCACCAATAGCCCATCCGGCTACCGCAGCGATCACGGGCTTAGGAATTGAGCGAATCATTTTTTGCAGATCAAGTACATTCAGACGGGGCATGGCATCCTCGCCTACATACCCACCGTGCCCGCGCACACTTTGATCACCCCCGCTGCAAAACGCCTGGCCACCTTCTCCGGTAAGAACGACTACGCGGATGTCAGCATCCTCGCGGCAAACGTTCATGGCATCAATCATCTCCTTTACGGTAAGGGGGGTGAAGGCATTATGCACATGCGGTCGGTTGATGCTGATGCGCGCAATGCCATCGAATTTCTGAAAGAGAATCTCTTTGTATTCTTTTATGGATTGCCAGGGATATTTAGCGGTCATAGCTCTTTTTTAATTGTTGTTTCAGACTGTCAAAAATACGTTTGTTCAGGTCAATGCTGCTTTCCAATTCCAGAATTTTTGTTCGTCCGTCAAAGGTGAAGAAATCGTTCAGGGTGTTTTTTAGTTTTCGTTTATTGTCCAGTTTCAGGTAATCGAAATCAAATTCCTCGCAAAGTTTGCGTGCGGTAAGATTTTGTCGGGTTACGAAATATTCATCTGTTTCCGGCAAGGAGCCCGGACCGTCAATCATTTTAAAAATGATTCCCCCATGGTTGTTTAACAATACTACCCGAAGATTTGGGAGGGCATAATTATGCCAAAAGGAATTGCGGTCGTAGAAAAAAGCAAGATCGCCCGTGATCAGGATATTGGGCAATTCATTCATCAGGCTATGACCAACGGCAGTGCTGGTACAGCCATCAATGCCACTGGTACCCCGGTTAGAAAACACATTGATATTTTTTTTGAAATCATTTAACCCAATAACATTAGCGTACCGAACACTCATGCTGTTGGCCAGGTGAAGGTTGCAAAGTACAGGAAGTTGTTTTAGGATTTCATTCACTAACTCTAATTCACCAAATTCTTCACGCGGAAAGAATTCTTTAACCCCGCGCACAGCCCTACGCTCTTCAACTTCCCAAAGCTTTTGATAGTTATTCTGTTTTTGATTTTCAAACGACTTTGTTTTCTCGGCTCCCCGCATTAATTCAAAGAACTGATCGGGAGTGGTGTGAATTACTTTTGTGATGGTTTGAAAGGGGTCGAACACTGCTCCGGCAGGTTGAATGTGCCAGTGTGTTTTGGGTGCATGCTGTCGCAAAAACAGTTTAAGGCTTTTTGAAACCACAGACTTACCCATAGTAATTAGCAGGTCAGGTTTCAAACTTTTTTTAACATCCTCAGGCGCCTGACTTAGGAAAACATCGGCATGACGGATGAAAGGTTCCAATGAATTTAAATTGGAAATAATATCACCCACCACAGGAATAGCCTGGTGTTGTAAAAATGTTTGAAGCGAGGCAATTAAGTTGTTGTCATACTCATGCTGACCCGCAACAATTAGGATTTTATTGAATTTACTCCACTCTTGCTTGAGGGGAAGGAGATACTCCGAGGGAAGGGCATAGTTGGGAAGAACATCCTCTACTACGCGAGTATCTTTTGAATAGGTTAATTTTTCCTTTGCTTCCGGATAGAGTGGTTCTCTAAAAGGAGCATTGATATGCACAGGCCCACGGGGTTCCTGCATAGAAAGATTAATTGCCTCATTGATCATTCGGTTAATGCCACACCGGCTATCGACATGATCGTATTCCTGGGGAAGCTGAAAGAATTTCTTTACATGACGGCCAAAGAGTTCCTCCTGATAAATAGTTTGTCCATCGTGTTGGGCAATCCACTCAGTCGGGCGATCTGCCGTGAATACTATCAACGGTGTTTGTGAGAAATAGGCTTCCGCCACGGCAGGAGCAAAGTTGTAAGCAGCCGTACCTGAGGTGCAAAGCATGATGGTGGGCTTTCCGGATTGTTGTGCCATGCCTAAGGCAATAAATCCTGCGCTGCGCTCATCGCTAAAGGTCTTAACGTTGAGTTTATCGTGACGCGTGAAGGCCAGTGTTAGTGGTGCGCACCGTGAACCCGGACAGAGTACAGCATTCTCCAACCCTTTTCGGGCACAGAGTTCAGCAATATCGTAAATGGGTTGCAGGCGCACGTTACAGAATAACCTTCAGCAAGGTGTTGAGTTTCATTTCGGTTTCTTCCCATTCTGTTTCAGGCACAGAATCACTAGTCACTCCGGCACCCGCATACACAATAGCTTGCTCCTTCAACAATTGCATGCAACGAAGGTTTACAAACAGGTGTATATTATTATCAACATTCACAGGCCCGAGATAACCGGAATAAAACTCACGATCGTATCCTTCATGTTGTTGCAAAAATTCGAGTGAAGGTTCCAATGGCATTCCGCAAACGGCTGACGTAGGATGGAGCAGGTTGAGCATAACCGAACCCAGCTGTGGAAAATTAGTAGCCTTCATATCCACCGCAAATTCGGTTTTTAAGTGCATCAGATTCCCCGCGACTACAGTTTTAGGACCGTGCTCCTCAAATTCACGAAGCCGGATTTTCTTGAAATTGTTAATGATGTAGCGACTCACCAGTGCCTGCTCTTCAATTTCTTTTTGGGTCCAGGCTACCTGCTTTAGATTGGTGCCCTCTTCAAACATCTTGGTACCGGCAAGGGCAACTGTTTTAAAATTTGTTTTGTTCTCTACGCTCACCAGCAATTCAGGAGAGGCACCAATCCATGCTCCAGCTTCAGGCGTATGGATAAAAGAGACCATCGCATTTGGATAAGCGAAGCAAAGTTTCTGAAATACCTCGATCACATCAAATGAATCTTTTAAGTCTACCCGCTTGGCACGTGAGGGAACAATTTTCTCAAAACTCCCCGCTTCAATTTGATCAATGCATTTTTTTACGAAGTGTTCGAAGTTTTCTTTTTGTGAAACGGGTGGTAGTGAACTGTCTTTCTTATCCTTATAACGGGGTTTGAATTTCTTTTTCTGAAGTGTTGGAATGATTTCCTGAAGCCATTGATAGGATTTTGATTGCAGTGGGGTAGTGGCTTCTTCCAGGTTACCGTCTGTAAATGAAAACGTGAGATCGGCTTTTAAATAAGTGCTATTCTTCCCCTTGTCAAATGGAGCGAATAAAAATCCCTCAGGTAATTCTTCCAATGACTCGTTCGCAGGGATTCCATAAGGTGTATAGGAGATAATCAGATTTTTTTGAGTTGAATTAGGCAAACGCCAACACGCGAAGGAATACTCTTGCTCAGCGGCATAGTTGAAAAGCACTATAAGGAGTTCGTCTTCTTTAAATTGAAGAGGAGAAATTATGGAAGTTATTTTATTCGATTCGTGCATGGCGTCATTATTTGCGATCAATTACCGCCAGGGTAATGCGGCTAATACACACCAACTCCTGTTGTTCATTGGTGATTCGTATTTCCCATACTTGCGTTTTCTTGCCAACATGAATGGGTTTGGTAATTCCGGTAACAAATCCTTCGCGCACACTTTTAATATGATTGGCATTGATCTCAAGACCCACGCAGTACTGCTTTGTTGTATCCACGCAGCAGGTAGCTGCCACACTCCCCAGAGTTTCCGCCAGCACCACAGAGGCGCCACCGTGTAACAACCCAAGGGGCTGATGGGTTCGATGATCTACGGGCATTCGGGCTTCAATAAAGTCATCCCCTATACGGGTAAACTCTATACCTACATGGGTCACCATGGTATGGGTCGACATTTTGGTAAGTGTAGCCAGGGTTATGTTTGGATTGAAAAGTGGCATTCAGATTGATAGTGCGTTAGGGGTACAAAATCGGTTAACCTTGATCTTTAAAACATTTTCCTATTTTTGCGCCCGTCTGTGGCAAACAGGCCCAAAATAACTGAAAATTGAACACCAAAAAAATATACATTGTTCGTCACGGACAAACAGATTTTAACCTGCGGGGTATCGTGCAGGGCAGCGGGGTAGATAGCAGTCTGAATGACTTTGGCCGTGCTCAAGCTCAAGAATTTTTTGAAGCGTATAAACATGTATCCTTTGATAAAGTTTACACTTCGGCCCTAAAAAGAAGCCAGGAGACCGTAGCGCATTTCATTCAACAAGGTGTTCCCCATGAAGCATTGGTTGGCTTAAATGAGATTAGTTGGGGTAAGAAAGAGGGACAGGTTATTACACCGGATGAGGATGAGTATTATCATTACATGCTTGATCAATGGCAGAAGGGTGAGACATCACTGCGCATTGAAGGCGGAGAAAGCCCGGATGAGGTGGTGGTACGCATGAAGCCGGCAGTAGATCATATCATGAGTCATGCGGATGAGAAAACCATTCTCATTTGTATGCACGGTCGGGCCATGCGTATTTTGCTGTGTTACCTATTGCATTACCCTTTGAAGAGCATGGATATGTTTGAGCATGAAAATCTCTGCTTATACATACTGAATCACACCGGTTCGATGTTTAACATCGAATTGTATAATAATGTGAACCATCTCAGGAAATTAAGAGAACAACCGGTTAAAGTTGGCTAACGAAGTCTTATTCTTTCAATTGCGCTAATGCGGATTTGGCTTTACTGTCAATGCTGTTTTTGTATTCGTGCTTTTTGTAACTCAACGCCTTTTCAAAATACTGCCGGGCTTCTAATAACCTGTTCTGCTCCTGAAAAATATATCCTAATTGCAAGCTGGCATTGGGGGCAAAGTACCAGTGGTCATCCGCCTGCAGGAAAATGGTTTCTTTATAGAACTTGATGGCGTCAGGTATTTCTCCGCTTTTATGAAAGAGCCTTGCCTTCCGATAGGGAAATTCAACTTCATCTTTTGTGGAGGCCAGATCCGTATCCATTACACTGGTTACAATTTTCTTTGCCTCCTCATAGTACCCTCCATCGGTAGCGTACCGGATTTTTGAAAGTTTGCTGTTGGGATAATTACCCTCTGCCAGACTGCGGGCAGCATACTTGTCTGCCTCCGTGGATTCCTTTCCTTCATCTTTTGCTTTATCAAATGCTGCTTTGGCTTCAGGTGCATTTCCGGAAAGCCAATGGCAAATTCCGATTTTGTAATGTGCATCTTTTATGTAGTTCAATCCACGGTACGATTTTAGGAATTTCTGATAGGCACTAATTGATGACGCATAATTGCCTTTATGCAAGTACACTTCTCCAAGTTGATAGTTTACATATACTAAGGGTACGCCTTTATTTTGTTGCTCAAGCTTCATAAGCAACGTTAGGGCCTTTTCACTTTGTGAATTTTTGATGGCCAGGGAAGCTCCCATAAATAAAGCCAATGGATTGTTGGTATCCACCAGAAGATCTTTATCCATCCCCTGCATGGCCAGTTCTGTGTGTTGTAAAATAAATCCCTGAATAAGATAATATAGTAGCGAGGTTTCAAAATAGAGTGATTTACTCTGATCGCGAACCTGTTCCAGTTCCTGCATTCCTTTTTCAACTGAACCCTGCATACTTAGCAGACTCATCACCCATTGATACTTTTCGGGAACAGACCCCAACATGACTTCAAGCATTCCGGATGTTTTTTTGATGGGAAGAAAATTGGAGTCTTTCTTTTTGCATTCCTGAACCAACAAGTAGGCCTGGCGGATATTCCAGGCGGCATCAAACTCATGCCCAAACTTTAAATAGGTGAAGGCCCATTGCAGCCTGAGCTCGGCCGTAACAAAGAGTGAGGTCGCAGTCGCTGGACTAATTTTTTCCAATTCTTCCAGTCTACGCTCGTACGCACTTTCATATCGTTCAAATTTTACTTCATCTTCCGTAACCAGCAATTCAAAAATATCAGCAAGAGAAGCGATGTAAATTTGTTCTGGACTTTTAATGGTGTTGAGCTGGGCTCTTGACTCTTCTACCTGTAAGTTTAAGGCGAGGGTATAGGCGTTGGAGAGTGGTTCATCCTTTAACCAATCAGATGGTTGCGCAAAGCCCATCCATGAGCATAAAAAAAGACAGGTGATTAGACCTGTCTTTTTTACATTGGGTATCGTTGATAGTTTATTCAACTGTTTTTCTTCTTCGTGTTGGAGTGGGTACCGCTCCGGCCTTTTTAGGCTTATCGCTTTCATCTAATGACTCCATGTCTACATCGGCTAAGATACGACCGGAATGCTCATCAATTACAATTTTCTTTTTCTCGCGAATTTCGGCAATTTTTTGAGGAGGGATTACGATGTTACACCCTTCAGCTGCTCCGCGAACCACCCGAACCACAGCCAGCCCGTTGGACAAGCTGCTGCGAAGGCGATCGTAATGTTTCAACAAATTTTTATCTTCTATTTTCTTAACGGCTTTATCACGTTCCGTCATCAATCTTTTTTCTTCCTCGTGGCTTTCCTGTAAAATATCATCCAACTCTCTCTTTTTGGTATCCAGGTGCTCGCTGCGTTCTTTAATGAGGGCTTCTGTTTTTTCGATTTCTGCTTTTTTAGCAGAGGTTAAATCTTTACCTTCTTTTACACGCTTTTCGCAGATCTGAATTTCCAATTCCTGAAGTTCAACTTCCTTGGTGATGGCATCGAACTCGCGATTGTTGCGTACGTTCTTTTGCTGTTCTGCGTATTTTTTGATCAGCTTTTCAGCCTCCTTAATGCCTTCCTTACTTTTTTTAATGTTCTCTTCGATTTCCTTTAACTCGGCCTGGTGGCGGGAGAGGCGGGTGTTGTAGCCTATCATTTCATCTTCCAGGTCCTGGACTTCATCCGGAAGGTCACCACGCAGTTTTTTAAGTTCGTCTAGTTTTGTGTCGATCGTTTGCAGTTTAACAAGCGCTTCGAGTTTCTGTGCTACGGTTTGATTTTCCATTAATTTTTAGAGATATCGTATGGGATTCGTGTCTATACTAGAAAAATTGACCGCAAAAGTAGGAAATTTTTCTTTCAAAATCTCGCCTAACAGCTCTTTTGTGTATTGTTCACTTTCATAGTGGCCAATGTCGGCAATGGTGATTTTACCCTCGGCATCGAAGAATTCGTGGTATTTAAAATCAGCTGTTACGAAGAAATCAGCCCCCGATTGAATGGCCTTGCTTAGCAGGAAGCTCCCGGATCCCCCGCAAATGGCCACTTTCTTAATTTTTCCTTTTAAAAGGGGAGTATGCCTGATAACCCTTAATACCATACTCTTTTTCAAATGCCTTAAAAATTCCAATGGTTCCATAGGGGTTTCCAGCTCTCCGATCATACCGGAGCCAACCTCTTGGTTGGCATTTTCAAGGCGGGTAATGTAATAGGCTACTTCTTCATAAGGATGATGCTTACCTAAAGCCCCCAGAACAGCGCCTTCCAGGTGGGCCGGAAAAATGACCTCTGCCCGGACTTCATGGGTTAATTCCTGCTTATTGATTTTCCCGGTATACGGAATCGCATCTCCAGTTGGCATAAATGTCCCTGTGCCCTCCACCGAAAAACTGCAATTCTTATAATTACCGATTTGTCCGGCTCCTGCCTCATACAATGCACTCATCACCACCTCTGCATTTTCCTTTGGAACAAAGGTGACCAGTTTTGCCAATGTGTCTTTTTTAGGCTGGAGTATTTTCAGATTTGTAAGCCCAATCTTCTCTGCCATTTTTCGATTCACTCCGGTATGAACATTGTCGAGGTTAGTATGGATGGCATACAACGCAAGGTTATGACGAACGGCTTTCAATATCGTTCGCTCAACATAGTTGCTCCCGGTTAATTTTTTTAATCCCTTAAAAATAATCGGGTGGTGGGCTATGATCATATTGATGCCCAATGTTATCGCTTCTTCCACTACGGCCTCGGTACAATCGAGTGTTACCAATACTCCGGTAATTTCTTGCGAAGGTTCACCCGTCAGTAATCCGCTATTGTCGTAGGATTCCTGATATCCCCGCGGAGCGAGTGATTCGAGGTAGTCGGTAACGTCTTTTACTTTCATGGGAGTTGATTATTACTTCCGGGTTAATTGTATTTTTGTGCAAACCCTGTAAGCAAAACTACATTTATTCATGTCTGTTCTCAAGTTTTTGCTGTTGCCTTTTGCGATGCTCTATGATATCATCATGGTGACACGCAACCGGCTTTACGACATGAAACTAAAACCCTCCACAACCTTTGATATACCAGTGATTGGTGTTGGAAACCTGGCGGTAGGAGGTACCGGTAAAACACCTATGGTCGAGCACCTTGTTCGACTACTTTCTGATCAATTTAAAATAGTGACCCTCAGCAGGGGGTATGGTCGTAATACAAAGGGTTACCGGGTAGCCGGTGAAAATGAATCTGCCGCTACGGTGGGCGATGAACCTTTTCAGATGTATCAAAAATTCTCACCTCAGATTCGCGTGGTGGTAGGTGAGGAACGTGCACTGGCAATCCCTACCATTCTGCAAGAGTTTGAAGATACCCAATGCATTATTATGGATGATGCTTTTCAACATCGGAGTGTTGTACCGGGGTTTAGTATTTTGTTAACAGAGTTTGGGCGACCTTTTTATAATGACCATGTGCTGCCCTATGGAAGATTAAGAGAGGGACCTGAAGGCGCCAATCGTGCGGATTGCATTGTGATCACAAAATGTCCGGATCACTTGAACGATGAGGATGTCATGAAAATCGAGCATGGCATTCACCGGTATACAAAAAAGCCAATTTTCTTTTCTAAAATAAGGTATGGAGAACCGATAGGATTTGGTGATCCTTCAAAGCGGATATCCAGGAACGTGATCCTGCTCACCGGCATTGCAAATCCCCGAGTGCTGGAGGAGTATGTGGAGAAGCAATTTCAGTTGGTAAAGCATCTTGAATTTCGTGATCACTATCGGTATACCCTCGGGGATTTGCAAGAATTGTTATCTCTGGTGAATAAAAATAATGATGAGGCGGTGAGTATATTGACTACTGAAAAGGACAAAGTTAAATTGGATAGAGCGGAGCTAGCCCCTATTGTATCACGATTACCAATTTTTTACCTGCCCATTGAAGCAGAATTTATTAGAAATGGTAAGGATTTTGATACGTTGGTGCTGTCTTTTATGAATAGTATAAACCGTGAGTAAGCCTCTTAACTTATTGCAACGAATTTTGCGTTTTGCTGGTACGGCAGTTTTCCTCTCCATCTCCATAGCAGCATGGGCACAGGAAGATGAGCCAACGACTAGAAGAGGCTCCAGAATTATTGATGATACCACCCGAAATATTTACGGCCCTAATACCTCCAAGTATTTTTACGAGGAGGATTTTTTCAATAATCAGGCTAAACTTCACTCCATTGATACCACCCCTTGGAATTTTGACCGGTTTAGCTACGTGCAGCGATACAATAATTTTTACCAGGATTTAGGGAATATCGGCACCGCGATAAAACCGATTTATAGTCCGGTAACGGAAACGATTGGCGTGAGCAGTGGTTTTGATATATATGATTTATACTGGAAGGGTGAGACGATTAAATACTATGACACCAAGTCACCCTATTCCAATATGTATGTTATCCTGGGAGGAAAAGGACGCTCGGTTACGCGTGTCACGTTTAGTCGCAATATCAATCCTCAATGGAATATTGGGTTCAACTACCGGGTATTGCTTATCGATAAGCAAGTTCAACGGGAAGGTAAGGGTGACCGGCACGTGCGAGGCACCTATTATGATTTATACTCTACCTATCATACAAAGGATAGTGCCTATACTGTATTTATAAATTATCGAAGAAATTTTCAACAAGTGGATGAGTACGGAGGAGTACTGATTGAAGGTGAATACGAGTACAAAGATCTTTTTGAAGAAAATGCCCAACCTTTCTTAACAGAAGCTGAAAGCAATGAAAGGCGATCCAACTTTCACGTTTTTCATCAATACAAAGTTGGTTCAGGACTTCAGCTATACCATAAACTTGATTTACAAAAACACAGAAATCGATTTAATGACTCTGATCCTGACAATGACTATTATAATGATGTTATAGTTGTGGACAGTGCTACCACGCGTGATCAGGTTGAATTAAAGACGATGAGAAATGAAGTAGGGGTTAAAGGTAATCTTCTTAAACTATTTTATAATGGGTATGCTGCCTTCCGAAAGTTTACTATGGAGTATAAGTATTTCTATGAGGATTACCTGGACTTCGATACCGATGACAATGAATTGTATGTGGGAGGCCGTATTGCACTTCAGATAGACTCCCTTATTGAAGTGAAAGGGTGGGCCGAGTGGATGCTGGATGATCGGTATCAGATTCAAGGTTCTATTGAGACCAGATGGTTTGAGGCTTCTGCCAAACGTTCGGTGTCAACGCCTTCTTTTTTATCGCAAGCCTACCGGGGGAGTCACAATGTTTGGTTGAACGAATTCAACAACGTAGAAGGAACGGAAGTGAAAGGAAATTTAATTTATCGATCGAGAGTATTTTCCGTCTATCCCGGGGTGAGGTTTACTACACTAAAGAATAATATCTTCTTCAAAGACAACAATCAGGAGACCGGTCAACGCGCATTGCCGATGCAGTCAGAAGGATTTCAAACCTGGGTTTCACCTGAATTGGTATTTACAGTTGCCTTGCAAAAACATGTCACCCTGACAACTCAAACCTTGTATACCCGGATTCTTGAAAATGCAGATGACGCTATTCAAGTGCCCGACCTGTTTATCAATGCGCAGCTCGTATATTCCAATATTTGGTTCAACGGAAATTTTGATTTTCAGGCAGGGGTGAATGGTCATTGGAAATCAGCGTATTATGCACCCTCTTATGATCTGGTGATCCAGCAGTTCTATATCCAGCAACAATATGAAGCACCCAGCTTTCCGATTGTGGATCTTTTTATTAATGCTAAAATCAAGCGTGCGAGGATATTTCTGAAATACAATAATGTATTAAAGGCATTCAGTGATTATGGAAATGTTCCAACGCCTTTTTATCCGGGAATCAATAACCTGTTGGATTTTGGATTTGATTGGTCATTCTATGACTGATTGGACGTGGTATGATGGAGAAAGATAAATTTACGTTGGGTCTGGAATTACCCACTGATCCCCGGTGGGTAAACATCGCTGAAAAAAATATTCAGGATATTCTGGTCGATCATGCCTACTGTGAACAGAAGGCTGCATCCTCCTGCATATCCCTTATTATATTATATCCGGACAGAGAAAAACTAGTAGAAATACTAACTCCGATTGTGGCGGAGGAGTGGAGTCACTTTGAGAGGGTATTGGAGGAGCTAAAGAAAAGAGGGTTCTCGCTGGGCAAAGCTCGTAAAGATGAGTATGTTGAAGCGCTTAATAAAATCATTTTGAAGGGGAGAAGCCGGGAGGTACAATTGGTTGAACGACTTTTGATAAATGCCCTGATCGAAGCCCGTAGTTGCGAGCGATTTAAAATTTTATGGAAAAACATTTCGGATGAGGAACTTTCGAAATTTTATTATGAGCTCATGGTTTCAGAGGCAGGTCACTATAAAAATTTTCTGCAGTTGGCAAAAACCTATATGCCCGAAACGTACGTTAACCAGCGATGGAAAGAAATCTTAGAGCAAGAGGCTGCAATTATAGCCACACTGGAAGTAAGAGGAGACAGGATGCATTAGTCTGTTCCCTCTGCTAATTTTTTTATCGCTTGATTGAAATTTTCCCCACCTTATTTCCGGAATTGGTTCTCAATACCACCAGGTAACTTCCCTGAGGTTGGTTTGATAGGTTAAAAGTTTCTTGATGTGTACCGATTTCTTTTTGGCTTACGCTCGAGGCCACAACTCTTCCAAATAAATCCATCACCTCCGCACGAACTTCGGTGGCTCGGGTAAGGTTAAACTCAACCGTAAAATCTCCTGTTGTGGGGTTTGGAAATAGCGCTATGTTCTCACTCTTCAGTAGAGGGTTTTCTGTAGCGGTTGGTTCTTGTTGTATTGCAAAATAGTTAATGGCAGCACCCCAGCCCGTTATTGAATTATTGGAGAAAAGCCTGTAGCGTATTAATAGGGTATCCCCAGCGGAAAAAGTATTGGATAGATTTAATTCATGAGGAACAAACATTGATTTAGAGCCGTTAGCAGCACTGTTAAAAGCTGCGAGCCAATCGGAGTTAAATCGTGCATTATACCCATCCTCTAAAGGAATCCAGTCCAGTCCATTTTTTGTTCCTTCCAAAACTACATAGTCTTTGAATTCCGCAGTCCCAAATACTGCACCCTCTGGCCCAGGCTCCACAATCGCAATATCTTCGTATTGAAGTGAGGGAACACTGGCGGAGACTTTAATGGGATGCCTCATGATTACGTAGTGGTCAAAATCATTTGAATAATTGTGGCCAGTTTGTAGAGTTTTTCTTTCACCGGTAATGGTCCCCGGGAAATTTTGTAATGCAAAACCCTTTACGGTAAGATCACTTATGTTATTAAAGTAGGTTGAGTATGCGTTTTCGATGCTTAGAATATCCAAAAGGTCAATTGAATAGGTCTTGGAGTGAAAAGGCGCAGTTCCTTTATATGAAATGAGTTTGATATTTTTGGTTCCCGGACTTAACCCATCAATGGTAATAACATACTCTGCCGGATCCACATCAGTGATTTGTCCTAACAGCGTAACTCCTTCATAAAATTCAATTTTGTCAAACCCACTTGCTTCTTCTACCTTAACTTTCAGCAATAACTTTTCTTTCGGAGATGTACCGGAAGCAATGATGTCAGGCGTAATCACGGAGATTTGTGGAGCTTCAATGGTTGCTGTCCAGATACCTCGTCCATGCGTAGCAATCACAACCTGATCATCCTGACCTTTCATATCCCAAACCCCAACATTCGGGAAATCATCCAGTAATGCCCAGGTTTGTCCATCGTCTTGTGACTCCACAATTCCAATTTCGGTTCCTACCCAAATAATGTCAGGATTATCGGGCCGTACATAGATACAGAAAACTGCCACATCCGGAAATCCAGTTGAACTTTCATCGTTTGTTCCAAAGCCTGAGATATCTTCCCAGGTTTGACCAAGATTAGTAGTCTTTAAAATTTTAGGCGCATCAGCGTACGAAAAGAGTGCATAGGCAGTATTCTCTTCAATCGGATGAGACCCAAGTTTGGAAACAACTCCCATGGTTTCAGAATAATTATTGGTGGCGGTAAAGGATGCGCCACCGTTGGTGGATACATGCAATCTGAAATCACTTGAAATAGCATTACCTGCCCATATAATATTGGCGTTTGCCCGTGAAACCTCCACATCCATAAATGAAGTATTCGTTCCCCACTGAGTAGTGATTGGAGTAAGGCTCCACGTTTCACCAAAGTCAGCAGATCTCCAAACGCCATCTCTACCAATTGCAAAAATTCGGTCGGGATAACTTTTTGAATTGGCCAACCTGGAAAAGAATGGGTATTTGGATGGGTCAGGTACACCCCCCACTAAAGGAAACCCTGTAAATGCTGGTGACCATAATTGACCTCCATTGGTAGTGCGGAAGAACCGGTTGTTGTATATGCTACCGATAATTTTATTGCCATCAAGACTATGCCAGAGCACCTCAAAGCCATCGCCACCGAGGGCATAGGAATATGGAGTTGTTTTGGAAGCAGATTCATTACGCGGTGAGATGCGGGTTCCATTGTCTTGCAGACCTCCGATATATTCATCGGAACCCGGTCTTTTATCAGCACCATAAAACTGGCTGGTGATATACGTATTGCCCTTGAATGTCCAGTTGCCGTGGACGATCCCTGGAGAGGTAGCCGTATTAGAAACGAAGGGACCGCCATCTGTTGCCAACAGGATTTTATACGTTTTTGCAACCGGATCGATCACTATAGGAATCATATAGTGATGATCAGGATGAACACCGTTGGAAAGGACAATCTGATTGGAAGTATTTTTTCCATCATATTCATTACGACTATCAGCCACCGTTATGGTTGTTGCTGCCATTTTTGGAATGGATTGATACTGTATGACCAGTGTTGAAGGAGGTAAGCTGTTCGGGTTCCAGGTTTGACCTGAAGCCAGGGCCGGAAAAAAGTTATACATCAGGTTAAACTCCTGACCACCCGCCAGACTAATACTCGGGTTATTGGTTTCACTGTAGTCAACATTGTTGATGTAAACGTATTCCCGGCTGTGTTCTGCCGGTGGGTCTGTTTCTCCTAACTTCTGAGGCACTAAATCAAATCCGTTTTGATTTTGATCGCGAAAAGAAACCATGAGCTGGCGTTCCGGTATCGAACTAACATCCCAGACTTCAAAAGGAACATCAACATAGTCCTGATAGGTGTAACTTGCCGCAGGGACACCCGAAGTAGCACCGGCAGGAACAAAAAACCGATGAGCCTTTTGTGTCATACCCGGGCCAAACCTCACCTCAACCGTTTTTTTTACATTGGCTGTAACCCCACCAATCGTGAGTCGCTGATTATCCCATAGAATATTGGCAAAAGATTGAAGAAACAAAAAGTCTGTTCCTTCCTCCTTCATTCGATAGTCATCTACAGGTGTGCTTGTCGTTCCTACCGTACTTCTGAATAAACTTACTCCGCCATAATACACAATGTTCTCATTGAAGGGATCGCACAGAATAGTATTGTCATAAAACCCCTGACCAATCAGAAAATCAATTGCTGTAGTTCCAATTTTCACATCCACCAACGCCCAATTTTCCCCTGCATCGCTGGATACATATAAATCTGACCCCGTGCCCGATAAACTTCCCTCGGCTGAAGCATATAATTTGGAGGGAGTAACCGGGGAGATGGCTAATTCGAGGCGGCCATTAGGGCTCATCCCGTCATTGCGCAGTGACCATGTAAGGCCACCATCAGTGGATTTTAATACCCCGGTACTGTTTAAGCTTGCAAATTGTGTCTGAAAATTGCCGGGCGTTGCAATCAGTTGCTCAATGGCACCGCTGGTCGTGTAGACCTCTGTCCAATTTAAACCGCCATCAATCGATCGCATAATAGAAGTTTCATCGGAATCGGTTGTCCAGAAACTTCTAACGGTTGAGGCTACAATCACATTTGGATTAGCCGGATCAGTAATGATTCGGGTAACAATAGTGAATTTATTATTGGCTGCGGTGGCACTGAGTTGCGTCCAGGTTTCTCCTTGATCCGTTGATTTAAAAATTCCATCGCCTATTGCCGTAAAACGAGTTGAGACGTATTCGCCAGTTCCGGCATAGATTAGGTTAGGGTTGGCATCCGACATGGCAAAGGATGAAATTGGCAGGGTTGGAAAGTCTGCACTCTTTTCTGTCCAGGTATTTCCGCCATCGTTGGTTTTCCAAATTCCTCCTGTGGCCGCACCCGCTAACCAGGTGGTATTGGTTGCATCTCCGGGAAGGTTAAGCAAGGCTCTTGTTCTACCGGGTACATTACTGGGGCCACGTTCTTTCCATTCGATAACGCCATTGGATTGCAACCGACCTTTTCTCGCTCGGGCAGAGGACTTGGCAAGATTAATTTCTCGTGCGATAAATCCAGGTGTATAGGCTGGAGAGGAAGCATCTTCCCGTGTTCGGATTCCACGGTGAAATGCAAAGAATTGATGGGGTTGATCAGTCTTACTTTCTGTCTTTTTTATTCCCGCCTGGTTCAGTTCAACGTGTGTTGCAGTATTCCAATTCACGACTATCAAAATGGATAGGCAGTAAAGACTCGTAATAGCGATAATTTTTTTCACAGCGTTCTTATTAGTTATTATCCATTTTTTTAATCTGAATGACTTGTTTTGTTGATGTGGGTAACAAACCCGTTGAAGTTTCTATTTCAATGCTGGTATCGGTTAACCATCGAACAACGCCACTCTGAAAACTCCCGTGTTGAATAACCTTCATTTCCGATACATCAACAACGATATACTTTAATGTTCTTTTGGCGTGGTCTTGCGAATGTGTTTGCTGGCATAGCGCATAGGTATTCGATTCATTATAGGTTGTGCTACTAATCCCTGGGCCTAATTCTTTTTCGGCAAGTGTTTCAACCGTTGAAAAATGTTGAATGGATTGCCTTCTGCAATTAGTAAAAAGCAGTGTTTGAAAAACAGCAAGAATAATAAAGTGGTTCGTAAACTGAAATTGATTCAAATACATCTGTCAAAAATAACAAATGCCCGTGAATCATGTTTTCTGTTTTTTCTTTTTTGCAGCTGGAAAAAGGATGTTATTCAGAATTAACCGGTATCCCGCTGAATTGGGGTGTTGATTGAGATCGGTAGGCTCCTCGCCAACCTGGTGCTGGTAATCTTCTGGATCGTGACCGCCATAAAATGTCCAGAATCCCTTATTTAAAACACCATGGATATACTTCGTTTCCTTAATTTCTTTGTTCTCACCCATAATCAACACATCGGGTTTGATCAGCATGTTTTTAAACCCTGTGGTTTGTCCAAAGAATCCCTTGATCACTTTGGTATGGTTCTGCGTGAGCATGGTTGGGATAGGGTCCCATTTTGCGGAGAACTCAAAAAGGGTGAAGTAATCATTGTCTTGACGTAAGCCTCGTTCGTTGGGGCGGTTATCAATATTGGAGAACTCATATTCGTAGGCGTTCATCTCCAACCGAAAATCGGTGAAGGCCATCGTTTTTTCAAAATCAAGTTTTTGCTGAGCTTGCGGATCGGCCGGGTCACCATCAAACATCCGTTCACAAATGTCAACACCTTCTGCGGCAAGGGCAATATCAAAGCTGTCGGTAGCAGAACACATAGCGAAAAGAAAACCACCACCTGCCACAAATTCCTTAATCCGTTTTACTACCGCTAATTTTAATTGCGATACTTTATGGAATCCGTGTTTTAAGGCAAGTTCTTCTGCTTCTTTTTGTTGCTCGATGTACCAGCCCATGTTTGAGAATGAGCTATAAAACTTTCCATATTGTCCGGTAAAATCTTCATGGTGTAAGTGCAACCAGTCGTACTTGGGAAGATTACCTGCCAATACTTCATCATCAAAAATAATGTCGTAGGGTATTTCGGCATAGGTAAGCACAAGGGTTACGGCATCATCCCAAGGTTGGGCAGTTTTGGGTGAGTACACTGCGATGCGTGGAATTTTCTCCAGCTTCATTAGGTCGTAATTCACGGCAGGACTTGAAATTTCAGTGATGATCTGGTTGGCTTGTGCATCTGAAATCACTTCGAAGCTTACGCCCCGTACCACCAATTCGTTTTGAATGGCCGGATGGAATTTGCACATGAAACTTCCGCCCCGATAGTTGAGCAGCCAATCGACTTCGGTATCACTTCGTAAAATCCAATAGGCAATTCCATACGCTTTCAGGTGATTGGCCTGTCGCTCATCCATAGGAATAAAAATGCTATTGGCCTGGGAGGCCGTAAAAACAAGAAGAAAGCAAAACAAAAGAAGACCCCGCATCGTATTCAACCGTTAAATAATCATCTAAATTTACCAAGGATGTTGCACTTTCTCCAATCTCGGCAGTTTTGCCTGATTTCAATAAATAAATAGGGGTTTTCGTGTAACATTAAGGTGTTATGATCAACGTATTACGGTATAAACTTCGTTACAGGATTTCATGAATTTAATTGAAAACATTAGGGAGGGCCTTCGTTCTATTCAAGCCAACATGCTCAGATCGGTATTAACCGCCCTGATCGTAGCCATCGGGATAACATCCCTGGTGGGAATCCTCACCGCGATTGATGGCATTGAGCGTTCCGTGAATGAAAGTCTTTCTTCACTTGGTGTAAATACATTTGATATTACTTCTAAGGTAAACCGTGGAGGAAGTACACAAGGTGTGGCCCAAAAAGTTTATCCTCCATTGAAGTTGAATGAAGCCCTGCGATTTATTGATCAATATCGCGTTCCCGCAACATTGTGTCTGTCAGCAAATTTGTCGTGGAATGCAGAGATTAAGCATCTTTCAGTAAAGACCAATCCTAATGTGGCCATTACAGGGGCAAATGAAGAGTATCTTGCTATAAAGGGATTGGAATTGCAACAGGGAAGGGGTTTGTCAACTATTGAAGTGGAATATGGATCTCATGTTGCCGTAATTGGCCATAAAATTTACAAGACTTTGTTTAAGGATAATGAAGAAGTCATTGGTAATAAAATTTCCTTTCTTGGAACGCAGTTTAAGGTTATTGGTGTGATTGAAGAAAAAGGGCAACTGCAGGAAGATAACTATGATAACATGGTGATTATTCCCATCCGGCTGGCTAACCAAATGGCCAAGGGAAGAGGATTATTTTACGAATTAACCGTAGGGATAAACGATCCGGCCAATGTGGAGTATGCTATGGGCGAGGCTACCGGAGTCATGCGTTCGATAAGACGCGATGAAATAGGTCGGGAGAATTCATTTGATTTGGAGAGAAGTGAAACGCTTGCACAAGAAATGGAAAGTATCACTTCCGTTTTGCGCATGGGTGGATTTGGAGTTGGATTTATTACCCTACTGGGTGCATCCATTGCCTTGATGAATATTATGCTGGTTTCGGTTACCGAGCGAACACGCGAAGTGGGTGTTCGTAAAGCATTAGGGGCAACACCTTTGCGGATTCGACAGCAATTTGTAATCGAAGCCATTGTTGTTTGCTTGTTGGGTGGAGTAGCCGGAATTATTCTCGGTATCCTTATCGGCAATGGTATTTCAAGTTTAATGGGTATTAAAATTTTTGTCATTCCCTGGTTGTGGATGGGTATGGGAATGACCGTGTGTATTGCAGTAGGCCTGCTTTCCGGGTATTATCCTGCGCATAAAGCTTCAAAACTTGACCCCATCGAATCACTCAGGTTTGAGTAAACGTATCTGAAAATCTTGTATTTTAAACTCTCTGATCAGAGAGTTTTTTGTTTTCCAATGATTGGAGAGATGCCAGAGTGGCCGAATGGGGCGGTCTCGAAAACCGCTATACCCGCAAGGGTATCGAGGGTTCGAATCCCTCTCTCTCCGCTAAAAAATCAATGTTCATTGTTTTTTCTTATTCTGATCGTTTTTATTTAGGATTTGTTCTTAAATTGAATGACTCCATTGGTTTAACTACATCAATTATGAACACTGTAAGAATTATCAAAAGCTCATTTCTTTTAATTGTTATTTTATTGGTGACGGGCTGCAGTAAAGATGAAGACCCTGTTGCAGCTGAGAAAAACGCCAAACTCTTAGCGGGTAACAAGAATCAGAGTAAAACCTGGGTGTTATTATCACTTACGGAGAAAGTTAATTCAGATCCAGTTCAAGACCTGAATTTCGGAGCTTGTTTTTTTGACAATGTGTATACCTTTTATAATAATGCCAATCAGGAGTTCGATACTATTGAAGGGTTAACGGCTTGCAATGTTGATGATCCGGAGTTAATTGAAGAAGGAAATTGGGCATTTTCACTGAATGGAAACACGCTCATTATTTCAAGTGACAATGTGTACAGTAATCAAAGTCTTTTTTCTTATTTTGTTGGTGATGCCTTTCCGTTTCCTGCAGAAGTAATAACGCTTACCTCCACGCAGTTAGAGTTACGCATCGTTTTGGAAATTGGAATAGATACCGTTATCTACACATTTGAATTCGAAGCTGTCTAAGCTATTTTCCCCATTCTTTTATTGATTTGTTCTACGATTAATGAAAATGATTTTTCAATTAAAATAATTGTTAGTTTTTACCCGTTTAAAAGATCGTTATCTTGTACTTTTTATGGGCATGCGCGCTAAATGGTTTTTACTTTTAACGGGGGTATTGGTTGGGTATAGCGCATTTACCCAGAAAAAGGATGCCACCTCTTACCTTAGGGTGACAAACATGAAGTACGCCACCCACCCGAAAGCTGATCCTGAACTTAACATGCTGGATGTGTACATCCCTAAAAAGGGAAGCAATTCTCCTGTGATGATATGGATCCATGGGGGCGGATGGTCTTATGGAGATAAGGAAAATGTTCAGCAAAAAGCAGAGTACTTCACGTCAAAGGGGTATGTGTTTGTTTCCATCAATTACAGATTATCACCCAAAGTGCAACACCCTGCCCACGTACAGGATGTTGCCGCAGCCATTATGTGGGTTCACACCAATGCCAAGCACTACAGTGCCGATGAAAATAAAATTTTTCTTATGGGCCATTCAGCAGGTGCTCATCTGGCAGCACTGGTTACACTGAACGAAGAATTTATCAAAAATGCAGGTGGACATCCAGGAATTATAAAAGGAGTAATATTATTGGATGGTGTAGGATATGATATTCCGGTGCTGATGCCCGATGTGGCAGGAGAGAAGGTTGAGGATTGGTACAAACAAGCCTTTGGAGCTACAAAAAAGGAGTGGGAACAAGCTTCCCCTGTTACTTTCGTAAAACCAGATAAAAGCACGCCTCCTTTTATGATTGCTTATGTTGGAGATCGGGAAACTTCTAAAATAGAATCGGTAATCTTATCTCAAAAACTTACTGAAGCTCATGTTTTTAATAAGGTATTTCAATATCAGAAAAAGAATTCCTTAACGATCAACAAGGACTTGGGTCGTGAAGACGATAAGACCACCGAGGACATTTTTAGATTTCTGCAAGAGCAGAACTACACCGTGAGCTCCTCCCGCTAGTCTACAACAACGGTGAAATTGTTTTAGTCACTGTTTTGGCAACGATTTTGTGACCTTCAATATTAGGATGAATACCATCCGGTAAATTGAGCTTTTCATCTCCCGCAACTCCGTCCAGTAAAAAGGGAAGCAGTGTGGCTTTATTCTTTTTGGCTAATTCAGGAAAAATAGCTTTAAACTGTGTAGTGTAGTCGGTGCCCATGTTGGGGGGTACCATCATTCCGGTAATCACAATTTTAGCATTAGGATTTTTTGCTTTCACTTTATCAATAATGGACTGAAGATTTTTTTTAGTTTGTTCGACCGGCAATCCTCTCAACCCATCGTTACCACCCAACTCCAACATGAACACATCAATCGGCTGACGCAATACCCACTCAATGCGCGACAGTCCCCCGGCTGACGTTTCTCCACTTAACCCGGCATTGATCACTTTACACGATTTGCCTGCCTCTTTAAGTTGATTTTCAACCAGTGCCGGAAAGGCTTCCTCCGGTGAAAGCCCGTACCCAGCCGTAAGGCTATCGCCAAAAATTAGAATTACTTTTGGTGCCGACTGGATGAGGAATGCCATTGCAATAATGACCAGGTATTTTCCGACTATCATATTACTTGAAATAAGTGTTCAACCCCGAAACAATTTTACGTTAATAATGATTTAATTCCATAGTTGATTTAAGCAAAAACCATGTCACAAACTGTTTTACAAGCCGAATCATTAACAAAAACATACCGATCAGGTTCAAATTCCCTTACCGTACTCGACCAGGTGACCTTTTCAGTGAATCAAGGTGACACCCTTTCGATCATCGGACCGTCTGGTAGCGGTAAAACCACCTTGCTTGGTTTATGTGCCGGCCTGGATGTGCCCAGCAGTGGAATTATTTCATTAATGGGTTTTAAGCTCAATGCGATGAGCGAGGATGACAGGGCTCATATTCGGAATCAGTTTGTTGGGTTTGTATTTCAGAATTTCCAGTTATTGTCTACCCTCACGGCACTGGAGAATGTAATGGTTCCATTGGAATTGCGGGGTGAACGAAATGTGGGTACAAAGGCAAAGGAATTATTATCGCGGGTAGGGTTAGCCGACAGAATGCATCATTACCCCACACAATTATCTGGCGGGGAACAACAACGGGTGGCCATGGCTCGTGCCTTTATTACCGAGCCAAAAATATTATTTGCCGATGAGCCTACCGGTAACCTGGACGAAGAAAATTCACAACACATTACGGATCTTCTCTTTGGATTGAATAAAGAACAGCGAACCACCCTGGTGTTGGTTACGCACAACCTGGAATTGGCGCAAAAGACGGAGCGAATCCTCCGCATGCGGGGAGGTAAATTGGTCGATCAGCAACGGGTGGTTCAGGCATGATTGAGTACATCATTAAACTGAAACGAAAAACCCGAGGCATTCTGCGCGATGGCTGGGTATGGCGCATGGCCTGGCGTGATGCACGTCATAATTTTTCACGTTTGTTTCTGTTCACGGCCTCACTCATGACGGGAATTGCCGCTGTAGTTTCGCTCGACTCCATGAACAATTCCCTTCAGCAGGATATTAATAACAACGCAAAGGAATTATTGGGAGCCGACCTGGTAGTGAATGGCAATAAACAATTTGAACCTGCCCTAAAATTACTCTTTGACTCTATTCAATATCCGCAAGCCGAAGAGGCCGACATGGCTTCGATGGTACTCTTTCTTAATTCCGGCAACTCCCGCCTGATCAGGTTAGTAGCGCTTCGCGGATCATTTCCATTTTACGGTGTGTTGGAAACGCTTCCCGCCAATGCCTATGAACAAATGAAGGCTGGCGGAAATGCCATGCTGGATGAAAGTCTGGCCAGTCAGTATGAAGTAAGTTCGGGTGATTCCATCAAGATTGGTAATTCAACCTTCATCGTTGCAGGTGTTGTTAAAAAGATTCCCGGTGGAGGAGGTCTTCAATCCACGTTTACGCCTTCGGTATATATTTCTCTGAATGAGTTAGACTCAACCGGTTTAGTGCAGTATGGAAGTCGGGTTAACTACCGGAGATATTTTAAAACAGAAACGGAAGCACAAGCGGATGAGCTCGTAAAATGGCTGGGACCGGAGGTGAGGAAGTTTGGTCATGGGTATGATGATGTTCGCGAGCGAAGAGAAGAACTAGGAGATGCTTTTCAATCCATTTACAGGTTTTTTTCATTACTCGCGTTTGTTGCATTGATCCTGGGCTGTATTGGGGTGGCAAGTTCAGTCCATATTTATGCGCGCGAAAAGCGTGATGAGGTTGCCGTATTACGGTGTGTTGGCTCAACGGGGTGGCAAGCATTCAATATTTACTTCATCCAGATTTTTCTCTTAGGTATCATAGGCAGTATACTCGGTGCTTTTTTGGGTGTCGGCATTCAACAATTGATTCCCATTGTGTTTAAAGACTTGCTTCCGGTGGAGGTCGGCTTTGCCATATCGTGGATTTCGGTACTTCAAGGAATAGTGTTGGGCACGGTCGTTTCGGTATTGTTTTCCATGCTGCCATTAATCTCTGTTAGATTTGTTCCGCCATTGGCGGTGTTGCGAGCCGATGTTGAGTCTGCCAGAATTTTTTCAAAAGCAAAACTAGCTGTTATAGTGTTGATAGCTCTCTTTCCGATGGCCTTCGCCAGTCTTCAAACACGAAGTTGGATCACCGGTGGTTTGTTTTTTCTTGGTTTGTTGGTGGCGTTGGGATGCCTGGCATTAGTAGCCTTTGCTCTGTTGTATCTGATTAAGAAATACTTTCCCGTTCAGGCACCCTTCATCTGGCGGCATGCTCTCTCCAATCTTTTCCGACCGAATAATCAAACGCGTGTTTTAATGGTAGCCATTGGATTGGGAACTTTCATCATCGCTACATTAAACATTGTTGAGAAGAGTTTGCTCAGTCAGGTGGAGTTTACTGGGCAGGAGAACCAGTCCAATACGATTTTATTTGACATTCAACCTTCTCAAAAAGACGGAGTCATAAAATTGATGGAGGAAAATAAACTTCCGGTAAAGCAGGTAGTACCCATTATCACCTGCCGATTAAGTCAGGTCAATGGACGAACCGTAGAATCCATTCAAAAAGATTCAACGGATAACGTTCCAAACTGGGCGCTTACGCGTGAATACAGAGTAACGTATCGCGACAGCCTGCACCATGCAGAAGAGTTGACGGAGGGGGAGATTCACAAAAAGATTGCAGGCAAGGATTCCATATGGGTCACCATATCAGAGGGCATGCAGGAAGAGCTGGAGGTAAAAATTGGTGATTCAATTTTGTTTGATGTGCAGGGTGTGCCGGTACGCGTACGGCTCAGTGGTATCCGAAAAGTAGATTGGTCGAAGGATCCCCCAAATTTCATTTTTGTCTTCCCAAGAGGGGTATTGGAGCAAGCCCCGCAGATTTACGTTACCACAACACGTATAGACGACACGAAGATTTCCAATCGATTTCAGCAGGCATTGGTTATGCAGTTTCCGAATGTGTCGTTGATTGACCTGAGATTGATACTTAGTACGGTAAATGATCTCTTTAATAAACTGGGATTGGTCGTTCGATTTTTGGCCATGTTCAGTATTATCACAGGATTAGTGGTATTGGCTGGTGCCGTCATCAACAGTAAGTTTGTTCGCATGAAGGAAAATGTTTTGCTCCGTACGATTGGCGCCCGAACAAGCCACATCACAAAAATTACTTTGATTGAGTATGCATATCTGGGGTTGTTCTCTGCCCTTACGGGTATGATTTTATCCTTGGGCGGAGGCTGGCTTTTAACCACCCTGTTCTTCAAAATTACCTTTGCTTTTGATTGGATCGAATTGCTCACCATAACGCTTGGGGTGGTTTTTTTAACAGTTCTTATTGGCTGGTGGAATTCCAGGGAGGTGATTAACACACCACCGTTGCAGGTACTCCGTAAAGAGGGGTGACCTTTGTAAGCTTTTCAGTATTTTAGTGACGGTGTTGGTTATGAAAAAGAACTGTGCTTTCGTGTTATCGTCATTTTTCCTGGGAGTATCCATACTCCTTTCCGTGTCCGTTTTAGCTCAGGTTTCGCCTTCTTTAAAATTTATTGAGAATAAAAACCAGTGGCACAGTCAGGTTGATTATGCTGCACGCGTACCCGGTGGTAGGTTATTTCTTTCTCCTGGGCAATTTTCAATCTACCTTTTTGATCAACGGCTGCATGAACATCATGCCCATGGTGGGGGTGAAGTAAATGAAGCAGAGGGCAAGCTCGCAGAGGACGAACCAATTGACGGTCATTATGTACAGATCAGTTTTTTGAATGCAAATAATTTAGCAACCCCTGTCGCATCTAAGCGATCGAAAGAATATTATAATTATTTTCTGGGTAACGACTCATCCCGATGGGCTTCCCACGCTTATGCGTATGCGGAAGTGATGTATTCCTCCTTATATAATGGAGTCGATCTGAAAATCTCCTCGGTAAATGAACATCTCAAATACGACTTCATTGTGAAACCTGATTCAGACCCTTCGCAAATTCGGGTTGAGTATTGCGGTGCGGATCAATTGAGCTTAGACTATGGAGATCTTTCGATTGAAACATCTGTGGGGAAGCTTGTGGAAAGAAAGCCTTATTCCTATCAACTTATTGATGGCGTTAAACGAGAAGTAAGGAGTGAGTATCAACTTGAGGGTAATGTTTTGACCTTCAACTTTCCTGATGGATATGATCCATGTTTCGACCTCACCATCGATCCCCTTTTGATTTTTTCAACCTTTTCAGGTTCGACTGCCGATAACTGGGGCAGTACTGCAACACCCGGAGAGAGTGGAACGCTTTATTCGTCTGGCATTACCAACGAAGAAACTCATTTGGGTAAATTCCCAGCGACTCCCGGGGCATTTCAAACTACCTATGGTGGCAGTTATGACATTGCTATTTTAAAATATGATTCTACCGGTAGTCAGATGTTATACGCCAGCTATTTGGGTGGAACCAGCAATGAAACACCCCATAGTTTAGTGATGGATGAATCAACCAAGGATTTGCTCGTACTGGGCACAACAAGTTCTGTTGATTTCCCATTTACTTTCGGTGCTCTCGACAATACCTTTAACGGGGGTGTCGGACTTAACACCTATGTTATTAGCTATCCTTCAGGATCGGACATGGTCATCTCACGGATTAGTCAGGATGGCAGTGTGCTTTTAGGTTCAACTTTTTTAGGAGGCTCGTCTAACGATGGTGTTAACCCTGCAGGCCCTCTCGTACGAAACTATGGCGATAATATGCGCGGAGATATTATTACCAATGAGCAAGGTGATATTTTTATCAGCTCGGTTACAGGTTCGACTGATTTTCCTGCGGTTAATAGTTTTAATACTGTCTATAGAGGAGGTGTGACCGATGCAGTACTTCTCAAGATAAAAGGCGATTTATCAGCTATTGAATGGAGTGCATTTCTTGGCGGATCAGCGTATGATGCTTCGCACACGCTGAAGTTCGATGGTGATGGAAATCTTTTTATTGGCGGGGGTACAACCAGTTCAGACTTTCCGGTAACCCTAGGTGTGTATCAAAGTGTTTTAACTGGCGATGCGGATGGTTGGATTGCCCATATTCAGGAGAATGGTGCTTCGGTGTTGCACGCAACGTTTACAGGTACAGTGGGTTTTGATCAGGTATATTTTGTCGATTTAAACACGGAAGGTGAGGTATATGTCTATGGGCAAACAAATGGAAACATGCCGGTGACGCCCGGAGTATATAGCAATCCTAACAGCGGACAATTTGTTCAAAAATTTTCGAGTGATCTAAGTGCACTGGTATTCTCTACGGTTTTTGGTTCAGGCATTGGTATTCCAAACATCTCACCAACAGCTTTTTTGGTCAACGATTGTAACAATTTATATATGTCAGGATGGGGTGGTAACATTAACATCAGCCGTAACTATTGGCCAAGCACCACCCACAACATGCCTACTACACCTGATGCGTTGCAACGAACCACACAGGGTAGTGATTTTTATTTTATGGTACTTACCGATGATGCAACAGAACTATTATATGCAACCTATTTAGGAGGGACAATTTCCTCTACTCATGTCGATGGAGGTACAAGTCGGTTCGATAAAAGTGGAATTGTGTACCATGCTGTTTGTGGTGGTTGTGGTAATGGCTATGACGATTTCCCAACAACCCCAGGAGCCTGGTCAAGAACCAACGACAGCGACAATTGTAACAATGCAGCATTCAAATTTGATCTTTCATCCTTACGGGCGCGCCTGCAAACCAACTCCGTTGCCTTTGATATCCCAGGCCTGGATCAAATTTGTTATCCCGATACGATTCGCTTTCAAAACTTTAGTACAGGAGGAGAATTTTATGAGTGGGATTTAGGAGACGGAACAACATTTACCAAGCAAGACACTACCTCCTTTCTTCATCAATATCAGCAAGGTGGAGTATACCTGGTAAAGCTTAAGGCTATTGATCAAAACACGTGCATTGGTATTGACTCTACCTCGAAAAATATTACCGTATTTGCGAATAATTCTAAGGCTCAGGAGGACGATGATATTTGTTTTGGTACGTCATATTCGCTTCAGGCTAGTGGTGGTATAACATATAATTGGTCCACACAAGAAGATGGAGCTCTCCCCTCTAACCTGGTTAATCCGGAAGACACCACTCAATATTTTGTGATCATTACTGATGGTGATGGCTGTGTGAAGCGCGACACGGTTGTGTTGAATGTTGTTCCGGAAATTGATTTGAAATTGGAGTATGAAGTAATTGCGGACTGCTTTTCGCGGCCTGCACTTCTGCTTCGTAATAATACAAAAGGAGATCCGGACGATACGTTTTTCTTTGATTTTGGAGATGGTTTTATATCTGATGCCGAGGAGGTAACGCATCATTATGAGCAGGACGGAGAATATGTAATCAAGTTGGTTGGCGTAAAAGAATTTTGTATGTATGATGAGCAGTTTGAACTGCCTTTTTTTACCACTAAAGTTCCCAATGTGATCACTCCGGATCTAACCTCGGGGCTAAATGATGCCTTCGTGATTCAATATGGTGAGCTCGGTCAAACTCCGGCCGATATTGGATTGAAGGTTACGGTGAGCATCGTGAACAGATGGGGAAAAAATATTTTTGAATCCGGTAATTATCAAAACGACTGGATGGCGAAAGAGGTGGAGGCTGGGATTTACTATTACCAGGTAACCATAGGTGACCATGCTACGTGCAAGGGTTGGGTGCAGGTGATAAAATAACTGTCCGTTGTGAAATAGTAATCTTATCCTTAACATTGCGCTCCTTTTCATGCACACACTCACAAAAGTCACACCCATCCCCATCATGGGCCCATAGCTCAGCTGGTTAGAGCACCTGACTCATAATCAGGGGGTCGCAGGATCGTGCCCTGCTGGGCCCACGTATAGATTTGATTACCAGTGATTTACAAGACCGGGTTTACTTAATTGTATACCCGTTTTTATTGCCTCAAAGTTGACTTGGTGAAAAACCTAGCCAATTTTCTAATCACTTTTTTAGCTGCGTGTTGTCCGATTAAATTAGACCTTTAGCGAGCCGCGGAACCCCCTGGCGGCATAGTAAGATTCTGCACCGTTGTGATACACGAAGACGTTACCGTAGCGGAAGTCAGCAAAGATGGCACCTCCAAGTTTTCTGATGTCAGACGGTGTTTTTATCCAGCTCGAAGTTTTCGTGTCGAACTTTCCGAGTTTCTGCAACTCCCGATATTGCTCTTCCGTTAATAAATCAATTCCCATGTCAGCTGCCATCTGAACCGCACTATTTTCTGGTTTATGTTCTTTTCTTTTCTCCAGCGCTTCATGGTCGTAGCAAATACTTCTTCGGCCAGTAGGGCTTTCCGCAGAACAATCATAAAAAATGTACTCACCACTTTTTTTATCATAACCAATAACATCGGGTTCACCGCCAGTTCTTTCCATTTCATTAAGCGACCATAGTTTTTCAGCATTCGACTCAAGCTTTGCTTGTACTTTATCCCAAACAAGACCTTTATGGCGTTTCATGTTATTCTCAAAACGGGTTTTCAATGCGGTAAGTAGTAATTCACGTTGCGCTGATGACAACTTCTTTTTAGTGCTTTTACTCATACATTATTATTCTTTGTTCTGAATCATTCTACTATGGTTTGTTTCACGAAACTAAACGTGTTAAATAAAAATACTAAAAATTTGGGAGCCACCCCGGCTGAGTCTAGATCGTCCAGCGTCAACAACTCCTACAACTGTAGGTTTTATGTTTTAGGCAATTTTCTAAGATAAAAAGCAAAGCCAATAATTAATAGTGAATGAGGTATCAGTCCGGTTATCAGGCCTGATAATTTCATAACCTCAATCGAATAATCATAAACATCAAAGAATACTCCTAGGGAGTGAAAGACAATGTTGCCAATCATAATAGCTCTTAGTGCATTGGATCCGGTATCATTACGTGATAAGAAATTTATTAAACCGATGGTAAACACACCGAACCCAACCCATTGTGTAACCGAAAGGGTTTGCAGGTTTACTTCATTAGTCAAACTATTTGATAACATCAAATCAGGAACTACCATCATTACCAAACCGAAAATTAAAGGAATTATGGCTGCGATTATTAGAAAAGTTCTTTGTTTCATAACGGCTTAATTTAATTGTATAAGTTACTTGTCCACGTGATAAATTGTTCCGAGTAGCAGGGAAAAATTTCCTTGATTTCGATTTTCCTAGATAACCTTAACCAAACCGAAAAAAATTCGCGCTTCGCGCGATTGACGTAAATGTCGCCCAGGGGGCGGCTTAATTATATTAGGATCCGAGTTGTTGTAAGTTACTGCTTCTGTTTTTGTGTCATACCGCCTTACCTACAACAGCGCTTAAATGTTATTATCAGCATACGAAAAATGTCCTACGTTAATGAAATTGTCTGCGGTTACGAAATATTTCGTTATCCCGATTTTTCAATTTTTCCTTTATAGTTCTTTTGATTCAATAACGTTCAAAACTTTAAGTTGAACTCCAAAAATCAAGCTGCCTTCAATTTTAGGAAAGATATTTTGTAGAGCTGCCTTTGCTGCTTGTGCCTGGTCAAGGTTGTCAAAGTCAAGGTCAATGGTTACAAAGTTTGTGTCGTCTGTCGGACGATAAATACGATAATTTTTAACACCGGATTTTTTTCTGTTGATAGGGTCACTTTCAAAAGCTTTTTTCCACCCATCATAGTTGGCAATCTTGTGTTCAATTCTAAGTGTAACCATAATCTTACTGTTAGTTAGTTTTCTAAGCCCAAGAACTGTTATGAAACCGAGTCTTTGTAAATCAAAGCGTTCATGTTTTTCCCGTCCGACCGCCTTACGTTTGTGTTTATGACGCTTTGGGTATAGGAGTGTTTGTTAAATGCGCAGCATGACAAACACGACCAGTCCAAAGTGTCCACCGTTACAAATTTAACTTAAGAAATGAATTTATGATTAACGATAAACCCCAAAGTGGCATAAACACGCTGTTGTGTGCTGTTATTTTTCTTGATAAAATTTTAATAACTCAAATTTGATTCGAGATTCTAAGTCTGATATGTCAGATACTTTAAGTTTTGGAAGTTCGAAGTCACCCGTCAAAGTTAACGTTGACTTGTCAGTGTTTTTAAATGTCAAATTCAATGTGCCTGTCGTCTTTAAGATGTCGTCATTTGTAATGCTTATTGTCCCAGTAGCCTGTTTTGAAGTAATTACTGTCCCATGTGGACCATAATGCCAGAAAGCAAGTTTAGCTATGAAGTCTGAATTTTTATTATCTAATCTATATGTTTTCCCTATAACCAAGTCGTCAAACTCTATGTTTAAGGAGTAATTGATTTCATCATCTATTGAATTTTTTTCAGGGTCATAAAATGAATGGAGGACGAAAACTTTTTTGTTCCCCTCAATTGAAGCTAGAATATTTCCTCCAAGCAGTTCCATTAAGTCATGCTTCGCTGAATCTGTTAATTGGGCATCCATTAATACATAACTATTGTCGATTGTGAAATCAAAGTTGGCTTTTCGATTTAGGTTTGCGACAATTTTATTTTTAGGATATTTAGCAAGATTAAAAACAGAGTCATAGAACGTTGTCCTTGCTCTTGAAACCAATTCAAAAGCCGCCCATTGTTTTTCTTCTTGTTTCTTCCTCTCTAATTCCTGCTGTTTTTCAAATTCTATTACCTCAGACAGTTTTAGTATTCTAGTCTTATGCTTGTTGAAAACAATTTCTTGGTGAGTTGTCGGCTCTTTTGAGTCAACGTTAATTTTGCCATTAATAATTAGTTCTTCATCAGAAAGTCGGTCAAATGTCAGAGTTCCTGATAAAATGTCTATCGTGTTATTCTTGCGCTCAAAATTTCGTCTTAAGCTACCATAATGGTTATTTATCAATTGAAATCTTTCCTTTGCTAGAGAGTCTAATTTTATTGATTTTATTCCTTTCGGTAATTCCAACACTATTCTCATTGCACCAAAAGTGTTGGCCTCAAAATAAAGTAAATCACAACTCTTTTGTATAAGTTCTTTCAATTGGAACCAACCAAAGGGATTGGCTTTCATCCCAGTTTCAGATAAAAAATAGAATTCACATTCAGTTTTATCAACTATCCAGGTCGAGTCCTTGTCGATATGTTTTCTTTGTAAATAAACTGAATTTGAATTCTGTCCGAAGGTCTTAATTGTCAGGATTAAGAGTAACTGAAGTAATATCCACTTTTTAATCATTCGAGAATTTTTCTAAAAAATAATAGCACACAACGTTTGTGTTTATGACGCTTTGGGTGTAGGAGTGTTTGTTAAATGCGCAGCATGACAAACACGACCAGTCCAAAGTGTCCACCGCTACAAATTTAACTTAAGAAATGAGTTTATGATTAACGATAAACCCCAAAGTGGCATAAACACGCTGTTGTGGGGCGTAGGTCTAACCTAATTTTTTCTTTGGGTCTTGTCTAACGTCAAAGAATGAAAGGATAATAATCTTGTTATCCCTTATTCTATAGAGTATCCTTGTCTGCCGTGATAATTGAAATCCTCTAATGTCGTTATTTTCAACTTGTCCCATTAACGGATAGTCTTTGAGAAGTTTGAAAATTTCATCGACCTTTTGAATAAACTCTTTAGCTGTCTTTTCTCCCCATTTTTGTTTTATATAATCTACAATTGAGTCGAAGTTTCGTTCGGCTCTTGGGGTAATATAAACTTGCATTAATACTTTTTCTTAACTGTCTCCCAATCAATCAGATTTTTGTCGTCTTGAGATTCCTCGTATGATAAATAAACTTCTTTCTTTTGTTCTTCGGTCAGAGTTTTCCATATCTGTCCCTCTTTTGCGGTTTCTCTTTGTTTCAGAAAGTCATAGATTGTCCGCAATAATTGCTCGTTTTCAATCCTGTCCAGGATTTTGTGTAGGTCCGATTTCAACTCAATTGTCCCCATGTCGTTCTTTTTTTTTGTGACCCCAATTTACAATTTTTTACTCAATTTTTTCTCGGTCGACCTATGACCCACAACGTGTTGTGTATAGGACGTGGCGGGTCAGGAGGGCTTAAAAATGTATCGAAGCGAAATGTTAAGTCCCGACCGTGCCGTCACTGTCCGTGTACACAATATAAATAGGAAAGAGAATATTAAAAACTTGTTGAACGCCCCGCCATGGCCTATACACCTTGTTGTGTACCGTGCCGCCTTACTCAGTTTGTGATTGAGATATTAATGTGTCCACCGAGACCTTCTCTAATAATTCTTAAAAGAGTCGATAGTCTGATGTCACTTGCGTCATTTTCAATTCTTGAAATGTAAGTCTTTGTTGTCCCACATTTCTCTGCGAGTTGTTCCTGAGTCAGGTTTTTCTGCTTTCTCAAGTCCTGAAGCATTACTCCAAGTTTGAAGGATTCAAATCCTTGTTCATACTTTTCCCTTTTCGCAGTCCCGCGTTTTCCATACTCCTTGACAAGGTGGTCCTCGAACCTCACAATTTTATTTTTCTTGGTCTTCATAATATTGTCGTTTAAGAGTCAGTGCTCTTTCAATTTCATTTTTTGGAGTCTTTTGTGTTTTCTTTTGAAATCCGTTCAATAGAACAACGAGTCTCCCTTTGTCGAAGAAGCAGAATATTCTAAAGATGTTGCTTCCTAGAATTACTCGTATTTCATACAAGTCTGTTCCTTCAATATGCTTTAGATATTGTTCAGGAACCATTTTTAAGTCCTTTACAACTCCAATTGTCCAGTTGATTTTGAGCTTTACCTTCTGGGTCTGCTTGTTATAAAACTCCCAAAAGTCGTCCCCATAAATGACTATTTCCCTTACCAATCCTGGTTTATTGTCCATTTGGGCAAAGTTACCTAATTAGATAACCTTGTCAAAATACCTTAACTTAATTTTTTTAGGATTAGTTCATTGTCGGGGCGGCATGGTGCACAACGTTTGTGTATAGGACGTGGCGGGTCAGGAGGGCTTAAAAATGAACGGAGTGAATGTTAAGTCCCGACTGTGCCGTCACCGTCCGCGTACACAATATATGTAGAAAGATTTAACTAAAAATTTGC
>Ga0209573_1000229_pt1 | contig 138739 bp, 124 predicted proteins | sample TNRBio252014_DNA_FD_185870 | JGI IMG/M metagenome (GOLD analysis project Ga0209573, IMG submission 185870) | Wastewater treatment Type I Accumulibacter community from EBPR Bioreactor in Madison, WI, USA - TNR Reactor_6/25/2014_ DNA (SPAdes)... | ecosystem: Engineered > Bioreactor > EBPR >...
AAAATCCAGATCATCATAAAAAGTTCTGGTGGCAGAATGCCAAACACAATTTCGGATAGCGTGTAAATTCCGTACAGGATACCGGGGTTGGCCCTGATTTCACCAATGTGGCTCTGGAAGTTGTCTTGAATATATCCTTCCATCAAAATGAATACTGTAATAATTACCACAAACCCTATCAGGCCGCGTACTAGGTTTTTCATTAAAAAACCAGACCGTGTTTCTTCCTCTTCTTGCTGCTGCATACTTATTTCACAATTGGCATCCGCTTAAACGGTTTTGTTTCATCAAACAATTTACGATAAGTAGCATGTCGTTTTACCACCGTTGCATTTATCTGTTCAACCACCCGTATCATTTTTGGATTAAAATCTCCAATCCAATTCATTTCATATTCGGTATAGGCAAATCCATTTCCGTGTGCCAGCTTTCTGAAGTTTTCGATAATAGCACCATCCACACCTTTACCCTGATGACCCGGCACAAGTCCAAACAAAACCCCGAACGCCTTCTTATTCGTTTTCAATAAAGTATGCCACACAAATTTCAGTTTACCAAACCAATCCATTTTTCCGTTTACGAATTTGAAAATCTGATTTACTTCGGGCAACGAAAGAAAAAAAGCAATTGGCTCATCTTTATAATACCCAAACCACAACAATTTTTCGTCCATTATTGGCTTCATCTGTTTTACCAGGTGTTTAGCCTGCAGTTCTGTTAACTCCGGTATTTCGCCTCGTTTGGCCCATGCCTGGTTGTACACTTTACGAATAAGGTCTGGCAACTTACTCCACTCTGATTTTTTCAGATAACTAAAACTGTAATCAGGATCTTTTTCAACCAATGCGGCTTTTTCATAAAGGCGCTCGTCTAACGGGCCTTCAATCGGGCGACCAAATGTGAACTGATAAAAATAAACCTGAAATCCGTATGCCTCAAAAAATTTTTGATAGTAGGGAAAATTATAGTTGCATTGGTAATTCGGTTGGCGTTCAAATCCTTCCAGCAGCAATCCCCACCACCTATCGCGATTACCAAAGTTAATTGGGCCATCCATGGCTTCCATACCGTGTTGCTGCAGCCAGGCCTTACACTGATCAAAAAGTGCGAACGCGGCCTGCTCATTATCAATACACTCGAAAAAACCCATGCCTCCGGTGGGTTGCTCATTACCCTTGTTAGTGGTTTTCTGATTTACAAAGGCGGCTACTCTTCCAATTGTTTTACCGACATCATCCAGCAACAACCACCGTACGCACTCACCATGATGATAGGTCTTATTCTTTACACTATCGAAAACCCCTTCTACATCTGCATCTAATGGCCTTATCCAATTGGGTGTGTTTTTGTACAGCCGTATTGGAAGTTCAAGAAATTCCCGTTTATCGTGGGGTGTAATTACTTCTTTAATTTTCATGGGGAATCAATATAGCTATTAGCCTGCTTTGTTGGGTAAGGTAATTTCAAAAGTAGTGCCCACATCCGGTTGGCTATCTACAACAAGCTGGCCCCCTAATTTTTCAATTGCATTTTTTACAATATACAACCCTAGTCCGGATCCATCAGATTGTTCGCTGGCCCGATAAAACATTTCAAAAATCCGGGTAAGGTTTTCGCGACTTATACCAATACCATTGTCTTTAAACACAATGCTGGCATGGTCTGTTTTTACATCTATTTGTATCGCTATGCAGCTTCCCTCGTTTATTTTACGATACTTGATTGCATTCGAGATAAGATTGCGGAAAATTTCACCTATGCGCCAGGGGTCGTTATAAAACAAAGGCCCGGTTATCTGCACATTCAAATCAACCTGATTGGCTCCTTGCATATAATTCAAATCCTGAAATGTTTTGTGAATGATAGACTCAAAATCAATTACTCCGGTCTTCACATCCATTTTCAGATTTTTGGAGTGGCTCAATACATCGCTAATGAAGTGATCCAGTTGGCCAACCTTGCTGCCAATGATTTTCACATACTCCGTTAGGCTGTCATCGTTACCGGGCATTTGAGCCAGATTAACCAGCCCTAAAACAGAAGATAATGGTGCGCGCAAATCGTGCGATACTTTATACACGAAGTTGTCGAGCTCAGCGTTTCTGGTTTTTAATTCTTCCTCAATTTTCTTCTGATCGGTTATGTCCACATATACTCCAAAAATTCCAATGGTTTTATCCTCCTGGTGGATGGGCACACCATAAATGATAACCGATACAGGCACATCATCTCTGCGCAAGCGGGTGGTTTCTAAGCGTATTACCTGTTCGGCTGAAATAAGCGAGTTCAGATCATTACCCTCCGATTCTAACTCTTGCGGAACAATAAACTGATTAAGGCTATTGCCCTGCAGTTCGGTAATGGTGTATCCAAACAATAATTCGAAACCACGATTAACCTGTTTTACGTTGCCCTCGCTATCTAACAATACAATAGCCATGGGCGAATTGTTGAACAGTTCAGAAAACAAGCTGGCGGCTTCGCGGTACCGGTTATCGGCTTCGTGCTTCTTTCTTTCCAGTTCTTTGCGTTCGTCTATACCGTTAATTATTCCACTCCAGGCAATTCGCCCATCGCCCAACAAGACGGGCTCGCACGATACTTCTACCCAGATAGTTTGAGCCTGAATATTAAATATTCTTCCCTCCCATTTTAGTGGCTTTATTCCGGCAATGGCGTCTTCAAAATGCTGCTCAAAATCTGCCCAATCTTCGCGATGAACAAATACCTTCATAGGATAAGAACCACTAAGGAGTAACTCGCGTTTTATTCCCAGTATTTTCTCGCAAGATGCACTCAGGTAGGTAAAATCGCGTGTGCCGTCCGGCCAAACCGTATACTCAAAAACAACCACAGGAAGGTTGTCGATTATCTGTTGCATGCTGAGTGTCTGTACGCGCTTTTCTGTGTTCATTTCTGTAACCCAAACCGACAAGATAAAGCACTTTTTGATAATAACCTTACCGCAGGTAAGGGTAGCGTAAGTTTCATTTGTTCTTTACCAAAAATACTACTGATCGAATAAGCCCGCTTCGGGTATAATGATTTTCCAGGCTAACACAGCCCGCATTCACCATTGCCTTATGCCATGCTGGTAACGCTTTTGTTTTTAGTCCGGTTATTACATAAAAGAACAAATACATCAGTCGCACTTTAAGCCGCTGCCAGAGCGTGTGTGTTTCAAAATCTGTAGCCAGCCAAATGCCGTGTTGATTCATACGGGATTTTAATCTGTCGATAAGAGTCTTAAGTTCAGGTTCAGTAAATAAATCCAGATAGAAACACGTAAGTAGAGCATCATAATCCTGATCGGGCACATCTGTTTCTGTGCCTGCAATAAATTGAATTAATGAACTATTGCCTGCATTCATCCGGGCTTTTGCAATCATTTTTGAAGATGCATCTATATAGTGAATAACCAGGTTGGGATTGATCTGAAAGATGTAGGGCAAAACCCAGCCTGTTCCCCCGCCCAGTATCAGGAGTTTTTTACGGTCTTTTAAAAAAGGAAGCCATTTTAATTGAGCCTTCTGAATCTGCTTTCCCACAGCCATCACTGCAAGCCAATCATACCAGGGAGCAAGCCAATCATATCCTTTACTCATATCAAACCAAAAATGGGTAAGTAAAAAATTGCATCGCCCCAAAGGCGATAGCGCTCGTATTGTTCAAAATATTTATGGAAATAAAAAAGACATATCAAGGCAAGCCACATCACAAGAAAAATCCAGCTAACCGGATTAAATAAAATAGTAATCACTAAACTTAAGCTAACACCAACCGCAAAAAGTACAATCAACAAAATGGTTACTGATTTTTTATTTAGGCGTGTTACCAGTGAAGCCTGGCCCATTTTACTATCTGCATCGCTTTCAAACCAGGCAAACAATATCAGGTTGGTTAAGGCAATCAGAAAAAGTTGAACAATCAATCCGGCCACCGGCCAAAGTAAGTTCCAGCTACCGGGCCAGGCCGGCAACAGAACACCCAGCGTATACAATACCGCTACCGTAAGTTCTTTAATAAATAATTTCTTTTGCAGCAACAGATACACTGCACTAAGCGGTGCAAGAATTAATCCGCCTATCAAGATAGATGGTCTTATAAAAACCATAAGCACGCCTATTATCATTACTGCAATTGCAACCCCTGTCCATAGTGGTTTGGCATACGTTTGATGAAACCGATGCCGTTCGCTGTATGCCGGTTGATTTAGATGGCGTACGTCCATCAAACGATCTACTGTGTAGATTACCCACACGGTAAGTCCTAAAGCAGCAATACCATACACCCGCACGGGGGCCACCAATTGCCTGGCAAAAAACAAGGCAGTTATCATAGCACCAAGCGCTACATCTAAGTTGAGTACATTTATTAGGCGATAGACCCGCATGCTTAAAAATAAAAAAAGCTCTCAGGTTTTCCCGAAAGCTTTCTTCTTGATTCGTGCTTATATTATGAAGCTTTCAATGCCTCGGCACCAGCCACAATTTCAAGGATTTCTTTAGTAATGGCAGCCTGACGCGTACGGTTATATGAAAGTTTCAAATCTTTCAGCAACTCGCCAGCATTTTCAGTGGCTTTATCCATGGCAGTCATCCGGGCACCGTTCTCTGCTGCGCTTGAGTCCAACACCGCTTTGTACAATTGAATCTTTAATGCCTTTGGAACAAGACCGGTAACAATTTCATGCTGGTTGGGCAGGTAGATATAATCTACTTCTGCCTGTTTGGTATTTTCCTTTGCCAATGGCAATACAGGCAAAAATTGTTCGGTACGTAAGATTTGTGTGGCCACGTTTTTAAACTCGTTATACACAATTTCTATTCTATCGTAACGACCTGCTTTAAATTCGTCTATTAAAAACTCGCCTGCCTGGGCTACGCCATCGTATGAAAGGCTCTGGAAAATATTCCAGAAACTGCTTTCCATTTTGTAGTTACGCTTGCTAAAAAACTCAAATGCCTTTTTGCCTAAAGGAAGTATAGTAAGTTTATCATTTGCTGATTGTACACTATACTTTTCAGAAGCCAGTTTTGATGCGGCCTTAATTACCGTACTGTTAAATGAACCGCAAAGTCCACGATCAGAACTAACCACTACAAGCAATACACTTTCAACAGGGCGCTGTTTACTGTACCAACTCTGTTCGTCTTGCCCGGCAGCCGAAAGGTTTTGGAATAACCCCGTAAGTTTCTGAGCAAACGGGCGCATTTGAGTAATCCGCTCCTGCGATTTTCTCAACTTGGCAGCTGCTACCATTTTCATGGCTTTGGTAATCTGCTGGGTTGAGATTACTGAGGCTATTCTGCTTTTTACTTCCTTTAAACTTGGCATATCTTCAATTAGTCAATTTGAGGATTTAAAAATTTGAAAATGAATACATCAATCTTCAAATTTTCAAATCAGCTAATTTCAAATTAATACTTCGATGCTAATTCAGTTGCTACTTTCTTGATTACATCCACATCGGCATCTTCAAATTTACCGGCACGGAAGTTATCCAGCGTTTGTTTGTTCTGCGCACGCAACAATTCAATAAATTCTTTTTCAAACTCTTTCACTTTGTTTACCGGCACGCGGTCTATATACCCGCGGGTTGAAGCCAGAATCATAGCTACTTGTTCTTCTACCGCAACCGGAGCATATTGTGGCTGCTTTAATACTTCTGTATTTCTGCGGCCCCGCTCGATAGTAAGTTTAGTGACTGCATCTAAGTCTGAACCGAATTTGGCAAACGCTTCCAACTCGCGGAATTGTGCCTGATCCAGTTTTAATGTACCGGCAACTTTCTTCATGGATTTTATCTGCGCATTACCGCCCACACGCGATACCGAAATACCTACGTTAATAGCCGGGCGAATACCGGAGTTGAATAAGTTGGTTTCCAAAAATATCTGGCCATCGGTAATCGAGATTACGTTGGTTGGAATGTAAGCCGAAACGTCATTAGCCTGAGTTTCGATAATCGGAAGAGCGGTTAACGAACCTCCACCTTTTACTACACTTTTCAATGAAGGAGGAAGATCGTTCATGCTTGCCGCAATACCATCGTTGTTGATGATTTTGGCGGCACGTTCCAACAAGCGTGAATGCAGGTAGAACACATCACCGGGGTATGCTTCGCGTCCGGGAGGTCTGCGCAATAACAAAGACACTTCGCGGTATGCCACAGCTTGCTTCGATAAGTCATCATAAATTACTAATGCCGGGCGGCCGGTATCGCGAAAGAATTCACCGATAGCGGCACCGGTAAACGGAGCAAAGAACTGCATGGGAGCCGGATCTGAAGCCGATGCCGAAACAATTACGGTATATTTTAAAGCGCCCGCTTTCTCTAAAGTAGCCGCTACACCTGCTACCGTTGACGCCTTTTGTCCTATGGCTACATAGATACAATAAACGGGTTCTCCTTTTTCGTAAAATTCTTTCTGGTTGATGATGGCGTCAATCGCAACGGCAGTTTTACCGGTTTGACGATCGCCAATGATTAACTCGCGCTGGCCACGGCCAATCGGAATCATAGCATCAATAGCTTTGATACCCGTTTGCAACGGCTCGTTTACGGGTTGACGATAAATTACACCCGGAGCTTTGCGCTCTAATGGCATTTCATAAAGCTGACCTTCTACAGGGCCTTTGCCATCTATTGGTTGTGCCAGTGTGTTTACCACACGGCCCAACAAACCATCGCCAGCCTTAATAGAAGCAATTTGGCCAGTACGTTTTACGGTAGCGCCTTCTTTAATGCCTTTACCATCGCCCAGCAACACGGCTCCTACGTTGTCTTCTTCCAGATTAAGCACAAGGGCTTTCAATCCGTTTTCAAATTCAACCAACTCACCTGCCTGCGCTTTGGTAAGTCCGTAAATACGAGCCACACCATCACCAATGGTAAGTACAGTACCTACTTCTTGTAATTCAGTAGCGGTGCGCGATTGTGAAAGCTGCTCGCGGAGTATTGCTGAGATTTCTTCGGGTCTGATTTCTGCCATATTCTGTTAATTCAAAATTTCTAATTCTATTTTTTTTATGCCTCACCCCTGGCCTCTTTTCAGAGGAGAGGGGAACAGGTCAGGTTAAAACTCTTTTACAAACGGGTTTTCGCTGAATTTCAATTTCAATGTTTTCAGTTTACTTTTTACAGAAGCATCGATCTGACGGTCGCCTACATTCAACACAAAACCTCCAATCAGGTCTTTATCTACTTTCTCTTCCAGTTCAACTTCTTTCTTATTGCTAAGTTTCTTCACCAATTGCTCAATCTCGCTGCGCAGTTTTGCATCGAGTGGTTGAGTTGACGTAATGGATGCCTTACCAATGCCTTTATAATTATTGTACGCTACATGAAACTCGCTGGCAATAGCGGGCAAAAGAGGTTCGCGGTTTTTCTTTGTCAGGATTTCGATAATTCCCATTGTAAGGGGATGTACTTTGCCTTTAAATAAAGTTTCCAGTACAACACGTTTCTTTTCATGGCGAACAATCGGGCTCTTCAGCATCAATACAAAATCGCGGCTATTGCGACATACCTGAGCAAACAGTTGCATATCCTGATGCACCGGTTCTAATGCACCTTGTTCCACAGCCAGGCCAAGCAGTGATTTTACATATCGGGAAGCAACGCGTGAATCGGCCATTGGATTAATTCAACTTAAGTTCTTTGATATAACTATCGGCCAGGTCTTTCTGTGCTTTATCATCGGCCAGGTTTTTCTTTATCAGTTTTTCGGCAACTTCAAGCGAGAAGGCTGCTACCTGTGCTTTTACATCGCGCAAAGCTGCATTTTTTTCGGTTTGAATAACTGAGCGGGCATCTTCAATAATCTTGTCTGCGTTTTTCTTTGCATCGGACTGTGCCTGGTCGTGCAACCGGTTTGCTGCTTCGCGTGCAGTTTTTAATATTTTATCGCGCTCTTCACGCGCTTCGCGCAAAAGGTTTTCATTATCGGCTTTCAGGCTGGCCATTTCTTTTTTGGCTTGCTCGGCAGAGTCTAGCGCTTGCTGAATGGATTGCTCCCGCTCTTTAAGCGAGCCTAAAATCGGCTTCCACGCAAGTTTGGCTAATAAGAAAATCAACAGCAAGAAGATAAACGCTTGCCAGATAATGAGGCCGGGGCCGGGGGTTAGTAAATCCATAGTTCTTTGTTTTACCTAAACTGTATTGTTGAATTGGAAATTCAAAAAGACCGCCCCGGTCCATTACCAGAGCGGGTCTTTTTAATTTTTAGCCTTTGAAAGAAATCAACAAGCAAATAACGAGTGCAAACAGGGCTGCAACCTCGATAAGAGCCGCGATTACAAGCATGGCATTCTGGATTTTGCCTGAAGCTTCTGGCTGGCGAGCCATACCTTCCATAGCAGAACCACCAATTTTACCGATACCAATTCCAGCGCCAATTGCAGCCAGACCCGCACCGATACCTGCACCCATGATTGCGTAGCTAATGTCCAATAATAGAGCGAACAACATAGTTTTATTTATTTAAGTTAAACACGCCCCCGATAGCTACCGGGGGATTTCTTTAATTCTATTTTAATGATCGTGACTATGGTCGGCCACAGCCATACCTATGTACATCGATGAGAACATCGTAAATACATAAGCCTGAATACCGGCAACCAATAACTCGATCAGATTAATAAACAATACAATCAGCGATGAGCCAATGCCCACCATATAACTTCCAAAAATAAACGCAAGGCAAATCAAACTAAGCAATACAATATGCCCGGCTGTAATGGCCACAAACAAACGAATCATCAATGAAAATGGCTTGGTAAATATTCCGATTATTTCAACCGGAAGAATTACAATGCGCAATGGAAGCGGTACACCGGGTGTCCAGAAGATATGGCCCCAATAGCCTTTGTTTCCATTAAAGTTTGTGATTAAAAAAGTAAACACGGCCAGCGTCATAGTTACTGCTATGTTCCCCGTAAGGTTACCCGCGCCCGGCAATAAGCCCAACAGATTGCCGAACAGGATAAAGAAGAACAGCGTAAGCATGTAGGGCATAAAGCGCTCGTACTGGTGCCCAATGTTTGGCTTTACAATCTCATCGCGCACAAACAAAATAACAGGCTCAAAAAATGATTGCATGCCGGTAGGCGCCTTGCCCTGGTTTTTCTTAAAGCCTTTGGCTACTGATGTAAACACAAACAACAACAGCGCAGCATTAATAAACAGCATGGCTACGTTTTTGGTAATGGACAAATCCAGCACAGCCTTGCCAGAATCGGCCAGTGTAATGTGATTATGATCTAATTTGTAGCCGTTATATTCTACTGCATTATGATGCTCGTCATAAAACCGGCTGGAGGAGAAAACATCCAGACCTTTTTCGGAAGAGTAAACAATAACCGGAAGGGGCATTACAAACCAGTCGGCAAAGTGCCACTGGTGGTCGTCCATTACGTGGTGCAGAATTACCTCGCTGGCATTGAAGGGCTCGGTTTCATGCCCGGCCTCGTTCGATGCAAAAACCGGTGAAAAAATGCCTGAAAAAACAATCAGAATAAGGGCGAAAAACGTTGGTTTTGGGGCAAAAAACGGCTTTTTCATCGCAGTCGGAACAGATGCTTTTATTTGGACTGCAAAAGTATCAATTAAACCATCTGAAAAAAATGTTTTGAGTTGAATTTACTAAACCACATAGGCACATAGAAGTCGCGTAAAAGTTATGTTTTTATGTTCTATGAGGAAGCGACTGAAATAATAACAGAAGACCCGAGGTTGCCGGAACGGTTTTTTTTATGAGTTTAGCTGTTCCCAGTTGAACGTTAAACTGGTAAAGTCTAAACACTTTAAAGCCGCAGAAATAAGAGAGATTCGTAACTTAGTACTCGAAAATCGTGAATTGGGGCATTCATTGGGAAGATTTGGATGAAGATATTTTGGTGGAGGAGTTACTGAGGTAGTTTAAGTGACTCAACAAGCTGCCATAAACACCGCTCGAGATTTTGTAAAAGAATGTCAGGCTATTGGCCTCACCTTCAATAAAGTTTTACTTTTTGGCTCCCATGCAAAAGGTTTAGAACATGAAGGTTCCGACATTGATCTTCTCCTAATATCTAAAAAATTTACCGGTGATGTGTTTGCCAATCTAAGGCAATATGCAAAAGCTAACATTCGCTTCCCGCAGGTAGAAACACATCCTATGCCGTTGCAGGTGTTCTTCACCTGCAACGACTTTGGGCGTGAGAATTTTGTTTTAGTTTTGAAATGTAAATTGAAACACGAAGTGTGATAATAGGTTGAGGTTGAAAGTGTTGTTTACGAAAACCCACGTTGGTGGGGCAACGCTCTTACCCCACCCGAAACACCAACATGGACAAGGGTTTTCATAATAATTGGTTGTTTAGTTAAACATTACTTAAAATTTATGGCTTCAAAGTCGTTATCAGGAATAGTAGTATTTAGTTCTATCTTAATGAATGTAGCTATTGACTCCAAGTTCCATTTCTCATCATAAACTTCCTCCGAATAATGAAGTATGATGCCATCAATATTCCGATAATCTTTAAATAACGTATAGCGTTTAGTCAGAGAATCAATTACTGTACTGCAAAATGGTAAACCAGTAATCGGATCAAAATAAATTTTTTGAGAAAGTAGCCAGCCTTTTCTCTTTACCTTTAACGTGTGAAATTCAATGCCTTTCAATTTCTCCCTTCCTAAATATTCTATTATTGTACTACTCTCTAAAAGGACATCTGCAAGTCCAATCATACTTACTTGCTTAAAATACTCACTATCTTCCTTAGATTGAATTTCCAATTGTCCCCGTATCTTAGTCCAGAATATTTCTCCGTTAAAACATAGGATTGAATAACTTGAGTCAATCCTATCAAAAGAGCTATGAAAATACCTGTTAGGTCTTTTATGTTTCATTACAACAATAAGAGTATCACTTTCAATATTGAATAGCTGGCTGCTTTTACTTGGTGTTTTTACAAAGAATCCTTCTTCTAATTTAGAAGTTACTCTTCCCCATCTATCCGCCCCTCCAATTGCTTGCAAATAGTTTGTCACGATCTGTTTTGCGGTCTGAGCTTCAGATGTTACTGCTATTGTAGTAAACATCAGAAGCCACACTATCCTCAGATCAAGAGATAATTTCAATTTATAAAAACGATGATTCCTTTTTTGTAATTCGGTCAATAAGCCAATTTCTTCCATACTACTCCGTACAATTAATTTGAAAGTAATTTTGTCCCCTGCCATTCTTGTTCTTTCCACTTAACCTTACGTGCCGATTTATAAACTCCTACTCTATTCGCTTTTCGGTATCCGCGGCAATTTGGTCTGTGCCTTATTGCACCAGCAAGTTGCTAAATGCCAGTCCAGCCATACTGGACTGCTCAAAAAAATCGAAAATATTTTTTCCGCCTTTAACGCTGTTTAAGTCAATATTTAAAGAGCAGGGCTTCGTGTATATATAACTTTGAATAGTCTGGCTGTATTCAATTGGTGCGCCCAGCTCGCGCAGTTCTTTCACATCCTGCAATAACTGACTGCGGGAAATGCCCAGCTTGCCTGCAAATTCTTCGGCCTTGCCGGTGGCCTTTCTGCGGATCAAATCGTCCATTCGCTTTAAGCGTTCGATGTACTTTAGTAAACTCATAAAACAGAAGTTAGTATTGAGTAAATAGTCCTTAGTTTAGCTTCCCAATTCCAATTGATTTTTCACCAGTTCATAATATCGGCCTTTAGCGGCTGTTAATTCGGCATGTGTACCATTTTCCACAATCTTTCCTTTTTCCAGCACCACAATTTGATCGGCATTTTTCACCGTACTCAGGCGGTGGGCAATTACCAGCACGGTTTTGTTTTTAAAGAACTGGTCCAGGTTCTCCATTATTGTCTTTTCGTTGTTGGCATCCAGCGCGCTGGAAAGAGGCTTACCTGTTTATCGCGCCAATTACCGGTCGTATAGCTTACCTCGGCTTTTTAGAAAACGATTTGCACGTAGAGGCTGGTAAACCATTATTCTCCATAATCCCCGGTAAAGGTATTTTAATTGCAAGAGCAGAATTACCCTTGCAAGGCTCCGGCAAAGTAAAAGCCGGGCAGCAGGTAAACATCCGGTTAGCAAATTATCCGTTTGAGCAATTTGGGTTGCTGCGGGGTACGGTACAATCTGTTTCTGAAATCCCCAACGAAGCAAAGTATTTTGTAAGCATTGCGCTGCCATCTGATCTTGTAACCTCGCAAAAGAAAGCCATACCCTTTAAGCAACAGTTAGCCGGTACAACTGAAATAATAACGGAAGACCTGAGGTTACTGGAGCGATTCTTTTATGAGTTCAGGCGGTTAATTCGGGCGCGGTAATTTTTTCAGCCAACTTGCTAAGCTGAAATTTCAGGTCGCTCACTGTAAATTCTTCCGGCAATGTTCTTCCGTTTATTATAAGCGTAGGTGTTTTCTGTATAACTACCTTAGCACACCATTGCTCATGCTCTTTCAGAATATCATTAGCCGTATTGCTCTCTTCCTGATTTTGTGAATATCGCTTTTTCCATCCCTCCAGGTTACCGTTGGATTGATACCAGGCCGATAATGCGGTTAATGCTTTTTCGTTGGATTCCTTTTGCTGAATGGCAAAAATCGTTTCAAGCACCTGGTAAGATGCTGCGTTTTTGTTTCGTGTGTTTACAGTAAACCGGCAAACAACATTTACATTTTCGCCTAATGAATCTTTCAGGCCATCTAATACCACATGTGTGTATGCACACGGCCCGCACTGCGGGTTGCTTACTACTACAAGTTGAATGGGGGCATCAGAAGAACCGGATTGAAGTTCATGGGTGAAAGTGCCGGTTTCCATCATAGGCTGATCCTGCAACAGTTTTTGAAATACATTTTCGCTTTGTAAAAACCGGTTTAGGTTACGCTGAAGGGCCGGTAGTTTAAACGAATCAATAAACCGCTTACGCACACTTAGCCAAAAAATAAGCGGTAAGGCAAAGCCTGTAAACAATACCGATAGCGACTTAAAATCAAAAATCATTACAGGTGGTGAAAGAAAATAAGCAACAGTTTCCAGCCAAAGCACCGCTACCACAGCAAGGCACAACGGGCACCATTTTTTGATAACCACACCCTGATAGTAGATAGCCGGAAAACTCAACATTGTGGCCAGCAATGTGAACACGAAAAGAAACGGGGCAGCCGAAACCGGAGAAAAGGAAGCCAAGGCTACCGACAAAACACTTCCTGTAAAATACCACAAGCCCAGCTCAGAAAGGTTTATTATACCAAACAGTTTGGAAGCGGGGGAGTTGATTACGGCATCGCAATCACTTTTAGAGCCCATCTTGCAAAATGAATTTAAAGCCGAGCCGCCAAGACCAAACTGTTTTTGAAAAAGCAGGAAAGACAATACTGCCCCAATGGTATTTAAAAGATAAGCGGGCATGCTACCCCAGGGTATAACAAAAAATGGCAATGCCCATAAAACCGTTAAGAACGTTAACAACAGGAATAAACTTGTCCGCTCGAATACCTCTTGCTTGTGCTTTGGCTTATAATCTTCCTCTCCTGACTTTGCATTGGTTTCAAGCAGAAGCAACGCTCCTGTCCAATCATCAGCAAACTTATCGATTACTTTTGAAATAGACCCCGCAATAGGGTCTGTGTAAAAAACCGAGCCTGATTCGACTTTCTGAAGAACAACAAAGTGACCACCGCCAGTGCTTAAGTGCGCTATTGCGGGATAGGGCATTCCCAATAACTGCTCCTTATTAATCTTGACTGCAAGGGTATCAATATTCCATTCCTTCAGTTGATCGGAAAGAGAAACCAAGTTGGAGATTGCACTGCTATTAGTTAACTCAATGGCTTCCCTGGATACCTTAATTTTCAATGATTCCGCAATAACTGTTAGGAGTGTACTTTTCATAGAATTTAATATAATCAATACACTATTCTAATTTCATTCATTCAACAACTTCACAAGTGTAGAATGGAGACGTGGATCAGATGGGCGAGGTGCATCGGGAGAAAAAATATTGCCTTTCTTATCTATAATTATATATTTTGGAATAGCCTGTAAAGCGAATAAATTTTTGAGCTTTGATTCCTTCTTGAACAAAAAATGTTGACTTGGATCAAATTTTAGTTTGTTAGCTGCTCTTATCCAAGAATCATTATTCTGATCTATTGATACATATAGAAATGTTACATTCTTGGTATTCAAAGAATCTCGCAAGCTGGCAGAGTAAGGCATTTCCTGGAGACATGGCTTACACCAACTAGCCCAAAAATCCACATATATTACCTTACCTTTGTTCAAATCTATAATTTCTTTCCACGTCACATCAGTAACATTATACGATACTAATTTCTCATTTGACAACGTGATCATATCATTTGTCAGGTCGCTAGGAATTAGGCGAGCCAAGTGTTCACGGTAATCCGACTCAGGGTACTCTCTCAAAAACGCTTCCGCACTTCGTTGAAAATCAGGTAACCCCTTACCAGTATATTTTTTGAGAATAAGGAACATTAGGAATTCTCTTGACTTTCCGTAAAAATGTTTTTTTGCGTTCCCAAACATTGATACAAATTCCTCGCTTGTGTTGAGTGACCTTCTGGATAGGTATTTACAGTAGTTCCAAAGCACCAACTGATATGATTGAAAATTTATCTGAGAATCATCAAACACATCATTAGTTTCGTTCTTTAGAATATCATGATATTCAGCCGGAAGATTTTCAAAATTGTAACCAACCGAATCCTGACCAGCGTAAACAGGAAATAGTAGGCTTAGCAGATACTTCTGATAAATGAGTTTTTTTATTGTGGCCTCATATTCATTAGAAATAGTATGACTCTTTTTATATTCTTTAATAAAATGAACTCTATCCGAGTATTTTTTTTTGATGCCATCAACTATGTACATGATATCTAATCGATTAGTAATAGTAAGCCCCAAATTATCAGGTAACACAAAGCCATGAGTTGCCTCAATTGCTGTAAGAATTGTCAGATCATCAGTTTCATGATTATTGCTTTGAAAAACAAATTTATTTTTATCATTAGTGTACACTTTGCAAGTGTCCCCTGGATAGAGTAAGACAGGAAAACCTGTTGCAATTTCCCCACTTGTAAACACGATAACCAAAGGTTCATCTGTTCTAATAGCATAACTATTAAGATGGTTTCCAGATGAATCCTTCTGTCTCAAATTCAATGAATTCTTCAAATCATTGAATTTGTCAGCGTAAAAAAAACCGAAATTCTTAAGGCCACTTTTGTTTTCGATAATAATCGTAGATGGGTTTGCGCAACAAAAAAAACTACAGACTGAAATGAGAGTTATTAAATAATAATTTCGCATAATCTAAACACTCATTTTAACGTGTCTTCTTGAAATCTAAGTAGGGTTTTTATAGGTTAACTTAATCTCAATCATCTATGCACTTATTATTCCAATTTTAAATAAAATAATAAATCTAGATGATTGAGATAGTTCAGTACTAATTTTAACGAAGATTATGCAGTACAAACAACCTCACAAGAGTTTGCCCCCATACCCCCTGTGTACGAACTACAAAGACTTGACCCATACTCATTTTGACATTGGTCAGTATTGCCTCCAGAACATTGTCCAATGTTTACAAACCCTGATCCATCAGGAAACCCTACATTTACTGAACACCATATTTCCATCCCTCCTTTGATGTTCTTCAGTTTTTCATCATCAATCTTAAATTGAACGAAGTTAGCAATTTTCATAAAATTTTAGTTTACAAATAAGTCACCTACTCATTCGCTTTTCGGTGTCCGCGGCAACTTAGCCTATGCCTTGTTGCACTTCAAACTTGCAAAATCCCATTCTAATGAGATTGGAATGAGCACCTTTATCAAAAATATTTTTTCCACCCTTAATCTTGCCCATGGCATCTCTGTCTATTTCATACCCAAAAACCAGCCGGCAGGGGCGGGTATAGTAATAGGTCTGCTTCAGGGCATCGTACTGTATGGGGCCGCCTTTTTCTTTCAACTGGGCCAGGTTTATCATCAGCATGCTTTTGCTGATGCCCAGTTTTTCAGAAAATGTATCGGGTGTTCCGGTTGCGTTGCGGCATATCAGGTCGTGCATCCGCTCAAGCCATTCAATATCTACTAAGCTCATACGTTAATAAATTTAAAATTTCAGATTCAACATTCAAATCATGTAATCTTTCATCAATTCCCCAGTTCCAATTGATTTTTCACCAGTTCATAATATCGGCCTTTAGCGGCTGTTAATTCGGCATGTGTACCATTTTCCACAATCTTTCCTTTTTCCAGCACCACAATTTGATCGGCATTTTTCACCGTACTCAGGCGGTGGGCAATTACCAGCACGGTTTTGTTTTTAAAGAACTGGTCCAGGTTCTCCATTATTGTCTTTTCGTTGTTGGCATCCAGCGCGCTGGTGGCTTCATCAAAAAAGATGTATTCCGGGTTTTTATAAACCGCACGGGCTATCAGCAGCCGTTGCTTTTGCCCCTGGCTTAAACCAATGCCGTTGGCGCCTACTTTAGTATTGTAGCGGAGCGGTAAGGATTCGATATGCTCTTTAATATTGGCTACCGTTACGGCATGGAGCAGTTTTTTGTAATCTACCTCTTCATCGCCCAGCGCAATGTTGCGGGCAATGGTATCGGAGAATATAAAGCCATCCTGCATTACCGTGCCGCACTGTTGCCGCCACACCGCAGCCGGAATGTTTTGCAATGGGACACCGCCCAACGTTATGTTGCCGGGCTGGGCCTTATAAAATTTCAGCAACAGTTTCATTAACGTGGTTTTACCACTGCCGCTTGCCCCTACAATGGCGGTTATTTTTCCTTCGGGTATAATCAGATCAATATCATCCAGCACTTTGGGGGAGTGCGGCCCTTCGTATTGGAAGGAAAGGTTTTTGAGTTTGACCTCACCCCCCATCCCCCTCTCCACAGGAGAGGGGGTGACAACTGATTGAAGATTATCAGAACTTTGATAATCGCCCTTTATACGTGGCGCTCCCCTCTCCTCCGGAGAGGGGCCGGGGGTGAGGTCAGGCGAGGGCTCTTCATTCTCAACCGAGTGTATTTCTCCAATCCGCTCCAAACTGATCTTCGCATCCTGGAAATCGCGTGTAAACCCGATAAACTCATTAACGGGTGCATTCAGTTGGCCAATAATATATTGCACGGCCAGCATCATACCCAATGTCATGTCACCATTCATCACGGCCAGGGCCGCCATTACGGTAATGATCATGTTCTTGGATTCGTTCAGGAATAAACTCCCTGCATCTTGGTATTGCTGCAAGCGGGTGGATTGTACATTGATGTGAAACAGCTTGGCCTGTATGCGTTCCCACTCCCACCGCTTTTGGGTTTCGCAGTTGTTCATTTTAATCTCGCTCATGCCCTGCACACTTTGTATCAGGTTGCTCTGGTTATCGGCCATTTGCTGAAAGCGTTTGTAGTCTAATTCGGCACGCTTCTTCAGGAACAGCAGGATAAAAAATACATAAACCGTACTCATGGAAAAGAACACTAAGAAGATCGGCACATTGTAAATGACCAGCACTACTCCAAAGATCACAAGGTTAAAAAGCGAAAACAGGATATTAAGCGAGGAGGTACTGAGAAAACGCTCAATACGGGTATGGTCTTCAATTCGCCTGAGAATATCGCCAATCATTTTGCCTTCAAAAAACGGCATGGGCAGTTTGAACAGCTTAATGAGAAAATCTGAAATGATGGATATGTTGATGCGCGTGCTGAGATGTAATAAAATCCACCTGCGGATAAAATCGACCGAGAGCCTGCTAAGGAACAGCACAAACTGACCTGCCAGCACTAAGTAAATGAATTGGATGTTTTGCGTGTTGATGCCTACATCTACAATAGATTGCGTTAAAAAAGGCAACGCCAATTGAATGATGCTTCCGGCCAGTAAACCCAGAATCAATTGAATGATAAACCTGCGGTGTTGGGCAAGGTAGCCAAATAAGTATGTGAGGCTTTTGCGTTTATTTCTCGCTGCTTCCGGTTCGCGTTCGTAGAACTCAGGTGTAGGTTCTAATAATAATGCTACACCATTCTCCTGCCCGTTTTCTTTGGCAGATAACCAACCTTTTTTAAACTCTTCGTGCGTATAGCTTACTAATCCGGCCGCAGGATCAGCTATAAAAACTTCTCTACTTGTGATTTTATAAATCACCACAAAGTGGCGCTGATACCAGTGTGCTACACACGGCAGCACCGCATCTTTAAACAGTTTATCGAAAGGTATTTTAACGCCCAGTGTACGAAACCCGATCGCTTCGGCCGCATCGCTTATGCCCAGTAACGAAACGCCTTCGCGGGTAATGAAGGATTTGTTGCGTAACTCATGCAACGGATAATTGCGACCATAATGTTTGGCCACCATACGCAAACACGTAGGGCCGCAGTCCATCTGGTCGAGTTGCTTAAATACGGGAAATACAGCGCGCAAATTAAAGCCAGAATTAACGGGTCTGAAGGTAGCATAACCCTGTCAACCGGAATGAACGAAATAGCGGTAGAACTTACAGCTTATCCAAAATTTAGAAAGGCAGAATTAATTGTAAAAATTGGTTTTATGAAGTTTACCCCCCCCCCATTTACAAACAAATTGTTCATAAACCTTACAAGAAGATTTTTTTTCTTAGAGACCCCAGTGCAAGATGGATGGCACAAACAATCGGGATTCCGGAATTCGCATGATGAACTATTGAGATTTGGTGAAGACTTACTTGCCACGTTACATACACAAATCCGCCTGCTCATCCGGAATGACCCGCATGAGAGGTCACGCCCCTATGAACGTCATCGCGGTCGGGTAACCGGGGCTACATCATAACAGCAAAACTTCAAACGCGTACCGCGATCTCCATGATGTTTGATGGACTTCATGATAAGCTCCGACTGACCAATGCCGGGATTCCGGAATTCGCATGATGAACTATTGAGATTTGGTGAAGACTTACTTGCCACGTTACATACACAAATCCGCCTGCTCATCCGGAATGACCCGCATGAGAGGCCATCCCCGATGAAAATGTCATCGCGGTCGGGTAACCGGGGCTACATCATAACAGCAAAACTTCAAACCCGTACCGCGATCTCCATGATGTTTGATAGACTTCATGATAAGCTCCGGCTGACCAATGCCGGGATTCCGGAATTCGCATGATGAACTATTGAGATTTGGTGAAGACTTACTTGCCACGTTACAAACACAAATCCGCCTGCTCATCCGGAATGACCCGCATGAGAGGTCACGCCCCTATGAACGTCATCGCGGTCGGGTAACCGGGGCTACATCATAACGACAAACCTTCAAACCCGTACCGCGATCTTAATGAAGAATTAAGTTAAGATCGGGTGTTGAACTATAAACACAAATTCGCTTGCTCATCCGGAATAACATCCTGGTGATCATGCTCTCATCTATAAAAAATTATCTTGTATTCCGCATCAACAAAAACCCCACCTCGGCACTGGTAAATAAAATATAGGCCACCATAAACAAAGTAGCCATTGGTGCGGCTTGTGCCGGATTATCCCAAACTAAAAAAAAAATAAAAGCAAGACCGGCCACCATCTTTACCGAAATAGAAAGCAAATAGAACTGAACAAAAACCTGTGGTTGTTTTTTTCTGATGCGCATCAGGTTAAATCCAATAATAAGTGTAGTTATAAAAAGAAAAACCAATACCTGAATCCACATGGGCGGTAAGGCCCACCCGTGTTGAATGTGCCCTAACCAGACCCCGCCAAACAAAATTGCCAAAACAGCCAGCATTACAATTCCGTATCGAATCATCAATCCTTATTTAACATTCGGTATAACTGGTACATTACTCCACCAAAAAGCACAAACACAAACGTGAGCAGGAATACCGGAAACTTAAGCCCGAGATATTGATCGAGTTTATGACCCAGCCAGGCGCCCACGCCAATAGTTGCCAGCATCTGCAACCCCAGGCCACTATATTTTAAGAATGAATTAGCCGGCTTTTTCTGTTCGCTCATATGGCATTAAAACAAAAGCCACATATCTGAGGTTCAGAAATGTGGCTCTCTTCTTACGTTTATTTTTTTAGTTGGCTTGCGCTTCGGGGCGAAGAGCATGCATACCATTTTCGCCAATCTTAATATCTTTTATAACAGCGCCCATTTTACAACTTCCGTTAAAAGCTGCCCCGGGTTCTACTACAAGTTTGCCGGTAATAATGTCGCCATGAATTTTTGCAGTAGCCTTTAACACCAGCAACTCTGAAATTTCCAGTTTACCTTTTACTTCGCCTTCAATATCGGCATTCTGCGCAATGATGTTGCCTTCTACATGGCTGGAATGGCCCAATGCTATTTTCGATTTCGATTTTATACTGCCCAGCACTTTGCCTTCAATGCGAATGTTGCCATACGTTTCAACATTGCCTTCCAGCACGGTGCCTTTACCAATTACGTTGCTGGAGTTACTAATTTCGTCTGCTACTCGTTTTTGTTCTTTTGATGTTAACATGGCTTGTGGTGTTTTTAAAACGTTACAAAATCTTCCGGATTTATCGAGTTGCCATTGTACCACATTTCAAAATGTAAATGGGGCCCATCGGTCATCTCGCCACTGTTGCCAACTATAGCGATAATATCACCGGCATTCACAAAATTACCAACTTTTTTTAATAATCCGGCATTATGCTTATAAACCGACACCAGGTTACCCCGGTGCTGAACCGTTATTACATGGCCAGAGTCCTGCGTCCACGAGGCTAACACCACTACTCCATCGGCTACACACTTAACGGGCTCGTTGGTTTTGGCTACTATATCCACGCCAAAGTGGCCTTTCTTAATATCATAATGATCGGATACTAACCCGGTAATAGGCGTAAAGAAAAACATCTCCTGTAGCTCGCGGTATTTACCGCTGGCCAGTGTTACCAGCGAAAACTCGCTCTTCTCAAATTCTTGTCTGAATAAAGAATCGGCTGGTGCCAGTTTCATGTTGCCTACAGCCGAAAGGGGTTTGTTTTCTGAGCTAAACGCTTCGGCAGGATCGGTAAAACCACTGGTCGTATCGCCACTTAATACCCGCTGAAAGTTCTGAATAAACATATCTTTCTGGTGTACTTCAATAGCCAGCGAATCTACCTTAAGGGCAAGCTCATACAATTTCTTGTTAGCTTCCATTTGGGCATGTTTCGGATCGAACCATTTTGCCAGCAGGGTTTTGGAAAGAAACAGGCTAAAGGCAAACAGCAATACAAAAAGCGATACCGAAATAACCAACACTTTGGCATACGTAAACCCGATATTGGATGTCTCGGCCAGGTTTTCTTCATTGCGTATTACCACCTGATATTTGTTGGTAAGGCGCTCAGATATAGTCTTTTTGGGTTTCAACGGCTAAATTTTGGGCAAAATTAGATATTCCTATCGATTATAATATTGAATATCTGTTTTTTACGTTTGTAGTTAACAAAAACTGATTCTGTTGCGCGCATCTGTCTTTTGCTTCATTTTCCTGCTCGTGCTGGTTTCCTGCTCGGTTGAACAAAACAATGTTACCAGCAACGTGTACCATAATGTAACTGCCCACTACAACGGTTATTATTATGCACGCGAAAAAACGCGCGAAGTTGAAAAATTAATTACCCGCAGCCTCGATGATGATCCCAACCAGATATTGAGACTTTTTCCCAAACTCGATTCTACGCTGGCCAAATCGTATGTAAAGGATACTGAAGAAATTATCAAAATGGCTTCGTTATCTATTCAGCGCCATCCCAATAGTAAATGGGTAGATGATAGTTATGTGTTGGTGGGTAAAGCCCGCCTGTACGGATATGATTTTCAAAATGCAATTCAAACATTCAAATATGTAAACACCAAAAGCCACGATACAGATACCCGCCACCGCGCTCTGGTGCAACTTCTGCGCACCTTTACTGAGCAACAGGATTACGACCGGGCCGAAGAAACTTTTCGCTTTCTCGAAAAAGAAAAACTCAGCAAGCAAAACGCAAAAGATCTGTACTTAGAAAAGGCTTACTATTATCAGGAGCGTAACGACTATGATTATATGGTGCGCAACCTGGCATTGGCCGATTCGCTGCTGGAAAAAAGCGATCGTAAGGGCAGAATTTATTTTCTGATTGGCCAGGTGTATCAAAAACTTGGATTTGATGCCGAAGCCTTTAACTATTACCGAAAATGTATTGGCACTAACCCCGACTATGAAATTGATTTTTATGCACGATTGAATTTGGCGCAGGTAGCCAGGCTTGACGACAGGCGCGACATCAAACAACTTCGGGCACAGTTCGAAAAAATGCTGGCCGATACCAAGAATACTGAGTTCAGAGATAAAATCTATTACGAATTAGGCGAGTTCGATCGCAAACAAGGCAACTTAAAAGAAGCCATTGAAAGCTATTCATTAGCTGCCCATGCCGGCAATAACAAACGCATACAAGGCAGCGCCTACCTGCGCATAGGGCAATTACAGTTCGATTCGCTGAAGAAGTATAGCCAGGCTAAATTGTATTACGACAGCGCAATTGGTGCTTTGCCAAAAGATTTTGAAAACTATGAAGCCATTAAAAAGAGGCAAGAGGTTTTAGGTGAGTTTGCCAAATACACCGAAGCAATAACCTGGAACGATAGTTTACTTATGCTGGCAAGCGTAGATACCGCTTTGTTGCGCAAGCAAATAGATTCTGTACTGGCCGAACGCGCCAAACCCGTTGCCTCTGTAAAAAAGAAAAAACGCAGAAGTTATTCGGGCGAAAGCTCCTCTTCAAGCAGCAGCGCTTTCTTTAATACCGATAACAGCAATTCGGTAGATTGGTATTTTGGTAATCCTTCGGCAATAGCATTAGGGCAAAGTGAATTTCAGCGCGTATGGGGTGTTATTCCATTAGAAGACAACTGGCGCAGGTCAATTAAGACTACTGTTTTACAAGAAACAAATACTACTATTGCCGATGTGCCACAGCCCGATAAACCCGACACCGAAGCTGCAGCTCAACCGCAAAAGGCAGATGAGGCCGGTAAACTCATTAGCCAGATACCCCGAACCGAGGCCGACAAAGCCAAAGCACTTGCCCAGATTGAAGAAGGGTATTTTAAACTGGGCGATTTGTTTTATTTTCAGTTAAATGAAAAAAATAACGCATCCGAATCATACACCAAACTTCTTAACCGGTTTCCACAATCGGAATATGTACCCGAAGTGCTTTATAAGTTGTACCTGATTGCAAAAGATACCGATCCGGCCAAAGCCGAAGTATATGCCGCTGAATTAAAAACCAATCATCCACGCTCCACATTTACCCGTATTCTTATCAACCCAGATTACATGCGCGAAACCAGCGTGGCCGCAGAAAAACAAAAGTTAATTTATAAGGAAGCATACACCTACTTTCAGGCTAATAACCTGCGCCCGGCACAGGAAAAACTAAAGCAAGCCTTGCAGGAAGGTGAAACCTCCTTTACACCACAACTTGAACTGTTGCAGATTTTGATTACCGGTAAAACAGAAGATGTTACCCGGTACCAGTTTGAGTTAGGAGAATATATCAAGAAATACCCTGACGGGGAATTAAAACCGTATGCCGAACAGTTACAGGCTGCCTCAAAAACACTGTTGGATAAATTAGAGCGCGCCAAAGGCATTCAATTTATCAAATCAATGGAAGGACCACACAATTTTATAGTGGTTTATTCTACCTCCGATAAAATTACCAATCCGGTATCGTCCGCTATCGAAAAGTTTAATGCCACACAATTCAAAGACCAGAAACTGACCACAACCAATATCATCTTTAACGAAGAAAAAACGATTACAATCGTAAGTGAATTGCCCAGCCAGAATGTTGCCTTAAGTTATTTCGACAAATTCCTCGCTCAGATTGCACCCGGCAAGCCCTTTTCGAACTATAAATTCTATAGCTTTGTAATTACGAAAGATAATTTTCAGATTTTTTACCGAACTAAAGCGCTGGATGAGTACCTCGCCTTCTTTGATCGCAACTATCAAAAGCAAAATCAGTAGCCTGCTCCAATTTGAAAAACCGTGGATAGGCAAAACCATTAAATATATTTGGATTGCTTTCCTGTGTTTTATTATCGGGTTTCCACTCTATATCTATACTGTTAAAATAGATTTGTTCGGATTGTATGGGGCCATGCCCAGTACACTCGAAGTCGAAAATCCGGAAAACGATCTTTCTTCAGAAGTAATTTCCGCTGATGGTGTTTCGCTTGGCCGGTATTACAGAGGCGCCAACCGGAGTCAGGTTCATTTTGAAGATTTATCAGAAGATCTGGTTAACACATTGGTTTACTCTGAAGATCATCGGTTTTACAATCACTCCGGCCTCGATTTTCCTGCCTACTTACGTGTATTGTATGGAATTATAACCCTTAACCCACAAGGCGGAGGCAGTACCATTACGCAACAACTTGCCAAAAACCTTTACACCATGAATCCCGACAAAAGTCTGGATGGGCATTTTGCAAAACTGGGTAAATACCCCAGGCGTATTATTCAGAAAACGAAAGAGTGGATTATCTCCATTCAATTGGAAGAGAATTTTACGAAAGAAGAAATTATTGCCATGTACCTGAACACGGCTACTTTCAGCAGCAACACCTTTGGTATTAAAGTGGCAGCCGAAACGTATTTCGATAAAGGGCCCGACAGTCTGAATATTCAGGAGGCGGCCGTACTGGTGGGTATGCTGCAAGCGGTTACTTTGTTTGATCCCAACCGCAACCCCGAGTCTTCTTTAAAGAAACGAAACGAGATTTTGTATAAACTTTACAATCATGGTTACAAAATCAAAACGCAGGCGCAATATGATTCCGTTAAGGCAATGCCTATCGAGTTAAATTATAGTTTTCAAAATCAAAACGAAGGGCTTGCTACTTACTTCCGTACGGTGTTAGGTAATTACATGCTTTCCTATTGCCGAAACCGCGGTATTGACTTGTACAACTCGGGTTTAAAAATTTATACTACCATAGATACGCGCATGCAAAAATATGCTGAAGAGGCTGTAGCCGAACATATGAAGCCTTTGCAAAAGCAGTTCTATGAAGAATGGAAAAAACGAGGCCGTAATCCGTGGGTGGACGATGAAGGGAAAGAGATAAAAGATTTTTTACAAAGACGTATTCGCCAAACCGATGCCTACAAAATTTATGCAGAGAAGTATGGCGAAAAATCTGATTCGCTAAAAATCATGCTTAACCTGAAAAAACCCATGACCATTTTTACCTGGGATGGTGAGCGTGATACCTTGTTTAGCAGTTTTGATTCACTTCATTACTATAAGCAGTTTATTCAAATGGGGCTTATGGCAGTAGATCCTTATACAGGTCATATCAAAGCATGGGTAGGGGGCATCAATCATAAGTATTTTAAATTCGATCATGTTAAGCAAGGCACCCGCCAACCCGGCTCAACTTTTAAAGCATTTGTATATGGTCTGGCTATGGAAACGGGATGGTCGCCCTGTGTAATTAAAAAAGATATCGCTCCTCAATTTAATCTGCCCAACCAGCCACCGTGGTATCCGCTTAATGCGGATGGTACACGCGGGCATGGAGAAACTATGACTATACGCAAAGCCATGGCACAATCGGTTAATTCTATAACCGCGCAGGTAATGCAAGAATTAAAAGCTGAGAATGTAGTGGAGTTTGCACACCGGGTGGGCATTCAAAGTAAACTCGATCCTGTTCCCTCACTATGCCTGGGTACCAGCGATGTTTCTCTTTATGAAATGGTGGGCGCGTATGCCACGTTCATCAATAGCGGAATTTATACCGAACCCATATACATAACACGCATTGAAGACAAGAATGGAAATGTAATTGAAATCTTTAATCCAAAAACACGCGAAGCTATTAGCGAACAAACTGCCTATAAGATGGTATACATGCTGCGTGGTGGTGCCGAAGAAGAAGGCGGATCTTCTCTGGGATTGAGCCGTGAGTTACGGATTGACAATGAAATAGGTGGCAAAACGGGAACTACCAACGATGCCTCTGATGGTTGGTATATGGGTGCTACACACGATCTTGTTACCGGCATCTGGACCGGTGGCGATGAGCGCGCAGTTCATTTCCCTTCGTGGGTATTTGGACAAGGTGGCAGAACCGCACGCCCTATCTGGGATATCTTTATGCGAAAACTTTATGCCGACCCGCAATCGGGAATTGTAAAAGGACAATTCAAAAGGCCATCGTCCGGTTTGGATATGACACTGGATTGCAGCCGCCACACCGTGAATGATTCCACTAATATAGATGTGGAAGAACCCTGGGATATTAAACACTAACTGCCGAAAGAAAGGATTACCTTCGTAGTGTGCATGCCGATGTAAAAGAAACTGTTTCCTCGCTGCCTGATGCCCCGGGCATTTATCGCTACTACAATAAAGAGAGCGAACTGATTTACGTAGGCAAAGCCAAAAGCCTGAAGAAACGTGTATCCAGTTACTTCAACAAACAATCGCAATACAATCGTAAAACCGAAAAACTGGTAAGCGAAATCCGTAAGATTGAATTTACACTGGCTAACACAGAGTTTGATGCACTCCTGCTGGAAAATAACTTCATTAAACAATACCAGCCTAAGTATAACATCTTGCTAAAAGATGATAAGACCTTTCCCTATCTCTGTATATTAAAAGAACGCTTTCCGCGAATCATTTACACCCGCAAGTACACTCCCAAACAAGGCGAATACTTTGGACCGTATTCCAGTGTAGTGTCTATGAAAAGTGTGTTGGAGTTAGTGCGCCAGATTTATTCCATTCGTACGTGCAATCTTCTTCTTTCGCAGGAAAACATTGAACAGAAAAAATTTAAAGTATGCCTGGAGTTTCACATTGGCAACTGTAAAGGACCGTGCGAGGGATTGCAAAACGAAGCTGACTACCTGCAGGATATTGCCCAGGCTCGCAACATTCTGAAAGGCGATTTAAGTGCAGTAGAAGATGAGCTCATAAGCAGAATGAATAAAGCTTCTGAAGCCCTGGAATTTGAAAAAGCAGCCTCGTTTAAACATAAACTCGACCTGCTCGAAAAATTCCAGACCAAATCGTTGGTGGTAAACCGCAAGCTCACCAACATTGACGTGATTACCCTAACCAGCACCGAAACGGATGCGTACATCAACTACCTGCAGATTAAAGAAGGGTCAATCATTTTTTCAAAAAACCTGGAAGCAAAAAAGAAACTGGAAGAAAGCGATGAAGATATTTTAAGCATCGTGGTGCAGGAACTTCGCTCTACCTATCGCAGTACTAACCCCGAGGTTTATACTAACATTGCCCTTACCGTTAAATCCGAAGAATTTGAAAACGTAGTGCCTCAGATTGGCGATAAGAAAAAGTTGGTTGATCTCTCTTTGAAAAACGCCTTGTATCAGAAGCGCGAAAAAGAAATCAGCAAAGAAGAACAGAAAGACAAAAAGAATAAGGTGCTGCACATTATGCAGGAGAACCTGCGCCTGTTGCAATACCCTAAGATTATTGAGTGTTTCGATAACTCCAATTTTCAGGGCACATCGCCCGTGGCATCTATGGTACGCTTTGTAGATGGCAAGCCCGATAAAAAAGGGTATCGGCATTTTAACATTAAAACAGTTGTTGGGCCTAACGATTTTGCTTCCATGAAAGAAATTGTAACCAGGCGTTACAAACGCATTATGGAAGAACAAGGCGAGTACCCGCAGTTAATAATTGTGGATGGTGGCAAAGGCCAGCTAAGCAGCGCCTGCGAAGCATTACAGGAATTAGGGCTGTACGGAAAGATTCCGATTATCGGTATCGCCAAAAGATTAGAAGAGATTTATTACCCGGAAGACAATCTGCCTTTACTGATCAGCAAAAAATCGCCAGCGCTATTGCTCATTCAACGTATACGCGATGAAGCCCACCGGTTTGCCATAACCTTTCATCGCCAGAAAAGAAGTCAGAATACTTTTGTTACCGAAATTGAACAAATACCGGGCATCGGCAAAAAAACAGCCGATAAATTACTGGCTCACTTCAAATCGGTGAAGAAAATTAAAGAAGCGAGTATAGAAGAACTTACGGAGTTAGTTGGGAAAAAAATCGCTGTAAAGCTAAAGGCGGAAAGCGGGAAAGCAGAGAGCTAAAAAGCTGAAAGCAGTAAAGCAGAGAGCTGAAAAGCTGAAAGCAGTAAAGCAGAGAGTTAAAAAATCAAAGTTGAAAGTAAAAAGTCTGGCTTAGCCAACTCTAAACTTTTTACCTTTTAACTCTTTTTAGTTAGTTGGAAAGAAAATCGCGGGAAAGCAGAGAGCTGAAAAGCTGAAAGCCGTAAAGCAGAGAGTTAAAAAATCAAAGTTCAAAGTTGAAAGTAAAAAGTCTGGCTTAGCCAACTCTAAACTTTTTACCTTTTAACTCTTTTTAGTTAGTTGGAAAGAAAATCGCTGAAAAGCAGAGAGCTGAAAAGCTGAAAGCAGTAAAGCAGAGAGTTAAAAAATCAAAGTTGAAAGTAAAAAGTCTGGCTTAGCCAACTCTAAACTTTTTACTTTCAACTCTCTTTCTTCTAAAAATTCTTCTTTGCAATTGGCGGCACCACGCCCATATTATACCAGGCAAACGAATAATAATCGGCAACCATATCAATGCTTTTGGTAATGTTCGATGAGCCATGTGCCGAATTAACATCAACCCGGATTAGTACTGGGTTTGCACCGGCCTGATTTTCTTGTAGAGTAGCCGCAAACTTAAAGCTATGCGCAGGCACTACACGGTCGTCATGATCAGCTGTGGTAACCATGGTAGCCGGATAATGAACTCCGGGCTTCAATGCATGCACCGGTGAATAGGTTTTTAAATAATCAAACATCTCTTTCGAATCTTCTGACGTGCCATAATCGCTTGCCCACGCTGCACCAATGGTAAACTTATGGTACCGCAACATATCCATTACACCAACCTGTGGCACGGCTACTTTGGCAAGGTCTGGCCGTTGTGCCATTACCGCACCAACCAACAACCCGCCATTTGAGCCGCCATTAATCGCCAGGTGTTCGCTGGAAGTATATTTTTCTTTTATCAGGTATTCACCGGCTGCAATAAAATCATCAAACACATTTTGTTTTTTCATTTTGGTTCCGGCCAGGTGCCACTCTTCTCCATACTCACCACCACCACGCAGGTTGGGCTGGGCATAAATTCCACCATTCTCTAACCAAACAATTCGTGAGGTGCTGAACGATGGGGTAAGACTTATATTAAATCCGCCATAAGCATATAACCAGGTTGGATTTTTTCCATTCAACTCAATACCTTTTTTATGCACAATAAACATCGGGATTTTTGTGCCATCCTTGCTCGCGTAAAACACCTGTTTTGTTTCGTAGTCTTCCGGGTTAAACTTTACAGAAGGACGTTCGTATTCGGTGGATTTGCCTGAAGCTATGTCATATTTAAAAATAGTGGGTGGATAGGTAAACGAGGTAAAGGTGTAGTACAGGTCCGTATCATCCATCCTGCCGCCAAAACCCCCGGCTGTTCCAATGCCCGGCAACTCAACCTCTCGGTCTAACTTGCCGGTAAAGTCATATTGTTTAATCTGGGTTTTTACGTCAACCAAGTATCGCGCAAAAATTTTTCCGCCTCCAGCCGAAGCATTCAACGAATTTTCTGTTTCCGGAATTAAATCTCTCCAGTTTTGGTATGATGGATTAGAGGCGTCAACCCACACCACCTTACCGTTGGGTGCATTCAGGTTTGTCTGGATAAAAAATCTCGGGCCATCGTTCTCAATTACATACTGGTCGCTCTCAAAGCCCGTTTTTACCGGAAGAATTTTTCCATTGGGTACCGATAAATCCTGGATATACAATTCATTTCCCGTTGTGCTTTCGGATGTAGTAATTACCAGATAGTGCTCATCTTCGGTTACAAAGCCTCCTACAAATCTTCTCTTTTGTATGTCTCCAAAAACCACCTTATCCTGCGATGAATTTGTACCCAGCTTGTGATAATACAATTGCTGGAATTCATTCTTAGCACCAAGGCTGCTGGTTAAACCTTCTACAAACCGGTTGATGTAATACCCATCATTTCCTCTCCACGAAATACCGCTTTGCTTCATATTGCGAATGGTATCTTCCACCAATGTTTTATCAGCGGTGCGGATAACCACTCCTTCTGCTCTGTCGGCTCCGCCTTTGGCAATCTCAAATGCAAGCAACGAGCCATCTTTAGAAAAAGATAATCCGCGCATGGTAGTGGTTCCGTCTTTCGAGAACGTGTTCGGATCAAGAAACAATTCTGGTTCTCCGCTCTCTCCTTTTTTACGATAGAGCACAGATTGGTTTTGTAATCCTGTGTTCTTATAGAAATAATAATACTCGCCCTGCCGAAACGGAGCACTTAGCTTTTCGTAATTATTCAATTCAAGCAGTCGGTTGCGCACCGTATCGCGGTAGCTGATATTCTTGAGGTACGAAAACGTAACATTATTTTGAGCCGTTACCCAATCGGCCACTTGTTTAGTAGTATCGTTTTCCATCCAGCGGTACGGATCGGGCACCTGTGTACCAAAGTATGTATCTACTGTGTCTACTTTAGCTGATACCGGGTAATTAGAAATAGTCTCTGGTTGGGGTGCCTTAGTGCACGAGGCCAACATGATACCATAGACTGCTGCAAGTAGTGTTATACTTTTCATGGGATAAGGTTTAGATGACTTGATTGTAATACTAAGCTATCAGTTTATATACTATTGTTGTCCTGTTAAAATTGATTTTTTGAAGAAATCCCGCAAATTCCGTTTTAGATATATGTTTTTCGTGATTTCGAAAAAGAGAGTAATTGCCTTTCTGCCTTAACCCCGGAGGGGAATGACTGAAAGCTTCCTTAACAAAGCGTATCGTGTTTCGTGCCGAAATCAACTCATCCATTTATACTCCACTTTGCTGTCGGCACGACTTTGCTCTACTATCCATTAGCACCGGGTTGTCACCCGGTGCTAGCAATATGTCGCCCCTGCAGGGCGATACTTAAAATTAATTTCGCTGTCACTAGTTGTCTATGATTTCAAACCCCGCATACGGCACCAGCACTTTCGGTATTTTAATTCCATCCGTTGTTTGATTGTTTTCCAGAATGGCTGCCAATATCCGCGGAAGCGCCAACGCGCTACCGTTCAAAGTATGTAGCAATTGCGTTTTGCTTTCCTTGTTTTTGTAGCGCAATTTTAATCGGTTAGCCTGAAACGTTTCGAAGTTACTTACTGAACTTACTTCGAGCCATCGTTGCTGTGCGGCAGAAAATACTTCCATGTCATACGTAAGCGCAGAGTTAAAACCCATATCGCCTCCGCATAATAAAAGTTTGCGATAGGGCAACTCGAGTTTTTCCAGCAGGCTTTGCACATGTGCACACATCACATCTAGTGTTGTATATGAATCTTCTGGTTTTGTGATCTGAACAACTTCTACTTTATCGAACTGGTGCAGGCGGTTTAACCCGCGCACATGCGCACCCCAGCTACCGGCCTCTCTGCGAAAGCAGGGTGTGTACCCGGCATTCTTAATGGGCAACTCATCTTCGGCAAGAATAACATCGCGATACAAATTGGTAATGGGTACTTCAGCTGTAGGAATAAGGTATAAACCATCTTCATTCACAAAATACATCTGGCCTTCTTTATCGGGAAGCTGCCCCGTGCCATAGCCGCTCGCTTCGTTTACTACAATAGGTGGTTGTATTTCTTTATATCCAGCCGCTGCGGCTTCGTTCAGGAAGAAATTGATTAAGGCGCGCTGTATGCGTGCCCCCTTTCCTTTATATACCGGGAAGCCAGCACCCGAAATTTTTACTCCCAGATCGAAATCAATGATGTCATATTTCTTGATTAGTTCCCAATGGGGCAACGCATCAGCATGCAGGGTGGGCACCACGCCATGCTGATGAACCGTAATGTTGTCTTCAGCGCTTTTCCCGGCAGGTACTATTGAAGCAGGCACATTCGGGATTTTATATAAAATATCCTGTTGCTTCTTTTCAAAGTCGGCTAGACTATCTTCCAGGGTTTTCACTTTATCCTTACTGGCAGCAACAGCTGCCCGGAGGGCAGCAGCCTCATCGGCTTTACCCGTTTTCATTAACTCGCCAATCTTTTTAGAATCGGCATTCAGGTTGGCTTTAACTGTATCTAAAGAGGTCTGTGTCTCTCTGCGAAGCTTATCTATTTCCAATGCCTGTGTTACCAGGCCTTCCGCCTCTTTGAAGTTGCGCTTGCCCAGCCCGGTTATTACCTCCTGAGTGTGTTCGCGCAGCATTTGAAGTGTTAACATAAATTCAAGAATTGAGGGCCAAAATTAGCCAATAATTATTTCACCTAATTTGATAATATTCAATTTTGACTTATACTTGCATCATCATTCAGGCCCCCCCGGGCCATCCGAATATAGATAACCCTGAATTTTACTGTTTCTGTTTCGATCCTAAATGTGTTTTATCTATGGTCTGCTTAGACCGCACCGTATAAATTCTATCTTATTAATATTAATCCTTTTTTAAACTCACATGTACACAATTGATGACCTGAACGACAGGCTGCTTTCTGAATTGAAGGATATTGCCGAGGGTATGGGTGTAAAGAACGCCAAGAAATTAGCCAAGCAAGATCTGATCTACAAAATTCTAGATCACCAAGCCATCAGCGGAGAGCCAAAACCCGCCAAAACAAACGAACCTTCTGAGCGTAAAATGCGGCCCCGCAGACGTGAAAATGTAGCTACCGAAAATCAAAAACCACAGGAGAAAGAGCAAAGCAGCGATGAAATGCTGCAAACCATTAACCTGGATATTGACCAAAATATTACCCGCTTTGAGGAAACCAACGAGCAGGAACAACCTGTTTCGGAAACTCCAAAAGAGCAACGCGAAGAAAAGCCTTTCCAGCAAAATCAGAATCCCAATCAAAACCAAAATCAAAACCAAAATCAGAACCAGCAACATCCGCGCAAGGAAAACCTGATCCGCGATTTTGATGGCGTGGTAGCCAACGAAGGGGTATTGGAAATTATGCAGGATGGGTATGGTTTCCTACGCTCAAGCGATTACAACTACTTAGCCAGTCCCGATGATATTTATGTGTCGCCTTCGCAGATCAAATTGTTTGGTCTGAAAACCGGTGATACCGTTAAGGGTCAAATCCGGCCACCAAAAGAAGGTGAAAAATATTTTGCCCTGATTAAAGTGGATAGCATTAACGGCAAAACAACAGAAGAAATCCGCGATCGGGTAGCATTCGAGTATCTTACTCCTTTGTTCCCTGAACAAAAATTAAAACTCAGTACTACGCCCGATAACATGTCTACCCGAATTCTGGATTTGTTCTCGCCTATCGGGAAAGGACAGCGCGGTATGATTGTAGCGCAGCCCAAAACCGGTAAAACCGTATTGCTGAAAAACATTGCCAATGCCATTGCCGAAAACCATCCGGAAGTTTATTTGATCGTATTGCTGATTGATGAACGCCCGGAAGAAGTTACCGACATGGCCCGCAGTGTAAAAGCAGAAGTAATTGCTTCTACTTTTGATGAACAGGCCGAACGCCATGTTAAAGTTGCTTCTATTGTATTGGAAAAAGCCAAGCGCATGACAGAGTGTGGCCACGATGTGGTAATCTTATTGGATTCGATCACACGTCTTGCCCGTGCGTATAACACTGTAGTGCCTTCATCGGGTAAAATACTTTCGGGTGGTGTGGATGCTAACGCACTGCATAAGCCAAAGCGTTTCTTTGGCGCTGCGCGTAAAATTGAAAACGGAGGTTCGCTCACCATTATTGCAACCGCATTGATCGACACCGGATCGAAAATGGACGAAGTGATTTTTGAAGAATTTAAAGGAACCGGTAACATGGAATTGCAGTTGGATCGCAAGCTTTCCAACCGCAGGGTTTACCCGGCCATCGATGTGCCGGCTTCCGGAACCAGACGCGAAGATTTGTTGATGAAAGAAGAAGAACTGCAACGCGTGTGGATCTTGCGCAAATTCATGGCCGATATGAATTCGGTAGAAGCAATGGAATTTTTACAGAGCAAGATGAAAGGCACCCGGAATAATGAGGAGTTTTTAACTTCGATGAATGGGTAATCCCGATTTGAAAATTTAAAGATGTATTGATTTGAATGGCCTGGGAAACCGGGCTTTTTTTTCATTTTACCATATTCAAATCTTGTATACCTGCCTTCCTATGGTAAAGTATATTTGTAAAAATACGTAGTCAACCAGAGAATTATTAGTTAGTCGTCCCTTAAAAACTCATTTTCGGTAAAAATTGATTTTTGACTACCCTGCCAAGGGCTTCGAAAAGTTGAGCCAAAAAGACAAGTGGATTTACTTTCCACTTGTTGAGCATCCGTTTAAAATTCATACCTGCAGCAGCCAGCATTACGTTGATGTTATCGCCCTTGATACCTTTGTAAAAATTTCGGCTTAGCCGGTGATCTTGTTTTAAGTGTCCGATTTTTGGTTCAATGGCAGCTCTTCGTTTAAAACTTTTGCGCAGCTTTTGTTTGTCATACGCACTCCTTTGTTTACCTGGTTTATCGGGTACCGTAATGGTTGTGCCCAACACTTGCCTGACACCACTATAACCACGGTCAACAAAATTATTTTTTAACGTAATGCCGGTTAACCGCTGTTGCTGTTCAATAGCAGGCTTTAACGTTTTGCTGTCGTGTACGTTCTTCTCCATGTTGAGTGCTCCGATAATGACACCTGTTGTTTATAATGGCTTTACGTTGATAGTAATCTCTTTTTATAAAAGAAAGTATAGAGGCGGATACTGATATTGATAGCATTATGCTACCGGTGCGTTCCTCTATATTATCATTAGCCAACATAAAAAGCGCAATGGATGAGGTTGCAAGCGTACTTACGGTAAAGGTTATCGAATTTCTTCTTTCCTTCTTAACGTACAAACTTAACTTAGTATCATTTAAAAAATATGATTCTTCTCTAACATAGGAGTAGTTAAATTTACGAGGAGATTGTGCTCTGGATGTAGGGGGTGCGTCAGTCACTTGGCTAAAAGCCGCTGACCAATTGTATATCAAAACAACGATTGTGAAAAATCTAGTTTTGGAAATTAGCGGATTCATTTTTTCTTATAGACATATTCATAGCCCTTACTGTTTTGAGTAGTAAGAGTATCTCCTCTAATACTATAATTAAGAATATGTTCGACACTACCAAACATCACGCTCTCAAATCTCGATATAATCTTAGATCCAGAAGTTTCCCACTTGGTTTTTGGTTCTAAGTTTCTTAAACCGTAAGAAGACATCTGCCTGTTAATAGCCATGCTATTAATGTATAACCAACCATCTGCTTTAAATTCCATAGTATGATTTTCAAATGGAACTTTAACCCTATTTTGATCTTGTGCTCCAACAATTACCCATGTTCCTAAAAGCCGTTCGTCACGACTATACTGATCTCTTCCGAAAACCTTTCTTAGGTTGTATTTTGTGTTCGATGAAATTTTGAAAAGATAAGTGCGTACGGTTAAGGTTGTATCTATTGACGATTTTAAATTTATTAATAAGGAATCCTTTAATAAGAGACCGGTCAAAATTAATGCATCACCATTTAACAGGTTTATCCTTCCTTCAAGTATAGAATCATTACTAAAAGTACCTAAGAAGACAAGTTTATCATGCCCATTTAAAAATACCGATCCAACTGCTAGGGTTTCTACTGTTGAAACCACAAATGCGTTTTTGGATGACACCAATTCGCCAGTGTAAACACCATCAAGTGATTGTGCACTCAAATCATTTGGAAGCAATAAAAGTATTAACAATATTCTCCACATGAACCTCTTTAGAAATTTATTTTAAGCAACTCACTATCTTGATATTACACACTACTACAAAAAACGCAACTGTTTAGTACCTTAAAAACAACCGCGTTCTTCGTGCATTCGAGTAATGCCTATGCTGATAACCCAATTAAAATCCACTCCTGAATAGATCAGTAGCACCCGGGCCCTTCCATGTCATTTATAGCATGGGCATTTTTAAACAGGTTGTATGCAGTAAGTATAGAATGCTGATTCAAAAGTCTGCCAAACTATCCAATTTACTGTAGATGGATCGTTCATATAGGCTGCCCAAGCTTGATTTGTACCGGCAAAAAGGGCTAAACAATTAACGGTGGGGTTACCTCCTTCTATTTCCTCCATTTTCTCAAAACTCATTGTTTTCATAATATATAGGGTTTAGGTTTGAAATGACTGGCCCGTTTTATGCGTGTGGACAGATTTAAACTAATTTAAAGAACTGAATTTGTAAAATCATTTTACTATGAAATCCATATCTCAAGGTTTTCGCTGGATGTATGGTTGCCTCTGTCTGAACAGAACAAATTCCGGTTATCCTTTTGTTTATTCCAGAATTTTAGGACTATAAGTAAGAAGACTCGTTTTCACTAGACCTCTTACATTAGTCGAAATTATATCCTGATATTCAATATGTTACGTTTTAAAGACATTGCTTATACAAGAGGTCTATCTTATACCGAAGGATTGTTTTCCAAATCGCCTCTTCTTCTCATGAAACGCTCCTTTAAACTCAGGATCTTCATAGCGTTTTTGCCGGTCTATTTCACGCGCCATAGCCTGTGCTTCCTCTTTCGGGGTTGGTTCTATTACAATCTCTTTGGGTAATTTCTTTACCGGAATTTTTTCGCGAATTATTTTCTCAATTTTATCGATGTGATATTTCTCGGCATCGGTAACCAATGTTATGGCTTTGCCTTTTTGAAACGCCCGGCCCGTTCTTCCGGTTCTATGCACATAATCTTCGTACAGAATAGGCACATCGAAATTAATAACATGCGATACATTGGTTACATCAATACCCCGCGAGGCCACATCGGTGGACACCAGGATGCGCAGCTTGCCTTCTTTAAATTCATTCACGGCATTAATGCGACTGTTCTGTCCTTTGTTAGAGTGTATCACGCGCACCGGTCCAAGTTTTTTTCTGTCCAGAAACTTGCTCACATTATTGGCTACTTCTTTAGTGCGCGTAAAAATCATAACCCGATTAAATTCGTCTGTTTTCGTAAACAGGTACTCGAGGAAATTTATTTTGGTAAGCGCATTCGGCACATGGTATAATACCTGCTCAACCTCAACAGCCACAGTGGCCTGGGGAGTTACCTCCACCCGCGCTGAAAAATCCAGAAATTCCTGTGCTAATCGCTCAACCTTTTCGGGAAAAGTGGCTGAGAATAAAATGTTTTGTCGCTTAGGCGGAATTACTTCAAAGATTTTTCGCAACTGTGGCATAAAGCCCATGTCCATCATCTTATCAGCCTCATCCAGTACAAGGGTTTTGATTTGTTTTACCGGTAATTCGTTTCGCAAATAAATTTCCATAAAGCGGCCGGGTGTAGCAATCAATAAATCCAAACCACTTTGTGTTTTTTCAATTTGAGTTTTCGGGCCTACGCCTCCATAGATTTCTACTACCCGTAAATCGGTATACTTTGCAAATGCACGGGCATGTTCCGCTACCTGTATTACTAATTCTTTGGTAGGAACCAAAATCAGCGCACGGGCATCGGTACCTTGTGCATACCTGAGTTTTAATAATACCGGCAACATGTAGGCTGCTGTTTTTCCCGTTCCGGTTTGGGCAATGCCAATTACCTGCTGGCCTCCCGATATCAATGGAATACACTTTTGCTGAATTTCAGTAGGCGCGCTAAATCCGGCATCGGCAACGGCATTCAGCAATTGTTTATTCAATTTAAACTCACTCCAATCGGCAGTACTACTCATTAACGGTTATCTTTACTCAACTTTACAAGGTAATGAACTCTACGGTAATCACGAACGCAAAGATTGTAAACGAAGGCAAGGTTACAACAGCCGATGTGTGGATTAAAAACCAGCGCATTGAAAAGATTGCTGGTTCAATTCCCACTGGCCACGCTACTGTAATTGATGCAAATGGAAAATTATTGTTACCCGGAGCGATTGATGATCAGGTGCATTTTCGTGAACCCGGCCTTACCCATAAAGCTACTATTCAAACCGAAGCACGCGCTGCTGTAGCCGGAGGGGTAACCAGTTTTATGGAAATGCCCAATACAGTACCGCCCGTGTTTACGCAAGCCTTATTGGAAGACAAGTACCAGATTGCTGCCCGCACATCGCTGGCCAACTACTCGTTCTTTATGGGTGCCGGAAACGATAACCTGGAAGAAATTCTAAAAACCGACATCACGAACGTGTGCGGTTTGAAAATTTTTATGGGTTCCTCCACCGGCAATCTGTTGGTGGATAATCCAGTCGTATTGGAAAATCTTTTTTCAAAATTCCCTTCGCTTATTGCCACGCATTGCGAAGACGAAGCCACTATTCTAAAAAATACAGCTGATTATAAAGCAAAATATGGCGATGGAATGGCGGTAAAGTATCATCCCCTTATCCGCAGTGAAGAGGCTTGCTTCAAATCATCTTCATTTGCGATTGAGTTAGCAAAGAAACACGGCACACGGTTACACATCCTTCACATTTCAACTGCTAAAGAAACGCATCAGTTTGATAACAGCACTCCGTTAGAGAAAAAGAAAATTACAGCCGAGGCCTGTATCCATCATCTTTGGTTTAGTGATGCTGATTATGACCGGTTGGGTATGCTGATAAAATGGAATCCGGCTATTAAAACAAAAGCAGATCAGCAAGAAATTTTAAAAGCAGTATTAGACGATCGCATTGATGTGATTGCTACCGATCATGCACCTCACACACTCGAAGAAAAAAGTAAGGGTTATTTTCAGGCGCCTTCTGGCGGACCTTTGGTTCAGCACAGCCTGGTGGCCATGCTGGAGTTTTATCATCAGAAAAAAATAAGTCTTGAAAAAATTGTACAGAAGATGGCGCACAACCCGGCTATTCTGTTTCAGATTCAGGAGCGAGGGTTTATTCGCGAGGGCTATTTTGCTGATCTGGTATTGGTAGATATCAATTTACCGTGGACCGTTAAAAAAGAAAATATACTTGCTAAATGTGGCTGGTCGCCATTTGAAAATTATATTTTTCAATCGGCTGTAACACATACGTGGGTATCGGGCCATTTGGCTTTTGCCGATGGGCAATTGCACGAACAGAAAAAGGGAGAACGTTTAGGGTTTAGTCGTAAATAAAAAAACCCCGCTAGTGCGGGGTTGGGGTGAGTAATGGGGTTCGAACCCACGACCCCCAGAATCACAATCTGGTGCTCTAACCAACTGAGCTATACCCACCATTTCAAAACCATTTTTTGGTTTTGGGACAGCAAAGTTAACTGACCGTGCTTAAAATGCAAAAAATGATTTTTACGCCACTTTTTGCTTTGCCCCATTTACGCTCCCCTATTTTTTGAATAAGTTTAACTCATGATTGGCTGGAGCAGTTTGAAAAATCTTCCCTTAGAAAAGAAAGTACCTTTGCTTTATGAACATGCTGCCTTTGTAATGGCCATTCGGTATTACAAATACAAAATCAATTTATACCTGTTGGGATCGGACTACATTGAAGTGTTCGTAAATCATAAGTATGCATCGATTGATAAAATCAGCCTGCTTGATCCGAACCACTCCCGAATGAAATTTTACTCTGACCAGATTAAATTACCCCTGCTGAAATAAAAAAGCCCCGATAGTAAACCGGGGCTTTTGCTTCTATTTTTTGGTTAGGTTAAGCCGTTGCAGCCGATGATTCTTCCGTTTTAACCTGAACCTTCAGGGTCACGGTTTTACGGGCTTTATATCCGCAGTAACTGCACTGGTAATGCTTCATAATTTCACCTTCTTCTGTTTCCGTTGGTTGTCTGATAATTTCTTCACGAACAACTTTGAAGGTTTGGTAGTTACACTCAGGGCATTGGATGGCATGCAGATGGCCTGCATATTTCTCAATTTGCTTAAAGCCTGTTTCCTCATCCAACCACACATCGTAGTCAACCGAGTACACGTTTTCTTCGGCAATCATACCTTCGTCTAAGTGGGCATCTTCTTCTTCTTCGCTTAGCCGCTTCATAGGCTTACCGGTTTTAGGGGAAATCCTTGGCTTATACCGTAATACTTTAAGGCGTTTTTCAATAAAAAACGGATAATAGAATTTAAGCAGGTTTTGGATAACCATGGCAACCAAAATACCCAGCGATACCGTGGTAAAGATGCGTACGAATATTAAGAGGGTTGTAAGTTCGGTAATGGCCGCATTCACAAAAAAACATCCGCCTATTACCAATACAATTGTGGCAATCCACAATGTTTTGATTTCATACCGGTTTATAAAATCGTACTTGTCTTTGGCGCCTCCTGTTGTACTTAGTTTAACAATGTAACCAAGTATAATCAGGATACCTACAGCCCAAAAGCCCAACGCCAAATTAAGCGCCATGTTATTCCACGCATCATACTTGTGAGGGTCCAGGATTTCTTCTTCCATTGTGATAAAGAGTTTATGGGTTTATTCTGTGTTTTCTATTGTTTAAGAACCAGTTTTACTTTCTACAAGCCTCAAATATATATGCAATAAGCCACAATTTAGATGGATTGACCGAATTTTCAAAGGCCCTAAAACGAAGTAGATGAGAGAAGTATGAGTTTCTCCTTTAAAAAGCATACATAATTTTTAAGAAGCTTGTTAAAATCCTGAGTTTCAGAGGTGTTTTTACACTTACAAAAGCGCCTAACGCTTATTAACCGGTACCGCTAATATACTCTGTACAGCAGCAGCAATTCCTCGGGCATCCATACCACATTCCTGATGGAGCTCCTGTTGTTCCCCGTGCTCCACAATACCGTCTGGTATACCCAGACGCTTAACCTGGGCAGTGTATTGATTATCGGCCATAAACTCCAGCACAGCACTACCTATTCCACCCTGAATACAGCCATCCTCAAGGGTAATCACTTTTGTGAAGCGGCTAAACACCTCGTGTAATAATTCTTCGTCCAGGGGTTTGGCAAATCGTAAATCAAAATGAGCCGGATGTATCCCTTTTCTGGCTAATAATTCACTTGCTTCGGTTACATAATTACCAATGTGGCCGAACGAGAGTATAGCTACATCCTCACCATCCCGAATCATACGGCCTTTGCCAATCTCGATTCTTTCGAAAGGAGTACGCCAATTGGGCATTACGCCTTGGCCGCGTGGATAGCGAATAGAAAAAGCCTGTTCAGTACGCGGCAATTGTGCTGTAAACATCAGGTTTCGTAACTCCTGCTCATTCATTGGTGCCGACACGATCATATTGGGGATACACCTAAAATAGGCAATATCATAGGCGCCATGATGCGTTGGCCCATCTGCCCCGGCAAAGCCTGCCCTATCTAAACAAAAATTTACGGGCAGATTCTGAATACAGACATCGTGTATCACCTGATCGTAAGCCCGCTGCATAAACGAGCTGTAAATATTACAGAAAGGAATGAGCCCCTGTGTAGCTAAACCGGCTGAGAACGTAACGGCATGCTGCTCGGCAATACCTACATCATATGCCCTTTCCGGCATCTCTTTCATCATAATATTCATGGAAGAACCTGATGGCATAGCCGGAGTAATACCTACAATTTTTTCGTTTTGCCGGGCCAATTCCACCAATGTATGGCCAAACACATCCTGATATTTAGGCGCCTGTGGACTAGTGTAAACTTTCTTATGGATTTCGCCCGATATTTTATCGAATGTGCCAGGGGCGTGCCAGGTAGTAGCATTACCTTGTTCGGCAGGCCCAAATCCTTTGCCTTTAACCGTAACACAATGCAAAATCTTGGGCCCTTTAATAGATTTCAGGTCGTTTAAAATTGCCACCAGATGATCTACATCATGGCCATCTACCGGACCGAAATAGCGTAAATTAAGGGCTTCAAAAAGGTTACTCTGGCTGAGTAAGGTGCTCTTTATTCCATTCTCAACTTTCGATACAATTTCCTGAGCGCTTTTTCCAAATGTGGAAAGCTTACCCAAAAGTTTCCACACATCGTCTTTTAACCGATTATATGTTTTAGAGGTGGTTATATCAGTGAGGTAATCTTTAAGTGCTCCTACATTAGGATCAATCGACATGCAATTATCGTTGAGGATAATGAGCAAATTTGAATCTGACACCCCGGCATGATTCAGGCCTTCAAAGGCCATTCCTCCTGTAAGAGCCCCATCACCAATTACTGCTATATGCTGCTTTTCGTTAAGCCCCTGATATTTGGATGCCATTGCCATGCCCAACGCGGCCGAAACTGAGGTGGATGAGTGTCCCACTCCAAAGGTATCGTATTCACTTTCCTTCCGCTTTGGGAACCCGGAAATGCCTTTGTACACCCGGTTGGTATGGAATGAATCTCTGCGACCCGTTAAGATTTTATGCCCGTAAGCCTGATGCCCCACATCCCAGACTAATTGATCGTGAGGCGTGTTAAACACATAATGCAGGGCTACACTAAGCTCAACTACGCCCAAGCTGGCTCCAAAATGCCCTCCATATACCGAAACATTATCTACAATAAACTGACGAAGTTCCTCACACACCTGCACCAACTGCACCGGATCAAGTTTTTTAAGATCTTTTGGGCTATTAATCTGGGCCAGCAATTTTCCGGGGGTAATCAGCATCGGGGTTGGATTTGGTACGGTAATTCTTAATTCACCATACCAGGTAACTGTTCAAATCGATTTAAATGTAATATTTAAATGCAAATGTAACGAATTAGAGCGGGTGGAGGTTTTGTGGTTAGTTTGAGGATAAAAATTCCTATCCGGAGCCAAACCTGCTTATTTTTGCGATCTTCTTTTTAGACTGACTATGGAACAGGAACAATTTGAAATTCGATTACCGCTATTTGAGGGGCCGTTCGATCTTTTATTATTCTTTATCGAGCGCGATGAATTGGATATTAATGACATTCCTATCTCCAAGATTACGACCGACTTTCTGGAGTACATCCGCAGGCTTGAAACCCTGAATGTTGAAGTGGCCAGTGAGTTTATTCTGGTAGCGGCCACCCTTATGCGTATTAAATCCAAAATGTTGCTGCCGAGGCCACAACTAGATGAACAGGGTAATGAGGTCGATCCGCGAGAAGAACTGGTTAAGCACCTGTTGGAGTACAAAAAATACAAATCAGTGGTAGATCAATTCCATAAAATGGAAGAAACTGAGTTGATGAAAGAAAAGCGCGGCAACCTGATGAAAGAATTGCGTGCGCTTGCTGAAAGCACCAACGTAGAGGCCGAATTGCAGGATGTGGATTTGTTTAAGTTACTAACCGTTTTTGAAAAAATTCTTAAACGTGCCGAAGAGGAGAAGAACAAACCCGTTCATCAGGTAATTCAATATCCTTTTACCATTGAAGGCCAGAAAGAAATGATTCTGAATGCTGTTACGGTTAAAGAACGTGTTTCGTTTGTTGAACTATTGGAAACAGCCCCTACCCGGATTGGATTAATTTTCAATTTTCTTTCTGTATTAGAGCTACTGGCTATCGGTATGCTTTCTATACAAGTGGGCGAAGGATATAACAACTTCTGGGTTATGAAACACGAAGAGCAGGAGGTTAAAGCTGAGCCAACTGAATAATCCTATTTCAATAAATCTCCACTTAATCGTAACAATTCTGTTTCCGCTACTTTGGCAAGGTATCGTGCATTAATCAGCCGGTTATACGCATCTTCCAGACTTTGCTGAGCAGTGCGTTGTTCAATAAACGTACTTACTCCACGTTTAAAACTCTCCATGGCAATGTTTGTATTCTCTTTTGCCAGCAGAATGTTTTCTTCTTCAATCAGCAGAATTTTACGAGCGTTGTCGTAATTCACATAGGCATTATGGACCGATGTATTGATTACCGCGCGCTGTTGATCGTATAACAATCCCTGGCGATTAAAATTAATCTGGGCCTGTTGTACATTTCTGCGGGTAACAAAATTATTCAGAATAGGCACTCCCAGTGTAAACCCATAATTATAACCATTGCTTCTGTTGCTTAATGCCTGAAAGGGGTTTATCAAAGTCTTGTTATCGGTAAATGAATAATTGTAAGCCGCACCAAACGAAATAGTGGGAAAATATTCACCAAAACGTTCGCGGTATTGTAACTGTGCAACCGACATGCTTTGGCGCATAGATTGCAACAAAAAATTCTTACTGTCAATATTATCGGCTATTTCTTCTTTGGTAATATTAAGATTGATTTCAATTGAATCTGATACTTCATATATCCCGGGCAATTTCATACCCACCAATACATTCAATTGATTTTTTAACTGTTCGATTGCCGTTTGCTGATTGATGAATTGCGTTCGTTGAGCATTTAAATCTAACTTAGCCTGTAATAATTCCTGCTTAATGCCTGCTCCTACAGAAAGTTTTCTGTCGGCTAGCCTAACCCGTTCTTCATTCAGTAACATCAATTCCTCCAACGCCCTTAGTTGTTGCTTTTGCTGAATGATGTTGTAATAGTTGGTTACCACCTGAGCAATGGTGTTTACCATTTGGTTTTTTACGTTTACTTCCCCTTGCCGTTCCATTTCAGCCAGGCGTTCGCGGGTGGCAAACATTCTCGTACCATCAAACAACAACCAACTCAACTGAACGCCAGCTGCCGTGTTATTCGATTCTGCCTTACCACTATTATTTCTCGATGCATCCTGAAACTCCAGCTTTTGATTATTGTTGTTCCACGTAGTAGAAGCTGTTCCGTTAAGCTGTGGCAAAAAACCACCTACTGCAAAATTATTATCTGTTGATACTGCTTCTAATGCATTCTTGGAAAGACGTACATCGTATCCGTTTTCCAATGCAAGCGCAATAACCTCATCTAACAAAATCTGTTTCTGAGAAAACACTGAAAAAGTAATTGAACTCGCCACCAGGGCGATTATTATCCTAAGCTTCATACGCTAGTTCTGGTTTTTGCAAAGGCACTGTAATCGCTTCGTCAAGCGGGTTATGCTTGCGCACCCGAGACAGGTACGTATACATGGCCGGAATAACAAACAGGGTTAACACGAGCGAGAAGATTACACCGCCCACAATTACAATACCTAATGGTTTACGACTGGTTGATGCAGCCCCCAATGACAAGGCAATGGGTAAACATCCTAAGGCCATGGCCAGGCTGGTCATTAATATCGGACGCAGTCGTTGGCGGGAAGCCTCCAACACTGCCTCCATTTTACTCAGACCCTCTTCGCGCTTTTTGTTCGCAAACTCAACGATAAGAATACCGTTTTTGGTTACCAGACCAATAAGCATAATCATTCCGATCTGTGAAAAGATATTGAGTGTTTGTCCGAAAACCCAGAGCGAAATCAAGGCCCCGCATAAGGCCAGCGGAACAGTAAGGATAATGGTAAACGGATCAACAAAACTTTCAAACTGGGCAGCCAGTACAAGGTAAATAAGCCCTAATGCCAATAAGAAGGCGAACAAGATGTTACCAGAACTTTCTACAAAATCGCGCGATACGCCCGAAAGCGAAGTGGTAAACGAATCGTCTAATTGTTCGCTGGCAACTTGTTCCATAGCTTTTATACCATCGCCTACTGTTTTGCCCGGTGCAAGACCAGCAGAAATTGTGGCAGACTTAAACCGGTTAAACCGATATAGGGTTGGTGGTGTGGTAGACTCTTCAATAGTTACCAGGTTATCGATTGAAACCAGATCGCCAGATCGGGCGCGCACATATAAGTTTTTCAAATCAGCCGGATCATCGCGATTTGATTTTGAAACCTGACCCATTACCTGGTACTGCTTTCCATCTCGGGTAAAATACCCGAAGCGCAGATTACTATATGCTAATTGAAGCGTTTGGGAAATATCCTGAACGCTTACACCAAGTTGTGTTGCCTTCAGGCGATTGATCTGTACCCGTAACTCTGGTTTATTAAACTTCAGGTCTATATCCACAGTTTGCAAGTCGGGATGTTGATTGGCTGCCTGCAACATTTTTGGAATAGCTTCTTTCAATTTTTCAAAGTTGTTATTCTGAATCACAAACTGCACTGGCAACCCTCCTCGTCTGTCAGCCGAAATGGTTTGCTCCTGAATGGCGAAAGCACGGCCTTGCGGAAAGTTCCTCAGGTTGCGGCCTACGGCATCTACTACTTCCTGTTGCGAGCGCTCGCGCTGATCCGGATCAACCAGCGTAACGCGAACAAATCCTGTATTAACAGACCCGCTACCGGTAAAGCCGGGGGCTGTAACAGAGAGCGCTGTCTTATATTCGGGTATCGAATCCATAACATAATCAACCACCTCGCGCACATAATTATCCATGTATTCGTACGCGGTTCCTTCGGGCGCAGTCAATTGTAAACGAAACTGGTTTCTGTCTTCAAGCGGAGCCAATTCGGATTGAATGTTTACTAAAATTAAACCTGCAGCACCCACGCATCCAAGAATAATTGCAATTGCTGCCCAGCGCACTTTCATAAACTTACCCAGCAGGTTTGCATAGCCGCTTTCCATCTTCTCAAAGAAGGGTTCGGTTACATTATAAAACCACGAGTGTTTATGATGGCTGCGTGTAAGTTTTACACTCAATACAGGTGTAAGCGTAAGCGAAACAAAGCAAGACACCAACACCGCCCCGGCAACCACCACTCCAAACTCGGTAAATAATTTACCCGTAAATCCTTGCAGGAAAAGGATAGGCAAAAACACAATGGCCAGCGTAATGGAGGTGGAGATAACCGCAAAGAAAATTTCTTTCGAACCCTCCAGCGCTGCCTGATATTTATTCATGCCGCTTTCCAGTTTTTTATAAATATTTTCGGTTACCACAATACCATCATCTACCACTAAACCCGTAGCCAGCACAATACCCAACATGGTAAGCACATTGATAGAGAAGCCACACAGGTACATGATAAAGAATGTGGCCAGTAACGAAACCGGAATATCAATAAGTGGACGCAACGCAATTACCATGTCGCGGAAGAACAGGAAAATAATAAGCACCACCAGGCTAAATGAAATCAAAAGCGTTTCTTCTACTTCAAGAATAGAGCGTTTAATAAACACAGTTTGATCCATGGCAATATCCAGTCTGATATCGCTGGGCACCTCTTTTTTGATCTGATCCATCCGCTTGTAAAACTCATCGGAGATGGAAACATAGTTAGAACCTGGCAGGGGCACGATAGCCATACCCACCATGGCGATATTACTTTCGCGAAGGATAGACTCTTCATTCTCTGGCCCCAGTACAGCTTCGCCAATGTCGCGCAAGCGGATGTCGCTATCGGGCGAAGATCTAATAATAACATTGTTAAATTCCTCTTCGGTAAATAAACGGCCAAACGTACGCACTGTAAGTTCGGTTGAGTTTCCTGAAATTTTACCAGCCGGCAGTTCTACGTTTTCACGATTCAAAGCCTGCTGTACATCCAGTGCGGTTAGGTTGTATGCGTTTAGTCTGACAGGGTCAATCCAGATGCGCATAGCAAACTTTTTTTCGCCCCAAATCTGAATACCACTTACGCCAGGAATTGTTTGTAGCCGCTCCACCAGCATGTTGTTAGCATACTCGGTTAGTTCGAGTTGGTTGCGGGTGTCGCTTTGCACCGTCATGCTTATAATAGGGCCCGAATTCGCATCAGCCTTCGAAACGGTTGGCGGGCTCGGCAAATCATCGGGCAACTGACGTGTGGCTTGCGAAACTTTGTCGCGCACATCGTTAGCAGCTGTTTCCAGGTCAACCTCAAGATTAAACTCTATACTAATATTACTTCTGCCCACGCTGGACGAAGAAGTAATGTTCTTAATACCTGCTATACCATTTACTGCTTTTTCAAGCGGTTCGGTAATTTGCGATTCAATAATATCAGCATTCGCTCCGGAATACGATGTGCTTACGCTAATTATGGGTGGATCGATAGCCGGATAATCGCGTATACCCAACGATTGAAACCCGATTACACCAAACACCACCAGAATGATGTTCATCACAAAAGCCAACACGGGTCTTTTTAAACTTAGCTCTGATATATTCATAAGTCGGGGTTATTTAGATGGGTAACGACTTAAACTTCCGATTTTAATTTTTGCATTTGGCCGAAGGGCCATTAAGCCTGTAGTAACTACTGTATCGCCTGGTTTAATGCCAGAAAGTATCTGTACATATACCGAATCGCGAATTCCGGTTTCCACTACAGAAAAGAAAGCGCTATCCTTTCTTACTAATATTACCTGCTTATTACGGATTTGTGGCAACACGGCTTGTGTTGGAATAAGCATGGCGTTTGAAGTCTTCCCTAACTGCAAAAAAACTTTAGCAAATATCCCGGGTACCAACTCAGCATGGTTAGATGTAACCAATGCCCGGATTCGCAACGTACGGGTGGTTTGATCTACTCCGCTTTCGGTAGCAATTACTGAGGCAATGTGATCGCGGTTTCCTCCATCTACACGAAAGATAACGTTGCTTCCGGCCTTAACATCTTTCGCATATTTCTCGGGCACAGCAAACTCAAGTTTCAATTGATCTACCTGCCGGATGGTGGTTACGATTTCAGTAGGAGATAGATAAGACCCCAGACTAACGTTGCGCAAGCCAACTTTGCCCTGATAGGGTGCGCGAATTTCGGTTTTAGAAATTGATATCTGCGTGGAAACAATGTCTGCTTTAAGGTTTTCTACATTAAGTTTACTTAAGTCATAATCCTGTTGGCTGATGCCATTAATGGCCAGCAAATCGCGCAGGCGCTCTTCATTTTTGTTAGCGATCTCTAATTGTACCTGTAGTTTTTTCAGGCTAGCCTGTAAATCCTGATCGAACAGTTTCACTAACAACTCGCCTTGTTTTACCGTAGTGCCTTCCTGAATATTCAACCGTACAACACGGCCGCTTACTTCGGTACGAATCTGAGTTTCTTCAGCTGGCAGAAGCGAGCCCGGCACCTCAATCTTATCGCTTATGGATTGCGGGGTAACCAAAAAACCATCTACCACCATTGGCCCCATATTGCGATTGGTTGCCTGCACCGGAGTTTTTTTGCTTTGGCACGAAGCCAGTAGCAGCACAACAAACAAAATAACAAGGCGATAAGTGTTTATATTCATAATTAGGTCAAATCAAAATTAAACGGAACACTATGCAATAAATTGCAAATGCAGGTTAAGCACTTGCGGTATTAGTAATGTGGTTTCATCATTCACTATAACGTAATCCGCTCTTTTTGTTTTTTCTTCTTCTGCCATCTGATTACTAATAATTTCTTTCGTTTGCTGCATACTGCGATGCGGATCACGTAGCAACACACGCTTTACCCTAAGAGTTTCCGGTGCGGTAACTACAATTATTTTATCCAGTGATTGATAAGATCCTGATTCAAATAACAGGGCCGCTTCTTTTAACACATATTTAACATCTGCCTGGCTACTTACCCAGTTTTCGTAATCTAATGCTACCCGCGGATGCACCAGTTCGTTCAGGCGCTTTAGCTTATCGGGCTGATTAAAAACACTGTTTGCCAGGTGTTGTCTGTTAAGGACACCCTTCGCATCGTACGACAAAATTCCGAATTCTTTTTTGATTGCCTCTACCAGTATTCCGTCAGTGGTCATTACCATTTTCGCTCGGCTATCGGCATCGTATGTGGGTACGCCCAGCGCGTTAAATATTTTGCATACCAGACTTTTGCCTGAGCCAATACCACCGGTAATACCAACCTGCAGGAGTTTAGCCATGGATTAAAATCTTATTTCGAGCGAATCGATAGCCGCTAATTCTACACCTACCGGCAACCGGCTTATTACGGGCAACACTTTATGAGTGCCACGGGGTTTGTCTCTTAGGTCAACCCGAACAACCAGTTGTTTAAGTTCAACTTCCAGGTTAGCCCGATGTACTTTTGGCAACCGAAACGAAATCCGAGCGCTGTCCAGCTCAACTGTTTTTACAGAAGGGGGGCGGTTAATAATTTCTATTGGTAATTTCAGCGAAAGCGTTTCCATGGGCCCCACCTCAAACATAACCGTAACAGAAGCCGGGGTTGGATTAAGGGTTAACGAATCGGCTAGTTCAATTTGAATTTCGCCCCGGTAGTTTTCGTCAAGTGTAAGCTTTGGCATTTTTATTTCTATTGCACTGGCCATGCGGTGCAATATGGTTCGGGGTCCTTCCAGTTGAACCGAGTCGGGCAGTATTACCACCGGGCTGGTGCGTCCAAATCCTTCCCGAAACCACACGTCAGCAAGATTGGCTTCTAATTTAAAAGTATGGGTGTCGCGTTCATCAAACTGCATGTGCAGGGTATCCATTACCACATGGTTAATTACCAATCCCCCCAGTTGGGCGGCCAATAAAGTGGATAATACCGTTCCGGGAATTTTTTTTATTTCAAGTGGTCTATCGATAGTGAGGGTTAGCGCTGGAAGGCTTATCCCTAAACTCTTTCGAAACAAATCCCACCCGTTACCATTTACATTCAATCGTAATTCGGTGGGTAGTGTTTCTGTCGGAATAAACCGGCTTTCGTTATACGTTACGTGTAGCGGAAACCGTATTTCGGTGGAGTAATTTTTATTGAATGCATTAAAAAACCAGAAGACGGCCGCTGCGAGAAAACACAGCGATACCGCCTTCCAGTTTGTCCGGTTAAATTGAAAGAGATTGACCAATAGTTTTACCACGTTCATACTCTTACCGGAATAATGTTAATACCGCTTAGGCGGTTGTAGATTTCTTACCTGCTGCTGCTTTGGTAGCTTCCATAGAAACAGAAGACTTGGAATACTTTAATCTTCCGCCACGTTCAACTTCAATAATAAATGTATCGTCTTCTATTTCGGCTATTCTGCCATGAAGCCCGCCAATGGTTACCACGTAATCGCCTTTCTTAATTTCTTCGGTAAATTTTTTCTGGTCTTTAGCTTTCTTTTGCTGTGGTCTGATCATAAAAAAATAAAACACTGCAACCAGTGCTCCCATGAAAAGTAATTGTGTGGTTAGTCCGCTTCCTCCTGGTGTTTGTGCTTGTACTAAAATCGAGTATATCATAATATAAATTTTGGGCTGCTAAGTTATCCTAATAAAAGAAACATCCCAAACCGTGTGGCCTGGGATGCTCCTGTATACAATTATCGTATCGTTATTTTACCGGGCCATTGGCACCATCAGGTTTTGGTGTTACCATGGCTTTAAAACGAAGGGTAGTAACCTTAGGCCATGTGTTGGCTGTAACGGTAATGGTCTTATTGTTAATGCCGGGCTTGCCACCACTGTCGAACTCTGCCGTAATCTCGCCTGTGCCACCAACAGGAATTGGCTCTTGCGACCATTTAGGAACTGTACAACCACATGAAGGTTGTGCGCTTTGAATGATTAGCGGAGCTTCGCCTGTATTTTTTACTTTATATACATGGGTAACTTTTTGTCCTTCGGTAATGGTGCCAAAGTCATGTTCAATTTTTTCAAATTGAGCTACTGGTAACGGGCCCTCTGGTTTTTCTTCGGGGGCTGTTGTAGCATCGGGTGTTATAGCCGGGGTTGTAGCTCCTTTATTTCCTTCTACCTGCGCCAAGCGGCTTTCCAGTTCGGCAATTCTTTTCTCTGAAGCACGGTCGTTGCAACTCATTAGCACAACTACCAGAGCCAAAGCTGTTATTACTTTGAATGTGATTTTCATATACCTTCTTTATTTATTTAGTTTCTGTTTGAGTTTCAAAATTAGCTTGTAAAACGGGTATCGGGTTGCTTTACTGGCAGATTAACATATCATTAACTGTTCTTGTTCCCCCTAATCTGTTCTAACAGTTCATCCACATCGTCAAGTAACCGTTGTGCTTTGTCTTTGGCTTCAGAAACCACTTTCTGGCCTTGCGATTTAGCTTCGGTAGTAAGGGGTGTTTCTTTACCTGAAACCACATCTGCCAAAAAATCTTCCAGTATTTTTTTATACTTATCTAATTGAAAGGAGAGTTTTTCGCGTGTATTCGATCCCTTATCAGGTGCATACAGTATTCCCAAAACTGCTCCTGCGGCAGCGCCAGCCAAAAAAGCCATCAATGCATTACTTCCTTTTTTGCCCATAATTCAAATTTTAGGGATCGTAAAGATAAAACTTAAAGGTCTTTTTTTCAATTATTTATTTGTTGTCGATCAGGCCGCGACCGCTCTTTTTAATTGCCCCTGAATCTTTCATGGACTTGGACATTACATCCAGGATACCATTTATAAACTGACGGCTTTTTGGGGTGCTGTATTCTTTCGTTAGTTCAATGTACTCGTTAATGGTAACCTTAACGGGAATATTAGGAAACGTTACCATCTCGGCCAACGCCATTTCCAGAATTACCCTGTCTGTTAGGGGCAAGCGATCTACCTCCCAATTGCGTGTGTTTTGTGCAATCAGTTGTTTGTACTTTTCGTCAAGGTTAATAGTATTGGCAAAAAGTTTTGTGATAAAAAGTTTGTCGTCATCCCAATCCAGCGAAAGTTTTTGTAAAGTTATTTCACCTCCTTCAAATGATTTGATGGTTTTATCTACCAGACTTTTGATTATTTCGCGGTCTTCGGCCCAGCGAATGTCTTCGGCTTCAAAAAAATCATGAATCGGACCGGCTCCTAAAATGCGTTTTCGCGCCAGATGTTTTATAATTGATTTCTGGTTTTCTTCTGTCGGTTTCTTGCTGGCTATAAATTCCTGGTACGCATCATCTTCCTTAATTATTTCTTTAAACCAACTGCGCACGCTGTCTTTATGCTTTTGCCACACATTTTCTGACTTTAATAAAGCAACCGATAACTCCGTATGGTTAATTAATGCCTGTATCAACGGATGTTTGGCAAAGTGGGTGTGGTCTATTTTCTTCTCTGCTGCGGCCAGCCCGGCAAACTCAATTAACAGGCTCAGTACAGCATAATACAGGTTGGTTAATTTCTCGGTTTCAACTACAATATTTTTTGCTAAAAAGGACTGATCCTTTTTTACTTGCTTGCTAAACAGTTCAATAGCCTCATCAACCGCGTTATTGATTTTTGCGTCAGGGTTTTCTTCTGTTTCCTTCCCTCTATACTTGCGCTCGAAAAGCTGCATAGCCACTTTTTTCTGTTTGCGCAGAAGTTCCTTGTCTTGCGGCTCCATAGAATTAAGGTCGGGCTGAAATTTTTCGTCTATTAAATCGTGGGCCAGCAAATGGTTAGCTTCTTTACATTGCTCGAAGGCAAAAAGGCTTTGCATGATTTTAATGCGGAGGGAGCGTCTGTTAAGCATGACGAAAGAACGTTTTGGTAACTGCAAAAGTACACAACAGACACTAAACAGGGAAACCAAAGTTTACCTACTTTTGCCGAATTGAAATCTGGCCTGCTTTTTTAGATGAAAGAACTTAAATATCTGAACAAATACCTGCTAAAGTACAAGTGGCACATGCTGTTGGGGTTGCTGTTTGTAATTGTTAGCAACGTATTTCAGATTGTGCCGGCCCAAATGGTTCGTCATTCTATCGATCTGGTAATGGATAACATCCGGGTGTACAGCTCGTTCGAACGCTCAACCCTGCAGGGCGATTTTTTTAAAATTTTTTCGCGCGGTATTTTACTCTATGCTGTCTTGATTTTAATTATGGCTTTGTTGCGCGGGGTGTTTCTCTACTTTGTGCGACAGACTTTAATTGTAATGAGTCGCCTGATCGAGTACGATTTAAAGAACGAAATTTTTGAGCATTACCAATCGCTGCCCCTAAGTTTTTATCGCAAAAACAGTACGGGCGACCTGATGAATCGTATAAGCGAAGATGTAGGCCGGGTACGTATGTATCTGGGGCCGTCTATCATGTACGGTATGCAACTCATTACTTTATTTATCATGCTCATTCCGGTCATGTTTCACATTAGCCCCAAGCTTACGTGGTATGCTCTTATTCCGTTGCCGTTGCTCTCGATCAGTATTTTCTATGTGAATAATATTATTGAATACCGGTCTGAGCAAATTCAAAAAAGTCAATCGCGGTTAAGCACTTTTGTACAGGAAGCTTTTTCCGGAATTCGCGTACTGAAATCATTTACCCGGGAAAATGAATCGGTACAAAATTTTACCCGCGAAAGCGAAGAGTATAAACATCAATCGCTTAAGCTAACCCGTGTACAGGCTTTGTTCTTTCCTCTAATAATGGGGCTAATTGGTTTAAGTACCGTGCTTACGGTTTATGCAGGTAGCGTAGAAGTAATTAACGGCACACTTACCTTTGGGCACATTGCCGAGTTTATCATTTATGTAAACTTGTTAACCTGGCCGGTAACTTCGTTAGGCTGGACGAGCAGCCTGGTGAAAAGAGCCGAGGCTTCTCAAAAACGCATCAACGAGTTTTTAAAAAACCGTACCGATATTGTTTCTGCTAAAAACACAATTCGCGAACTGGAAGGCAAAGTAGTGTTTAACAACGTATCCTTTACTTACCCGGACACAGGGATTCAAGCACTAAAGAATATTTCCTTCAGCATTAAGCCGGGTGAATCGCTGGCGATAATCGGAACTACCGGTTCGGGCAAGAGTACTATTGCTAATCTGATCAGCCGGTTGTTTGATGTAGTCGATGGTGAACTTCTGATTGACGATGTGCCCATTAAAGATTACAACCTGAACACCCTTCGCAGCCAAACCGGCATTGTACCCCAGGATGTTTTTCTTTTTAGTGACACGATCTACAACAACATCGGATTTGGTTTGACTGTATCGCATGAAGAAAAAATTATTCAAGCCGCCAAAGATGCCGATGTGTACACCAACATAATGTCATTTCCGCAAGGGTTTAATACCCGTGTAGGCGAGCGGGGTGTTACGCTTTCGGGCGGGCAAAAGCAACGGGTTTCTATTGCTCGGGCTATTGTGCGCGAGCCAAAGATTTTGGTTCTTGATGATGCCCTTTCGGCTGTGGATACCAAAACTGAAAACACGATTTTAAACAGCATGAAAAAGATCATGCAGGGCCGCACCAGCATTATTATCTCACACCGTGTATCATCGGCCAAGCTGGCCAATAAAATAGTTGTATTAGACGAGGGTCGGATTGTGGAGACCGGAACACATGATGAACTGATTGCTAAATCCGGCACGTACCGCGAACTGTATGAAAAGCAGATGCTGGTAGATGAGGTTACTGATTAATTGTTTTTTCTCCGCGCATTTAGGTGGCCGACTCAAAATCGCCTTGTGGAGCTTGAGCAACCCCATTGAACCGGCCGCCATGGAAATTAAGTAGCTTCCTTTAAAATACATACCGCAACCCCACACCGCCCTGAAAGCGCTGATAGCCCGGGTCGAGTAGTACATCGGTAAACCATTCAATTTCGATAAATGCAGAAATGGGCAGCGAGAAATAAGAATATTCAAACCCTAACACACCCACGGGGCCGTAGGTAAACCGGTTGCGTGTAAACTTGCGCAAGTTGCTTTCGGGTGTTGGCCCGGTATCTTCATATAAATAATCGTAGGTAAGCCCGGTGCTGCGCCATTGCCAGCCCAGCCCGGCATATAACTGCAATCCTTTAGAAATTTTTTCAGCATCCCACTGGTACAGAAATTTGGCTTCCAGAAACCAATCGCGATTGGCTTTATGCGCCAGATATTGGATGCTTTCATCATCGACCAACGAATCGGGTAAGTAGGTTTCAAACGCGTTACGATAGTACCGGTTATAAAGTCCGCTGGCTGCCTTGCCACCATCGGCAGCAAAAGCCCAATTCTTATTGGGGTAAAACTTGTAGGTAAGCGCAAGGGGATCGCCCATCTTAAACCCAATACCCTGGTATGGATATTGGCTGGTTTCAAAAATGGGGCACATAATTTTGGCCTTGTTACGACTTACTACCGGCTGGCGGAACGTACCGCTTTTAACACTCTTACGCACCTGTGCCTGGCACACCACTGCACCTGCGAGCAAGCTCATAATCAAAAAGAAAGACGGTTTTTTGAAACGCATTAAAGCAAATATAACTCTTTTGCTGATACGAAAGGTTAAGCGGTAATTTTAGGGGGATGAACGCTAAACTATCTCTTTGTACTGCATTTTGTGCAGTTGAGCATACAGGCCATCGGCACCTAATAAATCTTCGTGCGTACCGCTTTCTTTAATTTCGCCTTTCTCCAGTACCAGAATTTTATCGGCTCGTTGTATGGTAGAAAGACGGTGCGCAATTACAATTGATGTACGGCCTGCCATCATCTTGGAAATTGCTTCCTGAATCATTTCTTCGGTTTCACTATCTACCGATGAGGTGGCCTCATCCAGCACCAGAATTTTTGGATCATACACCATTGCCCGGATGAAGGAAAGCAATTGGCGTTGCCCCACTGATAACGTTGAGCCACGTTCCATTACATTATAATCTAATCCGCCCGGCAGGCGATCTATAAACCTGCGTGCACCTACCTGATCGGCAGCGTGCAATATCATTTCGTCTGTTACATCGGGATTGCCCAGTGTAATGTTATTGCGAATGGTGTCTGAAAACAAAAACACATCCTGCAACACCACTCCAATGTTTTTGCGAAGGGCCGCCAGTTCATACTCTTTAATATCTACTCCATCTATTTTAATTTCTCCGCGATTGATTTCGTAGAACCGGTTAAGCAAATTAATGATGGACGACTTGCCGGCACCTGTTGCGCCCACCAGGGCAATGGTTTCGCCTGGCTTTATTTCGAGATTAATATCTTTTAGTACATACTCCTGTTCGTTATACGCAAACCACACATGATTAAAACTTACCTGCCCGGTAACCCGCTCGGGTTTGTGTGTTCCATTGGTAACAGAATCAGTCGTGTCATCCAGCAGGTCAATTATGCGCGATGAACTTACTACACCCATCTGCAGCACATTGTAGCGGTCGGCAATCATTCGAATAGGCCGGAAGAACATTTGAATGAACATGATAAACGCAGTGAGTGTACCCACCGTAATACCGGTTTGCTCAAAATTGATAGTAGCCTTGGCTCCGTACCACACCAATAATCCAATGCCCATAGCCGCTATTACTTCGGCTACCGGAAAGTAAACCGAATAATACAGCACCGAGCGCAGGTGTGCATCTTTATGATCTTTATTAATTTTTTTAAATTTTTCAAATTCCCGCTTCTCGCTGCCAAACATTTGAACAATGCTTATGCCGGTAAGGTGTTCTTGTACAAAAGAGTTGAGATTAGACACGGCATTTCGCACATCATTAAAGGCAACTTTAACCTTTTCTTTAAAGACATATGTGGCCAGTATCATAAGCGGAATGGTTGACAAACTAACCAGAGCCAGGCGCCAATCCATATAAAACATAAATCCCAGAATAAACACAATTTGTAATAAATCGCCCGCCATAGCGGCAAGACCTTCGCTAAATACATCGGCTAAAGTTTCTACATCAGAAATGGTACGGGTTACCAGCCGGCCAATTGGGGTTTTATCAAAAAATTTTAGCCTAAGGTTTACAATGTGTTGATAAAGTTTAACGCGAATATCGCGGATAACATATTGCCCAATACGCCCCGACAAATACGTGTGTACATACTGCACGCCCGACTGCAAAACCAACAATACGAGAATGAGAATCATCACCTTCACCATGCTCCAGTAATCGCCAGCGCCTACATGCTTGTCCAATGTAAATTGAATTAGCATAGGTCTTATAGGAGTTAACACGCCCAGTAGAATAGTAAGTACAATCAGAAAATAAAACCGACCCTGATAGGGGCGAATAAATTCCAGAATGCGCTTTACAACTTTCCAGTCGATAATATTACCGCTGCTTACTTTTTCTTTTTCCATTCCTCACCCACCCTCTCCAAAGAAGAGGGGTTATAAAAATATTGATTTCGGATACTTTACATTAACTAAATACAATGCTTCGGCCGGCACATTCATACCGGCTTGTTTACGGTCTTTACTTTTTAGAATTTCCTGAAATTGTTTTAGCGTGGTTTTTTTCGCTCCTACATTTAATAATGTACCTGTTATAGACCGAACCATGCCGCGCAAAAACCGGTTAGCGGTAATGGTAAAAACGAGCATGTCTCCTTTTTGATTCCACCGGGCCGATTTAATAGTGCAAATAAAGTGATTTACATCGGTGTTTGTTTTGCTGAAACATTGAAAGTCGTGTTCGCCCAGCAACAATCCCGTGGCCCGCTCCATAGCGACCCTATCTAAGTCTCTGAAAAAGTAATACGCTCTGCCTACCAGTATTGGATTTTTTACCCGCGTAATGTGATACTCGTACGTGCGCTCCTTTGCATCGTATCTTGCGCTTGCTTCAGGCTTAACCGGTTTGATAGAACGAATGGCTATAAACCGCGGTAAAATTGAATTGAGTTTTGGCAACCACTCTTTTTCGTTAAGTCTTACTTCTACATCGGCATGAAAAAATTGACGCACACAATGTACGCCTGCATCGGTACGACCACTTCCGGTAATCTCAATTTTCTTACGAAATACTTTAGTGAAACAATCCTCCACCACGTGTTGCACACTTATGGCGTTTGGTTGATTTTGCCAACCGTGGTATGGCGTTCCGTTGTACGATATTTCGAAGAAGTAACGCATGCTTAATACAGTAGGCAGTAGGAAAAAGGTATCACAACTCTATTCTGCCAACTGGTTACTGCCAACTGCCTACTTATACAAAATGAAGTGTGAAATATCATGCCTTATATAACCTTCAAATCAATTCGTAGACAACAGCAGCCCCCTGGCCAACTCCAATGCACATAGTGGCTATACCATATCTGATTTTTCGTTTTTGCATTTCGTGTATCAGCGTTGCGCTAATGCGTACACCACTGCACCCAAGCGGATGACCAATGGCTATTGCGCCACCGTTTACATTCACCAACTCCGGGTTAATTCCTAAATCCTGTATACAGGCAATAGACTGTGCTGCAAAAGCTTCGTTCAATTCAAACAAACCGATGTCTGAAATTTTTAATCCGGCCCGTTGTAATGCCTTCTTTACTGCGGGCACCGGACCAACACCCATATAGGCAGGATCTACACCCGCAATTGCCATGGCTACTACACGTGCTAATGGTTTTTGTGAATGTGTTTTTAAATATGACTCGCTTACCAGCAAAGCCGCGGCCGCACCATCATTAATACCCGATGAATTTCCGGCCGTAACCGTTCCTCCCTCGCGAAAAGCGGGTTTAAGTTGCGTTAGTCTTTCGAGCGATGTTTCGCGGGGATATTCATCCTGCATACATTCAAAACTCTCTTTGCCCTTTGTTACTAAAACCGATACCAATTCCTCTTTAAACCGGTTGGCTTTATGGGCAGCAAAATATTTTTGTTGCGAGGCAAGACCAAATTTATCCTGCACTTCGCGGCTAAGCTTCCATTTCTCTGCCACATTCTCGGCCGTTTCGCCCATCGAATAAGGATGATACAGCTTAGAAAGTTTTGAATTAATAAATCGCCAGCCAATTGTAGTATCAAAAACTTCTGTCTTGCGCGAAAACGGTTCATCGGCTTTAGCCATTACGAAGGGGGCGCGACTCATACTTTCCACGCCTCCCGCTATGTAACAATCACCATCACCAATGGCAATGGCGCGTGTGGCATCCATAATGGCCTGCAGACCAGACGCACACAAACGATTAACGGTTACTCCGCCAACCTCTTTGGGCAACCCTGCCAGCAACAATGCCATACGGGCTACATTGCGGTTATCTTCGCCTGCCTGATTTGCGGCACCAAACACTACGTCTTCAATCTGGTTTACATCCAGTTGCGGATTTCGCTCAACCAGTTTTTTAATTACCCCGGCCGCAAGATCATCGGGACGTACCGATGCCAGTGCGCCACCAAACTTTCCAACTGGTGTACGCAAAATATCCAGCACATAAACTGATTTTGTCATAAAATTAAGTTCGGTGGGTAATGCTATTTAAGTAGTTTTGCGGGCAAGTTAACGCAACCCTTTTATGTGGCAAAGAATACAAACCGTGTTTCTGGTATTAGTAGTTATTAGTATGGTAGTGAGCCTTTTTTTACCTCTTTGGAAGGTAACCGATGGTACAAAAGAACTGCAATTATTTCCGCTTCACTTTTCCACCATAGAAAATGGCCAGCGTACCACACAGTATTTTCCGTATTCGGTTACGGCCATTTTAATGGTAGCAGCGGCCACTATTGCCATAATGGGAATAAGACGTTTTGATAACCGCTTAACACAGATTAAACTGGGCACCCTTAATTCCCTTATTCTTGCGGCCGCATTAGGATCGGCCGTTTACTTTTTTACTCAGGTTTCCAATCAGTTTGAAGCCGGGCCTGCAAAATTACCTCCGGTAATGTGGATTATGTTTGTGGGTGTGGCCTGCAACTGGCTGGCTGTACGCTTTATCCGCAGGGATGAAAAATTAGTACGTGATTCCGATCGGCTGCGATAAGTTTTTAAATTTCGTTTCGATAGGAATCCAGCCTTAATTTCTATCAATCAAAATTCAGAGATGGCACTTACAAAACTAGGTTCTGTAGTTGTTAATACAAGGGGAGATCTTCCTTCAGTAGGATTTCCTGCTCCCGATTTTGTATTCACTGGCAACAACTTAAAAGACGTTTCACTGGCCAATTTCGCTGGCCAAAATGTAGTGCTGAATATTTTTCCCAGTATTGATACCCGCGTATGCGCTATTTCGGTGCGTGAGTTTAATAAACGTGCTGCGTCATTCGATAATACAGTGGTGCTTTGTGTTTCCAAAGACCTTCCTTTTGCTCAAAAAAGATTTTGTGGAGCCGAGGGCATTGATAAGGTAATTACCGTATCGGATTTCAGAAGCAGAGGTTTTGGTAAGACCTACGGTGTAGAATTGATCGATGGCGAATTTGCCGGTTTATTTGCACGCGCGGTTGTTGTGATTGATCCCACAGGAAAAGTTATTCATACCGAACTTGTTCCGGTAATCGGGCAAGAGCCGGATTACGAAGCTGCGCTGAAGTGGATTTAATTTTCAAATCGCTGATTTCATAAGGGTTTTTTATTTTTCTTTATTCCTGTAACTTGGTCACGTGAAAGAACTCATTTTTCTTATTGAGGACTCAGCGGAATCTGGTCTTGAGGCTCGCGCTCTGGGGGAGTCTATCTTTACTGAAGCCGAAACCATGGAAGAGTTAAAGGAAAGCATCAAAGAGGCTGTTCGATGTCACTTTGAAGACACTAACATTCCTTCCATTATCCGGCTTCATTATGTAAAGGAAGAGATGATAGCCCTATGAAATTGCCGCGCAATGTTGCGGCTGATGAACTCATCAAATCATTACAAAAGATTGGGTACCTCGTTACAAGGCAAAAAGGCAGTCACATTCGTCTAACCTGTATTCTTCCAACAGGCGAACATCACCTTACTATTCCAAATCACAATCCAATTAAAATAGGAACCCTATCGGCTATTTTAACTGATGTTTCAAGATTTCATAAAATTTCAAAGGAAGAGCTTATCAATAAAATTTTTGGATGACAACCAGACTTATTCTCCTTGCCTCTTTCATTTTCTGCCTTCATTCGTACGGCCAACAATCTTCTTATTACCTTACGGCCGACAGAGTTTTTGATGGCGAAAGCCTTCATGAAAACTGGGCGGTAGTAGTTGAAGGCAACAGGATTACTGCAGCCGGACCAAAAGCCAATGTGAAAGAACCGGCCGGAGCCACCCGAATAAATTTTCCTAATTCTACGCTTACACCGGGATTAATTGAAGGACACTCGCACATGCTTCTGTATCCCTATAACATTACCGATTGGGATACGCAGGTGTTGAAAGAAACTGACGCCTACCGCACCGCCCGCGCAACAGTACACGCAAAAAATACTTTAATGGCTGGCTTTACTACGGCCCGCGACCTGGGAAGTGAAGGAGCCGGCTATGCGGATGTTGGATTGAAACGCGCCATCAACGAAGGCATTATTCCGGGGCCACGCCTATTGGTTGCCGGAAGAGCAATTGTTGCCACCGGTTCTTATGGTCCTAAAAACTATGATCACGACCAGCAGATTATGCTCGGTGCCGAAGCAGCCGATGGAAATGATTTGGTGCGCGTAGTGCGCGATCAGATTGGCAAAGGCGCAGACCTTATTAAAGTGTATGCCGATTACCGGTGGGGACTGAATGGTGATGATCGGCCATCGTTCACATTAGATGAATTAAAACTGATTAATGAAGTTACCCGAAGCAGTGGCCGCGTAATGGTTTGCCATGCCAAATCAAAAGAAGCAATTAAACGCGCAGTACTGGCCGGAGCTGAAACTATTGAACATGGCGATGATCTGGACAAAGAAATTGCCCTGCTGATGAAAGAACATAACGTTACTTATATTCCTACCCTTGCTGCAGTGGAAATGATTTCACAGTATCGTGGTTGGAAAAAAGGCGTGAGTGTTGAACCGGCTAACATCACCAATAAAAAAAGAAGTTTTAAAGAAGCCATGACCAGCGGAGTAACCATTGGCATGGGTGGCGATGTGGGTGTATTTCCGCATGGTGATAATGTGTTGGAAATGGAATTGATGCAAGAGTATGGCATGAAAGCTTTTGATGTGTTGAAAGCCGCTACCAGCGTAAACGCACGTGCCTTCCATCTCGACAACCAGGTGGGTTTTATAAAAACCGGATTAAAAGCCGATCTGTTAATTGTTTCCGGAGACCCATCCAAAAATATTTCAGATCTGCGCAAAATAAAATTTGTAATGAAGGATGGAGTCGTGTACCGGAATGAGAAATAACTTAATTCAGGTTGCGGGGAGTTTAATAGTTTGGGCGTTGCAACCCAAAAACGAGAAGTCAGTAACCAGATGTCATTTATAAATTAATCTCGTATCTTGGATTTCCAGAATAAAAAACTCACCACTATGAATCGTAAACAAGCCCTTAAATCCATTGCCGCTACTGCAGCCGGTGTTATTGCCCTACCTCAAATTGGCAAAAGCATGAGTGCCTTGTCTGCTGAACTAGGCAACAAAATCAACCACTCCGTTTGTCAGTGGTGTTATGGTTCCATTCCACTGGAAGAGCTTGCTAAGGCGGCAAAAGAAATTGGACTAAAGTCGATAGAGCTGCTTGGTCCCGACCAGTGGGCTGTAGTACAAAAACACGGGCTTACTTGCGCAATGGCTTATGCTACCGACCTTGGGCTGACTAAAGGCTTTAACGATCCCTCGCTTCACGAAAAATTTCTGAAAGACTACTCTACCAACATCCCCAAAGCTGCCGATGCGGGATTGAAAAGTGTAATCTGCTTTAGCGGAAATGCGAATGGACTCAGTTCAGAAAAAGGAATTGAAAACTGTGTGCGTGGATTAGCACCTGTTATGAAAGTGGCAGAGAAGCACAACATACTCGTGCAAATGGAATTGCTGAACAGTAAGGTAGATCATAAAGACTATCAGTGCGATCATACTGAGTGGGGAGTTAAACTGGCTGAGAAATTAGGTTCACCCAATTTTAAATTGCTATACGACATCTACCACATGCAGATAATGGAGGGCGATGTAATTGCCACCATTCGCAAACACCAGAAATACATTGGTCATTATCATACGGGTGGTGTTCCCGGTCGCAACGAGATTGATGAAACCCAGGAACTATACTACCCGGCCATAATGCGCGCTATTGCCGAAACCGGTTTTACAGGTTACGTAGCGCAGGAGTTTATTCCCAAGCGGCCCGATAAGTTAGCTTCGCTGAAGCAAGGGGTTGGGATTTGTGATGTTTAAAGTAGGTCCATAAGCTGTTCCCGAACGATTCTAAATAATGTCGAACAATAGATAAAAGGATTTTTAAAATCCAATTTGATTAAGATTCTGGATTACAAATCCCGAATAGCCCAAAGTTTGTGATTTGTGATGAGGAAATAGAGTTTCCTATATTGAATTGTTGGCAGCAATGTGGCCGGTCAAAAATTTGGTTTCAAAAAAAACGGCTGACAATTTTTATAACAAAGATTTCCCCACTAAGACAGCTGCATCTGTTCTTTAAAAAATGATTAAATTGCCTGCATGAAGGAAGTAATCATAAAATACAATGATTCCAAAACGTTGGAGCTGCTAAGAAGTCTTGCTGGCTATCTTGGCTTTACTATCTCAGAAAAGAAGGATGCCGGGCGGAAAAAGAAGAAAGGTTCATTCAATGCTTTAAAAATTGATACTCGTGGCTATAGGTTCAACCGGGAGGAAGCCAATGAACGATAGTGTCTTTCTTGATACCAATATCCTGGTTTACAGCTATTCCTTTGCGGAACTTGATAAGCAAGGCGTTGCGCGGCATCTTATTGACCAACATGATTCTTTCATCAGCACACAGGTATTACAGGAACTTGCCAACACACTTATTAAAAAATTTAAGGCCAGCCCTGTTGAAGCACTTAACGCAGTGAACGAATCTGCGGGGAATTGTTTCGTACACATAAATTCTGAAAGTACCATTGCCGCTGCCTGCAAAATTGTCGAACGCTATGCCTTTTCATTTTACGACAGCCTGATTATTGCGGCAGCAATTGAATGCGGGTGTACTGCATTATTTTCAGAAGACTTGAATCACGGGCAGGTCATCGAGGAAAAACTGAAAATTATCAATCCGTTTTTATAGACTCTCTACAGACTCAGGCTTGTCTTTGAGTTAATGTATTGATTCGTTTACAACTTTCTCTTATTACCTATCTGGCATCCATCTGTAACCCGGTATCAGTTGAATTTGTAATAGCACCTGAAATTCTTTTCTACCTTTGCTTTCAAAATGCCTTACTCATGTTTACCGCGCAAAACATAAAACTCTTCTTACGGTTCGCGCTTTCTGCTTCATTTCTATCGGCTGTAGCCGATCGGTTTGGCTGGTGGCCCGCAGAAATGTCGGCCTGGGGTAATTGGGAAAACTTCGTTGCCTACACACAAGTCATAAATCCGTGGCTGCCCGAGGCATTGGTTTCACCAATTGCTATGGTGGCCACCGCGACCGAAATCATTTTCCCTTTGTGTTTGTTGTTGGGTTTCAAAACAGAATTATTTGCAAAACTCAGCGGTATTTTATTACTGTTATTCGCGTTGGCCATGACGTTTTCAACCGGCATTAAAGGCCCTTTCGATTACTCGGTATTTAGTGCATCGGCTGCAGCTTTTGCCTTAAGTACCATGAAAGAAAAATACTTTGAGTTGGATTGCCTGTTGGCAAAGAAGTAAGGCCATTTCTGTTACACTTTACAATTGAAAATTGTACCAATTTTTGGTAACATTGTTACAAACAAGGGTTTGATTTTATGGGAAAAAACACATCTGTTTCATTAGGTGATCATTTTGAAGACTTTGTTGAAAGTCGGATTTCCAAGGGTCGTTATAAAAACGCCAGCGAGGTAATCCGGGCAGGATTAAGGTTGTTAGAAGATGAAGAAAATAAATTAACCTCACTGAAGAAGGCAATCAAAGAAGGGATTGACAGTGGGGTTGCGCACAATTTTGATTCGGAAAAACATCTTGCCTTAATAAAGACTGCTAAGAAGCGTAATGGCTAAATATCGGTTTACAAATAAAGCCGTTAACGATCTAACCCATATCTGGAATTACACGGTTCGCACTTGGTCAGAGGTCCAGGCCGATAAATACTACCGGCAATTGTTGGCCTTTTGTAAGGAAGCTGCTACTAACCCGCTCCTCGGCAAAAGCTATGAAGGGGTTAGTAATAACTTATTAGGTCTGAAAGCCAACCATCATATAATCTTTTATAAAATAATTACTGAGAAAGAAACTGTAATTATCAGGATTCTACATGAAAGAATGGATTTAAAAGCATTGGCTAACTAACTTATCTGTTGAAAAAATTATTACTTAAAATTGTAAAGCGCACCCTCTTTACCCTGCTGGTACTGGTTGTGTTGCTTACACTAACTGTTTTTCTCTATATGCGATTAAACAAATTTGGAAAATCGCCCGAAGGTTCGCGGCAGGAACGAATCAGTCAATCGCCAAACTTCAAAGATGGTTCTTTTCAGAACCTGAGTTTTACACCACAGTTAACCGAGGGCTACACTATACCCGGCATTATATATACCCGTCTTTTTAAAAAACATGAGAAGCTTGTTCCTGTGGATACCATTCCATCGGTTAAAACAGATTTACTCAACCTTCCGGCCGAAAAAAATATTTTAGTGTGGTTCGGACATTCGTCATACTACATGCAACTGCACGGCAAGCGTATTCTGGTCGATCCTGTGTTTAGTGGTAATGCTTCGCCCCTTCCGGGAACCGTAAAAGCTTTTGCCGGAACGGACCGATACACGGTAGAAGATTTGCCCGCTATCGATTACCTGTTTATTTCGCACGATCATTACGATCACCTGGATTACGAAACCATTACAAAACTTAAATCGAAAGTAGGAACTGTTATTTGCGGACTGGGCGTAGGTTCTCATTTCGAGCAATGGGGTTATGACTCTGCTACAGTACTGGAAAGAGATTGGTACGAAAGCATTGAATTCGATAGTGTCTTCACTGTGCATGTAACTCCGGCCCGCCATTTTTCGGGCCGTGGGTTTAGCCGCAACAACACCTTATGGTGTTCCTATGTATTGGAAACGCCATCATTAAAAATCTATGTGGGTGGCGATAGCGGATACGATACACACTTTGCTGCTATCGGTAAAAAGTTTGGGCCATTTGATCTGGCCATTATCGAAAGCGGGCAATACAATGAAGCGTGGCGTTACATTCACACTTTACCATATGAAGTACTACAAGCTGCACAGGATATAAAAGCGCACCGATTATTTCCTGTACACAATTCAAAATTCCAGCTTGCAAACCATCCCTGGAACGAACCTTTGAATCGCGTAAGCGAACTGAATCAAACTATTGGAATACCTCTGGTAACTCCGGTAATCGGAGAACTGGTAGAGCTGGAAAATGAAACCCAGCAATTCAAACAATGGTGGTTTTCTCTAAAGTAACAATCTTATTATTTGGTTAGCCTCACCCGCGCATCATCGGCACGAATATCAACGCGCGCGTTGCCATTACCTGTATTAACGATGGTATGGTTTTCTGATCGTTCCACAACTTCGAAATCGGTACTAATTCCTGCGTTATCATGTCGGATTTCAAACCGGCCACCACCACTTAAAATTTTCATTGCCACCAGGCCATCCTGTAAGTTTACCCGGTAACTTCCATTCTCCGCCAAGGATGTTTCAATCACAAAATCACCATCATCCAGTTGTGCATTAATCCTTTCGAAGCTCGCGTTGGTAATTTCAACATCAGCATCATCGGCATCTATTTCCAGCGAACCCTTGCCCGTGTCCATACGCAAATCGCCATCATCTAATTTTATATCAAAGCGATTTCCCTTGCAATTGGTTAGCTCAATGTCGGCATCATCCAAATCCAACTCGATCGAACCATCTACCGATTTCAGAAAATAATCGCCATCATCGCCATCAATAATCAGGCTGGCCCCTTGCGGCACTTCCAGGTTAATGGTGTACTTCTCGTTATAATATCCTACAATGCCGGAAACAGAACCGTGCGAATACTCGCGGATGGAGAGGTCGCCATCCTGCTCGGCTACATCCACCCTAAATTCCTGCTGACCAAACACTAACCCTTTGGTGGTTACACTCCGATCTATTTTTACATGCACCGTACTACGGGCCGAGCCTACTATAAAAACTTTTGCATCGGACACATCGAGTTTAATGGTGCCAGTAGCGCTCAGTTTGTATTCTTTGTCAAGATGAAAGTCGCCTTCTTTGGCAGACTGAGCCGAAACAGTAATAGCTAATGTAAGGGCAGACAGGGTAAGTATTGTCTTCATAAAACGGGGGATTTACCTGTATAAGACGCAGACAGAAATCGAAAGGTTGCAGTTTCTTTCTTATGAACAGGAGGAAAGTCCGAATCCCTAAATTTTTGCAATCAATTCCATGTACAATTCCGTAAGCCTGGGTTCTGTTTTATTGGCTACCGCCACAATCTCGCTAAGCGCTGCCGGTTTCAAATTGTCGGGGTCGCAATCATCGGTAAGTACAGAAATAGCACAACAGGGCAAGCCCATGTGGTTAGCTACCAATACTTCGGGCACAGTGCTCATGCCTACCGCATCGGCACCAATACGATGTAAGAAACGATACTCGGCCCGGGTTTCCAGGTTAGGGCCCATTACAGCAACATAAACTCCTTTATTGAGTTTTATCTTTTTTGCTTTCGCGATTTTTATCAACAAGTCGTTTAGTTTTTTTGAATACGGAGCACTCATATCCGGAAAACGTGGACCAAACGCTTCGAAGTTAGGGCCGCGCAGCGGATTATCGGGTTGCAGGTTGATGTGGTCATCAATCAGCATCATCTCGCCCTTCTTCCATTTCAGATTCAGGTTTCCGGCTGCATTTGAGATGAGCAGGAATTCTACACCCAGCAGTTTCATTACCCGAACCGGTAATGTAATCTGCTGCATCGAATAGCCTTCGTAGTAATGGAAGCGGCCCTGCATGGCCAACACTTTCTTTCCTTTTACTTCACCATAAATAAGTTTGCCTTTATGAAACTCTACCGTAGAAATTGGAAAGTGTGGTATAGAGTTGTAGTTGATGACAATTTGATTCTTGATTTTTTCTACGAACTTATTACCCAGGCCCGTGCCGAGGATTACGCCTACTTCGGGTGCCGTTATTCCATGGCTCTTTAAGTAGGCGGTGGCTTCTTTAATCTGCTCAATCATAAATAATGTGTGAATTTTATTACCCGCAAAACGCTGCGTTAAAGTATGTTTTAGTTATGCACTTATTTCAACTTACTTATACGTAAAAATCGTGCTTAGCTGTTTTAGCCACCTCAACAAAAAACTGCGCTACTTTTTGGGTAACCGCTTTATAATACTTCTCTCCTTTTTCGGCTGAAGCTTGCCGCGGGTCGCCCACTCCGGTATCGGCTGTTACCTGCATCCATTTGCGTTCGGCCCAGGCCCATCCTTCCTGCATTGCTTTAAAGCGAAACTTCTTTGCCTTCCCCTCACCTGCTTCTGATAATGGACGCACCAGCTGCGGGCGCAAGTACATCATTAAACTGGTTTCCATCTCACCGGCATGGTCGTCTTTGTTTACAAAAAAATCTTTCTGATCTATACTCTTAAACCAATCGCACGAACACAAAAACATATTCGGGAATTTTAACCCCAACTCCCGTATCATGGTTTTAAAATCGTTGCCCCCATGGCTGTTGAGTATTATCAGTTTATAAATTCCCTGCCGGTTCAGCGTTTCAATTACATCGCGCAACACAACAAACTGAGTGGATGGATTCATATTCATATCCAGCAGCACATCGAACTGGCCGGTATTAACACCAAATGGAATAGCGGGTAATACCGTAATTTTTGCTCCTTGCTCCCACGCTAACCGTGCTCCTTCGGCTGCAATTTCTTCCGCTTCAATAATATCGGTTCCATACGGAAGATGGAGGTTATGTGCTTCGCAGGCACCCCACGGCAACACCGCCACCTCGAACGATGCGTCTTTGATTGTCTTCCAGTTGTTTTCAGCAAGAATGTAAGGTCTCATAGTTTTATACCGGTAGTAAGATCTGGTACACCTTTCCTTTTTTTACTGTAAGGCGAGGTTGCCGCAACCACGGGTTGTGTCGTTTTAAAATTTTATAGTTACTGCCATTCTGTTTTGCAAATGTAACCAGGTTAGCAATGGTTTCGTGCACTTCAATTGTCCGAAGTTCTTCCGGATGATACACGTGATCGGGATTTAATTTAAATCCATACTTTTCAGGATGCTCAAAAATTTCCTTGATTGCCAAAATCCTAAATACATACCGGGCGGTTTCATCATTTAAATGAGCATCGTAGTAATTATCAACCTGATTATCTTCCAGGTCGCTTCGAATGCCCGCCACACCCCGATTGTAGGAAGCCGCCACTAACGTCCAGTTGCCAAATTTTTCGTATGCCTTCTTTATGTATTTACAAGCCGCTTCGGTTGATTTAATCGGGTCGTAGCGCTGATCTACTTCTTTGTTTATTTCAAGCCCGAGTTCTTTACCTGAAGCTTCCCGTATTTGCCAATAGCCCACCGCTTCTTTGGGTGATACTCCATTTACCAAGCCACTCTCTATCAAGGGCAGGTATTTGAAATCGTCCGGAATGTTATTGGCTTTTAATATCTCTGTCATTCGGGGTAGCCAGCGGTTTGCCCGTTTCAGCAAAAACAATGTGCTGCTTTGCAGATAAATGTTTACCTGCAATTCGCGATCTAATCGTTCGCGCACATCCGGAATAGTTAATGGAACCAGCTCACCGGCAAACGAAATACTTTCCGGTAAATCGTATGAGATGGCCACAAAGGGTTGAAACGTTTCTGATACCGGAATAGGCTCAAGTTCGGGTGTAGGTTCTGGTTTACGTTCAGACTGATCGAACAACACATACACCAGCAACAAGCCAATAGAAAGCGGGGCCAAAAAATTGATAACGCGCTGCATGCTTAAAAGTTTGGCGAAAGCAGGTAGCGTGCGTAAAACTCATCTATCACTTTTACTGCTTCAGCAGGGGTATCTACCAGGCTAAACAACTCCAGGTCTTCAGGACTTACCATTTTCTCTTCTACCAATACATCTTCAACCCACTTCATCCAGCCTGCCCAGAATTTCTTTCCCACCATTACAATTGGAAAGCGACCAATCTTTTTGGTCTGAATCAAGGTTAGCGCTTCCGTTAATTCATCTAATGTTCCAAACCCACCAGGCATAATAATAAAGCCTTGCGAGTATTTTACAAACATCAGCTTCCTGACAAAAAAGTAATCGAATGTGATTAGTTTATCCGGATCGATGTATGGATTACCCTTTTGCTCGTGCGGGAGAAAAATATTTAACCCTACCGATTTTCCACCGGCCCGCCTGGCTCCTTTGTTACCCGCTTCCATAATACCCGGCCCGCCACCTGTTATAACACCATAGCCATGATTCACCAACTCGGCTGCAATGTCTTCAGCTATTCTATAATATTTATGGTCGGGCTTTACGCGTGCCGATCCAAAAATAGTAACACAGGGGCCGATCTTCGCCAACTTCTCAAACCCTTCTACACACTCGCTCATCACTTTGAAGATCATCCATGAGTCGGAACTTTTTATTTCAGCCCAGTCTTTATCTTTAAATGCTTTTCGAATGCGATGTTCGTTTTCCAACACCTGATCTAACTCTTCTATGCTTTTTTTCTTTTTCGCTTTTGATGCCATACCTTTCTTAAAATTTTTTTCAAGTTACTAAATGAATTGTAATTCTATGAACTGGCGCTACCCGGCTGTTGTATTCTTATTGATTGCGTTAGGCGTTAGCCTGATAAGGTGTAGCACACCCGAGCACCGTAACGCTTTTGCAAACGACAGCACATGGGCATTGTTTCCATTTCAAAAAATAAATGAGGCTAACCCGATTTTGCAGGCCGGTACCGGAGTTTTCAAATGTCCTATTCTTCAGCAAGAAATTAAATGGGAAGAAAAGGATGTGTTTAACCCTGCTGCCGTAGTGCGCAACGGAGCGGTATATCTTTTTTATCGGGCAGAAGATACCATTGGAAAACACAATGGCACTTCCCGTATTGGCTTAGCCATTGGTACAGACGGAATTCATTTTAACAGAATGTTTGCCCCTGTGCTTTTTCCGGCCGAAGATTTTATGAAAGTGTATGAATGGGAGGGTGGCATCGAAGATCCGCGCATTGTAGAAAGTGAAATGGGCACCTACATTATGACGTACACCGCATACGATGGTAAAACCGCCCGACTTTGCCTTGCCTCTTCCACCGATTTGTTGAACTGGACCAAACACGGACTCGTACTGAACGATACGTTCACCAATCACTGGAGCAAGTCGGGCGCTATCGTATCGCGCCAGCAGGGCAATAGAATTGTGGCCGAAAAAGTAAACGGAAAATACTGGATGTACTTTGGCGATACCGATTTGTTTATGGCTACGTCTGACGATTTAATTCAATGGCAACCGGTGTTAGATGAAAAAGGAAACCTTAAATCTGTGTTGAAGCCAAGACCGGGTATGTTCGACAGTCGGTTAGTTGAGAGCGGACCGTACGCATTAATTACCGAACATGGCATTCTACTATTATATAATGGTATGAACTTAGATTCGGGTGGTGATGAATATCTCCCTGCTGGTGCATATTGTTCGGGGCAGGCATTGTTCGATTCCAACGATCCCACACAATTAATTGACCGGATGAATACTTACTTCCTCCGCCCCGATCAACCGTATGAAACCGAAGGCCAGGTAAACCAGGTTTGCTTTATTGAAGGCATGGTTCCGTTTAACGGGAACTGGTTTTTGTATTACGGTACGGCCGATTCGAAGATTGGAGTTGCTGTAAAGAAAGTTGAAAGCGAAAAGATTTAAAGCAGAAAGCTATCAAGCGAAAAGCGGTAAGGCTAAAAGCTGGACAGTACAAAGATTTAAAGCGGCCGCTACCTTACCGGTTCATAATAAAGTATAATGGCTCCGTTTTCAAATACTTTAGTTTTTTTGAGTCTTAAAACCGTTCTCTCCTTTATGTTCTCAAATAACGACAATCCCTTTCCTGCAATTACGGGCTGAATACAAAGCTGAAGTTCGTCAATTAAATTCAAGTTCATTAACTGGATAATCAAACTGCGACTCCCCACGAAAATATCGTTGCCCGGCTGCTGCTTCAATTCTCTTACCAGCTCTTCAATCGGTTTAGCTGCCATTTCCGCTGTTTCCCAACCCGTATTTCTGAGTGTATGCGAAAACACAATTTTTGGGACTCTATCTATTGCTTTGGCAAAATCGTCTGCTGTTTTTTCTCCTGATGGATTTTTTAGTAGCGTTTGCCAGTACTGCATTAGTTGGTAGGTTACCCTTCCATACAGGATAACGCCTGCACTATTCAACAGGTTAGCATAGTGTTGATGTAATTCTTCATCTGCTATTCCGGCTGTGTGGTCGCAATTACCATCTGTAGTTGTGTTAATTGCCGCAATTATTTTTCTCATACAAATTTATTTCTGTTTCGCTCAGGCTGCGCTATCTATGAACGACACTTTAGTATTGATTAAACTTCTAATACCTCATAAAGTCAGGTATTAAAATACAAAGTCACTAACCAAAACATCTTATTCGTCTTCGGCAAAAGTTATCAAATATCCATTGTTGTCCTCAATAGAAAATTCCGTAGCACCGTAAAATGCTTTTTCAATTCCTTTAACCACTTTTACTTTGTCTTTAATTTGTTCAAAAAATCTTCTGATTTCAGTTGTCTGAATATACAAAAGCAATGAGCCTCCGTTCTGTCTTGAAATCATTGGCAAGTCATGGCCCAAACTTTCAAAGGTTTGGAACATAAAAGTTACATTTCCACAAGTCATCATGGCCCAAACAATATCGCCTTGTTCGGGGACAGTTGTAACAACATTAAATCCTAATTGTTTGTAAAAGTCAATTGTCTTTTTAATGTCCGTTACAAAAATGTTTGGTGATACGGTCTCCATATTTCTCTTGGTTTATCTGCCTGGTGCTGTTCGCCTAAGGGGTTCCTCTTAAGCCCCAGTACTCTAAGCTGCTTTCACTTTTATATTTGTCATTTCAAAGACAATTTCAATTTGCAGGTAATACCATACCCCTTTCTCCTGCATTACGAGGTGGGCATTTTCAGAGCTCTCATTTATCATTCTTCGTAATAATAAGAGTAGTCTATTCCTTTCATAAACATCTCTCTGTCGTTTATTTTATTGGTAAGTGCTTTTGAAAGGAGTTGCACTAATACACTGTAATCAACGGTGCTTATAATCATGGCGTTCATATAGTTCTCCTTACCGATTTTGCTCCAATCCACGCATTTTTTCAATTGTTTTTTCAGCATCATATCGAGCCATATTCTAGTGCTTCTGCCATTGCCTTCCATAAAAGAATGTGCCTTGTTCATTGCTGCATACTTTTGTATAATCTCATCAAAAGTTTTTTGCGGCATAGCATCTATTTGCAGCAAAGCCGTTTTTAAATGCTGTGCAAACACGAACTGATATCCACCTTTTGAAATGCTTTTTTCTCTGATTTGCCCAGCAAAATCATACAAGCCACCAAACAGATAAGCGTGTATTTGTTGCAAACCTTTGGTGGTGCCTGTTTCAAATTCGTTAATCAAATTATTTTCAAAAAGCGTGTAAGCCTTCTTCTTACTTTGTCCGTCTACGCTGGTATCGCTGTAAAGAAACCAGTCTAAAAACTTCATTGCTCTGTTGTTTGGAAAACTTTTGGCGAGGGCTGTTACTCCTTCACTATCTAACATATCAGCCAATCGCTTTTTGCCATCGGGGGCAAGAAATTTGAACTGGGTAGTGGCACTAACCACTTCACTATCTTCTTTTTTTAGTTTGGCTTTCAGGTATTTCCAGTAGTTGCGGACTTTATTGTAATCGCTCTCCTCATTCAAAATACCCACAACATCCAATACACTAAACCACCATTTGGCGTTGGCATCGTCCCACACCGCACGCACTTCACAGTCGTTAAAAAAGCGAATAGATATTTTAAGCTGTGCTTTTTTCATTCTTCAATTTCTCTCCTTTGTTGATGCTGGTCGCCCGGCCAACATCCTGTTTATTTTATCTATAACTCTCCTGAATCAATCCTTACATTAAAATACAAAGTCATTAAAGACCAGCAACCAACAGTAACCGGTGATTAAGCTATTACTCAGGCTTTGGGCTTTTTGAAATGATTAATCTCATCAACCCCGGAACCCACCGTTGCAACCATACAAACACTTTACCGTGACCCGTAAAAACATAATTTCTTTTTCTTTTTAGAATAGCTTTCACCATTACCCTTGCGGCTCTGTCCGTAGGCCACATTAAATTTGCAGGACGCGGATCGGGTCGGTCAGGATGCCAAACACCCTCGTTATCCATTCTTGCAATTTCCGAAACTATAAATCCGGGATGTATGGTAGTACAACTTGTACCGGTACCCATTAATTCAACTTGTAAAGTAAGCCCAATAGAGTGTACCGCTGCTTTTGATGCGCCATATGCACCCAGATTAGGATTAGGAAGATAGGCGCCTATGCTCCCTACTAAACCTATCCGTCCATCTGTCTTCTTTAAATAAGGCAGAGCATATTTAACCGTTACGGCAAGGCCCGTTACATTGCCTTGTAGTTGCCTGTTCCAATCTTTGGCAGACAGTTTTTCAATGCTGCCAAAAACTCCAAAACCAGCATTAGCAACAACCACATCCATGCGGTCCCAGGTGGTAATAATTTGTTGAACCGCATTTTGAATAGCCGTTTCCTCCATAATATCACACTGAAACACTAACGCGTGCCCACCAGACTGACTAATTTCATTTGCCACTCCGTCCAATAGTTCTTTGCGTCTTGACGATAGCGCTACTTTGTATCCTAGTCTTGCCCATTCAAAAGCCATTGCTTTACCAATGCCAGACGAGGCACCCGTTATCCAAACTACTTTCTCTTTTGTATTTATCATTTCAAGGTTACTATTAATTTGCTTTTATGTCTTGCGTGCATTGCACCTCTTTCTCAATCTGGCCGTATAACGGCCCGAGGCTTGGCGAAGGGTGGGGTTTTTAGCACTGAACTTTAATCGAAGCACTAACTTTCAATTTTGTACAAAGATTCAATTGAAGCTGTTCCCCCGCCATTACGCGAAACCGATGTTAGCGGCTCATACTTTTCTTCTATTTGTCATCTAGCATAATTTTACTTTAACATGTCATTTTGTTACATCTTCGGGTACAGTTGTAACAACTATATTTTGACCGTTAACGTGTCTGTTTAAGAAATTGATTAGTCTGTTATTAATTGCTGTAATTTGTTCATTGTTACCAAATGAGCCAGGAGCAATTGCTTGAGAGTTGTAAGTAAAGTGATTTCCTTGTTTAACTAATAACCCATAACTCGGACTTGGTGAATGAATGAAACAATAAGCAGCATAAACATTTCCTAAACCTGCAGATATTGCCTGGCCATATTCAGCACCACCATAAAAATATGCGGTAGGGAAATCTATACTTTGAAAAGTGCTTGCTTCAAAATATCTGTTTTGATTGTAAAGCCAATTTAATTCTCCCATCGAAAAGAAGAACATTGCAGTCGGATGAAATCCAGCTTCTTTTGCTTTCATTACTGTCCACCCACCCATAGAATGTCCACCTAATACTATTTTTGATTTGTCAACTTTTAAACTTGAAGAATTAACGAATTGAATAACTGATTGTAATTCTGAAATTCTATATCCAAAGTTTTCTCCATCCCCAAATGGATTATCGTTTAGGTAATCAAGAGCTTCGTTTAAAGTTCCATTTGATTGACCTTGAATTCTGACTGACATAACTGCATCACTATGGTCAGGCACAAAAACATAAAAACCTGCACGAGCAAGAGCTTCGCAAATTTCAACAGAGCCAATACCACCACCTGAAAATCCGTGGGAAAAAATTATAGCAGGATGATTTTCATTTACTTCTGAGCCATTATGAGAAACCTTTCCCTTAACAACTAATCCTGATGATGCGGTATTATAATTATACTCATTTTCAGCGTCAAGAGTAGGGTACCATATTGCAACCATAATACTGTCTTGATCATTTATAGGTATTTTGACGAATTTATAACCTGCTTTCAGGTCTGTAGAAGGGTCAGTTATGCTATTTTCTTCTTTATTACACGCCAGCAAAGAGAGGCTAATAAGCAATAGAATAATTAAACTTAAATTTTTCAATATCACTTTTAAGATATCGGCTTTATACTCTTTTCTCATTGTGCTTTTAAGTCAACTACTTTTCTTCTTTGTTTTTGCATTTGCTGCTAACGGGTTGCAGATTTGCGATGGGCGGGCTTTTCACCACAAATGTTGATGCGAAGCACAAAACTTTCGGCTACCACTAAACTGTCTGCGGAGCACGAAACCCCGCCTATTGCAAATGTGCTGTTAGCGGTAGTTATTCTTTCGTCAATGCACATTTCAGTCCTAAGTTTAAAGTCATTGCGTAATGTCTGATTTTACTATTTGCAAAATAGTCAGAGTTTGTAATTGTCGTGAAGCTGTGTTGATACGAAAATGATGTGAACAACCAATATCGTCCTTTAAACTTGTAACCGCCACCAATTTCAACGAGTCCGCCAATGTCAAACCTGTTTGCTCTATCTGTTACATTAAATGTCTCACCAGGGAGTGTCGTCCCGTTAAAGTCTATTGGTGGTGTAATAGTTTTTGCGTCAACAAGTATTGAAGGTGTCAAGGCTATGTTGGCAAAACCGTAAACTGTCTTGCCGTAGTTAAAGCCAACTTTTAACGGCAGAGTAATATAGTCGTAATTGAATTTTGATGTGGCTTTCTTGCCAGTCGGATTACCTAAGTCGTCAGTAAAAATGATGTCAATTCTTAGTCCACGCTGATTATAGATGATCTCAGCACCAGCAGAAAAATATTTCTTGAATAGAAAGTCGTAAGTCAAACCACTTGCTAAACCTGTTCTGAAGTCCTTGTCGTTAAGGAAATTACTTGCTGTAACGTTTGTCCAGTTTGCTCCACCTTTAACTCCAAGTAAGTGATTTTGTCCGCTTACTGTTATGGTCGTAGCTGTCAGAACAAGCAAAAGTATTTTTCTCATTGTCTGAATGTTTGTGTGTCTGTCCATAATTACCGCTAACTCCTAAATATACGCGTATTTGTAGCGTATATCCAGTGGTATAGATGTGTTATACGCAAGTCAGCACAGCCGTTGAAAAGCACTAAAGCGAAAAGCATTAAAGCGAAAAGCAATAAAGTCTGAGGCTTTAGCTTTCCGCTTTAGGCTTTAAAGCTTTACGCTATCAAGCGCTTGCTTCAACCCGCTGTATGTAAACACAAAGCCGGTCTGCTTTATCTTATCCGCACTTACCTTGCTGCCTAGCAAAACAAGATTGGCCATTTCACCCAACAATAGTTTCAACACAAAACCCGGCACAGGCGGCAACCATATTGGCCGGTGTAGCATTTTACCAATGGCGCGCGTCATTTCTGCGTTGGTAACCCAATGGCCGCTTACGGCATTGTATGCACCCCGTAACCTTTCATCTTCAACTGCCTTTATAAACATAGCACACAAATCATCAATATGTATCCACGACAAATATTGTGTGCCCTTGCCAAGGGGTGAGCCCACAAACCAACGTACGGGCTTTGCCATTTCGGGCAATGCTCCCCCTTTATCGCTCAGCACAATTCCAAGACGCAACTTTACTACACGAATATTCAACGATTGAATTTTATCGGCTTCTGCTTCCCATTGTTGGGTTAGGGTAGCCAGAAAATCAGTGCCCGGTTTATCTTGTTCGGTAAAGATTTCATCGTTAGCCCCAACACCATAATAGCCAATAGCCGAGGCCGACACTACAGTAGTTACCTCATGTTTGTGTTTACTTAATGTATCATAAAGCAACGCAACTGATTTTGTTCTGCTTTCAACAAGCTCGCGCCTGCGCGAGGGGGTCCACCGCTTATCGGCTATGCCTGCACCGGCCAGGTTGATAATCGTGCCTACTCCCTGCAAGGCTTCGGCATCAAACTCGCCCTTCTCTACATTCCACACAAATGCCGGAATTTTTCCGGCACGGTTAGTGCGCCCAACATGCACAACCGGGTACCCCTTTTGCAGGAGCATTTCGGTTAGGTGCGCCCCAACAAGACCGGACGCACCGGTGATTAAAATTTTTTTACTCATTATTAGTAGCTTTGAAACATTAAACTAGTTGGTATGAAAATGATTTGGGGTGCGATTGGATTTTGTTTGGTGATTGGGGTTGTTCAGGCTCAAACCGTTACTGTAAATAAACAAAACGAAAAGGTAAAGAACGAAACTATTGAAGTATTTGCCACCACCCTGGAGGGGCGCAAGGAAGATATTCAACAAGCGCTAAACCGATTTGTGAAAGAAACGGGTAAGGTTAAACTTCTTAGTACACCAACCACGATAACAGAACCTATTATAGGCGGCACACCTTTTAGCAAAGGCGTTTTGTATGCCGGTACTCAGGCCGGAGATAAAACCAGCTTGGTGTGGATGGGCATTAACCCGGGCGAGTGGGACGAAAAAGATTTAACGTATGTAACCCGCGAATTGCAAAAGATGGTGTACCAGTTTGGTATAAAATTTTACCGCGATCAGGCACAAAAACAAATTGACGAAACGCAACAGGCGCTGGATGCGGTTGAAAAACAGCAACAGCGTGCACTCAACCAAAGCAGAGACCTAACCATTAAGCTCAGTAATAACGAGCAGGAGAAGATTCGTTTAGAAAAATCGCTCGAAAACAATAAACTTGAAAACGCTGCCTTAAAAATCCGGATAGAGAATAATAAAAAGACGCAGGATTCTTTAGTGAATGTAAACACTCAGGTTAAAAAAGTATTGGAAACACACCAGGAAAAACAGCGCAAGATTAATTAATTACCGAATGCTCTGTGCCATTGCCTCAATGCCGCGCACATATCCGCGTTGTTTAGAAATGGCTTGCTTTTTCAGGTACTGATCTTCCAGGTTATTCCTGATTTTAACTTTTATAGATTCTATCTCAGCCCGGTGTTTTACTATTTTTCTGTTTAGCGATTCAAGTTCATCGCGCAATTTCTTATTCTCTTTGTTCATGTCGCTCAGCACTTTTTCGGCTGTCTTCTTCGTTTCCTTTTCTTTTATCTGAGCTACCTGTTCTTTTTGCTTATAGATTTCTTTTGTTTTTATATCCTGCGCACCCTGGTTAGCCTTTATATCCATATTGGCATTGCTAATCTCTGACTCCAGCTTTTTTATATCCAGGTGCATTTCTTCGTTTTGGCTCATTTGTTTGCGCAGCTCTTTTTCAAGCGTTTCCAGTTTATCGGTTTCTGCCTTAATGCGCTTTTGTGTTTGCAGTTTGTATTGATTAACCGCAAACGTTCTAACATACTCTTTGCTTAAATTTGCTTTGTTCCGATCTACCGAGTCTGCAATAAAAACAGAGTCTTGTTCAAAAAAATAAATTGCCTGTGTGCTGCTGTCTAATTTGGTTAACAACACATATACATTTAATGGTTTGTCTGAAATGGCTGAAAGAACAGTGCCTTGTAACGCAAACTCGTTGTTGGTTTTTACCACTTTCGATTTGGTTTTGTTTCGAATATCGTTTTGCAGATCTTTCTCAACTTGATCGGGTGTTACTTCAGGAATATTTATCTGAAACCCTGCTTTAAGTCCCCTCGACATCTGGCTTTTCACCTCCTCTACCAAAATCGATTTGGGATTAATTACAGGTATAATTACTTCTATGGGGGGCTCTGTATTGTTTATCAATTGAAGTCCCCCGTCATTCCGGGTGGTATCTTTCTTAACATCTTGCCCCATTACGGCAACGGCCGGCAGGCACACCAATACCAAAATCAATCTTTTCATACCACACATATATTTAAGTTGCCTGAAAAGTAGCAATGTTTTTTGAAAGCAAAAATGCTGTATTCTGAAATGTCCATAAAAACCGGTAAACCGGTAGCCAGTCGGTGCTTCCCTTTTCAGAAAGGAGCCCGATTACTTTGGGAGGGTAACGGGCAAGGGTTTAAGCTTCCATTGCCGGGTTGCTTTATCGTAATAGTTCAGGTCATCGGGAAACTCGATATATTCTACGCCATTTGAGTTTCTTGTTTCATACGGTGTAAGCGATTCTCCTTTAACAAATTTATCGAACAGAAACATTTCGCGTTTGGCCAATGTGTCGGGTACCATTTTCCAGGTGCGGAACACTTCTTCATATTCAGCAATTTTATCCGATTCTAAAACCAATTTGCCACCGGTAGCTACCCGTTTGTTAACCAGGCTGGGAGCCGGCCGGCTCACTAAAAAATAATGTGTACTTCCATCTACATAATACGCATCAAACTTGTGCAGACTTGCCTGCTCCATATAAAATGAATCGTAGGCCGGATAAAACCTTTCTTCGAATGTCACGCCTTCCGGTGCTCGCCCTACATATCTGATAATCTTATCCATTACCGCTACCTGCTGCTGTGCACTTAAGTGTGTATTTACAGAATAATCTTTTTTAGCATTACATGCCATTGCCAGTAAAAAGGCTACTACTCCGATTTTTTTCATACTGCAAAATAAGAAGACCCGTCTTTGCAGACCGGTCTTCACTTTAAAAAATTAACCCTAACAAAATTCTTTTATTAATATGCTTTATTCAAAGGTTGGAATTCAGCCCAGCCATCAGTCCAATCGGTAGAACCAAAAGCTCCACGGAAAGCACCTGTTGTGTTAAAGAATGCATTTCCACTAAACTTAGCATCTGCAAAGTTGGCTCCTGCATTTAAATTGTTGTTACCTGCCACGCCCGCCACTAATGCGAAATTAGGATTAGAAGGATAACTGGCCGCTGTTTGTTGGCTCCAATACAATGAACCTGCTACACCAATATCGGTAAAGGCACTTGTGTTGGTTACGTTATTGAATGCTGTGTTATTATTCTCTGACCAATAGGTTGCAATTGCAGAAGCATCGCCTCCGTTAAGGCCCGTTACAAACTGACCGTCTGCTGCAGTTGCAGATGCTGCAGTACCTGCAGTAGAAGGAATACTCAACACGTTATAGGCATACTTTGCCGCACTACTATTTAAGTTAGTAAGTGTACCGGCATCATCAATACGTAACCCAATGCGATAGCCCGAGAAAAATGAATTGAAAATAGAAATAGCCGATCTTCTTCTGATATGCAATGCATTCTGGTAATTAGCGGAGATAGAGCGACTCTGAATTTCGCGTGGCCCTAATACCGTAATGTTAGAGAATACGCCTCTTGTACAACCAATGGTGGTAGCATCATCGCAAATACCTGCAAGTGCATTTCCATTACCCTGGTTATCGCTTTCAAACGCATTGGAGCCAGATTGATCGGCAAAGAACGGATTGCGCACAACCAAACCAAACTGCACATTACCGCCCCAGCCAAAGTCTGTATCAAAGTCATCATCCCACGTAGAGTGTGATACTAAATGCTTTCCGTTTACAGTTCCTCCAAACCATTCGAATCCATCATCGCCACCAAATGATACCTGTACATATTCAACGGTTGTACCGTTACCTACTGCACCAAAGGTTATACTGTTGGTTTCGTTATTGGGGGTAAGTTCAATACCTGCATACTCTACACGCACATATTTTAACGTGCCCGAATTTTCAGTTGCATGGGTTGTTGGTGTTGCCCCATCGGCTGCAATGCTGCCATAATTTTGAGTTGGCGAAATACCTTCAATAGTCGGTTTCAATGTCTGGTTCACAAACGCATTCCCTAACATTACTATACCGCCCCAATCACCACGATCTCTTTCGCCTGCGGCTTGTGCCGAAGTAAATACAACCGGATTAGAAGCCGTTCCTTCTACAATTAATTTTCCGCCAGGTAATACAACTAAAGTAGCTTTTGTTGCCTTATCTCCTTTCACAATAGTTCCGGCCGGTACAGTAAGCGTTACTCCATTCGGAACAAACACCTGACCTTTTAGCAAATAGGGTTTTGCTGCATCCAGTGTTTGTGTTGCTAATGTACCCTGAAGCGTAATAACCGGATCGCCTACTGTAATAACAAAGTTTGTAATTGAAGATGGAAATCCTTTTTTATCGATTACCTGAAATGCCACGATGATTTTTGACCCCACTACCGCACGGGCAGGAATGGTATATTCAAATTCAATCGGGCCAGATAAATTTGTTGCTGATATATCGCGTGTTTCATCTTCTTCGCCTCCTACATAAATTACAAGTTCCTGTGCTCCGTTAGGGGCTACCACGGTTAACGCTGCTGTAACATTGCCACCTGGAATGTTTTGTGTAGATGTGGGATCTACTTCCACTGTAGGGGCCGCACCAATTTCCTCATCTTCTTTACAGCTTTGTACGGCCATTACCGCAGTTACTGCAAAGAAAAACGCGAAGAGTCTCATCAATTTTTTCATGCTTATAGATTTAATTTTTCTTGCTGCAAAATTAGGGCGATACCCCGGGCAGGTAATTAAAGGGCAGTTATCAATTCTTTACCCCAGTGTTACCTTCTTCCTGATTTGTTAACAAAAAAAAGGGCCCTTCTGCGGGGCCCCTTTTTTCATATTGCAAAGCTTACCCTACTTGCTCAATTTCATACTCATCGAAACTGAAAACTGGGCTCCCACTTTGTACCCCCGCATCAGCGGGTCGGTATCCTGCAATTCACTATCGTTATTATTGTCCTGGTGGAATGAATATTTAGCATTAAGCAGATTTTGTGCGTTCACTTTAACCTCGTAGCGACCAAACTCTTTTGCTACCTGTACATCAAGTGTGTTTCGCGGCATTTCAAACCAGGTTGGATATAATACATCGCCCACCACAAAAATTCTCTTTCCAAAAACATTATACGCAACGTTAGCCGAAAACCCGGTTTGATCGTCTTTATAATACGCTCCGGCATTTATAATGTAAGGCGATTGACCGGTAAGGGGTCTGTAACGCGCCTGATTAGTGGCCGCTGCTCCTACATCAACTTCGCTCTTTATAAGCGCGGCATTCAGGTTAAGAGAAGTATTACGCAATAGTTTAGCTACACCTAAACTGGCTAATGATTTTCTTACCTCAACCTCTACTCCATAACTGGTAGCTTCTGGCGAGTTGCTGTAGTAAAACTGAGGACTTTCGCCTACAATCTGATTATATAGTTCAATCGGGTTTTTGAATGATTTGAAAAATCCGCCTACGCTAATCAACTCGCCCGGGTTGGGGTACATCTCCCAACGCAAATCAATATTATTTATAAAGGCCGACTTCAATTCAGGAGTTCCGATAATGTTTGCATCTAATTCGAACTGATAGAATAAGAATGGAGCGAGTTCGCGAAACTCGGGGCGATTAATTGACCGGCTGTATGCCACCCGTATTAATGAACGATCGGATAAATTATACGCCACATTTAATGACGGCAGCGGTGCCGCAACATTGTTCTCTACATTAACCGGCCCCAGGTTCGATAGTGCTTTAAGGGTTTGCATGTTATACTCTACCCGCACCCCGGCCGAAATATCAAATTGACCAAGCGGAAAAGAACCCCCTGCGTAACCGGCCATAAGGTTATTAGTACCTGAATAAGAATCAGACAAGTTTGTTCCTTCTTCAATGGTTAAACCATCATTACGATCAATATTGGTTGGTGCAAAAACCTGATTTAACGGAAGCGTGATAATATTCTGAACGGTTGACGGGTCTACCGCCAAATAGCTGAGGTACCGGGCATCAAAATCGCGGGTGCGATATTCTACCAGCGTTCCGGCCCGAAGTACTGGCGTGCGCTTATTATCCGGATCGCCAAACTTATGTTCAAAATTTAACCCATTGCTATAACTGATGTCGGTTAACGAAGACCAGAATCGGCTTGCATCAAACAGGTTACTGTTGGGTGGCAATTGCATAAAGTAGGGTTCTTCAGTGCCACGTAAAGACTGATCGCGCAACGTACGGAAACGTCTGTAATCAGGTTCGGATTTGCTGATTCTGTTTATTCCGCCTATCCATGAAAATTTGCTGTTTCCAAATTGATGGGTGCCCTGTAGCTGCCCCGAATAAATACCCCGGCTTAAATAATAGTATTCATAATTGGTTCGGTCGTTATTTGATAACTGAATAAAGTCAACTCCGTTACGAACTGTAGTACGTTCTTCGCCTAGTTGTACAAACAGGTTTTTAAATTCTATTCTGTGGTTGTTATTTAGTTTAAAATCCCAGTTGTGTATGGCACTAACCCGAACCTCTTCGTTACTTGTGTTGTCGGTAAACTTAAACCGGGGTGTTAGCGTTGTGCTCGAGAACTCGTTGTAGCGGTTAAATTCAGCATCAAAAACTCTAAACGATTTAGAGTATGCCAGTGATGTGTAATTACCCACTTCAACGCTGCCAATAGTAAAAGTTTGAGAGGTAGTAAAATTACCGCTATAATCTACGGGAGCATTTGAGTTTAATAATTCAAAACTATTGGTAAGTGATTTGCCTGCCCGTTCGCGCAGACTGGACTCCCGCCCGGATGCTTGTAACTGAGCGGTTGCAGGAAATGAGGTTGGCAGATCGCGGAAGCCATTATCAAATCCAAGAAAATCGGTTGAGCTGCCTTCTGTAGAATTAAATTTTTGAAACGTGGTATTTTGCCTATACCCCACACTAAAACCAATTTTGGTAAAATCTTCTGCGGCTACATTCCTGGTTACAACCTGAATTAATCCGCCCGCAAAATCTCCGGGCTGTTCGGCTGTTCCTGATTTATAAATCAGCATTTGATCAATAAATCCGGCCGGTATTAAATCGAACGAGAAAGATCTTGAGTCTGTTTCGGTGCTTGGTCCTATCGCTCCATTAATCATTACCTGATTATACCGTTGTGGTACACCCCGCACCACAACAAAACGATTATCGGCAATAGTAATGCCGGGTACGCGCTGTGCAATTTGCGCGGCATCGCGATCGGGCAACCTGGTTATTTGTTCAGACGAAATACCGCTTACTACCAGTTTACTTTCTCTAATGGCGCTTAGCAGGTTTACATCGGTAGCAATTTCTTTCCTGGCTGTTACCACTACTTCTTCCAGTTCGGCCACATCTTCGGCAAGAGAAATTTCCAGGTTAGTGCGTTTACCGTTTTCCACTATCACATCAGTAATAGTTTGTGTCTTATATGTTACAAACGAGACAATCACTGTATAGGTGCCTGGCTTAACATTAGGTATTGCAAAATTTCCGTCCAGATCGGTAGAGGCTCCAACTGTTGTTCCTTGAATTACTGCATTGGCGCCTATTACCGCTTCTCCATTGGTAGCATCCAATACTTTCCCGTTAATGCTTCCGTTTTGAGCAACCGCCAGCCCGGTAAGGGTTACAAGACTCAGTAAAAGAAAAATGCGCTTAGCCATGTGAATTAATTTTTCACAAAGGTGTTGTGGCAATATTATCCCGCTAAGGCGGCTATGTTACGTAATTGTTAAAGCCCCTGCTTTCGTGAAGTAATAACCGTCTATGATTCAGCGCGTACCAGACTCTTTCTGCTGCACTTCAGGATGAGCGTGAGGGGGTTATACTCATAAACCAAATAACATTGCGATAAACAGCCGGTAATGCAAGTAAGATTCTGATAACAAGTGGTAGCCTGAATTTTTTCTTTGTGGCTTCCTTGTTAATTCACATCCGGAGGTAATAAAATATCGAATACGTGTAAAGGAGGGGCGAAGGATTTGTTTCGCCTTTTTCAAAAAAATAACAAGTGCCCATTATTTTGTAATCGGTACTTTGGTAAGCAATGCTTTAATAATGTCTTTGGTGCGTACGTTATCGGCTTCGGCTTCGTAGTTCAGAATAATGCGGTGGTTCATTACATCCAGTGCTACTTCTTTAATGTCTTCGGGCAATACATAATCGCGGCCATCCATAAAGGCAACTGCTTTGGCAGCCAGGTTCATGTTAATACTGGCCCGTGGCGATGCGCCAAACTGAATGTACTGCGCCTCATTCTCTAACTTATATTCTTTTGGTTTACGGGTGGCCGTTACCAATTCAATAATGTATTTCTCCAGCGACTCCGACATTTTTACTTTATTCACCGCCTCGCGAATAGAGAAAATATCTTCTTTGGTAAGAATGGGATTTACTTCGTAACTAAACTGCATGTTGGAAATTCTGCGCATAATTTCCAGCTCGTGCTCTTTGGTTGGGTAATCCACAAACACCTTCATCATAAAGCGGTCAATCTGCGCTTCGGGCAGCGGGTAAGTGCCTTCGTTCTCAACCGGGTTTTGAGTAGCCATTACCAAAAAAGGCTTATCTAATTTAAATGTGGTTTCGCCTATAGTAACCTGCTTCTCTTGCATGGCTTCGAGTAAAGCAGATTGTACTTTGGCTGGCGAGCGGTTAATCTCATCGGCCAACACAATATTGGCGAAAATAGGCCCCTTCTTTACTTCAAATTTTCCTTCTTTCTGGTTGTAGATCATGGTACCTACCAAATCGGCAGGGAGCAGATCGGGTGTAAACTGAATACGGGCAAAATCGAGATGCAGTACCCGGGCCACTGTACTAATAGTAAGCGTTTTAGCCAAACCCGGCACACCCTCCAGCAAAATGTGGCCATTGGTGAACAAGCCAACCAGCAGGCGGTTTACCATGTACTCCTGCCCTACCACCACTTTGGCTACTTCGTTGTAAACCTGCTTTACTTTTTGTGCGTGTTCTTGCTGAATTTCCGATGCTTCTGCGAATGCCATAACCCGATAGATTCTTTAAAATTTAGAACGCAATATTAACCAATTGGTGCTAAAGTTTTTGGGGAATATCGTCAAACTCGTGTCGTACGGCTGCGGGGGATCATCAAAGGTGAAATCAATTGCCCAAAAAGTCCTTCTGTCATCGTGGATTTATTCCGCGATCCCGATTTAGAAGCACTTAACAAGATTCCGGCACAAGGCCTGACACTCCAAATTTGTTAAGACTTTTTGGGTAATGAGCCTACTGCTTAAACGTAAGTTTAAAATAAACCAGTACAAGGCTTAACGTAAACACAATACCATTGGCGATAATTACCGGCCAAAGCATAAGCGAAAAACCATACACCAACCACACCACGGTACTGAGCACTACAATCAGCATCATGGCAAGGCTCAGGTCGCCCGCCTTTCTGGTTTGCCAGGTTTTATATACCTGCGGCATAAAGGTGATGCAGGTTAAAAAGCTACCGAAGTAGCCGAAGAGGTCTATGTAATTCATAATGCAAAGCTATAAGCCTAAAGCCTGAAAGCACAAAAGCTAAACGCTTATTTTCATTTGAATTTTTATAATTTTAAAAGTTTTGGCTCTTCGGCCTCACAATTATTTTTCCACTGGTAACCCTTCCTGATCACCATGTGCACGATCTACAACACCATTGGTTCACTCAACCATATCAAAACACACCTGCAGCAACACAATATCGAGGGGTTCAATTCTATAAAAGAGTTGTTACTTTTTCAAAAAGATTACGATAGAGACCGGGCTCAATTAATTGCTAATCAAAAAGCTTTGCTTATCGCAGAGCGAGACATTCTAAGTGCTGATATTTCTCTCTTAGAAAAGGAAATTATACACGATAGATTGACTCTTCAGGATAAGTATAGACAGAAAATTGAAGTCCTACAGCTACAATATAATTCATTTGTGGACGCGGAGAAGACTGTTTTGCAGGAGTTTACCTATAGTTTCAAAGCACTATTTACATTGATGAGGGTTATGTACACCAACATCTGTTCTGCCTATTTTATCTCTCGCGCTATTAAGCCTAAAAGTAAGGTGTTAACTTATAAACAACAGCGGCACCGGTATCTTATCTCGCATTTTGAAGATGCTGCGACAGCGGCCACCGTTGTAGCGTTAACGGAACTAGACCGAAAGAAAAAAGTAATTGATGAAATCAATTTGTCTATCTATGGTGCAATTGGAGAACAGAAAGTAGTTGATGAACTAGCTCAGCTATCAGATGAATACACGCTGATCAATGATTTCAGGTTTACATTCGCCAAGTCGCTTTATTATAAACAGCAAAGTACACACATTAAAACCATTCAAATTGATCACGTGCTGATTTCACAAGCTGGGGTTTTTCTGATTGAAACAAAGAATTGGAGCGAGAAATCAGTGCAAAATTTAAACCTGCGTTCACCGGTTACGCAAATCCACCGTTCAAATTTTGCTTTATACCACTTATTAAAAGAGACTTCTGGGAAAATCGGCAAGCATCATTGGGGCGAACGAAAGATACCGATCCGAAATCTTATAGTTCTAATAAATCACAAACCCCAAGAAGAGTTTCAATATGTAAAGATTCTCACCTTATCTGAATTGCTGGGCTATGTTGAATATTTTCAATCAACCATGTCGGCTAAAGAAGCACAGGGTATTGCAGATTATCTAATTGAATTGAACACTTGATTTTTTTATTCAATTCTCCATTATACCCATTAATTGAGCACTCACAATTTTTTTATGTTTAATACTTTAATTAAACAACACCAACTCAACTCCTTTCGGATTGGTAAGGTACGAGTTCACAATATTCTGCACCACACGGTTGTCTTTGGAGGGTTTGATAACCATACGCGCTGCATCCAGATTAGAAATGTTTTCCGTCTCATCAAAAAAACCAAACCCCAGGTAATTCCCATTCTCCACCAACACTACCGATTTTTCATCGGTCGTTCTTCCCTTACCTACAATCGCTACCGTTTCTCCGGCTTCAAAAAAAGTATCAATCGCTTTCTGTGCACGCTTGTTATACTTCTTTGGTTTTTCAACTTCCTGACATGCGCCTTTGCATGTACCCGATTGGTGACTAAAACATAATCCTTTTGCAATCTGCAACCCGCTCAGTTTCGGGCACAAGTCATACGCCTTCACTTTCTCCCACATAAAATTCCACGCATCGCCCTTCGATGAAAACGTAATGAGCGGCCGCGCCCCTTTGCTCACACTATTTATTCCAAAACGCAGGTAGCCGTTGCGGTCTTCATAATCATACACACCCCACTCCTCTACTTTGTATTTCTGTGCAAGGTTATACTTGGGCCATATCTTCCTTATCTCCTGCGATTCAAGAATAAGAGCAATCAATTCATTACCGGTTAATTCAAAACTAATGTGATGAATTTCGTTGCGGATGTTGGAGCGATTCCACTCGCGTGCCTCGCCTGTAAAATGACCGGCTATTCTTTTTTTAATATTGATAGCCTTGCCTACATAAATAACGGTGCCGCGTGCATCATGAAAATAATACACTCCGGCTTTGGCCGGAAGTTTATCAAATTCTTCTTTAGGTAAGTTAGGTGGCAGAATGGTTTCGCCCGAGTTTCGCTTCAGCGCTTTGGCAATTACACCTGCCTGATCGCGCTTCATCAGCAAATCAAAAATTTTAGTTGTGGCTAATGCATCTCCGCCAGCCCTGTGCCGATCAGGAATTTTTATTCCGAGACTTTCAGCTAATCGCCCCAGGCTATACGAACTTAGTCCCGGAATAATTTTACGACTAAGTCTTACCGTGCAAAGTTTTTTGGTGTTCCATGTAATGCCGGCTTCTTCAAATTCTTTTTTGAGAAAACTGTAATCGAAATGCGCATTGTGAGCCACAAACACACGGTCTTTCAGCCAGCTGAAAATTTCCGGGGCTATATCTTCAAAAGCCGGAGCTTCTTCCACCATTTGCGAGGTTATGCCTGTAAGTCCTGTTATAAACTGTGGTATTTTTCGGCCCGGGTTAATAAGGCTATGAAATTTGTCTGTAACCTGTAATCCATCGTAATGATAAATTGCTATCTCCGTTATCCGGTGATTTTCTGCATAGCCTCCGGTAGTCTCAATATCAACAATGGCGTACATAGGAGTAGCGAAGGTAGAAGATTACGCACGCAAAATTCAAAATTTGAAAAGCTAAATTTGATAGGACACAAAACCTTATATTTGAATAAAATAAACGTTATGAATGGAGTTGTGCGCTTTCTCTTAAACGGTTTAGCCGTATTGCTTACAGGCTACCTGCTGCAAAGCGGGGTGCATGTGGAAAATTACGGCTATGCCCTGTTGGTGGTGGTGGTATTGGCCATCGCCAACATTTTTGTAAAACCTGTTTTGGTTTTATTCACCATACCCATTACGGTAGTTACGCTGGGGCTTTTTCTGTTAGTGATTAATGCCCTCATCATTCTGCTGGTAGATTACTTTATTGCCGGGTTTACTGTAGATGGATTCTGGTGGGCACTTGGTTTTAGTTTAATCTTATCCGTCTTGAACAGTATTGTTATAGACCTCACCAAAGAGAAGAAAAACTAATTACATTCTATTTACTCACCAGCACAGTTTGCGTAGGGTAAGCAAACCCTATTTTGGCATCAGCAAATGCTTTGAAAATTTTCAGATTAATTTGTTGTTGCAGATTCATATAAACCAGGTACTCGGCCGATTCTACAAAATACACAACTTCAAAATCAAGGCTATAGGTTCCTAACTTCGCAAAGTGAGCCCTGTCAAATGTAGCGCCCTCACCTTTTATGATTTGTTCAATAATGGATGGAACCTGCATCAATTGTTCGTGTGGAGTTTCATAAACCAACCCCAGTGTTAACACCACCCGCCTGCGATCCATCCGTTTAAAATTATGAATACGCGATTTGGTAAGATCACTGTTCGAAAAAACAAGTTGCTCGCCTGTTAAACTTCTTACACGTGTTGTTTTAATTCCGATGTACTCAACTGTGCCCGCTTTTCCATCTACATTAATGGAATCTCCCACTTCAAAAGGCCTGTCGAAAAAGATTACGAAGTAATTAAACAAATCGCCCAGAATATTCTGAGCGGCAAGCGCTATGGCAATACCACCAATACCCAGACCGGCTACAATGGTAGTAACATTATACCCCAGGTTATCGAACAAAAATAAAAGACCCAGACCCCAGATCAAACCATTTACAATCAGCATTACACTATTAAGCTGCTTAAGCTTTTCCTGTCCGCCTTCCTGTTTGCTTACATACGATTCGAGCAAAAGCCGCACAAATGCAGAAACCATGCGAATGAGGTAGAATGTAATGACTACGCCCACCGTGTTGTCTATGATCTTTGTTATTTTCTCAGAAAAAGTGAGATAGTGAAGGGAGGAGTACAGCACCACAATATTCAAAACCGGTAACCCGAATTTTTCAATGCCTTTAACAATGTAGTCGTCAAACTTGGTCTCCGTCTTTTCGGCCCAACGTTTAACCTGTTTCAGTATCCGGTTTCTTACAATCCGAACTACAACAATACCACCCACAATAATACCTACCGTAATCAGGTAATTCTGTACCGTATTACCATAAAATTCCTGTGCTAAAAGTTCATTCATAACGCAAAGTTAAAATGGATTAATGAATAATCTGACTTAATGCTTCAGAATTCATTTTTTACCATTGATAGAATTTTTTATCAGGAATACTCCGCTTTTTCTAATTTTCAGGCTTAATAGAATTACTATGAAAAAGATACTTCTGCTTTTGTTGATTAGCCAGGCTGCCTGGGCACAAACACTGGGCCCGCTTACGGTCGAAAAAATTATGCGCGACCCGAAATGGATTGGGGTAGCTCCTTCCAATCTGAACTGGTCGGCCGACAGCAAACAGCTTTACTTTAACTGGAACCCCGACAAGAATCAGGGCGATTCGCTATACAGCATAACGCTGGCAAATCGTGCGCCTCAAAAAGTGCAACCCGTAACACGAAGAGCGTTGCCTTCATTCTTTGGCTCCTTCAATAAAACATTTACCAAAAAGCTTTTTGAAAAAAGTGGCGATTTGTTTCTGTTAGACGTTGCCACCGGAAAAATCACTCAGGTTACCAATACCGTTGATCGCGAATCCGGTGCAAGTTTTTCGATGGACGAACGCAAAATCATATTTACAGCCAACAATAATTTGTTTAGCTGGGAAATTGCCACGGGTGCATTTACCCAGATAACCGATTTTAGAAGAGGCGCCAAACGCCCCGACCCCAGAACGGCAGAACAGGAAAAATGGTTGAAGGCCGATCAATTGTCTTACTTCGATGTACTCAAAGAACGGAGTGACAACCGCAAGGCATCAGAAAAAAATCGCAAAGGCGATGCTCCCTCAAGACCAAAAGAAATTTACCTCGATGATAAAAATTTAGGCAGTCTGCAGATAAGCCCTGATGGAAATTATGTTACCTATCAGCTTACCAAAAGCGGTGGTGCTAAAAACACCATTGTACCTAACTATGTAACGGAGTCTGGCTTTACCGAAGACATTCCGGCCCGTTCAAAAGTGGGAGGTACACAAAACAGCAGCGAGTTTTTTGTTTACGATATTAAACGCGACACTGTTCTGCTGGTAAAAACAGATGACCTGCCCGGTATTTTCGATGCCCCTGATTATAAAAAAGAATATCCTGCCCGGGATACCAAAGATCCTAAAGAGAAAAAGCCAACTCCACGCCCGGTAAATTTTTCTGGTTTGGTTTGGTCGGCCGATGGAAAGTATAACGCCATGTCGCTACGCTCACAAGACAATAAAGATCGTTGGATTGTTTCGCTTGATGTAACCAGTGCAAAACTAAAATTAATTGACCGCCAGCATGATGATGCCTGGATTGGTGGCCCCGGCACCGGTGGTGGTTTTTTTGGTGGAGCCAGCATAGGTTGGTTAGCCGATAACAAATCGTTGTGGTTTCAATCAGAAGAAAGCGGCTATTCGCATTTATACCTTGCCGATGTAACCACTGGCAAAAAACAAGCCCTTACTTCGGGCAAGTATGAAGTACAGTCTGTTGATCTGTCGCGCGATAAGAAATTCTTTTATATCATTACAAACGAAGTTCACCCGGGCGAAAAACATTATTATAAACTTTCAGTTACAGGGGGCAAAGCTGAGAAACTTACTACCATGACTGGTGCTCATGAAGTAAGCCTATCGCCCGATGAAAAATGGATTGCCTACCGCTATTCATACAGCAACAAACCCTGGGAGCTCTATCTGCAGGAAAACAAAACCGGTGCAAAGCCTGTTCAAATCACCAACTCGCTTACAGCAGAATTCAAATCATACAACTGGCGCGAACCTGAAGTTACCACCTTTAAAGCCCGCGATGGTGCCGATGTGTACACCCGCTTGTACAAACCTGAAAAACCAAATGGTGCTGCTGTAGTTTTTGTACATGGTGCCGGCTATTTACAAAACGCACACAAGTGGTGGAGCAGCTACTTCCGTGAATATATGTTCCACAATCTTTTGGTTGATAAAGGATACACCGTTCTTGATTTAGACTATCGCGCAAGCGCAGGCTATGGCCGCGATTGGCGTACCGGCATTTACCGTTTTATGGGAGGCAAAGACTTAACCGATAATGTGGATGGCGCAAAATGGCTGGCTGAAAAACATGGCGTTGATCCTAAACGCATAGGGGTATATGGCGGCTCGTACGGAGGCTTCATTACTTTAATGGGTATGTTTACCACACCCGATGTATTTGCAGCAGGTGCAGCACTAAGACCGGTAACCGATTGGGCTCAGTACAATCACGGTTACACGGCTAACATCTTAAACACACCGGTAGCCGATAGCATTGCGTACGCCAAAAGTTCGCCTTACTATCATGCCAATGGATTAAAAGGTCATTTGCTGATTTGTCATGGTATGGTGGATGTAAACGTACACTTTCAGGATGCTGTAAAACTTACTCAGCGCTTGATTGAACTTGGCAAAGACAACTGGGAACTTGCTGTATACCCGATGGAAGACCATGGGTTTGTGGAGCCCAGCAGCTGGACGGATGAGTACAAACGGATCTTAAAATTGTTTGATGATAATCTGAAATAAAGAAGAGGATACACAAAACCTTTCGTGTGTAAATTAAAATTCCGGACTTGTGCCGGAATTTTAATTTACAGCCAGACTAGCTTCGCTTTATTTTTCTGATTCTGCGCGGGCCATACCATAACCAAAAACCCGTTATGGAGAGTGTTAGCAACCCTAACCCAATGTAATTGGTGTAGAGAAGTTTAAATCCTTCGCTTATGATAGAGCCATCGTGAATGTGTTCAATCCAATCGGCATGGCGTTGTGCTACCGATAAAACTTTGCCGGTTGCAGCATCTATCTGTGTCTCCCAATACCCTTCTTTAAATGTTACTTTAATAATTCCTATATCGGGCCGCACATCCATACGATCTATTTCAATTGTACGCCCTACAACTGAATCTATCGCCTGTAATGCTGAGGTTGCCACATCATTAAAACTAACCCATTGTTGCAGGTTTGTACTTGCTCCCTTTAATGTGACCGGCTGCAGCAGGGTTACATTTTTTTTCCAACCCAACAGTATACCGGTAATACTGGTTATCAGCATAAACAATACTACGCTAATCCCTACCCAATGATGCCAGGTTCTGAATTGCCTGAGTCTATTAACCAGATTTTGAAGTGCCATAGTTTTTTTAAAGAACTGTCTCAAAATACAATCTTCGAGACAGTTCTGTTTGATTTTTAAATTTTAACTCTCAAGGCTGCAATAAAATTTCTTCCGGCTGCTGTAACACCCGATGAATACGGGCGATATCGTTTATCCAGAATATTTTCTACTCCGGCATCTACCGTAATAAATTTTGACAATACAAACGATGACTTGAAATTGAGAGTGGTCCATGCCGGGGCATATGGATTTCCGTCTGTGTCTTTTGCATACAAATGGGTATCGGCCCGTTCACTTAATGCCAGGTCTTTAAATGCGATTTTACCATTGTAGTTGGCATACACCATTAATCTCACACGTTTATTAGTATAGGTTACGCGGGTAGAACCAAACGAAGGAGCCACATGGGTTGGCGAAACGTTTTCACCAGTTTCTACATCTTTTTCTTTTCCCTTTTGCAGATTGATAGTAGATGCCACTTGAAAATTTTCATTAAAATCCCAGCGCAAGCCAAGCTGCACACCCCGTACGGTTAATTCGCTTATGTTTTGTAATGCCAGTACATCGCTCATGGTGCCATCGTAATCTATTTGCGATTGTCCGTTAAATGTAAAAGGGCCACGCACAATAGCATTATCCAATAAGGTATAGAAAGCAGAAAGATCAAAATTCAAACTACCGGCAATTTTCCCGGCTAACCCGATTTCAGCGCTATATGCTGTTTCGGGCTTTAGCGTTGGATTGGGTACCACCACGGTGCCCGGTTGCGAGTCAAAAACTTTTCCAATGTCGTCAACATTGGGAGCTCTGAAACCCGTTGCCGCATTGGCATACACTTTAAAGGTTGTTGTTGGATTGAATGCAACACCCACACTTCCGTTAGTGGCACCGTTCTTTACTGTGGCTTCTGTAAATTCAAAATCAAAATAGGTAGTATCAAACGGAGCGTACGTATACACATGGGTGTAGCGCGCACTGCCATTTATTATCCATTTATCATTTACGGCATGGCGTAAGCCAGCATACACTGCCATTGAACGCCAGTCTGAATTATTCGGATAGCGTGTAGATACACCGCTCACTGTGCCATCTGTAATAGTAATGCGCTCGGCTGTAGAGCCAACAGCATTTGTTACATATTCCAATCCATAAAAGAGGTTTGTTTTTTCGCTGAGTTGCTTATCGGCATCAACATTTATGGAAAAGGCTTTTACCTTTTCATACCGATCGGTTCTGCGATTACGATTGCCTCCCGAAAAATTACGGTTATGCCGGCTCTCTTCGTAATGCTGATATCCAATCGTAAATTTTATCTGATCGGAAATAGCTGTCTGCTGATTGAATAGTCCATTGAATGAATGCATTACCCATTTCTGCGGACCATAATACCATTCGGCACTGGTAAACACATTTGACGCGTTCTTTAAAATCAACCGATCATAACGGGGCACATCTGATGTTTCAGAGAAATGAAAGCCATAGGTAAAATCCCAATTGGCATTAGGTGTAAACCGAACTTTCTGCATACCATTAAGCTGATTGTACCCACTAAAAATCTGTACATTCGGGTTAGGATTGACAACGGTAATATCATTCCCATTTTCATCGCGAACCTGATAATCGGGGCGGGTGTATTCTACCGGACCATTCGCGCCCATTTTCAAATCGCTGAAATCACTTTTGGTAATACTGGTAACAAAAGCCCATTTTTTTAATCCGATAGAGAAATCTGCATGCCCGGTTTTCTCTTCATTTGCAGACGCATAGCGGGCAAAAGCATTGGCAGAAAATTTTGTGCCCAAGCTGCTTGTGCCTGGTGTAAGACTCGTAAAATTCATTACTCCGCCAATGGCATCGCTTCCATACACTACTGAGCCTGGCCCAAATACCACTTCCGTATTCTGAATGGCATTGGCATCGAGCGAAATTACATTCTGTAAATTGCCAGAACGAAAAATAGCATTGTTCATCCGCACACCATCAATTACTAATAGCACGCGGTTGGTAGCAAACCCTCTAATCATTGGGCTGCCACCCCCCAGCTGACTTTTCTGAATAAAAACCTGGTTAGACAAACCCAGCATATCGGCACTGGTTTGTGGGTTTTGAAGTTGGATGAGAGCAGGTGATATTTTGGTTACCCGTGTGGAAATTTCGCGTTGGTTTTGTTCCCACCGGTTAACCGAAACCACTACTTCATCTAAATAGGTTTTAATTGTATCTGTTTCTGTTTGCGCCATAGCAGCCACAGGAAACAAACACACTCCCATAAGGTGAATGAGTTTCATTCTGTTTCATAATGAGGTTAAAAATTATTTTCACTGGCTGTACAAGCCCGTGCAAAGACAATAAAAATCTAGCTTCGCGGAGGAGGCGATTCTACTATTACAAAAAATTCATAGCCACCCTTATAATACGGTGTAGTATGATTACTTTCTGAACACCGGTTTAGCAGCACAATAAACGATACTGGCAAAAAATGCAGTGTAAGCAATTGCTCTATCTGAACAGGCACCGGTTTTTTATCTTTAGCTGAACGTGAAACTATTTCGCTCAGAAAGGCGAAAAGGTTATCTTCTGCTTCATCATGCAGCGCCAACACCATTATCCGATTACCCTGTTCGCTAATTCGGGCTATGTCATACATCTTGCCCGAAATTTTTATTTCATGATCTTCAACACGAGCTTTCCGAAACTCTTCAGCAGTAAGGTAAAACCGGGTAAGTTGTTCTTCGGGCAAATACTTTAATTGTTCCCGCATTTCTTTGCGGATGGTTATCAGCCGGCTTACAAAATAAATATAACACCCGGCCGCCTGAATCAGGAGTAAGCACAGAAAGAATATCACAGCCCAGCGTTTCACTCACCCGAAAGTAGCAAAAAGTTGGCTCTGGTTTATTCTAAAAAGATTTTGTTCAATAAAACGAAATGTTACTCCTTATTAAAACTCAAACCATAAAAAGTGCAAGACAGAGTTCACAAAATTCTAATCCGGGGTTAAACGCACCAATACGCCTCTTCGCTTTACTACATTTTTATAATCCCATTGAATTTTCCTGGACTTCTTTAACCATCGGCTTAAGTCTTTTATGTTCACTTGATCTTTAGAAGTATAAATAATCGATGCGTCTTTGAATTTTCCGGTTCCGGGATTCAAATTCGTTTCATCAAAACCTGCCCCGCTCCAAAACATCAGGCGAATGCCCGATTTTAATTTGCTGTACCCTACAATGGGGTTGCCTTCTAAAAACCAAACCGGGTGCGCATGCCATATTTTGTTTTCAGCATCGGTTAGTTGTTCGCTGATTTCATTGGCCAACAAATTACAAATGGCCTTGTCGGCAGTCGATTGTTTGTTGTTATAGGAGCGTGTGTCTTTGTGCATACCGTGAAAACGACAATGAAGATATGTAAAAATGGGCAGTCGGTAAAAATTCGTATTTTAACTCAGCAACACACAGAAAATGGATTCGATGTAGCAACCAAACAATCCTTGGGTTGATTTATTCACTTCGCAATACTTTCACCGGATTGGTTCGGGCTGCAGTAAAGGATTGATAGCCTACTGTGATCAATGCAATTGCTGAAATAAAAAGAATTGAGATCAGGTACGTTAGCGGACTGATATCGATGCGATAGGCAAATCCATTAAGCCACTGGTTGAAGAAATAGTAGGCAATTGGGCTGGCCAAAACAAAGGCTATCACAATCAGGGATAAAAACTCCTTGTACATCATAATCACCAATCCTGCTTCGCTGGCGCCTAACACTTTTCTTAATCCAATTTCTTTCAACCTGCGCTGGGCACTGAATGAGGCCAACGCAAAAAGACCTAACGAGGCCACAAAAATAGCAAGGCCACAAAAATAGGTGAAGATATGCGCCAGCCGTTCTTCCTCTTCGTAAGCCTTGTTGAGTGCTTCGTCCAGAAAGTAATACGAAAATGGTTTGTTTGTAATGGTCTCATTCCAGACGTGCTCAATTTCGGTAAGCGTTTTTTTGTGATCGCCTGCCTGAAGCTTTACCGATACGTTGTTGCTGGCTGGGGCAAACTTCATTACCAGCGGACCAACTTTTGTGCGCAACGGATCGTAGTTAAAATCTTTTATAACTCCAATCACCTGGCTCTCCGCATTTCCATTTACGCCAAAGGTAATCTTACGACCAATCGGATCTTTCCAATCGAGTGCCCTGGCGGTTGATTCATTAATAACAAAAGCCACGGTACTGTCCGAACGATAGTTAATGTCGAAGAAACGGCCGCTGCTCATTTCAACGCCAAGGGTTTCAATAAAATCGAAGCCAACATACATGATGGGAAGCATCTGTTCATCCTCTTTTCCTTCTACGCGCATAGGAAAGTAAGGCAAGGCCGCCTGACCAATGTCGTGCGAGTGGCTGGTAACATGGGCTACTTGCGGCATGGCGAGTAACTTGTTTTTGAATGAAGGAAAGTCTTGCGTCATTGTTGTTCCACCTACCGGAAGAACAATAATCTGCTCCTTATCAAAGCCCATATTCTTCCCTCTCATAAAATCGAGTTGATCAGAAATTATGAATGTTCCAATCAATAAAATCGTTGACACCGTGAATTGCGTGATCACAAGCACTTTTCTCAGGTCAATTTTGCCGTTGACTGTTTTGTGTAATCCCTTTAACACCTTAACGGGTTGAAACGAAGCCATAACAAATGACGGATACAGTCCTGCCAGTAAACCGGTAACCAAAATAATAACCATAATCACCAACAGGTTGCCTGGCTGAAGCAGTTCAGCAGCATTCAGACGGGAGGACGCCAGATCGTTAAAAGCAGGAGTTACTACCCACACCAGGCCAATGGCCAGCAACCCGGAAAGAAATGCGATGCTCACCGACTCTCCAAGAAACTGAATCATCAGATTGTGCTTCTCAGCTCCCATCACTTTTCGAATGCCCACTTCTTTGCCGCGATTCGAAAAACGGGCAATCGAAAGATTCATAAAGTTGATACTGGCTATTACCAACACCAGTATCGCAATAGACCCTAGTGTGTACACATACTGAATGTTTCCATTTACCGACATGTCGGCTGTCGAAAAATCAGAATACAGATGTATGTCTTTTATATTTTGGATGGTGAGTTTTGCATTATTTTCTGTGTAGCGTGGCGGGTAATACTTTTTAACAAACTCCGGAAATTTAGCTTGCAGCAGGTGTGGTGAGGCTCCCGGCTGCAGAACCACATAACTATAATACCATAAACCGAGGTAGGCATTGTCCACCCGAAATCCTATAATTTGATTGAGCAATAGATTTGAGTGTGCAAGAAAATCGAAATCAAAGTGAGTCTTGCCTGGCAATGGCTTTAGCACACCGGTTACCTTCAACGATACAGTGTCCTGAAACAGGATAAGCTTGCCCATCGGGTCGGTATCTCCAAAATACTTCTTTGCAGTTTCGTCCGTTAGCACTACCGAGTAACTATTCTCAAATGCTTTTTCGGGATTTCCATGTTTGAATTCGAAATTAAAAACAGAGAAGAAGGTTGAGTCGGCCATATAAAATTTGCTTTCCTCATACTCATTGTCTTCGTATTTTATACGAGGTAAAACGGGTGATAGGTAAAAGGCCCGATACAGTGTTGTTGCTTTTACTACTTCCGGATAATCTTCCACCATATCAAATGCAGCCGGGTAGTGGGCAGTCGGGTAGTGGTTAGAAATTCCGTTTACATCTACATGGGTGTTGATGCGGTAGGTGTTTTCCGTGTTAGAATAAAATTGATCGTATGATGTTTCATTTTTTATGTACAGGGCTACCAGGATAAAGCAAGCTAGCCCAATGGCCAACCCGGCCACATTGATAATAGTATAAATGCGGTTTTTAATCAGGTTACGAAATGCAATGCGGAGGTAGTTTTGAAGCATGGGAAATCATGTTTTGAATGTAAGCTTATACGGAAGTAAGCACAGGGTAAACCCGCTTTTGTGAAGAGTGGTGAAAATGCGATTTAGCCGATAACGGTTGGCCAGGGCTTTCACCCAACCGGGGTAATGATTGGCCGTTACTTCAGCTCTCTTCCATTACCCTTTCACATACGATAGTTTCTCAGCTACTTTTCCATCTCTGATTTTAAACACATCCACTCCGCGCAAATGCCAGGGGAGGCCATCTTTGGTTTTGCGATACACCCATCGCACCACACAGCGATCTTTAGAGGCAAATATTTCTTCTGCTTCAAACCGGGCATCGGGATTGGCAGCAAAAAATTTTTCCCATACAACCCGCACCTCCGCAGCGCCTTCCACATGGCGGCCATCCGGTGCCGGTGCCGTGTTTTCGAATACGCAATCCTGCGTCATGGCATCCATTACCCGGTTAACATCATGACTGTTAAAGGCGTTATTAAACCGTTCTACAGCTGCAAGTGTGGCAGCCGTTTGCTCTTCTTGTGTTGGCATACAGCTTGATAGTAGTGTTACAGATAGTACGGAAGTCAGTACTTTTTTTAAATACACGTTGAATGGTTTCGTTCTCATATTGATTCAGCATAAAACTATGTGGCACAAAAAAGAAATACCGCAACGCTTCTGTAAGAGGCTTCACGTTGCCCGTAACCAAATGTAAATTGAAATCAAATCTACAAATTTACCCGGAGACACCGATATAGAATAAAAAGTCAAAACGCGTTTCATACTCTCTCCTGTTTTTAACTATAGCAGGTTTACTTTTTGAAATTTAATGGTACTGAATCCCTTTCAGCAATTACCTTAAATACCTTGCCCCATGATTCAACTGATCCTAATCCCTTACCCATTCTTACTACAATCATATTTTTTTTCGGGAAGATGTATAGGTACTGACCCAAGTGCCCCCATCCGGAAATGATGTAAGGCGTAAATTTATCGCGGCTGTAAAGCCACCAGAAATTTTCATAGTAAATCTCTTCTCCAAATTCTTTTACATTATGGTGAGGATCTATCTGGATGCTTTTGGCAACCCAATCTGCAGGAATGATTTGTTGATCATTCCAGGCCCCCTGATTGAGAACTAATCTTCCAAACTTTGCAAAATCAATAGCACGAAGATTAATGCCGCTTTCCATTTTCGTCATCATGGATGTTTCGCTGTCAGCACTCCATGATCCGGGAAACTCCATTCCGAGTTTGTTCCAGATTGTTTTTTCAAAGTATGCGGCAGGCACCATGCCGGTAGCTTTCTCAAGCACCATCCCCACTAAAATCGGGTTGTACGAATTGTATTGGAATTCTTCACCCGGGTTATCCTTAACGGGAAGTTGCATCACCCACTCTCTCAGGTTGGGATGATAGTATGCTTTTGGTTTATCGCCCCAAGGTAAGTCATGGTCTCTAAATTGAATACCACTCCGCATATCCAGCAGAAAAGCAATTCTTATGCTGTCGTACAAATAGGAAACTTTCTTGAGTTCCGGAAGATATTTTGTTACCGGATCATTTTCAGATGTAATGTACCCGTCTCCAATTGCCCTACCCACTAACAAACCAGTAATTGACTTGGCGGTTGAAAATGAGGTGTTGATTGATTCCCGTGTGTAACCGGAAGCATATTGTTCGTATAGCAGCGAGTCATTTCGAATAACTAAAAATGCAGTTGTTTCAGAAGTTTCAACAAGTTGTTGAAGGCTTATTTTTTCTTTACCGTGCTCAATCAGCAATTGACCAATGTTACTATCTATCGATTTGATAAAATGAAAGGGGTCAGGTGACGGTAAAAACTCAAAAGCTGGAAATTTCTGATAATCATTGACGTCTGAGGCCCGCCATTTCATCCACCTACCCATATACGTATTTGTGCTGCAGGAAACATAAAACAACCCTAATAGAGTTATCAGAACTCCCATCCCGATCCACGTATAAGCCCCTGTCGGTATTTTTTTCATACAGACTTATTTTTGTTGCGCTTAGGTTTAATTGCGGGGTAACAAATTAAAGCTACGAATTTCCTGCCCATTCTTCAATCTTCCTTTGGCTTTCCACTCCTGCAGTTTCGTTTCAGATTCCACGATTTGAGTACAGATCAATAATTACTCTGTTTTATTTTCAAAACTGAATACGAGTGTTTCAAAAATCTTTACGTTAGCCCACCTGCTCCAAAACAAGAAATGCCTCCATTAACGGAGGCATTTTTTCAAATTCAAAAAAATAAAATTCTTACTTCAATCCCGGCAAGGCAGTTGTTGGTGCCTGCTGTTCATTACCAAACGAAGGGGCCTTACGCACCGTAGGGTATACTTCGTCCAGGGTGTTACCATCGTATAGCCTTCCGTTCTTCATCACTTTACTAATGGTGTTGGTGTTGCGCAAGTTGGTTAATGGGTTCTGATCGAGGATAACCAGATCGGCCAACTTACCGGCTTCAATACTTCCCAGGTCGCCATCCAAACCAAGTGCTTTTGCTCCCTGTATGGTTGCAACTTTCAATGCATTGTGATTACTCAATCCGCCTGAGCCAACACTCCACAACTCCCAATGGTAACCCAGGCCTTGCAACTGTCCGTGCGAACCAATGCCTGCATTACCACCAGCCTTTACTAAATCATTTACAAATCGCGCATGATCTTCAAACACATGTTCTTCTTTCATAAACCAGGCTGGCCTTCTGCGCGATTTAGCATCCAGTTCTGACTTCGCGGTAAAGTGATTCAGTTTCGGATCGCCATTTACATTTTCGGTAGCGTAATAAAAATTTTCGGCCCATGGCCCACCATACGATACCAGTAAGGTTGGGGTGTAGGTCATTCCCGATGCAGCTACGGCTGTTGTAAAATCTTTGTAGAGCGGATAGATGGGAAATGTATGTTCATGTCCCGGATATCCATCAATCAGGTTGGTCACATTCAATTTGAAATCAAGCCCCCCTTCGGTAGTTGGCATCAGGTTTTGTTCTTTCGCGGCCTGAATAATCCATTGCCGGTGCTGGCGGTTACCGGTTAAATACATTTTAATCGTTTTGGTGTTGTAGTATTCTGAATACTGTTTTAAAATGTCTTTAGCCTGGTCGGCATCTTTCAGATTGTACATCCAGTAGCCAACACCCGGACCGGTTGAGTACACCCGTGGCCCGATGATGTCTCCTGTTTCCACCATATCGCTATAGGTTAACACATCGGTTGATGAAGTTTGCGGATCGCGTGTGGTAGTAACTCCGTACGCAAGGTTAGCGGCATACACCCATACCTGATTTTTATGAATGCCCCAGGCCGGCCACATGTGTGCGTGGGTATCTACAAAACCAGGCACAATAGTTTTGCCACTTAAATCCATTTTCTGTACCGATGCATCTGCGGTTATAGAACCGGCCGCGCCTACTTGTTTGATACGTGCATTTTCAATTAATACATCACCCCGTTCAATCACTTCATCTCCTTTCATAGTAACCAGGCGCGCATTCTGCAATAAAATTTTTCCTGTAGGAATATCCTTTTGCACGTTTACTTTTATGCGGATTTCATTGGGCTTATAGTTTTCGTCTTTCTTATCGCTTTCTTTCTTTTCTTCAGGTTTTGGTTCTTCCTTCTTTTCGGTGCCGGCCTCTTTTGCCTTTTCCTCTTCAGCTTTTTTCTTTTTCAGTTCTGTTTCTTTTGCTCTGGCTGAATCGAGGTTATAGGTGAAGAATGCATTGCCCAACGTGAAGTAAACATTTTTAGCATTGCTGCTCCAGCCCGGAAATTCGCCACCCAGTTTGGTAAGCTTGCGTGCCGGAAATGCTGCCGATGAAGCATCGGCCACAGAAATTTTAGGAGTTTCTCCTCCTGTAAGCGGTAGTGTAACTACATAAATATCGTTATTGATTTTAGCCAACACCTGATCGCCTTCGGGAGCCATTAACAACACCGTTGCATTGGATGGTGTATTCTGCGGTTCGGTTGCCGACTCCACTAACATGCAATGATTAACCTCTTCGCCTAATTCAAATCCGTAGGTGGTTATACCCGTAACTTTTAAGTGAGCCTTTTCATCGGTACCGTCCCAGCGAATGGACACCAGTCCTTTGCCCCCACTATATAAATAAATACGATCCGAACTTTTGGTAAAATGTGGCGTAGCGCGCCCGCGCGATTTAGCAATAAAGCTTAGAGTGCCCCCATCGCCACTCATCCACAGTAAATCTTCCTGGCTTTGAAACGCAAAAGGGCCTTCGCTTTCGCGATAGTTGTTTGCTGCACCGCGCAAGAACACAATCTTATTACCATACCATGCAGGCTCGCTATACAAGGCGGCCGCCTGCGTAAGCTTTACCGGTTTAGCTCCCTTCGCCTTAAAGTTTATTTTATAAATATTACCCCCGGTGCCTTCCCATGTTACCCATGCCAGTTGTGTACCATCCTGGCTCCAGGCCGGAAATGCTTCTGTGAAATTGTTAGTGGTAATTCGTTTGGGAGTTCCATTCGGAAGATCCATGGTGTATAACCGGTTCAAAACAGTAAAGGCCACTTGCTTTCCATCGGGCGAAACTGCTGCATCGCGAATCTGTGTAGCGATAAATTCTTTATCGTCTTTAATCGGGTATTTGAAATCGGCCACGGTTGGGCCCATTAAAAATTCTGTATCCACTTCAAATGGAATGTTTACCGCATTGCCACCAGCAACCGGTATGCTGTAAAACTTACCTCCATACGATGCAACAATATTTTTACTATCTGGTGTAAACGACATAGCAGGCAACACGCCCATAGGGGCGATAGATTCCTGTTCATCGCGCTGTACCGGATAAGCCAGCCACTTTTCATCACCGGTTTTTAAATCGCGAAGAATTAACCCGGTTTTATCGTTGTAGCGCGAACCATACACCAGCCATTTGCCATCGGGCGAAAGAGTGGGTGTAAAGGCAGAACCATAGCGCGAAGTTTCGTTTTGCGATTCGCCTGTTTCGCGATCGTAAACACCCAACTGATATTGTGGCAACTGTGCATTGTAGTTCCATGAGTTGGTTCGCAAAGCGAACCAGATGTAGCGACCATCGGCACCAAAGGCAGGCTCAGTTGTTTTTAAGTTATCGGGTTTGCTGATTAACTGCGCACCCGAGCCTCCCTCTTTATGAAACATCCATAACTTAAGGTTGCGCACCCCTCGCGATCCAACAATAAAATTCCCATCGGGGGTCCACTCGGCCGACTGATAAATTTCGGTATTGCCTTTTGTTACCTGCAACGAATCGGACTTATCGAGAGCAAACCACCAGATATTCTGACCGCCACTGCGATCGCTGATGAATAATACCTTTTTTCCATCAGGGCTAAATTTGGGATGCGAGTCGAACGCCATGCCGCTGGTAAACTGAGTGGCTTTGCCACCGGTAATGGGCATAGTAAAAATATCTCCCAGAAAATCGAAGGCAATGGTTTTGCCATCTGGGCTTACATCCAAACTCATCCAGGTACCTTCGTTGGTTTTAATGGGCACGCGCCTGCCTACTTCCAATGGCAGGTCTTTTTTTTTGGGTTTGGGTTTTTCCTTTTTGGTTGTATCGGCCTTCTCCTCTTTTTTTGGTTCCTGGGCCAGGGTGGCAACGCTTATCATGAAAAGCATCGCGCAAAGCGGGGTAAAAAATTTATTCATGCATTTGGGATTTAATCAAAACAGATTTACCTGTGTAAGGTATAAAAGGTTACAGTATTTTGATGGGAGGCAAAAATTAATCGCAATGGCGTGGAGACGCTGATGTTAAGTGCCTTTCTTCATTTACCAATAGCTATTTTAGTGCTGCTTGCTTAAGGATGCTGTTAAGCGTACCACGTGGAATATCATCAGACAATCGATGATATGCGATTGTAACAATTCCGGTTTTTATCTTGTGCTTATATGCGCGATGACTCCCTCGTTGCCGAACCATTTCCCAGCCGTCATCTTCAATAAGTTTTACAACGTCTTTGTATTTCATCTAAGTCATGCAAAAACAAGGGTCTCTGACTCTGAATTGGCTTCAGGGATTTCATACCCTGATTCGCGCATCACTTCAAGATGAAGTTTAATTGCCTCTACAATATTTTCAGTTACTTCTTCTTTTGTTGCTCCGGCTGAGGTACAACCCGGCAAGTCGGGAACGTAGGCACTATAGCCATCCAAACTTCTTTCATATATTATTAAGTACTTTTTCATCGGAATAATTGTTTTAATATAAAGATACCTAAATTTTAATCCGTTACTTAACTTTCTTCGCAGAGTCTCGCTTCGGGCTCTGCGATTTAGAAATGAGCCTTAATAATGGATTAGCTTTTACTGTTCAAAAAAAGAATTGCAAAGGCTCCGCTGGGAACAGATTTACCCGCGTAAGATATAAAAGGTTACAGTATTTTGATGGGAGGTAAAAATTAACCGCAAGGCGTGGAGACGCTGTGTCAAAGAATTAATTTTTTCCCAGAATACATTTCGAGTGCGAAGCTTGCGTACTCCTACAGTGCAGTCATCGCGGTTGGGTAACCAATTTAGATTGATGAAACCAAGTCTTCAATTCCCATACCGCGATCCCGATAAAGTACTGGTGATTTTATAATTGCCATCAGGTTTTTCAACCTGACGATTTCCCTTCCGCGCGGAGCCTCGCTTCCGACTCCGGCAGGAATTGAATGCAAGGTTTGAACAATGCACTCATCGGGCATTCAAATGTCCAGCACAGATGTTGTTATCCACCCTGGATATTTTTATTATTGTCAAGACAACCCATGCCCATACTTGCACTTGACTTAGGTGGCACCAAACTTTCCAGTTCTCTGTTCGATGAACAAGGTAAAATCGTTTCAAGAAAAGTAGCCTTATTGGAAGGCCGCCAGGGAGGTGCGGTTGGAGATTTGATAGTTCAAACCGTGCGCAACTATCAACAGGTCAACGCAGCAATCCACGCAATTGGTGTTTCGGTTCCGGGTATTTCCAATACAAAAACACAACGGGTTTGGGCACCCAATATTCCGGGGTGGGATGATTACCCGCTTCACGAACAATTAACACATGCCAGCGGAATTCATGTAATAGTTGATAACGACCGCGCCTGCAGTATTCTTGGCGAATGTTGGCAAGGCCATTCGAAAAACTGCAAGGATGCAATTTTTTTGGCCGTTGGAACGGGTATTGGTGCCGGTATTCTTTCGGGTGGTAACATGGTGCGCGGTGCACACGATATTGCCGGAGCGATAGGGTGGATGGCACTAACCAAACCCTATCAAAACAAATACAAACCGATGGGTTGTTTTGAGTATTACGCATCAGGAGATGGCATTGCCAGACTGGCAAAAGAAATACTGCAAAGCGAAGAAAACTATTCGGGCCAGTTACAAAAAGAAGTAACAGCTCATGAAGTTTTTGCTGCCCATAACAATGGTGATGCAGTTGCCCGGAAAGTTATACATGAATGTATTACCTTTTGGGGAATGGCTGCCGCTAACCTGGTAAGTTTGTTTAACCCTGAAAAAGTAATTTTTGGTGGCGGAGTATTTGGCCCCGCTGCACCATTTGTTCCGAAAATAAAAGACGAAGCCCTGCTATGGGCACAGCCCATTTCAATCAGGCAGGTTGATTTTGAGTCTTCCGCGCTGGGCAGCGATGCCGCTCTTTATGGTGCCGGATACCTGGCCATGAATTCTAAAACCATTAAGCATGAATAAGTACAGAGCTGCATCTCTTGCTGCTTGCATGGGCATGCTGTTGTTTGGTGTAAGCCTGATTACATTAGGTTCGGTTACATTATGGCTGCGCGAAAGATTGCTTCTTGACAACATCAGTGCGGGCACGTTGTTTTCTATTCTCCCGATCGGGATTATTGTTGGCTCATTGGTTTTTGGGCCAGTGGCCGACCGGTATGGTCATAAATTATTTTTTGTTATCTCTACATGCTGTCTTTTTATCGGCTTTGAGGGCATTGCCTACTTAGAATCCATTCCGTTGTTGCAGGTTTGTATTTTTCTTTTTGGTTTTGGTGGTGGAGCCATAAATGGCGGAGCCAATGCGCTGGTAGCCGACATCAGCGAAAATAAAAGTTCAGGCCTGAGTTTATTGGGTGTATTCTTTGCCATTGGAGCATTGAGCATGCCTTCTGTCTTAGCGTTTCTTAAGAATTCATTTTCATATCAGCAAATAGTTGCTTTTGCAGGGTATAGTTCGTTAGCTATTTCTCTTCTGTTTGCTCTTATCCCATTCCCTCCACCCAAACAAATTCAGCGTAAGCCACTAACTTCTGCGGGAACGCTCTTAAAAGATCCGATCGTAATTCTGGTTACAGTTTTTCTGTTTTGTCAAACTGCATTTGAGGCGATTGTAAACAACTGGACAACCTCTTACCTCACTACCCTGAAGATTGCTGAAGATAATGAAGCACTCTATACACTTTCCATATATGTAGTTAGCATGGCTGTTACCCGGCTTATTTTAGGATGGGCATTAACCAAAACCAGTCAGCGAACCGTAATGTTTATTACTATGTTCATCCTGGTTTTAGGATGTGTGCTGTTGTATAGTTCGCACACACTGGCCCTATCGAGACTTGGATTAATTGCATTTGGAATCGGGTTGGCCTCTGGTTTCCCGGTAATGCTTGGCGTAATAGGGGTGAAGTACCCTCAGGTTTCCGGCACAGCATTCAGTTTGGTAATTTCATTTGCACTTACGGGCAATATGATCATCAATTACCTGATGGGTGTGGTAACGGAATCGTCAGGCATACACCACCTCACTACATTCAGTTTTGTTCTTTCGGGAATGATGCTGATCTTAACACTGACATTATCGAAAACTTTAAAAACGTAAAATATGCTTGCAACACAATGGCTCAACAATGTGAGGGATATTCTCACAGCACTGGAAGAAACACAAATGGAAAAAATAAGACAGGCCGCTACGGTAATGGCCGATAGTATTGAGGCCGGGAGGTGGGTACACACCTTTGGTTGTGGCCATGCTACTATTCCGGTAGAAGAAATGTATCCGCGCATCGGGGGCTTTGTTGGTTTTCATCCCATTATTGAATTACCCCTTACATTCTTTACCCGAATTACCGGGGAGATGGGCATCCATCAGTTTTTATTTTTAGAGCGGGCCGATGGCTACGGTGCGGCTATAATGAAAGGCTATAACTTTGACCCGCGCGATACGATGTGGATTTTTTCGCACACCGGTATTAATAATGTGAACATTGATGTAGCACTGGAAGCCAAACAACGCGGCATGAAGGTAATTGCCTTCGGTTCTGCAGCGGCAGCCAAAGGAAAACAAACCCGCCATGCAACCGGCAAAACACTTTTTGATATTGCCGATGTAGTGGTTGATTCTTGTGCACCTGTTGTTGATGCATCGGTAGATTTAAAAAACCATCAGGACAAAGTGGGGCCGGTTTCTACTATGGCATTTGTTGCTACTGTTTGGATGACGGTAACCACGGTTGCCGAAATTCTGGCCGACCGCGGGGTTAAACTTTTCATTCATCCTTCACATAATGTTCCTGGCGACACCACCGCCAAAGAACGACTGGATGCTGCATTAGTAGAGTACAAGCGTAGAGTAGTGGGTATTTAGAGAGACTATTAATATTGTGAACATGACAAGGCCCTTAATTGCCGTCAGATTTTTTCAACCTGACGGGCTTCTCTTTAGTTGAGGTCTGTCCGGTCGGAAGACCTGACAGCAAATAATAAATGGCAGGGCGAAAAAAGAATGGGTTATTAAACGAGGCCTTTCTCTTTGCGAATTAGTTTACGATCCACCCATTGCAGCAATAAAACAAATGCAATCCCAAAAATGATAAGCCCGGGATAGCCAGATATAAAAGAGAATATTCCTGTTGTAAATGATTTGGTAAGCGCTAACACAACAATAAGCGCAATCACTAAAAGGAGAATGCCAACTGCCAGCCAGCGGAAATCACGTTGCTCTTCCTTTTTTTCAATTCGTGCCAGTACCCGATCGGCAAAAGACAATGAAACATGAAACGCAGGTTCTTTTTTAAGCGCATTAAACACATGGCGATAGCTCTCACCATCTCCATGCTGTGCACTAACACCTGCTTCTGTTTGTTTTTGTAGTTCTTCGTCTGTCATAACGTAGCTTCTTTACCAAGATACTGTTTTACTTTTTCTTTCAATAGTTGTCGCGCCCGAAACAAATAATTCTTTACGGTACCTTCTGGCAAGCCGGTTATTTCAACAATTTCCGGGTAGGACATCTCCTCCACATGGTACAAGGTAAGTATGGCTTTGTACTGTGGTGGAAGTTTTTCAATTAACGTAAAAACGATCTGATCCATTTCTCTTTCAGCCAGTATTTCGCTGGCATCATCAATAGCGATAAACCGTTCTATAGATGTTTCATCTTCAGGCAAATCGCTTATGGGTACCCTTCGCTTGCGCAGATGGTTAATGCCATGCCGGTAGGCAATGGTGGCAATCCATGTACTCAACTTCGACTGAAACGTAAACTCACCCAGTTTATCATATACTTTTAAAAACACATCCTGACAAAGTTCTTCCCGATCTTCCGGCTTGTTGATCAACCGTCCAATCATGTGGCTCACCAGTCTTTCGTGTTGTTTGATCAGCATGCGAAATGCCTGCTGGTCGCCACCTAAAACCTGTGCCACCAGGGCCTTGTCGTCTGTCATTTTGGGGTTAGACACGCAACTTTGTACGGATGTTGCAGTAATTTGGTTAAAAATCAGGCGCTATTTTGGAATGTCATCGCGGTTGGGCAACCTATTCTAAATCGCTAAGCAATAAACTTTAAGCCCATACCGCGATCCCGACAGGTGATGATGAACGAATGATGAAAGCCCTTATGCAATCTGTGTGATTTCATCGGGATTCCGGAATTCGCCAGTTCATGAGATTAAACCAATCGACCCTTTGAAAATAGAGAGTTTCAATCGACATTTCTTCACACTCATCCGGAATGACTTTCACAAGATGATAGCGCGTCTACCCAAAATGTCATCGCGGTTGGGTAACCTACTCTAAAGCCATAAGCTTTAAGCCCATACCGCGATCCCAACACGTGATGATGAACGAACTATGAAAGCATTTAGGTGATCTATGCAACTTCATCGGGATTCCGGAATTCGCCAGTTCATGAGATTAAACCAATCGACCCTTTGAAAATAGAGAGTTTCAATCGGCATTTCTTCACGCTCATCCGGAATGACTTTCACAAGGTGGTAGCGCGTCTACCCAAAGTGTCATCGCGGTTGGGCAGTCTACCCTAAATCGCTAAACCATAAGTTTTAAGCCCATACCGCGATCCCAACAGGTGATGATGATCTCAATCTTCTCCTGCTTGCCTTAATTGACTTTATAGACATGCTGTGCATTTTATTAACGCGTGTTGATATGGTAATCTGCAATGACATTTCATAGAAAGAATCAAAACACATAAATTGTACTGTGCCCTATTACATTTACATTATGACTAACAAACGACACACTGTATTTTATACAGGCATAACAAATAATCTGGAGGAGCGGGTGTTCGATCATAAAATTAAAAGAGACAAGAAAAGTTTTACTGCCCGATACAACTGCGATAAGCTGGTTTACTTTGAAGAGTTTTCGAACGTTAAAGAAGCCATTCACCGCGAGAAACAAGTTAAAAAGTATTACCGGGTATGGAAGGTTAATCTGATTAATGGTTTAAATCCCGCCTGGGAAGACTTGAGCAAAGATTGGTTTGATGTAAGAGAGTTTGAGTTGTTCAGGAAGTTTGATAAGTGATCTGTACCAAAATCAGCACAAGGCTGTCATCGCCCCCGAAACAATCGAGGCGGGTCCCATGAAAGCATGATGTGCTGTGTTTGACTGGATTCCGGAATTCGCCAGATCTTGAACTAAAAGGCAATCAAATTTTAACCTCTCGGTTCAATCGGCATTTCTCACGCTCATCCGGAATGACTTTCACAAGATGGTAGCGCGTCAATCAAAGTGTCATCGCGGTTGGGTAACCTACTCTAAATCGCTAAAGCCATAAGCTTTAAGCCCATACCGCGATCCCAACACGTGATGATGAACGAACTATGAAAGCATTTAGGTGATCTATGCAACTTCATCGGGATTCTGGAATTCGCCAGTTCATGGGATTAAACCAATCGACCCTTTGAAAATATCGGTTTCAATCGACATTTCTTCATCCTCATCCGGAAGTTTGCCCGGAATGACAGTATACTAAAGAATAGCAAAAATATTTTCAGGTTCTCTGCAACATTGCCACCATGCCCCGTGTCTTACGCCTCAAAATCAAATTCAGAAACAAAAAAACGTAATCTATATGAACGAAGCACTAAAAGATGTCTTAATGCCCCTTACCATTATCGGAAGTTTTGGAGCAGCTATCTACTTCTTCACCAAAGTAATGACAGACTACGTCCTGAAAAAGCGTATGATTGAAAAGGGATTCGTAAATGACGATACCCAGGCAATCTTTAAGCAACACACCAGCGACAATCGCTTTAGTTCTTTAAAATGGGGGCTGATCATTTTCTTTGCCGGACTTTCACTCGTTATTCTGGAGTATATTCCAACTGGCCCGGAATCGCCACTGCCCTATGGATTGTTTGCCTTGTCGGTATCTCTTGGATTCCTGGTTTACTACTACATTATTAAACGCGAATTAAATAAGTAAACACTTTCCGAATTTACTAAGCAAGAACTGGAACCCAACCCGGCTTTTGAAATTCCGGGTATCTGATAAATCATCTCATTTCCATAAGTATGTTTCGCAACTACATCAAAACCGCTATCCGCAGTTTGCTGCGCCATAAATTTTTCTCAGCCATCAACATCTTTGGCCTTACGGTAGGTATGTTGGTATGCATGGGCATTATCATGCTGGTGGCCGATCAGTTAACCTACGATCGGCACAACAGCAAGCGCGACCGTATTTACCGGGTTATTACGTATGGCGTTGATAAGAACGGGGTGATTGACGATCCGCAACCCAATGCCGCATCGCCTGCGCCTTTGAAACAGGAACTGTTGGACAACTATACCGGCAATGAAGAAGTGGTAAGAGTAATGCGTGGCTTTGGTAACGGCTGGCTGGAGTTAGAAAATCAAAACGTAAACATTCCGTTGGCCGGATTTTTTGCCGATGCTGAAGTGCTCTCCTTCTTTGAATACGAACTTCAGTATGGGGATGCAGCCACTGCGTTGAAAGAACCATATTCTGTAGTACTAACACGCGCGGCCGCTAACAAACTTTTTAAAGAAGAAAATCCGGTTGGTCAAACTATTACTGTGGGCGACATTGGTACGTATACCGTAACCGGTATTTTAAAAGAGACCAAAAACAAATCGCACATCGTATTCGAGGCATTAGCCAGTATGTCAACTGTTAGTTCTTTGCCCAGCAAAGAAATGCTTGCGGATTGGACAAACTATTGGAATTGTTATACCTATGTTTTAGTTGGTGAAGAACAGTCGAGCGAAAGTGTTCAGGCCAACCTGGATAAAATTTACACAGAACACATTGGCTCCATTACCGATCCTAACGTGTATAGAATGCGTTTTAGCTTGCAGAAACTAATGCGCATTACTCCCGGGCCATTAACCAACAATCCGGTTGGTCCTATATTGCCCTGGTTTTTTATTTACTTTTTAGGCGGATTGGCATTAGTTATTTTACTCACCTCGTGTTTTAATTTCACTAATCTTTCTATTGCCCGTTCGCTTACGCGGGCCCGCGAAATTGGAGTACGCAAAGTAACCGGTGCAGCACGCTGGCAGATTTTTACTCAATTTCTGAGCGAGTCTGTTGTTGTGTCGTTTGTTGCATTATTCCTCGGCTTTGTACTGCTCATTTTATTGAAGCCCGTTATTTTACAACTCAACTTCGCACAACTATTTCATTGGGATCTTGAATCGAGTTGGCTGGTAGTAGTAACCTTTGTTGTGTTTGCTGTTGTGGTGGGTGTACTGGCCGGGTTTTTCCCTGCTGTTGTGTTGTCTGGATTTCAGCCAATAAAAGTGTTAAAGAATTTTGGCAACATGAAGCTGTTCTCGCGCATGGGGTTGCGCAAAACGTTGTTGGTGGTCCAGTTCACGCTTTCACTCTTCTTTATTTTGTCGGCACTCGTACTGTACAATCAGTTTAATTTGTTTATGGGGCAAAGCCATGGCTTTAATATGGAGAACAATATTACCATAAAGCTTAACAACACCTCGGCCATCAATTTGAAAAATGAGTTGGCCCGCTACAACAACATTACGCACATAACCGCTGCTTCGCATGTGCCCTCGGCCGGGGTTTCGTATGGTACAGAAATGAAACACCAGGTGAGCGATCCGCAGGCTATCGATCTCGACTATTTTCTGGTGGACGAAGATTACCTGACTAACATGAATCTGAATTTGCTGGCAGGCCGTTTCTTTAAACCCGGAGCCGACAGCGTTAACAAGGAATATATTATTATCAACGAACAGGCCGTTACCAAGTTTAATTTAGGCACACCGCAAGATGCCATTGGACAGGAGTTGATTGAAGAACGGGATTCCACCAGGCGTACTATTATTGGTGTGGTGTCTGGTTACAATCACCGCGACCTTACCCGGCAGATCGATCCTATGGCTTTGTTATTTGATCCTTCCCGATTCAATGTACTGCAGGTTTCTTATCTCGGCTCATACGATGAGGCCGTTGCTTCAATTGAAAAGGCCTGGACTGCAATTAATCCAGAGCTTAAGATTGATTACAAAACTGTGGACTCTGAAGTGAAGCGGTTTTACGAAATTATTTTTGGTGATATTGTTTCTGTACTAACGGTTATTGCATCGTTAGCTGTGTTAATCTCCTGTTTGGGCCTGCTCGGCATGGCAACCTACACACTGGAAACGCGCATTAAGGAAATTTCAATCCGAAAAATATTGGGCTCGGATAATACTTCGCTGGTTGTGTTACTTTCAAAAAGCTTTGTAATTCTATTGCTGATTGCTACCGTAATTGCTGTACCCTTGGCCTATGTGGCCAATACGTTCTGGCTTGAATTAATCGCCTACCACACCTCGTTCGATGCAATGGTAATAATACCCGGAATACTTATTCTGATTTTGTTTGCAGTAATTACCATTGGTTCACAAACCATTCGGGCTACGTTCGTAAACCCGGTAGAGAATTTGAAGGAATAACCCCCCTTCAAACGCTCTACCTGCGTCAACCATAAGAGCGTTTCTGGAGCACGTGCCGGTTAAATATTGTCTAAGTATTTGCTTACCTTCATATTCCTGTGATGCGGATTAGCTGTTTAATGTGATACACAATTCCTTTGAATATGAAAAAACTACTACTCCTGATTGGCCTGCTGGTTGGTCAGTATGCCATGGCACAACCTGCCTCGTTCGATATTGCCACCTACACCGTGCCCAAAGGGTGGACGCCCGAAATGAAAGACTTTGCAGCCTCGTACATTAAAACCAATAATGTAACAAAAAGCTGGTGCCGCGTTACTATCTACAAGAGCATTCAGAGTAGTGGCACTTCGCTCACCGATTTTAATAATGAATGGAATGTACTGATTGTAAAAAATGCCTGGGGTTCGGCTACACCACCCCAACCCGAAACTGAAACTGAAGAGGGCTGGACATCACATTCGGCCGCGGGCACATTTACTTTCGAAGAAAAAGAAGCTTATTCATTACTTAGTACTATTTCGGGTTATGGGGTTGAACTAAGCATTGTGGTGCTGATGAACTCGAACGAATATTGGAAAGAGGTTGAACAGCTTTTGCTTTCGCTTAAATTAAAAAAACCAGAGCAAACCGTTCAACAAACTCTGCCCACTCAACCTGTAACTCAATCAACCAGCCAAAACGGTTTTACTGTTACAAATACACCAGGCAACACAGGTATTTTAACCGCTACCACCAATTTTGACGATGGCTGGGTAGCACAGCCTTTTGCCGATTACGTACGTGTTACTAAGAATCAATTTACCGTATTGCTCCACTATGGAATTGAAATAACAGACGAAATGCGTTCTACCAACCAATTGGAAGCCGTACTTTTTGACCGATTAATTTTACCCCGTTATTCCGTCAGTAACATTCGTAAGTTCGATAATAACGGCCCCTGTTATTTCTGCATTTATTTTTTCGAAGCTGATGGTGTTGAAAAAGCTACTGGCAAAAAATATCACCTCGGGTTACGTATCATTACTAACAATGGTATTTCGAAATGCATTGAAATTATTTCGCCCTCGCAAGCGGCCTTTCAACAGGAGTTTCCTAACCAAGAGAAGGTAGAGGCCCTGTTAAACTATAATAAATTTGCAATAACCTTAACCGATCTGGCTGGTGATTGGACCAGCTCATCAGGTGCCTATGTAAATATGTACAGTACAGCTACCGGTAACTATGCCGGCATGAACGCTTCTTCTTCATCGGATGAGTTTACCTTTAACACCGATGGAACCTATAAAAGCAAACATCAGGGTGCTTATGGAATGGTTGGGAGCATGAATTTTTATACTCAAAACTATAACGGAGCCTTAACCGTTTCGCCCTGTGAGATTATTATGACCAAGCGATTTGATGGGAAAACTTCTGCTTTTTGGGCACAATATGAAGCTGTGCGGGGCGGACGGATTTTGCATTTAACTGACAAGCAATACTCGGGGTCATCGTTTCATCTAGGGCGAAAGAACTAGGTATTTAATAAAGTCCCTGTCAAAGCAAACAAGTAATCCTTTACAGGCAGTAATTAAAACAATACCTTGCGCATTGTTTTTTAATTCTCTGTAATGCCCGAATCCGTAAAAAAACTATTTCTTCTGGATGCGTACGCACTTATTTATCGCGCCCACTTTGCATTTACTAAAAACCCACGCATCAATTCCAAAGGACACAACACATCTGTTCCTTTTGGATTTACCAACACGTTGCTGGAAGTAATTCAGAAACAAAAACCGACACACCTTGCCGTTGCCTTCGATACCTCTGCTCCTACTTTTCGTGATGAGATCTTTACCGAATACAAAGCCACCCGCCAGGAAACACCGGAAGATATACGCAGTAGCTTGCCCATTGTAAAAGAAATTTTAAAGGGGTTTAACATTCCCATTCTTGCTTTGGATGGATACGAAGCCGATGATATCATTGGCACCCTGGCCAAACGTGCCGAACAGGAAGGGTTTGACGTGTACATGATGACACCCGATAAAGATTTTGGACAGCTTGTAACCGATAAGGTAAAACTTTACAAGCCCGCTTATATGGGTAATGCAGTAGATGTACTTGGCCCTAAAGAAGTGTGCGAGAAGTGGGACATTGAAAATGTTAGCCAGGTAATTGATATCCTCGGATTACAAGGCGATGCATCGGATAACATTCCGGGCATTCCAGGTGTTGGTCCAAAAACGGCAGCCGAACTTTTAAAGAAATACAAAACAGTAGAAGGGGTTATAGCACATGCAGCCGAACTGAAAGGCAAACAAAAAGAACGGGTTGAAGAATTTGGTGAACAAGCCATCCTATCTAAAAAACTAGCTACTATTATTACCGATGTGCCCATTGCCTGGAATGAAAAAGAACTTTCTTATACCGGACCAGATGTAGAGAAGTTGAAACCCATTTTGGAGGAATTGGAGTTTAAAACCATGATGCCCCGCATTTTTGGTTTACAATCCGGAACTCCTGCAGAGAGTGCCGGTACTGCCACCAAAGACGCACAGCTTTCTATGTTTGGCGGTCCCGAACTTGTGCTAGAACCTGCAACCGAAAAGAAAATTTTTAATGCCGAAAACGTCTCGTATAAAACCCTTGATAATGCGGATGATCGGGTAGCGCTCGCACAAAAACTAAAAGACCAACGTGGGTTTGCACTGGAGGTTTTAACGGATGAGGCTGAAAATTTCAATTTTGAAATTACTCATCTGATTATTGGTGCCAGCCCGGGCGAAGCCTACTGTATTCCGGTAAAGGATGAAAACACTCTGGTTGATTTTAAATCCGTGTTGGAAGATGAGGGCATCAGCAAAACAGGACATAACATTAAAGCTTCAATACTGGCATTAAAAAAATATCAGATAAATGTGCAAGGCTCGTTGTACGATACCCTGCTGGCACATTACCTGATTGAGCCCGAAGCTTCGCACGATCTTGGAATTTTGTGTAACCAGTATCTCCACTATCAGCTAAGTGAAGATGTCTCAACAGCAGAACAACATTGCGAGCGGATAGACCAGATTTTACAACTAAAACAAAAACTACAAAACGATTTAGAACAACGCGGGCAATGGCGCTTGTTAAACAATGTGGAAATGCCGCTTACTCAGGTACTGGCCGATATGGAGTTTGAAGGCGTGAGCATTGATGAAGAAACCCTGAAGTGGATGAGCGATGCCCTAAAAACCGACAGCCATAAAGTGCAGAAAGAAATTTATCAGATTGCGGGCACCGAGTTTAATATTGCATCACCCAAACAGCTTGGCGAAATTCTGTTCGACAAGATGAAATTGCTCGACAAAGCCAAGAAAACCAAAACCGGGCAGTATGCAACCGGTGAAGAAGTATTATTGAAACTGGCCGATAACTACGAGATAGCCAGAAAAATTCTGGATTTCCGCGAGTACGAGAAGTTACGTTCTACTTACGTAGATGCGTTACCCAAAATGATAAGTAAGTTCGATCATCGCATTCATACCGACTACCGGCAGGCGGTAGCAGCAACCGGTCGGTTGAGTTCCAATAATCCTAACCTTCAGAACATTCCTATCCGTACCGAGAAAGGAAGGCAGATACGAAGTGCGTTTGTTCCGCGTAGCGAAGAGTTCTTGTTCATGTCGGCCGATTATTCGCAAATAGAATTACGCATAGCTGCTTCTTTTGCTAAGGATGCTACCATGATTGAAGCGTTTCGCAACAAGCGCGATATTCATGCTACTACTGCAGCCAAAGTGTTTAAAGTAGATTTAGCAAAAGTAACACCCGATATGAGGCGCAAAGCCAAAGAAGTAAACTTTGGTATTCTGTATGGAAGCACCGCCTTTGGGCTTTCGCAAAACCTGGGCATCTCGCGTACCGAAGCAACTGAAATTATTGAATCGTATTTTAAGGAGTTCTCCGCCATTAAACGTTACATGGATGATTCAATCAACTTTGCGAGAGAAAAAGAATATGTAGAAACCATTTTAGGCAGAAGGCGCTACCTGCGCGATATTAACTCGCGCAATATTACTACACGCGGCTTTGCCGAACGCAACGCCATTAACGCGCCAATACAAGGCAGCGCAGCCGACATTATTAAGATTGCCATGATCTTAATTCACAAATGGCTGAAGCGCGAGAACCTGAAAACTAAAATGACCATGCAGGTACATGACGAACTGGTGTTTGATCTGCATAAGGATGAAAAGGATATTGTAAAAGCAAACGTAATTGAACTGATGAAATCAGCTGTTATTCTGGATGTGCCCATGGATGTGGAAGTAGGAATTGGTAAAAACTGGCTGGAAGCACATTGACGGGAGCTTTACCATTTTGGTAAAAAATGCAGCTTTCAAATGAAGAAAAATAATGACTTGGTATTCTTTTTTTTAAACGTATGAAAAAGCAACTGCTTGCACTTCTGTTTTTTGTTCCCTTTTTTGTTCAGGCCCAAACCATCTCACCATCTCCTTACTTTACTTTCGGAAAAGGTATTGGCATAATCTCGCCCGATAGTTTATATCTGCTAAACATCCGCTTTCGTGTACAAAATCGTGCAGCCTTTCGCACCGAAAGTGCAAGCGATTTTTCTATTGACCAGGTAGAAGCACGGGTGCGCAGGCTGCGCTTACGTTTTGATGGGTACATCTACAATCCAAAACTCTATTACCTTATTCAGCTGTCGTTCTCAAGATCAGATATGGATTATGACGACACGGGCTTCCCGAATGTAATACGCGATGCGATGATCATTTATTCCGTTAACAAACACTTCTCAATTGGACTTGGCCAGACTAAACTTCCGGGCAATCGCCAACGCGTAAATTCATCGGGCGATTTACAATTTGCAGATCGTTCATTGGTAAATTCTACTTTTAACATCGACCGTGATTTTGGGGCTCAGGTTTACTACAACAATTACATTCATAAATTCTATTACGTGTTGCGGGGGGCTATCTCATCGGGCGAAGGCCGAAATATTACTGCTTCCGATAATGGGTTAGGTTACACCGGCCGGATCGAATTGCTGCCGTTAGGCCCCTTTACCAATGGTGGCGATTACTTTGAGGGAGATCTTGTTCGTGAACCCAAACCCAAAATTTCTCTTGGCATTACACTTTCGCACAACGAAAACACAGCCCGTACTGGAGGCCAGTTGGGGAAATTTCTCTACGACAAGCGCGACATGACTACCTTTATGACTGATTTTCTATTTAAACACAAGGGTTGGGCAGTAGCATGCGAATGGATACGAAGAGATTCCCCTAACCCTGTTACCGTAAATCAGGATGGCGATGTGCGATTTATCTATGCCGGTTTGGGCCAAAACTATCAGGGTAGTTATTATTTTAAGAATCACTACGAAATTGTTGGGCGTTATTCCCGTGTTAATCCATTTGAATCCATTCAAACCCTGGACGATCAAACCGAGCATTTTACAGTAGGTCTTAATAAATACATTCGCGGGCATCGGGTAAAGTTGCAAGGCGATATTACATTCGAACAAAACAAGTGGTTGCAACAAACTAATCCCAACACGAATAACTGGCAGGTCCGCTTTCAGGTTGAGGCCGGGATTTAGTTTGTACTGAATGCTTCATTTATAGTAACACATGCATACGGAATTAAAATTTTTCCACTTCTCAGCACTCTTTCAAAAAGAAGGCTGGCTCGACTCTGCTTATGTGGGTGTTGATACACATGGGTTGATTCAATATCTTAATACAACACCTCCTCAGCACGGCATTGCTATTGAGTCTGTTCAAGGCTTCGTTTTACCCGGATTTCAAAATGCTCACTCCCATGCCTTTCAATATGCTATGGCCGGCCTTGCCGAAAATCATCCCACCGGAGTTGCTGATGATTTCTGGACGTGGCGCGAAGCGATGTATCAATGTGCCTTGTCGGTTGATCCGGATCAGGCGCAAGCCATAGCAGCCATGTTATATGCCGAAATGGTACGCGTGGGCTATACCCATGTTGCCGAGTTTCATTATCTGCATCACGACAAGGAAGGGAAACCCTATACACAATTAGCTGAGATGGGGTTGCGCATGGCAGAAGCCGCAAAGCAAGCCGGAATAAAAATTACATTAATACCGGTATTCTATCAGAAGGGTGGCTTTGGATTGGATCCGCAACCAAGACAACGCAGGTTTATTTCTAAAACGGTTGACGATTACTTTAAGTTGCTTGATGCGAGCTTGCAGGTAATTAAAGGTTACGCCAATGCCCGGCCTGGTTTTAGTGTACATTCACTTCGGGCAGTTGACCTTACCGATATTAAAACCACCTTTCAGCAAGGACCAAAACAATTACCCTTTCACCTTCATGTAGCAGAACAGAAGAAAGAGGTTGCCGATTGTCTTGACTTTTGTAACAAACGACCTATGCAATGGTTGTTCGATAATCTGAGTGTAGATGAGCGATTCAATCTTGTTCATTCTACTCATCTTAACGATGATGAGTTAACCCAATTGGCAAGATCGGGAGCAAGTGTAGTATTGTGCCCTTCTACTGAAGGTAACCTGGGCGATGGAATTTTCAGGATGAAAGAATATGTGCGGTTGGGAGGTAAATGGTGCATCGGTACCGATAGTCATATCGGATTAAACCCGCTCGAAGAATTTCGTATGATTGATTACCGGCAAAGGTTGGTGAGCAACCAGCGTAATACGTTTGAAGGTGATGCTGCCGCGTACATGATTAATGAAGAAATTGAATCTGGCCGCCAGGCTATGGGCGTGGCATCCAACAATCATTTTGAAATCGGAAAGGCATTTGATGCGGTGGTGTATCAATCGGGTTCGCATTTACTGGCTAATACAACTGCCAAAAACAGATTGGCCACACTTTTATACACGGGCGATACCAGTCGCATTGCCGGTACAATTATCAACGGTAAGTGGATTGTTAAAGATCAACATCACCAGCATGGGCCCTCCATAAAACCTGCTTTCGCGAAAGCAATGCGGGAGATTAAAAATCGGTAAACTCCTTTAATTCTTGCTGAAGAGGAGGCCTTTTAGGTGCCCCTCAAAAAAACTCCAATAAACGCAATCAGGAATAACGCTTACGAAGTACTTCCATCATATAAACGTTAATATCCCATTGATTAGCGACCGGTTGCCGGGTGTATGGTAATGTAGGCAAGTAATCTGCTGGCCCGAATTCGGTTAAGAATGTCATTTGCCTGCCCGCTTGTTTCTTACTGGTTACAACTTTATCCCACCACGCAAAATGTGCTTTAACGGCTTGCTCCCATTCGGGTGCGCGCGGGTCGTTTACTTGTGGGCCTTCGGGGTGGCCTATGCGTGCATGGATGTGATCTGTTCTACTTAAAGCAAGGGTTACAGTCTCTTCCTGATCGGCCAGATATGATTCATGTACATTACACCAATGTGAGATATCGAGTGTTAACCGTAATTCCGGAATTCGCTTGATTAACTCTTCCGTTACCGGAGCAGAATAAAGTGCGCGTCCGCGGTGTGTTTCATGATAAACCGGCACTCCGCTTTGCGCAGAAACCGTATGGGAGTGTTTGATCAATTTTTCCTTCTGGCTAACTGTAAAATAATCTTTGCCACTATGGCAATTGAGAAACACCGGTTTTATCGCAGCTGCTTCTGTAAGAAACTGATTAAATTGTGCTTCATGCTTCACAAAATCCCTTTCGCCACTACCATACAGAAATCCGATTTTAAGATTGTGCTTTGTTAATGCCTCAAATAATTTCTTTCGTTCAGTTGCATCGCCCGGCCACCAGATTTCGCAACCATCGTAACCCGCTGTTTTTATTTTATTGCAGAATTCATCCCACGATCCGGAAAAGCCCCAATTAGTAGCAAAAATTAATAATGAATAACCAGCTTGGTGAGGTTGCAATAATGGGCTGGCAAAATTATTTAATGAATTTAACATAAGGCCCGTGCTGGCTAATGTCGAGGTTGTAATAAAATCTCTGCGATTGATTTTCATTTTGCTTCTAAATTTACTTCCCTCTGCTCAGGTATTAAATACACGAGCATTAATTGGAAATTCTGTAAGGAAAGTTACAGGATTTGAACGTAAAACAGAATCGGTAATACAGAAGCTACTGTTGAGGAGGGTTTACCTGAAACTTCGCACGTTGTGTAATCGAATTTTCCGCCCGGCCCGAAACTATTTTTCTGCAACTGGGATGGCCGCAGGTACACACAAACGACTGAATATTATCGTCCAGCAAATCGGCATAATCTAATGTAAGTTCTTCTTCGTGCTCAATATCGCGCAGAGCAACCAGGTTTAACCCCTGATAGGTTGTGTTGGGCGCACAACTGTGATTTTGTGGCGCCCAGTTTTCGGGTTTGTTATCCCACAAAATATAAACCTCGTCTGAAATGGGGTATGCATAATGTCGGAATTCTTCAATTTGCTCGGCCGTCCAGTTTTGCTCAACATACCGTTTGGTAACAATGCGCTGGGCAGCTTCTTCCAATTTAAAAACTGTTTCGCCTTTGCGGATTGGCTTTTGCGCAACAATTCCATATCCGTTAATAGCATTACCTTTTACCCGATATTTTTTTTGCTTCGCTATATAGCGGGCTTTACCTTCTTCAATAATATGCTTAAGAAACCCGGCTTTGCCTATCGGGTCAAATTGCAAGATGTAATCTGCCGAGCCTTCGTATCCATCTTCATAAAATACCGAGCAGGTAAAGTTTATTTCCAGAAAATAGATTTCCTGCTTTTCGTTTACCCGAAAATCTAATCGGGCATAGCCCACCCCTGCAAACCCGGTAAAGATTTTTTCGGCTGCCGATTTTAACCGGGTTTCCAATACAGGATCGGTGCAGGGTTTATTTACATCGGTATGAAGCTCGGAAGTTTTTAACGCATAGGTTTTAAAGGCATATCCTTTCGGGAATTTATATTCAACCGGTTTAAAAGCGCGCGCGCCCTTTGCCGGTGCCATGTTGGCGGTTACTAATACGGTAAACTCCTGCCCGGCAATATATTCTTCGATTAAAATATCTTCGTAACCATCTGCAAGCAGGGCTTCCACTTTATGTTGCAGATGCGGTAAATCCCTGGCCAGCGATTCTTCATCTACACCCAGGCTATCTCCTGCCTTGGCCGGTTTTACAAAAAGCGGAAAGGTTAAGTGACTGACTTTTGCTTGAAGATTGCTTGCGCTGTTTACTTCAGCAAAGAGTGGCGATTTTATACCAGCACAATACGCTACGTATTTCATTAATGGTTTTGGCGGATCGTACAGGATAGCATTAGGGCCGGTGTATGGAAGGTTAAGTGTATCCATGGCGTTAATCACATCAATGGATGGAACAGACCAATCCAGGTAGCCTTCGCAGAGGTTTACATAAATATCGTACTTCTGCTTACGTAAATCTTTAAGTTGCTTGTATGTGGTAAGCTTATTCAGAAAAACATGATCTACCTGATCGTTGGGAAGTAATGGAGCCAGGTTACGGGGCGGATCATAATTTTTATAATCTACCTCGGTAGTGTTATAGTCCGGCTGCAATACACAAACTTTCATCTGCTAACTGCGTTAGGGGTTACAATCAAATGGATATTACGAAGGTTGAGCAAGGGTTGTAAATGCTTGGTGGAACTCGGTTAGCCGGGAATAGAACTGCGCAGCAGGGCATCGTCCAGCACTTCTACTATAAGATTAGTGAAGGTTTTATTGCTTACCCGTAATATAGCCCCAATTGAAGTATAGTTTTCGTCTTCACTTAAGCCACACTGGGCATTTATCTCCAACACAAAAAGCTTTCCGGTTTTTTTATCCATTCGAAAATCCAACCGCGCATACCCAACCCCTTTTACTGCTTTAAATGCATCGATGCTTAAATCTCTTAGTTGCTTCATCAAATCCGGGCAAGTAACCGGAGCATATTCATATAAAAAACCATTATCAGGGGGTGGAATCTCTTCATCATATGCTTCCCACAGGCGCTCAAACGAAAGGAACTGTTCTTTTTCAGGCAGCCCTTTATGAAATACCCGTTCAATAGGCCGGTAGAATTTGATCTGATCGGGTTTATGATGCGACCCCACCAACAGGGTGGTAAACTCGCGCCCGATAATAAATTGTTCGGCCAGAAAACCAGCGGTATCAAGATCCCATCCTTTAAATCCATTATGCAGGTTGGTAAGCACACTCTTTAATTCGCGCTTACCATTAACAACATTCTTTACACTTATACCCATACTACCTGCCGATACAGCCGGTTTTACAATAATTGGCTTTCCTACTTTTTTAAACAGGTCCGGATCAATATGTCCGTTTAGCTTTTGCCAGCCTGGCATGGATACCCCGGCTTTATCAAAAGCTTCTTTCATAGTGATTTTAGAAGTAGTTACATTATAGAAGTAAGAATCGGACCCGGTATACGTTATACCGCTTTGATCTAGCGCATGGATTACTGATACTCCGGGCACATTGTTAATCTCATCTCCATCGCACAGATTAAGAACAATGCTTTCCTTATCGGAATATTGCTTTACCCGTTCTATCGATTCGGCAATGTTGTGTACGGTAACATTTACCCATTCCCATTCGCAATTGATTTCTGCGAATACCCGTGTGTACTCTTCAATGCTTTGGGTGTAGTCGTAATAAAATTTTAGAGTAGGGTCTTCCGTCTCCAGATAAGGAGCAAATATCCAGATTTTATAGGCGGCTGTATTGTTGAGTAACGTCATAAACCCAACAACCACAGAGGGTGCAGTAAAGTACTATTTGCCATAGCTTATGCAATTTCAATAAATATTATTATTAAAGTAAAGTACTTGTCAATATTTATTCTTAAGAAGGTATCTGCAACCAAACCATAAGCCGGCTTTAAGCGCTTACTCCTTTACAATGCGAGCTGCATAAACTGCCCCAATACGCTTACCGGGTAATGCAATAAGTTTAACCGTTACGGATTGTTTACCCTTTAGTTTATCTCCGGTAAGTACATACGCTACATCAAAGAATTTACCCGCATCGTTATCATTCAACTCCTGGGTGCCAATCTTCTCGCCATCCACCAGTATGTCAAACATCTTACGGCCACGTTCGCTACCCCAATAGGTAAACATTAAGGTATTCTCTGTTTCAGGATTTACCTTCATTTCGAATGAAAACCAGCCCCGTTCATCCGCTTCGCGGTACGTTCGGTCATTGGCTTCGCCAACGCGGGTATGTTCGCCCTGCAGGTTATGATCGCGTTCGGGTTGCATTTCCCCAAAGCGTACTATATCAATGGTTCGGGCTTCCAGTTCGCGCAAGCGTTGTTGCTCAGCTTCATAGGCTGCTTGTTGTTCGCCCCACGTTTGCATAGTGAATTGATCCCAATACACGCTATAATAGTTATCGGTAAACGAATACAACGGTTTAAACTCAATACCACTGGCCGCAGTAAGCCCTGTGGTTTGAAATGTTAAAGGCTTACCGGTCGATTGCATCCAACTTGTTACGGGCTTGTACTCATTAACCAAAACCGGAATACCTTTAACCGGATCGGGCTTAGCAGCACCTAAATCGCCAGCTAAAACAATAGGGCCATACTTAGCTGCCACGCGATTCTTATTATCGGGCATGGTTTCGAGGTATAGATGCATTGGTAACTTTAGGGAAATCACATCGTTCTTCTTCCAGGTGCGGGCAATTACCCAATAGCCGTTTTCTTCAATAGGAACAATTACCTTTTTATTGACCATAATCTGAGGGCTTACCGACCAAAGTGGTTTACGGATACGCAAGGCAAATTTTTTAGTTCTAACCGATTGAATGGTAATTGTTACATCATCGCCATACGGAAAGGCTGTTTGTTGAGAAAGTTGCAGCCCGGCATCTTTCCAGTTAAGGGTAGAGGCTATGAACAGGTTTACATACAAACTACCATCGGTGCCGGCATTATAAATGGCTTCGCCATACTTTACATGGTTTTCAATACCGGAGCCCACGCAACACCAGAACGAATCGAACGGATCGCTGAAGGTTTTCTTTGCCCCCATGCGCAGCGGAGTAAAATAACACATCATGCCGGTTTGCGGATGTTGCGATGAAAGAATATTGTTATAAAGCGCACGCTCATAAAAATGAAACAACTCAGCCCGGGGTTGCCAGCTAAACAAATGGCGTGTGAGTTTGAGCATGTTGTACGTATTGCAGGTTTCGGCTGTGTTGTCGCTTAGGTGTTGGGTAAGTTTGTCGGGGGCAGACAGATACTCATATTCGCTGTTGCCGCCCATTACATAGGTATGATGGTTAACCATAGCGTTCCAGAAAAATTCAGCAATGGTTTTATCGTGTTGGGTTTGGGTAAGTTCGTAACGCCTGGCCGCACCAATGATTTTAGGAATTTGTGTATTGGAATGTTTGCCGCTTAACTGATCGGTTTGATCTGCAAGCGGATTCATTACTGCTTTGTGGTAAAACCGATCGGCAGCAACAAGGTATTTTTTGTTCCCGGTAATGGCATAGACATTCAATAAGGCCTCATTCATTCCTCCAAACTCGCAGGCAAGCATGTTTTGCAGTTGTTCATCATTCAGTTTGCCTGTTAGTTCATCGGCCCAATCGGCAAACCGGATTACGATTTCTTTTGCCTGTTGATTGCCGGTATAGAGATAGGCGTCTATTAATCCGCTATACACTTTATGTAACGTGTACCAGGGAGACCATAGCCCGTTAAGATCAAACCCGGCTGTGCGGATGTTACCGTTGGCCACTTCATTCCATACGCTGTCTTCGCGGGGAATACTACCGATATAACCCGTCTTGCGCGCTTGCTGACATAGGGCAAGTTCATTCACTATGTAATCGGTGCGTTCTTTAAAACGAACATCGCCTGTGGTTGCATAATGCAATGCACAAGCCGAAAGATAATGTCCAAGTGTATGGCCACTTAAGGTTTCACTCTCCCACCCGGCATAAATGGCGGCCTTTGTTTTAAGACCGGCAAACAGGTGAAATCGATGCAACAGCCTGTCGGGCTCCAATTGCAACAGGTAATCCACATCGCGCTGCATAGCATTTTTAAACGGGCCATCCAGCAGAGTTACATTATCCAGGGGTAGTGCATAGGTTTGCAAGGTTCCGGATTTAACAACCATGTTCGCTTCCCGCGAAAGTGGAACATAGTTCTGAGCAAAAGAAAAAATACTGCAAAGCGAAAGAAGCAACAGGCAGTTGGTGCGCATGGGTTATCGATTGATTTCAGTTGGAAGGTAGAAATAATTGTTTCTTCCTTCTATAGAATCCTTCTCGACTTAATAATACCATCGTAAAGACGAGGAAGGGTTTCTGGTTTTTACGAGCCTATAAATGTTTACTTTTAATCAGATAAACCCTTAACCCCGGTTTCTTATGAAATCCCCGTGCACCTTACTTATTGCCGTCTTCTTGCTGGCTTGCGAATCTTCCCATAAAAAAGAATCAGCAACACATGAATACCTGGTTGAAAAGACCATTCCGCAATTGCAGGTCGGGTATCAGAAAAGCACATTTACCATAGAGCAAGTGGTAAAAGATTACCTGCAACGCATCGAAGATCTGGATAAGAATGGCCCTGCTCTTAATTCAATTATCTATGTAAACCCTAATGCGATTGAAATAGCTAAAGCCTTGGATGCTGAACTGAAGGCGGGTAAAAGCCGGGGGCTACTGCATGGCATTCCGGTAATTGTTAAGGATAATATGAACACGGCCGATATGCCCACCACAGCCGGGGCTACGGTACTACGCGATTCCTATCCGCCCGATGACAGCTATCTGGTAAAAAAGTTACGTGATGCGGGGGCAATCATCATTGCCAAAGCCAACCTTAGCGAGTGGGCCAACTTTAGGGCCGATATGAGCAGCAGTGGGTGGAGTGGAATGTTAGGGCAAACCAAAAACCCGTATGTACTGGATCGTAATCCGTGCGGATCAAGTTCGGGTTCGGGTGTGGCCGCTTCGGCTAACTTATGTGCTATTGCTATTGGCACCGAAACCAATGGTTCAATCGTATGCCCGTCTAATGCCAATGGTTTGGTTGGCTTAAAGCCAACTGTGGGATTATTGAGCAGAAGCGGGATTATACCCATCTCATTTACACAAGATACAGCCGGCCCTATGGGCCGCACCGTTACCGATGTAGCCTTTACCTTAGGGGCATTGGTAGGAATAGATTCGGCCGATGAAAAAACACTTGCGTCAGCGGGCAAGTATGTAACCGATTATACCCTTTACCTGAAAGCAGATGGACTGAAAGGCAAACGTATTGGTTGGCTAAAGAACATAGGTGCTTACCATGCAGGTGTAGATACCTTAATGAAGAAAGCCATTGCCGATTTGCGTGCGCAAGGAGCCGATGTAATGGAGATTGATTTTGCTATGGATCGAAGTGCAGGAAGTTCATCTTTTACTGTTATGCTCTATGAATTTAAAGATGGCCTTACGAAATACTTTGCCAGCCTGGGTAATAAAGCCCGGGTGCATGATCTGGCTGAGTTGATGGAGTTCAACAAGAAAGATTCAGTTGAATTAAAATACTTCGATCAGCAGTTACTAAAACTGGCCCACGAAAAAGGAACTCTACAAGACAAAGAATACACCGATGCACTAACCAACATGCAAAAGGCTACCCGTGAGAATGGTATTGACAAACTTTTAAAAGAACACAACCTGCACGCGTTAATGGCGCCTACCGGTGCACCGGCCTGGAAAACCGATTTGATTGATGGCGATCATTTTTTAGGTGGCAGTTCATCGCTTGCCGCGATTTCCGGGTATCCCTCTATTACAGTGCCCATGGGTTTTGTAGATGTATTGCCGGTTGGGGTTTCATTCTTCAGTACAGCCTGGCAAGAGCCAACGCTAATTGAAATTGCTTATGGATATGAACAGGCTACCAAACATCGTAAGGCACCAAAGTATATTCCATCGAGGTGAGGTAACCTGCGAATGCTTACTGCACAATCTTGAATCTTAGTGCCTGTGCGTTATTGCCGTTTCAAAATTTCTCAAACCAAATTTCAATCTCTTCGTATATCCTATTCAACAACATGGCTATACCCTAAAGCAATAACCGAATGAGAGAAGAAATACGAACTGCACGAATAACCGGTATCTGGTACCTTATGCTGGCTATTTCCGGAATGGTGGGATTCCTTACCCTGCATCCGCAAGTTTATATTTCCAATGATGCGGCAAAGACATTAGCCAATTTAGGTGATCATGAAACTCTGGCTCGCATTCGTTTATTGCTGGAGTTTGCTATTGTGATTTCACAGGCGCTGGCTGCCGTTTGGTTCTTTAAGTTGTTTAAAGATATAAACCATACAGCGGCATGGGCACTGGCGGCATGGGGTACGCTGAATGCGGCTGCTATAATGATTAGCGCGATGGCCATGGGCGGTGCATTGGGTGTTGCCTCATCAACTCATTCGTTAGAAGATAAAGTGATCATGATTGAAATTTTGAATCAGTTTATAAGAAACGCCTGGGGTGTTGGCAGCATTTTCTTCGGCCTTTGGCTTATTCCGATGGGCTATATTGTAATAAGTTCTAAACGAATGCCGGTTTGGTTAGGCAGGGTTTTGATTATTGGTGGCGCGGGCTACTTGATTAGCATGTGTATTAGTTATGCAGGCATTAAAGGCGCGTGGCTCGACATGTTAGTTATACCAGCCACAATTGGTGAATTCTGGATGATTTCCTATCTGTTGATTTTTGGGATTCGCCCAAGCCCTGAGCCCTCCCAAACCTGAGGCAGGAGACAATTGTATTGATGCTACTTTTATTGATTTCTCAAGCCTTCAATCTCTTTCAAAATCATTTCTACCAGTGCTTCCGTTACAATCTTTCCCTTTTCTTTTGTAGCCAGAGTGGCATCGCCCCAAACCCCGGTGGGCGAGTAGGTTGAATTTTTATTTGCCGGGTCGCGTGTAAGGCCGTTGCCGGTTGAGGGTCGATAGTCTTTAACAGCCTTTTTCATGTTTACCGACTCCGGCTGCATATACAGAATCATCGAAGTTTCTATTTCATCAGCATGCGTGCCCCCCTCTTGTTGACGTATCGTGCTTTCGACCGACTCCAGGTTTTTAAGATTGGTGAAGTGCAGTGTAATTCCTTTTACCAATAATGAGTCTGCAGCCGGTTTTAGGGCACGCACAGTAGAAATACCTGTATTGAGAATGTAAAACTTTGTTGGCCCGAAACGTGCCAATCCGCTACAGATGTCAATTACCATATCGCGGGCGGTATTCAATTTAAGGGACGTTGAACCCGGATATTCCATAAACGATGGATAGAAATGATAATTAATGGTTGGAGCGATTACTACGTTGGCAGATTGATGCACTCGTTCTTTCAAATACTCCGCCAGGATCAGATCATTTTTCAATAGTAAATGCGGCCCGTGTTCTTTGGAGGCAGCACCTAAAGGGATTACCACAATTGTTTTTGGAGTGAGCACTTTTTCGGCCTCGGGCCAGGTCAGGTTTTCAAGCAGCACACCTTTAGGCTGTGCTATTGCAGAAAAGCTGACAGCAATCAGAAAAATAAACTTCATAAGGGTGTATTATAGAGAGCAATTTAAATTTTTGTGTCCAGGGTTACAACCAAAGGATTACTTAGAATGAGTTGCGTCACGAAATTCCCATCTGGAAAATTCGGCTAAGGGCTCAGGCTTGTGAGCGTACCATGGGCAAATAAAAAAAATGTATCCCTGTTTAACATTTTCCGTTTACACCCTCAAAACCGCTTTATCATGCTCATTAAAAAAATCGATATCCTCAACTTCATTACCGATTTCCGTAAATCTCCCAACGAGATCAAATCGCTTTCAGAATTAAAAGCCCATCTTAAAATAACAGACGAACCTCCACTGCTAAACATGCTCGAAGAAATGAAGCAAATGCGCACCTTGCGCGAAGTTGAAAAAAATGGCGAACGGGCGTTTCAGGTAACTGCGAAATAGTAGTTAGTAATTAGTCTTGAGTCCTTAGTATTTCTACTTAAGACTAAGGACTAATTACTAATGACTACTTTCTCACCAACGCGCCCGGATAATTCACTACAGCTTTCTGATTCTGGTACACCAGTTTGCCATTTACCCATACCGCTTCAATGCCGGTAGATAGGGCTGTAGGGTTTTCAATGCTTGCATTGTCAATAACTGTTTCCGGATCAAACAGAACAAGATCAGCAAAATAACCCGGTGCAATCAGTCCGCGGTTTTTAATGCCCACATTTTCAGCTGCCAGGCTCGTCATCTTTTGAATGGCAGTTTCCAAGGGTATCAGTTTTTGTTCGCGTACATACCTGCCCAATACACGGGTAAACGATCCATGCCCTCGGGGATGCCCGCCCATGCTGCCATCAGAACAAATGCTGGTGTAAGGCCACTTCATAAAATTACTAATGTCAGTTTCGCTCATACTCTTGGCTACAATAGTGCTTCCTTGTCCGGGGGCTGCGCTTTCGCGGATAATGCGTAACAATGCCTGGGCGGGTGTTTCTTTATTGAGTGCGGCAATCTCACTCACGGTTTTTCCCTGCCATGCCGGTTGCGGACTATAGCGAACCATTACCGAAGCGGAAGGATCGAACAGCTCGCGTGTAGCAAACTCGGCACTGGCCAGGCTCTCAAAATCTTTCTTGGGAAATAATACGCGCGGAGTAGAGTTCCACATGGTGTAAGGGTAAACATCGGCTGTTACTTCAACACCCTGCTGGCGCGCAGTTTCCAGTTGGCGTAGAATTTTTTCGGAGTTACCCCACTTGCTTCGCATCGCAATTTTTATGTGCGTAATCTGCACGGGTATTTTAGCTTCGTGCCCGATTTGAATGATCTCATCAATTGCTTCTTCCAGATTCAAATCTTCGCTGCGGATGTGACTGATGTAACGGCCATTATGTTCAGCCGCTACTTTGGCCAAAGCCACCACTTCATCGCGCGTGCTGTAAAAGGCCTCTTCATACTCAAGACCTGTGCTTAAGCCAAGAGAGCCCTTTTCCATCTCGTGCTTTAACAATACTTTCATCGAATCAATTTCAACGGGTGTGGCCTTGCGCAATAAATTCTTTCCCATCACGCTCTCCCGCAAGGAGGCATGCCCGGTAAACGAAGCAACATTTACACTTATCGGTGTTTTGGTAATAGTCTGCTGAATAGAGTCCATCGCATCTGAGCCACCATCCTGCCCTACTACTATTGTAGTAATCCCCTGACTGGTTACGGCTATAGCCGATGGATTTTTCTTTAAGCCACCATCATGGTGACTGTGGTTATCAATAAAGCCCGGAGCTAATACTTTGCCTTTTCCATCAGTAGTAGTTTCTCCCGGAAACGGAGTAAGATTACCCACATGCCAGATGCGATTATTCTGTACCCGCACACTACCGGCCACCGCGGGTAAGCCCGTGCCATCTATGATTTTTACATTGGTAATCAGGTGTGTTTTGGGAAGTGTAACGGGCTTCTCTTCCCAGATATTTTTAACCAGCGCATGCGCGCGAAAGTTAGACGAGTTATCAAGCACAATGATGGTCTGATTCTTTTCGATGTAGCGTGTAATCTCTGTACCAAAGCCAACCCAACCGCCCGTATGGGAAACAATCTTGCCGGGCTCACGAATAAACCAACCAAAACCGTACTCCGTATTTTTTCCATTGTTGAGTTTGCCCGGAGCAATGGCTTCAGCAAAAGCTGCTTTCTTCACCAGCTTGTCGGTGTACAGCGCCTGATCCCATTTGTACAAATCTTCTACTGAAGAGTACACGTTGCCATCACCCACAATGCCATCAAACCGAACCAGGTCGTTGAGGTTATATTTATTGCCATCATACTCTAACCCAAACACGCGCGAAGGCGGATACGACTTCATTTTAAGATGATAGACGAATGTATTGCTGAGTTTGAGCGCACCGGCAATATGTTTTGCGAAAAACTGCTCGCAAGGAATGCCCGACACTTTTTCAATCACCGAAGCCAGGGTAGTGTAATTCGTGTTGCAATATTGCCATTGCTCGCCCGGCTGAAATTCAAGGGCAGGTTTTTTAATAGCGAGCAACTCCAGCATGTACGGGTTGGTGAGCGTGTCCAGCGGATTCATGTCGCCTTGCGCAATATCAAAATACTCGGGCAGGCCCGAGGTCTGGTTCATCAGGTGGCGAATGGTGATGTTGCTATATGGAAATTGAGGCAGGTGTTTTTGCACGGTATCATCATAACTCAGTTTGCCTTGTTCTTTCAATTGCATCACCATCATGGTGTAGAACTGCTTGCTTACCGATGCCAGATTAAAAGCAGAGGCCGTAGTAAGCGGTGTTAGATTTTGCGGATGGGCAATACCAAATGCTTTTTTGTAAAGCACCTTCCCCTTCTCGCCAATCAGTACGGTACCATTGAACAAGTGGTATTGATGCAGGTAAGTAAGCACCGAATCAATACGTGCAATTTTAGATTGATGTTGTGAGAAAGCAAATGCCGGAAGCAAAAGCAGGATGAGTACGAGGCGTTTCATAGTTGACTAAATATATAGACCTATAACATAGACAGCAGACACTAAGCTAATAGACCGCGATGGCATTCTTCATTAAAGCGGTATGCTCAATCAATAAGCTAATATAGTTTTTCTGGCCGGAATCCTTTGCAGACAGTGTTACTCTTCCCACTCACCAAATTGTTCCTTCATCAGTTTCTGCTGCTGCTGGTGAAGGCGTTCATAAAGGCCGTCCTCGCGGGTGTAGCTGGTAAAACCAATGTGCTCTTTGCTGGCGTGGCGGTTGCTAACGGGAATGATAACGGGAGTAACGCTAAGTCCTGCGCGTTGCAGTGTTATTACCCGGTTCGAAAATGCATTCTCGCTGATACCTGTATCCACCACCTCAAATGTGCGGGTATTTTCGTCTTTTATAATGAACCAGGTTTTGGGGATCATGGAGTAAAGATAACCGGATAGGTTGTAATTAAAGATTTAACCAATACGTAAACTTAAAAACCAGTGCACGGTTTTTACTCGCAAAGGTTTCGGGTAGGTAGTTTTCAGTATATACAATAAAGAAGTCGGAAGCCGGCTGGTAGCGCCACTGAAACCGCATATTCAGGTTCATATTATCCAACAGATTATTGTATTGATAATAGGTGGTAAGAAAAATCTTATCGGTAAACGTAATATCCAGGCGCGGCCCAATCAGAAAGAGTTTTTCGGCACCGTAACCTTCCGCCAGCTTTACATCATTATAGTCAACCCGCAAGGCAATATTACCATAAGGTTGGTAGCGCGCACTTAGCTCACCTTGCACATTCCAATTGGTGCCGTTGTAGAAACCGCCATAGGAGGTTTGACCTGAAAAGTTTACCGTTTTGCGGGTATTGGTTTGCCCCTTCACACTTACAAAATGCCACGCATAATCTTCACCATTCAAAAACTGTGTGTATCGTTGTGGATCTATGGGATTGAAATTGCTGGTGAGTTGGCTATACATATAATTGTAGGAGACCGTTAGCATGGAGGTGTTCAAAAAACGGAAGGTATATCCTGCCGAATAATTGCGATCAGTAAGAGCTCCATTAGGAATGTACGTTTGCGATGCTGTAACAACAGGCCCCATGGTAATAATACCGGAATTTTTTGGATAAAATTTATACGCCATATCGGTAAAGACATTAATCTGCCCGGGGTACACACGGTAGCTCGGAACAAACCCAGCCTCGGCATTGAAGTTTTCACCCACATAGCTGGCTGCAGCAGACACATCTATATGGCGTACCGCATACCGGATAAACATACTGCCTGAAATACTTTTATCGGGCGAGCCCTCATCAAACGATTTGGCAAAATACGAACTGCTGTACCAGCGGTTGTCAGAACTGAGCAATTCGAGATCGGCTCCAAGTACGCGGTTGTATGTGTTGGGTGTTTTGGTGTTTGAGCCGACAGGTTTTTGAAAAATACTTTCGTGAAAGTACTTAAGGGAATCCCCGGCCCCTACACGTAACGATTGTTTATCTACATACGTAACGGACACGCTGGATTGTTTCCAGAAATTATGTTGGACAGTTGTAGCCACGTAGTTCTGGGCAGGCAAACCGGAGGAGAGTTTTTCGCGGGTTTGCATTTCTAATGCGCTTACGCGCCACCGCTTATTAATGGAACCACTAAGCCGTGCACCAAAGGCAATAGGCACACGACTAAACAATCCGGTTGTATCGCGCACCAAACCAATCCTGCGCGAAAAAAATAATCGCGATTCCGGAAACCCTGCATTGGCCAACAGATCACTGTTTTCCAGAAAGAATTGTCTTCGCTCAGGAAATTGAAACTCGAAGCGTGTAAGATTAATCACTTGCTGATCTACTTCTACCTGAGAGAAGTCGGGGTTAAAGGTAAGATCAAGGTTAAGGGAAGGAGTAACACTTACTTTGGCATCAATGCCGGCCCGCAGTTCGGAGTCTTTTTCCTTGGGATCAACTTCGTTGTTTTGTGCCAGGCCTCCTGCCACATAGGGGATTAAAGAAATATTGGTACGCGGTTCGGGCACGGGGTCGTTCCACAAAAGTTGGCCCGAGTATGGGAATGACCCCGTATTATATTGAATGGGGGTGTGTATCCATGCCGATCTCATATTTCGTTTTCTATCGAAACGATCGAAGGCAATGTTCCATTCGTCTAATGCCTTATAGCGAAAGCTTTTGAACGGAATAGCGAATTCACAAATCCATTTGTCGGGGTAACGCACCACTTTTGAGTACCACTTGTTATCCCAATAAGTGTTGAAAGAACTTTCTGAAGTACCACTGCCTGATATAGTGCCTTCCATTTGTACACCAGCCGGAGTAATGGCAAAAAAGAATCCATTGATGCGATCGTTAAATGGCCCAATGTTGAAGCCTACGTTATCGTTACGTTCGTAATCAAAGTCTCTGCGCAGGGAGTTAATCAGGTCGGGAGATTGATCGTCATAACATACGATGGAAACATAGAGAAAATGATCATTAAACGTCAGGCGCGCTTCGGTTTGAAACGGAGCCTGTACGGTATCCACCGGGTAATTTAAGTACCAGTTTCCGGCTACATCGGCCGCAAGCCAGTCGGGCTCATCTATAATGCCATCCAGTTTTATTTCGCCTTGCGCACGTTTTATATGGAGTTGGGTACCCGGTTTATTCTGAGCAAATGCCCCATGCGAAAGGGTAAGTATGGCCAGAGGCAGCAAAATCCGGTGTAGCATTCCTTTCGAAATAAAAACGAAATAAAGGAATAGTTTAACACTTTAAGAACTCCTTTTGCACAAGGCCAATAAGTATTTTACCTGAGGTCTTTACACAGGTCGATTCAACCCTAAGGTTAGAGGTATGCTTTGTAGTGGCTGATTAATGACTGGGATTTAGCTCAGCGATGCGAGGCAAGCATGAATTTGCTAAACTTAATACGTGAATTGCTATTTTTAACCTATGATATCCTGCTTCAAATTATTCCTTTTCGGGTTAGTCTTGCTCCCCATAACCGGAATAGCCCAAAA
>Ga0209573_1000230_pt1 | contig 138265 bp, 103 predicted proteins | sample TNRBio252014_DNA_FD_185870 | JGI IMG/M metagenome (GOLD analysis project Ga0209573, IMG submission 185870) | Wastewater treatment Type I Accumulibacter community from EBPR Bioreactor in Madison, WI, USA - TNR Reactor_6/25/2014_ DNA (SPAdes)... | ecosystem: Engineered > Bioreactor > EBPR >...
AAGATGAATGCCGTTTGAGAAAGAACAATTTTGTAAATCATATTTTTCCGACTTGCGCTGCATTGCACAATTTTCGACTTCAACTCAAACCTTTTCAATACCCCAAAATAAACTGACCTAAACTCTATTGGGTAAGGGCAATGTCTTTTTGCATCATCTCGCGGAAACGGCCAAATCCATATGCCTTGAGAGACATCCAGACCTTAAACGCCTTGGCATTTCGCGAAAGTTGGAAATAATGGTCGTTAAAATCGAATTGTGCTTTAGGCGCGTCGAAGGTGTTGTCCAGATACTCGGCATAATGTTGGTAAGAACTACGGAGTGTTTGCCAATTCCGAACCAAGACACAGCCCACTTCAAAAGGTTGATAAAGCCATTTATGGAAATCTAAGGCCACCGAATCCGCACGCTCCAAGCCCTTATACGCAGGTCGTAACGCTGGCAATGCCGAGGCCAAACCACCATAAGCGCCATCCACATGAAACCACAAACCGTATTTTTGTGCCAGATCAGCCAGTTCGTCTAAGGGGTCTATTGCACCCATGTTCACGGTTCCGGCATTCCCAATGATACAAAACGGTTGCAAGCCGAGCGCCAAGTCCGCTTGGATTTGCTGTTCGAGCAGGTCTGTACGGATGGTATAAGCTGCACCAGTGGCAATTTTTCGCAGATGTTTGCTTCCCAAACCCAGTAGCGACATGCTTTTCTCGATGCAATTATGGGTTTCTTCGGAGGCATAAACCATGAAAGGCTTCAGGCCAAACAGGCCGTTTTTTTGAATATCCAACTGTTTAAAAAACGTATTTCGGGCAACGGTCAACCCTGCTAAGTTGGCCTCCGATCCTGCACTGACCATTGCGCCGCCGGCTTCTTTGGTAAAGCCAACCATTTCAGCCGCCCACTTTACAACCCGTTTCTCGATCTCTGTCATGGCGGGAGCCAAGTGCCACTTGGTATTGTTTTGGTTCAGGGTTGCCATGATAAACTCGGCTACGGTCGAGACCTGGTTCCCTCCAGACATAACATAGGCATACATGTTTTTACCAAAATTTCCGGTGGCCGTTGCCACGACATTCGTTTGTATTTCCTCAAAGAGTTCCGAGATCGGGCGCGGCTTCTCTGGCAATGGTGTATCAAACAATGCGGCCATTTCCTCCGGCGAATGGGCATTAAACCCTTTTTGATGGGCCATGTTTTGATAATAGGCCACGACCATCTGGAACGTGCGGTTCAACAGGTCTTCAAATTCGGGTAAGGGGAAATCAAGGGTCTGGGTTTCTTGTATGGCAAGCATTTTTTCGCCCAAGATAAGCAAGGCCGCGCTGCAACAATCTTCCCATTGGATCATCAACCCAAGAAATTCATGTGGCTATCCTGTATTTCCCAACCGATGTTCGATTGATTAAGGACAAAAACGGTGTAATCAGAACACGGCTATCGGAGGATGAACGTTTTAAAGATCGGCTCCCACCACAGTGGCGGATCAACCCAAAATAAAAAAACCAAAACCCCGACCATCATAGCCACAGGCCGCCAACGTGTATCCTCTTTTTTGCGATAAAACCGAAATAGAAATGCACTCGCCACAATCAAAATGAGGGCTTCGACGGGTGTACGGACAAGCCGCAAGGCCAAATAATTGGCCACAATCTGGCCACATAGCATCCAAATAAACGATCCCGCCATAGGAAATGCACCCAGCGGCGACTTGATGAGCGCGCCTCCTTGCCATTTTTTAGGAAAAAGATCGAAGCACATATGAATGGCATAGCCCGGAAAAAAGCCCAATCCGAAAACCGCAACAACCGCGACCAATCCTCGGCATTCAGTTTGGCATCTTCAAAATAAGGGTCTGCAAAATTATACCCAGAAACCAACAACCACCAAACGATCAGCGGTACGATCATGCCATGTGTCCAGAATGAGCGGTGGTCGAAGAATGGGAGCTTGTGATCCCAATCGGCCATATGTAGCCCAATAGAAATGCCTGCCACGAGCGCCATGAGGTTCGGAATCCAATCTTGAATCATGTTTATTACATATGTTATATTATTTGTAATATAATTCGTGGTCGTGGAATTTGCAAACGATCCCACAAAAGGAAAGGTTCTTTTTTACATGATGGCAACCTTCCAGAAGCCCGTGCGAAATCCAACAGTGCTTGACCTCTTTTGTATGCTGGTTTTTGCATTGAAGACGGGAAAGGCTGTAAACGTGTGCTTTTTGTCTGTATTGCTTTTACGAAACGAAAGACCCCGTCACCAAAGCGTAACGGGGTCTTCGATATGAAAGTGGGAAGTTTTTTTAGTGTATGTAGGTGTCTTCTTCGTCGGTCTCCGTCTCCGATCTGGCGGCAGTACCCAACATCATCAGCCCTATGATTGCGGAGAAAACAGAGCCGATCAGAATGGCTAATTTTGCAACATTGAGCATGGAGACTTCAGGGAAGGATAGCGAAGCAATGAACAAAGACATCGTAAACCCAATCCCTGCGGTAAAACCAATGCCCAAAATCTGCAACCATGTGGCATTAGAAGGTTGTTTGGCCAAGCCAACTTTTATCGCAATAAATGTTGTGGCAAAAATGCCCAATGGTTTTCCCAGCATTAGACCAAAGACAATACCATAACTGAGGTTGGAAAACAACATGCCCACCTCGTCGAATGGGATAAGAATGGCTGTATTTGCCAACGCAAAAATCGGGAGAACGCCATAATGAATTGGCTTGTGTAGGGCGTGTTCTAAGTCCTCTACTTTGGAGAGTGGGATGGTAAGTGCCAGTAAAACACCGGCGATAGTGGCATGAATCCCCGACTTAAGGACCAAAAACCAAAGGACAAGCCCCAAAATGGCATAGGGCGTCATTTGTTTTACCCCGCCTTTGTTCAACAGAAAAAGCACACCCATCACCAGCACGGCCAAGCCAAGCATTGCCAATTTGATCCCTGATGAATAGAAAACGGCAATAATCAAAATGGCGGCCAAGTCGTCAATAATGGCCAAAGCGGTCAGGAAAACTTTTAGCGCGAGCGGAACCCGTTTGCCAAGTAAGGACAATACCCCCAACGAAAAAGCGATGTCGGTTGCCGTGGGAATAGCCCAACCATCCATGTATGGGGTTCCCCAGTTGAAGGCCATGAAGACAAGGGCTGGAACCACTAAGCCACCGATGGCTGCCGTTGCCGGAAGAATGGCTTTTTGCATGTCCGACAATTCCCCTTTGAGGAGTTCCCGCTTAATTTCTAAGCCCACCAAAAAGAAAAACAGCACCATCAAGCCATCATTAATCCAATGACCAAGCGATTTTTCGAGCATCCCAGCCCCGACTTGCATCTGCCAAATGTTTTGATAGGCTTCTTTGGTTGCTTCAAAGTTGGTCAGAAAAATGGACAATAAGGTGGCGAGTACCAACAATATCCCCGATAACTTCCCGTCTTCTGCCCATTCTTTGATGGGGTGAACAAAAATGGGATGGATCAACTTCTTTACCATAGGCATTGTATTTTAAGGATTTATAAAAGGGAAACATAATACCAATTAGGAAAAATTACTGTTTATAGGTTACTCGGTTTCAACCTTTCAACACCCAAAGCGGGGAAGCGTTGATGGATAAAGCATGTGCTTAATTCCTAATTGGTATAACAATTTGCCCGACTGCGGTCATCAGGCTTAGGTATAGACTACGTGCCAACTGGGTTGAACGTTCCAATCTTTTTACGATTCTTGATGAATGAAGTGAAAAAGCCTAAAGTCCCAGCCCTGCCGAGAACAGAATGGTGCGGCTCTGGGGCATGGTAAAGCGCTCTTGCCCCCATGAAAGCGTTCGTGTTCCGAGTGTCCGAATGGTGGGATCTAAGCCACTATACCGTGTGAGAATGCCCAGATTGGTGATGGTTAAGCCCAAGGAAAGGCGTTTTAGGTGGCCCTCGCCTCGCTTTATGGGAAGGCGATCGTTGTGGTATTGGATTTGTAGCAACGAGAATCGTAGAAAATCGGCGTGCTCCACAAAGTTTCCCGCGTAATTGGGGTCGGATAGTGCAACCAAACGGGCAGCATTTTGATACGCCTCGGTTCCGGGAAGGAAAGGCGTGACGTCGTTCCGTGTGAGAAGGCCAATTTGCGCACGGGCGATATTCACCGCCTGATCGCCACCGGAATTCACCCTAAAATGGCGTGATCCATTATAGACCGAAGCCCCTTGTGCACCGTCGAAGAATGCGGCGAGTTGCCAATTTCGCCATTTTGCCTTCACCTCCGCCACGCCCAGCCATGCGGGTTGTGCATTCCCCAAGAACGCATTTCCATTTTCGTCCACGGTTTTGCCGTTATACGTGGTTCCGGCAGTGGTCAGAGCAGGGCGGAGATATTTTTGGGTAGTGGGGTCAAATTCCGCCGCTACCACTACGGGTGCATAAAAGGCCAATCTCGAAAATCCGGGCTTGATGACGTTGAGTTTATTGCCATCATACATGTCTGGGACATCGTTTAGCGTCGTCACCCGATTTTGTTGCCCGTGTAAACCTAAGGTGAACCAAATACCGTATTCCGTGGTTTGGAGCAGGGCATAATTTAATTTTGCTAAACCCCCATATCCCACCGATTCTCCACCGTTTTGTGGCAGTAAGACGTTCCCCAAGCCAGACGAAGGTGTAGGGAGCGCATACACAACGGCATTGGTGGTTTTCTGCCAATAGGCCGAGGCAGAAAAATCCAGCTTTTGCGCCCATTTGCTTTTAAACCCTGCTTCCCATTCGCGAATTTGTTCGGGTTTTAAGTTGTTGTTCCCTGCTTTAGCAACCACCCATCCGTTCCCAAATCCGCCGGGCACGCTCACCCAAAAAGTTCCCTTGGCGTCTAAAGCCTTGGGCAAATTACCCGCCTTGCCATAGGCCAAAAAGACCTCGTTGCGGCTTTCCGGCAAAAAGGAGAAATACAACGGAAGGGTAAAGCGGGCAAAGGGGAAATAGGCAAATCCGGCATCGCTACCAATTCGGTCGGCATCCTCTACGGTAAGTCCCAATTGGAGCTTCATCCCATTCTGCCAAACAAGGTCTTCTTGTACGAATATGCCCATTTCTCGCTGTCCAGAACGGGTCTCCTCGTTGGCCACCAAATCTCGGCCTGCGCCCACATCGGTGGGATCTCCTTCTGTAAAGCCATCTTTTGTAATCAACAGTTGATAGGCATTGAGGTCGAAGGCGCGGATACCCGCCTCGGTTGTAGCGGAAAGGCGGTTGTTTTTATCCCAGACATAACGGAGTGCCGCTTCATACGAAAAAGCCGCTGATTTCCGGCTAATGACCGATCGGCGCACCAAGCCAATCCCGACCAAGGCATTCGGTGGGCGGTTTTGTTCGCCCTGCAAATCGGTTCCTTCATAGCCCATTTTTCCGGTAATAAACAAGTTTGGAACGGGTTCAAGTTTTGCGCCAAAATGTGCCCATGTTCGGCGGTGTTCATGCAAGGTGGTAAAACGCCGGATTAGGCTGCTATCTGCCAAGTCATATGCCTTTGCGGTTCCGGTAGTATTGAGCAAATAGCCATAAACACTTGAGCCGCCCTGTGGCGATCCGGTCTCGGCTTGGGTATGGGACAACGTGGCGGTAAGGTTTAGGGTGGGGAACGGCTTTGTTGCGAGGTGCAAGCGTGCCCCACGTTCGCGCAAACCATCATTCAGGATGGCCCCATCTGCACGTCCTACATAACCATTGGCATAGTATTGGGTTTGTGTTTGGCCGCCCTCAAAGCGTAGGCTATGCCGGACAATCGCCCCTGTCCGCAAGCCAGCATTGGCGGCTTCGGGATCCGAGGCGGTGGAGAAATCGAAAGGGGCGGCGATCTGGTTTTGCCCAACTTCTACGTGGTAATTGGCCTGTGTTTTACCAACCGTTCCAGCGCGTGTGGTAAGGAGAATGACGCCAGCCCCCGCCGAGACGCCCCAACGAGCAGAAGCAGCGGGGCCAGATAAACAGGTCACGTCTTGCACGTCTTCCGGCTTAAGATCGGTGAGTGCCGAGACGCCTTGGCCGCCCAATTCCAAAAAACGGTATTCTTCGTTCTCCAACCGAATGCCATCCACAAATATCAAGGGTGAAGCGATAGACGTGAGGCCACCGCCATTTCGGAACGCCATAAAAAGGCCGCTGCTTTGGTTGCCAGAGGTGGGGGCAATCCATAGATCAGGACAAGCGGCTTGTATGCGCTGGGCAAGATGGGTGTAGGGAAGGTCTGGCAGATTGATCGGAAAAACGGGGCTTAATGGCCTTGCCCGAGGCGTTGGAGGTGGGTTTTGTGCAAGGGGCGTCTGGTTTTGCGGAGGTACTACTGGCCGAAGGTCTGGATTTGCCGTTTCGCGGGGTTTATTCTGGACGTCCGAGAGATTGACCCCACCAATAGGCCGCATGCCAATGTCGGCGAGGACATCGGTTGTTTTTACGGTCACGGTTTTGGTAGCGGGATCATAACCGGAGACATTTACGCTAAGCGTATAATTTCCGGCACGTATCCGCGCAAACGCATAATTGCCCTGCGCATCCGTTGTTGCTGCTTGGCCACCGGGCTGCATCACCACACGCGCCCTAAGCGGTAAACCCGTTGTGGCGTCATAGACCGCGCCCACAATCCGTATGGCCTGCGCCTGTACCATTGTGGGTAGCAATCCTATGCCAAAGAAAATGCAAATACCAAACGAAAGAAAACGTCTCATGTTCAAGGTCGCTGAAGGAATAAAGGTTCTAAAGATAATTCAAGAAAATACAGTGCCAAATTTTGCACATTGGCGGCTTTCTCGGCTCATTCCTACAAGAATCCCATGAAGCTTGGCAGCAAATGTGGTGTTTGGCGGCCTTGGGCGTCGGATTTCCCTTTTTCGGTTGTAAATTCCCAGCCTCCCAAACGATAAACCCTTTTGCCTAACATGAACGAAGACATTAGCTTGCGTGTAGGAGACGACGAGATGCAAGAAGCCACCGCGCGGATTTTTAGCCCGTTTTGGTTTCGGACATCCGGTCTCACCTTGGCCATTACCGGTATCTCTTTATTGCTTTTGTTACAAATCCCTGCCGAACAAACCCGATTTGCCGGACAAATGCTGGGTTGGTGGATTTTGGTTTGGGCTGTTTTGCCGCCCATCGTCCATGCCCTTAAAAAACAATGGGATTGGCGGTATGGGCTTCCGCTACAACTCTGTGACATTACCGCATTTTTTACCGGATGGGCTTTGGTCTCGGAAAACCAGTTGGTTCACGAAATTGCCTTTTATTGGGGGATGACGGGCGCACTCCATGCCCTGCTGACGCCACAGTTTACGCAAGGAACACAATTTTTCTTTCTAATTGAGTTCTATGTCTCGCATACCGGTCTGATCCTCGGCCCTATGTTTCTGACGTATGCACGCGGTATGGAACTCCGTCCTTGGTCTTGGCTGGAGGCCGGCGGATGGCTGTTTATTTGTGGAATTGTGGTTGGGCTAATTAATTGGCGGCACCAATGCAATTATATGTTCTTGTGCCGCCCACCAACGGCCAAAAACCCCTTTATCGTTGGGCAATGGCCTTGGTATTTGATTGGCTTTGCGGTGGTGATGTTCCTCCATTTTTTGGTGTTTTACCTGTTTTTTCGGTAAGCCTCTGGCCAAACTTATACCCGTTAGGGAAAACTTGCTATTTATAAGTTGATCATTGTAAACCTATTAGGTGTTTGATCATCAACCTTTCAACACCCAAAAGGGGTGGAAGCGTTCAGAGAAAACAGTCTTTTAATTCTAATTGGTATTACTCGTTTTCAACCTTTCAACACCCAAAAGATGTGAAAGCGTTTAGAGAAAACAGTCTTTTAATTCCTAATTGGTATAACTCGTTTTCAACCTTTCAACACCCAAAAGGTGTGAAAGCGTTGATGGATAAAGCATGTGCTTAATTCCTAATTGGTATAAAGCATGTGGCAATGTTGACCGTAGGGGTGGCATCTTCAAGACATGGAATGGCTGGCTGGGCGTAGCCGAAGAATGCCTGCCGGCGGCCTTCTTTTGTACGGCCAAAAGAAGCAAAAGCCAGTCCCGGCCTGAAGAAAAATCTTTTCGCCTATGCTGCGGATGCCCGATGGGACGAATTGAAACCCGGCGCTCGCGCTCCCCGGCAAGGCAATTCGCCCTTATTCATCGGGATCGGTGGCTGAGCCAAGTCGAAGCCATCCTTGCTCCGGCGGATTTTTCTAAGGGCCGCCGTACCAATCGAGAATGATGAAGGAAATCACGGGATCGTGTAGATTATGCCAATTAGGGAGAATTACTGTTTATATTACTCGTTTTCAACCTTTCAACGCCCAAAGGGGATGAAAGCGTTCAGAAAAAACAGTCATTTAATTCCTAATTGGTATTACTCGTTTTCAACCTTTCAACACCCAAAGGGGATGAAAGCGTTGATGGATAAAGCATGTGCTTAATTCCTGATTGGTATAAACTACACCGCACCAAGCGCTGCCAAGTCCTGCCGAGCCGTGGCTAAAAACCGCTGGTACGCCACCACCAAGGGCGCATCCTGCACCAATTCCTCCCAAAGGGCAACCGCTTGTTCAAAATAGGGCCGTGCTTGGTTGTTTTGCTTTTGGTCGCGATAAAACACCCCCAGTTTGGCATACGAAATGGCCAATCCATTTTTAAAGCTGACATTGTTCGGGAAGGCGTCATAGAGTTCCTCAAATAAGGTCGTTTCTAATTCAAAAAAGTGCAAGGCTTGTTTTAGATCGCCCAAACTGCTATGGGTTTCTCCGAGTTTGAAATACGAAATGGCCAAGTTGTTTTTAAAGTTGACATTGTTCGGGAAGTCGTCATAGAGTTCTTTTCCTAATTTGGATCGTAATGCAAAAAAGTTCAAGGCTTTTCCCAAATCGCCCAAACTGCTATGGGTTTGTCCGAGTTTCTCATACGAAATGGCCAAGTTGTTTTTAAATTCTACATTGTTCGGGAAGTCGTCATAGAGTTCTTTGGATAATGCAGCATCTAATTCAAAGTAGTTCAAGGCTTGTTTTAGATCGCCCAAACTGCTATGGGTTTGTCCGAGTTTCTCATACGAAATGGCCAATCCATTTTTAAAGCTGACATTGTTCGGGAAGTCGTCATAGAGTTCTTTGGATAATGCAGCATATAATTCAAAGTAGTTCAAGGCTTTTCCCAAATCGCCCAAGTCGGTATGTATTGAGCCGAGGCGTTCATAAGCAGTGGCTATCAGGTGCTTATCCCCCAATGCTTGTGCCAAGGTTTTGGCTTTTTCAAAAGCGTTAAGTGCTTCCAGAGTATTTCCATGTATAAGTAGCAGATCTCCGCGCCATATCCAGATGGTGGGTTTGTCTTGGTCGTAGGCGTGTTCTTCCCAAACGCCCAGCATGGTATAGGCAAGCTCTGTTTTTCCTACGTCCATTGCTTGTTGTACAATTTGTGGGTATAGGGAAAGACGATACGGGATTTCCGTCTCTGCGGTTTTCTCCAGTCGTGCAAGTAGCCGCTGGAGTTCTGTGTGGTCTGGATCGGACAAATGACTGTTGGGCAAGTCTAAACTTAGCGAAGTAGTTGGTGTCGTAATTACTTTAGAGATTTCCTTTTCCAAGTCTAACATAAAAGAGCGAAAAGACCATAAATCGGGCATTTTCTCCATAATGGTTTTGGCATATAGTTCTCCTGTGGTTGCGGGTACAAACACCAAAAGCGTAATCGGGGATTGGGCGAGTTTATCCCTTCTTAAGTTTAGACCAGCCGTAATTTGGCGGCGTCTTTCGTTGTTCAGCGTCATTTGTTCGGTTTCGCGGCCCAAGGAGTCACGTTCTTCTTTTAGCACATCCTCAAAGTTTTCGAGGAAAAAGAAGCCACGTTCTAAGCCAAAATAGGCATCGGCAATTTCGCGATAGCTTGCTTTTGCGGCGCTCATTTTGCAAATGGGACGATCTGGAAACCGATTGTGCAGGTCGGCTTCTAACTGTTGCAAAAACGAATAATGGTTGAAACGCACGATCACAAACCGGAAAGCCTCTGTCCGGAGCAGTTTAAACAAGGGCTTGGTCTCTTCGTTGTAGTTATCCGACATATTGTTGGTAGAGGGGCGAGACTTCAACAATGGGATTAACCCGTTTATAACCTCCATCGTTGTATTCAAGGATAATAAGTTTTTCCAATAAATCTTGCCACTCCGAATCGAAGGCAAGGTGCTTCCCCGCTTCATTGGCTTCTTTGAGTACCTTGAGCAGTTCTAAATCTTTGGTAGAGAGGTATTGCGAAGTTTGAGCAGCCAATTTTTTAATGCCTTTGTCTAAGTCTTCGAGATGGATCTTATTTTTGTCTTCGTCGGCAAACATGTTGGCATATTCCAAAATACGTAACAATTCGCGTGGTGAGCCTCCTCCAAATAAAATGGCTTTCCGAACGGTTTCCGGACTGTCAAAAAGGCTGGCATCAATCCGCTTATAAACAAATTCCTCGAAGCGAGACATCGCGTCTCCGACCAAATCCCCGTTTTTTTCTTTAATCTTGACAAAGGGAAACGATACAACGGTGCAAAACTGTGTGAGCTTCTGCGTCATAGGCATTAGCTCAATCGGCAGGGTAAAAATGGTATTTACCCGTATTTGCCGTATGCGATCTGCCTCATCAATGCTGATTTTTTTTCGTATATCGGTAGTGGCGGTTTTCTCTAATCCATCCACCACAAACATAATTTCTTGAGCAATTTTTTCTTCTCTTAACCTGATATTAACAGCCTCAAGAAATTCATTAATTTTGAGGGCAAACTCTGTAAAATTGCTCCTGAATGTGGTTCTTATTTTTTCGGCATTTTCTTTATTGCCATTGATATTGGCTTTTAATTTTGCGGCAAGTCCTAAAAAGCTAAACAAACTGGGGGTTTCTGCTTTTACCTCCAATTCAAATCCGGCTTCTCTTCGGATGCTCTTATTGACTTCTGTTACCCGTTCACTAAACCAATCTAATAAAGAAGCCAAAATGTCTTGCTCCAGTGCCAACTCCCACCGCTCCAATTCCTGAAACAACCTTTCCAACTGGAAAATCAGAATGTCCATGTACTCCATGTCATTCAGGTCTAAGCCATCATCAAGGTTGCAGGTGATACAGAAAAAGCAGTCTTTGTTATGGAGTTTTTGCGTTATTTTGGCCAATTCCGAGGTTTTTCCAGAGCCGCGCATTCCAGCCAGAAAGAGCACGGTCTTGTTTGCCCGATTGGCTTTCCGGTTATAAACAAAGGTTTTGGGGTGTACATTGAGGGTTTTGTAGATCATCCGATCCTCAAAATCGCCGCGCACATCCGAGAATTCCGTGTAGAACTCGTGTTTGGGTGTAATGGGGACATTAAACCGTACCGCATTGTCCACTTCGTCAAGGGATGTTGCTTTTTTGTAAAAACGTAAATCGGTATCCATATCAAAAAAGTGGTTTGGAGTGATTTTCTAAACTGCAACTGCACCGCAAACATAAAAAAATCAAGATGCCATAAGATAAGGTGTTGACGGGCAAAAAACAGGATTTAGGGAGATGCTTATTCACAATACTTGGTGAGAAGCACACCCCGTCTTGCTGTCAAAGCTTATGTCCTCAGTTTGGCCGTAGAGAAGCAGTTCAGGTCTAACGATTCTTTGTTGTGCCAGCACCAAAATGCCTGACACGGGAAGCGGTTCTCATAAAGGGCGCGGTTAATGACCACCGCATCAATCCGGCGGTCTAAGGAGCGTGCCACTTGTAGTTTAGAAAAGTCCGAGACCCCGCCTGATATCACCAGCTTCATCCGTTGGACACCTTCAGCAAGTGCTTTAAAGACCGAGGGTTCAAAAACGGCTTGTTGTTCGGCATTGCGGACGGTACAAACGGCACGATAACAGCGGACTTGCTCTAAGGCTTTTAGATAGGCCACCGCCTCGAAAGGCTCCGATCCACACACCACCTTGTTTCGGGTAATGTTCACATGCACACCAATCCGATGCGAAGGAAAATAACGGAAAAGGGTCTGCATTTGGTCTGGCGAGGGTGTGCTTACGATCACCTTATGCACCTGAAGCGAGAGCAGTGCTTCTACTTCGTCGGCAGTACGTACCCCACCAGAGGCCATCACGGGAATGTCCAATTCGCGACAAATGGTCTCGATAAAGGCAAAATTATTCTTGTCGGTATAAGCGGCATCGTGGTCAAACACCAAGAGGGTGCGGGCATTTTGCAGCCGCCATAGCTTGGCCATTTTGATCGGATCCTCAAAAAAGGTACGATTTGCACCCGCTTGGTATGCGGTGCGGAACAGACAAGAACCGTTTTGGAGGACTATGGTGGGGATAATGAGCAAGTTTAACGTCTTATTTTTTCTTACTCAGGGCATGGGCGCGTTCGGTGGCGGCTCCTACTGCATTGATAAACATCGTTCGTAGGCCATTCCGTTCCAAATCTGCAATGGCGGCCATGGTGGTTCCGCCGGGCGTGGTGACTTCATCGCGAAGAATGGCCGGATGTTTCTCGGTTTCGATCATCATTTTGGCCGCACCATAGACCGTCTGAACCGCCAACTTTGCGGCAACAGGACGGGGAATCCCTTGATTGACGCCTCCATCCGTAAGCGCCTCGATGACCATATAAATATAGGCTGGCCCACTTCCCGAAAGTCCTGTTACGGCATCCATCAGGTATTCGGGCACTTTTTCTACCAAACCAACCGCTTTAAAAATTTCACTGGCCATGTTCCAATGTGTTTCGCGGGCATGTGTACCGGCGGCAATGGCTGTTGCGGCAGCATCCACCAAAGCGGGCGTATTGGGCATGGCTCGTACCACAGGCAGCGCAATACCAAGCATTTCACAAATGGACGCCGTGGTAATTCCGGCCAAAATGGAAATGATTTGGGTTTGGGGTGTAACCACCGATCGGATGTCGTCCAAAACCTCCGAAATACTTTGTGGCTTAACGGAAAGCACCACAATATCGGCCACATTTGCAGCCTCGGCATTTGAGGTTGTGGTATGAATACCCGGAAAATTACGCTCCAATTCTTCCAAAGCATAAGGATTTCGTCGGGTAGCCCAGATCTGATTTGGAAGTACATTTTCGCCTCGAATCAGGCCGCCGATGAGGGCGCGTGCAATATTACCCGCTCCGAGAAAGGCGATGGTTTGGTTGGTCAGCAATGCAAAAACGATTTAGTTGAAGAAGAACCGATGTCCCAATCCGAATTATGATGAATAAAACGAATTTGGGTTGGTAAAATTACTACTTTTCAAAAAACGAACCTGCGATCTGTTTCAAACAGCACGATAATTAAAAACGAATTATTGGCGCAAACACCCAATTTCATGTCCTCTTTCTTGTTTTTTAATGGAACCATCCTCACGATGGACCCGCGCATACCCGAAGCGGAAGCGGTTTGGGTGGAAAACGACCGTATCCGCGAGGTTGGTTCGTTTGCGGCACTTCGCGCCCTTGCGCCAGAGGCCACGCTCTTAGACTTGGCCGGAAAATGCCTCTTACCCGGTTTTGTAGAGGCGCATATCCACGTTTGGAAAGTTGGAAACTTGCAAACCCATACCCTCGACTTACGCGGCACAACCAATATCCCCGAACTTCAGGAACGTTTGCGGGTCTTTGCGGCGGAACGCCCAGCGGCAACATGGATTCAGGCGCGGGGCTTTAATGAAGCCGCCATGCAAGAGCGACGTATGCCCACCCGCGAAGATTTGGATGCGGCCATTCCCGATCGCCCTGTGTTGGTGCAGCGCACTTGCGCACACATCTTGGTGCTGAACACGCGGGCGCTCGACGCGGCCAATATCACCGAAAAAACGCCCGTACCGCCCGGCGGGGAAATCCGTTTGGGTACAGACGGCAAACCCAATGGCGTCTTAACCGAGACCGCGCAAGGCTTGGGGTTTCGGGCTGCACCTGCGTTCACGGCGACGGATTATACCACGATGATCGAGGCCGCTACGCAAACCTTGCTTGCACAAGGCTTTACGACGGCAACCGATCCGGGCGTGATGCCAGACCTTTTGGCCGTTTATCGGAAGATGGATGCGGAAAAACGCTTGAAAATGCGCTTTAACGTGATGCCCATTCGCTTGCCCGATGGCGGAACTACGGCCTTGCCACTCCCTGAACGCTCAACCTCGGACTTTTTGGAGGTGAATACCGTCAAGTTTTTTGCCGATGGTGGCCTCAGCGGAAAAACCTCGGCGGTGAGCCGTCCCTATCGCGGCACAACAGCGGAATATGGCGTTTTGCGCCTGCCGCCAGACTTTTTTTACGAATTGGCACATGAACCGCATGAGAAGGGTTGGAAAATTGCAACCCATGCCATTGGCGATGTGGCCATCGAGGGCATTTTGTCCACCTATGAGCGTCTTTATCGCGAGACGCCATCCCCAGCCCGACACCGGATTGAGCATTTGGGGTTACCCCGTCCAGATCATCTAAAGCGTGTTGCTGCTGCGGGTATTGCCGTTGCGCCGCAACCCATGTTTTTGCGAGAATTGGGCGGGAACTTCCGGCAATATTTAGACGATGCGTTCTTGGCGCAGTGTTATCCCATGCGTTCTATGCTGGATGCGGGCATTGCCGTCGCCTTTTCGTCGGATGCGCCCGTCGTAAAAAATATTCATCCGTTAGAAAACCTACATGCGGCCTATTTTCGGCGAGATCGGACGGGGGCGGTTATTGCCCCTGAAGAGGCGGTCTCCGTGGCAGAAGGCTTATATGCTTGTACGATGGGTGGGGCGATTGCAAACAGCATGGAAGACAAAATTGGCTCGATCACTTCCGGTAAATTCGCCGATTTGGTGATTTTGGAAACCTCGCCACTTGCTGTTGATCCGGAAGACCTCCCGAAAATCCGTATTATGGCCACATGGGTGGGTGGGCAAGAGGTCTATACAGCGTAAGAATGCCATGAGCAAGAAGGGTCTGGCCTTGTTTTGGACAAATATTTGTTGACACCGCCTCTATCTTATAGTATGATGTGTTGTTCTATAATGGCAGGGCGGCCCTTAGAAAAATCCGCCGGGCTTCGACTTGGCTCAGCCGCCGGGCTTCTATTGCCGTAAAAAGAAGGCCGCCGGCAGACCTGTCTGCGACCGGCAGGCTTGATTCGATTAACCCAAACACCTGTTAAATGGATGCAAGTTAAAGGCTGTCTCAATACGCGACTTCTTTGCGTGGTAAGAATAGCCATTGCAAATATCTTGAAAAATTGCTATTCTTCTGGTCAATAAAAACCCACCAACGGCTACGTAGCCCTCTTACCATCAATCCCACATTTTCTTATGGGCACGATACACTTAGACGAATTAGATTTCGCCATTCTACGATCCCTCCAAAAAGATGGGCGCATGTCCTTCACGGATTTGGCAAAGGAATTGAATGCCTCTGTTGGAACCATCCGAAACCGCTACCACCGCTTGGCCGAGGAAAAAACGCTCACGGTTTTTGGTCGTGTCAATCCAGAGCATATTGGCCTAAACGTGTATGCTCATGTGCAAATTGCCGTCCGTCCTGCCTCCAGAATAGACGAGGTGGCCGCCTCCATCGCTGCCATTACCGAGGTCTCCTTTCTCGCGATGATCTCCGGCGATTATGAGCTGGAGGTCAATCTAATGTGCCGCAACAACCAGCATCTCATCGAAATCATGAATACCATGCACAAGGTTGACGGGATTTTCAGTACAAAAACCACCATGTATTTGCGGGTGTATAAAATCGCACAGCCGGATTTACATTTGGTTCGCCCGGTTGAAACGGAATTGGCTTCGGAAAACTAATCCGTTTTTGCCTTTTTTCAACAAGTCCTTATTTCCATGAAACTCGAACACATTGGGATTGCCGTTCAAGACGTGAAAACCGTCGAGAAGCTCTATAATACACTTTTGGGTATTGTTCGCTATAAATCCGAGACCGTAGAACGCGAAGGAGTACGAACCCACTTTTTGGCTGCCGGAAATGTGAAATTGGAGCTTTTAGAGGCCCTGCACGACGCCTCGCCCGTTGCAAAATACCTTGCAGCAAAGGGACAAGGCTTGCATCACTTGGCCTTTGAAGTGCCCGATGCCGATGACGCCATGCGCCGTTTGGTGGAGGCGGGGTTTAAGCCCCTTGCCGATGCGCCCAAAGCCGGAGCGGATGGCAAACGCATTTTTTTCCTGCACCCCAAGCAAACACAGGGCGTTTTGGTGGAGTTGTGCCAATCCACACCCGTAACATTTGACTTTAGCGAATATGAAACCACTGCCGGAAATGTGCGAATTTGCGAACGTGGGGCCTCTTCGAACCCTGTACTATTGCTCTTGCCAAGCGTTGAAGTCCCTGCAACCGATTGGGCGAATCTTGTGTTGACCTTAGAACAACAATTCCGCGTTTTGGTCTTTGATCCGCAAGACCTGACCGTCGCAAAAGTAGAAAACACGCTCCGCCAATTACAACTTTCCGAAGTTTATGTGGCCGCAACGTCAGAGCAAGGTGTCTTGGCATTAGAAATCGCACGAAACCAGCCGCAGATCGTCCAAAAAGTGGTCTTGTATAACTTACCGCTGTCTAAAGTTGGAACGGCTTTCCTAAGCCAAACCAAAACGCCTTTACTCCTCGCTTGCGACGATACACACCCGGAAGCGCCCCACCTATTCTCGGTAAAAAACCTTGTTCCATCGGCTGAAATCGCCATTTTACCGACTCCAGCAGCGGATCCATCGAAACCTCTTCCGCCTCGCTCAACCCTATCGGTATTATGCGATACAGGCTTTGTAAAGTGGTGGTACAACGCATGAAGCCTGTGAATGTAGCTCATATGCTGTATTCATTTTGGGGATGCCTTTCCGTCGAGCTGGGCATCCTTTTTTTATTTAGGGACAAAAAAACGCTTCCCATTCACATCCGTCCAAGCGTATCTTCCGGCATGTTCTCATCCTAAAGCCAAGATCATGCCCAAATACATCCTCGCCTTAGACCAAGGCACCACCAGTAGCCGCGCTATTCTCTTCGATCACAACGGCCACATCCAAGGCGTCGCCCAGCGCGAGTTTAGACAACACTTCCCTCAGTCGGGATGGGTAGAACACGATCCGATGGACATTTGGGAATCACAAAAACGGGTAATGGAGGCTGTTACGTCGGACATCCCCCCTGCCGATATTGCCGCCATCGGCATTACCAACCAACGCGAAACCACCTTGCTTTGGGACCGAAAAACCGGAAATCCCGTAGGCCCTGCCATCGTTTGGCAAGACCGGAGAACCGCTCCGATGTGCGACGAATTACGGGATTATGGCTTGTTATCCCTTTTTAGACAAAAAACAGGTCTATTACTCGACCCCTACTTTTCGGGAACCAAACTCCGCTGGATGTTAGACGCCTCGTCCGATGTGCGTAGGCGTGCCGAGGCGGGCGAATTGGCGTTCGGTACGGTGGATACATGGCTGTTATGGAACCTGACCGACGGGAAAGTTCATGCCACCGATGCTTCCAATGCCAGCCGAACCTTGCTCTATAACCTTCACACCGGACAATGGGACGACGAACTTTTGGAATTGCTCAAAATCCCACGAAGCGTCTTACCAGAAATCCGCTCCAATGGCGAAGTTTTTGGGCATACAGGACTTCTGGGGGGCTTTACACCCATTGCCGGCGTTGCGGGTGACCAACAAGCCGCCCTCTTCGGACAGGCCTGCCACCGAAAAGGGATGGCCAAAAACACTTATGGAACCGGCTGTTTCATGCTGATGAATACCGGAGAAACGCCTGTTTTATCGGAAAACAACCTGATTACAACCGTAGCATGGGATTATAAAGGCCATAAAACCTTTGCACTCGAAGGTAGTGTCTTTATTGCTGGTGCAGTGGTACAATGGTTGCGAGATGGCTTGGGCATTATCAAAACCTCCGGCGAGGTGGAGCAGTTGGCCGCTGAAGTTACTGATACCGATGGGGTTTATTTTGTGCCCGCTTTTGCTGGATTGGGCGCTCCGTATTGGGATCCGTATGCACGTGGAACCATTACCGGCCTTACACGCGGAACCAAAGCCGCACATTTGGCACGCGCAGCCCTCGAAAGTATGGCACACCAAACGTGTGATGTCTTGGAGGCGATGCAGGCAGATGCCGGATTTGCCCTCGAAGAATTACGGGTGGATGGCGGTGCGACTTCCAATAACCTTCTCTTACAAATTCAGGCCAATTTACTTGGAAAACCGGTTCTTCGACCCGTTATCACCGAGACTACGGCACTCGGTGCGGCCTTCTTGGCGGGGCTTACCGTTGGGTTCTGGCAAAGTACCGAAGAAATTGCCGAACTATGGGCCACCGATACACGATTTACCCCGAAGGTTTCTGCGCAAGAAGTAACCGAGAATCGTGCTGGTTGGGCAAAAGCCATTGGACGTGCGCAACATTGGGCTTAATTATTCTAATACGCTGCTCCACATTTGTTACCCAAACCCTGTTATCATGAAGCGCCTTATTTTTTTGCTCTGGTTTTGTGTTGCTGTGCCCGTACTTGCACAATCCTCCCTTAAGCAAGGGCAAGTGATCCAGCAGTCCCTTACCCTTTCTGGTGGCGAATATCGTTTTTCCGGCGCTGACAGTTTAGACACCCCTGTTTTGACCATCACGGGCAACGACCTCACGATAGACTTTGGCGGGGCTGTTATTTTGGGAAATGCACAGGTAAACCGTCCAGAAACCTTCAAAGGCTTGGGCGTTTTGATCAAAAACGGTAAAAATATCCGCCTTCGTAACCTTACCATTCGGGGTTATAAAGTGGCAATAATGGCCGAAAATGTAGAAAATTTAACCATTGAAGACCTGAATGCAAGCTACAACTACCGCCCAAAGCTCAAGAGCCTAAGAACCCGCGAAAACATAGACGATTGGTTGTCTTTCCATCAAAACGAAAAGGATGAATGGCTGAACTATGGCATGGCGATCTATCTTAAAGATTGCCAAAATCCCACAATCCGGCGGGTAGCGGCGACCAATGGCTTTAATGGCCTGATGTTGATGCGCGTAAATGGTGGGCTGATCTACAACAACAATTTTTCGTTTAACTCCGGCTTGGGAATTGGTATGTATCGGAGTAGTCAAAACCGCATCCTGCACAACCGATTGGATTGGAATGTGCGGGGGTATAGTCATGGATTTTATCAGCGAGGACAAGACTCTGCGGGTATTCTGATTTACGAGCAATCCAACCAAAACCAATTTGCCTTCAACTCGGCCACCCATTCTGGCGATGGCTTTTTTCTCTGGGCCGGACAAACCACCATGGATACCGGACAGGGAGGCTGTAACGACAATTTACTCTATCAAAACGATTTTTCCCATGCACCCACCAATGGCATCGAAGTAACCTTTAGCCGTAGCATCATTCTGCAAAACCGCATACACGAATGTGATCATGGCATTTGGGGAGGATATAGTTTCGAAAGTTTGGTGCAGGGCAACGATTTTGCCGAAAACCGCATCGCAATTGCAATAGAACACGGGCAATACAACCAAGTCCTAAACAATTCTTTCCGCAAAGACCAAACGGCGATCCGGCTTTGGCAACGGGAAAAAGAACCCGAAGACTGGATTTATGCCCAAAAACGCGATACCCGTAGCCGATTTTACCACATTACCGGAAACCGTTTTGCCGGACATAAAACCGTCTTAGACGTGGATCGCTCGGAAAATGTCCGGTTTTATGGCAATGAGGTAGGAGCCTCCCAGCGTTTTGTCTCCGTAAAAAATGCCATCTCAGCGCAAATCCCCGTGTATGACAATCGGTTGAGCCAAGTTGAAAATTGGGGCAGTGGATTGGAAATCTGGGCCGACGAAAACAAATCGCGACAAACAACTTTCGCGCCCGAAATGGGACTTAAAGGCTTGGATTTACCTAAACCTTTGCCCGATGGAGTAGATGCCATGCTCCCTAAAAGCCACCCAAGAGGCCGCAAGTTCATCCTCATGACGGCATACGGCCCGTACAATTTTACCTACCCACACGTCCGCATAGACTCGCTCGCGGGCGATACGTATCGGTTTGCCGTTCTTGGAAAAGCAGGGAAATGGCGGGTTCAGGCCGTAAAGGGTCTCAAAAACCTCTCTACATCTTCCGGCGGTTTTCCAGCGACCATCACCGCTACACGGGGAGCCGGAAATGAGGTCGCACTCGTCTTGGTTTATACCGGCCCCGCTTTCGAGACTGCCTTTGGCGAGACCATTCCAGAAAATAAACCACATTTGTTTGAAACACGTTGGATTGAACCGGCCTGGCGGTGGGACGTTCATTTCTTTGCATACGAAGAGGCTTCGCACCCGCTCAAAAATCCTACAGCCTTCCAACAAGTCCTTGCTGGAAACCCCATCCGCAGCATCCAAACCCGCGATTTGGGCTACAATTGGTGGCGCTCACCAGAGAATGACCCCACTATCCCGCCCGACCGATTTGCAACCCGCGCCGAGACCACCTTAGAGGCTGCTGGCAAATTTAACCTGCAAGTCACTTCCGATGACGGTGTTCGTGTTTGGTTAGACGACAAATTAATTCTGGAGCGTTGGGACATTCACGTACCCACAACCGATCTCATCCCGCTGATGTTGAAGGGCAAACATAAAATCCGTGTGGAGCATTTCGAGGGCGGCGGCTTTGCTTGCCTTGATGTACAGCTATTGGAACGGCAATAAGGCGGCTTGAGCCAACGATTCCAAAATACCAATTAGAAATTAAGAACATGCTTTATCCAGCAACGCCTTCTATTGAAAGGTTGAAAACGAGTAACCTATAAACAGTAATTTCCCCTAATTGGTGTTATAGTATGTTGTGTTGCTCAACAATGTCAGGGCATCGCTTAGAAAAACCGCCGGAGCAAGGAAGGCTTCGGCTACGCTCAGTTGGCAGGCTTCGATTTGATTAACCCAACACATATTAAATGGCTACTCGTTAAAGGCTGGGTCAATATACTTGTTCGCGCTATCAATAATTCGACAGCTTGTGTCAATTAGACCATCCGTTATTTATAACCGATACCAATACAAAGGGCGCCTCCTATCGAGAAAGCACCCTTTTTGATGGATAACCGCCTCTATCGAAACGGTTTAAACCTCTAAATACCGTAAAAAAGCCTCTGCACGGAACTGTAACTCCTCGTCGGTTTCGCGCTCGCCAAAATCGGCCATGACGTGATAGCCATTGTGTTCCAGAACGTGACGGATACGAGTGGCATGGTTCGTGTTCAACTTGAGGGTTACACGCAAGCGCCCCTCCCATTCTGTGGGCGAATCGGTGGTGAGGGACAAAATTTTGCCATTGTTCTCCTCGATTAGATACGCAATCCGAGCGGGCGAGAAGTCGCGGGATTCTTTGGCTTCTAATTCCAGCACAACACCATCCGAATGGACGTTCAGGATGCTGCAAAACCAGTCGTAGAGTTGTTTCCGTTCCACAAGACCCACAAAGTGGCCGTCGTCATCTTCTACGGGAATGGTGGTAATGTCGTGCAAGGACATCAGGCGGGCAACTTCATACGCATGTTCGGAGATGTTCACCTTGATAGGCGGCGGAAAATATTGCTGCCCAAGTGTCTCCTCCCAATTACTTAGGCTGAGCAACTGTTCTTCCGAGACGATGCCCAAAAGCAATACGTGGTCTTGCACTACGGGTAAATGTCTAACCCGATATTCTGCCAGCAACTCCAAAGCCACCTCTATGGTATCTTCGGGCTTAAGGGGCGGTGTTATAGGGCTTAATAATTGGGAAGCAATCATGCAAAGGGCCTGTCGTGGGTTAAAAATTGATTTTGGCCTATTCTTTAGATTTACAAAAAAACGGTGATAAAAGCAAGAATATTTTTGCCTAAGTGTTTTTTTATTTACACCAAAACCGACGCATCGCTTGGAATGTATTCCGGCAGCGATTCCAAAAGGCCGTCAATTTCCTTGGTCAACTTTGGGGATAAACGGAAGTGTACCCGTGTCACTAATTCCGGTTCGTCGGCATATCGTGCTTGCGCCATTACATAGGACTCCTCCAAAACCTCGGCTGATTTGTGGATATAGGCCACTGCCCGCGTCATGTTCATGGGGAAATAGGCAATGCGTTCCACATAGTCGCGTTCGATGAAGGCTTGCAGTCGGCGTTTCAGTTCTTCGATTCCCATTCCGCGAAGTCCGGAGACCATGACGGCATCGGGGAATTGCTCGCGTACTGCGGTAAGCAAGCCACGCTCCTCTAAGGCATCAATTTTGTTAAAAACCATGAGGGTAGGCTTATCTGTAACCCCCAATTCGCGCAAGGTATCATTTACAACAGCGATATGTTGTTCAAAATTAGGATGGTTTACATCCACCACATGCAGCAGCACATCACTTTCTCGTACTTCGTCAAGGGTGCTTTTAAAGCTCTCCACCAATTTATGGGGTAATTTTCGGATAAAACCAACGGTGTCCGAAAGCAGGGCTTTCCATTCGGGGCTAAGAAAGACTGTTCTTGTGGTAGAATCTAAGGTTGCAAACAAGCGGTTTTCGGCAAGTACGGTAGCATTCGCCAATGTATTCATAAGCGTGGACTTTCCGGCATTGGTATAACCGACCAATGAGACGCGCCATTCTTGCTCACGGTTCTTGCGTTGCGTAGCCCGTTGGCGGTCTATCTCGGCCAATTTCCGGCGGAGAACCGCAATCCGATCACCAATCAACCGTCGGTCTGTTTCGATCTGTGTTTCTCCGGGCCCCTTCGTCCCGATCCCCCCTTTTTGTCGGGAAAGGTGGGTCCATTGTCGGGTGAGACGGGTACGCATATACTCCAACTGGGCCAATTCGACTTGGGTTTTGGCGGTAGCGGTTTTGGCACGTCCGGCGAAGATGTCAAGGATCAAGCCCGTTCTATCCACCAATTTGCACTTCAGCGTCCGTTCTAAATTCCGAATTTGCATCGGGGATAGATCGTCGTCAAAGATTACCATATCGGTTTTTTCGCGCTCCACCCATTCGGCCAATTCGGCAATTTTGCCGGAACCGAGATAGGTGGCCGAGTTGATTTTGGGTAAGTTTTGTACAAAGCGCCCCATCACTTTTGCGCCTGCGGTATCTGCAAGGAGTTCCAATTCGTTCAAGGCGTCTTCCACGTGCCACTTGGAAACCTCTGGGGTAATTAGACCTACCACGATAGCAGTTTCCGGTTTTTTTTGTGTGGGGTTCAGTTCGTTCAGAAAAGATTCGGCGTTCAAATGGGTATTAATTCTGGTTGGTAAAAAATGGAATGGCAGATGCCATAGGTTGGGTTAAGGATTTTTATTACATGGAAAAAGGCATCAAAAAACAAGGATAAGAACGTTTCATAGGGGTGTTTGGTTTCAGCCTATGGCTTATTTCTCTGCTATTTGTCTAACGCTGTCAGAAGCTCCGCCTGCAAGGTTTTATGAAAAGCCACATTTTCCGGCCTGTTGGTACACACTTCGATAAGGCCGGAATTTCCAGAGGTGGACATGGCGCGGTAAGCCTCCTCGAAAGAGGCAGGTGTAGTAGGTGTGGCGTATGGCAAGCCAAAAAAACGTGCAGCATCGGCAAAACGGCGGCCATGTGGCGTACCAAAACAATCTTCAAAAACATCTGCTTCGGTTGCGATGGGTAAGAAGGAAAAAATCCCGCCACCATCGTTGTTAATCACCACTACCGTTATTGGAAAGGGGCTATTGTGCACCATGAGCAAGCTGTTCAGGTCGTGTAATAGGGAGACATCGCCGATGAGCAGGGTAAGGGGCTGCTTGCGGCCAATCGCAAAGCCTACGGCAGAGGCCACAAGGCCATCTATGCCACTTGCACCGCGATTGGTTCCGATGGCTACGGAAGTTCCAGATGGTTTTGCATACATATCGGCATCTCGGATGGGCATGGAGTTCCCCAAAAACCACGCATGGCCTTCGGGCAAAAGCCGAGAAAGCGCACGCGCAATAAATGGCTCCGAGATCATCTCCACATCGGTATCTAAACGGTTAGGTAGCACCTCGCTCACCTTTTGGTTTGCCGATTGCCAACCTATAAGCCAATCCGTTTGCGTTGTGGCAGTACTATGTATAGATAGGTTTCTGATATAGGTTATGGGGTTTGCCTCCACAAAATGCGTGACCAAGTGTGCGGGATCGCTACGGAAGGGATGGTCTTTCACCAAAAAATACGATTCGGGCATCACTTGTTCTAACCACTTTTGTAGGCGCTTAGAAGTAAAACGGCTTCCAATCTGTAAAACCACTTCCGGCGCAGAGCTTTCCTGAAAGGACGCCGAGAGCAAGAGTTGGTCGTAATAAGGGATGAGTAATGGATGATCTATCGTCCGAAATTGAGAACCGATGTCTGGCAAAATAGGCCAATTCAGTGCTGAAAGGCACTCTAACCAAAGTGGAACATCCACCGAAGATCTGCTCCATTGTCCCAAAATCACGATGCCTTTTTTTTCAAACGGTGGCAAGGGAAATGAAGAGGGATGGGCAGGAATGTGTTCAGTGGAAGGGTGGTTTTCTTGTCGTGTTTGGAGCGGTGCAAGGTATGGTTTATGGTCAAAAGGGACTGGATGGGGCGCAAGTGGCTCCCGAAACATACAGTTTAGATGAACAGGGCCTTTTTGTTGTAGGCTTTGTGAGGCCGCATAGCGAATTGTGGAAAGCACCATCTGCGCCGGAACGGCCACATCGGGGCATGGCATATCAAAGGCCCAGCGTACAAAAGCCCCAAAAATTCCCGTTTGCCGGATGGTTTGGTTGGCGTCGGTTTCCCGTAATTCGGGCGGGCGGTCTGCGGTGAGCAAAAGCATCGGGATGCGGTCATTCGAGGCTTCTACCACCGCCGGCAGGCCATTTGCAACGGCGGTTCCGGAGGTGGTTACCCAAACGGCGGGCTTTCCGGTGGCACGGGCAAAACCCAAGGCGGCAAAGGCGGTTCCGCGCTCATCTGGGTGGATGAACTTGCGGGCATTGGGGTGGCGGGCAATCGCAACGGTGAGGGGTGTGGAGCGTGAGCCGGGTGAAATAAAAAAATGATGGATGCCAGACCGGATTAACTCGCCTATCATGAGGTCTGCCCATAGTTGGTTGATGTTTTCCGTACTTGGAGCGTATTTCATAAAAGGTTTTGCGTTAAATCCCCGCCATTTCAATCCCGATGGGGCAATGGTCGCTGCCCAAAACCTCTGGCCAGATAAAGGTGTCTTTAAGTTGGGGCAGGAGGTGTTCTTCTACAAAAAAATAATCTATCCGCCAGCCAATGTTTTTGCCTCTTGCGCCGGCCAGATTAGACCACCACGAATAAGCGCCCTCTTTGTCTGGGTGCAGATGCCGGAAGGTGTCCTTGTAACCAGCATTTTGAAAATGATCCACCCAAACCCGTTCTTCCGGCAAGAAGCCAGAGGTTTTATGGTTGCCTTTGGGACGCGCCAAGTCTATGGGTTGATGGGCTATGTTGACATCGCCGCAAAAAATAACGGGGCGCGGGTCGGAACTGCGGAGGTGGTTCAAATGGTCGAGGAAGGCTTGGTTATAGGCCAATTTATACGGTACGCGGCTCAAGTCTCGGCGGCCACTGGGGAAGTACGCATTGACCAAGATGAAATGGCGGAACCAAGCGGTAATGGTACGGCCTTCGGTATCAAATTGCGGATCGCCCAAGCCTGTTTGGAGGTTTTCCGGCATTTCCTTCGTGAAGAGGGCTGTTCCAGAATATCCCGCTTTTTCGGCGGGATGCCACAAGGTGTGCCAGCCTTCGGGTTTTAGTATAGCGGCCGGAACTTGGGCCTCCGTGGCTTTTATTTCTTGCAGGCAAAGGACATCGGGCGCGGTTTGTAAAAACCACTCGGCAAAGCCTTTTTGCACCACCGAGCGAATGCCATTGACATTCCAAGAAATCAGTTTTTTGGTATCGGACATGGTTATAGGTTGAGTTCAGCGGAAACGAAGTGGGCCATTCGCCACTTTTTGTTAGAATATTTTTTGTTAGAACATAATGCCAAGCGAAACGGAAACGCCCTGATTGCGCTTGGGGTTGGTGTCATTTTTTACCAAGTCTAAAATGCCCAGATGATACCTTGCATCCAGCATCCACATATACTGCTGGCGCCGGAAGCGCAACCCAATTCCAGCAACACTCCCCAAATCTATGCTCCTGACGGACTCATCGGCATTGTCTTCCACCCATTCTTTTTGGCCTTTTATGCCGGCTTTGGTGCGTGCATCCAGCAGAAAAGAAATTTGTGGGCCAACATGAACTTGCGGCGCAATAGCGGCATCTGGTTTTAAATCTACAACGGCCATCACAGGTACATCCAAATAAGCCATGTCAAAGCGGAACAAGTTGACGTCCGGAAATAGGGCGGGGTCATAGAGTTGTGCGCCTTTGGGGGCATAGAGGGCTTCTGCCTGAAAGGCCAAGCGATCGTTAGACTGATGGTAGAGGATTAGCCCCGTAACGGTACGGGTTGTGGCGGTGAATTTGGTGTCTGGATCATTCCAAAACCGCGTTTGCGCTATACCCAATCTTGCGCCAATTCCATACTGTTGGGCGGTTGCAAGTTGAAAAAAAAGGACGGCAGGCAGAAGGAGTTTACCGCGGAACAGGTTGTGCCACCACACCCAATTCCTGTTCTTCTTCATCGAAGGTGTCGGCTTGTTGTAAAGGAAACTCATCATTTAGGATTATGTCGTGGTGGTCTAAGGACAAACGCAAATAAGCAGAGGCCTTTTTACGTGAAGGGTAGGTTAGGATCAAGGTTAAAAACATCACCCCCAAAATATATTGAAAAAACCTCCGTCCCGTAAGGGCGTGCCCAATCAACGTAAAGGCGATGGGAACACATAAAATAGTCCATCTTAAAATACTTGCGGTTTCGTAAATATCCAATTTGTCCAATAATTTCGGGTACTTGGTTGCAGTGGAAACGATATGCGTAAAAACCACCAAAGACAAAATGATGGCAATAGTGGAAAGAATGGGGACAAAGTAGCTTAGAAAATTAAATATATAATGGACAACCGATTGGACGATAAAAAGTTTATAACGAACAAGTATAAGACTAAGCACAAAGAAGCCCAAAAGTACGACAAGTGTTCCGCTATACATGCTTAGTAGGCGCTCATTATATTGCTTGGGCGTTCTATAGAGGTGTTGTGCATTCATGATGGAGGCTAATTCATATGACAAAGGGAACGATTGCGGCTAAAATACGGTATCTTGCAGCATAAACCGTTTGCGATTTTTCAAAAAAACTGCCATGTTCGTCCGACGTGACACCCCTGAAGAACGAAAAACCACCCAAGAAGATCGAACGCTGAACAAAACCGATCGCTTGTTTGCTTTGCTGATCTTGATCCAAAGCCGGCCCAATATGACGACCCGTCAGTTGGCCGAGCATTTTGGGGTGAGCCGTCGCACCATTTTCCGGGACTTGCAGAGCCTCGAAAAATCGGGTGTGCCGCTCACCTATGCCGGAGAATCGGGCGGGTACGAGATTTTGGAGGGCTATCAACTCCCACCGCTGATGCTTACCGGACGTGAAGCCGCTGTTTTGTTGCTCGGAACCAATTTTGTGAAACTCCAGACGGATGCTTCTCTGCAAAAAGATGCCGATGAGGTCGCGCTAAAAATAAAATCTATCCTACCACAAGGCATTCGAGACTATATAGACCGCATCTTGCAACGAACGGTACTTGATCCCTATTGGCTGAATACGGTGAGCAATGCCCGTACGGACGATGCCGAGTCGGGAAAATGGGTGCAGGTCTCGGAAGCTATTGCACACCGGAACCCGCTGTTTGTGCGTTATCATGTGGCCAGTCGCGAAGAAACCACGCGCCGAAGAATAGACCCGCTTGGCCTGATTTATTACTCGGATCATTGGACGTTGGTGGGGTTTTGTCATCTACGGAAGGACATCCGCTCTTTTCGGTTAGACCAGATGGAGGAGGTTTATACCATGAGCGAGCGCTTTTCCGCACATGAGAAATTTGACCTTCAGACGTATTTAGAAGAAAAAGGCATGGGACGCCGCATGAGGATTGTACTACGCTTCTCCAAAAAAATCTTTGCGCAGGCACGGAGGAGGATTCCAGCCCGGATTGAAGAAGAACGGACGGGCGAGACCGATAAGACCGTTGTCTTTTACTTTGAAAACTTAGATTATATTGCCAATTGGTTGCTCCAATTTGGGACTAATGTGCAAATCGTGGAGCCGGCAGCCCTCCGTGAGACATTTGGTCTTTTACTGGATAAAATGCAAATCGTCTTAGAAGACTCGGTATCCGTGACCTAATTACTTCCCCAAAGCATGTTTTATGACCCCATAAAAGACCGAATGGGCGCTTTTTTTAGCCGCCGCCCTTTGCTCCAACGCTTGTTTTATGCAGGTTTGGATCTGGTATTCTTGCGTACTTGGCACGTAAAAAAACACATCCGCCAAACGTTTCGGGATTGGCCCCGTGATAAACCTTTGCGCATTTTAGATGCCGGAACAGGGTTTGGACAATACGTTTGGTTCTTGGTGCGCAACTTCCCCCAAGCCCAAATTCTGGCGGTAGATGTGAAGGATGACTATTTGGCCAACGCAAAACGATTTTTAGACCAAACCCCATACGCACAACAGGTGCGATGGGCATGGGCAGACCTTACCGATTTTCATCCCGAAGAACGCTTTGATTTTATCTTGTCGGTGGATGTGATGGAACACATCGAGGACGACGAGGCGGTTTTTAGGAACTTTGCCAAAGCTTTAGACGAGGGTGGCTGTGTCCTCATCAATACACCGTCCGATTTGGGCGGCTCGGATGCCGAAATAGAGGGCGAGAGCTTCATCGGTGAGCACGTCCGCGATGGTTATAACCTGAAAGAATTGCATGAAAAGCTACGACGTGCCGGATTAGCGCCGTTTGGGTCGGTCTATACCTATGGCCGTTATGGTTCTTTGGCATGGCGTTTATTGTTGAAATATCCGATGAAGATGTTGGGGAAAAGTCGGTTCTTGGTGGTTGTTTTGCCGGTCTATTATTTGTTTGCCTTACCGATTGGCTTGGTGTTGAATTGGTTAGACGTTCGTGTCCACAATCCACAAGGAACGGGAGTGTTGGTGATGTCAAAAAAAGGTTAACCCATCCGTCAAGGTGTTGGTTGTAGCACCTTTGGTACACGAAAAGCGGATCAAACGCCGTTTAAGAAAAGAAGTTGGTGGGTTCTTCATGGTCGGTTTGCGTTTTTGGTAGGTTTTTTGAAGACCATAAGCATGTTAAGACCTCGTATGGATGAGCCGTTTCATCGGTAAAAACGGGTCTGTTCTTCTTGTTCTAAATTTCTACGAACATGGCTACACAATGGACTGTTTCCGCCTATTCTCGTCCAATATTGGCGTGGTGTGGCGGGCTACTACTGATCGGATTGTGGGCTTCCTTGGCTTGGTTTTCTCCGCTTGCTTCCGAACCCACCCGCATTGCACGAAACGAGGCACGTTATGTATTAGGCAAGTATTTGTTCTTTGAAAACCAACTCTCGGTAAGTGGAACCAAATCTTGCGGAACATGTCACGATCCCAAATTGGCTTTTGTGGACCGCTACCGCCGAGGCTTGGGACTCCATGCCGAGGTCTTGGCACGTAATACGCCTACCTTGATTAATGTGCGGTATTACAAAACGTTCAACTGGGCCAATCCCGATTTAACCCGCTTGGAAAAGCAATTTGAACGACCGCTGTTTAATTTGCACCCTCCCGAAATGGCCATAGAACGCTCCGACGCCGTTTTACAAGAGCGGCTCAATAAGTCGGATGCCTACCGTGACCTGTTTGCTCGTGCTTTCCCCAAAGACGCCAATCCGATGCGTTGGGATAATGCCTTGCTGGCTATGGGCGTTTATGTGCGTACTTTAAATTCCTTTAACAGCCCCTACGACCGATATAAACGAGGCGAAAAACGGGCGATGAGTGCCTCCGCACGACGTGGTGAGCGACTTTTTAACTCCGAACGGTTGCAATGCGCCACGTGTCATCCCACGCCTTATTTCACCGATAACCGCCACGACTCGGACGCCGAGGGATACCACAATATAGGGCTGTATAATGTGGGTGAAAAAGGGGATTATCCCGACTATGACCAAGGTATTTTTGCCTTTTCTAAAAAGCCGGAAGACCGAGGACGCTTCAAAACGCCCTCCCTGCGTAATGTGGAACTGACACCGCCCTACATGCACGACGGAAGCATTGAAACCTTAGACGAGGTGATTACCTTCTTTGAACAAGCCGGAAGGAACGTAACACATGGGCCATATGCGGGAGACGGACGGAAAAATCCGCACAAGAGCGATAAACTTAAACCATTTACCCTCACCCCGCGAGAACGCACCGACTTGCTGGCCTTCCTGCGTGCGCTGACGGATTCTACGGTCTTGCGAAACCCCGACTTTTTGCGCCCGAATGATATTTGGGAACACCCACCCGCCACCGGAAAGTATTGATTTGTAATGATCCTTTATTCTTGAACCTACGTAAATATGAAACCGACTCGACTTCTCTGCATCACCGCTCTGGGACTCCTTTTCTTGTTTCAGGCTGGCTTGGCACAGACCGACTCCACCCAAACCATTTTTTTGCGTAAAGCCCAAGCCAAGATTGTAGCCGCACTCCAAAATGCCGTGCCTGTGATTAAGTTGGAAAGCTTGACCGCCCAACAACAATTTGCACAAGATGTGGCGCTACAACATCCTTTTTTTAAACAGAACCTATTCGACAAAGACACCAATAAACCTCTTCGGAACGAGGTTTTTGGCATCTATCAAGCACGTCCCACCGATTATCGCTCCGAGCAAATTGCAGCAGCCTGCGCTTCGGGGGGCTGTTATCGGGTGGAAATGTATAATTATCCGCTGAACATCACAACGATTGGTCTCGTGAATACTACAACGAACTCGATGTTGGATGGCTATATCATGAACCAAGCACAGCCCAATATTCCGGCGTTTCTGAAAGAGGTGGCATTAGAGATTGCCGTAAATGCACCAGAAGTGGCGGCGGCTTTGGGGTTTAAGCCCAGTACGGACCAAGCCTTGATGTCCGACACCAAAACAGCCCTAAACCAAACCCGTTGTGAGCGCTCCAAAAACCTTTGCGTGGCCCCAACGTTTGTAAAAGGAGACCGTGCTCTTTGGGCGATTGTCAACCTGACGGAGATGAAATTGGTGGGCGTCCGTTGGACCAATGTGGGAACGCCCGGTCCCGCTCCCCAAATGACAGAACGCAAATTCCAGAACGAAGAAATCACCGAAAAATACTGCACATTACCGCTTTCCATCGAACGTAATGGCTGGAAGATGAACTACATTATCACCAGTTCGGATGGCCTACAGGTCTCGAATGCCACGTTCAAGAGCAAGCCCGTGATTGATAGCGCAAAATTGGTGGATTGGCACGTAAGCTACTCCGAGCCAGAGGGATTTGGGTATAGCGATGCCATTGGTTGCCCCTATTTTAGTACCGCAGCTGTTATCGCCATAGACCCACCCATCGTGAGCGACCTTGTGGAGAACGGCAAAACCATTGGTTTTACGATCGTCCAAGATTTCTTTAGCGAATTGTGGCCCCAAGCCTGCAACTATAAATACCAACAACGCTTCGAGTTTTATGACGATGGGCGATTCCGCGTTTCTGCCGCCAATCATGGGCGCGGTTGTGGCAACAATGGAACCTACCGGCCTGTAACCCGCATTGCCTTCCCCGCAAAGCCTTATACCTTCTCGGAATGGCAAAATGGTAAGTGGGCCTCTTGGAAAACCGAAAAATGGCAACGCCAAAAACCCACAACCCCTTATACCAAAGAAGGCTACCAGTACAAAGTGAATGATGCCGCCGGAAATGGGTTCTACATCGCTGCCAACAATGGGCAACTCTACGACCACAAACGGGGAGATAATGCTTATGTCTTTGTAACCAAACGCAATCCCACAAAAGACGAGGGCGACTCGGACTTGATTACCATCGGGGCTTGTTGTAATTCCGATCATCAGCAAGGGCCGGAGAAGTTTATGGTTCCGCCAGAGTCCATCAGCAAAGCACCCTTGGTAATGTGGTATGTTCCCCAAATCCGAAATGACGATACCCCCGGACGTGAATTTTGCTGGGCCGAAAGCTACATCAACGAGCAAGGCGTCTATGCCACCCGAACGTATCCCTGTCTTTCTGGACCAATGTTTGTGCCGCTTAACCTTAAGCCATAGCCCAAATTCCATCACTTGGATGAGCGGTTAAACCACGTAAAAACAAGTACTAAACCTGTATGAACATGAAGCATCTGCTGAAAGGTCTTGTATGGATGGGGCTGTTCTTCGTTACAACCCATTTGGTCTTTGCACAAAATGCGCCCCCCATGACATCACCCGCAAAAGGCCAACCTGACTGCCGGCGATCGCCCGCTTTTACCCGAAATACCCAAATAGACCCGCTTCGCTCGGCCTTCAGTACGTCCAATATGCAATACGTTGGGTTGATTTATACCGAGATAAACCTACCCAATACACCGCCTCCAGACCCAAGTCAAAAACTTAAGGTCTATCAACATCCCTCATGGAAAACGGCGGGGTACTTTGGTCCGATGATTATTGATGCGGGCGGAAATATCTTTTTGGCCCCACTACCTTTTGTAAACCTATATCGCAATAAACCTTCACAGCAAAATATGCTGTATCGCGTTGATCCAAGCACCGCCGCACTGAAAAGCTATTTCACCTTTCCGACGGTTCATAAGCCTAACGAACAAAATCCGTATGGAGTTCTTGGCATGGGCTACGATTGCGAGTCCAAGATTATTTACGCCAGTTCGGTACAAGGTTCGGATCGGACAAACGAGCGAGGACGGATTTATGCACTCAAAACGGGGGATAAACCCGCCATCTTAGACGTAATCCCCGATATTGATGGTTTTGGGATTGGAATTTTTACGTTTGAAGGCAAAAAAAGAATGATCTTTGGGAAAGCCCGAACACCAGAAATCTATATGGTGGAATTGACGCCCGAAGGAAAGTTTGCCGGAAAACCAGAATTCATGCTATCGCTCGAAGGTATCGGAGCGCGTGGAGATGACCGCGCACGAAAAATCCGGGTCGCAGAAAATGGTGACCTCACGATAAACGGCGTTGAGTTCTATTTTAACCTGATTGCGCCCTCTGAACGCCAAGAAACACCTTATACCTTCCGCTACGACCCGCGCCAAAAAGCATGGGTACTGATTAAAATTGGGCATTAATCGGCGATTGACTTTAATCCTTGCCCCGAAAACATGAATCCCGACGTAGATATTTATTTTGAAGAAGGCTGTGGCCGATGCGCTTTGGCCGCTACACCCGATTGCAAGGTGCATTTATGGCCGCGTGAATTGGGCATGCTACGCGCCATTCTTCTGCAATGTGGCCTTACGGAAGAACGCAAATGGGGTGTTCCTTGCTATACCTACAACGGCAACAATGTTGCCTTGATCGGTGCTTTCAAAGACAACTGTGTCCTGAGTTTATTGAAGGGTTCTTTGCTACGCGACGAAGCCGGATTGCTACAAAAGGCGGGAAACCAATCACACATCGCGCGTGTCATGCGGTTTACAAGTCCTCAACAAGTACAAGAACAAACCGATTTCGTGAAAGCCTATCTTTATGAGGCAATCGGGGTGGAAAAAGCAAACCTGAAAGTAGCTCGCAAACCCATCGAGGAATATGAGATTCCAGAAGAACTGCAAGTAAAATTTAACCTTTTTCCTGCATTCGAAGAGGCTTTTCGCGCCCTAACACCCGGCCGGCAAAGAGGGTATTTAATTCATTTCTCATCTGCAAAACAAGCCCAAACCCGCGAAACCCGTATAGATAGATACATGCCCAAAATCATGCAGGGCAAAGGGATGATGGATTGAGGCACGGGTGGTGAATCCCTATATCACAAATTTAGGAGTAGAAATCCATTTCCAAGCGTGCAGCACAGCCCGTAGGGGTGGCATCTTATACCAATTAGGGGAAATTACTGTTTATAGATTACTCGTTTTCAACCTTTCAACACCCAAAGGGTTGTAAGCTTGATGGATAAAGCATGTGTATAATACCGAATTGGTATTGGAGCAAATCGAACTGACGAAGCAGCATCAACCTATCAACACCAGGTGTGAAAGCGTTCAGGGAAAAAAAATCGTTTTTTAAGGGTTTATCCTGCCATTTAATAAACACCAAAACCTCATCGGGGTGGCATCTTCACATCTACAACCGCATGGGCGCGTGGTCATGTACGACAAATTCCAAAATTCCAAAAAGCGCTATAAAATCTAACCGTGTTTACATCCTAATGGCGGTAAAAGTGGCCAGTGTCCTTATTTTATATTTGGCTCAAATGCGGTATTTGGTATTCCGTGGTCGTATAAAACATTTGTTTCGTGAGGTGGTAATGGCGATTACCTATAAATCAAAAATCGGTTTGGAATTGGTCATTCCTATGGGGGTGATCTTGGGAGGTGTCCTCGTTTTATCGGCATTAGAAGCGCCACACTGGTTGGGACCACTTATTCTCTTGCCCGTTATCGGCTTCATATACCATCTTTTTACCACAACATATTACCAGATAGACCAAGAGATACTCGTCATTAAGAGTAGTTTTTTCATCAATTTACGGATTGACATTCGCAGCATTCATTCCATTAAAGAAACCTACAATCCGCTTAGCTCACCTGCTACCTCGATAGACCGCTTAGAAATCCGATTTGGCGTCGGGAAGATGGTATTGGTTTCTCCCAAAGACAAAACGGCCTTTATTCGCGAAATCCAACGCATAAATCCCAAGGTCACGATCTTGCTAAGGCAAAAAAGCAAGCCGTGATTGTGCAGAAAATGAATAGAAACCATATGGCAGACAAGAATTTTTCCCGTCATCTCCTTTGAAAAGCCCTTCCGTCTTAACATCTTCATGCAAGAACACTTGTTCTAAAGGGCGATAATCCAGAAATTTAGCCCCTTCATGTACCCTAAACTTGATTTCCCTGTTTTTGTATGAATTGGTTGTTTGATTTATTGTCGGGTAAGGGCACCATTGCCTATACCCTATTGGTGTATAGCGTGGTGATTGCGTTTGGTGTAGGTCTCGGAAAAATAAGGCTTTGGGGTATTTCTTTTGGGATTGCCTGCGTTTTGTTTGTGGGCTTGGGTTTTTCTTATCTTGGATTTGAGGTAAACCCTGAAGCCCTCCATTTTGCCAAAGAATTGGGGCTGATACTCTTTATTTACACCATTGGCTTGCAAGTTGGGCCGGGCTTCTTTGCCTCGCTCCGCCGCGAAGGGCTAAAACTGAATGGCCTCGCCGCCTTGATTGTGTTGGTAGGTGTTCTGGTCGTCATTGTATTGCACTACATCACCCATCTTCCTATGGCAACCTTGGTGGGGATTATGTCGGGCGCTGTAACCAATACCCCCGGACTTGGTGCGGCACAGCAAACTTTGGCAGACTTGGCGATGCAAAACCCCGAACTTGCCAATGCACCCATTGCTGCCGGATATGCCCTTGCTTATCCATTTGGCGTCTTGGGTATCGTTCTTACGATGCTCATTCTAAAGCGGATTTTGCACGTAAACATCCCTGCCGAGGCGCGATTACACCACAAAAAGCAAGGTGCAATCAACCCAACCCCCAGCACCATAACACTAACGGTAAAGAATCCGATGGTTTTTGGTCGTCCCGTAAAAGCCATACACGATATTCTCAAAACCAATTTGGTGGTTTCTCGGATTTACCAAGATGGGAAAATTGCTCCTGCAACGGCGGATACCCTCCTCCACGAAAACGATGTGGTGTTGATTGTTGCACAACGTGCAGACTTTGACCGGCTCCGGATGGTGGTTGGGGAAGACAGTAAGATGGATCTTTCCAAAACACCCCAACAAGACTTGGTTTCTCGTAGAATCAACATTACCCGCAAAGAAGCCTATACCAAGACCTTGGCCGAGTTGGATGTGGTTCATCGGTTTAATGTCACGATTACCCGCGTTTATCGGTCGGGCATTGAGTTCATCCCGGATGGCCGCACGCACCTACAATTTGGGGACACGGTTACGGTCATCGGAGACATGGTACACATCGAGGCACTTGCACTGGAGTTTGGCAATTCGCCAAAAAGGTTACGTACCCCGAATGTGGCTTCGTTGTTTTTGGGCATTGCAGCCGGTGTTTTGCTCGGAAGTCTTCCCTTTAACATCCCCGGCGTACCTATTCCTGTAAAATTGGGACTGGCAGGCGGCCCTTTGGTGGTTGCTATTCTGATTAGCCGCTACGGGGGGCTTTTTGCGGTGAATACGTTTGTCAAACCAAGTGCAAATCTTATGCTGCGAGAATTGGGCATTGTATTGTTTTTGGCCAGCGTAGGACTATCTGCGGGGCCGGGGTTTGCCGAAACGCTCATCAGTGGGAATGGGCTTTATTGGTTGTTTTTGGGTGCGCTCATCACCTTGGTTCCGTTGATGGTGGTTGCTCCTATTGCAAGATTTGTGTTCCGACTCAACTTTATGGAGTTGTGTGGTTTGCTTTCGGGTGCTTCTACCGATCCACCTGCGCTCTCTTTTGCAAATGAGACCACAGGAACCGATGCACCTGCGGTGACTTATGCCGCTGTTTATCCGTTTACCACTTTCTTGAGGATTATGGCAGCACAATTGCTGATCCTGTTTTTTATGTAGGTTTTGGGTTTTTATGTAGGCGTTTAAAAAAAGGGCTTGCATCCCATTCCACATCTTCGTATATTGCCGATAACAAAACGACTTTTCATGGCTCAAGATACAAAAGGCCGGGACTTCCAAAGAGTTTCCGGCCTTTTGGTTTTTGTATTCTGCCCTATTATTACGGCCATTTAAGCTTTTCGGTTTAAGACAGGTTCAACGTGCCCCCAATATCGGCGGCTGATGGTAATTTTTTTATTGTTTGCCAGAACAGCAATGTAGGCTCCGTTAAAATGTGGCTGTATGGCTTTTACTTTTTCGATGGCCAAAATACTGGAGCGGTGTACCCGTACAAACTTCTGGGGGTCTAAGAGTGTCGTCATGCGCTCCATGGTTTCCCGAAGCAAATGGCTTCTATTTCCAACATGCAAAACCACATAGTCTCCGGCGGCCTCAATCCAGTCTATATCGTTCACTGGAATAAACTCGATCATGTTACGGTTGCGCACCGAGAACCGATCTGGGAACTTCGGCTTGAGTTCTTCTTGGCGTGCTGTCAGCAAGGCCGTTATCTTTTCCGACAGATTTTCGTTCTCACGGGATTTAAGTTGTAATAGGGCGCGATCCAATGCTTTAAAGAACCGATCATCATCATATGGCTTTAGCAAATAGTCTATGGCGTGGAAGTCGAATGCCTTCACCGCATATTGGTTGTATGCCGTTACAAAGATGACCATGGGCAATTCTTCGGGCGTCAATGCCTCCAAAACAGAAAAGCCGTCCCCGTCTGGCATTTGGATGTCCAGAAACACGAGGTCTGGTTTATGTATTTTAATGGCTGTAATGGTAGTGGCGCCACTATCGGTTTCGGCAATCACTTCCATGTCTTGCCGTTCTTTGAGAAGGAGGCGGATGGTGTCACGCGCCAATGATTCGTCATCTGCGATAACAATACGGGTCATAAGCCAGTCTAAAAGGTTAAGATGAATACTGAGGAAGCAAAGGATTTTGCAGATAAGGCATATCTATGGTCACCAAAAGACCGCCCAAGTCCGATCGGCCAAAGGTGACATACCCACTTGGGCCATAAAGTTCACGTAGCCGGTTTTGGGTGTTTTGCAGTCCAACACCTTGTTTTTTTGGAGCTTCCGTAAGCCCCGGTCCATCATCTGCCACTTCCAAAATGAGACGGTCTTGCTTTCGCTTTGCACGTACCGATACTTTTCCGGCGTCTGCATGAGGGGCAATGCCGTGCTTAATCGTGTTTTCGACCAAGGGCTGTAACAGTAAATTGGGCACATAAGCGTGCATTGCCTCGGCATCTATTTGCAGATCAACCTTGAGTCGTTCATTAAAACGAACCAATTCTATATCTAAATACCGCTGTAAGAAAGAAATTTCTTGGCTTAGTGGTATTTCTTGTTCGCCTTTAGACTCCAAAACCACCCGCAGAAAATCAGCCAATTTGCCTAACATGGTGATTGCCCGCTTGGATTCATTCTGCCGCACAAGGCTTGCGATGGCATTCATGGTATTGAACAGAAAATGGGGTTGAAGTTGCATTTTCAGGGCCATGAGTTGCGCTTGCGCTAATTGTACTTGTAGCATGGCGGCTTGCTGTTCGCGGTTGTGGTAGCGCCGGTAATAGTCCGATGCATAAAAGAGGCCCACAACCAAACCATATGTGAGGACGTTAATTTGTGCCCGTAAGGTGAGGTGTACTTTCCAGAGTTCGAAGTTCATGGCATCGTGTAAGCCCAAAGCCCTGAAAATGGCCAAGTTGCCCAAGGCTTGAATGGCCAAAAGGATTGCCATCACAAACAAATGCGTGCCTACCCAAACAGGCCAATTTCGTGGCGGGTCTAAAGGAAGTCGCTGGGCCGTCATCCATGCACCCGGTGTCATAATCATCCACAAATACCAGTTGGAAAACGTGGTTGTAATGGCATATAAGGGGCTAAACGCTTGACCTCCCAAAACTGAATTGAGGTAATAGTAGCTTAGCGCAACAAGTGCCGGAAAATTCCAGCCAAAAAACAAAATGAGCCATGTTTTAGGTGCGCGCCATCTGAAGAGTGGCGGCATTGGGGCTATCGGGGCAAGGGTCAGGGCATTCACAGTAGTTACTAGTTTACAATAGGAACAATAGAAAAAGTCTGTACTTAAAAATATTGTACTTAATCATGCTTCACCCGTAAAAGGTTATGTGTTTAAGGCTGTTTTGTATTTTTTGCATGATAAAATTAAAATAATGTAAAATAAAGCAATCCGCTATTCTACTTTATTATTTGCCAACATAGCGGATACCAATGGCGCGATTCAATGCAATTTCGATGGAGGGAAGTCCTCTTGCGGTGAATGGCTTAAAGGTGTTTCGGGGTAGCGACTATTGAGCCAGCCTTTAACTTAAAAGGATTTTAATGCTTTAAAGTACGTTATAGTCGAAGCCTGTTAACTGAGCGCATATAAGTGCCTGCCGGTCGCAGACGGGTCTGCCGGCGGCCTTCTTTTGTACGGCCAAAAGAAGCAATTCGGCTGAGCTAAGCCGAAGCCAGTCCCGGCCTGAAGAAAAATCATTTCGCCTATGCTGCGGATGCTAGATGGGACGAATCGTAAAGACGCACGATCGGGCGTCTCCACACATCCTCTCCGGCAAGGCAATTCGCCCTTATTCATCGGGCTTTGGTGGCTGAGCCAAGTCGAAGCCATCCTTGCTTCGGCGGATTTTTCTAAGGGCCGCCCTGCCAAGCGAGCATCATGGAGGAACCCACGGAATTGCGTAAATGCTGGTTTTTCAAGGGTTTGTTCTGCTTTGAAAAACGCACAGCCCAGCCCCGTAGGGGCGACATCTTAGTAGAAATTCGGTTCCAAATGTACGACAAAGCCCCGTAGGGGTGGCATCTTATACCAATTAGGGAAAATTACTGTTTATAGATTACTCGTTTTCAACCTTTCAACACAGCGTTGATAGATAAAGCCTGTGCTTAATAGCTAATTGGTATTAGGTGTTGACATGAACAAATCGAACTGACGAAGCAGCATCAACCTTTCAACACAGCGTTGATAGATAAAGCCTGTGCTTAATAGCTAATTGGTATAAGGTGTTGTGTTCTACGATATGGGGAGGGGATTCTGCACCAAGAGCGGCAAAGTCTCTTTTTAGCGTGAATACGCCATAAAAAACGGCCTCCATCAAATGATCAAAGGCCGTTTAACAGGTGTAGAAGGCTTTATTATTTCCAGCCTTTAAAGTTTATATCCACGGGTTCTGGATTTTCTACCCAATCCGCTACAAAGATATTGGTATCGCGTGTGGGGGTTCTACCTACATTGCGATTTGAGGCAAAAACAATTTTCTTCCCGCTAAACGAGAACATGGGGAAGGCATCGAAGGTGCCGGACTTCGTGATTTGTTGCAATCCGGTTCCATCCACATTCACCATGAAGATGGCAAATTCTCGGCCTGCTTCGCGTCCGGCGCGGTTCATGCTATGATGATTAGACGCAAAAACAATTCGTTTTCCATCGGGGGTAAAGAACGGCGCCCAATTCGCACCTGCCAAACGGGTGACACGGCGCACATTTTTGCCCTCAATATCCGAGACATAGAGGTCTAATGCTTTAGGTTCTACTTGGTTTTGTTTCAAGAGCGATTTATAGGTTTCGGCTTCTTCTCCGGCCTGTGGGCGGCTGGCCCTCCAGACAATGTACTTAGCGTCTCGTGAGAAAAAGGCGCCTCCGTCATAGCCCAAATCATTTGTTAGTTGTTTGGTTTCGCCCGTTTTGAGGTCGTAGCGCCACAATTCTAAATCGCCACTACGTGTGGAGGTGAAAACAATCCAGCGGCCATCCGGCGAGGCTGTTGCCTCCGCATCATATCCGGGCCCTCCAATCAGTACTTTCGGATTTTTTCCATCTTTATCGGTTACATAAATATCGTAGGAGTCGTAGATGCTCCAGACATAGCGCCCTTGTGCAAACATGGCCGGAGGTGGACATTCTTTAGCAGCACCATGGGTAGAACCAAATACCATCCGCCCGTCCTCCAAGTAGTAAGCACATGTGGTACGGCCTTTACCCGTGGAAATTTCTTCATACGCTTTTCCGTTGGGCAATTTGGTACCATCTGCATTCATCCGGTAGATTTGGTCACAGCCTTGCCCATTGATCAGGCCCCAATCGCTCTGGAAAATCAGTTGTTTATCGTCGAAGCTCCAATAGGCTTCGGCATTGTTTCCACCAAAAGTAAGCTGCTTGATGTTCCGCAAGTGAACCTCGCCCGTAAAGCGGAGAGAGTCCGTAGAGGAATTATATTTGCTGGAAGCCATCTTGCTTTGTTGCTCTTTGGGAGCCGCACAAGCCGCAATACTTAGAAAAATCAAAAACAAAACGTACAATCGCATGGTTGATTTTAAGCTATAGGTTAAAAGAAGACCTAACGATAAGAACTTTAGTGAAACAGAATGATGAATGGCACAATAATTTTTTACTACCTAATTATATGTTAATATTGGTAATTGCTTATTCATTAAAACAGATTGTATGATGATAAAGGGTTCCTTCGTATATGCATAAATCTAATAAATACAAAATTTTAATATCATGACAACAAAGACAAGAGACATCACCGCCTCGCAATTTGAAGCGGCGGTGATACAGGCCAGTTTCGAAAAACCAGTATTGGTAGATTTTTGGGCGCCTTGGTGCGGGCCTTGTCGGATGATTGGCCCGATCTTGGAAAAATTGGCCGAAGAACAATCGGATGTTTGGACGTTGATCAAGCTGAATACCGATGAAAACCCCGATATATCCGCACGGTATCAAATTCGGGGTATTCCTGCTGTCAAGCTGTTTTCCGCCGGAAAAGTTGCCGCTGAGTTTACTGGCGCCCTTCCAGAACATGCCCTTCGGAAATGGCTTGCCGAAAACATCCCTTCTCCAGAAACAAAGCTCTTTGAGGAGGCTAAGAGGCTTTTGGCAGAGGGCGAAATAGGTGCTGGTGTAGCCCTTTTGGAAGAACTGCACGCCGCAAAACCCAACCAATTGGAATTTGCGTTGGCACTGGCGGAGGTCTTGTTGTTCAGCGATCCGGCACGCGCTTCCGAACTTTTGGCGCCGCACCAAAATGCAAAGCTATCTTCGGAAGGGTCTCGGATTTCCGGCCTCACGCAATTGCTAACGTGGCTTGTTACCCCACCTGATGCGCTACCGGAAGGTACGGGCAAACCGATCCTGGAAGCCGTTTTGGTGGCTATGCGGCAGCAGGACTTTTCCACCGTCGCCGAAGGCTTGATAGCTTTGCTACAAAAAGACCGTACTTATCACAACGACGCAGCAAAATCTTTGGGTGTTGCCTTTTTCTCCTACCTCGGTTTTACGCACCCTGTGGCTAAACAATTCCGGCGCTCGTTTGATATGTGGCTGTATGCCTAAAGCTATCCGGCTAAAATCTCCCAACCATATTGCAACAATGGGAGCATGGTACGTGCCGCATCTGTGACCTCATGTACAAAACCGGATGTCATGGCATCGGCGTCCGGTAATTTTCTCATGCAAAAAAAGGATTTCCACTTCAGAAAATCCGCCGCTGGGCTATCTTGTTCTTGCTCAAAGCCTTTCGGTAGCCTTTTCAGGGCATCATCCGTCATCAAAGGCATTCCGGCCAACGTCAATTGTGTCGCCATTTGAACAAAAGCATGAGGATCATCCGAGATGCGCTCGCGAAATTTCTTCAGCAAGTCCGGTTCTGGATGCCAATAACCGCCCCCAATAAAGATTTCGCTCGGCTGGATGTGGATGTATAAATCTCCGATCCCTTTTGTCCCGCCATCCCTTGACAGCACTGCCCCGATGTTGTTTTTATATGGTGATTTATCTGCCGAAAAGCGCGTGTCTCGGTAAATCCGAAAAAGTCCTTTCTTTGGGTCTCCGACCAAGGGAAGCCCAGCCATTTGACATTCCCTGCCGGCCTCGGCCACTAAGGAGCGCATTGGTGTCAAGAGTTCTGCTTCATAGATAGGTTTATGGGCGGCGAACCACTCGCGGTTGTTGTTCTCCGTCAGGTCACGTAAAAATTGAAGCCCTTTGGGACTAAAGCCCGTAAATGGCGGCAAAGTGGATTCCATACGATAAAAAAATGGGGGTTAAATGGTAATAAGCTAAAGTACAACCTTTTTTATTCTTCATACAAGCACTTTGACTGGCATAAAACTTGCCTTTAACGGAACGAAGGCCACGGCTTTGCGTTTTGTATGAGCAAAATGAATCCCCTAAAAACCCAAACTTGTGATTGAAACACCTGTCAACTCTCGCCGATTTTTAGAGCCGGCTACCATTTCGCAACTTAAAAATATGGAACTCCGTGCCCGCATGATTGTGGAAGGGTTTATCACGGGTTTGCACAAAAGCCCCTACCACGGCTTCTCGGTAGAGTTTGCCGAGCATCGCCCCTATAACCCCGGCGATGAATTGCGGCACATTGATTGGAAGGTGTATGGCAAAACCGGACGTTACCACGTAAAACAATATGAAGAAGAGACAAACCTCCGGCAATATGTTGTCTTAGACACCTCTTCCTCTATGCAGTATAAGCACCAGAATGGCGTCACGAAGTTGGAATATGCGTCTTATTTGGCAGCGGCTTTTCATTATTTAATGACGTTACAACGGGATGCCACTGGACTTATCGGGTTTGATGAGCAAGTACATACCTACATCCCGCCTAAGGCCACAAGCCAACATGTTCGGGGGTTGCTGGCACAATTAGAACAGTTTGTACAAAAACCGGATGAACGGAAAACGGGGGCTGCAATGGCCTTACACGAGGTGGCCGAGCGCATTACACGGCGGGCATTGGTGGTGGTTATGACGGACTTGTTCGAGAATGTGGGCGAACATGAAGAACTATTACGCGCCCTGAAGCACCTCCGTCACCGTAAACACGAGGTTTTGGTTTTTCACATTCTGGAATCTGGAACCGAGCGGCATTTCCGCTTCCCAGACCAACCCATGGTGTTCCGCGATATGGAAACAGGAGAAACCCTTACCCTGCAACCTGCACAAATCCGAGATGCTTATACCGAGGCCGTATCCAATTTTTCGGCGTCCTTCCGTCGCCGATGCCGCGAGTTTAACATTGATTTTGTGGAGTTGGATACGGCAACCTCTTACGACAAAGCGATGTTGCACTATCTGAACAAACGAAGAATGCTCATGTAGGGCCTGCCACAATCTTATTTCCACAAAAGGGCAGGGCCATAAAATCCCCAAAAGGCAAAACAGTACCTATACGCATGGTGTTTGTGTGCCCTGACCGACCACGCCAGTGACGGGAGGTTCCCCGCGTTGGTGCTACACAAATACGCCGCACCTTTTCAACTTGCAGCCTACAAAAAAACAAATCCCTTGTTGATGGGAATTGGCATTTATAACCCTTCGCGAAATCTCATCTATCCGGTTTTTTTGTTTTTAACGCCCTGAATAATGGCCTATATTGACGTTCTTACCGTAAATCGAAAACCCTTATGAACGCTCCGTTTGGATTTTTGTCTTGTCTCGTTTTTGTGAGTTGTTTTGCGCTCTCGGCCTGTGCCCAACCCACCGAGGCACCAGCCTCTGGCAAGACAACCAAAGCCAAGACTGCGGCAACCACTTTGCCCCCGCTCCGGCCCGTCGCCATCTTGCAGAAAATGCAGGCGCATCACCAAAAAGAATTGCTGCCGATCCATAATTTCTCGTATTCTACCGATGAAGACCTGAGCATTTATGTGCGTAAAGAAAAACTGGGCGCGGACTCCGTCTTGAACGCATTTACCACCAATCGTGTAACGCCCGGACGCCAAAGGACCACGTATCGTGGAAATCAGTTTGAGATTTGGAACCGAGGTGGCTTCGCCAATCTGAAAAACCCAGAAAAAATTGCGGGATTCTTTACGGCGAAAGAAACGGCCTTTGTGGATGATGTGTTGTGCTATGTACTTAGTGTGGATCGGAAACAACTCTTCACAACAGAAGAAGGACGTTCCTTGTTTTATGATACCCAAACCACCGGAACTGGCCCACTCTTGGTCTATGTGGATCCGAACAACTGGATGATCCGGCGACTTGAAGGGAATGCCGAGGCAAAAGGCAAACCCGTTACAGTTATGATTACATGGAAAGAGCCTGTGCGCTTTAGTGGAATGTACTTCTGGCAACGCCGCGAAACCGTAATCACCGGAGAGGGCGTCGGTCTCGCACCCGAAGAAAAACGCCAAGTTGATCAAATGCTTGCAGAAATGCGCCAACAAGTTCGAGAAGTGGAGTCGGGGCAAATACAACTCTCTGAAAAAGACAAAAGTATGGCCTTGGAAGCCCTCCAAACCGACATTCTCCGCACCGAAGACCAACTACGCGCCTTGCAACAAGGCAAAATGATCGAACAAGTGTATCTCAAAAATATCCAAGTGAACAAGGGCGTTCCAGATGGCTTGTTTAATCCCAATGCACCGGCCACACCCCCTAAAACACCCAATATGCAAGGGCTATCCAACTGATTTTTTTACAACTTACAACCATATTGATTCATGAAAACTTCCCTTTTTTCTTTCCTCTTTGTGGCATTAGCATGGGCTGGATGCAACCCCTCTTCTAATGGTGGGGCGGGTGGAACTACCGCAAAAGAAATGAGTCCGACGGATATTTTGAAACAAGTCCGTAGCCATTGCTCCGAAGAACTGAGCAAGTTTAACCATTATGCCTTGGTCTTGGAGGACGACGCTACCATTTACAACCAAAAAGTCTTGGTGGCGGGCAGCACCAAAGCCCGTGTAGAAACCCGTGTAGCACGCAAACAAGACGGTAAAGAAACGCCCGTAGGCGATCAAAATATCTATGAGATGTGGGATCGGGCGGCCTGTGCGGGCTTGGCAGATAGCACCATTACACGGCTTGCAAAAAATGCAACCTTAGATAAATCCGAAAAAGTGGATGGTGCAGATACCTATGTGTTGGCCATGCCGACATCAAGTGTAGGGACAATGGGAAGTATGGCTTTTGCAGGCATGCCCAAGTCTGCAAAGATCGAGCAAGTCCGGGTCTATGTAGATCAAAAACAAGGCTTTATCCGGCAAATCCGCTCGACGATCACCGAGAAAATCAAGGACAAAAATAAAACCGCTACGGTTACGTCTATCTGGCGGGACTTCCGCAATGTAAAAGGATTGATGATTCCGTTTGAAACCGTCTTGTTGATGGAAGGCGAAGGCATTGGGCTTTCGGATGCCGATAAAGCCCAAATCACCAAAGAGTTGGAGGCCAATAAGCAGATGATCCCACAGTTGCCCACCAAAGAGCAACAAGAACAAGCCCGCAAGATGATTGAGCGGAACGAACAACAATTGGCCAAAACAACCGCCAATCGGGTAGAACAAGGGTTGAAATTGGTTGATGCGAAGGTGAATGAACCCCTACCCGCTGGTTTGTTCTAAACACCTCACTCTCGCTTGTAGAAAGGCTGTTCCTAATTTGGGACGGCCTTTTTTGTAACGGTGTTGACATGAGCAAAGCAAACCGACGAAGTAGCATTAGCTTTTCAACACCAAAAGGGGGTAGAAGCGTTCATGGATAAAGCATGTGATTGGTATTAAGATCGCCTCTATCTTATAGCATCATTGTGTTGTTCAAGAATGGCAGGACGGCTCTTAGAAAAAATCCCCGGATAGCTCAACCATCGGGCTTCGGCTACGATCGGTCAGCGATTCCTTATCATCTATAGATGCCACCCCTACGGCGTTTTGTTGTGCATTTGGAAGCCGATTTTAAGTAAGATGCCGATGTTGTTTGCGTCAATGTAAAGCGGGCAACACTTCCAGAATCTGCTCGCGGTATGCCTCGTACTGAGGCGGTAACCTCAGCGTTTCTCCCAGAGAAGACAAGGGTTCATCCACCGTAAATCCGGGTGTATCCGTTGCAATTTCAAATAGTACACCGCCGGGCTCACGGAAATACAATGAATGGAAGTAATTCCGGTCAATGGGGTCAGTTATTTGAAAGCCCGCTGATCGGAGCTTCTCCAATAAGGCCAATTCTGCTGCATCATCTGGAACGCGAAAGGCCACATGATGAATGGTTCCGGCGGCATTAAGCCCCCGTTGTCCATCAGGCGCTTCAATCAAGTCTATGATGCCCGCAGTAATTGCAGATGGGTTCATAAACCGATACCGATTGCCCGCAAAACCCATTGGTTCGTAACCCAAAAAATCCGTGAGTACACGAGCCGTTGGGCCAATGTTTTGCAACGAAAGGGCGGTATGATGAAACCCCTTGAGTGCCACTTCTTGAGAAAAGTCGTTGGTGAGATGTGCTTGTCTCGAATCTGGCTTTGCAGAAACGGTTAGTTCAACCAATAGCCCGTCGGGGTCATAAAGTCCCAAAACCAGCTCGCCAAAGCGCTCTTCGGGGGGTAAAAACCGAATGCCAAACGCAAGGAGGCGCTCCATCCAAAACCCAAAAGCGCCTTCAGGAACCGAATAGCCTACGCTGATGGCTTGACCAATTCCGGGCTTGCCTTGCCGGATATTGACCCATGGGAAAAAAGTGAGGATGCTTCCCGGATCGGCATTGTAATTCCCATAATAAAAATGGTAGGTTCCCGGATCGTCGAAGTTGACGGTCTTTTTTACAAACCTCAAACCGAGTATTTGTGTGTAAAAATCGTAGTTCAGTTGGGCGTTTCCAGCAATGGCCGTGATGTGATGTAGCCCATGTACAAGGTTGTTCATAAAGGTCGTTGCTTATTTTGTGTGTTATAACACGCAAATGTCAAAAGGTTCCCCTTGTACCTTATGATATTGGTGACGGATTTGGACTGGAAGTATAAAAAGAGGCGAGATTTCTAAGGATTTTGCGAAGAAACAAGCATGTTCCCCGCAATGATTCCCGAAGATGTGTATTTTAGCACTTTACAAAAATAACCCATAACCAACCCAACCCTACAGCACATGTCGCGTGAATTAACGGATCAGGAAATACAACGCCACCAAAGCCGAACATGGCTTCTTGAGAACGGCCTCCAGCCTTATGGCTATACGTGGGACGTGACTCATCATGCCGCCGAAATTCCTTCCCTTTTTGATGCCGCCTATCCCGTAGGCTCGGAAGAAGACCCCGCTGAAACCCAGAAGGTGAGGGTTTCGGTGGCAGGCCGCATGATGACCCAACGCATCATGGGAAAAGCGGCCTTCTTTAACCTCCACGACGAATCGGGTAAAATTCAGGTCTATGTCCGTCGAGATGATTTGCCGGAGGGCTATTATAACGATGTCTTCAAAAAACGGTATGATTTAGGCGATATTGTGGGCGTTTCCGGCTTTGTTTTCCGCACCAAAACGGGAGAGTTGTCTATCCATGTGGAACGGATGGAACTGCTCACAAAAACCTTGCGCCCCTTGCCCATCGTCAAGGAAACAGAGGATAAGTCGTATGGCGGTTTGGAGGACAAAGAGTTGCGGTATCGCCAGCGTTATGCCGATTTGGCCATCCATCCTGAAGTACGGGAGGTTTTCAGAAAGCGTAGCCAGCTCATCAGTGCCATGAGGCGGTTCTTGGACGACAATGGCTGTTTGGAGGTGGAAACGCCAGCCCTACAACCTATTTATGGCGGAGCGGCGGCACGTCCGTTTACCACGCATCACAATGCATTAGATATGGAATTGTTCATGCGGATATCGGATGAACTGTACCTGAAACGACTGATTGTGGGCGGGTATGATCGGGTGTATGAAATTGCCAAGAACTTCCGTAATGAAGGGCTAAGCCGCTTCCATAATCCAGAGTTTACGATGATGGAGGTCTATGTGGCGTACCAAGATTATCAATGGATGATGGATTTTGTGGAGCGGATGATCCGTTATATTGCGACGGAATTGCATGGAAAACCGGAAGTACAGGTGGGTGATAACCTTATTTCGTTTGAACAACCCTTTAAGCGCATCACGATGTTCGAGGCCATTGCCGAAAAAACAGGACACAATTTGTATGGTAAAACACGCGACGAAATCGCAGACGTGGCCAAAAAACTGCATATAGAAATAGATGCCAGTATGGGCAGTGGTAAATTGATAGACGAGATTTTCGGGGCTTATGTGGAGCATACCCTGATCCAGCCTACCTTCATTACCGATTATCCGGTGGAACTAAGCCCGCTTGCGAAACGCCACAGAGACGACCCCAATTTGGTGGAACGCTTCGAGTTGATCTGTAATGGCAAAGAAATTTGTAATGCCTTCTCGGAATTGAACGACCCCATAGACCAGAGAGAACGATTTGAGTCCCAAACCAAGCTCAAGTCGGGTGGAGACGACGAAGCCATGATGATGGATGAAGACTATCTTCGCGCCCTTGAATATGGAATGCCACCAACTGCAGGTTTGGGCGTGGGAATAGACCGTCTGGCCATGATCATGACCAATCAGGAGTCTATTCGTGATGTCATTCTTTTTCCCTTATTACGTCCCGAAATAGCACACTAAGGGATTGGGGCTACTTTTTGAAATAGGAGGCTGCTTTTGTGGCCTCTTTTTTATATGGAGAAGTGGAAAGTTTGTAGTTGATCTTTAATCCATATTGAGACAGCCTTTAACTTGTAACCATTTAATAGGTGTTTTGGGATAATCAAATCGAAGCCTTTTAACTGAGCGCATACAAGTGCCTGCCGGTCGCAGACGGGCCTGCCGGCGGCCTTCTTTTGTACGGCCAAAAGAAGCCCTGTGGCTGAGCGTAGCCGAAGCCATCCTTGCTCCGGCGGATTTTTCTAAGGGTCGCCCTGCCACGCGAGAATCATGGAGGAACTCACGGAATTGCGTAAATGCTGGTTTTTCAAGCGTTTGTTCTACTTTTAATGAATGGCAAAGCCCCGTAGGGGCGGCATCTTAATAGAAATCCGTTTCCAAATGTACGGCAAAGCCCCGTAGGGGTGACATCTATATATGACAAGAATAGCGCTGGATGAGCGTAGCCGAAGTTTGGTGGCTGAACTATTCGGCGGATTTTTCTAACAGCCGCCCTTCCATTCTTGAACAACACAGCATACTATAAGATAGTGGCGATTTCCATAACGCACATTGGATTAGTGCCTTTTATAAAGGCTATTCTTTATTTGAGCTGGTTTCCGATACTTCCAACTGCACGACTTGGGTAAGACCTTTTTTGAGCAGAATCTCCCATGGTCCCTTGTCATCCGGCATGTGCCAAACCCCCCAAAGTCGTCCGGTTGCCTCGTCATAACGTCCGGTATAAAGTACTTTATGTGCCTCGAAATAGGTTTTCCGCATTCTTACCCGTGTTTGCTCTTCAAGACTCCCCTCGAACGTGAATATCCCCACATCGTCCATCCCCGATCCTGAAATGCGGCCTTCACCAATACTCATGCGCAGACCCTCCATTTCAATTTGACCGACACCGTCTTGTGCCCACCATCCAATAGCCGAGATGCTTTCTGTCATAAAAAACAAGGATTTATCTAAAATCAAACAACATGCCGGAAGCAATAAAAGTTAATATGGCAAAGACCACAGCGGTCAAGAAAAAACTCTTCCGAAATTCGTGTTTGGACATAAAGCCTAAAATAAGCCCTATTATCAAACAAATAACCACTTGTAACAACATAAATGCTAAAAAAGTGGCGGCATAGTAGTTCTTTGCATTCGAGTACTTCCAGACGCCAAATGCACATATGAGCCAAATGAGGCCGTTTACGAGGAAGATAAGTTGCGATTCTTTTGAGAACATGTTCCCAAAGGAGTTGAACTTGTAGGACTTGAGGTTCTTATACACTGTTGGTTATTATGACTGAATTTGATAATCGTTAAGTATTTGTATTTTAATCACTTCGTTATAATAGTTTCATGATTGATTTGTGCCGACTGCATATGCGCACGACAAGCAAACCTCAGCCTTTTTGAACGATAGACCATTTGCTATTCAAGTATCATCATTCCTCCACAAGTGGCAAACGTGAGGAGTGTTAGCATCACACCAGATAGCAAGAAGGCTTTTCCAGCGGTTTGGTATGGTGTGAAAGCCAAAATTAAGCCTATTATCAGGCAAGCAAGCGCATGAATAACCATGTAAAGTGCAAAAGCAATGGTTGCAAAATTTTCGTTATTCCTTGTTGTGATGCTACCCGTTGCCAGAAGTAGCCAAAGGAGGGCATTGGCCCAGAGTACTTTTTTAGTGGTAGGGGAAGACATCATAGGGTACATCAATTAGGAAAAGTTGGCAAGCAAGAGGTGTGAAGATAAGGCAAGATTGGCTGGCTTGTCTTTTAAAAAGAAAAAGAGGCACGGCGGTAACGATGTCTTTGAAGGGTCGGTTTTAAAGAGGTTATATCTGTTATTGTGAAAAGATTTAGGACCTTCCAAGTGCTAATTTGATGCCTTCAGCACAGAGAATTAAGGTAAGCCATTGTGATCTTTGCATTTTTTACGCTTTTGGAAATGTGGACAAAAAACATATGAGTTGTGGACAAGTTTTTTTGAACTGAGTCCCAAAGTTTGCTTTATTTCATGTGGCGACTCTGCCCACCTTATATCCGCAAAAAACACGCCTCCTCCGGCAAATTGCCCGTGTTCCAATGTGAATAACCAAAACCATCCCAGCCAATTACGGTTATTGGGTGTCCGTTCTTACGCTCAATAACGGTTCTAAATAAATGTTACATCCTTTAGCTATACCAAGACGTTATGCCTGTTAAACCTACTCACCATCCCACCATCACCGACCCGAAGAAGGGTCTTGTCATAAGCCGTGTTTTCTCTAAAGAGGGCGCATCACCTTTCGATAGCGTGCAATGGGAAACGCGCACCGCAAGTATTAAAAATCATAAAGGTGAAATTATTTTTGAACAACATTACATAGAAATGCCGCAAGAAATGAGCCATTTGGCCTCAAACATTGTGGCCAGTAAGTACTTCTGTGGCGATGTTTCCAAAACCGATGTCCCACCACGAGAAGGAGGCCGCGAACACTCTTTCCGGCAGTTGGTACACCGCGTAACCCGCACTATTGCCGATTGGGGGAAAGCACAGCGCTACTTTGCTACCGATGAAGACGCTGAACGGTTTTATGATGAATTGACGTGGCTGTGTGTGAACCAATACGGGGCATTTAATTCGCCCGTTTGGTTTAATGTGGGGCTTTATCATCAGTATGGTGTGCGGGATACGAGTGGGAAAACCATTTGGGGATGGAATCCCGCCACAAGGACTGTGGTGGATGTGGATCCCTACGAATATCCGCAAGGCTCGGCGTGTTTTATTATTGCAGTAGAAGACTCGATAGAAGACATCTGGAAGCTCATGGCCGAGAGTGCCCGCTTGTTCAAATATGGTTCGGGTGTGGGAGCAGATTGGTCTAAACTCCGATCCTCGCAGGAGAAACTTTCCGGTGGCGGTCGTCCAAGTGGCCCAGTGAGTTTTATGCGGGTACAAGATGCAACAGGCGGGACGATCAAATCCGGTGGCAAAACCCGCCGTGCAGCCATCATGCAAACACTCAAGGTTTGGCATCCAGACATCGAAGAATTTGTGGTGGCCAAGCAAGAAGAGGAAAAAAAAGCATGGGCTTTGATAGAGGAAGGTTATGATGGTTCCTTCAATGGTCCCGCATATGGCTCTGTGGCCTTCCAAAACGTGAACCAATCGGTACGGGTGGATGATGCCTTCATGGAAGCGGCCACACAACATCGGGCATACGCCCTTCGTGCAGCCCAAAGTGGTGAGGTGCTTGGCGAGGCAGATGCACAAAAATTATTGCTTAAAATTGCAGAGGGAACCCATATTTGTGGTGATCCCGGGGTACAGTACGAGGACACCATCCAAAAATGGCATACGGTTCCAAACTCCGGCCCGATCAACTCGTCTAACCCATGCAGCGAATATATGCATGTGGACAACTCGGCGTGTAATCTTGCGTCGTTGAACCTGCGGAAGTTCCAATTGGAAGACGGGACGTTGGATGTGGAGCGGTATCGGGCGGCTTGCCGCATTTTTATCACCGCACAAGAGATATTGGTGGATAACGCAGGCTATCCTTCTCCATCTATTACCCAAAACTCGCACGATTTTCGGCCTTTGGGCTTGGGCTTTGCGAATCTTGGCGCCTTTATCATGGCAATGGGTGTGCCTTATGATTCCGCCGAAGGGCGCGGTGTAGCGGGTGCAATCATGAGTATCATGACCGCAGAAGCCTATGCGCGGAGTGCCGAAATAGCAGCAATTCCGGAAATTGGGCCTTTTACGGCATTCCAGAAAAACCGCGACGCCATGCTCCATGTTATGCAGATGCACCGCGATGCCGTAACGCAGATTGATGCCTCTTGTCCAACTGCACTACGTAACGCTGCAAAAGAATCTTGGGATCTATGTTTGGAACTTGGTGCTAAATATGGATATAGAAATGCGCAAAGCACCGTCCTTGCACCCACCGGAACAATCGGTTTTATGATGGATTGCGATACAACAGGGATTGAACCCGATATTGCTTTGGTTAAATACAAACTCTTGGCCGGAAAGGGAGAAGGGATGCTCAAAATCGTGAACAATACGGTTCCACAGGCGCTTCAACATTTGGGCTACTCGGCGGCACATATTGCACAAATACTTGCGTATATAGACCAAAACGACACCATAGAAGGGGCGCCTCATGTAAAAGCCCACCATTTATCGGTCTTTGATTGCGCGTTTAAGCCATACAATGGCAAACGGTTTATCCACCACTTGGGTCATCTTCGGATGATGGCGGCGTGCCAGCCCTTTATCAGTGGGGCCATTAGCAAAACGGTGAATATGCCCGAACATTCTACCATCGAGGAAATTGCGGAAACCTATGTAGAAGGGTGGCGTCTGGGCCTCAAAGCGGTTGCCATCTATCGCGAAAACTCCAAGCGGAGCCAACCCTTGGCCACCAAAAAAGGAGGAAATACCCAAAAAGCCAGTTTGTCCACCTCTGGAGATGGGGCTACATCCATCAATCCGCCCGAAATCATTGAGAAGATTGTGGAAAAGGTGGTCTATAAGCCCACACGCCGCCGCTTGCCAGACGAGCGCCCGTCGCTTACCCACAAATTCTCGGTGGCGGGTCATGAGGGATACTTGCATGTGGGCCTCTATCCCGATACCCAAAAACCCGGAGAAATCTTCATCACAATGGCCAAACAAGGCTCTACCATCTCTGGTATGATGGATGCTTTTGCAACAGCCATTTCCTTGGCCTTGCAATACGGCGTTCCGGTTGAAGCCCTATGCGAGAAATTTAGCCATATGCGGTTCGAGCCAAGCGGATTTACCCACAACCAACAAATCCCAATGGCCAAGTCTATCATGGATTATATTTTCCGTTGGATGGCGCTGAAGTTTGTGGGGCACGAGGTGGAGGAAACAGAAGATCCCTTTCACTTTACCAATCCGCCAGACTTGAGTGACGGTAGCGAATCTACGCCCCTAAGCGAAGTCGCGGTCGCGCTACATGCCGAGGAGGCCCATCAACCCACCAAAGCCGAGAAACGAACGGCTTTTCAAAATCAGGCAGATGCGCCCGGATGCCCATCTTGCGGCTCGATTACCGTTCGTAGTGGCTCTTGTTACAAATGTATGAATTGCGGAACTACAACGGGCTGTTCGTAAAAGGATAAGCGTTAGAAGGCATGTTTTTAAGCACAATAAGGTATAAATCCAAGACGCTTAACTAAAAGTGTGTTTGGGGAGGTCTCTTTTTTTTTATAGGAATGGCCTTTTTTGTCATAAGAAAACGTTATTTTGATGAAATACCTTATACGACACCAGATCATTACCCTTGGTCTGCTTTCTGAACCTTTACGCTCATCTCTAATTCACTAACGCTCATGAGTTGGACCTTAGACAAATCCGGCGCAAGATTCGATGTCATCTTGAGTGCCACCGAACAAATGAAGTTCGACAACTTTCAAAATGCGGTTAATTGGGGAAGTCATCCCAAAGACGCAGCTTCTGGCTTTGATTATGATTACAAATGTCTTATTGACGATTTGTACCAAATCCGGCTAAGTCAGAAAAACCGAGCGACATTCCGAGTGGACGATAAACGCCGCGTCTGCACCATCGTTCAAGTTGGCGGCCACACCTGATAAATGGTGCGCCCTTGCTTGTCCCACGCTCCTCACGGGTGTGGGCTTTTTTTTACCCTCTTGTGAATAAACCAAGGGAAGGTGAAACAAGGGGATATCCAATAAGAATGAAACGGAGATTTAATACCAATTAGGGATAATTAAGTACTGGTTGATTACTTGTTTTCAACCTTTTAGGTGTTGACATGAGCAAAGCGAACGGACGAAGTAGCATCAACCTTTCAATACCCAAAGGGAGTGGAAGCGTTGATGGATAAAGCATGTGCTTAATTTCTAATTGGTTGAACGTACCACTTTTTTAATCATATGTATTGCCTTAAGCCTAATTTTTTCGATAGGTAAATTTTTGAGAAGGGGTTTTCTTTTGGACAAAGTAGCGTAACTTTTTACCGTCTAAATTGCTCTTAAAACCATGATTTCATTTGAATATGCACCCTTGGTGCTTCAGTTTCGTCACCCATTTGGGATTTCTCGCTGGACGCGCACCGAGACCACCAGTGTTATTGTCCGAGTTATCCACGATGGCATCGAAGGCATCGGTGAGGGATCGCCCAACCCGCGCTATGGCGAGCGTTACGACTCGGCTGCGGCATTTTTGCGCCAAGTAGATCTTTCCGGCTTTATCTCGCCTGCCGATATTGAGGGGATCATGGCCTATGTGGATGCGTTAGCGCCGGGGGAATGGTCTGCAAAAGCGGCCTTAGACTCGGCCTTACATGATTGGTGGGCGAAGTCTTTGGGCATTCCGCTTTACAAGGCTTGGGGCATTGCAGCGCAAAATCACTTGGTCACTTCGTTTACCATTGGCATAGATACCACCGAAGTAATGGTGGAGAAAACCCGTGAGGCCGCGCCTTATGGTATTTTAAAGGTGAAAGTGGGGACTGACCGCGACCACGAAACCATTGCCGCAATCCGTAGCATGACGGATAAGCCGATCCGCGTGGATGCAAACGAGGGTTGGAAAACCAAAGAAGAAGCGCTCGACCGGATTGAATGGTTGGCCTCGGAAGGCGTGGAGTTTGTAGAACAGCCCATGCCAGCGGCACAATTGGCCGAGATGCCTTGGCTAAAAGCACGTTCGCCGTTGCCGTTGATTGCGGATGAGAACTGTGGCCGGTTACACGATGTTGATGCGTTACAAGATGCCTTTCATGGCATAAATATCAAAATAGACAAGTCCGGCGGGTTGTTAGAAGGGCGAAAAATGGCCTTGCGTGCCCGTGAATTGGGGCTTTCGGTGATGATTGGCTGCATGTCCTCGTCGTCGGTGGCCATTTCGGCAGCGGCACATTTAGCGCTTTTAGCAGATTATGCGGATTTGGACGGGCACTTGTTGGTGGGGAACGATCCCTATGAAGGTATTTTGGTACAAGATGGGCGGTTGGTGCTTCCCGATTGGCCCGGCCTTGGGGTACAGCTCCGCGCCTAATACTTACAGTTTGCCGATAAAAGCCCTGATGCGTAATTCCCAAACCTTCAGGGCAGCTTCGCGCATGATGGCTTTGCTCATCTTAGAAAGTCCTTCGCTACGTTCTGTAAAGATCACGGGGACTTCCTTGATCCTAAATCCGGACTTCCATGTTCGATAGTGCATCTCGATTTGGAAGGAATATCCATTGGATTTTACCCGATCCAAGTTTATGTTTTCCAATACTTTGCGAGAAAAACACTTAAATCCTGCTGTAGCGTCTTTGATGGGCATTCGGGTGATGCTGCGGGTGTAAATACTTGCACCATAGGAAATGATCAAGCGGATAAGCGGCCAATTAATGATTCGGATCCCGCCAATGTATCGCGAGCCAATGGCCAAATCACATTGATCTGTTCGGACGGCCTCTACCAAGCGGGACAAGTCTGCGGGATTGTGGGAGAAATCGGCATCCATTTCGCAGATACAATCAAAATCACGCTTCAAAGCAAACTGAAAACCAGCCAGATAAGCCGTTCCCAAGCCTTGTTTGCCGGATCTTTCCAACAAAAAAATGCGTTCTGGATGTTGTTTTTGCAGTTCTTTGACTAAGGTAGCAGTTCCATCCGGTGAGCCATCATCTACCACCAACACGGCAAAACCTTCAGGCAATTGCATTACCTGAAGCAAAATGGCCTCGATGTTTCGGGCTTCATTATAGGTTGGGATGATGACTAAAGGTTGCAAACCAGAAGTAGGCGTGGGTTCTAAGGCGTGTAAAGATACGTTTAAAGCGTTTTTATTTCAAATTAATTCGCAGTTGAATGGATAAGGACGCAATTAATACAAGCGGTCCAATCCTTGATCCTGCCACGAGGTTTCGTCCTCTAAGGACTCTAAGTGGGTAAAAACGGTGACATTCTCCAAAACGCTTCGGATTTCTGCTTCAATCCGTTCCAAAAGTTGATGGCCTTGGTGTACCGTCCATGCCCCCGGAACCAAAACGTGTACCGACACAAATCTCCTAACGCCGGATTGGCGGGTTCTTAGGGCGTGGTATTGCGCTCCTTCGGCATTATATCGGTCTAAGATGGCACATACGGCCTTACGTTCCTCCTCCGGCAGAGCCGTATCCATTAATCCTAAAGCGGCATCTCGTACCAAATGATAGCCCGTCCAAAGAATGTGCAAAGCCATTATCAACCCAAGCAGGGCATCCCACCAAACTTGCCCTGTTAGTTGCATGATCCCCAAACCGACCATTACGCCAACCGTTGTCCAAACATCTGTGAGGAGGTGTTTTCCATTTGCCTGAAGCGAAACCGAGTGGTACTCTTTGCCTACATGGATCAACCAAAGCCCAGTCGCAAAGTTTAGGGCGGTTGCGATTCCCGAAATGAGCAATCCCACCGGAATTGCCTCGATGGGGTGCGGATGAAAAAGCCGATTTGTGGATTCCCAAATGATGCTTAATGCTGCCCCAATGATGAGCAATCCTTCTATTCCACTGGAGAAATATTCTGCTTTAAAATGTCCATAGGCATGGTCTTCGTCCGGAGGTTTTGCGGCAAGTGCAATCATCCAAAGCGCCAAAGCCGCCCCCACCACATTTACGACCGATTCCAAGGCGTCGGAAAGCAAGCCCACCGATCCCGTCAAAAAATAGGCGGTTAGTTTGAGCAAGATGGTCAGGATCGCAACGGTCAAGGACAACCAAGCGTAGCGGGTGAGGGAGGTCTCGGTCATAAAGTCTAGTGATTAGCCAATACAATTAAAGCATCATCGGGCTGTAGTTTTAGTAGGCTTGTTTTTGCTGGATTTAGGTGAATACCAAAGTTTCGTTCCCGATTTTCGGCATCGGCTTGTTTCCGCCAACCGATAGCAATTTCGTTGCGGGTTTTTGCAGCCTCCACAAGCGTGTAGAAGGTAAGGTCTTTGTGGGTTTCCACATACGCTGAAGCAGGCTTTAGATAAAGTTCGGCGCCATCGGCATCAAAGAGGTCTTCAAAAACAGCACAAAGGGCTTTGTTTTCGGAAATTTGTGCCAAGACCAAACTGACCAATTGATCGCTGATAATGAAGTCGTCCACTTGCGTACTATCGGCCAGTCGTTGATTCCGAACGTCGCCCATTTCGGAAACAATGGCAAAGTTCTTTTGGTGTCGCAAGGCCAATTCGCGGAGGTGTAACAAGACCACCAAGGTGCGGGCATCGGCTTCCTGAATCCCCATTTTGGTGTCGCGGAGGACCAAAATATGGTCGTATTGCTCTGGATGAATGTTTTCTAAAGTGGTTCTATCCGTTGGATCTGCCACCACTGTTTGAGCGGTTTGATGGCTTAATGTGGGTAATTCCGGTAGTTCCTCGCGGTGTACAATCAAAATTTGTGAACCTTGTGCTACGTAGGCATCCAATTCTTGCAGCGTGGCGTCACCGCGTTCGTTCCAGCCCAGAATTAGGGTTTTTTCCGGCAGAATGTTGGTTGATGAAACCGGACGGATCATTTCCGGCTGAATGGCGGGGTCTCCGCCTTTTCGTATGGTGTCATCGTCCAAAGAGATGGCAATAAGTTGGTCTTCAGCCTGAATAACGGTTTTGAAGTCGGGTAAAACCGTTACTTTTCCCGCATGAACGATCCCGATAAGGGATGATTTTTCAAAGAGTTGCACCGCATCCCCAAAGGTTGTTCCTGCTAAGGATTTTGCGGGTGTAAAATAGATTTCGTCTCCACCAAAGTTCAGCAAGTCCGTTAGAACGGTAGAGAGCCCGGTTTGGCGGCAGGTTTGGACGGCAATTCGTGTCACCAAATCATCGAAGACAACGGTTTCGATTTCGGCACCGCCAACCATTTCGAGGATGCTTTTGTTCCGATGTTGCCGGATTTCAGCCACGATGTGGTAGGGTTCTTTTTTGCGTTCGGGGTTGTTTTGGATAGCGAGAACGGTTTTGATCACATGCGCATCAGGGTCTTCGGCTTCCTGTGGCGCTAAAATAATGATGGATCGGGCGGCGTCTGGGTTTACAATCCGCACGTCATCAAAATCAATGGGGCTTCCGCTTCGGCAAACGATCCTTGTATTTGCGGTGTCGGGAACCCTAGCCCGAATCTCGTCTTCCATCTCCACCTTATCGCGATCTGCCAAAATCACAATGGCGGGCTTTTTCCGGTTTTTATTCGCCTCCACCAATTCGGTAATGATGGGGAAGATCAGCGACGACCAGCCATAAATGATCGTGTGTTCTTTTTCCACGACAAATGAACGGCCTTTGCGGAGGTCATCCAATTTTGATTCTAAGCCACTGTTCAATACACCGATGAGGGCACTAAAAATAAAAATCCCACCAAGTGTTACAAAAAGCATCAAAAACATGGCGGGCCATGATCCGGCATCACCACCCATTGTTCCGGCATCAATGGTGCGCATCAGGTTTTGCCAAACGATGTGCGGCAGGCTCATGCCTTCCTCATTAGCCCACTCCGGGCGGACACCAAGGGCAATAATGAACGAGGCAACCAAAATCATAATGGCAGAAAGTACGCCCAGCCAAGCAATTAACGACCATGCGCCTTTAGACATGGTGTTATCGAACCAGTACCGGAATCGCTGTTTAAAGCTAACATTAGGCATTGTTTTTTAAGGAAATAGGTTGTTAGAAAAGTAGTTGCGGAAAACAAGGTGGGCGGCTGCTTACTATGTTGGTAAATACTAAAAAGCGATGTTAGAATGAACAAAAAAAGGCTCCGTTTCCGGAACCTAAATAAATTCATGTATTACTTTTTAGCGGCCAAAGGAATCATAGAATTCGGCATTGTACTTTTCGTATCGTTTGAGCAAGGCTTCATTCTTTTTCTCGGTCTCGGAGAGCAACCCCCGAACATCTGTATTCCAAGGCATGTACCAATCTTGGTTATCGAAATGGGCACGCATGTCTTTCATCTTGAAATTATAGCCATGTCGGGCATAGATTTCGTTACGCATGATGCGCAGTTCTTCCGGCAGGCGGTTTTCTACGTCAGTTTGTTTTAAGACCCGTGCAGAGGTTTCAGGATAGGTTCCGGCGGATGCTATATATTGGAAAGTCCGTCGTGTAAGTTCGTAGGTTTTGGCAACACCACGCTTGAGCGGTGTCCACGTACCAGAGATTTTATCCGGACTGTCAGGGTCTAATTTAAATTTGAAGATGCCGTCATTGGGGTCATCACCGGGTTCGCGGCCCTCGAACTGGTACTCATCCCCCACTTTGGTCATGGTTCCGGTGAAGGGGCGGTCGTTTCCGGCCACAATGCTCCGGCCCTTGAGTTCACCGTTCTCTACGGATGTAACCACGATAGTGATTTTGTTCGGGCCAAATTTCCCCGTCCAACTTCCGGTTAGGTCATCGGTTGCCGGGGTAGTTGTGGGTTGCGTTTCGGCTTTGGGTTGCGTAGGTTGTAGTGAATTAGATGAATGGGGCGGTGCCGTAGTGTCGGTACAAGCCGTAACCAGAAGTAGGAGAAGTAGGAGTCGTTTTTTCATTGTTTTATTGTTGAAGGTAGAAAGAAATGTTTCGAGCAAATTGGTTTCAAATCCGCCGGAAGCGTAGGATGCTCTTTGGCGGCACTTCGTTGGTCTTGCTTGCATTTTTTTCGTGGCTGATGCTGCGGATTACATTGGCGTATATCCCCATCCGAGATGATGCCGCCTTTTTAATGATCAAGCCGGATTACATCCACATTACCCATTGGAAAATAGCGTTTTTTATTCACGTTTTCACGAGTATGTTTGTATTGGTTGCGGGTTTTTCGCAGTTCTCGCGGCGTATCATGCAAAAATGGACGTCTATTCACCGCTGGATGGGGCGAGCATATGTCTGGAACATCCTATTTGTGACCGGCCCGGCCAGTTTGGTCATGGCGTTTTATGCAAATGGTGGGTGGACGTCGCGGGCGGCTTTTATCTGCCTTGCTTTTTTGTGGCTTATTTTTACGGGAAAAGCATGGCAAACCGCACACAAAGGAGATTATAAAGCGCATCGTAATTGGATGTATCGGAGTTATGCGCTCACTCTTTCGGCCCTAACCTTACGGGCATGGAAATGGGTCATTGTCCTGATGCTTGCTCCGCCGCCGATGGAGGTGTATCGCGTCGTTGCATGGCTTGGCTTTTTGCCCAATCTGTTATTGGCCGAGTGGCTGATCTTGCACAATGGCCATTGGTGGCCCAAAAAACAACCCTGAATTTCCCATAAACCCTGAAAAACATATGCCTACCGTCTCAATCTGGCAATCCACCTACCAAGCATTGCCCAATATTCATGCTGATGTACTGATTGTCGGTGCTGGCATATCTGGCATTGCCACGGCCTATTGGCTACGTAAATTCCGCCCTATGCTCAAAGTTGTGGTCTTGGAGGCCGGAGACCTTGCTGCTGGCGCAAGTGGGCGCAATGCGGGTTTTTTGCTACAAGGAACCGCAAACGACTATGCAACCGATGTGGCCAAATTAGGACGGGAAACCACGCAACACCTTTGGCACTTCACCTTAGAAAATATTGCCCTTGTCCAGGCCGAGGTAGAAGCAAGCGCCGTTTCGTATCTGCAAACCGGTAGTTATGTGGCTGCCGGAACACCAGAAGAAGCGCTTTCGATACAATATGCCGCTGAACTGGCCCGTGAAGATGGTTTTGAAAGTGAATGGCTTTCCGCCAATACAGCGAACCACCGCATGAATACCGCAGGATTTTTTGGCGCTCAATTTGTCCCCACCAACGGACGGGTTCACAGCGTAAAACTCCTTCGCTATTTAGCCGAGAAAAGCGGAGCCATCTTTTTGCCTCATCATACCGCGATCCGATACGAAGTGGTGGGCGATGATTTGGTAGTTCATACGCCCTTTCGGAAGGTCTCTGCGCCAATTTCGGTTTGGGCTATGAATGCTTGGACGCCGCAACTATTACCCGAATCCACCGGTTACATCCGCCCAGTTCGCGCACAGATGTTTTCCACAGCACCTTTGGCACATTCCATTTGTCCAGCACCAATTTACAGCCACGAAGGTTATTTTTACCTGAGACAAGACGATGCGGGTGCGTTGCTGCTTGGCGGTGCAAGGCATTTGCACGAAGCGGCAGAAGTGGGTTATGAAGATGCCGTTACCCCAGAACTCCAAGCCGATTTGGAAGCCTATTTGCATCAATATTTCCCCGCTTTCGGGCAACCACATATCATTAATCGTTGGAGCGGAACGATGGGCTTTTCGCCCGATCATGTGCCTTGTATTGGCAGGCTTTCGGCACATGCAGCCTCGTGGTGGGTTGGGGGCTACTCCGGACACGGTATGAGCTATGGCTTTAGGATGGGTAAACTTATGGCCCAATGTGTTTTAGAAGGACACGCACCCGAACTTCCTTATTTTGACATCAACCGATTTACGAAGGATGCCCAATAATGGAGAAAAATACCGACTTTTTGCTCATCGGCGGTGGCATCATGAGTGCTACGCTGGGTGTTTTGATTCAAGAGTTTTGGCCGGAAGCCAGCATCCTTATGTTGGAAAAACTTAGTGATGTGGCTTGTGAAAGTTCGGATGCGTGGAACAATGCTGGTACGGGCCATGCCGCTTTTTGTGAATTGAATTATACACCCATGCAGCCAGATGGCTCGATAGACACCAAAAAAGCCGTCCAAATCGGAACCTCGTTCGAGTTGTCTAAAACATTTTGGGCATATTTAGTAGAAAAAGGTAAAATTCAAAACCCAAAGAACTTTATCCGCCGAGTACCGCACCACAGTTTTGTATGGGGCGCCGAAAATGCCGCATTTCTAAAACGCCGACACGAAGCCCTGAAAACCATTCCCCTTTTCCATGGAATGCAATTCTCGGAAAACCGTCGCCAGATCGCCACATGGTTGCCCTTGGTAATGAATGGTCGTAGCAAAACGCAACCCATTGCCGCAACCCGTATGGAACATGGGACAGATGTGGATTTTGGTAGCCTAACCCGTGCGATGATCCAAAACCTCAAGACAAGTCCGACGTTCCACCTAAAAACGGTGCATGAAGTTCGTGACCTCCGGCAAATGGAAAACCAACGCTGGTTGGTAAACGTAAAAAATTTGATACAAGACGAAGTACACGAGGTCTCTGCAAAATTTGTCTTTATCGGTGCTGGCGGAGGTACACTTCCGCTTTTAGACAAGTCAGGCATTCCAGAAGCTACCGGATATGCCGGCTTCCCCGTCGGTGGGCAATGGTTGCGGTGTACCAACCAAGATGTGATAGACCGCCACTTTGCCAAAGTCTATGGCCAAGCCGAGGTTGGCGCACCCCCCATGTCGGTTCCGCACCTTGATACACGCTTCATCAAAGGTAAGAAAGCCTTGCTCTTCGGCCCATTTGCTGGATTCTCGACCAAGTTCTTGAAATACGGCTCGTATTTTGATTTGCCGCTTTCCGTTGAATTGGATAATTTTATACCACTTTTGGCCGTTGGCTGGCACGAGCTTGACCTTACGAAGTATCTGGTGGAGCAAGTAACGCAATCTTTGGAAGAACGGTTGGAGGCGCTTCGTGTCTTTTTTCCCGAAGCAGCAGCAAAAGATTGGGAAATTGAAATCGCCGGACAGCGGGTGCAAATCATCAAACCCAATCCAGAAAAAGGAGGCATTTTGGCATTTGGAACCGAAGTCATCACGGCTTCCGACGGCTCACTGGCGGCTTTATTAGGGGCTTCACCGGGCGCTTCAACCTCCGTCGGGATCATGCTGGACGTTCTGCAAAAGTGTGTCAAAAAGGAATGGTCATCCCCAGAGGTGCAGCAAAAATTGCACACCATGTTGCCTTGGTACGGAACGGCATTGCACCAAAATCCGCGCCTCTGTAAACAAGTCCGTGACACTTCTGCATCGGTTTTACAACTCTAATCCCGATTCTACAATGGATTCTGCACTGGCGAACGTGCCCTAACCCGAATTGCACGTGGTAATAAGAAGAGACCACGCCTGTGGGACTGTTTTCGTGCAAGCACATCGCAACGTTCCTCCTCCAAAAGTTGATCCTATCCTTCTTGGTAAATGCTGCTTAATGCGAAACGCTCGTGATGTTACCCAGTCCACCATCAACCGATTCAGGTAAACAATAGGATATTTGATCTACATATTGTAAGTTTCCAGCACAACATGTATATTGACCATTATCAATAAGGCACTTTTCTTGTTGATAAAATCTTGTTGCCAAAAATGGTACAATAACACAGTGAAATTAGGATTATAGGCAAAATTTGATAACTCTTGGATGCTGAACTCAGTATTTTAAATTAAGTTGACCAAGAGAAAAATTTAGTATAAAACGACTTGAAAACTCATCATAAAATAATAAACGGGGACAGCAGACAAATGACTGAATTGCCTGACAATTCGGTGCATTTGGCTATTACTTCGCCCCCTTATTGGCAACTGAAAGACTACGGAACTGACAACCAAATCGGTTTTCACGACAGTTACGAGAATTACATCAACAACCTGAATTTGGTTTGGAAAGAGTGCTACCGTACCCTTTACAACGGTTGCAGGTTGTGTGTAAACATTGGCGACCAATTTGCCCGTGCCGTTTATTACGGGCGTTACAAGGTCATTCCTATTCGTGAAGAAATAATCAAATTCTGTGAGAATATTGGGTTTGATTATATGGGTGCAATCATTTGGCAAAAGGTAACAACCTCTAACACTACAGGCGGTGGCGTTCAAATGGGTTCCTATCCATATCCGAGAAACGGAATTTTGAAATTGGATTACGAGTTCATTCTTGTATTCAAAAAATTAGGTGATAGCCCGAAGCCAACTAAAGAACAAAAAGAACTTTCCAAAATGACTGCTGAAGAATGGAATACATTTTTTGCAGGCCATTGGAATTTTGCCGGCGCAAGACAAGGCGGACATATTGCAATGTTTCCCGAAGAATTGCCAAGACGACTAATCAAAATGTTTTCGTTTGTTGGCGAAACTGTTCTTGACCCATTCGCAGGAAGCGGAACAACAGCATTAGCAGCAAAAAACACAGATAGAAATTCAGTTGGCTACGAAATCAATCCTGAGTTTATTCCAATCATCAAAGAAAAATTAGAAGTCCATCAGAAAGACCTGTACGGAACGACTTATGAGTTTTTAGAACAAAAAACATTGAAAACCGACTTTGAAAAGGAAATTCAAAAACTGCCGTACATTTTCAAAGACCCACATACACTTGACAAGAAAATTGATGTAAAGAAACTTCAATTCGGCTCTAAGATTGACAAGGACAGTTCAACAAAAAGAGAAGAACTTTTTACAGTTAAGGAAGTTATTAGCCCTGAAAAAATTCGTTTGAGCAATGACATGACAGTAAAACTTCTCGGAGTAAAAGAAGACCCGATAATTAACGGTAAAGCAACATCATTCCTGATTGAAAAAACAAAAGGGAAGCGAGTGTTTTTGAAATACGACAACGTTAAACACGACAGCGAAAACAACTTGCTTTGCTATCTCTACCTTGAAAACAAAACCTTCATCAATGCTCATTTAATCAAAAACGGTTTGGTGCAAGTGGACAGCGATATTGATTACAAATACAAAGACAAATTTTTAAACCTCTTGCAACAACAGAATGGCTAAACAAACTATAAAGCGATATTCCAAAGAATTTGGTAAAAAAGAGAAAGTTCTCAATTACGCAACACAAACTTATCAGTTATCCAGGCCTAACAAGGTTGGAGCAGTAATGGCTCTCATTCGTGAATGCCAACCGAAAACCATTGAAGAATGGGAAAAGTGGTATTTTGAAAATGCAGTAACTGACGGTAAAGCCCCTGCAAAAATCACCAAAGAGAGTTTGGAGGAACTTGGCGAACGGCTTTATGTAAAAATCAAAGAGATTGTAATCCCCGAATGGACGGAAGCGTTTAACCAACTTACGTCACAAGATTGCATTGAGTATATTCATAACCTTACCATCAATAGAACATTTGACGGATTTATTAGAGAAAAATCTGTAATTGAAGATAATCTTGCTAAGACTTTTCCGAACATAAAATTTGAAGAAAGCGACCCCGAACTTGACCACGCAGGCGACATTGATTATCTCGGCTGGGTTGGTGGCAAAGCGTTTGGTATTCAGATAAAGCCCGTAACAGCAAAAGCAAACTTTGGCAACTACTCTGTCACCGAGAGAATGAAAGCAAGTTTTGAGGACTTTACTGGAAAATTTGGTGGTCGAGTATTCGTAGTTTTCAGTATTGACGACAAGATAAAAAATGAAGAAGTGGTAGGGCAGATTGCCGAAGAAATCAAACGACTGGTAAAGTGAATTAAGGGTTAATTCAAGTATCGCCCTTCTTAAGAGGTAGTGGTTCTAAATGCCCATTGGCAAGCCGTTATTGGCCTGAACCATAAACTTTTCTCTTCCCTGATCTACCTGAACTGTTTTCGTGCAAGCACATCGCAACGTTCCTCCTCCAAAAGTTGATCCTATCCTTCTTGGTAAATGCTGCTTAATGCGAAACGCTCGTTAATTGAAAAGCGGCTTAGGTCATACCCCAAGCCGCTGCGATACGACAAAAAAGGAACGATAAAACAGGATACCATCAAAGGTTCTCCTTCAGATACGCCGTAAACATGGTATAAAGGTGGAGGCGGGTTTTACCACCGCTGATACCATGATTCTTGCCCGGATAAATCATCATATCGAACTGTTTCAGATGACGTTGTAGTGCATCCACTACTTGGATGGTATTTTGAAGGTGGACGTTATCATCTGCATCTCCATGCACGATTAACAGTTTTTGGTGCGGGTGCAGGTTTCCGGCCAAGCCAACGGGTGAAACATCATAACCGGTGGCATTTTTTTGTGGGGTGGACATATAGCGCTCGGTATAAATGGTATCATATTGCCGCCAATCGCCAACGGGAGCCACGGAAATACCCGTCTTGAAGACCTCGCCACCCTTGGAGCACAGGCTCATTAGCGTCATAAAACCGCCATAGCTCCAGCCCCAAATACCGATACGTGCCGCATCTACGTATGGTTGTTTTGCCAACCATTGGGCGGCGGCAATTTGGTCTGCCGCCTCAAGTTGGCCGAGTTTTTTGTAAATCGTACCGAGGAAAGCCTTGCCCCGTCCGCCTGTTCCGCGATTATCCACACTCACCATGATGTAGCCTTCTTGCTCCACCAGCATGGTGTGCCAGAGGCGCTCGGTTCCGCCCCATTCATTCTTCACCTCTTGTGATCCCGGCCCGCCATAGACATGTAAGAGTACCGGATATTTTTTAGTGGGGTCGAAATTGGTAGGTTTCAGCACGAAGGCATTCAGTGGTGTCCCATCTTCGCCGGGAATCGTCAGAAATTCAGGCGTTGGGAGGCTGTACTTGGCCAACTGGTCACGTAATCCTTGGTTAGACACAAGGATTTTGAGAACCTGCCCCTCCATGTTTTTTAACGCCACAGTAGGTGGTTGATAAAAACCGGAATAAGTGTCTATAAAATACTGGTTATCGGTAGAAATATCCACGGTATGACTGCCGGCCTCTTTGGTGAGTTTGACAACTGCCCCACCAGAAAGCGGAATGCGGTATAAGTGGCGCTCGGTGTTCGCATCTTTGGTTCCGGTAACATACAAGACGTTGTTCAACTCGTCCAATCCGGCGAAACTGCTCACTTCCCAATCGCCTTCGGTGAGTTTACGAACCAACTTGCCATCGTTTTGATACAGATAGAGGTGTCGCCACCCATCATTTTCCGACCGCCAAATAAATTGAGTACCATTCTTGAGGAAGGTCAACTTGTCTGTTCGGCTATTCGCCCAAGCCTCGGACTCCACGTCCACCCATGTTTTTTCGGTTTCGGTGAGGATGGTACTGACTGCGCCCGTTGCTGGATTGCCATAAAGCAAGTCTAATACGTTTTGATCGCGGTTTAGGCGGAACATATAAACCTGATACTGTCCGTTTATTTTAGGCGTCCAGCCCATTCGTGCCAAATACTCGTGGGTGTCGCCTCCTTTGCGCCATGTATTGGTTTCAAAACATTTGGGCAATTTACTAGTAATCTTTTGTACACAAACCTGTACTTCGGCATTGGGTGTACCCGCCTTGGGATATCGGAAAGAGGTGGGCGTTGGATAAAGTCCGCGCAGATCTTGCATGGTAAACATTTGTTCGGCGGATTCGTCCAATTTGAACCATGCGATGTACTGGCCATCTGGACTAAAACTCCACCCGTCGCGAAGTCCAAACTCTTCTTCGTACACCCAGTCGAAGGTTCCATTGATGATTTTGCCTTCTGCGCCATCGCGGGTAAACATCGTTTCAGCCCCAGTCTTTAGGTTAACAACAAAAAGGTTTCGATTCCGCACAAAAGCCGCTTTATGGCCATCGGGGCTGATTTTGGCGAACATTTGGAATCCTTTTTTGCGGTCTGAAAGTGCCTTGATTTTCCCCGATTCTAAGTCTAAGATATAGTAATAACCCTTTGTATTATAACGCCATACGGGTTCGCTTTCGGTGAAGAGTAGTGCCATTTTGCCCGCTGCATCAAAGGCATAATCTTCCACCAAAATATTTTTTCCTGTATCAGGGGCTTTTAGTCGTCCGCCATCAATTAAAGTCGTTTTGGCATCAGTCTGGAGGTTATACCGAACAACGTGAGTAGCCCCCTTGGCATCGGTCTCGATGTAGGAGATTTCCGGCCCTTGCCCACTCCAGCGCCCGCCTTCAAAAAAATCTGGCGTAAACTTGCGGGAGTCAAAAAGGTCTGATAGCGTAAATTTCTGAGACGATTGCGCAAGGATAGAGGCTGGAGAGACCATCAAAATGGCCAAGAGTCCCCAAAACATTCTGGTGTATTGCATGTTGTGTAGATTGGTTTATGGTGTCTTTCGGAATAAAATACAACCAAAAACCCCAGGTCGTCTGCACAAAGTTTAACCCGCACTTGGTTTGTTAAGGAGTGGAACGGTTTTATGATTTAAATGCTTAACCAGCAACAAATAACGAGACCACAAACAAATCATTGCGAATTAAAGTCCCCTAAATACAACACTTTAGAATGCGAAATTAGGTCAAGAAGTTTTGTTTCGATAGATCAAAGAAAGGACTAACAACACAAAGGGGAAGCCATGATAGACTAAATCGAACCAGTCTAAGCCCGTCATTCCGATAGCGCCGCCTGCCACCCAACGTAGTTTTCCCCACAAATGCGGTTCAGGGTAAAAGGGCGCAAGGCCAAGGGTTAAGCACATGACGAGGGCTATTTTCCAATCTAAATATTTAAAGAGTGTTTTCATATAGGGGTTTACAACTATTGTTATTACTTGATAATACAAGTAAACTTTTTTGACCTTGCTTAGTTCCTTTTTTTGTGTAAAGAAATGATGTGGTCTTTTACAAATAACGTGCAACCACATCAAAACTTGTCCTATAATACCCATGCGCATTTCCCAAATGCACCTACTAACACGATTAAGTTGAGTATATGGAGCGACGCAAATTTCTCTCTTGTTTAGGCATGGGGTCTGTTTTCCTGTCTTCATCCGGTTTCAGAGTTCTACCTTCAGAAAAAAAAGCCTTGTCGCTGAAATCATGGGAGGAACTCCGCAAGCAATTCCCGCTACAGCATTCACGTGCTTATTTTAATACTGGCGGAATTGGCGCTGCCCCCTATCCTGTTCTACAAGCCGTACAGGACACCTTATTGAAGTACCAAACCCTTGGGGAAACAGGTCATGAAGTATTTGCACAGGTACACCCGCCTTTGGCTGCTTTTTTAGGCTGCCAACCTACCGACTTGGCTTTGAATAGAAATGCTACGGAAGGAAATAGTACAATTGCTTTTGGGCTACGCCTTAATGCGGGCGACGAGGTGATCATAGACAGCGAAGCGCATCCCGGAGGCGCAATTCCGTGGATGGTTTTGCAAAAAGAATTTGGCATAAAAGTAAAAGTTTTCCAAACTTCCGCCCAAGGTATTGCAGAAAATATCAAGGCCATTAACGCCTTATGGACGCCCAAAACCAAGGTACTTCAGGTGAGCCATGTCACGGCGCCCACAGGAATCCGGATGCCCATCCAAGAAATCGGAGAATGGGCACGCGGAAAAAATCTTTGGTTTCATGTGGATGGCGCACAGTCTGTAGGAATGTTTCCTTTTATTTTGTCAGAACTGCAGTGCGATTCCTTTGCCGCAAGTGCGCACAAATGGATGCTTGCACCTCACGGAATTGGTTTTTTGTGGATTGATCCGGCCAAACGAGAGCGCATTATCCCCACAGATGTTGGGGCCTACTCGAATGACCGCTACGAATTGCCGACTGCCTTCACCTATTTTCCTACCGCACAACGCTTCGAGGCTGGGACACAAGACGAAACCAAAGCCGCCGGACTTGCTGCCGCAATTGCTTTCTTGAATGAGATTGGCATGAAGGAAGTTGCCGAACATGGCTTTGGGCTTGCACGGTTTTTGAACCATGCACTTCGGGCAATGCCCCAAATTGAGGTGATTTCTCCCCTTAACCCACTTTTGGTTAGTTCTATTACCACTTTCCGACCAAGAAATGGGCAAACAAGGACGCTTTATAACCACCTAATGTCACATGGCTTCCGTGTTCGTTCTGTCACCGAGGCCAATCTAAACGCCATTCGCATTTCTACCCATCTCTATAACCATTTAGACGAGTGTGTAAACCTCTTATACGCTGTCCAAGAATTTTTAGCGTTATAGGATCTGGGAAAATAAACATCATTCCCCTAAATGTAGCCCAATCGTCTTGCGAGTTGTGCAAGACTTGTAGCGCACCATGGCGATTGTCTCCGGTTTTGCCCATGTATTATTTGAAGTTCGGATGTTAGGAGGTTGTTTAATATATTGACACCGCCTCTATCTTATAGCATAATCTGTTGCTCTATAATGGAAGGGCGGCTGTTAGAAAAGTCCGACGAATAGTTCAGCCACCGAACTTCGGCTACGCTCAGCCAGCGCTATTCCTCGTCATATATAGATGTCACCCCTACGGGGCTTTGCCGTGCATTCAAAAGCAGAACAAACCCTTTAAAAACCAGCATTTACGCAATCCCGTGAGTTCCTCCATGATTCTATAATGGCAGGGCGGCCCTTAGAAAAATCCGCCGGAGCAAGGATGGCTTCGACTTCACTCAGCCACCGAAGCCCGATGAATAAGGGCGAATTGCCTTGCCGGGGAGGAGGTGTGGAGACGCCCGATCGTGCGTCTCTACAATTCGTCCCATCGGGCATCCGCAGCGTAGGCGAAAAGATTTTTCTTCAGGCCGGGACAGGATTCGGCTTAGCTCAATTGAAGCGAATGGAACACTTATGGCATAGACCTTTATGCCAAGAACTGGTTTTGTAGTGCCTCGAACTCTGTAACAAAAGCTTGCGCAAAGGTCTCCGGATCCGCCAAAACGGCAATATCGCCCATGATCCCAATCCGAACTTGTCCAGACATGCTCAAGATTGAAATGCCGATACCAATTTTTGCACGAGTAGGAACCCAAAACATCATGCTCCTCACCCGTTGTCCGGCCAAGAATAAATCGGCTTGAGGGCCGGGTACGTTAGTTGTAACGGCTGTTGTTTTGTTCGCAAATAGGTTCAATACAAAACGAGCTATGGGTAAAGGCAACCAATTAGACACAATGGCAGCGGCTTTTAGCATAATAAAAGGTTGGAGTGAACGCTTAAACCGATCTAAACTTTGCTTCACTTGTTTCGCGCGGCCAACTGGTACATCTGGATGAAGCGGGAGTTCTAAAAAGGCAATAGAAAACTCGTTCTCCATTTTGATTTCTTCGCCAAGTGTTCGGAGGTTTACGGGCATGGCCGTCCGTACCTTGGTTGGCACGGTCTGGCCTTTTGCAGATAAATAACGGCTAAAGGCCCCTGCCACGCACGACATTAGGACATCGTTTACTGTTGCATTCATCGCATTTTTGAGTGCTTTGACGTCTTTCATTAAGATCGGAGGCGTCCATGCAAACCGCTTTTCACCTGCCATCCTTGGCCCATGCAAAAGGCTTCGGTCTGGAATCCACAACAGACGTCGCACCAAAACGGGAATGGCCGTTAACGGAACCAAACCAAAACGTACCCAGGCCGGAAGTAGGGGTTTTGAAATCTTCTCCAGATCGGATGTGCCGGATGTGTTGCTCGTTGCTTCCTCGATCAAAGAAAACAAAATGGGGATCAGTGCCACGCCGTCGCCCATGCAATGATGGATACGTACCAATAGCCCTGAACCAGTCCCCAAGGACTCGAAGAAATGAATTTGCCACAATGGGCGTTCTTCTGGCAATATATTGGACGCTTCTTGACCGAGATAGCCCGCCAAATCGTCCTCTGTTTGGACAGTGGGATCGTTGATCGCAAAAAGGTGCTTGTTGATGTCAAAAGACAGGTCTTCTTGCCAATAAAACCGCCCTCGCTTTGCTACCACTTTTTTCCTAAACCGATGGTATTGCATCTGCCCCGCCGAGTTGGTCTTTTGCATCACTTTTAGGTCCCATACTTGGCAAAAGTCTTCAAATGTTATCCGATCAAACAAAAGGACAGCATTGATAATCATGGGGTTAGCCTTCGAGTCTTGCAGCCAAACACTGTCTTCGCCACGCATCGGCTCAAGTGTGGGAGGGGTCATTGGGTTATCGGGTTTAGTTTTAAGAACGACAACAAGTTAAATAAAATTGGCAGAAAACAAAAAAGCCCTTTCACGTAGAAAAGGCTTTTGACGGCAAAATCGTCGTAGATCAGTCGTCAATATCCCACAAATCGTCATCCTCGGCGTCTAAATTTGCCTCCGCCAATTCTTCTGGTGTAGCAGAAGCGGGTTCAAGGTCTTTGTTGAGAATGATCTTGATTTTTTCTTTGATCTCGCTTCGGTATTGTTCGTTTTTGAGCAACCATTCTTTTGTGGCCTCTCGCCCTTGCCCAATACGGATATCGCCATAGGAGAACCAAGAGCCACTTTTGCTGATAATTTTGTGTTCAAGTGCAATGTCTATCAACTCGCTCAGAGAAGATATCCCTTCGCCATAGATAATATCAAATTCTACTTCTTTGAATGGCGGCGCTACCTTGTTTTTCACTACCTTCACCTTAGTACGGTTGCCCACGACTTCGGAACCTTCTTTAATGGCGGCTATTCGACGAATATCTAACCGAACGGAGGCATAAAACTTAAGTGCTCGCCCACCCGTTGTGGTTTCTGGGCTTCCGAACATAACCCCTATTTTATCCCGTAATTGGTTGATGAAAATAACGACGGTACGTGTCCGGCTGATCATACCCGTAAGTTTGCGCAATGCTTGGCTCATGAGGCGGGCATGAACACCCATAAAGCTATCACCCATTTCGCCTTCAATTTCTGCACGTGGTACAAGTGCTGCCACGGAGTCTATCACGACAACATCCATTGCGCCCGAACGAACCAAGGTGTCACAAATTTCGAGGGCTTGTTCCCCATTATCGGGCTGGGAGATCAGCAAATCGTCTATGTTTACGCCTAATTTTTTCGCATAGGTCGGGTCAAAAGCATGTTCGGCATCTATGATGGCACAAATCCCACCCGCTTTTTGCGCCTCGGCAACTACATGTGTGGCCAAAGTGGTCTTTCCAGAGGATTCTGGGCCAAAAATCTCGATGATGCGGCCACGCGGAACGCCCCCTATTCCAAGGGCAAAGTCTAAGGCCAAAGATCCGGTAGAAATGGATTCAATTTTGGTGGCTGGGCTATCGCCAAGCCGCATAATAGTCCCCTTTCCATGGTCTTTTTCAATCTTCTGGAGTGCCATTAAAAGGGACTTTCGTTTTGCGTCTTCGCTTGGTACACCGGAATCTGGACGGGAAGTGGAGTTCTTTGCCATGAGCGTTTCATTTATTGGTTGAAGCTGTTTTGCGGATTGTTTCCTGATGGAAGATAAAAACACGGGCGTGACAACAGTATGTCATATGCGATCACACACATCTATCACATGTGAAAATAATATAAGCACCCACAGTACGGGTTGCAAATCGGAGGCGTAAAAAGTTTGTTCCTTACTCGGAGATGCCCGTCCGCCGCTTTCCCTCTTTGCTTGCGGCAAAACTGCGGGTCATTGTTTTGATGTTATTTACGTGCCGAAACCGCAACGCAGACCAATCTTCGTCTATCGCCACCTGCATCACGGGTTCAAAGTCTTGATCCCCCAAACACGCCCCTACAACTTCGCGTGAAAGGTCGGACTTGTATTGTTTGGATGTTTTTTTAGGATACGCCAGCCAAAGATGTCCGTCGCCCGCTAAAAGTTGAGTAATTCCTTGTATTATATGGACTAAGGCAGTTCCACTTGGTGCAAAAACCAAGATGAAAGAATATGTGCCAATGGGCGTTTCTTCTGGCTGTGCACCAAATTCTGCTTTAAGATGCGCCAACTCTGGAGGAGTATTTAGGAGTAAGACCGATTCTTGGCCTTTATAGCCTAATTTTTTAAGGACAGGATGCATGGGATTTATGTTTTGGTTAAGTTTATGCTCACTTTTGTCTTTGAACCAACCCCATCATATTAGAGGTTTATCTTCTTGCTGTAAGTTAATACAAATATGTGTTCAATAAAAAAATTGACCAATTTTGTCTTGCTTAAGCATCTGTATTTTAATTATTTGAGCAAAGGATATGTCGCGAAATAATTAATAACCAATACTTATAGAACTTTTCTGAGCATCAGGCAAATCGCTTGTTTTGGCGGCATGGTTGCACGGCTGCTGGGATTACCCTATCTTTAGGCGAGGTGCTTGTAACCCTTAAGGTTCTTAAGCGTCTTGCTCGTGATTCCATTCCAAACAAAGTCAATATGTTTAACATACGCCTTTCCCTGCTTCTGGTAGGGCTTTTGGGGCTTTTTGGTGTTAGTGCCTCTGCCCAATACTGGGTTGATCCGGGGGATAACCGGCTCAACAACTCGCAATTTCGCCCCCTTTCGGATTGGCCTACCCCGAATGAATACCGTACCGCTTCTGGCTCGCCCGGCCCAAAATATTGGCAACAGCGGGTGGACTATAAAATTGAGGCTACGTTAGACACCCTCAACCACCGTATTATCGGTAAAGAGCGCATTACCTACAAAAACAATTCGCCGGATGTGCTGCATTACATTTGGATGCAATTAGACCAGAACCTCATGTCGCGTGAGCACAGCCGGACGTATCAAACGACGGCTGCTTTACCACAGTCTATCCCGCCCGCAGCAAGACGATTTTTGAATGTGGATCCCTTTGATGGCGGGTTTAATGTTACCCGCGTGCAGATATTAGATGCCTCCGGAAAACGCCAAAATACCGATTACCGCATCAACAATACCATCATGAAGGTACAGCTTTTACAGCCCCTTCAGCCGGGTGGAACGGTTGTATATGAGGTGGATTGGAACCATAACATACCCGACGATGGCCGAGGCGCAAAAGAGAAAACTAAGCATGGATGGCACTATGTAAATGCCCAATGGTATCCGCGTGTATCGGTCTATGACGATGTTAATGGCTGGCAAACCGACCAGTTTTTAGGGCGCGGGGAATTTTATTTAGAGTTTGGAAGTTTTGATGTGAGCCTAACAGTGCCTTGGAATGTGATTGTGGATGCAACTGGCGCACTCCAAAACCCGATGGAGACCCTCACTGCCGAGCAACGCAACCGCTTGGCCGCAGCTTATCAGGTGACAGATTTGGTGAAAAACAATCCGGTTTTTATCATCAAACCCGAAGAAGTGGGCAAGCCATCTTCACGCCCAAAAACCTCTGGAAACATCACTTGGCGTTACAAAGCCGAAAATGTGCGCGATTTTGCTTGGGTGGCCTCGCGGGTCTATGTCTGGGATGCTGCAGGGTATAAATATAGTTCTAACGAAAAACCGATCGCCCTACACTCGCTCTACCTCAAAGAATCTATGCCACTTTGGGACAAAGTTTCCACCCGTGCCATTTGGCAAACAATGGAAACCTATGGCGAAATGTCCCTTAAATACCCCTATCCCAAGGCCGTAAATGTAAACGGCCCACCAACCGTAGGAGGAATGGAATATCCGATGCTCGCATTTTGTGCAGGCCGCCCCAATGCCGAAGGGAAGTTTTCTGAAGTGCAAGAACGAGGCTTGATTTCCGTTACCATCCATGAAGTGGGCCATAACTGGTTCCCAATGATTATCGCCTCCGATGAACGTAAATGGACTTGGCAGGATGAAGGCGTGAATTCTTTTGTTCAATATTATGCCGAACAAGCCTATGCAAAACGTTTTGGTGGAACGCCACATGGTGAACAGTTCAAAAATGGCATATACCCAAGCCGACGTGGCCCCGCAAAAAACATCGTGCCTTACATGCGTGATAACGACCAAGTACCCGTAATGACACACTCTGACTTGATCCACAAAGATTTTGGAAACAATGGCTATGCCAAGCCGGCCACAGCGTTGGTGATGTTACGGGATCAAGTGATTGGCCCCAAAGCCTTTGACGAAGCCTTCCGGGAGTACTCCCAAAAATGGGCCTTTAAACACCCAACCCCTTGGGACTTCTTCAGAACCATCGAGGACGGAGCCGGCGAGGACTTGTCCTACTTCTGGCGAGGTTGGTTCTATACCACTCATGCCAACGACCAAGCAATTGCTGACGTTAAATCGCAAAAAGCAGCAGATTTGGTGGGCGACGACAAACGGGGCAAAAACTACTGGCGGGTCGCCATCGAAAATAAAGGCAAAATGGTGATGCCTGTACAAATTGGGATTACTTATGATGATGGTTCTACCGAAAAACTTAAACTCCCCGCTGATATTTGGCGAAACAACGAGTTGAAGTTTGAAAAAGGATTTTTCTCCGATAAAAACGTGGTGAAAGTGGTTTTAGACCCAGATGAGGTCTTTGCCGATATTGACCGCTCGAACAACACTTGGGAAGCGCCCAAATTGGAGCAACCCAAACCGCAGGAAAACCCCTCGTCGGGAAATCGGCAATAAGGGCAACTACCTTTTCCTATTTCTCTTTCCAAAAGCTGTCTCGTTCTTTTCGGCGTGGCAGTTTTTTTTGTGTACGTTGCTTCTATTGATTGATGTCGCCGCTATCTTATAGCATAATGTATTGCTCAATAATGGCGTGACGCTTAGAAAAATCCGCCACAGCAAAGTTAGCTTCGGCTTGATTAACCCCAAAACGCATGTGAAAGCATTAAAATTCTAAATTAAAAGCAGCTCAATATGGATATGAGAAAGAGGATATGTGGAGGTTAACGTGAGTTTCGGGTTTGTAAAACGATCACCTTTAGACCGCTTGACTTTAGCCTTAAACGAAAAGAACGTTGGCAAAAACGGGCTTTCTACATGCTAAAACTCCGGATTGAAGGTAGGAATATGCCGCCCCGGTGGAACTTTGTCTTTCATTCAAGAATTGTTCTATAGTCTGATTAACCCATTACTCACGATGATTATCATGTAAACATAGCAGCAACTATTACCGCTAATTACTGAACTTAACCCCATAAAAAATATGCACATAAACGACTTGTCAACACCAGCACTTTTGGTTCACAAAAACCGCCTCGAAGCCAATATCGCCCGAATGCAAGCGAAAGCGGACTTTGAGGGCGTTGCACTCCGCCCGCACACCAAGACCCATAAATCTGTTGACTTGGCCCACCTCCAAAGCCAAACTGGTGCAAAAGGACTCACCGTAGCCAAAGTGGGGGAGGCCGAAGTTTTTGCCAAAGCAGGGTTTAAGGACTTGCGGTTGGCCTATCCCATTGTTGGGCAAGAAAAACATGCCCGAATACTTAGGCTTCTACAGTTGGGTACGCACGTCTCGTTTTGTGTAGATACGCCAGAGGGTGCGCGGTCTGCATCGGATTTTTACGCCTCACATCAAACGCAAGTGGATGTTTTGATTGAAGTGGATGTGAATTATGGGCGGACGGGTATTCCTTGGAACCGCCGAGAGGCTTTGGATTTTGTACGATTGGTAAAAACATTGCCCGGCCTGCGCCTAAGAGGCATTTTGTGCCATGCGGGACAGTCCTATCATGGGCCAGAACACGAGGCCGAGCCATTAGACGAGGCGTTGGCAAGGGTGGCACGGGAAGAACGCGGTATGATGCTCTCTTTTGCCCATCGAATGGCGGAGGCGGGCTTGGCAACACCGGAGGATTTCGAAATTAGCATTGGATCTACACCATCCGTCAAGCACTTTGTCCAACAAGAACGTAGCGGCTTCCGAATAACGGAAATCCGGCCCGGAAATTATGTTTTTAATGACGGGACACAGGTTGCGCTGGGCGTGGTTCCAACTGCGGATTGCGCACTTACGGTGCTTACAACGGTTGTCTCGCGCCAACGCTCCCTTCGTGGAAAGGATAAACTTTTTTTGGATGCCGGCAAGAAAATACTTACGTCAGACCAGCGTTTTGGGGCGGCTGGTTATGGACAAATTTTGTATAACCCAGATAAAATGTTTCTGCAACCCCACACCCGCATCACGTCGCTCTCGGAAGAACATGCTTGGGTACAGGTGGCCGGAGGCGCAACCTTAGACGTGGGAGATCGGGTGCAGGTTTTACCCAATCATGCTTGTGTGGTGGTGCATACCCAGCCTTATTTATATGTCATGGATGGTGAGGAGGTAATCGCCACTTGGCAAACCGATGCAAGAGACGGGGGCCATTAGATTTTAATTAAACGATTCATCCCAAAGCAATTTTTTGCATCTAAAATGCTCCCAGATGGGTGTATTTGGCCAATCGGGGGTAATGAGAAAGAACCCTTCACCGCTTAAATATGACGAATTATGAAAAAAATTGCTTTGTCAGATTTGGCTTCACTTGCGTTAGGTGGAACCGAGAAAAACGAATGTACCGGCGGAACAAATAGCCGGAGAATGCCTCCAAGAAGGCCGTTGCCCAAAATACCACGTCAGCGTCCACCGGTCACAACCTTGGCAATGGGCGAGGAAGAGGTCGTCACAACCTTGGCGATGGGCGAGGAAGATGTTGCCACAACCTTGGCGATGGGTGAGGAATAATAATGGACGGGCCTGCCTACTTTTGAGCAGGCCATTTTTATTTTCTCGGATATGATTTGTCTTTCGGGTGGGTTGGAAGATCCCAATATTGCTTCCCTCTATCAGGTTTTAGAAGAAAAGAACGCCCTTTTTTACCCTTTTTTGGTAGGAGAAGAGCATATTCCAGAACTGTTCTGGGACCTTTCGGCGGATCGCCTCATTGTGGATGGTGTGGAAATCCGTCCAACGGCACTCTTCATCCGTCAAGATGTTTTTGCGGCACTTCGTCACCCAACCCAGCACACGTTACGGCGTTCGCAGGTCTGGTTTGAGGTCTTACATGGTTGGGCACTTGCCCATGAGGAGATGATCTTATTGAACCGCCATCACCAACGGACGAACAAATTGGCGGTTTTGGTAAAGGCTGCTCAATTGGGCTTAAACCCGCCTTATACGGTCGTTAGCAACCAACTTCCCTTACTCCAGAAATTGGACGGTGAGGTCTATATCAGTAAACCCGTTCCCGGCGGCGACCACACCCGCCTCTTGGTGGATGCCCTCCAAGACCCAACACTCCTCGAAATTCCGACCACCGTCCAGCCTTGTTTGATCCAGCCCGAAATGCGGATTTATGGCATTGGCGGTGAATGGATTGCCTTTTGGATGCAAACCGCTTCGTTGGATTATCGGGTACATCAAGATGTGGAAGTGGTTCAAACCGAGCCGCCTATGGAGGTTGTAGGAAAATTGGCGGAACTGATGGCCTTTATGCGCCTTGATTTCGCCGCCGCTGATCTCAAAACCGATCCGGAAACGGGCGAATTGCGCTTTTTAGAAATCAACTCTTCGCCCATGTTCGCAAAATTTGACCGCGCTTCCGATTTTGCCGTCAGTAAAGCCATTGTACAGGCATTGAGGCATAAAAAGTGAAATGCTTTGATGTATGTAATACCCATTAGGGAAAACTGCTGTTTATAAGTTGATCCCTATTAGGTGTTTGATCATCAACCTTTCAACACCCAAAAGGTGTGAAAACATTCAGAGAAAACAGTCATTTAATTCCTAATTGGTATAAAAAGTTACTCGCTCAATCTTGGAACAAGGTATTTCCGGTGGCGGCATCCAATACAAAAACAAAACGTTGTGCGGGTGTGTCATGGTCGGCCACCAAGCGATTTTGGAAAAGGCTAAAGGTGATGTCTTTTAGTGGGGCTTTAAGGGCGATTTTTTTGGTCCAAACCAAGCCACCCACCATTAGGTCATGCGCCATCAAAAAAGCCTGACGCTCATTATGCCGATAAAACGCCGTGAACAAAACCCGTGCATGTCCGGGAATCCGTCCCACTACCGATTCCATGCGGTCGTTTCCGCCACCCAATGGCAACTGAAGCCCTTCCCATATTAAGATGGCCTCCATCAAACTATCTAAGCGAACGGTAAATCCGCCTTTTGTATCAAATGTTAGTGTTCCGATTTTGCGGTGATCATTTAGGTCTAAGATATGCGTTCGTCCGTAGGGGCTGTCCCAATTTCGGGAAAACCGTGCCGAATAAGGCGAGACCGTCTTAAAATCCTTCGCCGGCAACACATCGCTTGAAATAACGCGAAGCGTCTCTAAGTCCACATACCCATTGGGAAGGGGGTATAAAACTTCGGGCGGAACCATAGATCCAAACCGAATGCGGGTGGATTGCGCCTCAAGATCAAGCGCAGATAACATGAGGAAGAAACCAAAAATGGTTAAAAAATGTGGAAGACGGAAGTACATGGAGTAAACAAGATAAGAACAGTACACGAAACGCATACCATCCGAGGTTATACCTCCATAAGGTAAGATGGGTGGTCGTGGGGCAAACGACGTTTCTTTAAGAACTTAGGTGCGGTTTAGTTCCCAAACCATGTGTGCAATTTCGGGGAGAATAAGTTTTTCCGTTCCCAATCGGACGGCATTCAGGGAGCCGGGCAGGCAAAACAGCAAGGTATTCCCCATAAGGCCCGCAATGGCACGCGATAACATGGCGGCAGCACCAACCTCTTGGTACGACAACATCCGAAAAATCTCGCCAAAACCCGGAATGGTTTTATCCAATAAGCCGGACAATGCCTCGAAGGTATGGTCTCGTTGCGAAATGCCTGTTCCGCCGGAGGTTATGATGGCTTGTACTTCCGAAGACCAGCCTCGTACCGTTTGACGAATGGCTGCGGGATCATCGCGGACAATTTGGGCGTGCAAAACCAAATGCCCAGCTTCGGAGAAGGCCGTTTTGAGCCATGCGCCGCTGTGGTCTGTCTCGGTGGTACGGGTATCGCTAATCGTGAGAATGGCCAGTCTTACCGGATTGCGTCCGGCCAAATGGTGGTGTTCTTTTGCCGACATTTTTCAAGTAGGGTGTTCAGTGTGGTGATGTGTCTCTGGTAAAGGCTCGCCAAACCAGCGGGGTGGGTCGTAGCCGTGTGAACCGAACCAAGGATTACATCGTAAAATTCGCCAAATGGTGAGTATGCTACCGCGCAGCAAGCCGTATTTTTCGAGTGCTTGATACCCATATTGCGAGCAAGTAGGGGAGAACCGACAAGAGCTTGGAAAATAGGGCGAAATGGCCAATTGATAGAAGCGAATGAGCAATCGTGCAAGGTTTCGGGGTAGGTTCCAGATAAAAAGCAGTAAGGGCATGGGCTTATATGTGAACTAAATTTGAGCGGTCAACGCCAAAAACACCTATTGGTTTCAAAAATCCTACTTGTGTAAATCCTTATTTTAACAACCTTACGGCAAAGATGATATTTCGGCCCCTTGCCGAATGTAATATATAAACAATTCACCAGACCCGAAAAGGGACTTTTTGATCCGGCGCATCCGTGTGTCGGAGGAGTTTTTCATGTTTCATTATGTTGCTTTAGGCAGTACTTCAGAAATCAGTGGATCTGCACATTATATCAATCTTGCCGGAACGGGTATTTTATTGGATGCCGGACAGGATCCGAACATTGATGGTGTGGAAGGTTTGCCGGATTATAACCTCTTGGAAAAGCACCCCGATTGGGGCGTGGACTATGCGGTGCTTTCCCATGCACACCACGACCACATTGGCTCGCTCCCGGTGATGTTGCGGCACTTTCCTCATGCCCGCATTCACATGACGCAACCTACACGCCTCCTCTTGGATTTCTTGTTGCCGGAGTCTGCAAGGTTGCAAAAAAAGCGTTTCAAAGAAGGCGTAAATGCACATCCGCCCATGTTTACGGAGGAACAAGCCGAGCTTGCCGCCTATTTGTACCGTTCATGGCCTTTAGAATCGCCCTTCGACCTAAACGAAGGTGTGCGTGCATCGGCCCCAATTAAAGCCACATTTTACCATGCAGGACATACGTTGGGTGCTGTAGGAACGCTTTTGGAAGTGGGTGAGGGCGAAAAAGTGTTCCGTCTCTTTTACTCGGGGGATGTTAGCCTTCGCGCACAAGCCATTTTGCCCGGCGCCGAGCTTCCCAAAGCCCCTATAGAGGCCTTGATCTTGGAGTCCACCCTTGGTGCAGATCCCTCCGCAGAGTTGACCACGCGCAAACGCGAAGAAGACCGGTTGTTGGCAGGGATTCTTGATACCATCAAACGTAAAGGCTGTGTTCTGATTCCCGCATTTGCATTGGGTCGCTCACAAGAAATGATTGCCTTGCTGGGAAGATGGAAAAAGCAAAAAAAACTCCCCGAAGACCTACCCGTTTATACCGCTGGCGCACAACGGGCGATCTCAGATATCTATGACCGTACCCGCTTTATTTCGCCGCGAATAGACGAAAAGTTCGAGGTCTTTAAGATCGAACAAAAGCGACTCCCGAAAAGCAAGGCAAAATTGGATCATTTGCTCCACAGTGGCGAGCCGGGAGTGTTTATCGTTGGTTCGGGCATGTTGTTCGAACGTACCATCTCGCATCGGATCGCGCAAAAAATGCTGGGAGATGCCCGCCATAGTATCTTTTTTGTAGGGTATGTAAAACCCGATTGTCCGGGAGCCTATTTACTGGACGCTGCAGAAAAAGGCCAAAAAATAACCTTAGACCCGTTACACCAGCCAGAAGGCCAAGCCATTGCTTGTAACATTGACCGCTTCCGTTTTAGCGGCCACTCCAACCGTAGAGAATTGTTACAGGTTGTCGAGAAGTTGCGCCCCCAAAAGGTATTGCTGGTTCATGGTGAAGACGAAGCACGTATATGGATGGCGGATAATATCCGGTACTTTTACCCAGAAGTGGAGGTGATTTTGCCACAGCAGGGTGTCCCTGTTGCCTTAGATTGATTCTTTGTCGGAATGTGCCATCTAAAACACCCCATATTGTTTCCTTATTTCGCTGCACCCGAAGAAGACATTGCGTTTAGGGTTAATCACCAATGTTATTTTTGCGGTGAATGGAAGCCTTGTTTTATGGTGTTCCCCATGCTCCATTCTGGATGTATGACTTGCTTATTAGCAGGCGCGTTTGGTTTTGACCATGACAGTGAATGGGGTTATTTAACCAACGACGGATTTACCCGCGATTATCGAACCTACCAAACACGGCCGCAAAACTTCTCGGTGGAGGCTTTTCAGGCTATCCGCCGGACACCCCCCTTTGCTGCTTGGCACGACGCCACTTGGCTCATCCATTGCAACGATTTTATGCACTATACCGGAAGGCGGCTCCTCAAAGATTTTTTGGCCGAAGGTGGTTCTTTAGAAGGAGCAAAGGCGATTTTTGTGCGACAAACGTGGATGGATAGGATTGATGACGAAGCCGAGGCCGTATGGGAGCGCCTCTTGGCCCATCCAGAAACCACACCCGAACATTGGGACATACGGTATTATGCTTTTACCTGTACCCGCTGTGGGACAAGACGGGGCTACTTCGATTTCCCATAAAAAAAGCAAGCACTACATCCATGTATGTGCTCGCTTTTCGCTCTTCTCTCGCAGGTTAATCGCGTATCACCGCTCTTGATCGAGTTCGTTAAGTTCCGGTAATAACCTTTTGATAGCAGACAGCACAGTCCATAGGGCAAAAATCGAGACAAGAAGCCCAAATAATTGCCCAATTAAGGCATCTGGGTACATGATTATATAAAAGTTAAGGGTTGGCTGGGAATCAAGCGGAATGACACCAAGTCATTTCCGATAAGGTGGGCATCGAGGGACTAAGGGGTTAAAGAAAAGGAAGGGCTATTCGCAAATGGAATCACCCTTCCTCTAATCGTTAGCCCGTGTATAGCTTTTCCCTCCGAAATACACAAGCTAAACCGATTTCAAAACGGGCTACCTAACCAATCCTTGACTTTCTCAGGCGTTTTGGATTTTCAAGCATTGGCCCAAACATACGGCGGAAGAAGCAATGGGCGTTTTGTTGAATTAAATAGGGTTAGGTAGCCTGAATGCAAGAAGTTTATTTTCTTAGCACATGTCCTAAAATACCTTTCTTATGACCATACTGACTTTGCCAAACGTCCAAAAAACTTGTCCATTTGTGTCTTTTAAAGGAGAAAAGGGTTTTATGCCCGCAAAAAAAGAGCAAAAAAAAGAGCCTCGGTGTTGAGGCTCCTTGATCCAACTTTATCAACAGATGATCAACGTCATTACAAGCCCAAAGCATGAAGGCGCTGTACATTGTCTTTAACATCATCCACCGATACCTTCAGGAGGGCTTTTTCGTCTTCGTTTAGCTCCAATTCAATAATTTCCTCCACGCCATTGCGACCAATCCGAACCGGAAGCCCCACAAACACCCCGTCGAGGCCATATACGCCATCTGCCCAAACCGCACAAGGCAATACTCGTTTTGAATTTTTAACAATGGCTTCGCACATCTCGGCAGCGGCAGCGCCGGGCGCATACCAAGCAGAGGTGCCCATGAGTTTTACCAATTCGCCCCCACCAAATTTGGTGCGCTCTACCATCGGATCAATCTTTTCTTTTGGTAAAAGGGCGGGTAAAGGTGTGCCAGCGACGGTGGTATAACGAGGCATGGGAACCATCGTATCACCATGACCACCAAGGAGCATACATTGGATGTCGCGGATGGAAACGCCGAGTTCCATTTTGATGAAGGCGCGGAAACGGGCAGCATCCAAAACGCCGGCCATCCCCATAACTTTGTTCTTGGGCAAATTGCTCTTCACCGCTGCTACATACGTCATCGCATCCAATGGATTGGAGACGACAATAATGATGGCATTCGGGCTATGGGCAATAAACTGTTCGGTGACAGACTTCACAATGTTCGCATTCATCGAAAGCAAATCGTCGCGGCTCATGCCGGGCTTCCGTGGCAACCCTGCCGTAATAACACAAATATCAGAGTTCGCCGTATCTGCGTAGTCATTGGTGCCAACCACTTTGGTGTCAAACAAATGTACGGCTGCCGATTGTGCCAAGTCCAAAGCTTTACCTTGTGGAAGCCCCTCTTTGATGTCAATCAAAACGACTTCTTCGACCATATCTTTACGGGCAATCGTCTCTGCAACGGTGGCACCTACGTTGCCTGCCCCAACGACGGTGATTTTTTTCATGTTATCTCAATGTTTTGGTTGAAAGGAAAGAAAATTAAGGTTGTTATTTTTAAATATAATCTTGCTTTGAATTACGTCCTACCCTTTATCCAAAAATCACCCGTCCTTCCAACGGACTCCACAGGAGGCGAACATGGATTTATATTTTATTCGGCATGGCATTGCTGAAGACGGCATCGGTAAATCTGATTTCGACCGTAGGCTCACGCCGGAAGGACGCTATGCGCTCCGACGTCAGGTTATTGGGCTTCAGCGTTGGGGATTTGCCCCTGAAATGATCTTTACAAGCCCTTATGCACGTGCGTTGGAAACCACCCAAATCCTAAGCCGCACTTTGGGACTCCGGCATGAAGTATGGGCGACACTTGGGTGTGGTTGCACGATAGACGATGTTGCGGAGGTCTTGGCAATTTATGAGATGCCGGACTCGGTGGCAATCGTTGGACATCAACCCGACCTTTCTGAAATGATTCATCATCTCACTGGAAAATGGGTGGACATGACTAAAGGAGCGGTTGCGCATTTAAAAGTGAACCGTATTGGTCTTTTGGGTGGAACCTTCATGGAAATCATGCTGCCGGAAGTGCAAATGGCCTATTGAGCGTGTTTGACAGCTAAAACGGTCATTTTTTGATAAAAGATCATTTTTTGATAAAAATCGGTCATCGTAATGGCCGATTTTGCTTTATATGGCCTGCTTTTTTATACAGAGGTCATTCGTAATGTCCTTTTTTGTCTTAAATTCGCCTAAACAATCCCTTATAGCCTTATGAAAAATACTTCCTTTTCCATTCGCATCTTTATATGCTTGTTTCTTGCCATTTGGTCTATACACTGCAACGTACACGCCCAAAATCGTCCCAAAAATGTGATTCTCATGATCCCTGATGGGTTTGGGCCAGCCAGTTTGACGATGGCACGCGATTTCCAGCACGCTACGACGGGTAAAATGCAACTGGCCTTAGACGAGTTTTTGGTGGGAAATGCCCGTACCTATGCGTCCAATAGCCGCGTGACGGATTCTGCTGCCGGTGCAACAGCTTTTTCCTGTGGGATTAAGACCTATAACGGCGCTATTGCCGTTGCTCCCGATGGATCTCCGTGTGCAACCCTCTTTGAAGCCGCTAAAAAGAGGGGAATGAAAACAGGTGTCGTCGTAACAACCCGCCTGACGCATGCTACACCAGCTGCCTTCTCTTCGCATGTGCCCCGCCGTGCTAATGAAGAAGATATTGCTACACAACAAATCGAAAACGCGGGTATGGACATCGTCTTTGGTGGGGGCGGGAAATATTTTACCCCAAAAGAAACGGGGGGCGCTCGTGCCGATGGTAGAAACCTGCTCCAAGAAGCACATAAAAAAGGCTATGCCCTTGTACAAGACCTCGCCGGCTTCCGGCAACTTAACAAACTGCCCGCAATAGCCGTATTTGCACCAGACCATATGGCCTATGAGGTGGATAGAGATAGCAACAAAGAACCAAGTCTTGCCGAAATGACCGAAAAAGCCTTGAGCTTACTCGAAAAAAACAACCGCAAAGGCTTTATACTCATGGTGGAAGGAAGCCGGATAGACCATGCCGGGCATGCAAACGACCCCGCCGGGCATGTGCACGACATCTTGGCCTATGATGCTGCTGTCCGTAAAGCCCTTGAGTTTGCACGGCGCGATGGCAAAACCTTGGTCATTTCTGTTGCCGACCACGAAACGGGGGGGATGACGCTCGGACGAGATGGGGTTTATCAGTGGAAGCCAGAAGAATTGGCCAAAGTTAAAAACTCGGTGGATACGCTCGCTGCATTAGCAAAAAAACCCGGAACCGATGTCGTGGCATTGCTACGTACACGTGCCGGGATTAATGACCTTACAGAGAACGAGATTGCCGCTCTGAACAACGGTCTTGCAAATAAGGATCCACGCTTTGCTTTTACGCTCATCCACATCGTTTCTAAGCGCAGCCTTATCGGCTGGACAACCGACGGGCACTCTGGTGTTGACGTAACGCTTCACGCTTTTGGTCCAAGTGCAAGTTTGTTTAGGGGAAACCAAGAAAACAACGAGGTCGGGAAAGCTATTGCGAAAGCAATGGGATTTGACCTAAAGGCGCTTACCAAGATGATGTTTCGGTAAGGGGTTGAACCCTGACGCTGCTCTTTCAACGTTCGGAGCCAGAAATGGCAAATTGGTGCAAGGTGTTCATCCGTAAATTTGTAGCCTGCTTACGCGCTGCGTCCTTAACAAAACAATTTGGGAGGAATACTCACTTCTACAATGTCGAACATGAGACCAGAGTTGCCATAAAAGGAACAACATGTCAACGTTTGTTAGGTCATCCATGAGAAGGCTATGCCCGAAAAACGAAGTAGTTGCTAATCAGGGTAACCAATAGGTGGGTATTGGTGTCTGTAATTTTATGCTGTGCTAAGATTCAATCCATATTCAATCTCGGTTATAATGAAAAGACGCTCCTTTTTCTCCACACTGTTTTGGGCATGGAGTTTATATACGCTATTTTTGCCAAATTTAGTGGCACAACCTTCAGAAACGGAGGGGCGAGCGATTCGGGAGGTCTGGGAACACTACCGAACCGCATGGCTAAGGGGCGATCGTACGGCCGTACTTGCCCTTTTTGAGGACGAGGCCCGAATCACGCCAGATGGCCTTCTGCCCATAGCAAGCAAAGCAGGGATTCAGAACTATTGGTTTCCGCAAGATAACTCCGAGACGCATCTCCATGCCTTTGATCTGGAGGTGTTATCTGTGCATGTGGAGCAGGATATGGCGTTTAGTAGCCAAAAAACGTTTTTGGATTGGACGTATCTTAAGGCCGGAAAGACAATGGCGAGCAGCCAAGAAGGTTTAGCAACTGCCATTTTGCGACGACAGAAAGACGGTTCATGGAAAATTTGGCGCCTGCAATGGACAAATTATGCCGTAAAAACGGGCGCGACACCGCAGTTGCTCCCACCTACAATTAATAGCCCAGATCCGGAGTTTGCCACCACGATTTCTCCAAATGGCCGCCTGCTGAGTTTTAACCGTACTTCGCACGACCGGAGCCGGTTCTTTTGGATGATCTCTGAGAAAAATGCGCAGGGCTGGGGAACACCACAGCTTTTTCCGCACAACGATACCACCTTTATGGACATAGACCCCGCCTTCTCCCTTGATGGCCTTTCCGTCGTTTTCTCATCTAATCGGCCTATAAAAGGAAGAGAAAAGAAGGATTTTGACCTTTGGCAGTCGGTTCTGAAAAATGGTAAATGGGGAGCGCCTAAGCGCTTGTCTGGCGGGATAAATACGGCTGAAGACGAAATTTACGGAACCCTTACCCTTGACCAAACCTTGTATTTTTCGCGATTCTCTGGAAATAAAGCCCAAATCTACCGATCCGAGTTTCGTAACGGCTCCTATCAAACGGCTACGTTGGTGGAAATACCGGAAACCGCATCCATCTCCATAATCAATCCGGCTATTTCGCCCGATGGCCTTTGGTTGGTATTTGCCTCTGGAGGATTAGCCGGACGGGGTAGCGCAGACCTCTATGTCACCAAGCAAATTAGTCCCAATCGTTGGGATACACCATTGAACCTCTCACGGATCAATACGTCTTATGCGGATTTTGCACCTTCCTTTTCACCCGACGGTAAGACGCTGTTTTTTACGTCTGAACGCCCCGGTATCCTCACTGATTTTCCAAAAGACAAACGTCCTCCCGGAGACCTCTATCAGATTCCGGTGACAGAACTCCGACTTGATCGTAAGTGAGAATTGCGCTAATATGAGACATTTTGCTTGTTGAGCCAGCCTTTAACTTGCAACCATTTAACAGGTCTTATGGGTTGATCAAGTCGAAGCTATTCTTGCTCTTGTGGATTTTTTCAAGGGCCGCCCTGCCATTCAAGAATCATGGAGGAACTCACGGGATGGTGTAAATTGTGGTTTTACAGAGGTTTATCCTGCCTTTTTGTGAAAAATCCAGCCCCATGGGGGTGGCCTCTTGGTAGAAAACCATCCCCAAGCGCACGGCTCAGCCCCGTAGGGGTGACATCTTATACCAATTAGGGAAAATCACTGTTTATAGGTTTCTCGTTTTCGACCTTTCAACACCCAAAGGGGGTGAAAGCGTTGATGGATAAAGCATGTGCTTAATTCCTAATTGGTATAACCCAACGCTACATCATAAACCTTAGCGAACACTACGTACCAAGAAATCTGGTTGGCCGCAAGACCGTTTAGAAGTGCGCAATACCTCTTCCGAACAAGCGGTGGGGAATCCGTTTTTGTTAAAACAAACCCGCAATTCTTGAAAAAAACGTCCGCTACCCGAACAAATAGGGGCAAGTCCGTCTGCACGGATCGCTGGATTTTCGCGTACAAAAGCCTGTTTGAGGGCATCGAGGGATGAGCGGAAGGGCTGTGCAGGCCGTTGGTAGGCTGTGGGAATACGAACGCTCTCCTTGAGTTTTTTGGAAAGGTTTAGATAGCCTTGCTGTGAGAGACCGGAACACGTACCGTGTTTTTTCCATTCATGCTGCGCCAACTTTTTACTCGGGAATAAGTCGGGAAAAAGCTCCAAGGTGCGGTCTTTTAGCGTTTCTTTACCACAATTTTGGGGCCAGCCTTTTTTGTTTTGCGGCCAAAGGCCATGCAGTACAAAGCCCAACTGTCTGCCCGTGCCACATTGTTGCACATCGTTCTGACCCTTTTCTGCACAATAGGAAGGCGACCAAGAAAGGGCAAGAAGGTAATAATCGAATTGTCCGGGCTTGTTTTGCTGGGCAGTTGCTTGCTGCGGCGTCCCATAGAGAACGAGCCAAAGCAGAAACAAACTGGTTAAAAGGTTGTTTTTTTGCATGATAGATAAATTTTAAGCGGTTTAAGACCAAATCATTTTCTGGCGTAATCCTCTAATTTGTTCAACGTGTGTCTCGCCGTGTGCCACATAAGCATCCAACATCATCCGTAGCGTCATCTCGCCACTCTCTGGATGAACAATCGTTCGCTGCCAGTCGGTCTCCGAGACATTGGTAAACATATCCGCCCAGCGCTCGTGAAGGGCGCGGAGTAGGGCTACCGAGTGCGTCAAAGGCGCGGTTTTGCCATCTGGAAACTCAGCCCAAGCATCTTGAACATAGGGCTTGATTGTTGGATTATCCTCGGTCAGGGCAAGTTTACAGCGGATATAGGCATTCATGTGCGAATCTGCAAGATGGTGTACCACTTGCCGAACCGTCCAGCCGCCTTCTCGGTATGGCGTGTCCAACTGTTCGTCCGAGAGATTCGTCAGGATGCGCTCCAAATCTTGCGGTAACGCACGGAGCTGTGCAATTTTATCGGAGGAAGACATTCTTAAATGGGTTTATGACATTGTGGTACGGCGTTGTACATTTTGCGCCCATCAGATTTGATAATAGCTTGTTCGTGTAGTAGTTTGCAAGTATTAGATGCAACAGGCCCTGAAAAATCGGGAGAAATGAAACCGCCTGCCGATCATCCCGTCCAAACATCCTGTTTTATTGACTGCTCAAACCATTAACGTTTAAGGAATCATGGCAAAAAAAGCGAATCCAACCGGTTATGCGGCTGTGGAACAATACATCGCCTATTATCCTGAATGGGCAAAGGAATTGGCCCGGAAGTATTTCACCAAAACCCTAAACCAATTTATCCTATATGGTAATGTGCGGAATTTGGTTCCTTCGCTGGATGATAACGATGCACCAACCTATATTTCATTACGCGAATTTTTAATTCAAGACCTTTTTGCGGGGCGGGATATTATTCTGTTTTATGACCGTTCTGCGGGTATTCAATTCGGAAATGCGGAGTCTCAAAAAGATTTTAACCGTGCATTATCAGGATATGATACCATATTCGGAACGGATTATGCCCAGAAAGTGCCTAAAGACCCGGTTCGTGTTTTTGCCGTATTGGAAAATTATTTTCGTTTGCGCTTGGCCGATGGAAAAAGGGTGGCGGTTATTATGGATTATGCCGAGACGCTTATTCCGATGTCGGAGGCGGGTAACCTCTCTACGGAAGACCGAAATGCCTTGGTTTTTTTACAAAGATGGGCACATGATCCACTTTTCCTAAACCGTGATTTTACGCTTTGTTTGGTTGCCGAAAGCCTCACGGCGCTTAACCAACAATTGGTGCAAAGCCCTTATACTGCAGAAATTAAAATCTCCATTCCCAATGAAGCCCAAAGGCTCACCTTTATTAAATGGTATATCGGAAAAAGAACGGCGGATTTTAAAAAACTTTCGGAAGTTACGCCCGAAACATTGGCACAAAATACGGCCGGGCTTAATTACATCCAACTCCGTACAATATTGGCCGATGTCCTCGAAAACCAGCATCCACTCACCTTCGATTTTCTGATTAGCCGGAAAAAAGAACTTATCGAGGCCGAAGCCTTTGGGATGCTCGAATTTGTGGAAACCGATTATAATCTGGACATGGTGGCCGGCCATCGCGAGGTCAAAAAACATCTTCGTGAGGCCGCCGTTGCCTTAAAAAGTGGCAGGCCGGACGTTATGCCGATGGGGTATTTGGTGAATGGACCCGTAGGGACAGGGAAAACCTTTATTATTACGTGTTTTGCCGGAGAAATTGGCGTACCGATGGTGAAACTCAAGAACTTTCGGTCGCAGTGGCAAGGGCAAACCGAAGCCAACTTGGAACGGATTTTAACCCTATTACAAGCAATGACACCCGTTGCGGTGATGATTGACGAGGCCGATGCCATGCTTGGCGATCGCAACAACCAAGGTGATTCTGGCGTCTCAAATCGCGTTTTTGGGCAAATTGCCAGCTTTATGAGCAATTCCAAAAACCGAGGCAAAATTCTTTGGTTCCTCCTGACGGCAAGACCAGACTTAATGCCCATTGACTTGAAGCGGCAAGGGCGTGCCGAGGAACACCTTGCGCTATTCTATCCTTCTACACGCGAAGATCGGGAAGAGCTGCTCACCGTGACCATGAAGAAAACCAAAACGGAAATCTCTATGGAAGAGGTTCCTGAAACGTTCCTCAATGGCGAGGCAACGTTCTCTGGTGCGGATATGGAGGCCATTTTTACCCGTGCTAAATTCCGGGCGGTTTCGCGGGCCGAAAAAGTCGAAAATGCCAAAATCACCAAGGAAATCCTTCAGGAAACCATTGATGATTTTATTCCGCCAACCTATCCTATGGAAGTGGAATTGCAGAATTTGGCCGCTGTGATGGAGTGTACCAGCAAGCAATTATTGCCCGAAAAATACAGAGCAATGAAGCGCGAAGAAATCCTACAACGGATCGAGCAAATTAAGCGCTTGATGGGGATTTAAAACCACTGCTTGAAAAAACAAAGAATGGAGAAAAGCAAAGAGCGGATTTGGCAACAAACCCGCTCTTTACATTTGAAATTCAGCCGAATTAACCTTCGGTCACTTCAACGATTTTTTTCGGACGACCACGGCGACCGGTGCCCTTTACTGCTTTTTTAGCGCCAATAAGTTTGTTATAGGTTTGGCGGCTGACCACAACAATACCAGCATCATCTACCAAAACGGCATCATTCGTGCTAACCACTTCATTTACGATGTGATCAGTCATGTTTTTGAGGTCTTCAAGAGAGGCAATGCCTACAATTCCTTTTGTGCTTAACATGTTGTATAAGATTTTATTAAAGGTTTGAAAACAGGCTCATCACCATGTATGGGATAAGCCTTGCGTAATAAGTGGGACGAATATAAGCATTTATCTATTAAATGAACAATACAAATTTATAAAAAAAAGAATTTAATTGGTTTCTTTACGGTTCGTTTATAAAAAAGATGACGTTGATTTATTATCAGAAAGCCAAAGGAGTATTATTGAGATCATCTCTATCTTATAGTATAATATGTTGTTCAATAATGGCATGACAACGCTTAGAAAAATCCACCTAATAGCTCAACCATCCGACTTCGACTACGATCAACGCGCTATTTCTTTGCCATATATAGATGCCACCCCTACGGGGCTTTGTTGTGCGCTTGGAAACGGATTTCTACTAAGATGTCGCCTAGATGGGACTGGGTGGTGCGTTAAATAGTGAAATAAACCCTTGTAAAACCATGATTTACGTCATCCTGTGATTTCCTCCATTATTTTCGACTCGAAGGGTGGCCCTTAGAAAAATCCGCCGGAGCAAGGATGACTTCGACTTCGCTCAGCCATCGGGCTTCGGCTACGTTCAGCCACCGGGCTTCGGCTACGTTCAGCCACCGGGCTTCGGCTACGTTCAGCCATCGGGCTTCGGCTACGTTCAGCCTGCTATCCCTCGTCATAGATAGATGCCACCCTACGGGGCTTTCTGTAAATTTGGAAACGGATTTCTACTAAGATGTCGCCCCTACGGGGCTTTGCCGTTCATTCAAAAGTAGAACAAACCCTTATAAAACCATGATTTACGTCATCCTGTGATTTCCTTCATTATTTTCGACTCGAAGGGCGGCCCTTAGAAAAATCCGTCGGAGCAAGGAATAGCCCGACTTGATTAACCCAAACACCTGTTAAATGGTTACAAGTTAAAGGCGGTCTCAATAAATGCCTACAAGTTACGGGCTGGCTCAATACGAATTGCTTCAACAATTTTCTTTGCAAGAGCTATTCACTTTTTTTGGGCAAAAATATCCCCAAGTTCAAGTTTTTCATGTCGTTAGATGTTTGACCTAATTTTGAAGATGCGCAAATCCAACCTGACTTGGTTTTGTTGAAACCTGTTTCTTGGGAAATGGCCAAGCAAAAAATGATTGAGGAACTTCGGCGATTTTATTGAGATCGTCTCTATCTTATAGCATAATGTGTTGTTCAATAATGACTGAGCGGCCCTTAGGAAAATCCGCTGGAGCAGGTTGTCTCAATAAAACTAAAAAATACCACATATCGCCCAACCCATCTGGTTGGGGAAATGGCTTGCCTAAATTGAAATAGTCGTCGAATTTACTTGGTTAATTTGACTTTCCGGTTAATCGTTCTATTTCGTCGCGCAATCGTGCCGCTTTTTCGTATTCCTCGTCCTCAATGGCTTTTTCCAACTCGGCCTGCATCCGTTCTAAATTAGACTTTGGCATGCTCTTTTTCTCTTTGGGGCGTCGCTCTTGAGACCGAATAGGTACGGAGGGGTTTTCTTGTTCCTCTTCTGTTGGGATACCGGCTTCTTCCAGAACCTTCATTTCTACAAAGATGGGTACATCAACACGGACAGCCAAGGCTACGGCGTCACTTGGACGGGCATCCAACTCTTGTTCTTCGCCGTCAAATTCGTAGCGGATTTTTGCATAAAAAGTGCCGTCTCGCAGCTCGTCTATCACAATCTCGGAGATATTTGCTCGAACAGCACGGAAAACCTCCTGCAGCAAATCATGCGTCATGGGACGTGGCGGATCAATTTTTTCTAATTCTAATGCAATGGCCTGTGCTTCAGAGGCGCCAATAATAATAGGAAGGCGCTTGTTTCCACCTACTTCACCCAGCACCAATGCGTATGCCCCACCACTTGACGGGCTTGTGGACAAACCTATAATGTCAACCTGTACTAAATCCATTGGACTCCAATATTTAAGAATCACTTAAGGTACAAAAAAACGTCGCCATAATCACATGCCTTCTGTACTCAACACGATTTTAATAGCGTCTAAGAAACGGTCGTTTTCCTCTGGCGTTCCAGCGTTCACCCGTAAATAATCTTTTAATTCCGCATACCCACTCATGTTTCGCAAGAGGATGCCGCGTTCAGACATTCGCTGCATGATGGTTTTGGCGGGTAGGTGGGTTTTAAAAAGCATAAAGTTGGCCGCTGTGGGGAGTAGGTTTACGACACCCGAAACCTTCGACAATGCTTGGTGTAGTCTTTTGGTTTCAGAAACAATTTCTTTTACTTTTTCTTGCATCCAAGCAGCGTTTTGTAGAACCGTGACACCAATATGCTCGGTTAATTGATCTACCATGAAAGGAATGCGATATTTTAGGATTTCCTGTAAGACGTCAGGGTTTCCCAAAAGATAGCCGATCCTAATGCCCGCCAATGCAAATGATTTGGAGAATGTTCTTAAAATTAAAAGATTTGGATAGTGGGATAAAGCGTCTTGCATCCCTCGGCCATCGCCTACAAATTCGACATAAGCCTCGTCTATAAGCACAAATCCTGTCGCTGTGTCCAAAATGCGGCGCAAATCCGTCTGGCTAACATGGGAACCCGTAGGGTTATTGGGTGCGCCAATGACCGTTAACGCGGGGTCGTGCTGTTTAATGGCTTCCAAAATCGCAGGAATATCAAAACTGAAATCCGGCTTGGAAGGCACAGAGACCAATTTTCCTTCGCAAAGCCGGACAATTTTTTCGTACAGCGAAAATAATGGGGAAGGCAATACAACTGGTGCATCTTTATGAATCAAAACAGCGCCTAAACTGAGCATCATTTCGTTTGAGCCATTCGAGACGAGAATGCTCGCTGGGGCTAAGCCTGTAAAATCGGCAATAGCTTTTTGTAAAATAATGGGCTGATCGTTCGGATAACGATTCCAAGGGATGTTCAAAAAAGCCTCGAATAGCTGGGTTTTAATCTCTTGTGGCCAGTCGTAAGGGTTTTCGTTTTGATTTAGTTTTGTCGCAATATGTGGCTCTAAGCCCACCAAATAAGCCTGTTCTGCCCGAATATTGGGCCTAATCCTGTCAAGTAATGCCGTAACTATTTTAGTTTGATTTCCTGTTGGGGTCATGATATTGTAAGAATAGTCGGGTTGTACGAATCAATTAAGTTGGGAACTAAAATTAAACAATTCAAAAAATCGGCAATTAATTCATATTTAGTCAAGTAAATTTTGCTTAGTCGTTATTGAGCCCGTCTCTATCTTATAGCATAATAGTGTTGTTCTATAATGGCAGGGCGGCCCTTAGAAAAATCCGCCGGAGCAAGGATGACTTCGACTTCGCTGAGCCACCGGGCTTCGACTTGATCAGCCCATAAAGCATTACAATCCTTTTAAGTTAAAGGCTGGCTCAATATATAGATGCCACCCCTACGGGGCTTTGCGGTGCATTTGGAAACGGATTTCTACTAAGATGTCGCCCCTACGGGGCTTTGCCGTTCAATCAAAAGTAGAAGAAACCCTTGAAAAACCAGCATTTACGCAATTCCGTGGGTTTCTCCATGATTCTTGAATGGCAGGGCGGCCCTTAGAAAAATCCGCCGGAGCAAGGATGGCTTCGACTTGGCTCAGCCACCAAAGCCCGATGAATAAGGGCGAATTGCCTTGCCGGGGAGGATGAGCGTAGAGATGCCCGATCGTGCGTCTCTACAATTCGTCCCATCGGGCATCCGCAGCATAGGCGAAGAGCTTTTTCTTCAGGCCGGGACAGGATTCGGCTTAGCTCAGCCGAATTGCTTCTTTTGGCCGTACAAAAGAAGGCCGCCGGCAGGCCCGTCTGCGACCGGCAGGCTTGATTTGATTAACCCAAAACACATGGTAAATGGTTACAAGTTAAAGGCTGTATCAATAATGATTTGCTGAAAATGTGGCTTTTCGGTCAAAATATGGAGTTTTGATGGCTGTACCTCGGGAAGTTTGTGTTTGTACATGAAGCGAAAAAGCCGGATAAGAAGCATATCCGGCCATTGCATGGAGCTAAAAACAAGGATTCTTAGTGGTCTTCGTCTGGAATAAATTTGTCCGAAAAAACATCATCATCGAATCGGAAAGGATCGGAAGCGGCTTGGTCTGCGTCCGAGAAGGTAATAGACTCCGGCAAGCCCCGCATATCGGCATCAGGCATTCGTTCGCGGATGTGTTCCACAACTTCGTGGAAGGCACGGAAGAACTTCCCAAAGTCCTCTTTGTAGAGAAAAATCTTGTGTTTCTCGTATCGGTCTTCCGAAACCCGCTTGCTTTCGGTAATAGTGATGAAGAAATCTTCGCCTGATCGGGTAGATTTTACATCAAAAAAGTAAGTCCTTTTTCCGGCGGGTACACGTTTGGAAAAAACTTCTTCCCGATCGCGGGAGCGTGGTCGGTCTTCGTATCGGCGATCATAGGAATCGTCATGGTGTCGGTAACTCATTAATCTTCTCGGTTTACGCTTGGTGTTTGTCAGAAACAATGGTGGAACCGGGGTAGGGTGCCGGTCGAGAAAGTTCTAAAATATAAAAGTTTTTTGTTTGACCAAGCATTATTTTTTAGATGTAGTTGTTTTTTTCATCTTTAGCCCTTAATGAGGGTCTTCATTTCGTGTACGGCACGCTCCATTCCAACCAAAACGGCGCGGGCAATGATCGCAAATCCAATAGAGACTTCGCACACATGTGGTACTTGCTGACGGAAAAGTGGCCAGTTGTGGTAGTCTAATCCGTGCCCGGCATGTACACGCAGGCCTAACTCATGTGCCAGTATGGCGCTTTTTCCCAATTTTTGGGCTTGTTCTAATTGCGCTTTGGGTGTTTTTGCATTTGCAAAGTCGCCCGTGTGCAATTCGATACAGGTAGCACCTACTTGTACGGCGGCTTCTATTTGCACCGGATCGGGGTCAAGAAATAAGCTAACTTCGATGCCCGTATCTTGAATTTTTTGGGTAGTTTCTGTGATGGTTTTTAGGTTAGCAAGCACATCTAAGCCGCCTTCTGTTGTCACTTCTTCCCGCTTTTCGGGGACTAAAGTGGCGAGGTGGGGCTTTACTGCACAACAAATTTCTACGATTTCGGGAGCTAAGGATAACTCGAAATCTAATTTTCCACGAACGGTTTCTTTGAGTAAATAAACATCACGTTCACGGATGTGGCGCCTATCTTCACGGAGGTGAAAAACGATGCCGTCTGCGCCTGCTAATTCGCATAACACTGCGGCATGGATAGGGTCTGGGAACGTTTCGCGTCGGGCATTGCGCAAAGTGGCAATATGGTCAATATTGATTAAGAGGTTGGTCATGTATCAAAAGCCTAAACTGTTGAAAAAAACGACATCAACTTACGAATTAAAAGCCGAGAGACCCAAATTCCCAACAACAAATCAAATTGAAGCCTTGTATTTTTATAGAATGACCATTATTTTGAAACTCCCTCCTTTTACGACTTCACACACATCCGGTGTGATTTTCCTATTTTGACTTATAGAGCATGGAAACCCGAAATATAATTGGATTAGAACTTTCCGGCGATACCCTCCGGTATGCAGAAGTACAACGGCAAGGCCAAACATGGCAATTGGTTCGGCTGGGAAGTTGTGGATTTGATTTTGATGTGGCGGGTGCGCTACTTGGACATGAGGAAGATTTGGAATTATTGGAAACGCTCCGGTTGGCCATGCGAAGCGTCTTCGGAGAAGGGTATAACGCCGAAGTGAGGTTAGCCCTACACCCAAACCAAGGCTATTCATTCTATGTGCCTGTCTCGTCCAATTTGGATGAAGCCTCACGTGCGCGGGTTTTCCTAAAAGAGGCCCGTACTATTGTAGGCACAGAAACCCCTAAACTTCATTTTTGGCCGCAACCCCTGTATGTGGAAGAGTTTGAAAGTGGAGACACGGTAACGTGGTATCATATTAGTGTTGTATTTAAGGAAGTTTATCAACGTTTTGCTTCTTGTCTAAGGGATTTTGCAGAGGTGCGTTATCAGTTTGTGAGTCTTGAAACCTCGGTTGCAAAAGTGGTTAGCGAGCGGATGGCCGCCGAGGAGGCGAACACCGAACAACGTCTCCCATTCATTTTGGCTTTGGGATGTTACGAAGAACACACCGAATTTCTATTATGTCGGTCTTCTAATTTGCATTTTAGTACCTTTGCAGAAGGGATAAAACCGGAAGAAAGTACACGGCATAGCCTGCAAATGATGGAGCGCCTCCATTTTTTACCAACAATGGTGGGCAATATCTTTATCTATGGGAATCCGGTGGATGTTACCGCCTTTGCAAGCCTTACATATGCCTTTGGCGTGACACCCAAACTGCTTAATCCCCTTTCGTTTCTTGCGGAAAATGCAGATCGGCTAAAGGATGCCAATACCAGTCTGAGTCCTTTTGTACCTTGTCTTGGTGCTGCACTACTTTCTTAAGGGTGCGCTTGGAAACCCTTATAGCTACATCTTAAATTATTCATCTCATTCAATGTGAATGAAGGTCTTGTTTGTCATTTTCCCCTCACCCATACCTTACATGAAAAAACTTGATGTACTTCGCTATGCAATAATTTTGGTATTGCTGGTATTGCCTTTAGGATGCAAACAAAAAGGCATTGAGCGTGGACGCGACCCCTGGGTATTTCGGTCGGTATTAGACCTAAATCCACGCATGGTTACGGTTGCGCTCCACAAAGATCTCTGGGCCGCCTATGATGCCGAGCATGGTTCCATCTACCGCTTATGGAAAGAAGGCGTGAACTTTGATGGGCCAGTTTATACGCAAAATCATGGCCCACAACCAACAAGCGTCGGCCCCGCCTATTTTGTGAGTGAGAACCGTATGCCTTGGGCGTTAAAAAAAGGTGGGGAAATCACAAAACCAAAAGTGCAATACAAAGGCCATCGCTTCCAGAACGAGCAAGTAACCCTGCGTTACGAGTTGGCAGGGGCGGATGGAAAGGTGATTACTGTGCGGGAAACACCGGAATATGTGGAAAAAGATGGAAAAGTGGGGTTTGAACGGACGTGGGAGACGGAAAATGTGCCTCAAGGAACCACCGTAGCCTTAGAATTGGTCTTGAACTCTTTGGAGGCGGCCAATAGCTATCAAACAGATGGAAAGTTTGAGGCGCTTCCGAATAACGAAAAGATGACCAATGCCGTAAGCGGTACGTTGCTCCTCAATCCCAATGCAAAAACAAAATTAACGGCTTGGCTGGCCGCTGAACCCAAGGTCTATGCCGCCACAAAAAAAGATTCTTCTGGTGTAAAACATCCAGCAGTGGTGTTGATGGAAAAGACGGACTGCTATACCTGTCACAACGAGAGTGTACAGACGGTGGGGCCAGCTTTCCGCGCCATTGCCGAGAAGTACAAATTTACCAATACCAGTGTAAATATGTTGGTCGGCAAAGTGGTTAAAGGCGGTGCAGGCGTGTGGGGAGCAGCGCCCATGACACCGCATCCCAACTTGCCACAAGAGGACGTAAAAGCCATGATCGCCTACATTTTGGGCTTAGATGGTGAAGAACTGCACGAAGACCCGTTAGACAAAGGGCAGACCTATCCCCTGATGAAATCGGTGACGAATCCTAAAAACGAGGGCTTAGCCGTAAATATCTACCAGTTCGAATCCCTGTCGGATTATCCAGCGCTTTCTGATCAAGACGCACCAGTATATGCGGGTGTCGTTCCCACCGTACACGCAACTACGCCCGACGATTTTGGCAACTTAGACGAGAACTTTTATGCCGAATTTACGGGCTTTATCAATATTCCCGAATCCAGCAATTATGTCTTCCGAACCATCAGCGATGATGGCTCCGAGTTGTTCATAGACGGAAAAAAAGTGGTGGATAATGGTGGTTTACACGGTCCTGATCCCAAAGATGGTGAGGTACAACTAAAGCAAGGACGTTATCCGATACGGCTACGCTTTTTCCAAGGAGGAGGCGGGAAGGCGGTTTCCCTGCAATGGATTCGGCATGGCGAAGAGACTTTCTCGGTTATCCCATCTGCATTACTGAGCTACGACCCCAAAGACCTTAAAAAAACAAAGCCTTATGTGGAGCCAGAGCCGGTGATTATTGGTAGGCCGGGTGATGCAGCGCCGTTATTGGATGTGCATCCGGGCTTCACCCTCGAAACCATACGCCCTAAAGACTTTAAGCCGATGGTCGGGGGCTTGGATGTTGCGCCGGATGGGGCCGTTTACGTAAGTACTTGGGACGAAATTGGCGGCGTGTATAAGCTCGAAAAGGTGAACAATGGGAATCCCGAAAACATTAAAGTCACTCTTATTGCCTCCGGCCTAGCAGAGCCTTTAGGGTTAAAAGTCGTTAATGGGGAAGTCTATGTGCTTCAAAAACATGAACTTACGAAGTTAATTGACCACGATAAAGATGGTATCACCGATGAATACCTAACGGTCAGTAACAGTTGGAAGGTTTCGCCGAACTTCCACGAGTTCGCTTTTGGCTTGGTGTATAAAGAGGGCTTCTTTTATGCTACATTTGCTACTGCCATTTTGCCGGGCGGAGCCAGCGCCAAACCACAAATACCAGACCGTGGAAAGGTTGCCAAAATCAATGCGAATGATGGATCGGTGGAGTTTATTGCGTCTGGCCTAAGAACACCGAATGGCATTGGCATTGGCGTAGATGGCGAAATGTTTGTAGCGGATAACGAAGGAGATTGGCTACCTTCCTCCAAAATCTTACATGTCAAAAAAGGCGCCTTCTTCGGTTCACGATCTGTTGATTTTGAAGGGACAGCAAGCACGCCCGTGACGCAGCCTGTTGTTTGGTTGCCGCAAAACGAAATTGGCAACTCGCCAAGCCAGCCGCTAAAATTGGAATCGGGGCCGTATAAAGGGCAAATGATGCACGGCGAAGTTACACATGGTGGCCTTAAACGGGTTTTCGTCGAGAAAGTGGATGGCGAATACCAAGGTGTGGTTTTCAGGTTTATTCAGGGCTTGGAGGCCGGCGTCAATCGGGCAATTTTGGGGCCAGACGGGAAGTATTATGTGGGTGGCATCGGAAATCCCGGAAACTGGGGACAAACAGGCAAACTCTGGTATGGCCTCCAAAGACTTTCCTACAACGGCAAATCTGCTTTCGAGATGCTGGCGGTGCGTGCAAAATCTAATGGGATGGAGATCGAATTTACCGAACCTTTGGGGCTAAATGATGGTTTTGATCCGGCAGAATACCTTGTCCAACAATGGTGGTACAAGCCGACAATCGAATATGGAGGCCCAAAAATGGATTTACAAACCATGAAGGTGAACCGCGTTGCCGTTTCAGAAGACCGCAAAAAAGTATTCATAGAAGTCCCCGGCCTTAAACCGCAACATGTAGTCTATATCCGCTTAATGAAACCCTGGGTGAGCCAAAAAGGAAATAGCCTCTGGAGTACCGAAGCATGGTACACCCTGAACCGCATTCCACAAAACACACCCGGTTTTACTGCGTCGGTAGCAGGTGAAATCCGTCAACCCAATGCGCTAACAACCGCTGAAAAAACCGCCGGCTGGGAAATGCTCTTCGATGGCAAAACCACAAATGGCTGGCGGACGTATGGGAAGCAAAACATTGGTTCTGCATGGAAAGCCATAGAAGGTACACTTACGTTGGGTGGGACAAAATCCGATTGGCAAACCCAAGATGGTGGCGACATTGTAACCAACGAGGAATATGAAAACTTTGAACTCAACCTTGAGTGGAAAATCTCGGAAGGGGGCAATTCTGGGATCATGTATTTGGTGGTAGAGGATGCAAAATATAAATATCCTTGGTTAACAGGGCCAGAAATGCAGATATTAGACATAGCAAAACATCCTGATGGCCGTATTCCTAAACACCGCGCCGGAGACTTGTACGACCTGATTGCAAGCCCGTTTTATCCAACCAAGCCTATTGGTGAATGGAACTTTGTCCGAATTGTACTAAACAAAGGCAAATTGGAACATTGGCTGAATGGTATTAAAGTGGTCTCTACGACGCTCTGGACGCCGGAGTGGAATGCTTTGGTCAAAGGCTCTAAGTTTATAGAAATGCCGGACTTCGCCAAAGCGAAAAAGGGGAGAATCGCACTGCAAGATCACGGCGATCCGGTTTGGTTCCGGAATATCAAAATTAAGCGGTTGTAGTTCCCCGTAAAATAATCTTGACAAAGGCCGATCGTTTGAGCAAACGGTTGGCCTTTTCTAAAATCCTTCTACATCATGCTACGGTTCTTTCTACTTTTATTACCCGTTATGGCCTTTTCGCAATCGCTGCCAAGCCAATTAGAGGCGATTTTAAACCAACAATTCAAGCCCAATGAACCCGGCGTTGCTGTTTTGGTCATGGATGGCGGAAAAGTTGTCTTTCGTAAGGGATTTGGCCTTGCTTACGTACAAAAACCCATGACCATTACGCCAAAAACTACGTTTCGGATGGCCTCGGTTTCCAAACAGTTCACCGCGATGGCCATTTTGTTGTTGGAAAAACAAGGTAAACTCCGGCTTTCGGATGCGCTAAGTACGTTTTTTCCCGAACTTCCCGCATGGAGCAGAAACATCAATCTGCAACAAATGCTTACTCATACCTCTGGCATCGTGGATGGTGAGGGCTTGTTAACCGAAGAAAATGGAAATATTCTTGCCGAAAATGCTGCCGTAAAAAGACAACTTCAGGCGGATTATCAGGGCATTCGCCAAATTGCGGACAAAGACCATTTACTGCTCCTCCAGAAGGTAGGCACAACATACTTTCAACCCGGAACACAATTTCGATATAGCAATTCTGCTTATTGCCTGCTTGCACTCATCGTAGAGAAGGTCTCGGGGTTGTCGTATGCCCGTTTCTTAGATAAATTTGTCTTTAAACCTTTGGGAATGAAGAATGCCCGTGTATTCAGTCCGCCTTCTATCATTCCACAGCGTTCATTTGGATATGCCCAAAACCAAGCGGGCAGGTGGTTTTTTAATGACCAAAGCCAAACAAGTGCTACCGTAGGAGATGGCGGGGTTTATTTGTCCATAGACGATTATGCAATTTGGTATAAAGCATTGCTAAATAATGCGTTGATAGATATAATATTGGTGCATAAAACGCTGTTCTCGATGGCCGGAGACAAACATAAATATGGAGCCGGTTGGTTTTTTGATGATCAGGTAATGTTCCATTCAGGAACCACTTGCGGCTTTTCAAACTTCGTCGTAGCCATACCTGCTTCTGGAAAGGTAATCGCATGGTTTAGCAACCGCGCAAACGACCATGCGGCTTTTGGGGAAATACAGCGCATCCTCGTGGAGCAAGGTTTCCTCAAGCAAGAGGTTTGGAAATGGCACGAACAAACCCAATAACCACTTGGAAGGCGGAAAGTGGTTGTGTATTTTAAGCGCAAAACCCCAATCGCTATGGCAAGTAGAAAAAGAAAAAGGCCGAAAATAGGTGCGGGAACCTTGCTGATCTCGGAACCAATGATGGCAGACCCCAACTTCCGACGGACGATTGTACTGCTTTGTGAGCACAACGAAGAAGGGAGTTTTGGTCTTGTATTAAACGATACGCTGCCGCACAACCTCTCGGAAGTTTTGGAATATGACGGCAACTTTGATGCGCCACTACGCTTGGGCGGGCCTTGCGAACCCCAAACCCTGCATGTGCTGCATACCTATCAAGATTTGCCGGAGTCCCTGTATATCACCAATGGCCTCTATTGGGGCGCTGATTTTGAAGAATTGGAAAGGAGAATGACGCTTGGCCTGCTTTCATCGGATCAAGTGGCCTTTTTTTTGGGCTATTCTGGATGGACTGCGGGGCAATTGGAAAACGAAATCAAGCAAAATGACTGGATTCTTACCGAGGCGAAGCCAGAATGGGTTTTTTCTGGCGCTGGAACACAAGTCTGGCGACAGGTCTTGCGGCAGATGGGAGGGGCATTTGGTATATTGGCCAATTTCCCAGACGATCCAAGACTGAATTAGGGGAAATAAGAGGATATTTGGGGAAAATGTGTTACCCCGCCTGCTAATGAGGATGACCTATCTTTATCTTATCCCTTTAAAAACAAAATCCATTCATTGAAATCGCTAAATAAGATAATGAACAAGATCAAGTATTTGATTTTTATACTCCCTATACTGACCATCTCGGCATGCCAAGACGATCCACACAAAAAATATGAAGGCAGAAATCCCAAAGCCGGATTGTTTTTGGAGGAAGGTAAAGACCTTATGCTGAAGGACAATACCTACATGGATGCCGAAACTGGCAAGCCGTATTCGGGCGAGATAAAGGGGGCCATTCCCCAAGATGTAACCCAGCGGATGGATGCCAAAATGAAAAATGGCAAATTTGAAGGGGAATACAAAGTGTATTTTACCGAAAATGGAAAAGAGTTCCTTCGGCTAAAACGTACCTACAAAAATGGGATTGAAGTCGGAACCTCCACCAAATACTATCCTGATGGAAAAGTACTTGCAGAATTCAAATATGACGACCAAGGGAAGCTGCTTTGTAGCATAAACTATGATAAAACAGGTAAAAAAACCTTTGACGACTGCAAACAGTAAGCCTATAGTGTGCCTTTTTGATTGCGAATTTGTAGCGCATATCAAGATGGTAGTTGCTTTTTGCTTTTACTTGACGTAATATCTTCGCCGATGTACCAGAATTGGGTTCTCTAATTTTGTTGGTGTCTGCTGGTTACTATACAAAATTACTTATCCAAATCGCCTTGGTCATCTCTAATTTGACCCTTAACAATACCAATAACCTAATCCTTAACAATCACTCTAACTAACAGTAATCTGAAGAGGTATGATGATGAAAAAAACCTTCTCAAAAGTACTGGCAGTCGTAGCAGTGGGTTTACTGAGCATTAGCGCCGCTTTTGCTCAGACAGGACAGCCGTTCAGTGCTATCGTAACGTTGGATACCAACGGAAACGGTAAAATTGACAAAGTTGTTCTCTTAAACTCAGGCTCCGTCGGAAGCTCCTTCCAGCCGGGTACTGCCCCTAACTACGATGGCTTCGCCGTTGCAGGCTACACCTTCTCTGATGCCGCGCCAACTTTTGGCGACTTTGAAGGCGACGCAGGAACGATGGCCTATGCTGATGCCCTACGTGCCGCTGGTGTAACAGGCCTCTCCATTGCAGCTGCCGGCTACCAAGATGTGTTCTTGAGCGTTACTGAAAAAGCATCGTTCGACGGCGATGCTAAACCACAAGTAACGTACAATGCAAACACTGGCCAATTGGCCATGGTGGGCGGTGGAACCAAAGTAGGCCAGATTGAGACCTTTACCCTTGATGAGCAAGATGGGGTATTTGTTTCATTTGCATCTGCTTGTACTGGCGACGCCGATTCTGATGGTCGTATTGACCAAGTCAAAATCACGCTCAATGGCCCGATTGCCACAACTGGCTTCGCTGCTGGCGCCTTTGGTGATGTAACGGCTGCTCCAGCACCTGCCCACACCGTAAGTGGTGGCGGCATTACCAATGAAGGTGGTGTTGGCGTCATTACCCTTAACATTAATGAGGTTTATCCTCAAGCATGGACGGGTGAAACGCTTACAATGACCTACAACCCCGGTAATATCAGTGACCAAGGCGGATTGCGTCTCTTGAGCAACTTCCGTGCCCCAACTTCTACAGCTACCAACTTTGCAGTTGCTGACTGTGTTGCACCTTTCGTTACCTCTGCCGAGACCAACGACTCTAACGTTGCTGGTGGAACCGCTGGTGCTACCCACATTGCTGGTACGCCAAATGTTCAAGGCAATGGTAAAATTGATACCTATACCGTTACCTACTCCGAAGCAGTAACCCTTCCTGCATTGGCTGATTTTAAAGCGGCTACTTCTATTTCGGATAGCTTCTATGGTGCTTATACCGTTGCTTCTTTTGGAGCAAGCACACTTGAGTCTGGCCCTCATGCCAACTTGGCGAACCGCTATACCAAGAGTGTATTGAACCTCACAGAAAAAAGCACGCCAGATACCGATGCGTGGCCAAGCTTTACCTATACTACTGGTCAAGCAACTACGCCGGTTAACAAACAAATTCGTGATGCAGCAGGTAAGGAGTTGGCAAAAGGTGGTAACACCGAAGCGACTTCTACGGCTTCTTCTGTTACCTTCCCTGGTGATGACGATGCGCCTCCAGCCATCATTGACATCTGTGCTTTGGATACCAACAAAGATGGCTACATTGATGCTGTTGAGTTTGTTTACTCGGAAAAATTAGGCAACAACTTAGGGCTTTACTTAGATGCTAAAGCCAGCGCAGCTGCTGCACGTACTGATGAAGCCACCAAAGGCAATGCCAAATGGAGCCAAAACAACTTCTTGGTACGTACGAACGATGGTGTAAACCCGATTGCAATTGACCATGCTTTTACCCAAGCACGTCCGGATGATCGTAAAGTCCGTGTTTACTTGAGCGGTTTTGACAAATCCGTATTGACGAATGCTACTGGGACCAACTTAGGTTATGCAAAAGCAGACGCTACGGGCGAAGCTGCTACCTATCATACCGACTATATGCCGCAAAGCCGTTATTTGGCAGATGGCAATAGCGAAGATATCGGTGACCGTGATCCTGTTCAAACCAACCAAGCTGTTCCAGATGGTTTCCCAGCTGCTGGTCGTGAACTTTGGCTCCGCAACGCTACAGATAAAGCTGCACCAGTTGCCATGTATGCTGGTACCGTTGACCAAAATGCAAATGGTAAATTAGATGGTTACTACATCATCTTCTCCGAGCCAGTTGATGGCGCAACCGTAGGTGCACAAGGCACGGTAACACCAGCATTCTCTGTTGATGGTTATGGAACCGTCTCTGTTAACGTTGATCACCCAAAAGATGCAAACGACAATGACAACGTTGTCTTTGTTTCTTTCGCTGAAGGAAGCAGCTTTGATACAGGCGCAATTCCTACGATCACTTCTGGCTCTGCCATTAACTTGGACTTGCTCCTTACCATGAATGACACCCCAGACTTGCCACAACGTGGTGGTCAGGTTCGTGTTAAGTATGATGGCAATGCACCGATGACCATTGAAGGTACGTTCTCCAACTTGGCTACCTCATTCACGAAGTTGATGTTGGAAGACAGTGCTAATAGTGCAAACAACAAAGACATTACCACGTCAGTAACAGGTGTTGCGGCAGTAAATGGTAAAGGTGGTTCGATCTTTGCAACCGTTCCTGTAGATGCTGCGCTGAAGTCTGCTCTCCAAAACGGAACCGTTTCTTTGAAAGTTTATGGAACTGGCTCTCCTGCTCCCGTTGAATTGTCGGTTGCACTGACCGGAACCAACATCAAAGACTTTGCCGGAAACGCGATGGTTTCTGTAAGTGACGCAATGAACAATACGTTAAACCATAAGAGTGGTACTCCCGCTGTTTTGGATCGGCTCTTTGACGACGCTGAACCCGTATTGGTTCGCGCTGTTGGTCAAGTTGGTTTCAAACGCATTCGTGTAACCTTCTCTGAAACTGTACAAGAAGTTGGTGCTGCTGAAGGTAACTTTACCTATACCAATGATGGTACACCTCCAGGAACGCCTACGCCAGCCCATGCAAGTGCTTATGGTGGTGGTGCGATTACCGTCCCTGCTGGTGGTGCTACTTCCTTCACGATTGACAACGCAACCAATAACAACCTGATCAAATACGATGTATTGGGTGATGTATTGGGAATCGTTCGTTCCAATATCACGGTTAACAATAACTACATTTCTGACATGGCTGGTACTACAGCTGTATCGGGACGTAGCGCAACCGTAACCATTGCTACTACGCTGAATATTCCGAACTTGCCAACCGACCGTTATGGCGCTACTGCTACCGTTGCAAAAGCTACGGGCGCTGCTGTTGTTACCGCTATGCAAATAACGGGTGCTGGTTTGGGTGGAAACCCAATCTGGGCAACGGCTGCTTCTAGCAATGACCGCAAAGGTAACATCACCAATGGTGTTGATATTTCGATCAATGACCCAGATGCTCCAAAAGTAGTTTCTGCTTGGACTTTAGATCGTAATTCGGATGGTAAAGTGGATCTTATCCTTGTTAAATTGGACGAGGAAATTGATGACAATACCGTTGATGCTACTAAATTTACGGTTGATGGTTATACCGTAAATAGCTTCATCAAACCCGCAACTGCTGCTGGTGTTAATGACCCACGTACCTACTATTGGTCAAATGGTGCTGAAAACACAGCGACCACTATGAACCAAGTGGATCAACTCCAAGACGAATGGATTGCACTGGATGTATCTAAAACGGGTGGTACAACAGAAGGCGATACCGATGCAAAACCACAAGTAACAAATGCTGCTGGTGCGGTGTCTGACTTCAACTCGAACCAAATGGCTGCTAACGCTACTGGCGTTGCATCTGTGGATTATGCTGGTCCGGCCATCATCAGTGCGAACATCATTGGCCCCAACACCTTTGTTGTAAACTTCTCCGAAAACGTTGCTGGTGTTGACAACGGTGACATCTTATTCGATATGAATAACACTGGTGCATTACCTGCTCCCGCAAATATCGTGGCCGTAAATGTATCGGCTCGCGCAGTTACCTACACCACCTATCCGATCAATTTGTTCATGCTTGCGCCTTCAAACAACTTGAAGGTATCTCTTTCGAACATCAACAAAGTGAAGGATTTGAATAGTACTGCACGTTTCAACCTACAAAACAGTGCTAATGCTGCTCCCACTGCAACGTTGAATGGCCCGAACGCTGGTAAAGTTAACGCTGGCGATCTCGTACGTACGGTATCACCGATCACTGCTTGTGGCGCTGCTGGCCCTGCTCTTGTAGCTGGTACAAATGGCGCAGTTGTATCTGGCGAAATTTGCCGTTCGACCAACGATCCGTTCCACCCAACCTATCAGTTCGGTGCGACGAAAGTTGCTCGTTACGAAGTCTATATGACGAAAGCTGGTGTTAGCACGTTGGTTGCACAATTTGCACCACCTTCCACCGGTGCTTCTGGTGCGGCAGGAACGGATAAATTTGCTGTGACCTTTGCGGTTGCTCCAACGAGCGGAACCGTTACGTTCAGTGTAGCCGTTGTTGGCGAAAACATGACGAAAGACGATGGTGTTCGTGAAGCTGGTAACAACTACACCCTTGCCGAAAATGCTGCTTCTAACATGGTTGCATGGGGAACAGTTAATATGACCGATGATGTTGCTCCAGCGAACGTAGGCAAAGACCTTGCTATCGCTGATGGTGATGCTGGTAAGCAACTCGTTGCAACCTTCACCTCTGCGGATCATGGCAAGTTCACACAATACGGCCCATCCTTCGGAACAACCGTTGGTAACACCGTTACCGTATTTGCTGTAACCGAATACAAAGTATATGACGCTGCTGGTGCACTTGTTGCAACCGTTCCAGCTACACAGGCAACCGTTGCAGGTGGTAAAGTTTCGATTACCTTCGAAGCTCCAGCTTTTGGTGTTGGCGATTATACCGTTAAAGCCTCTGACGGCATCAATGTATCTGAAGCTTCTAACGCTGCTAAAGGTTCTGCAATCGGTGGAACCGTACCTGGCGATGCCAACGGCGACGGTAAAGTAAACGTACAAGACCTCGCAGTATTTGCACAAACCTATGGTGCTGCTGCTGGTGCTGCTAACTACACCAAAACCTTTGATTTCGACAACAACGGCTCTATCGGTCTTGCTGATTATGCCCGCTTTGCGAAACTCTTTGGAACGGGTGCTGCACTTGGCAAAACCGAACAACTCCCAGCAACCTCTGCTAAATTGAGTGTTGAAGTAAAAGGCAACCTTGCTTATGTTCGTGCTACTGGCTTAACGAATGTACAAGGCTTCCAATTTGACATCGCCGCTGAAGGTGCTGAAGTTGTGAAAGTGCAAGACGGTGCTGCATTCAAAGGCAATAGCCTCTCCGTAGCTTCTGGCAATACCTATGCTGTAGCTTCTACCGCTGGTGTTGTAGAAAATGGTGTTATTGCAGTAATCGAACTCAGTGCAAAAGCGAAGAGTGTAAAACTCAGCGACATCATCGTAGTTGAAGCTGCTGCTGCAAAAGGTGCTGAAGAAGTTACTGGTGTTGGTATCCCAAGCGAATTTGCTTTGGATCAAAACTACCCGAACCCATTCAACCCAACAACAGCTATCCGCTTTAGCTTACCTGAGTCTGCGAATGTAAAACTCCAAATCTTCGATATGTCTGGTCGCCTCGTTAAAACGATGGTTTCTGGTCAAGTTGAAGCTGGTGTACACACCATGACATGGAATGCGACCAACAACGCTGGCGCTCCAGTTGCAAGTGGTGTTTACCTCTATCGTATCCAAGCAGGTAACTTCGTGAAGGTCAACAAAATGACCCTCTTGAAATAATCCTGTAACACAGGTTCATACCAAGAAAGGGGGAGGGTGACCAAACCCTTCCCCTTTTAAGGTTTTGAAATCCCTAAACGTATTCCAAGACAAACCACGCATTTTATTTTCACCGAGATTGATCATTGTTTTCAGTTGAATTGTAATACAGTGCGTGAAACCGGGATAGAACCAAAAAAGGATAGAGGAAAAAATGAAATTGATCAAGATCAAAATTTATATTTTAGCACTTTTCGCTCTTGTAGGTGTTAGCTATGCCCAAGTTGAAGGTCATATTGATTTCGACTTAAAAGCTGGCGATCAAGGATTGAAAAGTGTTGAAGGCAATTTGAAGGCTGGGGACATTCACAACGTAGAGGTTCATGCCTCTAATGTCACCAATGCCATTGCTTTCGAGATCAAGGTTTCATTCGACAATACGTTCTTTACCTATACTGCACAAACACTTGGCTTGAAGGGTACAAAATCCAATCAAGCCAATTTGTTGACGCAAAATGGAGGAGCTATTTTCAATGGAGCAGGTCTTGAAAGCATTACGACTGCTGGCACCAAAACCACCATCACCCTTTCTGTTGCCCTTAGTGGTGCAGACCAAGCCACGAAATCGGTTACGGGCGGTGGATTTTTGGCAAACATTCCTTTAGCAATTAATAGTGGCGTTGCTACTGGAAAAACAGGAACAGTTACTTTGGAAGAACTAACGATTCTTAACAAAGATTACGCTGCTTCTACAATCACTCCGGCAAGTAGTGGAACTGTAAAAATTAACGGAGCACCTTCGCAATCGTCAATTACCAATCCTGCGAATGGCGCTCAAGTAACGGTTGCTGGTCAGCCTACGGACACTTTGGTTCCTACGTGGTCTGCTTCTACAGATCCTGATGGAAAAGCGGTTTCCTATACATGGCAATTGGCAACGGACGCGGCATTCACAACCATTCTGAATTCAGCTGCGACCAATGACACGAAAGTAACCCTTACGTTCAAACAAGTAGATGATATTCTTGCTGCGGCTGGTGTTGCAAAAGGCGGAAAAGTAACCGTTTATCATCGTGCAAACGCCTCGGACGGCGTAAATACGACGTTAGGCGCTGCTGCAACAGTCGAACTGACGAGAGGTGTTGTAAATGCCCGCCCATCGGCAGTAACTGGCCTAATTCCAACGAACAATGCAACTTTCGTTGTAGAAGGTGCCCCGACTGGCAACTTTACCGTTACGTGGAATGCTGGTACAGATGCAGAAAATGATCCTTTGAAATACACATGGCAACTTTCTACCGACCCGACCTTTCCGTTAGGAGCTGCCACGTATGTAAAAGATGCTGGATCTGCTACAACCTTCAACATCACAATAGGTGATTTGAACACCTTGTTGAAAAACACCTTTAAAATTGCAGGTGGTGCGACGGCTACGTTCTACCATCGCGTTTTGGTCAGCGACGGCGTTAACCCTGCCATAGCCAGTACTTCAAACAAGGTGGACTTCAAACGAGGCCCAGTTACAGCAACCGAAGGCGAAGTGGAACTTCCCTCCGAGTTTGCCGTTAAAGGCAATTATCCAAACCCGTTTAACCCTTCTACAAAGATCAGCTTTGACTTACCGGGTAACGCTCTTGTGGGTGTTCAGGTATTTGATGTACAAGGCCGTCTCGTTATGGAAATGCCCAAGGTGGCCTTCCAAGGCGGGGCAAATCAAACCTTGAACCTCAACGCTGCATCTTTACAGTCGGGAACTTACCTTTATCGTGTTACTGCTGAATTAACCACTGGCAAAGTAACGCAAATGGGCCGGATGACCCTCTTGAAGTAAGTTTATACGCGGTTTAATTTAAATTGGACATCATCATCTCATGCTTCATCAGTCCGCTTGATGAGGTATTGTTAAAGGGGCCTCCTAATGCACAAGTGTTGGGGGGCTATTTTTTATGGGGTAGGGTGGGTTGAAATAATACCAATTAGGAATTAAGCACATGCTTTGTCCATCAACGCTGGTGTTTGAAAGGTTGAAAACGAGTAACCTATAAACAGTGATTTTCCCTAATTGGAATAAGTCCTTTTTGCGCTAAGGATTCGATGCTATTTATGTCCAATCCTAAAGAGAGCAGAATTTCCTCGGTGTTTTCCCCAATGCTTGGTGGTTGGTGTCTTAGTCCAAATTTTTGAGGGCCATACTCAAATGGTAAGCGTGGTAGATTTGCGGTATGTTTGTTAGGCAACAAAGTGTTTAACATGCCTTGTCCCGCGTTTAAGTGGGGGTCTGAAAAAAGGTCTTCGGTTGTATTTACGGGTGCAAATGGCAAGTCAAATTGGGCACATTTTTCTATAATCTCATTCTTGGTTAACCCCGCCATGAGGTCGGTGATGGCTGGAAAGAACCAAGGCGAGGCCAAACGCAAATTATTGGTTTGGAGCGTTTCATCGTTAAGCCAGTCTTCTTTTCCAAAAGCCTTACAAAAGCGTTCCCAGTGTTTTTCGGAGATGATGGCCAGAAACACCATTTGATGATCAGCGGTTCGGAAAGAATTATAGACACTCCACGCATTCGTTCGTGCAGGCATGGGGGGCATAGGTTTTTCTAAGATGGCTGAGGCTGCCATAAATTGGCCCATCATATAAACAGCAGACTCGAAAAGGGCGCTTTTAACGTGTTTTCCTTGTCCCGTTTCTTTGCGTTCGTACAAGGCAAGGAGTGTACCCATTGCAGCAAACATACCTCCGGCGATATCAACCACAGAAATACCCGCACGGAGTGGTTGTCCCGGAGGCCCCGTCATATAGGCAATTCCGCTCATCATTTGGATCAACTCATCCATGGCTTGGCGGTTTTCATAGGGGCCGGAGAGAAATCCTTTTAGTTCGGTATAAATAAGTTGATCGTTAATGGAGGATGCTTTTTCGTATCCATAGCCCAAGCGGGTCATTGTACCTGGCCCGAAGTTTTCTACCAAAACATCCGCCTTTTGAATGAGTTGGTAAATGATCTCCTTGCCTTCGGGTTTTTTAATATCTATGGCTAAACTTTTTTTATTGCGGCTATAAAATGGAAAATATCCAGCACCCATACCACTTAGAAAACGAGTTGTATTTCCCGTAGGCGGTTCGATGTGAATGACCTCTGCGCCCATGTCGCCGAGCATTTGGGAGCAAGCAGGCCCCATAATGACGTGAGTAAAGTCTAAGACAAGTACGCCGGAAAGGGGAAGGTTGGAAGACATGGTATGTATATGATTAAAGATTTGGACGTAAATTATTGAATATATGTGCAAAGAAAAAAGGAATAAGCGGTAAACAAAAAAGGTTGCCCCTAAATGTAGAACAACCTTTTTACCAATTTGGAATTAAGTGTGTGCTTAATCCATCAACGCTTTCACCCCTTTGGGTGTTGAAAGCGTTGAAAACGAGTCGCCTATAAACAGAGATTTTCCCTAATTGGAATAACATGTGTTTTGGGTTAATCCGATCGAAGCCATCGTTGCTCCGACGGATTTTATAAGGGCTGCCCTGCCATTCAAGAATCATGAAGGAACTCACGGAATTGCGTAAATGCTGGTTTTTCAAGGGTTTGTTCTACTTTTGAATGCACGACAAAGCCCCGTAGGGGCGACATCTTGGTAGAAATCCGTTTCTAAATGCACGGCAAAGCCCCGTAGGGGTGACATCTATATATGACAAGAATAGAGCTGGCAGAGCGTAGCCGAAGTTCGGTGGCTGAACTGTTCGGCGGATTTTATAAGGGCGGCCCTGCCATTCGATAATGAACAACACATCCTGCAATAAGCTAGAGGCGGTGTCAATAGTCCATCAACGCTTTCACCCCTTTGGGTGTTGAAAGCGTTGAAAACGAGTCGCCTATAAACAGTAATTTTCCTTAATTGGTATTAAAACCTTTAGAGAAGTTGTAAATCGAATTAGTGTGAATGATCTTGTATTGGCCTAACCAAGTTTATGCCAGATGCCCCGTCTCCACCCAAGCCTGTAGGTTGAAATGGTTCAGCATCTTCTTTTACTTTAAAACCACCTACTACTCGATTGGCAATAGAAGTAAAGGCATTGTACATGACGGGTGCAACATATAGCGTAAGGAAGATGGAAAAGATGGAACCACTAATCAGGGCAACGTTCATTGGAAGCCAGAATTGACCATTTTCAGATCCAAATTGGAATCCGGGATCCGCATGGGTGAAAAGTCCTACAAAGTCAATGTTCAGTCCAAACACCAAGGGGAGCAGTCCAATAACCGATGTAATAATCGTCAAGAAAATGGGGCGAGTACGGATAACGCCCGCCTCGATTATGGCTTCTTGTGAGGACTCACCTTCTTCTTCACGTTTAAGGGCAAAGTCTATCAAGACAATGGTGTGATTGACCACCAACCCCGAGAGACTGATAAGGGCGATGAAGGTCATGAGGCCGAATGGTGAGCGTGTTAGGATAAGGCCGAGCATAACACCAATTAGCGAAAGCCCCATGCCAATCATAATGACTAAAGGCCCGCGAACATTTCGGAACTCCATAACCAAGAGGAGAAAAATAAGCCCTACACCCATAAATAAGGCGATAGACAAAAAGCCAAAACTTTCTTGTTGGTCTTTGTTTTCTCCTGTAAAGTTAAGGGCATATCCTTTTTTGACCTTATAATCTTTGAGGTATGTTGTGACCTTTCCCAAAACTTCTGGCCCACTATAACCGGGGGCTGCGTCGCCGGAAACGGTAACCACGCGGCGGCCATCTAATCGGGTAATAGAACCAAAACCGGTTCCCAATTCCAGAGAGGCAACGGCGGAAAGCGGTAGTTGGCGTCGGTTGTTCGGGTTGCCACCAACATTCACGGGAAGGGTAAGGTTTTGAATGCTTTCTAAGGCGTTGCGGTCTTCCGAACGAAGGCGAACGGTAATATCGTATTCATCCTCGCCATCACGGAATTTACTGGCTTCCGTACCATTAATTGCGCTCCGGATGGTGCTGGCAATTTGTCCGGTAGAGAGTTTGTATTGCTGGGCGCGTTCCCTGTCAATCTTAACACGGACTTCTGGTCTTCCGGAATTGAGGTTATCCCGAACGTCAACAAGTCCATCAATTTGCTTGGAATCCGATGCACGGCTAAGTTTTAACTTAATGTCGTGGCTTATTCTCACAATTTCATTAAAATCAGGACCAGAAACCTCAATATTCACTGGGGCGCCGGTGGGAGGGCCATTGCTCGGTGCTGTGAATTTTAGCAATGCGCCGGGAATACTCCGGACGACCTCTCGTAGTTTGGCTAAGGTATTCTTTGAGGATTCGCCCCGATCCCCATAGTCCACCATATTGATGGTAATAAAAGAGACTTGAGGGCTGCCACCGCCGCCAAAAAAGGCTGCTTGTCCTCCTGCGGTACCTACACCAGTTTGGTAGTTTTTGATGTTTTCTGCAACCAACGGATCTTTTGTAATTAAGCGCTCAATTTTGGTCTCGGCTTTTTGTGCAATTTTATTGCTCGTCTGCACATTGGTACCAATTCCGCCTTCTAAATTGACCGTTACCAAACGTGGATCGGTAGATGGAAAAAAAGCAACCCCGGTAGGTGCAATGGCATAAATCATGAAAATGCCAAAGAAGAGGCCAAAAGTAAGGTTGAGGACAATGGCGCGGTTATCGGTCAGAATAAGTGGGCGCTGTGCTTTCAGGAAAATGCCAATAAAACCGAATAGCAACATTAAAATCGGAGTAATCGAAAGGGAAATGGCGGTTTTTACCAATTGATCGGTGGCATCCGGTTTGGTAAAGTCAGTTCGTAGCCAAGCAATTCCAAATACCGCAAGCATGACAAGGGCCGTTTTCCAACTTAGGGAAAGGGTTTTGTAGCCGCCTCGAATCATGATCTCGAAGGTGTGTACAAAAATCCCTAAAATACCAATAACAAAGATGATGGCGGCTGGAGCCATGAAGACAACTTGAGCGAGGGTAAAACCACCATAATGAGGTTCGCCAAAGTTCAGTAAGGAGCCTAATATGAGCAATATAAAACCAAGCGTAAAGCTGGTAAGGGTAAAGGTATTGCGCAACAATGCCCTTTTTACTTGATAATCGCGTTGCATCATCACTTGCAACCAACCTTCGTATTTTTTGAGGTAGCGCGGGAATTGTTTATTGATGATGAGATCGCTAACCGGAACCAAGAAATATCTCGTAAACGCAAAAACAAGCAAGCCCATGCCTATCAAAACGGGAACTGTTACCCAGTTTATGATCAGCACAAGAATCGTTAGGGAAATAACCGCGATGATGGTGACATAATTGATCCATTTTGGCGGAATGGCTTTAGGCTCATTGTCTAAACGGACAAGATAAGCGGTAATCACGGGGTTCATGACCAATGCCACAAATAGCGAAGTGGAAAGCGTGATAATGAGGGTAAGAGGCAGATAACTCATGAACTTTCCAATTACGCCGGGCCAAAAAAGCATGGGGAAAAATGCAGCCAAAGTGGTCAGGGTTGCATAAATAACAGGCCCCGTAACTTCGCGTGTCGCAAGACGTGCGGCTTCAAACTTCTCGTAGCCCATTTCTCGGAAGCGGTAGATGTTTTCAACCACCACAATTGCATTGTCCGCCAGAAGTCCAAGGGCAATAATCAAACTAAAGAGAACGATAAAGTTTAGGGTTAAACCCATGATTTGGAAAACGGCAAAACTCATCAGCATCGAAAGCGGTATCGAGATGGCCACGAGCATGGAAGCCCGAATACCAAGGAAGAACACCAAGGCCATGACCACAAAGAAGATACCCGCCACCAAGTTGTTCTGTAACTCTTCTACAAGGTTACGGACAAACTCGGAATTGTCTCCGGTATAAACAACAAACGTGCCCGAGGGCATATTGGCTGTCGCAATTTTTGCCTTGAGGCCATCCACCGTTTCGATAATGTTTGCGCCCGACCGCTTTTTAACTTGGAGCGAGATGACCTGAAGTGGCTTGCCATCCTTAGATTTAACCGTTCCGCCGATTCCGCCTTCGTCTGGATGTACAATTCGGAGGCGGGAATAGGTGGTACGGTCTTTAAAGCCATAGGAGACCTCCGCCACATCCCGCAAATAAATCGGCGAGGGCCGTGCAATAGGGCCTTGAGGTTCTGGCACTTTAACGATTAGGTTCTCTAATTGCGCTTCGCTTTTGAGTTCACCATTTACGCGAACCAAATAATTGAGGCGGTCAACATCCACCGAGCCACCCGGAATGGTGAGGTTTTCACCTTGAATGGCGCCTGCGACATCTTGGAAAGACAGGTTATAAGATTGGAGTTTGGCCAAATCCACATTGATTTGCATTTCTCGCTCCAAAGCCCCAATGAGTTCCACTTCTAACACACCGGGAACGCCTTCAAATTCGTCCTTGAGTTTGTCTGCCACGTCTTTTAACTTGGACAGCGAATATCCTGCGGCCAAGTTGACCGTAATAACGGGCAATTCAGAAATGTTGATTTCTCGGACGATGGGTTCCTGAATATCGGAAGGCAGTTTGGGCTTGGCAATGTTTACGCGGTCGCGCACTTTTTGATAAGCATCCTCGATCGCAACATTTGGTTCAAATTGGATATTCAGTGATGCGACCCCTTCGCCAGCCGTAACGCGCATTTCCTTGATCCCGCTTATGCTTTGGATCTCGCGCTCTAAGGGTTGTGCCACCAAAGACTCCACATCGTCCGGACTTACCCCCGGATAGATAACGGTGACAAAGATATTAGGAATTTTGATGGAGGGCTGGGCTTCCTTTGGCACAGAAAAATAGGCATAGAAGCCCCAGATGGTCAGCAGAACCGTTAAAACAAGAACGGTAATGCGGTTTTTTACGGCCCAATCTGCTATCATTTTTATCTTAAATTATCGTGAGAAAAAGCGAAAACGGGGATTAACCCTTAACGACCTCTAAAAAATCACCTTCCGTTACATTATTTTGACCATTCGTTACGACCTCATCGCCGATGTTCAAGCCGGAATACACCACGGTTTTCCCTTCTTGTGATGGCCCGATAGAGATGTTGACCCGTTTGGCAACCTTCTTACGTCCTTCTGGTCGTGCAATAAAAACGCTTGTCCCTTCTTCGTCACGGATAATGGACGTTTCAGGAATAATGATAACATTGCCAATGGTTTCGTTGTTGATAAAAATCTGGGCGGTCATTTGCGGCTTCAGCAAGCCATCGGGGTTTGCTACTTGTATTTCGATGGGGAAAGTACGGCTGGTGGGGTTCACATTTGTACCGACAAAGCTAATGACGCCAACGGTTTCTTGATCGCCTATGGTTGGGAAGCGTACAAATGCGTTGGTTCCAAGGCGAACGGTAGCGGCATATTTTTCCGAGACGCCGCCTGTTATTTTTACGTTACCCGCGTTCACAATTTGGACAATTGGGGAGCCGGGTGCAGCCGTCGAGCCAACCTCGGCCAATTTACGTTCGATCTTACCAGAAAACGGGGCAACCACGCGTGTATTCGAGACTTGTTTTTGCGCGAGCGAAATGGCTGCATTCGCTTGTGATTTGCCTGCGTTGGTTTGGTTTACTACGGCTTTGGCGGCGGCTAAACGTGTTTTTACGCCTTCAAACTCGATAGCCGAGATAATAGAGTCCCGATAAAGCGGTTCTTGACGGCGAAAAGCATCCTCGGCAAGGCGGAATTGCGCTTCGGCATTAGCGACGGCAGCTTCGGCGGCACTTAAAGCAGCTTTAGCTTGTGCAAGGGAGGCTTCTGCCACGGCTGGATCTACAACCGCAACCGTTTCGCCCGCAGAAACATATTTTCCGACGGGGGCTACGTATTGCAAAATTCCGGCACTAAGTGCAGAAACCGTTACGTCACTTGAGGTTTCTACTACGCCGGGGATTTGGATCATATTGTCAAAATTCCCAGCACCCGCCACCATGGTTTCTACTGGAATCATGGCCGACGTCAGTTCTTCTACGTTCTGTGTACTGGAAGCGGTATTGTTACCTTGGTTGCAGGCCGTAAAAACAAGGGCGAGCATCAATAAAGCAGGAAGAGCAACCAGTTTTTGGAGGTTTTTCATGTTGAAGTTGGTTTGGGTCAGGTTGAACCTTTAGGGCGAATGCGGTTATTGAACTTTATAAAACTTATTGACATAGTTCCAAATGCCGCCAGACCGTGCGGGGGCAAAATCAGGAATCTTGGAGGCCACAAAAGGTAATTTACCCATTGCGGTTTGTAAACTGTTTTTTGCATTTAGATAATCGAACGTTGCTACAGCATAAGCCAGTTTACTTTGGTCTAAAAGCTCGGATGCCTGCCGCTCTTCTAACTGATTTCCTACGCCCTCGCGAAGTCGGGTAGAAGTAATGCGGTAGTTTTCTTCTGCACGGGCAATGTTTTGCCGCTGGCTGCTCATCCGCTCCAAAGCCGAGGACAAGGACAAAAAGGCTTGCTCAACCTCTAAGCGAATGCTTTCTTGGAGTTGAAGTTCTTGTATTTTTGCCCGTTCGATGGCCAACTGATTGCGTTGCCGTTGGTACTTACGGGTTCCGCCATCGTAGAGGTTCCAGACAACCTGTAAACCGATGGTGATGTTGGGGTCCCAATAGTCGTTGCTGAAAATGCCATTGCGCTCTTTTGTGAACTTGAATGGATCATTGGTATCTTGTACCGAAAACGTCCGGTTGCTGGGAATACGGCCAAGGTAAGAGATATTAGAAAATGCACTTACAATGGGCTTCCCAAGCGCAATAGTAACGCCCTTCTGGATTTCTTGGAGGGCAATGTTTTTTTGTGCTTGTACCAAGTCGGGCCGATTCTGAATCGCCAAGTTTAACGCATCGCGAAGGTTAAGGCCATCGGCCTCAGAAGCCTTTTCCGTAAGTTCCTCCCATGTAGCCCGAATGTCAATTTCCGTTTCCATTGGCAAGCCCACTAATAACTTTAGGCCGGAAAGCGCTAACGCTACATTATTGGTCGAAACGATTTTTTGTGCATTCAAATTTCCAAGTTCAACCTCTGCCGAAAGTCTCTGGAAACGTGGTGCAAGACCTTGTTGAACCGTTTTGCCCACATCGCGGGTGGTTTCTGACAAGCGATCCATACTGTTTTGAAGGACGGAAACTTGCTCTCTTGCCAACATAACACGGTAAAATGCTCCCCGAATCTGGCTTACGACTTGTTGTTGTTGCCTTAAGAAGCCTGCCGCCGTAATGCTTTGGAGTACACGGGTGGCGCGTAGCCCTTCGCCAATGGCGGCATTATACAAGGTTTGATTAAGGGCAATATTGCCTGTAAAGTTGTTTTCAACCGCAAAAGGGTTAGAACTGCTGCTCGTCGAGATACCGGCAGCCGCCTGTCCTTCTGCAATTCTCCGATAGTATTCTTGAAGGGTAATGGGGCTGGAATTGGGGTCGTTATCGGTGCGTGCTTGTTCGTTATAACCAAGCCAACCGATTTGCCCAAGCCCAGTAAACAAGTTACCCGCACTCGATCCGGCAAAGGGATTGGAACTGAGCAGGTTGCGTTGGTAATTTCCGGATAGATTAATTTTGGGATATAGGTTGCTAAACCCTTCCTCCACCTGCGAGTTAATCTCGGACTGGCTCAAGGCCGCTGTTCTGAGTAAGTAGTTGTTGACCAAGCCAATCTGAATGGCTTCGTCGAGGGTCATCACCACTTTTTTGGGGGTATTGCTTGTTTGTGCGGAAACAATGCCGGGCAAAAGAAGGATGATGAAGTAAAGAGAACGGTGTAAAAAACGCATGTTGTTGCTTATAAAGGCCGCGTGGGTGCTTCGTTTGTCGCTTTGGTACAAATGCCATGAAGTAGCAATAACGAGAGCCATTCTTGGGCATCTACCAAAGAGGATTCTAATTTCGTGTCACCTTTGTTTGTGGTATGATGAACGACAACATCGTACATGATATAGCCGTGTAAATTGCCAAAGATTATATGCGTGAGTGCTTCTGGATGGAAGTTTCTGATTTCTCCTTTCAGCATGGCCGTTTCTAAAAAACTTGCAAAAAGAGAAATCGTTTTGGCTTTTAACGATAAAACCAGTTCTTTTAACGCACTTTCGTCGGAAAGCATTAACCGATTCAACACTTTAATAACCAGCCGGAAATGGTCTTTTTTGTGGTCGTAGTGGTTTAAATAGGCCTGTATGAGTGCCCGAAAAGTTTGTTGAAAAGACTTGTTTTGCGCTTTAGCATGCTCAAGAACCTGTTCTACCAGCGCATATTCCTCATTTGCCAAATCCTTCAAGATGGCTTCCAACATGGCTTCTTTGCCTTTTGGGAAATAGAGATAGAGGGTTCCTTTGCCAAATTCTGCACGGAGTGCCACCTCTTCGATGGAGGCACTTTCGTAGCCTTTTTCTGCAAAAACTTCTATGGCAGCATCCAGCATTGCACGCCGGCGGCTTAGCCGTTCTCTTTCTTTTCGAGAAATAGTTTCCATCACTGCATTCAAATGATTTGGTATGGGCAATCTCCGCCACAAAACGGTGACCAGCCTGTAATGGTTTCGTCATTTCATGATCTTTCCGGTCATTTCATGAATACAGTTATTAATATGTGACCACGTAAATCATTTTTCTGATGCCATCGGCTATATACTTCATCGCCAGAATGATAAGGAAAAAAGGTTTTTATGGTTTGGTGCGAAAGATGGTTTGGAACACTTCTGCGGCATCAAAACCCACCTGAGTTCCCCAACGTGTTGCAATACTGCGAAGGGCTTCCTCGGAGCGTGGATGTGGAAATGGGCGCATTTCGGGCGCATAGCAATTCATAGCAGCAATTTTTGCATCTAAATAAGGGCCGATGTTTATAAAGGTATCTGGCTGAAAAACAGGATAAAACTTACCAAATGCAAACTCGGTAGAAGAAGGGACTTCATAAGCCAAAACCTCTCGGATGGTAGCGCCTTGAAATGGGCGGCAAGCGGTGAGCGTTGCACGGAAAGTAATCGTATGGTCTAAGTTTAAATCGCCGCCATGTTGGGTATATACCACCTCCGGCTGAATTTCATGAAGGATGGTGGTTAGTTTTTTCGCAATCTCTAAAAAGGGCAGGGTATCGAAGCGCTGATCGGGCAATCCCAATCCAACCACAGATGAAACGCCGAGAACGTTTGCCGCCTTTTGGCTTGCCGTAGCTAAATCATTAAGAAGTACGTGTGGTGTATCTTCACGACGTTCAAAGCGCGAGGTTGCTCCTTCGCCCAAGATACACACATGTACAACGTGGTTCTCTTGCACAAGGCGTGCTATGGTTCCACCGCAACCAAGTACCTCATCGTCTGGATGCGCTGCAAAAACAAGCACTTTTTTTAGGTTTTGAGGCATAAAAAGTATTTGGTCTTTGTGATAGGTTGTTGTTAATAAATGTGATGGGTTTTGTTGTTCTTAGCGGGGATTAGCGCAAAGGTTATGAGCAAGTTCATCCGGTCCTACCTCAAGGAGTGCGTCCAAAGCTGTAAGAGGTGGAATGTGTGGGTTTTTCGGAACTAATGCGGGTGGAGCCTTAAAATCATGCCATAGGATTTGAATTTCAGCCTCCGCAAACGCATGGAGCGGTAAATAATCTTTTCCAAATGGTCCCGAAAGATAGTGGGTAGCGCCTGTTTTTTTGCATAATTCCAAAACCAATTCGCCTTTCTTCTCCGTTGGTGCAAGTTCTAATGAAGAAAGCAGTGGGGTTTTTAGATTAATGGCTTCGGAGACGATTTTGGAGGTCGCCAAGCAAATGCTACGAACATCTTCCCAATTTTGTTGATAGAGCTCACTAAGGATAGGCTCAAAATGATGCCAAAATGCTGTACGTTGGTAATGATGTTGTAGCGTCCTAAAGTGCTTGAGTTGCCAGTTCTGGCGCTGATCGGACTTCAATTGGTGAATAGGAGCATTACCAAATAATCCTTTGGTCTTTACAGGGATTGTAATCCATTGCCAGTGATGGCCACAACGAATTCTATTCCGGTTGATGTACCACGACTTCTCAAATTGCACATGGTCTAAGACAATGTGGAGGTCAGATTTTAGGATTCTATCAAAGTATCCAAGCCAAGGCCAATAGCTGGGTTGTGCAATGGAGACAATCATGCCTATGTATGCGACTCCAAGCCGTTGCCATTGAGAAATTCTACGACATTTTTAACGCTTTGGGTTGCTTCTTTGTGGCAGACCAAAAGGGCGTCTGGTGTATTTACGATGATGGTGTCGTGCATACCAACAACGGCAACCAACTTATCGCCACCATAAATGAGGTTTCTTGAAGCATTTTCGCTAATGACCTGACCGCGAACCGCATTGCTATGTTCGTCTTTATCACTTAGTTCATAAACGGCACGCCAATCGCCCACATCGTTCCATCCAAAATTTCCCGGAACCACAAAAACCTTCTTCGCAGGCTCCATAATCCCGTAGTCAACCGAGGTTTTTGGGCTGTTTTCAAACGCCAATCGTATCATATCGTCTGTAGGGGCGTAGGATTGTAAGATGGGTAGAAAGGCATTTGCGAGGTTGGGCATGTTTTTTTTGATCTCATCGAGGATGGTATCGGCACGCCACACAAACATGCCCGAGTTCCATAAAAATTCGCGCGTTGCAAGAAAACGCTCTGCCGTTTCGAGGTCTGGTTTCTCAGCAAAAGCTTTTACCGGACAAGCCACCAAGCCATCTTCATCGGCTTCGTAGGTGTTTGTATCGAATTGGATATAGCCATAGCCTGTTTCCGGATGGGTGGGTTCGATGCCAATCGTGACCAAACTGCCCGGTTCTTGCGCTTGCTTTATGGCCGTCTTGAGTACTTGATGAAACCGCCGCACATTCGCGATTAGATGATCGGCTGGCAGTACAATCATTGTGGCATTAGGGTCTTTTTTGTATAGTTCAACCGCAGCCCAAGCAATACACGGAGCCGTATTGCGGCTCATTGGCTCGCCGAGAATATTTGATGCTGGCAGCGTAGGTAATTGTGTGCTTGTTAGGGTTTTATATTGATGATTGGTCACGACCAAGCAATTTTCGGGCAAAACCAATCCAGAGAGACGACCTAAGGTTGCCTGCAACATGGTTCCATGTCCAAAAACGTCCAAAAACTGTTTGGGCTTGGCTTGGCGGCTGTATGGCCAAAATCGCGTGCCGACACCGCCCGCCATAATAATGGCATACAAGGACTTAGAGGGTTGTTCCATAAATGTTGATTTGTAGTCGAAGAAAACAAGTCGTAATATACAAAGATTCAACCCAAATTAACCTACATGTATGCGCATTGCGCTCATTGGAATGGCTCCGGAGCCTCATTTTCAAAAATGGCTTCCTGCATTGGTAGAACAAGGGGTAGAGGTACACCTGATCAGTTACCATGAACTGGAAACACCCATTAAAGACGTCATTTATCATCAAGTTAAGCCCCCTTTTGGCCTCCGAATAGGGTTTGGGGCGTATCATTTGTTTTCGGTAGCGCCGTTTAGGTCATTGCTGGATAGAATTAAACCAGATGTATTGGTCGGGTCTTTTGCCACGCATTACGGTTGGGTTGCAGCCCGAACAGGTTTTACACCTTTGGTTTTGATGACGTGGACGCGGGATACGACGGTTCATCCTTTCGAAGGGCGGTTGAAAAGATATTACCATTTTGTCGTCTCACGTGCGATGAAGCAAGCCAAACTTATCGTAACGGATGGTCCTGCATTGGCAAAAATAGCACAGGAGAACTTTCCGAAATATGCCCATAAAATTACGCCACTCCTTTGGGGCATTCGATTGGCGGATTATGTACCTCCACAAGCGGACAAAGCGCTCCTCCGAGAAAAGTGGGGCGTTCCGCCGGGTAAAAAAGTATTGACGTGTGGGCGTGGGGTGTATTTTTATTATCAACCAGAATTGTATTTGAGGGCGGCATTAAAACTACTCGAAACACGAGACGATGTATTTGTAATGGTCCTCACCTTAGGTCAAGAACGAACAGAAAGGGTGGATAAGTTGTTGAAAAAAATGGAGAAGCACCCAAATGGAAAGGTGATTCCCTTACGACTGTCTTTGGCAGAAGTACGCGAGATCTGGACAATTTCGGACCTCATGTTGTCTTGTCCTGAATATGATGGCATATCGGAAGCGGTGCTCGAATGTATGGTGGCTGGCGCGATTCCGATCCTCAATCCCATACCAAGTAATAAAGTACTTGTTAATTTTGGCGTAAGCGCTTTCATTGTAAATGACGATTCCCTAACTTCTTTTTACACTGATTTAAATAGGGTTTTGGACAATGCCCCAATTACGCTATTAGAGATGAGAACAAAAAATCAAGCCTTTGTTCATAAACATGCGTCTATAGAGACGACCGCATTGTCTTTTAAACACATGTTAAAACATTTGGTGGCCGATTATTCGGGGAAGGCAGCCTCTTTATCATGAACCTTAATTCGATATGCATCATAAAAATGAACGTCATTGCCTGATAACGGGCGGTGCGGGTTTTGTTGGCTCACATCTTGCAGAAGCCCTCTTGGCAGACGGTTGTACGGTGACCGTCGTGGATAATCTGGCAACAGGTCGCCAGTCCAACCTCGCCAGTGCGCTACATCATCCCAACTTCCGCTTTGTGAAGTTAGACGTAGCCAATCGTGAGTTGATGGCTCCATTAGTGGCACAAAGTTCCGAAGTCTATCATTTGGCCTCTTATGTTGGCGTTCGGTTAGCTGCCTACCCATCCAGTTCCCATATTCTTAATAACCTTCGAGCGATAGACAATATTTTAGATTTGGTGACGCACTATCGCACCAAGTTCCAACTAAGCTCCACATCGGAAGTTTATGGCAAAGCGATGGATGTGCAACATGGTCAGGTGATGGATTTACGCGAGGATTCTGATCGGATTTATGGCCCTACGATGATTCATCGTTGGTCTTATTCGGGCATTAAAGCCATTGAGGAGTTTCTGACCTTGGCGAAAAAGCATGAAGAAGGAGTTAATTCCGTTATTGTTAGATTGTTTAATGTGGTTGGTCCACGTCAGATTGGGCAAAATGGCATGGTGATCCCGAGGTTCATTCAGCAGGCTTTGAAGGGGGAACCCATTACGGTGTATGGCGATGGTTCCCAACAACGCTGTTTTTCGTATGTGGGCGATGTGGTTCGCTGCATGATAGGCTTGATGAAACTTCCGGAGGCCTCTGGAGAGGTGATTAATATTGGCAACAATATACCTATTAGCATGTTACAGTTAGCGATGAGAATTAAAGAACTTACTGGATCAAACTCACCGATTGTCTTTGTCCCAATCGAAAAAGCATTTGGAACGTCCTTTGAAGATGTACATTTACGGATTCCCAATTTGGAGAAGTTAAACAAATTTCTTGGATACCAGCCCAATACCACGTTAGACCGAATATTGCAAGCCATTATCACGGAAGCACAAACACCCTATCATACATCACGCGCTTGAGCAATTCTTCTTTCATTCCATACAGTTGCCAAAACATCACACCAGAGGACATTCTTGCAGTTCAGGAAGTGTTGTCTTCTGCTTTTATCTCGCAAGGCCCTGTTTTGGGGAAGTTCGAGGGGGCCTTTGCACAAAAAATGGAGGCGCGTTTTGCCACAGGGTATAGCTCTGGGACGGCAGCTTTGCATGGCATGTGTATGGCCGCCGGCTTATCCAGCGGGGACGAAGTTATTTTACCCGCACTCACCTTTGCAGGAACGTCAAATGCGGTTTTATTCACGGGAGCCAAGCCCGTTTTTGCAGACATAGACCCGAAAACCCTTTGCTTAGACCCTAAATCGGTAGAGGCGTGCATTTCCCCTAAAACCCGCGCCATTCTGACGGTGGACTTTGCGGGACATCCAAGCCCTTATCAAGAACTTCGGGAGTTGGCATCACAGTATCACGTATTATTGCTTTCGGATGCGGCACATGCACCGGGGGGGCGATATGGCGCTAAAGCCATTGGCAGTCACTTGGCCGATATGACGGCGTTCAGCTTTAATCCCGTAAAAAATATGACCTCGGCTGAAGGTGGGATGGTGACGACGGATGATCCCGCTTTTTATACCAAACTCCAGATGGCGCGTTCGCACGGAATGACCCGCGAGCCGGAAGCCCTAACGTTTCCGTCGGAAGGCGGCTGGTATTACGAACAGCAGTTTTTGGGTTTCAATTATAAGATGAGCGAACTACATGCCGCCTTGGGCTTTGCACAACTGGGGCGGATTGATGAATACAACCGTAGAAGGCGCGAAATTGCCGCTATTTATACGGAACAATTACATGGCCTCCCGCTTATTTTACCTCATGATACACCTCATGGATTTCATACACGCCACATATATCCGATTCGTGTTACAGGAAATGCGAAAATTGACCGCGCTGCCCTTTTTAGCATATTTCAAAGTGAAAAAATAGGGGTACAGGTGCATTATATTCCAGTTCCACATCATCCTTTTTATCGGGATTTGGGATATGATATGCGTAATTTATCGAACACAGAAAAATATTACCAAAGTGCATTAAGTATCCCATTACATCCAAGTTTGGGTGAAGTCGAAATTGAACGAATTATCGCTGTACTCCGGTCATGTCTTTAGAAACCAAAACACACGTTGTACACCTTACAACGGTACATCGTTTAGGCGATCCACGAATATTTTACAAAGAGATCCCGTCGCTCCAATCGGCTGGTTATAAGGTGAGTTTGGTTGCACAACATCCGCGTAATGAAGTGGTAGATGGGGTTCCAGTTGTCGGATTAACGCCAATTTCTGGACGATTTACGAGAATATTGCTTTGGAAGGAGGTAATGATCAAGATCAAAAAACTTTGTCCGGAGATTGTACACTTTCACGATCCAGAATTAATCCCACTAGCACTTTGGATAAAAAGTAGGATTGGATGCAAGGTTATTTATGATATACACGAAGACTATTTTGTACAGCATAACGTTCCTGAAAATATTTTAATTCGTGCTTTAGAAAAAATAGGGTTTATTAAGTTTGATGCACTGATTATTGCTAATCCATCTTATAGGTCTTTTTTAAAAGATTATGCCGATAAAGTTTATTTGGTGGATAATTATCCCATTAAGCAGGCCAAAAAGTCCGTAAAAAAAATAGAAGGACCCGTCAGGTTAATTTATACAGGCGTGTTGGGCGTGCAACGTGGATTAGACTTTTTGGTGTCACTCGCTTTAGAGGTTTTTCGTCAAAAATTGCCTTGGAAAATTGTGTGGGCGGGGATGTGCATTAATCCAACAGAGCGGGAAGTCGTGGAACCACAACTTACAGAGGTACTTAAAACGGGTACGCTTGAATTGCATGGTTGGGATACGTATTTGCCCCATAGCAAAATAGCGGAGCAGGCAGATAAGGCACATGTGGGCTTGTGCTTAATGGAGCCGCATGAGTGGTGGCCTATTCCAACCAAGTTTTATGAATATGCGATCGAGGGTTTGCCATTGATTTGTACCGACATTCCAACTTGGCGGGAATGGGTGGCAGGAAATGCTTTTGGGAAAACGGTTCCTTATGGCGATACTGCCGCCGTAATTCGTCATGTGCAAAATTGGTTGGATCACCCAGAAGCATACGCAAAAGCTTCGCAAAATGCCCTTGTTTCGGGCGAGAAGTATAGTTGGGCGACTGCCGAGAAGGTCTTGTTGAGCGCCTACCAACGTCTGGAAAATGAAAAAGGGTGACAAAAATTGCACCCTCTCATACCAATTAGGGAACATTACTGTTTATAGGTTACTCGTTTTCAACCTTTCAACACCCAAAGGGGGGAAAGCGTTGATGGATAAAGCATGTGCTTAACTCCTAATTGGTATTATTTGATTCCGTTATTGTCCACCACGCCTTCCGCCGCCTTGTCCACGCATTTCCTGTAACATTTCCCGATATTTCGCCATTTGTTGCTCATTCAAAACTTTGGAGAGTGCAGTATTGGTTTTCTCGCGCATCTCTTGGAAGGCTTCGCGCATACCGGGGCCACCAAAGCCATTTTTCATGAGCGCCATTCGTTCTAAAGCAGCACCTTTCAAGATTTCCAAGCATGAGGTTGCTTGCTCGGAGGTTAGGGAGAGTTTGGTTTTCATTTGCTCCACTTGGTCGAGGGTGCGTTGCATAACGGTGGCTGAGTCGGGAGGTGCGCCACCACGTTGGGCGTAGGTCCACGGAGCCATAAAAAGAAGGAAAAGGAAGAATACTTTTTTCATGGAAGTCGGAAATTGGTGAATGAAAGAGTTTGTCGGAATGTACGGAAGGCTATTTGCAAAATCATGTCGGAATCATGTCAAAAAGCCGCCTATTCGCAAATAAACGGCTTTTTTGTCAGATATGTCTAATCAATTCCGGACTTGAACCCGAATGCCTTCTGAATGGCTTGCAAATTCGGGGGCATACATACACTGGATGCTCGTAATACCCGTTGAGAAATCGCCCGCATGGGTTACGCGGAGGGCATATTCAAAGACATACGTACCCGGATTCATCCAGCCGATGAAGAAATTGGTAGCGGCATCGCGGGTGGATTCGTAGTAACCCAATCCGCCTTGATACCGATAGCCACTTAACACGTTTTCGGGTTCAAAACCAGCCGCTCGCATATCTTTAAGGTGGACGTACTCCATCGCGCGATCTACACGCAGCACCAGCCGGACTTTGATGCGGTCGCCAGCTTTGAGGGGCGTAGTGGTTGTGATGGGCGTAAGAACGGGGCCGTTGGGTGTGTTCTTTTCCAAAGACAAGACCCGTTCCAATTTAAGTGGCGTGGCGGCAGGCGTTATTTTGTCGAGTTGCTCGAAGTACTGCCAATATACGGCTCCCCAAGCAGCGCCCGTTCCGGTTTTATGAACGGTGATGCGTCCCATTTCCGGTTTAACTTCGGCGGCTGGTATGGTGGTTTTGAAGTATCCCGTTCCGGCTTGCGCGCGAATGCTGGCATCGGTTTGTGGGTCTAAGACTTTGTTACCAAGCGTTATTTTGGCCGTTTGCTGTTGCGCCAAAAGATCGGTTCCGCGTAGGAGTAGGGCATAGACGGCATTTGCAGTAGCGGTTGTGGTTTTCCAGTCCTGCGTTTGTTTTTGCTTGAGCAGCCATAGTTTAAGGTCTTCTACGGCTTTTTGGTCGTTTGCAACCCGATGGAAAACCTCGATCATCAGGGCATGAGTCTCAATGGGTGCTTGGTACCACCAATAACCGGATTCTCCTTTCCAGTACATCCCCATTTCTTTGTTGTTGATGCTCCGCTCGCGCAACGAAACCACGATTTTGTTTGGAATTTCCGTCTCGCCATAGTTGTTTAGGCCAATCGCAATCATCCCTTGCATATAGATAGACTTGGCGAGCCAGTATTTTTTTGCCTGACCAAAGAAGTAATCGAAGGCTTCTTTTTGTTTGCCATTCATCTCTATATTGCGGAAATTTCCTCTTGCATAAAGGTGATAAATCTGAAAATAGCTAAGATTATCGTTGTTTAAATTGCCATTTTTTACAATCCAATCGTAGTCCTTTCGGTTTTGCTCATCTAAGTATTGAACGGCACGGGTTACCATGTCTTTTGCCTCGGTGGACATGGCGTCATAAACCCCCAGTTGTTTGAGGCGTGCAAAGCCGGAGACAATATGTTGTGTCACCCATTGGCTGGGTTCCATGCCTTTAAACCAAGGCCAAGCGCCATTGGAGAGTTGCATTTCGCGGAGTTTCTGCATGGTTCCTTCCAATTCGCGTGCCATGCGGGCTGTATCAAAGAGCAGTCCAATGCGTTTTTTGCGTTCTTGCTCGTCGTTGGATTGGAATACCCAAGGCGTTTCTTCCAAAAGAACGGCCTTCAACTCTTGGTTTTTTTCCAAGTTCGAGAGGAAAGCCTCTTTATCGGTTGTTTGCCATTGACGGAAAATCTCTTGAATCTTGGGCTGTTTGGTTACGATATGGTTGGCAATGGCATTGGCATAGAACCGGGTAAAGGTTTGTTCGGCACATTCATACGGATATTCCATCATATACGGAATGGCTTGAACGGCATACCAAACCGGATTTGGCGTAAACTCTACGGTAAGTGATTGGTGCCGGAGGGTCGGTGAGGTGTGGTTAAGGAGCTTGTCGAAGGTAAAGCGGGTGTCTCCGGCATTACGAACGGGGAGCGGTAGCGATTCCGTTACCAACATGCGGTTGGTCAAGACCGGAAGGGCGGCTTCTTCGCCATCGCTAAAGGTGCCTGCTTTTGCGACAATGCGGTATGTGATGGCCGAGATGCCCTCTGGAACTTTCAGCGACCAAGCCAGCAAGGCATTTCCATTTTTCTGGACGGAAAAGTCTGTTTGTGGCTTCGTATGACCAAACTTATGGTCTAAAGGCTGGTTGGTGAGGGCATCAAAGAGGAATAATTGGGCTTGACCGTTGAGGTCTTGCGCCGAGAGGTTGTCCACCTTTGCGGTAAATGTGATGGTGTCATTTTCGCGGAAGAAACGTGGTGCATTTGGCGTAACCATCAAGTCTTTTTGGGTGATCACCGTTTCGCGAATTTGCCCAATTCGGAGGTCTTTGGTGTGCGCCAATCCCAAGAGGTTCCAACGGGTAAGGGCTTCTGGCATGGTAAAGGCTAACACAACCTCGCCTTTTTCGTTGGTGCGGAGTTGCGGCAAGAAGAAGGCGGTTTCATTCAGATTGGTACGGGCTTTTACGTCACCAAGGTCATTTTTAGGCTTGGTAGTTTCGTCTTGTGGTTTATTGGCTTGATCGCCGGGAGCGGGTGGAGCAGGTGGCTTTTCTTCTCTTGCAACCTCGGCTTCTACCATATCTGCCATCGGTGCGCCCGCTGCCGAAGCCGCCATTGCAACGGGAGCGGCTTTCATATAACTTACTCTCATCATTCTAGCATTTTCATCATAAGCGTATATTTCAGCGTCAGCTCCATTTGCCCATGCCATCTTATACGTCAGTTTTATTCCTTTTCCCGCATGAAGGGTTATGGGGGTTAAGGCCGTTTCGTGTAGGGGATGGGCTACCAACACGACATAACTTCCTGCTACCAGTTGATTAAAGGTAAACTGCCCTTTGCTATCGGTTTTGGTCTTGAAAGGCGTGTTTTCCAGCATAACCAACGCATTTGCAAGGCGCTTTTTGCCGTCATTTTCGTAAACCGTTCCCGTGATCGTTCCAGCAGGAGCCGTTCCAGAGACGGCATTTATGAAGTTTGGCCAGTCGCCTAAGTTTTCATTGTCATCATCAAATCCAAAAAGGTCGTATTCTCGGTCTGGCGCGGAACTTGCGGGCGTAGCGTGGCTCCATGCGAAACTTGTTGTCCCCATTAGGCTGCTTCCCCAACCCAATTGTGGCGCACTATAATTCCACAGGCTCATCCACCAGCCGTGCCCTCTAAATTCATCAAGGGAGGCATCGTACATCGCGGCGACCATTTCCGCAGCGACGGCTTCTCCTTTTGCTCCCGCAATTTTAAGTCGCCATTCTTCTGCTTGCCCGGGGTAGAGTTTGTTCCGGAAGGTCTCGAAGGCCAATTTGAGGTCTTTGTTGGAGAATAGAACTTCAAGTGTATGGCTTTCGGTATAACTCCGGTTGTCGCGAATGGCCGAGAGGTGGTATCCCAGATTGCCTCGGTGTTCTTCCTTGATGGGGATGGTTTTGACCACTTGGTTTCCGTCTAAAGAAATAACTTCCGAATAAATAATTTTTCTTTTGTGTTCCACCTCAAACAATACGTGGGTTTTTCCGGCGGCGCCAATCAGGAAGGAGGCATTTTCGCCGGGCTGAACATTGATTTTAAGTGGACGATGCCAGAATGGTTGGGGTAATGGCGGGGTTTGGGCGGCCTCATCGAATAACGTGACCATCTGACGGGTTTCTACAAGACGGTTTTGTGGGTCTTTGGCCGTTAGGGTAATCAGGTATGCCCCCGGTTGTAACCGTAGTGAGGCTAAATCTATTGACGCATTTTTACCCGTATCAAAAGGTAAGCTCGTTAATTTTTCGCCTTCTTTCCAGTTTCGTCTTTCATCTTCATCGCCAAATGGATCAAGTGGCAAGAGCCTTTTAAACTCGGCCTCAGTCATGGCATCCACATCGGGCACGCGCCCAGAAGTTCTACTTCTAAGCACCCTGTCCGGCGATATAAGACGGGTAATGGTGATTTGTCCTGCCGTGGGAATGGCTTGCCCATTCAGGTTTTGTGCTTTTATGGTTAGTTTGTTAAAGTCGTTAACCGATTGTATTTCTTGAATATCGGCATTGAGGGTAAGTGATTTGTACCCGATGCGTACTTCCGTTTCGTCGCGGTGGTTTTCTCCGGTGATGTCGGTGATATTCGCCTCAATGCTAAAGACAAAAATGGGTTCAGTTTTTGGGTCTTGCGAGGGGTCTGGTTGCGCCTTAAAACGGATCACAAAGTTCCCATTGGCATCCGTTTTGCCTTCGCCTTGTGCAATTTCGATGGGCGGGGCGGGATTCCACCAGTAGCGCCACCAACTCCAAGCCGGGAGTTCTGCACCGCGTGTTATGCGATATGAAACCTTGGCATCGCTCAGATTGGCTCCCGCAAACGATTTGGCGGCTACGGTAACAGTGACTTCTTCTTCTAAAGCTGGCGTGCCTTCTACGGGTTTAAAAGACACCTCAAAGCGTGGGCGTTTGTATTCTTCCACCAAGATATAGGCACTGCCATGCTCGGTTTGTAGCCTGAATTGTCCGGTAAGACCGCCCGCTGGCAGGGTAAATTCACCCGAAATGGTGCCAAATTCGTTGGTGGTCTGCTCAATCTCGGCTACTTTTTCGTTGTTGGCGTTAAAAAGCAATACGGTAAGTTTTTGATCTGCCACGACGTTCCAATCATTTTCTTTTTTGGACGAAAGGTGGATGGCTTTAAAATACACCTTTTGCCCCGGACGATAAATGCTGCGATCCGTGAAAAGATGCGTCCGAATATGGGTAGAAGGTGGGGAATCATCCGAATAATGATACCCGTAGTACCGATATTCTCCACCGTCAAACAATATTTGGCCTTTATAGGAATAGCGATGGTAATAACGGTTTTCGTAATTGCTATTTTCTTGTGGAATCGTTGCTTGTCCATTCTGATCCGACTTCTGTGTGCCAATCAATGTGCCAGATTTGTCGTTCCGAGACATTCTAAACCGTGCAATTTCTACGCCCGCCAATGGCAATCCAGTAGAGCGGTGCGAGAAGCGGAGCAGGCTGTTGTTTTCTATATTTCTCTTCACCAAAGCAATGTCTGCAACTGAGATAAGTGTTGTTGCTTCGCGTTTGGTGGCGTCCGAAAAATCTTCACGAGCAGAAACCAATAACATATATAGGCCAGCCGGTAGTTTGGGGAAAGCCACTTCGGTAATGTGGGTTTGCAAATCGCCATCGTCTGGGAGTTTCTGGCTTGCAAAAACAACGCCTTTTTGTTTGCGGGCTTTAGTGGCAAAGCGATTGTATGCCTCATAATCTGTTTTGAGCAACATCCATTGGTCGGCGGGAACGGGAACTGCTTTGAGAAATGCAGTTTTTGTATTTTGAAAGGAGATACTTGCCGGAAAATGCTGGTTGGGTTCAGTAAACTCCGGAACCGTAATCTCGATAGACTGCTCGGTGATTTCGGCTTTAAGCGTCGTACATGCCAGTGCTGCCCGCGTGTTTGGGAATTGCCGCATCACCATCTCGCAGGTGGAGAGGGCTTCTTTGTTTTTCCATTTATGGATTTGGGAAGGGTCTTTGGCCTTGTATATCTGGCCTTGATTCTGATAAAGTTGGGCCAATTCGTAATGGGCTTCTGCTATGGCATCCTGCTTATAGGCCCGAGTGATCACGGTTAAGGCATGCTCAAAAAGTTGGTCTTTATCGGCGGTAAAGGTGTGTGTATAAACAAACTCCAAGCGATTCACCTCCAAATCAATCAACGCACTTGGGTCGCTGTCTTTCAGATGGAATCGGGTTAAATCTTGCCATAAACGTAAAGCATCTGCGCCAAGTGCCTCATCTGGCAGTGGGGGCAGTTGGATAAATTCCTCTGCGGTGGAAAACCATTTTTTATCGCGAATAGCAAATCGTTCTTTGGGATCCGATAGCCCAGCCTCGGTATTGGTGAAAAATGCAAGGGCGCGATGCGCAATAAAGTCATAGAGTGTTGGGCGTACATCTGGATTGCCTTGACGATGTACAACCGCATTGAATACGCCAATGGGCAGTTGTTGCAAGGCGTTGGTATTGGCAACCGAGGCACGGAAATGGGTTTTTGCCTCTGTCAAAATCTTGCGCAAGTCCCATGTTTCGATATCGGTTTCTTGGAACCCCTCCGTTGTGGTACGATTCATATACCGCCAACGATTCCGTTGGTAGTGGTTCCAAATCATTTCCGCATAAATGGAGTGTAGAACGGGCTTAATATTGGGCAAGCTGCTTTCAATCTCGCCGCGAACTTCATTCATCGCATCGTTAAAGGTTTTTTCCTCTAATGATTGGACAAATCGGGTGCGGAACATCAACCCTTTGATAAACTCAGGGGTGTTTTTATCAGATTTGGCGCGTTCTGTAATGGATTTTGCAAGATCATACGCCGATCTGAACTGGCCATTTTCCAAAAACTTCTCAGCAAGTTTCCAGTTCTCACGATAAAAATCGTTGGGTATTGGTTGTGACATGATGCTAACTGTTGAGACAAAAAAGCCCAAAAGGAGAAAAGTAAAGGTTCTCATGGTGTTGTATTTTAGAACAAGTTCCGGGTAAAATTGAGTTGAGGGGCGCAACACCGGAACGATTAAGATAAGGAAAAATTGCAGGTTGATGGGGCTTAATTACCATATTGAATTGATGGTCTGATGGTATTTCGGTTTTTTGAGGAACAAGATGGCTTCATGGCGTTCAAATTATTGTACCTGTATTCCAAATCATTACACCTTAGAATTTGTATCTTAACCCATTCTCTTTTGCTAAGAACCAATGTCGCTACGCTATCCGATAGGTGAACAAGATTTCCCGTCCTTGCGAGAGGATGGTATGGTTTATGTTGACAAGACGCCACATATATACCGTTTATGGTCGTCGGGTGGCAAGTATTTTTTTCTTTCCCGTCCTCGTCGTTTTGGTAAGTCGTTATTGGTTTCAACGCTCAAAGCCCTTTTTGAGGGCCGTAAATCGCTTTTTGAGGGTCTCTGGATTTATGACAAGTGGGACTGGTCTAAACAACATCCGGTGGTTCACATTAGCTTGGATGGGTATAGTCACCGTGAGATTGGGCTTCAACGTGCCTTAGAGCAGTTGATGGACGATCTGGAACATCTGTTCGGTGTGGTGCGTCGGCATGATGGGGTTGCGCTCCGCTTTAGTGCATTGATCAAAGCGCTATACCGCCAAACGGGCGAACGGGTGGTTGTATTGATAGACGAATACGATAAAGCCTTGTTGGATTTTTTGGATGAACCAGCGGTTTTGGCGGAGCATCAGCAAGTTTTGCAAGGCTTTTATGGC